>SAMEA3663023__coassemble_792_pt1 | contig 33515 bp, 18 predicted proteins | sample SAMEA3663023__metabat2_high_PE_022 | metagenome-assembled genome bin SAMEA3663023 (sample SAMEA3663023) | pig gut metagenome | biome: pig gut; feature: pig-associated habitat; material: faeces | place: France | collected 2012
CATCATCGGCGAGGACTTCCTTGAGCTCGACCTCGGCTCGATGTTTGAAGGCGACTTCTGTGTGATAGGCAATTATCCATACAATATCTCGTCGCAGATATTCTTTAAGGTGCTCGACTGGCGCGACCGCATCACGTGCTGCAGCGGCATGCTGCAGAAAGAGGTGGCAGAGCGCATAGCCGCCAAGCCGGGGTCGAAGACCTACGGTATCCTGTCGGTGCTTCTGCAGGCGTGGTACGACATCGAATATCTGTTTACCGTCGATGAGCATGTGTTCAATCCGCCGCCAAAGGTGAAGTCGGGCGTAATCCGTCTGCGCCGCAACGGTGTAAAGACTCTCGACTGCGATGAAAAGCGGCTGAAAGCGGTGGTCAAGACATCGTTCGGACAGCGCCGCAAGACGCTGCGCAATTCGTTGCGCTCAATGGCTCGCCGTCCGGAAGTGCTGCAGGAAGAGATTTTCAACAAGCGTCCGGAGCAGCTGTCGGTGGCTGAATTTGTAAGACTTACGAACCTTTTAAACGAGTAGAACGGCATGAGAGAATTTTCAGAGGAATTTTTGGATGAACTCAGACATCTCATACAGGAAAACAACGAGACGCAGGTGATGGCAGAACTCAAGGAGCTGCACCCTGCCGACATTGCCGAACTTATACAGAAGATGGACCTTGAGGAGGCGGAGTATGTGGTGTCGCACCTTGACAGTGACGCTGCCGCCGACACCTTGATGGAACTTGATGAGGACGACCGCCACCGCCTGCTTGAGAATATGCCCAACAAGGACATTGCCAAGCAATTCGTGGAGCACCTTGACACCGACGATGCTGTCGACCTTATCCAGGAACTTGACAAAGAAGACCAGGAGGAAGTGTTGTCGCATGTCGACGACGTTGAGCAGGCAGGCTCGATTATCGACCTGCTGAAATATCCTGAGGACACCGCCGGCTCTCTGATGGGTACGGAGATGATTGTGGTCAACGAGAACTGGAGTATGCCTGAATGCGTGAAGCGGATGCGTGAGCAGGCAGAGGACATGGATGAGATTTTCTATGTCTATGTTGTCGATGACGACCGCAAACTGAAAGGCATCCTGCCGTTGAAAACACTGATAACCAACCCTTCGGCATCAAAGATAAAACATGTGATGGAGCCCGACCCCTACTCCGTGAAGGCCGACGAGCCGCTCGACGACGTGGTGCTCACGTTTGAGAAATACGACTTGGCGGTTATGCCGGTTGTCGACGGCATCGGACGTCTTGTGGGACGCATCACCTTCGACGACGTAATGGACGAGGCCCGTGAGCAGACCGAGCGCGACTATCAGTTGGCTTCCGGTCTTTCCACCGACGTGGAGACCGACGACAAGATTCTCGACCAGGCAAAAGCACGCCTGCCGTGGCTGATCATCGGAATGATAGGCGGACTGTCGAACTCTTGGATTCTCGGCAATTTCGAGGGCAATTTTGCCAACAATCCCGCCATCGCGCTTTTCATCCCGCTTATTGGCGGCACTGGCGGAAACGTGGGAATCCAATCGTCGGCAATCGTTGTACAGGGACTTGCCAACGGCTCGCTCGACCTTAGGAAGTCATTGTCGCAGATTGTCAAGGAGCTTGGACTTGCGCTGATCAACGCAAGCATCATCTCGCTGCTTGTGTTTGCCTACAACTTCTTCATTTTCCATCCCGATTTCAAGATTACGATAGCCGTGTCGGCATCGTTGTTTGCCGTAGTGCTGTTCGCCGCTACGTTTGGCACGTTCGTGCCGCTGACACTTGAGAAGATGAAGGTGGACCCGGCGATAGCCACAGGCCCGTTTATCACCATAACCAACGACATTATCGGCATGATGATCTACATGACAGTGTGCATGATGCTGTTGCAATAGAATCAAAAACAAATTAATCCTATAAAACTTAGAAAAGCAATGTCAAAAGTATTAATTATCGGAGCCGGCGGCGTCGCTACGGTGGCAGCCCACAAGTGCGCCCAGAATTCCGATGTGTTCAGCGAAATCGTTATCGCATCGCGCACGAAGAGCAAGTGTGACGCCTTGGCTAAAGCCATCGGCAAAGACAATGTCACAACCGACCAGGTTGATGCCGACAAGGTGCCGGAACTGGTGGCTTTGTTCAAGAAGCACAAACCCGACTTGGTGGTAAACCTTGCTTTGCCATATCAGGATCTTACGATAATGGATGCCTGCCTCGAGTGTGGAGTAAGTTATCTTGACACCGCCAATTATGAGCCTCTCGACGAGGCGAAATATCAATACTCATGGCAATGGGCATACAAGGACCGCTTTGAGAAAGCCGGACTGACTGCAATTCTCGGTTGCGGTTTCGACCCTGGAGTGTCGGGCATTTTCACTGCCTACGCTGCAAAGCACTATTTCTCAGAGATGGAGCATCTCGACATCGTGGACTGCAACGCCGGAAACCACGGCAAGGCTTTCGCCACCAACTTCAACCCTGAAATCAACATCCGCGAGATTACACAGCGCGGAAAGTTTTATGAGAACGGGGAGTGGCACGAAACCGACCCGCTGTCGGTTCACAAAGCGTTGAACTATCCAAACATCGGAGCCCGCGAGTCGTATCTGATGTATCACGAAGAGCTTGAGAGTCTGGTAAAGAACTATCCGTCAATCAAGCGCGCACGTTTCTGGATGACGTTCGGACAGGAGTACCTGACACACCTGCGCGTGATTCAGAACATCGGAATGGCAAGCATCGAGCCTATCAATTACAATGGTATGGAAATCGTGCCTATCCAATTCCTCAAGGCTGTTTTGCCAAACCCTAAAGAGCTTGGCGAAAACTATACCGGCGAGACATCGATTGGCTGCCGCATCAGCGGTAAGGACAAGGAAGGCAAAGAGATGACCTACTATGTCTACAACAACTGCTCTCACCATGCCGCCTACCTCGAAACCGGTATGCAGGCTGTCAGCTACACCACCGGTGTGCCGGCGATGATTGGCGCGATGATGTATCTTAAAGGCATTTGGAAACGTCCGGGCGTGTGGAACGTTGAGGAGTTTGATCCGGATCCATTCATGGAGCAGCTCAACAAGCAGGGTCTGCCCTGGCACGAAATCTTCAATTCCGATCTGGAAGTGTAGTGCAAGAAACATAGAATCACAAAAAGTAATCCCGCATTGTCAACAACAGTGCGGGATTACTTTTTGTCGATATGTCATGTCGCTGACGCTTAGTCTTTGACAAGCACCTTGATAGGACGGCAGCATTGGTCGCTGTAGACCATGTAGGCACCGTAAGGCAACAGTTCGCAGTGGCCTTCGCTCACTGAGTCGATAACCTTTATCACGCGTCCTGTCATGTCGATGATGCGCACGTTGGTGTGGGCTACGGCGCAACGGAAATAAATGCCGTTGCCGATAGGGAGCACGGCGAGCGGTTCAGTAGCCTCGATGCCGTTGACTCCGGCTGGGTCGACCGTGATGACGTTTGATTCGTCCGACATGCGGTTCAGTCTTACCGTCTGTATGGTATAACTGTAGGTGGCACCCGATTTTGCTTCCCCGAAATCGTAGAAAGAATCCTCGCTACCATCGGTGTAGAGAGTCATGCAAGTCGGTGTGCCGTTGACGTACTCGGTCAAGTTTATGCGGAAGCAGTCGATTGAGGCTGGTCGCGACGGCATAATCCAGTTGATGCGGAATCCGGTTGATGAGATGTTTGTGGCCGCCGTGGCCTCCACGCGGTCAAACACCGGCGCTTCGACGGCAGTTCCCACAAGGTTGACCACATAGCTTGTAACGCCTGTCAGACCTCCGTCGTAGAGCAGCAGTTTGGTGGTGCGCTCACCGAGCCCCTTAGGCTCGAAAGTGATTTTCAGATTGTAGTTTCCAGCGTTCACCTCGCTCCAAGAAGCGGAAGTCGACGGGATTGAGAAATCGGCAGCATTGTTGCCGTAGACTGTCATCGACAGATTTGCGGAAAGATTTCCGCGGATAGGCATTTCCAGGGTCACCCGGTCGCCGTAGACCACCTCGCCGAAGTTCACGGTCGAGTTGTTTACGGGCGCAATCAGCGAGCCGTCGCCGATAGGCGGAAGGTCTTCGTCGGTGTAAGGTTTGCCCTTCATCGAGCCCCAGATATACTCCACAAGGTCAGGATAGTCGATGAATGGGTTGCGGTTGCTCTGCAACTTGTAGACCTCGTCGTTTCGGTTGCGCTCCTTGTCGCTCACAGGGTCCTGTCGATGCCACTTCAAGAGCATTTCCACCGCCCAGCCCTGCATCGACGGATAAGAACCTTTTTGCGCCATATATTCGTATTTCCAGTCCAGGTTCTGATAGCATGTCACCATATAGAAATAAGTGCGGGCAAAGTCGCCTTTGTATTCATCGGCAGGCTCAAACACGTATTTAGAGCCGCCGCCCTGTCCGCTGACAGGGTTTCCCACCAGCACAAGATCGTTGTCGAAAGTGATTCCCGACGGCGACACCTCTCCGAGCGGATAGTTCAATTTCGCTGAGTTGGCGGTGGCATCGGAAGGATAAAGGTGGTTCAAGTCGGTGTATGCGCCCACTTCCGTATCGCCGCCCCACCAGCTTTTCGGGAAACTGTGCTCACGGTTCATTCCGCTCCATCCGCTTCTCACGTAGCGCTTTATGTTGGAATACATGTCCCACCACGTTCCGTCGGGACGCACGTCGGTATAGCAGAACGATTCTTTGAACAGTCCGCTGTAGCTGTTTGTCGAATGCTTGCTTACAATTTCATATAGTTTGTTTTTCAGGGCTGCGTCTTTCAGTCCAGAGATTCCGTTGTAGTAACCATTTGGCGCGCCGGCGCTGGCAAACAGAGCGGTGACGGCTGCCGCGATTGTGAGCAGAAGATTTCTCATATATGATTTATTTGTTGATAATGAACCGCAAAGGTAGCAAGAAATTGCTGAAAAACAATTTATTTCGGGATGAATGAAACAAAAAAACGTGTTTGCTCGTTTATAAATAATATATTGCTTCTATTTTATAATCTGCAATACCGTAAGTCCTATTATTATCGCGATTGTAAAACTTGCAAGAGTACCTATCAGTACATACTCCGTAGTTTTTATCTCCTGCGCCTTGCTCAATTCTCCAAAACGGAAAATAGATTTGGCCGCCAGTAAAAAGCCTATACCTTCAGTCGTTCCGGTCAGTATGAAAGTCAATATCAGTATGCGCTCAAAATAACCAATCCATTTTCCGGCATTTGGCAGGCTCTTTTCCGCTGTAGCCGAAGGTGTCCATCTTTTTATGAAGAGGTTCAAAAACACAGAAGTCGGTTTTAGTATCAAAAAGTAGGCGGTGACAACAGCCCAGATATTTATATTGTTCCATTCGGTTTTGAAAAGCTCTTGACAAAAATCTCCGCAATGGTCAAACAGCGATAGCCATAAGATTACAATAACGGCAATATGCACAAGCTGGTCTATGGTGAACGATGCGACATCCTTCTTCATATATTCAACCTTTATGTAATCCATCAGTGTGTGTGACACAAAAATAACCAATGGAATAATCCAGTTGCTCCAGTCTGCAACAAAAAGATATGCTATTAAAGCATGAATGAGACTATGTAATAGTTGATAAACATACTTCTTTGAGGTCTTTTCTTGTTTGCCTTCGCATATTTTATCATTCTGAAAGACAAAATCGGAAAGGATATGGGCAAATAAAAGTCTTAGCAATATGGCCATAATCATTATTTTAATAAGTTTGAAATCAAATTATGATACCGGTCAAGATACATCTGAACAAGATTCACTTTCGCCGCGCTCAATAGTTTGCTTATATTCTGTGCAGACTTATGAAGTTTCTTAGCAATATCTTTTTGAGCCGTATTACATAACAATGCATGATAAGCGGCTTGCGATTGTGATACGCTCCACGAGGAAATAACGTCATCCGCAAATGCCGTACTTACCAGTAATTCGTCATTCACGTCCGACCATCTTGTTTTGACGATGAGCCGCCGTTTGCCCATCTCGTCAAGTTCTCTTCCCGAGTATTGGAACGCCTCTCCGTCAGAAAGTACAACATTGTCTGCATGGTATGATATGGTTCCCACTCCCAAAGAAAGACGGGCATCCCACGGTTTTTCGCACCCCTTTGGTGTATGGCTTTTTAATCCGGCACGCAGCAGTATTGCGATTTGCATTGCGTTTTCCGGGTTATTGATAACCATCTGGAAACTATCCCCTCTAAAAAACTCTATTTTTAGAGGTTCAATTACATTCAGTTCTTCGGCAATCTTTTGTATGGACTTCAGTAAGAAGTCCCGATATTCTATCTGTATGGCAGAAGAATCTATTATATCTCCTGTTATAACTCCTTTGATCTTATCCATATTCATAGAATGTTTTAATCACCTGCAAAGGTACGATTATTCTCTCAATAATTAACCGAAAACGGTTGATTTTTCAAAATCAACCAAAAACAGTTGATATTCAATAATCAACCGTTTCCGGTTTATGCCTAATTACCCCTTCTGCTGCAACAGGTGTTTCAAGTTTTCATCATTTGCGATACGTTCCATTTCCTCTTGAACAATCTGCTTCACTTCCTCCTTGATGCGCCTGTAATTCGCTTGAACCGTTTCCTTCATGCGGTCGTTGCCGTCCCCGTCCGTAAAGTCGGTAATGACGGGTATCTTCTTGTAGGCTTTCCCTTCGCGCTTCACCTTCTTGGCATCCACGACAATCTCACAATGAAAAATCATCTGAAAAAGCCATAAAAGCACCTCTTTGGCATAAGCATAAAAGAAATGGGCCTTGCCTCATCAGTCTAAACTGTTGTTTAGGCGTGAGGCAGAACCCTTTTCTCACCGCTTATGCAATAGTCGGCACACGTTCGTTCAAAACCTGTTTTGTACGATGGTGCGCCGACACATGTAATCGCTTTTACGGAAAATAAGAGTGAAAAATCAGACAGATAACATCAAAAGTCCCAACAAAATTGCTACCTTTGCATACGAAGAGTTCTTTGAAGGTTACGCAACGCGCAGAAGAATAATGCAGTAGATAACTTGCTAATTCGTAACCTATTACCATAATGAGCAATCAACCTACGCTCATTTCCAGTGGTTTACACTCTTTTAGTAACTTCTCGGTACGAATCAACAAAAACAATCAAAAATATGAAGAAAATATTATTGGTGGCAGCAGTGGCATTGACACTTGCCGGCTGCGGAAAGACAGGAAATAAAGATGCGGAAGCAGACAAAAACGTAAGCATGTTTCGCACGGAAGAAGTTGTTGCCAAGAAGCAATTGTCGTTGCCCGACAGTCTGAACTTTTATGGCAAGGACGCAAAAGTGTTTACAGAGACAACGGTTTCTGTATGCTGGCCTGAAACGCTTGGAGGCAAGGAGCCGAAAGAGCTGCAGGACAGCATCCTCTCGATAGCCTTCGGCACAAACAAGCGCGCCACGCTCAAAGAATCGCTGGAGGCGATGCTTGCTGAGCCTCTTGGCTTTGAGGGAGAAAAGGGCATCACACAAAAAGACGTTGACAAACTGCCGGAGCTGTCGGAGACTGTGCACCGCCACAGCGCCCAACTTACGGTTACGCCTACGAGCATAGGCAAGCGTCTTGTGACCTACAGTGTGTATTCCTACGCATTCCTCGGCGGAGCTCACGGCAACTATGCGACAACCTATGTCAACTACGACGTGGAGAAGGGTCAGGTGCTGACCGTGGGACGCGTGTTTGCCGACGTGCAGGGGTTGAAGACTGCAATCATGCGCGAGCTTCAGCTGAAGCCGGAGTATGCCGGAAGTCTGCTTGTCGACAAGGTGCCTACTGTGGGCAACTTCTACATTGAAGGGGCGTTGATCACGTTCTTCTACAACCCGTATGACGTTGCATGCTATGCTGCCGGCGACATCAGAGTGGCGCTGCCTATCCATGAGGTGCGCGAATTTATGAGCGACTATGGCAAATCGCTCTTCCCCGAGGAAGACTGACGTGATTTTTGAATAAATAAATGCCGGAGGCGCATCACCCAACAAGCGATGCGCCTCCGGTTTGTCATGTGTGGCCTACGCTATTTCTTCAACCTCACTTCGTAGAGGTCGTTGCGGCGGTCTCTGAGATTCTTCACGCTTCCGTAGGTGTGGAGGTGGTTGAGCCGGTCGAGGTCTACGTCGCTGACAAGAATCATCTCGGTGTTTGGCGTAGCCTCTGCACGTGTGCCGTCGGTGGGGAATTCAAAGTCGCAAGGCGTGAACACGCCCGACTGTGCATACTGGATATCCATATTGTGTACTCTCGGAAGGTTGCCCACGCTGCCGGCAATCACTACGTAGCACTCGTTTTCGATGGCTCGCGCATGTGCGCATACCTTTACGCGTGAATATGCGTTCTGAGTGTCGGTGAGAAATGGCACAAAGAGAATCTGCATTCCCTCGTCGGCCATCAGACGCGACAGCTCGGGAAACTCGACGTCGTAGCAAATCAGGATACCGATGCGCGCGCAGTCGGTTTCAAACGTCTGAATCTTGCTGCCTCCGCACAAGCCCCAGCTCTTTATCTCGTCGGGGGTGACATGAATCTTCTCATACGACTCATACGAGCCGTCGCGGCGGCACAGGAAGCCCACGTTGTACAGGCGTCCGTCTTCTTTCACCTGAGGCATCGAGCCGGTGATGATGTTGATGTTGTAGCTGATGGCAAGTTTCACGAAGCGGTCACGGATTTCGGTGGTGTACTGCGCCAGTCCGCGGATTGCCTCCGCCTCGCTGTCGTCGTTGAACCGCGCCATCAGCGGAGCGTTGAAGTATTCAGGAAACAACACAAAGTCGCTTTGATAGCCCGACACCGCGTCGACGAAAAACTCCACCTGTTCGAAAAGGTCGTCGATAGTGCGGTATGAGCGCATCTGCCATTGCACCAGCCCCACGCGCACGGTGGTCTTCTTGCTCACCACATCCTGCGACGGCGCCTGATAGTAGATATTGTCCCATTGCAACAGGCAGGCATAGTGTTTCGACTCCTCGTCGTTGGGCAGATAGTTGCGCATCACCTTGCGCACGTGGAAATCGTTGCTCAGCTGGAACGTCAGCACAGGGTCGAAAATCTCTTTCTGACGCACCTTCGTGATATATTCCTTCGGGCGCAGCTTGTCGGCATACTTATGATAGTTCGGTATGCGTCCGCCAAACATGATGGCTTTCAGGTTCAGCGACTCGCACAAGTCCTTGCGGTATTCATACATACGGCGGGCGAGGCGCAGTCCGCGGTATTGCGGATGGATAAACACCTCTATGCCATAGAGAATATTGCCGTTGGGATTGTGGGTGCTGAATGTCTCGTTGCCCGTCACCTGAGCGTAAGTATGGTCGTTTTTAACAAGGTTGTAGTCGACAATCAGCGACAGGGCGCAGCCCACAATTTTGTCGTCGACAACCGTTACAATCTGACCCTCCGGAAAAATGTCGATCAATTTCTGTATTTGTCCACGGGTCCAAAACACATCGCTGCCGTCGGCGTATACGCGCGTGAACGACTGCGACAGCTGTTCGTAATCCTCCATTTGAAGATTGCGAATCAACACTTTATTGATTTTAATAGAATCTTCCATAGTGTGGCGAAATTACAGCGAAAATAAGACCTAAACAAGATTTTCGGCAAAAAAATAGCACCATACATTTGCAATTTCCGCAACTTAGATGTATCTTTGCACTCGCTTCAGGCAATAAAGCCGCAGCAGGTCCTATAGCTCAGTTGGTTAGAGCATCTGACTCATAATCAGGGGGTCCTTGGTTCAAGCCCAAGTGGGACCACACTCCAAATCGCTAAGTAGTTAAAACCTCAACACTTAGCGATTTTTCTTTTCCAAATTTGGCGTCTTTTTGGCGTGATATTGATCGAAAATGGAATGTTCATTCTTCAGATTCATGACAAAGTCAAAACAACTTTCCATTGATTTAATTCCAATGCCAGGAGAGTCGATAAGCGCAATCATTGAATGTACACTTTCTGAAGCTACTGCTGTATCTATTGCTTCAATTCTTTTAATAGTCTTTAATATCTGTTTTTTTTGTTTATATGATATTCTTAACCAATTAGATTTGAATGTTTCAAACAAGTCATCAGGAGCATTCGGGTCATACTGATAAATCTCTACAGGTATATCACATTCCTTTAGATGGTCAAGCATGATGTCCATAACAATATCCTTATCCAATCCCCCATTATTAGCACCTAACAATGGGAATGCCACGGATGTTATACCTTTTTCCTTGTATGAATCGACAAACTTTCGCAAGCCTTTCTCTATGTATGCATATTCGCTTGGAAGTTTCCAATGAGTTTTGGTCGGGAAGTTTAATACCCAAGGGGCATTGTCTTCCCCCTTGTATAACCATAGCTTCCCAATATCTATAAGATGTGCGGCACAATACTGTTTATAGACATCAAACATCCGAGGATACCTCAGTTTGAACACTAAGGCAATACCTTTTCCCATAACACCAACACAGTTTACCGTATTAACAATAGTTTGTGCTTTGGTGTTGAATATATTACCATTTATTATAGTTACATTATTCATCTTAATTTCCATTTTTATAAATTAACCAACTACCAACCCTTGGGCTATTAACTTCAAAAAACACTTCAAATGGCACATCTTTTTTTATTTCTACCATTGAAGACACGTATATGCTATTTCCTCGTTGTCTTGTAACATTGTTTCTGTTAACAATTGTCGGGGCATCACCAGTATAGGAAACCTTAAATTCAAAAGAATCAAGATAATTTGTACTTATCCTGATAGATGCAGAAGAATCATTGAAGAATAATTCTTTGTTTGTCCTTTCGTAAAGGGACTTGCCTTCTGTAACGACATCTTCCCATTGTGTGCCTTTTAGCTCTTCACGCAGTATAGATGCTTGGAATGAGTCGTAACAGAAAATTTCCACATGCTTTAATTTGGAAAAATCAAGTTCTCCATCAACAAGAAATTCCTGTTGCCGTTCATTAAAAGTATCGAAACTATTGATGTAGATCTCTCTGGCTTTTATCCTATTAGGTTCCTCAATGACTTTGAAATAGTGAGAGGAATCCTTTTGCATGTTGCCGTTGCTATAATAACATTTATCTGGCATCGACATAAGCAGTTCTTCCACATCAAAGACAAAAAATACTGGCATCGGACATTTGGGCAGTCCGAGTTTATATGCTTTATTGTAATATTTTCCATCACTTCTATCCTTGCCCAAACATTCATTATAGAACTGGGTTGGAGATTTAGGCATAAAATAGAAGCGAGCAAAACGATGAGCTTTATTTGTTCGATGAACATTGGAACCAGCACTATTTGAGAAGTTTCCTTCTGCATAGTTACGACTCTGGAGCTTCATCGATTTAATTATTTTCACAGCATTACTCATATGAGTAAAATGATATGCCTTAGGACGACAGGGAAAATGCTGAATGAAATCAACGATGTTTGTCTGTTTGACAAATGGCATATCGGACACATTAACTCTGTTGTGAAATGCCTTATTCTTAACCAAAACAGGCCAATTCCATCTATCCTTGAATTTTTCAACAAATGATTTTGAAAAATCAATATCCGCAGAACCCGATGCAAGATCCCAATCTATGTAATCACAATACATTTCAAGAATCTTGTTCGTGAATTTGAACTCATCTCGTTTGCAAATAATCGTCCAATTTAAGTACTCTTTATATTGGGCAAGAAGCTCGTTATTGTCAATAGGCAAGTGCTTACTCTGTGAAATGACTCGCCAATCTACATAGTCTGCATAATTCTTCAGCAACGAAATAATCTCTTTTCTTGCAGATAGGGACTTCCAATTCAATTTATCAATAGGCACAATTTCCAAAATAGATTCCGTCAAAGGAAAGTGTTTCTGTGTTGAGGCACTTTCCCAATCTATCTCATCTGATATTGCAATATTCTGTGCTAATCTTAAAATCAGCTTTTCATCACTCCACACTTTTGAATTCTCTTGTTGTGATAGAAACCTCCAATTAAGATTGCCATCCAAATGATCATAAATAAACTTTGTTGAAGGAACAAAAGAACTTTGAGACGTCACCAATTGCCAATCCCAATCATAATCAGGTTTCGCTTCAACAATATCCATGGTTGCAACAAATACATGTCTTCTAAGAAGTTCATTATAATCATAATCCCCTTTAGGATTAATTTTTATAATTTGCGCTATGTCAACATCTTTTCGTTCGGAAAGTATTTTGAAGTTAATGAAATTCTTGAAAGCCTCTATCACTTCATTAAGTAGCTGTTTGTCTGTAATACAGAACACTCGACTATTCTGAGATATATAATCCCAATCTACTTTGTCTTTATATAGAGACAAGAACCATCTCTCGTCACGAAGGCTTTCAAAACGAGACAATAGCTTGAAATTCCATCGATTTTTAGTATTGGATAGTATTGACTTTACATCATCTATCCAGGCCTTCTGTTTAATTTTAAGTTTTGGGTTGTACTTAAAACAATTATCCACAGACAACGAACTTGATAATTCATCCCAATCAATAAGATTGCGACAATCATCAAGGTCTCTAAAAATATCAAACTCTTTATGTTGACAGAAGTACGAAATATCCCACCAGTAGTACCGCTTTCTTATTGTTGCTTTTATAAGGTCCTTTAATTCCTTGAAAGAGAACTGGGTTGTTAGAGCATGCCAACCGGCTAAACATTTTTCTTTGCCAGAAATGTTTGTTAATATAAAAGCGACACGATCAAGGAAGGTAACATCTAAACGGTTGTCTTTTGTGAGTATGCGTGGAAATACTTCCGACCAATCCCAATAGCTGCTAAATTTCTCTAAATTGTTTTTTAGAAAATCTGTATCTACGTTTTGTGATAGATATTTCCAATCCCATTTATCAACAAATAGCTTATTCCCAAGATTTTCTAATTTCAATTTATGGAACATACGTTCAGTTAAAACTGTCCAATCCCATGAAAATTGGGAATCCTTATATTTTGAAATAACATAATCGATGGACGCAATGGCAGAGAAGGCAGACCAAGCACGACTATCTCCACCAATCATTTCATCGATATTCTCTAATGATTCAAGAAACGTAGAGTCAGTCTGGATTTCAAGAAGAAGTCCCCAGTTTAACTTACTTCCAAAAGAGTCAAAAAGCCTTTTATCTGATAGCAAAGTCGAATTACTTGAAATAGAACCCCAATGCCAGTTAAATGTAGGATTAGCTATCAGTACATCTACGTCTGTAACTTGTTTTGAAACAAACTTTTCACCTTCTTCAGTAGTTACACATGAAGAATATCTTTCAAAGAAAGGTTTATCCCAAACAAGATAAGGATTACATTCAAACCCTATCATGTATGGAGTAGTTTGCCAAGAAAGAAGTCCGTTTCTCACTAGTAAATCTATAACAGCGGGGGTCCATGTATAATCCTTATCATTGAATATTGCGGATGACAACGCCCCATCATCCTTGCTAGCATCTTTGATAGCCGCTTGGAATAAAGGACTCAATGAGAATGAATTAGCCCATACCTCATCTGTAAATATTCTATCAAATAGTGGAATATATGACAAATGATTGCCTATACTATTTATATTATCGTATATAAAATTGAGGTCAAATTCTTTTTCAATCTTATCCCAATCCCATCTTTTATCCGTATTGGAAATAATAGCTTTTCGGACATCCTCCGTATCAATCGTATAACGAGCCAAGTTAACCTTAACAATATCCAGATGGGCAAGAACAAATGTTTCAGACAGACGCATCTCTAACTCATCCCAATTCCAATCCTCTTCGGTTTCTTTTTGTATAAGAATAAGTTGTTCTATCACACGGTCTTTTCTTGCATGGTCTTCAGACAAGATTTCCAAATCCCAAGGATAATCTTTGAAATGTGTTATCAAAAAATCATCATCAATTCTTTCTGTAAATATCGACCAGTCCATGAAATCTTGAAATCTCTGCAAGTTTTTACACAAGACCGAAACTTCACAATGACGTGTTATGTTGCGCCAACAAGTTTGGTTAGCCCTTTCAACGATAACATCTAAAAGGTTCTTATCAGACCATACAGTTCTTGAATCCTTGGTAAGCTCCTCATAATCGACTAAATCAAAGTAAGGTTCAAGTGCAGTATAATTCAAGATAGAGGTTTTGTCATCCCACAACTTTTGGAAGAGGCATTCAAGAATTACATTTTCACGATATAATTCATTCAATGACTCACCAATAAGTTCTGTGGCTCGTACTGCGACTTCATCGCCATTCATAACCACAGGTATATATTCTCCATCCTGTTGGAAAAGTTTTACTAAAACCTTCCGCGTATCTATATCAAAGTACTTATCTTGCTCTGCTAAATAAATCTTAGTTTTCTCCTTTGATTGAAGGTCCAGTCTTTTAATTAGTTGATTAGCTTTTCCATATATTATGCTTTCAACAATTGTGTCGTCTGGCCAAATCTGCTTTTGAGTATGCAATGTGGTATAAATCCCCATATCATTGTAGAAGGGGAACATAAGCAAGGCTGTTGGCAATTCTGATCTCAGAATGGAATGCTCATAAACATCCTTTATTCCAGAATAGAATTGAAAATGTTTGAGTTCTTTAAGTGAAATTTCACCTAGCCTTGTTAGAGTGACTTCGTGTTCAGGATCATTTATCTTGATAAGATGTTCTTTCTCAACTTTCTTAATGATATCTTCAAACATTCGGACTTCTGCCACATCATAATAGACTTCATGCTTGCCCTCCTTTTCATAATCGGCCATACTGAAACCAAGAAGAATGCCAAGACTTCGCTTGTCATAATACCCTCCATTTGTTGCAAGTATGGAGCAAATCACATAATATAAATCTTCCAGTGGCTCCTCCGTATAGTAAGTCACATCACATGAATACTTCTTCAGCCCCCATTTTGTGGCGGTTGAATAAATAAACTCTGCGTTATCTATCTTATCTATAATCTGGCTCATAGTTCATCTTGATTTATCACTTTGTTATTGTGATTCGCTTCAATGGTCAAGAATAGTCTCTGGTATATATCAAGGGTAGAGAACAATTCTTTGTTTCCTACAATGATGAGCAATCGTTTAGCACGTGATAGCGCAACATTTAAACGATTTGGAGATTGAGCAAAACCCAGAGAAGATTGCTTTGGATAACCATATTCAGGGTATCTTTTTTTATCTGGTTGCTGATTTCGTGAACTTTGAATTAAATTGCTTCGCACCATTGATACAATGACGATGTTTCTCTCCATGCCCTGAAACCTATCTACAGTACTCACTCGGATAGGCAGGGTTGAATGTGTCCGAGCAACTGACCGAAGTTGTTTTATCTGCTTGCCATAGAAACTGATTATACCTATCTGTTTGTCTTCTTCCTTGCTGAATTTGTTTAAATAACGTTGGAATGATGATGACTCTTCAAACTTTGTTAGAAGTCTGTCAATGGCTTCAACCTCACCATAATTTACACGCGAAGTGCCGTCTAACATTTCTGGAGAAGATGAGTTGATAAACAATACGTGGGTGTTATGTCCAATTAGCCCAGGAATATCAATACCATGGTATCTGGAAGTCGGTTTATTCATGTCATGGTCGTTTACACCCAGGTCTTTTGGATATATTAAACCACAGCGCAATCCGCCATCTTCTCTATAGAATTGTTCTATGACTTCGTTAATGTCAGGATGCATACGATATTGGAGGTTGAACGTACCTCGCAAAGAGCTATCAATGTGTTCATAGAGCTTCTGAAAATGAGATATTTCCATTTCGTCGAAATGATGCTCTACAAAATCTTTAAGGAGCTTTATCTGCTCACGGTCTTCCACATCTTTACTTATTTTAAATGCATATTCAAGAGTTTCTTCAAATTCCTCTCGATCCAGCATCGGTGGTAGCTGGCGATGGTCGCCAATAACTATAGCCCTATTACCATAAACGAATGGTAATACCAATTCTGCAGGTGTTGCCTTTGATGACTCATCTTGTATGACCGTTGTAAATTCAATGCGAGACTTACCTTTTTTCTGTTTGAATACTTCACAATAGCTGTGAAAGAAAGGAGTAAACCCATTGAAATCGGCTTCGCCAGATCTTCTGTCGCCTATTGAACTGCACGTGGCTCCAATTACATTGGCGTTCTCAACATATCTGTTGTATACAATTTGGCGAAGTGACTTGTTTGGATTATTAAGATAACCTCGCCACTTTGCAATGATATCATTTTCATCATCTTCTAATCCATAGAATACTCGGTTTGAAATATTTTCCAGCCAATTTTTGAGGATTAGATTGTTTTCAATTTGCATATCTGATCCTTCATCTATATCCTCTTGCGTCAGACATGCATCCCCATCCTCTACCCAACGTTTCATCAAATCGAGAGAGAACTGAAGTCCTTCAGATTCAAGTTTTTCTTCACCACCGAAACGAATAGGTTTAACCAAATTAGTCTTACCGTTAACAATACGTGATATAGCATTGTCAACTGCAAGATTCGTTTCAGACGTTAAAAGAATCCTTTCTCGTTTGTTACCATATTGTAACCCCTTACGGACAAGTTGCCAAATAAGCTCAGCAATCGCAGTTGACTTACCTGTTCCTGGTGGACCTTGTATCACAGCTAGATCTTCGGCAAACATAGCCTTGATTATTGCCTGCTTCTGTGATTCGTTTATCCTTTCATTAAGCAGGTGGTCGCAGAATTCCTTGTATACAGTGCCATCGTGTCTGAGCATAAGGTCTATGTCAGGTGTTTTAGTTGCTTGAGAAGAATCGAAAATGAAATTTTGAAGACGTGGATTAGCCAGTTCCTGACCAGTGGTTGCCATGGTGAATGTGTTCTTCAATCTGGAAATCTTCTCCAAGTCACCAGTCAGAATTGGTATAATTGTAGTGACAGCTTTAGATTCAAATGCTTCAATGATAGACTCCCTCTTGTCTTCAGGGACATCAACATCAAAGATTAAGCCCGGATAGTTCACTTTTAGCAATTTGCCAAATGGAATCTCCTTCTCGCCAAGCATGAATCCGAAATCAGCACGACGCATATCCATAATGCTGTCAACCAAATCTTCAAGCCTTGATTCGGAGTTATAGTTTATATTAAGACGTATTTTCCCTTCAATCTTTGGCGCAAAATCAACTTTTATACCGACTACACTTATATGTAGCAAGTCATTGTTAAGTCTTGCACATAACGGCTCGTACAGATCTGATTCTACATAAGGAAGTCGAATTTTAATCTGGTGATAAACGCTATCGTTCATCACAGATATATCTTCATACTTCTCTTCCAAAGATGCCTTAATTTCATCGTATCCTACAAGTTGTGATTCAACTTTGCATTTATAGCGATGGTCTTCATGTACGTTGACACTAATGAAAGGAACAGCATTCTCAATCTCTGATATTATCTCCAAAATATTCTGCTCCCTCCAATTGAAGTCTATACCTATTGCACCGGTTTCTTCATTGAAACTATAGCCTTCACGTCCACTAATATATCGAGCAACTTCCTGCAGTTTTGACTTCACAAGTTGGTGCATAGATAGCGTATATGAAAACAACACATCTATCCCAATGTCATCTTTCGGACAATAAACAGTGACTTCATCCAAGAATGCTTTGATGTTTTCATGTACTTCCTGTATGTAATTCTTTGAGCAAGGGTCTTTTTGAGTGAAATTGCGTTTGAATTCAAATGTATCAGTATTAGGGAAATAGCAATCGAAGCAATCCTTTATTTCCTCTTTTGCCACTTCATTGTTGATTTTGAATATAAGCGTATATTGTTTGCAACGCAAGCCAATGTTTTCGTATTGTTGTAGAGTCTCACTGGTGAGATACTCATTCTGATATTCAAAAGCCTCTACAATCTGTGGAGTCTCTTGTTTCTTTTTCTTCTTTTCATAAGTGACATAATGGTCTCCAAAGAGGTAACGAAGATAATCTTCACGCTTAACCGAGACTTTGGAAATAAAGGCGGCAGTGTCATCAATATGACCTTCTATTAGATTCCCGTTTTTCAAGATGGAGTCCAATTGGTGTAAGTCATCAATAGACAATTGATCAGAACGTCCCATATCATTGGCGTAACTAATAGTTACATTTATGGCCGGTGTAGTGTCCAGTTCGATATAGCATTCTGATAGGCCATGACGAATCTCTTTCAAGTCTGCCTCTGACAAAGAATCCCATTTCTGTTCATCCACAAGTATGTAACCAGACTCCAAGTCATTGTCGTCCACACCAAGTTTGTCTTTTAGTATGGAATCTATTTTCTGCTTATTTCGGCTTTCGTCAACTGTTACATACAATTTGTTGTTTTCAACTTCTATTGAATTTGGGTCAATAGAAATAGGAGAACATCTTTGTTTAATCAGTTGCTCTTGTATGTCAACAAAACGCTGCCATATATCACAGATTGCATTCTTGCTGTTTCCATGAGTTATATCGACTTTAGCTTGTTTATGGGACTGTTTCCTCACTATTTGTTTCTGCTTTTCCAGCTTCCGTTCTTCCATAGTTTTTTTATTTGGACGTATAGACTCATTAAGAGCAGACAAATCTATAGAGCCTACTACAAAAACATTTGTCGTTTTAGTTTGATGTGGCAATCTAAATAACTCCTCAGTTTTTTCTATCTCTGTCTGTTCTTCATGTTCAGGAATATAGGGTGAAACTAGAATAGTGCCTGTTGGCCTGTTCAACTTTTCGCGTATTATCTTCCCGTCAACAATAGCACCTGGACAATTAGCGGAGAAATCTTCATGTGTCCAAAAGCTAAAACCATTACATGATTGATTTTTGGGAATCAAAATATATCTATCAGGCGTAATTATAATCGTATCATTACGCATTTTGTTCCATCCGTGAGAATTGACTTCTTGACGATTGACATCTGGATTTTGACCAAATTTATCTTCACCCCATGGCAAAGCCAACAAACGCGTACCCGCACTAAGAGTTCTGGCAAGCAATGCATATTGTTCATCTGTAATCTTAGCTGCAGGGGTCGCATCTACTAATGGCTTCCCATTGTCCATTAGTATTTGGGCAATTGTGCTAATCCCCACATTAAATTCTTTCAGTACTTTATTTAACCAAATAGCCATTGATTACTTTTCTTTTGATTGTAAATATTCGGATGGATTCCAAACAGTATATCCATTGTTCTTGAAAGCTCGCTCACTCTGGCTATTGTAGGGATAGAACACAGCCTTTTCCAACTCTATACCCAACTCAGCTTCCGCTATTACATCCCCTGAGTCATCTATGATGACGAATCCATCACCTGTATTAAATGGTATCTTATTGTTAATCAGATAACGAACTACTTCATGGAGATGTACATCATAGAAACAAAGTATATCATCAAGAGGGTCTGCCTGTCTATTTGCTACATTATCAAAGACGGACGTTTGTGGAGGATTTGGGCTATGATTATCAAGATATGATTTTATGAAGGCATCTGGTAGCATTACATTTTTAAACTCAACGAGTTCTTTGAACATGTTTGCTACTTGCTTCACATCAAAACCGGCATGACCACATCCAATAGGTGTCACTAAAAATGTAAGTTGACTATTTTCTTTAACATAATCAACAAAGCGAGCAACAGCCTTCTCTAAATCGACAAGACTAAAGCCTTTTGTCGGTAAGGCATAGCAATTACCAGTTGGACCATCTATGACACCAACCTGTGCACCAAACTTTTTTGCAGCAAGCCCTGCTGCACCATATCTTTGAGACCCTTTCCTGTCCGTACCGAAAACAAAAACTTGGTTAGGTCTTAAATTAAATATATGATTTGGTGTAAACCTATCATAAGAGGTTAAAACCTCATGTACGGATGAAGTGGGAATAGCGATTTCAATCTCTTGCTCTTCAATTACACTTGAAGTCGTAACAATGCGTTCTTCATTCTTATGTTTCTGGACATCTGTTTTTTCCTCTTTAGTATGAGAATAGCTACTCAATTCTTCTATAAGGAAAGAATTGAGATTTAGCTTAATTGCGAGGTCTATAATATCTATGTTAGAAATATTTGTCGAAGCGCATGTTATGTCTTCTAATTTGTCTATGAAATGTGCATTATCTGTTATGTGAAGCCAACTTCTTACTTTTCCAGAAAGCTGATTGTCAAGAGTTATTGTCTGATTAAACACAACTATAGTGGGCAGATCTTTAAGCCACGATGCTTCTATACCAAGATCTTTTAGGCCATTCCTTAACGACGAATGGTTGGCTCTTGCTTGTTTGTATACAGTTTTTCGGGAACCTCCTTTTATGACAATGCCATTAGAAGTCCAATCACCGTTTTCACAGGCAACAATGTTTCCTCCATAGTTTTTGAACTCAACTGCTATAATAGCATCATGCTTAATAACAATTGCATCAAATTCACTATCGTATATGTTATAGTTGCCAATCATCAAATAGAAGTTGTCTGATTCGGCAAACTTAGATTTCATTTTTTTACATAGCAACCGAAACTGCTCTCGTTCAGCAGTATTTTCATAGTTGCTACATCTAAACGCTAAGAATCCACCAGCCATATTATATTTGGTTTAAGTTGCTATTTTTACTTCTCAAATAATTACCTTCACAAATTAAAGTTCCTCATACCTTCTCGTCTCTCTGAACGTAATCACCGGGGTTACTTTCTTCAAGGTTTCTCCATCAACTATGGTATCGTATGGGATGTTTGTACGCAGTTCTGGTTTCAACCATTCGTTGTTCCACAGAGGCTCTGCTTGTCTGCCTGCTACGAGCCGGCAAAGACGCAAGGTATATGGCGAAGCTCCAGTCTTCTTATCTTTTTGATAAGTGATGTTCTGCAGCCAGAGTTGATTGTAGGTCGAATTAGGTTGATTGCAGAGCTTGGAATATACTTTGTCGATGATGTCCCATTTTTCTTCTTCGTCTTTCAGAGAATCCACCATGCGGCTAAGCACTCGCAATGCATAGTGTGCACAGTCAACGTTTTCCAATGCAATTTGTGTGCATACTGCTGCCATGGCTCGAACGCTTCCTCCCGGCAGATGCTTTGATGGCTTGTAAACCTTCATCTCTGAGAAAACACTTTTCTCTGTAGTGGAATTATCATCAAGGTCAAGATCCACATCCTCCCAGTTTTCCGTTTTTGTTTCTATGTCGTTCTTTTCAGGCTTTAGCCATTCTTCAACGCGCTTGTCGATGTCGGAAAGCAAGGTCTTGATAGAACCGCTATTGGGATATTTGCGGGCAAACATAAGTATGTAGAGCAAATGCTTCTCGAAGCTGTCAAAATCACAACCTTTCTTGTTGAAGATAGGTGTGTTGTATATGTATGCAAGTTTATCCGGTTTGATAGAATCCGTCACGATGCTTTCGCTTATCATCGTTTTACGACTGTTCATTCTGAAGTTCAAACTTTCCAATACATGTTGCAATATGTAAGAAATCTTTTCAAGTGCATCCTTGTCATTGCAGAATATTCGGTAGTCATCACGATAGCGAAGAATCTCATATCGAGCGGTAATCTTTTCCCGTTGTATAGCTTCATGAAGCAACAAATCGGAATATCCGAGGATAATTTCTCCGACAAAGTCAAATATTGCACTACCTTGAGGTATGCCTACGTTCCGTCCTTGTTGCAATGCTCGCAAGTATTTACGTATGTTCTTGGATATTGGTGCATCACATAATCTTTCGAAATGAGTACCCTTTAGGTCAAAAGCCCAATCAAATGCTTGCGGATTAATAGAACCGTAGCAGTTGGTGATGTCCGTTACAAACATATAGCGATACTCCAACGCGAGTTCTATACTACGTTGTTCCATGCTGCTCCACCAATTAATGATTGTAGTTGATTTGTGGAAAGCTTCCTTTTCGACAGGGATTACAGGCAATGCGCATGATGTTATGTGTGGCACATTGAACTTCTCGAACAAGTCCTTCACGATTGTCCACGACTGTTCGCAGCATATTTCGCGGACAAGGAAATAATAAAGAAAAGGATTTGCCAAGACAATCGGACGGACAGCATAACGTCCATCTTTGTTGAGCAAAATGTCAAGATTTACATCCGAAAGTTGCTCCGGGCTTATACCGCCTTGAAGGCAATCCTCATAAAGTGTATCTCCTACCGAATCTCTTACACTCTGAAGCAGCGTGTCAAAGACGAAATACTCCGGAAGTTCAAAACCATGGTATTGCTCCGATTTCATAAAGAAGTCCATCACCTCTTCATGATTCAGCGTCAGGATATTTTGAATGTGGTTGTTCATAATGGTTGAATAATCTTGTGTGTGGTTTTATTCTTTGTGACCTTGATCAATTGTCGCATCAGCCTGAATTAACGGCATTTAGACGTTAATCACCTCCGGGATGTGGTTGCTTTCTTGGACCTCCGGGGTTAGTAACGAGCGAATAGGAGCTTTGAGGACGGTTGAAATCTTTTGTAGGGTGTATAGGTCGGGCTGGGTGGTGTTGGTGCACCATTTTGACACGGTCACCGGGTCCTTGCCCAACTGCTCTGCAAGCCATTTACCAGTGTGCCCGGTTTCTGCCAGCACAGCCTTTATCCGATTGATTTTTTGACGTTCTGCTTTTACTTCCATAACTAATAAATTAAATTCAAATACAAATTTACTAATTTATAACACAACTATCCATGCTCAAAAATATGTTCTTAAACATAAAACCGTTCAAAAATGTCATCTAAATATCATCTATTCGTATTGAGAGGTCCTTATCTTACTTTAATTTGTTTATCATCGCTTTATTCCTTGACTTCCTGAAAAATTTGACTTTTTCAAAACTATAAAATATTGAAGAAGCGATACAAAGGCGGAGAAAGAGAGGGACTTGTTCCGGCTATGCCGAGTGCAGCCAAACGTGGTGCACTTGTGCACAAATTTCCATATCGAGACGCTTTCAGCGTGAATGTCAGCGGAGTACTTTAATTATATGTTAATATAATTTACAAATACACGCTAATTCAACAAAATTTCGTAAATTTGCACTCAATTAGGCTTAGACTATGCTTTAGCACACGAGCCACTAAAAACTTTACAATGAAAGAAGAAAAAGATGTTCAAAGTTATATGGGATAGAGAGAACAACGGAGTTCGCCTGACAATGTCTCCACCGTCTGGCGAAGCCCTCAATATTTGCCCTCGTCCTGTGTTTTGGGAAGAACTCGATTTTCTCGGTCTTGATAAACTCGGTTGGAAATATCCTCACTGCAAAGAACCATTATTATGGGCTTGCGACCGTAGATATTTCTATAAAGGCGAATTAATTTTAGAAACAGTTGGAGGCGATTTACAAGAAACACATTCCATTTCGTTTGTCAAGAATTCCGATATTCAATTACAGCCTATTGATTTAGAAAAATTACGTTCAATAAATGAAGATTCTATTTTCCTTATTGAACATGAATCTATGGTTTTTATTGATTCTGAGTATCGAAAATACAAAGCAGCTGAAAGGGCTATAAAGAATAATCCTGAAATTGATTTCCAAAAACTTGCTGAAACTCTTTCAAAAAAAACAAAAAAAGAGTTTGCTGTAGTCAAAGAGGACTGTGATAGCTTTGATGTTATGCCTATAGAAGCAATTGAGCAAAGCGGTAAATCATCATTATTAAAGAATAAGATCGATTTTTTTGTTTGCTCTTTTTCTGGAGGGAAAGATTCGCAAGTCGTTCTTGATTTGGTTACTCGTGTTATTCCAAGCAAAGATTTGGTTGTCATATATTCTGATACTGGATATGAACTTCCTCCTTCATTAGAATTATATTCTACCGTTGAGCATTTCTACAAAGCCAAGTATCCAGAATTAAATTTTTATATCTCAAAAAACCATCAGCAACTGATGTATTATTGGGATAAAATGGGTGCTCCAAGCCGAGTGCTTCGATGGTGTTGTAGTATTATGAAATCTGCTCCACTTGCGAGAACGCTTAAAGAACTTAATGGAGGTGAAAAACAGCCAAGCGCAATACTTTTTGATGGTGTTAGAAATGAAGAAAGCGTAAATAGAGCGAATCGCACAAGAATTGGTAAAAATGTTAAGCATAATAACATCATTAACATTAGCCCGATTCTTAATTGGAACTCAACTGAAGTATATTTATATATTCTTTTACGCGACCTTCCATTTAACAAGGCATACCGTTTAGGCTTCTCAAGAGTAGGTTGTGTCATTTGCCCTTACTCATCTAAGTGGAGTGAGAATATTGCGTCTAAAGTATTTCCTAACTCAATAAATCCTTTTATTAATAAAATCAAAGATACATTAGTTAGAACTAATGTATCTGGAATTGATAATTATATTAGGATCGGTAAGTGGAAAGAAAGAGCTGGTGGTAGAACCGTAGAATGTGAATCAAGTATTTCAATAATTGAGGAAGGTGCAAATTTTAAAGCAAATATAAAATTTGCTCGCGAAAATATTCTTACTTGGTTGACAGTGCTCGGTGAGATTCAGTATTCTGATTTTGGAGAGAATAATAATGGTACATTAAAATATAGGAACAAGTTATATCGTTTTTCGGTTATTCAGAAACAGCCTGACATTCAACAAATAGAGGTATTAGGAACTAATTTTGACGTTATCTTTATTAGCCACATTAAGCGTGTCCTATATAAAGCTACTTACTGCATACACTGTGAAGTATGCGAAGTTGAATGCCCGACAGGTGCTCTTTCTGTTGTTCCTACAGTAACAATCAACAAAGATAAATGTGTTCATTGTTTAAAATGTGTTGAATTTGACGGCAAAGGTTGTATGTCGGCAAGTTCTGTTAGTATATCATCAGGAGAAAGTAAAGTAAAAATGCAATCAGTTAAATCCGGAATTAATCGTTATAATGATGGTATGGGTTTGAGAGAAATGTGGTTAAAAAAATATTTTGAAAGATACAATTCTTTCTTTGATGACGACAGCCACGGTCTTAATCCTCGATACCAAATACCTCCGTTTATCAATTGGATAAGAGAGGCTCGTATTTTAAATCAGACAGACAAATCTATTTCTGATTTTGGCAAAATGTTGGCAGCTTCCTTTGAAGCAAACAACCTTGCAGTGTGGGAGATAATATTCATCAACCTTACAGAAAATTCAGAAATAGCAAAATGGTTCTTTGTAAGTGTACCTTTTAACCAGAACTTAACTAAGCAGGAACTTGAAATTATGATTCAAGACGCTTACCCAGATTTGAAGGACAGAACATTAAAGAACCCTCTAAACTCTCTACTTAACACCTTTAAGGAAAGTCCTTTAGGCAAGGATATTCCTGTAGGTGTTTACACTATGGTTGATAAAAAACCGGGGGTTATCCGCCGACCACACAATGAGCTATCGTTGGTGGCTGCCGCATATTCACTTTATCGATATGCGGAGAAGACCGGACGCTACTCTCTTACAGTTTCTGAGTTCTACGACCCCGAACAAAAAGATGGTATCGTAAAACAATTCGGCATCGAACGTGAGCCTTTCGAGCAAATTCTTCGCTCTTTGGAACAAGACGCAAACCATGTGCTTCGTGCCGAATTAAAAATGGGACTTGATAACATTATTCTACGCGAAGACTTAAAGAGCGACGACATCATCAATCTTATGCTGTAAGCTATAACAATCTTTCTTACGACCATGGCAAATAAATATTCCGACTTTATCCACTTGCAAGACTTTCTTCCGGTATATGACATACTGGACGAAAGCTCCTCATCGTGGCAAAGTTTTATCCCAACGCAACAATTTATCGATATGTTGCGCAAGTCGATTTCCGACATCACAAGTACTGAAGCAAGCAAACGCAAAAGCATTTGGGTGAGAGGCACATTCGGCACCGGTAAGAGCCACGCAAGTTCTGTAGTTAAGCACTTGCTGTGTGACGACCTCGCCGAAATCAACTCTTACATCGATAATATCAAAGATGCTTCGTTGCGTAATCAGCTTCGCAATCTTCGCCAAAACAAACGCTATTTCTCCGTAACACTGAAAGGCGTTGAGAAAGCCTACGACATTCCACGCTTCACACTTTCGGTGCAAAGTGCGGTGACACAAGCTGTGAGAAAAGTGTTGCCTGATTTTGTGGTGCAATCCGACTATCAAGCAGCTATTGATTGGATTAATTCTCACCGTACAATTTTCAATGACCACGTACTTGCCAAAGATAAAAATTTGCAAGACCTTGTAGAAACGACCGACCAGGTGTTGAGCGGACTTGCTTCATTCAATATCTCAATGTATCTCGCTGTGAGCGATGCTGTGTTTAATCACGTTGGGAATACATTCCCACACACAGGCATTAGCGAGTGGCTTGTGGAGGTTGAGCAAAAGCTCGAAGAAAAGGGGATTGCCGACGGATTGATTATTTTTTGGGACGAGTTTACATCGGTTATGGATACGCTTAAAAGCGACCGTATTAACCTTTTGCAAAATATTGCCGAGAAATCGCAGAACAATAATGTATTCTTGTTCCTTATTTCTCACCGTGTAGAGGCTCAAAGCCAAGACAGCAAGGGCAAGGACATAACAAAGATGAGTGACCGCTTCGATGAGATTGAATATGCCATGGACTCATTGAGCACTTATCTGATTATGCGCCATAGCTATACCATTCCGAATGAAGATAGCAATGCTCTTTATACGGAACTTCTCAACAATAAACTGTCATTGTTTGACGAAGTGCTCAACTTCCTAACCAATGGCAATAGTGTTGAGCGTCAACACATTGAAAGATTGCTTCCGTTGCACCCTTATACAGCTTTCTTGTGCTCGACTATTTCAAACTACGTAGGCTCATCGAACAGAAGCGTAATAAAATTTATGCACGACGAAGCCACCGGTTTCGGAGCATTCCTTAATAATGAAGATTGTTATTCTTCTGACCGCTTACTTACAGCCGATGCACTATGGGATTTCTTTTATGATGATTTCAATAACGACCCATTGAGTTCGACTTTCATCGGGATATTCACATCGTATGAAAGCAAAGTGAAAGCACAAGGCGACGATTATCTTCGTGTTTTCAAAGCAATTCTTTTGCTCAACGCACTCTCGCCCAAGTTCAAACAAGACATTGCTATTTTGACTCCTGATGAAAAGGTGTTGAGATATATGTTCATCGGCGACTGTGCTTCAAAAAAACTTACTGACATTTTGAACTTCTTGGACGAAAGCAAAATTGTTAATCGTAACATTTTCGACCAGTTCAAAATAACAGGCTCGTCATACAACCAAAATGAAATGAATGTGCAGCGTCAAAAACAACAAAGTCAGTACAAGACTGCTGCAAGCATTTTGGACTATAACTCTGAAGCAAAAACTGAGATTACATCACTCTTTGAAATCGGGTATTTTGTTAGACGAGAAACGGATTACATGATTCTTTCTTGCGACGAACAAGAGGCACTTATTCGCAGCCGCTTAAATAAATTCGTTTCCGGGAAACCGAATTATATGCACGTTGCAATATTCCTCTCGATAACAGAAGATGACCGTGACGGTAAATCTCAAATTCTAAAGAACTTTTCATCAGAATTTGAAGACCTTGTGATTGTTATTCCTGAAGAAACTTTCTCACAAGGTAACTACCAAAAATTCATTGACTCTGTGGCTACAAGCCAAGTTGCGAAGAGCCACTTCAATGATTCCGATAGCAAAGAATGTGAAAGAATCTCGCGTGGATTTGTTGCAAAATGGGTTAAGCAAATTCTTGCTAACACATACACAGTGTACTTCAACGGTGCACCTTATAGTGAGGGTACATTTAAGCAACTTCCTGATTTGCTTAAACGCAAGCTCGGAATTTTGGCTTTCCCAAAAGGTTTTGAGATGGCGAAATTTCCGTCGGTTGCCGATACTTTCTTTACAGACAAAAACTGCCCGACAGTAATTCGTCAAATTCTTAAAGCTCAAACTCGAGACCAAATCATCTCGCACGGCGGTAACGCAAGCTCTATTCGCTATGTATTTGAAGAAAACGGCAACTCTTTGATTACACAAACCGGAGAACTTTCTCAGAACGCACTTGCCGGCAACTCGTGGCTCGTAGAAGTATGCCGAGAAATGGATAGGTGCGTTGAAGCTGCAAAGAAGAAATACACCGACAAGTTCAGTTTAACTGATGTGTTTGCTCCGTTCATCAAGAAGCCATTCGGTATGTTCACTTCATTTGCAAACTGTGCTGCCGTAGCTTTTGCTTTCAGAAAACACAAGGCAGACTTATTTGAACCTACTATCTCACAACCTGTTTCTGACGAAAGATTGTGCGATATGGTTACAGATATGTTCAAGATGTGGAAAGAAGGCAAGTCTGAGCACAACTCAAAACTTATGTTGCGTTTTGGCTCTCCTGAAGAAAGCCAACTCACCCAATTATTTATTGACATTTTCGACCTTGCTAAGCTCGAAAATGTAAAAGTGAGTGAGATAAAAAGCCTTGACAACGTAAAATGGTATGTTCAAGAATTTTGCAAAATTAAAGCAAAATTTCCTCTGTGGACGCTGCTTTATTTGCCGGGAATTTCACAAAACATCTCAGACGCTATTAAAGGCATCATCACTCTATTTGAAAGTGAAAATGCTCCTGTTGATAAGATTAAGTCTCTATATCAATTATTGAAACTTAATCGAATGGATCTCAATCTCACTCTGACAAATGAGTCCAATTACGCCAAAGGTTTTTATGCTTTCGTTGATAGCATAAAAGAAGCTCCTATTGAGAAAGCATGGTGGAATGATATGCTTGCAAAGGTGAACGAGTTGCCAAGTGAAGTCGCTTTCAGAAAAGAGGCTGACGTGCGTCAGAAGATTGTTGAGTTCTACATCAACAAGATAAAACCAACAACTCCTGCTACACCTACTACACCGTCAACTTCAGGTTCTCCAAATGTTCCTCCTACACCGACTCCACAACCGCCAAGTAGCGAGGATGAGATTGCAGAAGCTAAAAGCAAAATCAAGAGTATGAATATGCCTAATGTATTCTGGCAAAAGATAGCTCTTGAACTTATTGAACAATATCCTGAAGTCGCTGAATATTTCAATCGAATGTAATGGATGCATCGGATAAAATCATAGTATTTAACAACCTTGAAAAACTTAAAGAGGCAATTAAAGCCGACGTTAATTCAAGGGATATTTTAGCACAAAGATACTGTGTGAGGTTTATTATGCTCAATAATTTTGAAGCATTTAGAAATCTCACTAAGTTTCTTTGCCAAGATTGCGGTGTTAGATTACTTGATTTAGATGGGCTTACTTATGGCGATGATAAAACGCTTACTATAGATAGTTTGTGTGATGCCGTTAAAAGCATCACAGAGTCAACGATATTAACTCCGTTCTCAGAACTCGCACGCTTCTACAAGGAGGCGGATTTCAATGGCTTTTTTAATGATATTATTCTAACAGAATCCATTCAAAATCCAAAGAAACGAATATACATTCCTATTATTGGACTGCATAATCGTTTTACCGACTTCTTGAAGAACTTCGGCAGAATTGAGGAAAGTGCGCCAATATGGCAATACTATACCGACGCAGACGATAAGGTCATAGTGTATGTTTCAAAATACCAGGTAGATAAGATTCCAGAACGCCCGAATATGTGCGTACTCCCGAAGATGCGCGATTGGCTTAGATTTTGGAAGCAACAGGCACCGAAAGAGAAAATTCTTTGTAGTGCCTCGCCAATAATAAATGGCTATATAAACTCCAAGCCGGATTCAATATTTACATTCTACAAGATTGAAAATGCCTACGAGTTTATACGTGATTTCCTTGACATCAATCTGCCGATTGAATATGAGGAAAAAGATAATTGTCATTGGGAAACATTGCTTGCCGGCATCAACAAGCAGAAAGGACAATCATTTTCTTTCAAGCACTATGTTTCGGATTTTTTCAATCGAAAAACTATTTCAGTTGAAGATATAATTACTTTGTGGGCGGATAATGACACATCTGAATATGGCAGATGGCTGCTGCGCAACCTTGCTATCTCTTTTGATTATTTTGACGACAATCCATACATAAAGCTTTGTATAAAGGAAACATCGCAAATCAATGTACCAAACGCTCTGTTTGAGAATATCGCAGAGAGAATTTTCTACGCTTCTACACAAGCAGAGTTAGAAAAATACTATCCTTTGCGTCGTATGATTATTTCTTCAGAGCCTGAACTTTTTAGGACACTTGTATCTTCAGACGCACAAAATTGGATAAAATCAAAAATTATCGAAATTGCCCAGAACGACAATGGTCTAACCGCCTCTAAGAAATACTGTACAGGCGTTTTTGATTTTGAACGCGAATTATTCCTCGGTTGGTATCTTTTGAGAGAAAACTCTCAATTTGGAGATGCTCAACTTAAAGAATATTACCCATCAATGTTTGACTACATTTCTCCTTTTGACGATAAGGTCGTTGCAGGAAAGCCTTGGGTAAAAGAGTACCTTGCCAACTTCCGCAAGGCTAAAATGCTCGATGAATATAGCGAAAGCATTAAGAATGCTATCACAACATTTAATAAAGACGAGGACGCTTTCTATGATTGGTATTATTCCTTCAAAGAAAGTCACGATTTATTGCACAACCTAAAAAGCGATGCAATAAAATCTCCTGACAAAATTTATTGGGTTGACGGTCTTGGCGCAGAGTTCTTGCCATTGATTATGAAACTCGTTTCAAAATCAAATCTTGGCTATTCTGTCATTGTTTCCGAAATAGCAAGAACTACAATTCCGTCGAATACACATCTTAATTCTTTTGATGTTGATAATATTACCAATATAAAAATAAGTGACCTTGACGAATTAGCACATAGTGGTCACTATGTGAAATATAGGACGCTTATAGAGGAGATTGCAACCGTTCAACGTATAGTTGAGCGTATTATCAGAGATAATAAGGTCGGCATACATACAATAGCTATCGTTTCAGACCACGGACTGAGTGCACTTTCAAGGAAATGCCCTTCAAAGAAACTGATAGGAAAGGCAAAGCACGAGGGTCGCTATATTCCGATAACTGACGATTCTATGGCTTTCAGTGAAACTGACTACGTAGTTCACACTAACGAAAAAGACGGTCAACGATATAAGGTAGCATTGACACACTCCTCCTTGGGTAGCTTGCCTTCACACGAAGTGCATGGCGGCTGTACTCCAGAGGAAGTGCTTGTGCCATTCATTGTTATAACTAACAATGATGAAGCAAAGCCTATACCTTATAGTGTAACGCCACTTTCAAACTCTATAGCTGTGTCCGACGGCAAATTGTCATTCACAATTAAGCCGGAGCCGAAAAGTGCAGAGATTATTGTCGATGGTGCAAAACACAAATTAGAATACAATAATCTCAAATGGTCATATGTTGCTTCCGGATTGTCAGAGGGTAAACACTCTGTTTCTGTTATACCATATAAGGGCGAAGCGAAACACTTTGAAATAGAGTTTTATGGCATGGGATTCGGTAATTCTCTTACAGATTTTGATTTCTAATGAGCGAAATAGGAAATAAAATACGCTACGTTTTTGGGGCTTCTGCCGTTTATAAAAATCCTGATAATAACGAGGTCTTTATTGGCAGAAACTTACCGTCCTTTGTCAAGGACTATTTAATAGCAACACACCTCAATCCTGATGGAAGTTTGAGGCGTGAAGCACTTGTCCAATTTCTTAATGAGCATATCCCTCTATCGCCAAATGCTATTCCAAGCAGATTGAAACAAGGCGAAGTAATAACCTTGCTCACTCGCTTTGAAATAATAACCGACTTGGCTCACAATCTTACTCATTTCCAAATCCCGGAAATGGGATTGAAAGCATCTGACACTCAGATTCCTCAAAACATAGTGGAGAGTTATCCTGATGATATGATTGATGGTGAGAAGTGGGGCATCATTCGCTTGGTCTATGTGCCGCCGATTGAAAAGGGCGACAGAGGATATGTTGAAATGGATAGGTTCAAGCCTTTCCGTCCACTTGAACGTCTTGACCTTAATTCATTCCGTCGTTGTCGTGAAAGATTCACGATAGACGAGTGGATAGATGTGCTACTCTCAGCTATGGAATATACGCCTTCTGCTTTTGCTAACAAAACGCAGAAGTTAGAGTTCCTTTCACGCCTTTTACCATTTATTGAGCCAAGACTGAATCTGATTGAATTAGCACCAAAAGGTACTGGTAAATCATACGTATTCGGCAACTTGTCTAAATTTGTTTGGCTAATAGGAGGTGGTAAGGTATCACGAGCTAAACTTTTCTACGATAAAGCCAGGAAAGCTCCGGGAATCATGCTCCACCACGACCTTGTTGCTCTCGATGAAATACAATCTATTTCATTTACTGACACAATGGAGATGCGTTCCATATTAAAGAATTATCTTGAATATGGGAAAACCAATGTCGACAACTACGAGTTTATGTCGGAGTGTGGTCTTATTCTTCTTGGCAACATTCCATTAACAGAAGATGGCTTCCCAATTTCTGATAACTATGTTGCTGAATTGCCGGAGGCTTTTAAAGAGTCTGCCCTATTAGACCGTTTTCACGGATTTATTGAAGGCTGGTTATTGCCTCGTGTAACAAATGATATGGCTTTGAGAGATTGGACTCTCAATGTAGAGTTTTTCTCAGAGGTGCTGCATCAGCTACGCACTGCACCTGAATACTCTGCTATTGTAAACCAATCTATCGAAATTCCTCAAGGTGCGGATATGCGTCACAAAAAAGCAGTTATACGTACCGCTACCGCTTATATGAAACTTTTGTTCCCTCATGTCCTAAAAAAAGAGGATATGAACATGGACGACTTCTATGCTTATTGCTTGAAGCCGGCGATACATCGTCGAGACATTATTAGACAACAATGCTCGAAGATTGATTTGGAAGGCTCGTTCTCTAAGCCTATGCCTGACTTTTCATTGAAATAGTATGCAGAACACAGTATGGATAAGATTAAACGACTTCAAGAACTTTACTCTGAACTCGATAAGTTGAAATTGTCAGGCGAAGATGTTGTCGCTGAAATTAGAGCAGAGATTAACGACATCGAATTGCAGATACTTAAAGAGGAAATATTCCCTAAAGCTATGGGAGAACTCGCTAATCTTTTATCTGCTATACGGTGTACCGTAGATTTTAGTTTTCAATATGACGGCAAAGGGATAATAGATTATTCCTTTTGCAAATCTAATTCAATGTCGTTAATTCGAGATAAGGTTGAAGGTCATTTTTCTGGAACTAAAGTTCAGCCAACAAAACAGATTGCTCGAGAACCAAGACTCTCGAAAAGAGAAAACAACAATATTCGTATCGAAGTATATTCTGAACGGTCCATTGCTGTTTATGGTGATACCAAAGCTCTCTCAGACCAATTCAAAGAACACGGAGGTTACTTTAATCCGTATTTGAGAGGTGGTGCGGGTTGGGTTTTCTCCAAACGCAGAGAACAAGAAGTAAGAGAAATAATTGCAAATGCCCC
>SAMEA3663023__coassemble_793_pt1 | contig 33408 bp, 25 predicted proteins | sample SAMEA3663023__metabat2_high_PE_022 | metagenome-assembled genome bin SAMEA3663023 (sample SAMEA3663023) | pig gut metagenome | biome: pig gut; feature: pig-associated habitat; material: faeces | place: France | collected 2012
GCGAACACCACTTTATCGTCGCTGAGGGGCCAGTCCGCCGCGCCGCCGGTGACCTTTGTCCACAGCATATGCAGCAGCTGCCCCGGGGACAGGGCATACCGTCCTAATAGCAGCGACCCCAGCAGCACCGCCAGGAAAACAGCCCCCAGCACCGCGAACCGCCGGGCATAGCGCTTATCCGCCGCGGTCATCTGCTGCCCCCGCTGCTTCGGCTGTCCCGGACGATGTAATAGGTGCCGGTCTCGGCGTCGTAATATACCTCGCCCCGCTTTTCCAGGCTCTCGCCGCCGCCGGTGACGCCGCTTTGCTCCTGGAGCCGGGCCAGCTCCTCGTCGGTCATGGTCACGGCGTGGTCCTTATCCACCAGGACGCTGCCGTTTTCCCCGGTATTGCCCTGGGCCTGGCCGCCGGAGGCGGTGATGTCCACGTTCCAGTGGACCACCAGGGCCAGCATAATGCCCACCGCCAGGATCAGCATCACGTCCGACAGGCGGATAAGACGATAGTTCATCGGGCTGCGTGTTGCGTGGTCAAGAGCCACAAATATGCCATTCTCGTAGAATGAAGTCTTATTGTTGTTGTACGGGCTGCCGAGATAAGTCAAGTCGGTGTTGGCTTCCACCTCTGAGTCAGAAGGCTTGCTGATAGTGGCTTCGCGGCGTGGGTCGCCCGGCTCAAACTCATCGTAGAGGTTCTGCGTCGGATGGTTGAAGCCCCAGCCTGCATTTCCGCCGAGCGAAGCCGCACGGCTACGAGTGAGGATTGTGGTGAACGAACCGCGGGTGAAGCCGAAACCTTCGCCGTAGTCGCTCGTAGGATCTGCCATATACTGGATTTCAAACACCGATTCAGGACCGTTCTCTCCGGCGAGAGTGAAGTTGTCTGAGTAGTTCGGGCAAAGGCTGTATTCGTTCTTCTGCTCTTCAAAGAATTTCTTACCCCATTCGTATGCATTGTTATAGTCGTGCATATAGAGATAAGTTTTCAGAAGCATCGCCTGCGCTGCGCCCTTAGTTGCGCGTCCGAGGTCGGCGTCGGCATATTTGCTCTTGTTCCAAAGCATCTGCTCAGCCAGCTTGAGGTCGTCGATGATGTGGTTGTAGATTTCCTCGGCAGTGGCACGTGGCTGCTTCCAGTCCTTGCTGCTGTCGATCACCTTGTCGACATAAGGCACACCGCCAAATATGCGTACAAGGCGGAAATAATAGTAAGCGCGCATGTAATAAGCCTCGCCCATCAAGCACGTTTTGCGCTCGGCTGTCATATCCGCATCGGGCTCGATAGCCTCAACCTCCTGCATTGCGAGGTTGCAACGCTGTATGCCTTGGAACTGCGCGCGATAGAAATCGCGCAGCAACGAGTTGTTGGCATTTGTCTTAAAGTTCTCGATGTCGTAGGCGTCAGCCATATCCGACAGGTTCTGACCGCCCTTCAGAGCATCGTCAGAGGCGATGTCGCCAATAAACCACTCACTGAAGTATGTGCTGTTGAATTCCCATGCGAGCGGAGTGTAGGCAGCGTTGACCGCACGGATTGCCGCCTTTCCCAGAGCGAAGTAGTCCTCCGGGGTTGATTTTCCAGGCTCTTCCTCCTTCAGCCAGTCGTTGCAAGAAGTGGCAGCCACCAGGAGCGCCGCTCCGCAGAATGCTTTCAAAAAATATTTAACCTTCATAGTTGTTTTTTCGATTTTAAGTTAGAAAGAGATGTTGGCTCCAAAGATGAATGAACGTGCCTGAGGATAGTTGCCATAGTCAACACCGCCGCCCACTTCCGGGTCGAAGCCGGTGTATTTTGTGGCTGTCAGCAAGTTGCTTCCCTGCAGGTAAAGGCGGCATGACTCCAAGCCAATCTTGCGGATTGCAGCGGTCGGGATAGTGTAGCCGAGTTGCAGGTTTTTCAGGCGGAAGTATGATCCATTCTCGAGGAAGCGGTCTGAGACATAGTAGTTGACCGAGTTTTTCGGGTTTGGAATCGAGCCGTCGTAGTATATCTCGCCAGCATCGTTGGTGTGCTGCATCCACGCGTTCTTCATAACAGGGCTGAGCACGCTGTTGGTGCCTGTACCTTCAAGACGGTGACGGAGCTGGTTGTAGATTTTGTTGCCTGCCACGCCCTGGAAGAAGAGTTGCAGGTCAAAATTCTTCCAATTCATTCCGATATTGATACCATAGTTGATTGAAGGGATTGAAGAGCCGAGTTTCACGCGGTCTTTGTCGTCAATCACGCCGTCGCCGTTGTTGTCTTTGTATTTTGAGTCGCCGGCATGGAACGGAGTTGTTGTCGCATCGTAGCCGTGCAGATAGTCGAGCACCTCTTGGTCGGTCTTGTAGATACCTTCATACTGATATCCCCAGTAGTAATACAATGGGTAGCCCTGGTCGACAACCATCACGTTGCTGTAGTTTGAGTAGATTGGCGAACCGCCGTTAAGTCCGGTGAGCTCGTTGTCGATAAACGACACGTTGCCGCCGATAGAATATCCGAAATCACCAATCTGGTTGCGGTGTTCGAGAGTGATCTCCACGCCGCGGTTGCGCACTGTTCCGACGTTGCTCATTGCCGAGTAGCGGTTGCCCACGTGAGCCGGAGCGGTGACATTCATAAGCATATCCTTTGTATTGCGGAGGAAGAAGTCGACAGAACCTGTGAGTTTGTTTTTCCACAAACCGAAGTCCACGCCGGCACTCCATTGTTCTGTGTTTTCCCAGTGTCCGCCATTGTTCACCCAAGTGAGCACTGTGGCACCGTTGGCGAGCTGCTGGTCTTTACCAAACACATAGTCAACAAATGTAGGGCCATCGTCAAACACCTTCAGTGTAAACGCGCCGTTGCCGATGTTGTCGTTACCTACGCGACCCCATCCTGCACGGATTTTGAGAAGGTCGAGATTATTGAAATCTTTCATGAAGCTTTCCTCGCTGATTTTCCATGCCAAAGCGGTTGATGGGAAATAGCCCCAAGGCTTGTCAGGGAACTTGCTTGAACCGTCGGCACGGAAGTTGACCGTAACGAGGTAGCGGTTGTTGAAGCTGTAGTGCAGACGTCCGAGCATTGACACGCGGCGGTTGCGCGAGATTGAGTCGGCAGGACGGCCGAAATCGTCGGTCACCTTTGAAAGGAACCAGTTTTTCTCAACAGGGTTGAGAATTGTCGAACCAGAGCTGCTGATTCCGTAATAGTTGTATTCCTCGACTGTCTGACCTACCATTGCCGAGAAATCGTGCTTGCCGATTGTGCGGGCATAGGTGAGGATGTTGTCTACAGTCCAGTTGTAGTAGCGTCCGATGAGCGACGACAGGAAGTTTTTGTCGTTCTTGTCGTAGCTTGAGAACTCGTATGCTTCTTTAAATGTCTTGTTGGTGTGGATATTGTAGTCGAAGCTGTAGCTTGAGCGGAATGTCAAGCCCTCGATCGGGTTGATTTCGGCAAACACGTTGCCCACAAAGCGCTCGTAGCGGTCTTTCGGGTGGCTCATCTCCACCATAGAGAACGGGTTGGTCACATTCTTGAAGTTTGAACCTGCGGCAATCTGTCCGCTGAGGTCCTTGCCCTTGCGGCTTACAGAGCCTTCCGGATAGCGGACAGGATCCCATGGAGCCATTGCGAGAGCGGCTGAAAGCACAGAGGCGCCAGCACTCTCCGAGTTGTTCATCGCGTTGCGCGCCGTTGACGCCATAAACGAAATGTTCTCGCCCACCTTAAGCCATTTCTTCACTTGGTGTGACGTGTTGAGACGCACGGTGAAACGACGGTATTTAGAACCGATAAGCGTACCTTCCTGCGAATACCAGCTTCCGCTGAGCGAATATGTGGTTTTCTTGCTGCCACCGTCGATGGCAAGGTGATAGTTTTGAATCAATGCGTTCTGGAACACTTCGTCCTGCCAATCGGTATCTACTGCTGAATAGTCGAAGCCTGTAGGATTTTTCTCCGGGTCGTAGACTGTAGGGAAATATTCAGATGTGCCGAGGCTGAACGCCGACAACCATTTGTTGAATCCCTGCTTCTCGTAGAAAGCCTTTTCTGATTTTGTGCCGTTGATGGCGATACGCGTGTCGGCGAAGTCCTTGGCGTTCATCACGTCAAGTTTGCGCCAACGCTGCTGAACACCGACATAGGCATCGAGAGTGACGCGGGTTTTCTCGTCGGTGGCGCCGTTGCGTGTGGTGACGATGATGACACCGTTGGCACCGCGCGAACCATAGATGGCTGTTGCGCTGGCGTCTTTCAGCACCTCTGTCGACTGGATGTCGTTAGGGCTGAGGAACGAGATGTCGTCAACGATAACACCATCGACTACATATATAGGAGAAGCGCCGTTGACCGTACCGACACCGCGGATGCGCACCTCAGGAGCTGCACCCGGCTGTCCACTGTTTGAGTTGATGGTCACACCTGCAGCCTGTCCCTGAAGGGCGTTTGCAAGGTTAGAGGCTGGAGTTTTCTTAAGCTTGTCGGCGTCGACACTGGTAACCGAACCGGTAAGGTCGCTTTTCTTCATCACGCCGTAGCCGATAGCCACAACCTCGTTGAGCATGTGTGAGTCGCTTGCAAGCACAATATTATATGTGCCCGACTTTACAACTGTTCTTTCCTGGGTCTTGCAGCCCACAAAAGAATACTGGAGCGTTGCACCCGCCGGAACAGAAATGGTGTAATTGCCATCAATGTCGGTGGCTACTCCTTGCGAAGGGTTGCCTTTTACTTGGACGGATGCGCCAATCAGCGGCTCACCGTCTTCGGCAGAAGTAACAACTCCTGTAATGTTCACGTTTTCCGCAAAGCCTATCATTGCGAAAAACAAAAAACAAAATAGTAGAATCTGTTTCTTCATAAGTTTGGTATAAAATTTTAATGAATATTCCTATTAGGTCAAAACTCGCAGTTTTTTGTTCGGTTTGACACTGCAAAATTATAGTACAATGTATCCCTACCCAAAAAAAAGCACTCACAAAAAACTCAACAAGTGTCATTTTGCTACTCAACATCTATTTCTTCTCACTTTTTATATACTTGTGTTTTAAGATGTTACAAAAAATATGTTTTATAACATATTTTTATTTGTTCCTCAACATATATTTTTTTACGAATTTTGGACCGTTAAATGAATGCATTCTTCAAACAATGAAAATTTTTGGCTTCACACTAAAAAAATCACGCCTCGCCGGAATGCTGCTGGCAATATTCCTGGCGGCGGTATGCTCCGTCGCCGCATCGGCAAGCTATCCGCTTGTGCGCAACTACACCCGCTCCGCATATCATGGAGGCACACAAAACTGGGACATCAAGCAGGACAGTTACGGACGAATGCTCTTTGCCAACAATTCAGGCATGCTCATCTACGACAGCAAGAACTGGACACTATGCCCCATCGGCAACTACACGTCGGTGCGCTCGCTGATGGTCGACGAAAGCACGTCGCGCATCTATGCCGGCGGATCGGAGGAATTCGGCTACTACCACAACGACCCCGACCGGGGACGCTTCGTTTATAAAAGCCTGATGCCCACGCTGCCGAAACGCAACCGCCACTTCACCGAGGTGTGGAACATCCACAAGTCGGGCAAATACATCTGGTTTCAGAGCGACTTCAACCTGCTGCGATTCGACGGCAGCAAATCGATTTACATACCTTATAAATATAAAATCACGACTTCCGCGCTCATCCGCGGCAGGCTCTACATCGCATCGAAAGAGGGCGGCATCTGCCAACTCAACGGGAAAACGTTTACAAGCGTCCCTGGAGGCGAGCACGTGAAAGGCATGCGCGTGTGCGCGCTGTTGCCTTATCAAAAAGGCAACATCTTAATTGTCACGGAGTTCTGCGGAGTGTTTATCTTCGACGGAGCCACGGTGCGCCCGTTTGAGATGGACATTGACCCGTTTCTGAAAGCCAATCAGGTGTTTTGCGCTGCCACAAACGAGCGCGAGCTGGTGTTTGGCACCGTAAACAACGGCATAATAATCAAAGACATAACCAACGGCAGCAACACATTCGTGAATATGTCGACCGGACTGCAGAACAACACTGTGCTGAGCATCGATTTCGACCGGATGGACAACATCTGGCTCGGTCTTGACAACGGCATCGACTACGTGCTCTACAACTCCCCGGTGTCGACAATTTTCGGCACGTCAAACATTTACGGCGCCGGCTATGCGTCGATGCTTCTCGGAAACACCCTGTTGCTCGGCACAAACCGTGGACTCTATGCCACTGCCTATCCGCTGTCGGCGGCGGCAGAACCGGCAAAACCATCTTCGCTTCTGAAAAGTCAGGTGTGGAGCATCGACACTCTCGGAAACGACGTGCTTGTGAGCAGCGACCGCGGACTGTATCAACTAAGAGGCTCCGAGGTACGGCAAATAAGCGGAATACCAGGCACTTGGGCGGTAGTTCCCCTGCACCGCCACCCCGACATGGCGTTGGCGTCAACCTATGAGAGCTTCTACCTGCTGCGCCGCGTCGGCGGACAATGGACAATGGCAAACCGTGTGACGGGCTACAACGAGGCTGGCGGACGAATCATAGAGGACGAGTTTGGAAATATTTGGATAAGCCATTGGATGAAAGGTATATACAAACTGCACCCGAACGCTTCGTTCACTAAATTCGACAAAGTGGAACTGTACAACCACACAAAGGGATTCCCCACCGACCGCAACAACACACTCTACAAAATCGACGGCGAACTCGCCTTCTCGACCGAGGGCGGATTTTTCCGCTACAACCCGCACACCGACAAGATGGTGCCCAACGAGAAGCTGAACAGCATCTTCGGCGAGCACACGTCGGTGAGACTCTACCAGTCGCCGGCGAAAGACGTGTGGGGCGTGTCAGGACAATACATCTGTGCCGCATTCTACAATGCTACAGGCACATACAACGTCGACTCAATCACCTACAAGCCCTTGCTCGACAAACTGATTGTCGGGTTTGAGCATTTCGACTTCATCTCGCCCCGCAAGCTTATCGTGACAAACGAGGACGGTTTCTACGCCATCGACGTTGACCGCGACCACCGCGTGAGCTGGAAGAGCAAATTGTTTGTGAGCAACATTTTCGCCACCAACCCCGACTCACTGATATACACCGCCGGCGGTGCGCTCCACAACAACGTGCTCGACTTGCCGTACGACCTCAACTCGCTGCGCTTCGAGTTTATATGCCCGGAATTCCGCGAGGAGGGCGCCGTGCTCTACAGTTATTATCTTGAAAACTACGACACTGGATGGAGCGCCTACACCACCGCCAACTCAAAGGAATACACGCAATTACACGAAGGCACATACACGCTGCACATCCGTTCGTTCAACCGCTACGACGACAGCCGCTCGGAATACTCCTTCACCTTCCGCATCGCGCCGCCATGGTACAGAAGCACCTGGGCGATAACGTTCTACATCCTTTTCATCATCTCGTCAACATATTTCCTATTCATATACGTGCGGGGAAAGGCGCGCAAGTCGGCGCTGATGGTGGCGAAACGCAAGGAGGAGGAAATGCGTGAATACAAACGCCAGACCGAAGAGGAGTCGCTGCGACGTGAAAACGAAATCTCACGGCTGAAAAGCACGCAGCTGGAACACGACGTGCGCCACAAGTCGCAGGAACTGTCAAACGCCACGATGAACGTGATGCGCAAAAACGAGATTCTCATCGACATCTCAAACCAAATCAACAAATTACAGGAGAGCGGCGACACCATCTCGAAAACGTCGGCAAAGCAGCTGATGAAGATTCAGAAACTCATCAAAGAGAACATCTCGCACGATGACGACTGGCACAAATTCGCCCAAAACTTCGACGTGGTCTACGAGAACTACCTCAAACGCCTCGCCGAGCGGTTCCCGCAGCTCAACATCAACGACCAGAGGCTGTGCGCATATCTGAAGATGGGTCTCAGCAGCAAGGAGATTGCCCCACTGCTCAACATGTCGTACCGCAGTGTGGAAATGGCACGTTACCGTCTGCGAAAGAAGATGGAACTGAGCCGCGAGGTGAACCTCGTTGACTTCCTGCAACGGCTGTAACACCGTGCCATTTTGCTATATTTTGGGGCTTTTTTGCCTATTTACGTGTAAATTGTCAATCATTTTTGATGATTTTCTAAAAATTTGCCATATCTTTGTGGCAGAAAAAAGATAAAGATGGAAAAAATAGACAATCTTGACCGTAAGATTCTTGAAATCGTGATGCGAAACGCACGAATCCCGTCGAAAGACGTGGCTGTGGTATGCGGGGTGTCGCGCGCTGCCATACACCAACGCATACAGCGGATGATTGATTTGAAGGTAATCACCGGTTCGGGCTACCACGTAAACCCGAAAGTGCTTGGCTACACAACCTGCACCTACATCGGCGTGAAATTGGAGAAAGGCTCTATGTATAAGGACGTTGTGCCTGAATTGGAGAAAATACCGGAAGTTGTTGAATGCCACTTCACCACCGGCCCGTACACAATGCTGATAAAGCTTTATGCCCGCGACAATCAGCATCTTATGGAGCTTCTCAACGACAAAATCCAGATGATCCATGGTGTCGTTGCGACAGAAACCCTGATTTCGCTCGACCAAAGTATGAACCGCGAAATTCCAATACACTACGAAGAATAGCGTTTCAACGCCTAAAAAAGACATAAAAGCGCGCCGAATGCCGGTGCGCTTTTATTTTACGCTGATTGCCAGAAGCCGCACCCATCAGCATACACGCCGACTCTTCCATAGCAGCGCACATCCGGTACGCTGACCGCAAGGAGCATATCGAGTCCCAATACGCGCCGTTGCACTCCGCGACGATTGACAGCCTGCCACCGTCGCCATCGCGCATGCCGCAAAATTTGACATGGCCATTTTTACATCAAGCCTTTTTATACCAAAGCCAGCACACTGATAATCAAGCATAAAGAATTTTATTTACAAAAAACTTGGCAAAAATTTTGCAGATTTAAAAACTTGTCGTACCTTTGCAATCGCTAACATAAAAGCAACTATCAATGGTGCGGTAGTTCAGCTGGTTAGAATACATGCCTGTCACGCATGGGGTCGCGGGTTCGAGTCCCGTCCGCACCGCAGAAATCCCGAAACGAAAGTTTCGGGATTTTTTGTTTTCCGTACTCCGCAACCCTCCAACATAAGATTTTGCGGAAATCTGCAAAAGTCAGCAGAGCAGCCATCCAAACAGCGCGATGCGCCTCCAGGGAAGTCCACAACGTGGACTCGCATTCAGCTAACCCCGGACCGCGTACGGGGCATATGGACGTACAGACAAAAAGAAAAAAGCCCGTCAATCCGACGAGCTCTGTTTCTTAGTTGCTTCAATGAAGCAACATTTACAAACCTAACATAAAACCATTATTCGAGACATTTTACTGCGTTTCACAACGAAATAAAACTAAATTCTAATACTCCATATTATAATCGTAGTGTTTAACCATTATTCGGTTGAAAGCATCTCTTTGCTTTCGACACTACAAAGTTACAGCCATTGTCAAGCATTTCAATCGCCATATTAACGCGAATATAGGCAAATATAGATGTATAAAATTTTATATGGTTGATTAGCAATGATATAATTTTCATGAAATATAAGCGAATATAAACGATTACATCAATCGATAATGCCTATTTTCATCACGTTTTTCTCAAAAGAATCCCTGTCAATTGCACGATTTTTCATTTTGTTGCGGTAAGCATATATGGTATTGACCGAATAGCGCAGAAACTCTGCGATCTTCGACGAGTCGACAATCCCGAGGCGCAATAAGGCATAGATGCGCAATTCAGTGTTGAGCGAACCGGGAGCCTCAATCTCAAAACGCTCCTCCGGACGCAGCAAGGCGTTGACATCATCGACAAACGTGGTGTAGATTTTAAGGAATGCATTGTCAAACTCCTTATAGAACGTAGAGTGCTGCTCATCGCTGAATTTCTGCGACTTCATCATCTTCACCAAATCATCCACCTGCCCCGACACAAGCTTACGGTTGACCAATTTAGTAAACGAGTCGAGGCGCTTCATATATATAGAGCACAGTTCAAGGAACTGACCCATATACTCATCCTTGGTCATGTTGGCCTCTTTCAGTTTCAGACGTGTGCGCGTAAGCTTCTTCATCTGCTTTACAAGATAGAACACCGCCACGGCAAGTCCGATGAGAAGGAAGAAACTCACCACGATATACATCATCAGCATCCGCTCATGCTCGGCAACCTCCTCGCGATGCTGCGACTCGATTACCGGCAGCAGCCCCGACACATTATAGACACGCATCTGCGCGTTGCAGAACGCCGCGTCCTCGAGCGACGTAAAAATATAACGATAGGCGCGGTCGATGTCGCCCTCTCCGTAAAGAATCATGGACAAGTCGAAAATCGACTGGTTTTCCTTCACCGCGCACATAATATCGCTGATCGCCGAGAGCGCAAAATAGCGCACACTCTCCTCCGACTTCCCCTCCGACCTGTAAATCTTCGCCAGAAACGCACAGGCAACAGCGAAATCATTGCCGTCGCGGCGCAACGACGGAATCAGGTCGACAAGAATCATCTTAGCCACCGCCTGCTTGCCGTCGGCCATCGCCTGCTCCGCCTCATAAAGCCTACGCGTGTTGGAGCTGACGGGCAGCGACTCAATCCATTTTTTTCTAAACGCCACAGTATTGGAGTAATAGCGGTCGTAGAAAAGCCCTCCCTCCGTAGAGCCATTGAGAGAGAAAGAGTAGATGCGATAGCCACTTTCGTAGAACTCCGGCAGCAACGTGTCGGGAATCTCCATGTGCGAAATCGCCTTGAAGTCACTGTAGGCCTCCGCATAATAGCCCGCGATAACCTCCGAGCGCACTTTTTTCATTCTCACGAGCAGCGAGTCGGCAGGCGAAGACGCCAACTCGGCAGCCTTGTCATAATAGAAAATCGCGGAGTCTGCCTTGAAAAGCGTATACTCCTTACCCAGTTTCATGTAGGAGGAAAACGACGGACGCGAGGCAACCGCCCGTTTTTCTTTGTCGATGCGCGCATACTTCCTGCCCTCAAACATTTTTTTAAGGCCAATGTAGCGGTCGAGGCTGTCGAGCTCAGGCACCGACACCGCCACAGCGGTCTGCACGGTGACAAAGAGCAAAAACAGCGAAAGTGCCAATCTAAATTTAGACATAAGGAAAATATAAATGGTTTAAAATGTTAGTTTATTACGTGACAAAGATATAGCCTTCTTCTGAATAAACCAAATTATAACCATATTTTGTAAAAAACGCGTTGCATCCCAACCATTCTCCACAACGAGTTTCGCCCCTCATTCACATAATAAGCCAATTTTTACTATCTTTGTATAAATAAAAAAATTAAAGATGAGCGGAGAAAAGGAAAAGAAACTATTCATAGAGACCTATGGCTGCCAGATGAACGTGGCAGACAGTGAAGTTATAGCATCAGTGATGAAAATTGCCGGCTACGAGCCGACAGACGCGATTGAGAACGCCGACGCCGTGTTTCTCAACACCTGCTCGATACGCGACAACGCAGAGCAGAAAATCTTCTCACGCCTGGACTACTTTGCCTCGCTCCGCAAGAAGCGCAAGTCGAGATTGGTGCTTGGCGTGCTGGGATGCATGGCAGAGCGCGTGAAAGACGAGCTTATTGCCAACCACGGCGTAGACATTGTGGCCGGACCCGACGCCTACCTGTCGCTACCCGACCTTGTGGCGGCTGCCGAACTTGGCGAAAAAGCCATCAACATCCAGCTCTCGACCACAGAAACATACCGCGACGTCATCCCGCAACGCATCGGCCACAACCGCATAAGCGGATATATCAGCATCATGCGCGGATGCAACAACTTCTGCTCCTACTGCATCGTGCCCTACACCAGAGGCCGCGAGCGCAACCGCGAGCCACGCAGCATCCTCAACGAACTTGCCGACATGCAGGCAAAAGGCTTCAAGGAAGTAGTGCTGCTCGGACAAAACGTCAACTCCTACCACTACGTTGGCGAAGACGGAGCCGTGGTTGGTTTCGCCGATCTGCTCAGAATCGTTGCCGAAGCCGCGCCGGAGATGCGAGTGCGCTTCACCACGTCGCACCCGAAAGACATGACAGATGAAATCATCGACGTAATCGCCACCGTGCCAAACGTATGCAAGCACATCCACCTGCCTGTGCAGTCGGGAAGCAACAAAGTGCTCAAGGCGATGAACCGCGAATACACCCGCGAATGGTATCTTGACCGCATCGCAGCCATCCGCCGCGCCATGCCCGACTGCGGCATCACCACCGACATGTTTACAGGCTTCCACGACGAGACGGAAGAGGATTTCGAGGAGACACTGAGTCTGATGCGCGAAGTGGTGTTCGACAGCGCGTTCATGTTCAAATACTCCGAGCGTCCCGGCACATTCGCGTCAAAAAACCTCCCCGACAACGTGCCTGAAGAGGTTAAAATCGACCGTCTCAACCGCATGATAGCATTGCAGAACGAGCTGTCGGCGGAAAGCTACCGACGTGACATCGGAAAAACTTTCGAAGTGCTTGTCGAAGGCACATCGAAACGCTCCCGCGAACAATTGTTCGGACGCAACGAGCAAAACAAAGTAATCGTGTTCCCGCGCGGCAACCACCACATAGGCGACCGCGTCATGGTGACCGTGGAGAGCGCGTCGTCGGCCACGCTAATCGGAAAAGAAGCTTAAGCTATGGACAAATATATATTCAAAATCACAGCAAAAAACTCCCAACCAAGCATTTGGAGAATTTTGTCTGTTCCCGTCCATTACGATTTCGACCACTTCCACTTCTTAATCCAGGCAGCGTTCGACTTGAGCGGAATATTTGACTTCCAGTTTGTGAAAGGATTCCACAAGCCAAGTTTTGAATGCTTCAGATTCTCTCCCGACGACGATGTGGAAGTAATGCAGTCGGAAGGATGCAAAGATGCCGAAAAAACGGCACTCAATGACTTTTTCTCAACAGACGACACTCTGAGGTACGACTCGGGCGAATTGTCGTTCGAAATAAAGCTCATGGGATTAAAGGGCTCGGATTTTCCGTATGCCCATCTCGAGGATGGCGAAGGCAAAATTCTCTGCGAAATGTGTGGCGGCATCTACGGACAGCTAATGGTGCAGGAGGCGTTGGCCAAATATCCCAACGAGCCTATCGCCCAGTATGCCCGAAAGATGCTGAAGAAGAAGCGAAACGCGAAAATCGATTTTTCCTTCACATACAAAGACCTGAACGACTGCAACCGCACAATCCACAAATTCGAGATAGCGTCAATGATGATTCCGAAGGATGACTGGGACGACTACGATTCTTCTGAAATGGGATTCGTGTCGGACGATGAATATCTCGACATAATCAACGAACGGGTACGCAACCAACAAATCGGCTTGGACAAAGACCTGCTCAACTGACACCTGCAGACGTCGCAAAAAAAGAGATTTGCCAACGTGAAAAAAGCATAAAATGTTGACAAACGGCATCTCCAGGTTGTAACTTTGCACAAATTAATTGACTATGGCAAAACAACAGAAATCAAAAATATCCTATTTCCAGTCAAACATCACAGCCACCGTCAGCGTGGCGTTAGTGCTGATATTGATTGGCGTGACAGCGTTTCTCGGCCTGTCGGCACGCACAATGAGCCGCGAACTTAAAGAAAATATGGGCTTCAGCATTGTGCTAAAAACCGACGCCACCGACGCCGACATCGCAGGGCTGAAAGCAATCTTCGCCAAAGCCCCGTACGTCGCCAAGACCACATTCATCTCAAAAGACCAGGCTTTGGAACAATGGCAGAAAGACACCGGAGAAAATCTTGTAGAGACTTTCGGCGTCAACCCTCTCAGCGCGGAGTTTCAGGTCAACGTCAAAGCCAACTATGCGGAAATAGGCAAGCTAAAGAGCATACAGGCACAGCTGATGCATCAAAGCGGAGTGGAGGACATTGCCCTTTATGAAACCGAGGTCGAGACCACCAACAAAAACATCGGCAACATCACCATCGTGCTGCTTTTCGTGGCGGCTCTGCTCGTGTTTATCTCCTTCGCACTGATAAACAACACCGTGCGCCTCACCGTCTACTCCCGACGATTTCTCATCCACACGATGAAACTCGTGGGAGCGAAGCCCGGCTTCATCCGCCGTCCGTTCGTGGTGCAGAACATGCTTAACGGACTGATTGCCGCAGCAGTGGCGTGTCTCGTGTTTGTCGGCTCATACTTCGCGGCGCAAGACATCGTCGGCGGACTTGTGGGCACTATGTTCAACGAGCTGGAAGTTGCCGCCGTATTTGTCGGGCTGGCGCTTGCCGGAGTGGTGATTTGCGGCATTGCGGCGTTCTTTGCCGCCAACAAATACATCCACCTCAACTACGACGACTTGTTCAAACGATAAAAAAACCACAGAAATAAATATGGAAGAAATAAAGAAAGAAAAGAAAACCGACACACGTCCGCTCGGAAAAGAGAATTTCATCCTCATGGGCGTGTCGGTGGCATTGATTGTCATCGGATTTTTGCTGATGGGCGGCGGCGCAACTACCGAAGAAACGTTCAACCCCGACATCTTCAGCACAATGCGCACAGCCGTAGGTCCGGGCATCTCGTTCATCGGCTTTGTAATTATGTTTTTTGCAATATTATATAAAAAGAAAAAATAAATCAAATGGATTGGATACAAGCACTCTTGCTCGGACTCGTGCAAGGACTCACTGAATACCTTCCTGTCAGCAGCAGCGGACACCTCGCAATCGGCAGCGCCCTGTTTGGCATCGAGGGTGAAGAAAACCTCGCTTTCACTGTCATCGTACACGTTGCCACCGTGTTCAGCACACTCGTGATTCTCTGGAAAGAAATCAGCTGGATATTCAAAGGCTTGGCACAATGCCGCATGAACGACGAGACCCGCTATTTCATCAACATCGTCATCTCGATGATTCCTGTGGGCATCGTAGGCGTGTTCTTCAAAGACTATGTTGAAGAAATATTCGGCAGCGGACTTGCAATAGTAGGCTCCATGCTGCTCGTGACAGCGCTGCTGCTCACGTTCTCCTATTTCGCAAAACCTCGTCAGAAAGCAAACATCTCGATGCGCGACGCCTTCATCATCGGTCTGGCACAAGCAGTGGCGGTGCTCCCCGGACTCTCCCGTTCAGGCTCCACCATCGCCACAGGTCTGCTTCTCGGCAACAGCAAAGAAAAACTGGCGCAGTTCTCATTCATTATGGTCATCCCGCCGATTCTCGGCGAAGCCCTTCTCGATGTGGTCAAGATGCTCAACAGCAGCGACGACAGCATGCTGCAGAGCGTGGCTCCGCTGTCGCTCATTGTCGGATTTCTCGCAGCGTTCATCTCAGGCTGCGTGGCTTGCAAATGGATGATCAGCATCGTGAAACGCGGCAAACTGATATATTTCGCCATCTACTGCGCCTTGGCAGGCGCCGCAACATTGATTTTCAACTTCATTTAACCGAAAAGAGATGCTGCATCCCGTAGAAGGAGAAATTTTTTACGTTGACAAACCGCTGACCTGGACGTCGTTCGACGTTGTCAAGCGAGTGCGCGGAGAACTGAGCCGCCGCACGAAGATAAAGAAACTGAAAGTGGGACACGCCGGCACGCTCGACCCGCTCGCAACCGGTGTGATGGTAATCGTCACCGGACGCGCCACAAAGCGCATCGAGGAGCTGCAAGCCCACGTCAAAGAATATGAGGCGACAATACGCCTTGGCGCCACAACCCCAAGCTTCGACCTTGAGACAGAAATCGACACCGAATACCCGTGGGAGCATATCGACCGCACGGCTGTAGAAGAGGCGTTGAAAAAATTCACAGGGCGCATCCAGCAGGTGCCGCCAGCCTTCTCGGCATGCAAGGTCGACGGCAAGCGCGCATACAAGATGGCGCGCAAAGGCAAGGAGGTTGAAATCAAGCCTAAAGAACTTGTAATCGACGAGATAGAACTGCTGTCGTTCGACTTGCCGGAAATCCGCATACGCGTGGTGTGCAGCAAAGGCACCTATATCCGTGCCCTTGCCCGCGACATCGGTGAAGCTCTCGGCAGCGGCGCGCATCTGACAGCGCTGCGGCGCACACGCGTCGGCGACATCCGCGTTGAGCAATGCGAATCGGTGCCCAGCCTCATCGCGCGGCTGAAAGAAGAGGAGTTTGAGCTCCCCGAAGAAATGAAAAAAGAAGAAAATAAGAAAGAATAAAACGAAGGATCTATGAAGTTGTCACAATTCAAATTCAAACTTCCTGAAGAACTGATTGCCCAGACACCGTCAGAGGAACGCGACGAGGCGCGCATGATGGTGCTGCACAAAAAAACAGGAGAAATCGAGCACAAAGTTTTCAAGGACATCATCGACTATTTCGACGATGGCGACTTGATGCTTCTCAACGACACGAAAGTGTTTCCCGCTCGTCTATACGGAAATAAGGAAAAAACAAACGCGCGCATCGAGGTGTTTCTGCTGCGCGAGCTCAACGAAGAGCACAAGCTCTGGGACGTGCTTGTGGAGCCGGCCCGCAAAATTCGCATCGGCAACAAGCTGTATTTCGGTGAAGACGACTCGATGGTAGCCGAGGTGATTGACAACACCACTTCGCGCGGACGCACGCTGCGCTTCCTCTACGACGGGTCGCACGACGAATTCAAAGAGGCTTTGTTCAAACTCGGACAGACACCGCTGCCGCTCTACATCAACCGCGAACCTACGCCTGAAGACGAGGAACGCTTCCAATGCATCTACGCCAAAAACGAAGGTGCCGTAGTGGCTCCCGCTGCCGGTCTGCACTTCAGCCGCGAGGTGATGAAGCGCATGGAAATCAAAGGCATCGACTACGACTTCCTCACGCTGCACTTCGGCTTGGGCAACTTCCGCGAAATCGACGTGGAAGACCTCACCAAGCACCGCATGGACTCCGAGCAGATGGAAATCACCGCCGACCTTGTGAAGAAAGTCAACGAGACAAAGGACAAAGAGCGCCAAGTGTGTGCCGTCGGCACATCGACCCTGCGCGCCATTGAAACCGCCATCAGCATGAACGGACACATCAAGGAATACAGCGGATGGACAAACAAATTCATCTTCCCGCCCTACGACTTCGAGGTGTGCAACGCGCTGGTGAGCAACTTCCACATGCCCTACTCCACAATGCTCATGATGGTGGCTGCATTCGGCGACTATGAGAAGGTGATGAACGCCTACGACGTGGCTGTAAAAGAGAAATATCGTTTCGGTGTCTACGGTGACGCCATGTTGATTATCTAAGCCACAATATGGAACTTCTGAAACAACGCATCCTTCAAGACGGACGCTCGCTGCCTGGAGGCATTCTGAAAGTGGACAGCTTTCTGAACCACCAACTCGACCCCAACCTGATGTATAAATTGGCGGAAGAGTTCGCACGACTGTTTGCCGACAAGAAAATCAACAAGATAGTGACCATCGAGGCTTCAGGCATCGCGCCGGCAATAATGCTCGGATACCAAATGCAACTGCCGGTGGTGTTCATCAAGAAAAAGCAGCCCAAGACAATGGACAACATGCTCGTGTCGGAAGTGCGCTCGTTCACGAAAAACCGCGTGTACACGGTCTGCATCAGCAACAGTTTCCTGACTGCCGACGACCACGTGCTTTTCATCGACGACTTCCTTGCATACGGCAACGCGGCAATGGGTATGATTGACCTTGCCCGACAGGCCGGCGCCACAATCGAGGGCATGGGATTCATCATTGAGAAAGGTTTTCAAGGCGGCGGCGACAAACTCCGCGAAGCAGGCTACAACGTGCACAGCCTCGCCATCATCGACAGCCTCGACAATTGCGAAATCTCATTCAGATAACATTCTGATTAAAAGCATATAACAAAAAGAATGGCAACCATCGCGGGTTGTCATTCTTTTTTATTTCCTGTTTGATATAAACAAGAAAAGACGTAACTTTGCACATAGCGGAACGGATTTACTGACAGCAATGAGCATAACTTCCATCATACGACCATTTTTCATGCGCCGCGTGCGGCAGATTGAGCGATTTTCGGACGAATGCCACGAGATTCAGCTGCAACAGCTGACGCAGCTTCTCGACGAGGCTAAAAACACCGAATATGGCAGAAAGCACGGCTTCGCACGCCTGCAGGACATCAACGATTTCAAAAAGGCGGTGCCGCTGGTGCGCTACGAAGACCTGCGCCCATACATAATGCAGATGGTCGAAGGAAAGAGCGACGTGCTGTGGCGCGGCGTAACCCGCAATTTCGCCCAATCGTCGGGCACATCCGACGGCAAAAGCAAGTATGTGCCCATCACAAAAGAATCGTTCTCCAGATGCCACTACCGCGGCGGTGTCGACTGCGTGGCGCTCTATCTGGCAATGAATCCCCAAAGCCGCATTTTCGACGGCAAGGCATTCATCCTCGGAGGCAGCTACGCCAACGAGCTGCACCTGCGGAAAGACGTGGTGGTGGGCGACCTGTCGGCAAACCTTATCAACAACATCAACCCGCTTGCCAACCTTGTGCGCATCCCCGACAAGCAGACCGCACTCATGGAAGACTGGAGCAAGAAGCTGCCGGCTCTTGTAGAGGCAAGCCGTCGGCAGAACGTGACCAACATCTCCGGCGTGCCGTCGTGGTTTCTGTCGGTGATAAAAGAAGTGATGCGCAGGGAGGGAGTCGAGTCAATCCACGACGTGTGGCACAATCTGGAAGTGTTTTTCCACGGAGGCATCAGCTTCAAGCCCTACCGCAGTCAATATGAGAGCATCACCGACAAGACAAAGATGCACTTCGTGGAGACCTACAACGCCTCCGAAGGATTTTTCGCCGTGCAGTCGTCGCCCGACTCTCCGGCAATGCTCCTGCTGCTCGACCTCGGGGTGTTCTACGAATTCATACCGCTGTCTGACGTCGACAGCGACAACCCGCAGACACTGACCGCGCGCGACGTGGAGCCAGGACACACCTACGAACTCGTAATCACCGCCTGCAACGGCCTGTGGCGATACCGCATCGGCGACACCGTGCGCGTGGAGCAGACCATGCCGCTGAAAATAACAATCGCCGGACGCACCAAGCATTTTATCAATGCTTTCGGCGAGGAACTGATGGTGCACAACGCCGACGCGGCGATTGAGCGGGCGTGCCGGCAAACGGGTGCGGCGGTGGCAAACTACACCGTGGCGCCGGTCTATGCCACCGCAACAACAAAAGGCCGTCACGAATGGCTCATCGAGTTTGACCGCCGTCCTGCCGACATGGAGGCGTTTGCCGACCTTCTCGACCGATGTCTGCAACAAGAGAACTCCGACTATGAGGCGAAGCGATTCCAGGACATTTTCATCGACCGCCTGTCAATCGTGGAGGCTCGCCGTGGTCTCTTCGACGACTGGTTGCTGCAACGCAGCGGAAAGCTCGGCGGACAGCGCAAGATACCACGCCTCTACAACTCGCGCGACATCATCGACAGTATGCTTGAAATAAATAAACAATCAAAAAAATAGAACTCCTATGAAAAAATTTCTTCTGACATTCGCTTTGATCCTGCTCTCGCTCACAGCCTCGGCAGATCTCAAATACGTATTCCTGTTTATCGGCGACGGTATGGGCATGGGCCATGTGATGGCTGCAGAAACCTACAACCGGCGCGTGCTCGGCAACTCCGACAACATCCTGATGATGCAGTTTCCCGTGTCGTCGTTTGCGCTGACCTACTCCGCCAACAGCTCGATAACCGACTCAGCGGCGGCTGGAACGGCTCTTGCCACAGGCACTAAGACCAACAACTCGATGATTGGCATGAACGCCGACACCGTGGCGGTGGAAAGCGTGGCTACACAGCTGAAACGCCAGGGATGGGGCGTGGGAATAATCACGTCGGTGGCGTTTGACGACGCTACGCCGGCTGCCCACTTCGCTCACCAGCCACACCGCAAGATGTGGAAGGAAATCAACCACGACGGCGCTCGCAGCAACTTCGACTTCATCGGCGGCATGTACACGCTGATGGCACGCAGCGGCGAAGACGCCTGCAACAAGGTGTTTGACGACTACCGCGCCAACGGCTACAACGTGGTGTCGGGAATGGACGCCTTGAAAAAGGCAGTGGGAGGCAAGAAGATTCTCGCTTCATTCGGCAGCCCGTCGGAGAGCACCGACTTCCCTTACACCATCGACAGCATCCCCGGCGCGCCCACCCTGCGCCAGCTCACGGCTGAATGCCTGCAGCACATGATTGCTGTCAGCCCCGACCATTTCTTCATGATGGTGGAAGGCGGCAACATCGACCATGCCGCGCACGCAAACGACGGAGCGACAGTGGTTAAGGAGGTGCTCAACTTCCAGGAGTCAATCCGCGTGGCATACGATTTCTATGTCCAGCATCCCGACGAGACGCTTATCGTCATCACTGCCGACCACGACACCGGCGGCATGACAATCGGTGTGGACAAGGGCAACAACAACCCTACATTTGCCGACATCGACTGGCGACGCATGTCGAAAGGACGTTTCCAGGACTACTGCACACAGCACACCGACCTTACGTGGGACGCCGTGAAGAAAGTGATGGCTGAAAATCTCGGCCTGTGGAGCCACATCCCGGTGTCGGAGAGCGAGGAAGCGGCGCTGAAGGCTTCGTTCAACGAGTTCAAGAACAACGCCGCAGCAACCGACAAGACGCTGTATAAAGACTTCAGCCGTTTCTCCTCCGACGTGTTCAGCCTCGTGAACCGCAAAAACGGAATCGGATTCACAACCTACAGCCACACGGGAAACCCTGTGCCGGTGTTTGCTGTGGGAAAAGGATGCGAGCTGTTCTCGGAAATCAACAACAATATCGAAATTCCGCGGAGATTCCGCAAACTTCTTAATCTGGAGGAAAAATAATGAAAAAGTTAGTCGTTCTCACCGGCGCTGGAATCAGCGCCGAGAGCGGACTGTCGACATTCCGCGACGCCGATGGCTTGTGGAACAACTACCCTGTGATGGACGTGGCGAGCCACGACGGTTTCGTGCGCAATCCGGCGCTTATCCACTCGTTCTACAACGGCCTGCGCCGGCAATTGCTCGACAAGAAGCCGAATGCCGCCCACCTCGGCCTGAAAGAGCTTGAAAAGGACTTCGATGTGAGAATCATCACGCAAAACGTCGACGACCTGCACGAACGCGCTGGAAGCAGCCACGTGCTGCACCTGCACGGCGAACTTATGAAAGTGCGGTCGATGACCCACGAGGAGCGCGTATACACCCTCTCGCCCGACAACATTGAGACATCGGTCGACACGCGCGACGAGTATGGCGACCCTGTGAGGCCGCACATCGTGTTCTTCCAGGAGGCTGTGCCCAACTTCGACCCGGCTGTGAAAATTGCCCAGGAGGCCGACATCTTTGTGGTTATCGGCACATCGCTCAACGTCTATCCTGCCGCCGGACTGCTCTTCTACGCGCCAAAGAACGCGCCAATCTACTATATCGACCCTCGTCCGGCTGCAATTCCGGAGGGCGTGGGCAACGTCACGGTGATAGCCGAACCGGCGACTGTCGGTGTCAGAGAACTAATCAAAAAACTTAAAAACCAATGATGAACTACATCGTAGGCATCGGTGAGATATTGTGGGATATGCTTCCCGAGGGAAAACAACTCGGGGGCGCTCCCGCAAATTTCGCATTCCACGCATCGCAGGCCGGTATGCACGGCATCGTATTAAGCGCAATCGGATTTGACAGCCTCGGGGCTGAAACTTACGATATGCTTGTCAAACTCGACCTTGACAACATCCTGATTGACTCCGACTTGCCAACGTCGACCGTAAACGTCGCTATCGACGCCAACGGCATTCCGCATTACGAGATAACAGAAAATGTGGCATGGGACGAACTTGCTTTTGTCCGGTCGTTCAAGGAGATAGCCGAGGAAGCGAGTGCCGCATGCTTCGGCACGCTGGCTCAACGCTCAAAGATGTCGCACGATGCCATCCATGCCTTTCTGCGCGCCATGCCCGACGGCAGTCTGAAGGTGTTTGACATCAACCTGCGTCAAAACTACTATAGCAAAGACATAATCGAAGAATCGTTACGCATAGCCAACGTACTGAAACTCAACGATGAGGAAATCGAGACGCTGACACCGATGCTGAATCTCGGCGACGATGGCTACGAGGCCCGATGCCGGAAGATTATCGACAGCTACAACCTGAAACTTGTGGTGCTGACGTGCGGAGCCAACGGCAGTTACGTGTTCGCTGCCGACGGTGAGTCATCGTTTTTGCCTACACCGAAAGTCAAAGTGGTCGACACCGTTGGCGCCGGCGACTCGTTTACAGCCACTTTTGTCGCCTCGCTCGTAAAAGGCGAAACCATAGCCGAAGCCCATAAAAAGGCTGTCGATGTGGCGGCTTTCGTATGCACCAAACATGGCGCAATGCCCAAAGACCGGTGATTTTTTCAACAATTCACCGAACAAAACCGTCACAATTCACCGAACAAAACTCCAACAATTCACCGAACAAAATCGTCACAATTCACCGAAAATTTGGCTAAACTATTGTTTTACTGAAACTTACAATTTTGCAAAAAAAGCATCAGAACGGCACGAATTAGGGTTGCTTGACGAGAGGATTATAAAGACGGCATATCAGCATGTGTGCCGCTGAAAATGGCACGACACGTGCCGGGACTCAACGCACACCATAAAATCAGCGTGCCAGAGGCAGAGAGCATGCCTATCCCCACAGCTGGTTTCTAACAGTCAAAGATTTTGCGGATGTAGGCGATATAGTTGCGGCTGACCGCTATCGGGTCTGCCCATCCAGCCACCTTTACAGCCAGCGTACTCTTATCGGCACGGAGCAGGCGAGTTATCTTGTCTACGTTTACAAATGCCCTGCGGCTGACCCTGACAAAGTTGTTGCCAGCCAGCTGCGCCTCCAATCTGCCGACAAGCATCTGAGTGGCTATCTTCTCCCCATTTTCCATCACGATAGTCACGCCACCATTCTCCGACATAATACAGCCTATTTCTTTAACTTGAACCACTCGCATTTCGCCCTCACAAGCCAGCGTCAGACGCACTCGCGGCTGCGGAGGATTGATTCTGTCGCGCACCACCTGCACCAGCTCCCGCAGTTCATCAATTTGCAAAGGTTTGGTCAGATAGCGCAGCCCATGCATGCGGAATGCCTCTCGGGCATATTCATCATACGCCGTAATAAATCCTATTGGCGCACTCACCCGCACCCTGCGCAATATCTCGAAACTTTCACCGTCCTCAAGCCGCACGTCACACAGAATCAAGTCGGGCTCCGGATTGTTGCGCAGCCAGTCAACGCTTGCCTTGATGCTCGGCAACGCGCCTACAATCTCTATTTTGGCGTCGATTGAGCGCAATGCGCCTCTTGTTATTTCAACGCTCTGTTGCTCGTCTTCTATAATCAATACTCTCATCTGTGAATCTTGGCTTTAATATCGGAATCCTTACGATAAACATTGCCGCTGTTTTCTCAACCGTCATCCGTTTTTCCGTGACAGAGGAAAGACGTGTGCGCAGATTGTCCAACCCTATTCCGGATTTCCGCGGCTGGCACTCCAATGGCTGCAAGTTGTTGCTGACCACAATCTCGTCGCCAACCCTCTCAATGGTCACCCTCAACGGATTCCCGACCGAACGGCTGTTGTGTTTCAACGCATTCTCAACAAGCATTTGCAGGCTCATCGGCAACAGCCATCCGTCGGAGTCTTCCACCGACTGCCCAATCTGCAGCTGCACGCTGCCGCCAGCACGTTTGTCTATAAGGTCGATATAGTTGTTTAAAAAATCAAGTTCATCTTCAATCGTCGCCATTTCTTGGCTGCTTGAGTCAAGGATATAGCGGTAAATCATCGCCATACGCCCCAGCCCATTCGCCGCCGCTTCCGGCTCTGTCCGCGCCAATGCTGAAAGCATGTCGATTGTGTTCATCAGAAAGTGTGGCTTTATCTGAGCTTTAAGTATATTTATCTCCGCTGCCCTGCGACGGCTTTCCGCAATAAACGCAGCCCTGCCGAGGGTAACAAAGACGAATGTCGACGTAGTGAACGACACGACGATGCCGAACACAAAGAAATTCTCAGCCCTTATCTCATCGTTGCTCACATATTCGAGCCACCAGTCGAGCACTGCCGTGGAGGCTGCCGCTGTGGCTGTGTTGGCAACAAGCACAAAAAATGCAAAAATCCCCCACCGAAATGGGATGCTCTTGACAAATTGCTTGACCATCTTTGCTATCAAATAGCTATAGCCCAGCGACAGAAGCGTAAGCACGGTACACAGACGCACGTCGAAAAACAATTCATCCAACGGAATGCCGTTGTTGATAAAATCTCGGCGCACATCCAAATCCACAAGCACCCACAGCACTTCATAAAGAAACACCGAGACCAAAGAAAGCACCGCTATCAACAATATTTTTATGCACCATCTACGCATGTTGCAAATATATGCCTTTTCAGCGACAAACATACATTTTTGCCTCTAAACTTTACTATAATTACAAAAAACGGGCGACGCACATTGCCCACCCGTTTTCATCAATGAAATTTATTGTCTTAAAATGTATATCTTACACCAGCGTTGATTGTGACCGTCTTTGGAACAACAGAGTCGCAGAACGGACGCTGGAATCCCAACGAATACGACAAGTGGTCGCCGGTCTCAACGGCAATCTCCGCCTTCACTCCGGCTGTAAACTGGTATTTTCTGTTTCCCTTATAAAGATTGTTTACCTTATATTTTTCACCGTCCCATGCAGCCACCTTTCCAGCAAATACACCTTGGACGTATGGACCTGCACCAAAACGCAACTTGACGTTGTTGTCAACCGCAACCCGGAAATTGACGAGGACAGGAACTGCAAACGAGTGGAGATGACTTTTGAGTTTAGTTTCAGTCTGCTTGAGGAGCTTCCCCTCCAAAATATCTTTAACAATCAATGTTTTCTTTGAATACAGATTTGTATTACTGTATTCCAACGCAGGCTGTATGCTCCAATTCCGCTTTAAATTGATGTCGTAGCCAACACCAAATGTTCCTCCAGGAGCGTATTTCGCATCGCATAGTTCTGTAGTCGCAACATTCTCTCTTATAGTTGTGTGACCTGCATAATCCTCATCCGTACTTAGATTCAATCCGCCATACACACTCCAACGATTCTGCGCCGACAATCCTACTGTCGACACAAATAATACTAAGATTAATATAAACTTTCTCATTTTTTATTGTTTTGGAGATATATAACATGGATACATTAAAGGCTCATATCTAGCCACAACAGAAACGGCCTTTGGCAACATAAATTCATAATGCAATTCCGAAGCAACACCTCTATACTGAATAGAGTACTTACAAATCAATCTGGTAAGGACGTATTTTCCCACACTTTCATCATAGAAAATGGCATTGGGATCATCATGGTCATGGGAAGAACGTTGCTCTTGCTCGAAATTTATTGGAAAAGCCTTATTAGAGCCATAAGCCTGGTAAGACCCTGTAATCTTCGAATATGAAGAATAATTAACCCACCCACGTGGCTTCTTCTTTCTAAAGCAGAACTCTGTATGCAACGCACTCAAATACGGATGGGTACTGGTTGAAAAAATTCTTCTTCTTGCTTTCAGCTTCACCTTGCGCTTATCATATTGCTGCCAACCAGAGTCATACTCTTTTCCCGCAGCCCCCTCGACACTATTAACCATTAATCCTCTATCAATTTTAAAGGTTATCACATCATTATTTTCAGCAACCATAAGACGTTTGGGCTTAGGATTAGTATAATAAGCCACGCCCAAATCCATTAATGTTTGATAATCGTTTATATCGCGAAGTGTAATTGTCTTTCCTGCAATCCTAACTTCGCAATTTGCATTGGCGAAATATGCAACATTTTCATCTTTAATTGGCACATAAAAGCCTGCGTCCTCCTTGTATAAAGGAAAATAGAGAGATGAGTATTTATCCATAAAAGTGTCGAAGTCAGACTCCGAATCTCCGATTTCATCAGCTTCAACCATCGCATCCTCATATACATCCTTTATAGACCGGAACATTGGATAATGCACATGCATCCATTCCGATTTCTTTGCAGAGTTCTCAAGAAGCGACAATTGTGTCACTGCAGAATCAAAATCAGATTGGCTGGCAAATTCCAACACTTTTGTCCCATTTACGTCAAAAGACCGGGTAGCCGTTTCTGCTTGAACCGCATTCTGAACATCACTGTCATTTCCGCACGATGACAACATCAATGCAGAAAACGCAACAACAGGTAATATCAATTTCTTCATTTTTTTGTTTTTTGGTGTTTTAAACTATTCGTTAGGAGCATGCATCCCCTATCACGTTTCGTAGGCAAAGTTATAGCAAAAGACAACGCTTGTCAAATGTTAAAAACCAGTTAATGCACGAAATCGGGGTTGTGTTGCAAAAATCACGACTTGAGTGGTAGAAAATCGGGCATGAATGGTTGAAATTTTTTTCACACTTCGTCAAAAATGCCTGTTTGTTTAGATTTTTAACGCTGATATTCTGCAAAAACATTTCAACTTTCTGAGTTCCGCACACTCCACCGAAGCGAGCCGACTCACTTTTTTGTGGCAAATGCGGCGAAGAAAAACGAGAGCAGGCATCCGGAGAGAAACACTATTCCGGTGGTTGTCAGCATATCGCCAAGCCCTACCAACGGCGACACAAGTCCGCCAAAAGCAAATCCCGCGGCTCCGAACACGGCTGAAGCCGTGCCTGCATTGTCGCGCGCAAGATTCATGGCAAGCGTGGTGGTCGACGTAAATGTCAGCCCAAGCGAGAAGAGTATGGCAAACAGCAGCGTCTCGTATACCCAGAACGGCGCCGACAGTGCGAGTGCCGCAAATTCAGCGGCAGAGAACGCCACCATCAGCAGACTCCCGTAAAACGTGGCGCTCTCCGTGCGACGGAACTTGACCGACAACGCCGCGGCAATGCCGATAGCGACCGAATTGACGGCAAAAAACGCGCTGAAGACAAGCGGAGAGAAGCCATAGTGCTGCTGCATGATAAACGGCGAGGAGGCGATGTTGCCGAAAAGCACTCCGCTGGCACATCCAAACTGCAACACATAAAACAGGAACTTATTGTTACCAAGCACCTTGCCAAAATTGAGCGCCAACCGCTTCAGCCCCTCGTCGGAACGCCGTGCGGCAGGCAGCGTCTCGCGATATGCCACCTCGGCGGCAAGCAGGATGAAGCCAATGCACAGCAGGATGATGAATATGCCCTGCCAACCGATGATGTCGGTGAAGAATCCGCCGGCGACAGGCGCAGCAACAGGTGCTATTCCATTGATGGCTCCGATAATCGCCATTGCCTTTGCAAGCTCACGCCCCGAGAACTTGTCGGCGGCGACAGACCGCGAAATCACGATGCCTCCCGACGCACCGATGCCCTGCAGAAGCCGCAATGCCACAAACCAGTTGATTGTGGGCGAGAATATACAGCCTATGGTTGAAAGGATAAACACCGCCATCGAGACGAGCAGCAGCGGACGGCGGCCGTACTTGTCGCTCAATGGCCCGAACAGAAGCTGTCCGGCGGCGAGACCTATCATACTGAATGTCAAACCCAGCTGCACCATCGGCATCGAGGTGTGGAAACTTTCGGTCATTGCCGGCAACGCCGGCAGATACATGTCGGTCACCAACGGGCCGAACGCCGTGAGCGAGCCGAGAAGCAAGTAAAGAAACGTGACTGAATTCTGTCTCATCACATCAATTTCTCCAAGCGTTTTGACAGCAACGCGAGAACTATCGCCGCAGCGAAACTCATCCACACGAATATCATGAAGAAGTCGCTCAAATCGGCAATCTGATAGCCTAAAAACGACGTTATCTTTCCGTCGGCTGGATACAGTCCGCTAAGCACGCCGGCAAGCTTGTTGGCTGCGGCGGAACTCAGACACCACACGCCCATCAGCAACGATGAGAACCGCGCAGGCGACAGGCGGTTTACGATTGAGAGACCGATAGGCTCCAGGCAAAGCTCGCCGAGAGTCTGCATGAAATACAGCGTCGTGAGCCACATAATGCTTACTTTCACCGCCGGATCCAGATTGTCGACACCGAAGGCAATCACAAGATAGCCCACACCGAGCAACGCCAATCCGATGGCTTGCTTCATTGTGGCGGCAGGCTCCTTTCCGTGGCGGCGGAGGAAATCCCAAAGAATGTTGAACACCGGCACGAGCAGCACGATGAAAATCGGGTTGAACGACTGGAAGTAGGATGCTGGCATCTCCCATCCGAGAATGTTGCGGTCGGTCTGCTCGTCGGCAAAGAACGTGAGCGACGCGCCCGACTGCTCGTATGCCGCCCAAAAGAATATCACGAAGAAGGTGATGGCATAAATCACGCCGATGCGCTTGCGCTCGATTGTCGTGAGCGAGCCGTCGGTGATTATCATCACCGGAATGGTGATCGACACTGAATATATCGCCGCGCCGATAATGTCGCTTCCGCCAACATAGAACGCCGCGAACAAAGCCACACACAGCACTGCCATCGCCGCCGAAAACCATGCCGGACGCTTATTTGCCTCGCCCTGCTTTTTCTCCGGTTTTTTCTCCGGTTTCACTCCCAGCGGCTTGCCTTCGGGCGAATGCAGATAGCGGTCTTTGAAGAAGTAGAACACCAAACCTCCGATAAGCATTCCCACCGCTGCCGACAGGAAGCTCCACTTGAATCCCTCGGGGCTCTCGCCATTGCTCACGAATCCGCACCAAAGCGGAGCAATCATCGCACCAACATTGACGCCCATATAGAAGATTTTGTATGCGGAGTCGCGGCGCGAATCGTTTTTCGCATAGAGGTCGCCGACCATTGTCGAGATGTTGGGCTTGAAGAAACCATTTCCGAGAATCAGCAGCCCGAGTCCGGCAAACATAAGCCAATAAGCCGTCGGCGAGGTATAGATGCACGCGCTGACAAACATAAGAAACTGTCCGAGAGCCATCACTGCCGAGCCGAGAAGAATCGACCGGCGGTTGCCCCAGAAGCGGTCGGCAAGATAGCCGCCGAGCAGAGGCGTCAGATACACCAATCCGGTGTAGTTGCCATAAATCTGGGAGGCGTCTTCCTTGGCAAGCGACAGGCACTTAACCATATAGAGCACAAACATTGCCCTCATTCCATAGTAACTGAACCGTTCCCACATTTCCGTCAGAAACAGCACATAAAGCCCTTTCGGGTGTCCGACATTCGCTTTTTTCATATAGTCTATCTTTTTGATTGTTGTCGCCGCACGGCGATTATTCTGCAAAAGTACACATTTTTCAAGACATAGGCTTGGCAACAGTTGCTATATTCGTAATTTATTGGTAGTTTTGCAAAGGAAGTCGGCGCCGGCTGATGCCGAACTTTCGATTGAACATATCACAAATTGTAAACCATATAATCAATATGTCAAGAACAGAAACTGAGCTGCAAGGCGTTACTTTATTGGGATGCCAAGGCACAAAATATTCCGACCAGTACAACCCCTCGGTGCTTGAATCGTTCAAGAACAAGCATCCCGAGAATGAATATCTGGTCACGTTCACATGCCCGGAATTCACGAGCCTGTGTCCAAAGACCGGACAGCCGGATTTCGGAAAAATCATCATCAACTACATTCCGCGTGAGGATATGGTCGAGAGCAAGAGTCTGAAGCTGTATCTTTTCAGTTTCCGCAACCACGGCGATTTCCACGAGGACTGCGTAAACATAATAATGAAGGATTTGGTGAAACTGATGAATCCACGCTACCTTGAGGTGAAGGGCATCTTCATGCCACGTGGCGGAATCTCAATCCTCCCTTTTGCCAACTATGCCGACGAGGAGCATGAGGAGATGCGCAAGGCAAGGTTGCTGGCTAATTTCACAGAAAATTTTTAAACGATGGACGAGAAAGATTCAATCATTGTGCTGTCGGGAGGAATGGACTCCGTGACGCTGCTCTACGAATTCCGTGCCAACATTGCCCTTGCCGTGACCTTCGACTACGGCTCAAACCACAACCGTCGCGAAATCGAGTTCGCGCGGATGCACTGCGAGCGTCTGGGCATAGAGCATATCGTGATTCCTTTGGATTTTATGGCTAAGTATTTCAAAAGTTCGCTGCTCGAGGGCGCGGAAGCGATACCCGAAGGAAACTACGACGACGAGAATATGAAATCCACGGTGGTGCCGTTCCGCAACGGCATAATGCTCGCTGTGGCGTGCGGACTGGCAGAGAGCCGCGGGCTGAGCCACGTGATGATTGCAAACCATGCGGGCGACCATGCCATATATCCCGACTGCCGCCCGGCGTTTGTGCGCGCCATGTCGTCGGCAATGAGTGCCGGAACCTACGACGGCATCACGGTCATGGCCCCCTACACCAACGTGTCGAAGACTGAGATTGCCCGCCACGGCGCGCGGCTCGGTCTGAACTATGCCGAGACCTATTCGTGCTACAAGGGCGGAGAGAAGCATTGCGGCAAATGCGGCACGTGCCGTGAGCGCATCGAGGCGCTCCACGACGCCGGGATTGAAGACCCTACGGAATACGAGGAATAATTAATTTCAGTTTTTAATGCTATGAAAATATTACCAGGACTCAATGTCACGTTCTCTTGGAAACGGGCTCTGGGCGTGACGAATGTCAAACGCTCGATTGCCCGCAAGACAGGCATTCCAACAACCCGTCAGGGATTGGAGCGCAAGATAGGAAATGCAATAATAGGTGCAATTTTTAAAAAGAAATAGAAATGAGAAGATTCGGTGTATTGGCGTTTGCACTGCTGTGCGCAGTGCAAACACTTTTGGCAGCAAACAAGCAGGCGGAGACGTTCAACATGCAGAAGGCATACGAGGCGTTTCAGAATCAAGACTATCAGACTGCCGTCGACTGCTTGAACAAGGAGTTGGCTGACGATGCCAAAAACGGCTATGCCTATTTGTGGACGGCTATTGCCTACACAACAGTCGATGATTATGGCTCGATGCTGACAAACAGCGACAAGGCAATCCAATATTTGCCAAAAAAGGACAAGGAGAGCAGAGGAGTGGCTTTCAACTTACGGTCAAGCGCATATTCAGGTCTTGGGCAGCAAGACTTGGCTCTCGCCGACATCTCCGAAGCCATAAATCTCGACCCTAAGGACGTGGACTATCTGAACTCGCGTGCGCAAATCTATTTTGAACAATTTCAATACGAACTCGCTGACGCTGACGCAAAAAAGATAACGGAGCTTGAGCCTGGCAACCCTCTCGGCTGGCTGTGTCTTGGACGCAATGCCGATGCCCGCAAAGACTACGACAAGGCTATATAGCATTATAATTATGCCGTGAAACTTGACAATAGCAACGCGCAGAGCTACTCGCTGCGTGCATATACCTATATCAACCAAAAACGTTGGAGCGAGGCGACCGACGATGTGGTCTCTGCCTTTTCTATCGACATTACCGACGGGGGCGCGCTTGATTGTGTCAACACTCTTGCCGATTCGGCATCGGTGGTGCTTTGTTCGAAAATGAAAATACAGACGAAGAAAGACCCCAACAATTCGTTGTGGCCGTTCATTATAGGCGCAACCTATGAGAAACGCGGCAATATGACGGAGGCTTTGGAGTTTTTCAACAAGTCGTTTGACATAGAACCGTCGGCAGGGGCGGCACAGAGGCTGTCGGCTGCATATTCTGATGCCGACAACTTGAAGATGGCGCTCGATTTCGCCGACCGGGCAATACAGATGGACTCTACCGACACCGACGGCTTGTACAGCAAAGCAATGGCTTATTTTAAGGCACGACGATGGGAAGACGCCGACCGCGCATTGTCAATCTATCTCGATGCGGAACCGGAAAGAGCCGACGCATACTGCTATCGGGGCTTTACGCGCGACCACCTGGGGAAAACCAACGAGGCTGCCGACGATTATGACACGGCTATAACCTTACAGCCGATGGTGACTTCTTATTACTTCCGTGGACGCCATTATTGGAATCTGGGCGACAAGGACAAAGCCATAGCCGATTTCAAGCAGGCTGTTGAAATGGACACCGTCCCCGATTCTTCATCACCGAGCATTATGCTTCTTGGCTATCTTGGCAGGACCGACGAGGCGGAGGCGCTGATTGCTGAAATCGGAAAGGATGCGGAATCTATGGTTTTATACAACGCTGCCTGCTACTATGCAATGTTTGGCGACAAGCAGAAAGCGGTCGACTTCCTGAACCAATCGGTCGACAAAGGTTTTCTCCGCTTGACTCTGCTTGAAAACGATTCTGATATGGACTCGATACGCAGTATGGACGGCTACAAAAAGGTCGTGGAACGGCTGAAGTCAAAACAACTGAAAATGGAGGAGGAAAATGCCGAATACACGGATCAGACCGTGGAAGTGCCGATGACGAAGGAAAGCGGTGTGTTCAAGGTGAAATGCAGCATCAACGGGTTGCCGTTGCATTTTGTGTTTGACACAGGCGCTGCCAACGTCACGATATCGGCGGTGGAAGCGGCGTTTATGTATAAGAACAACTATCTAAGCGACAAGGACTTTATGGGTTCGTCAAGTTTTCTGACCGCAAGCGGCGACATTATAGAGGGGTCGGTGGTCAATCTCCGCAATGTCAATTTCGGAGGCCTCGACATGAACAATGTAAAAGCAACTGTCGTGAAGACGCAGAATGCCCCGATATTGCTCGGACAGTCGGTGCTGAGCAGGTTGGGAAAAGTGGAGATTGACCATTCTTCTTACACAATCCGCATCACCCGCAAAGTGAAAACAACGCGATGAGGTGGCTGTTGCTTGTTTTTCTTGCCGCTGCGGCAGTGGCTTGCGGCGATGCGCACCGGACGCCGTCAAAGCCCGTCAAAAGCGCAACGCCTGAACAGCTCCATGCGGTGGCTGAGAAACCGGCAAAAAGCCGCACGGCGCAGTGTCTCGACTCGCTGGGATATGAGAACATCGCCGAGCGCGACACGTCGATTGCAATCGATTTGATGTATGCCCATGCCGACAATTTTGTGGGACGCGTGCTTTATGCCGACCTGCGCGAGGCATATCTGCATCCTGTGGCAATGGAGTGCTTGCTGAAAGCACAGAGGCTGCTGCGGGAGAAGCATCCGGAATACCGTCTGATTGTCTACGACGCTGCACGGCCGATGTCGGTGCAGCAACAGATGTGGGACGTGGTCAAAGGCTCGTCGAAGAGCCGCTATGTGTCGAATCCCGCACATGGAGGAGGTTTGCACAACTATGGGCTTGCCGTCGACATCAGCATCGCCGACTCGCTCGGACGGCCGTTGCCGATGGGCACGGCGGTCGACCATCTCGGCAGCGAGGCAGGCATCACCCACGAGGCGGCTCTCGTGGAGCAAGGA
>SAMEA3663023__coassemble_853_pt1 | contig 29142 bp, 18 predicted proteins | sample SAMEA3663023__metabat2_high_PE_022 | metagenome-assembled genome bin SAMEA3663023 (sample SAMEA3663023) | pig gut metagenome | biome: pig gut; feature: pig-associated habitat; material: faeces | place: France | collected 2012
GTTTCTTCTCCTCCTTGTCGGCAATCTCCTTAGCCTTGTCAAAAACGCTCTGCTTCTTTTGCTTCTTCTCCAATTCCTTCATATGGGCATTGAACTTTGCGTCGCGCTCCTCTTTCAGTTTTTTGTACTCCGTGAGATCTTCGTATCTCTCTTGCTTTCTCTTGTCACGGCTGCTATTTCCTATTTCACGGTCAAGCCATTCTTCATTGTCGAACATACCCCTCTCGTCCTCGTCGGCATACTTCCTACGTATCTCGTGCATCCTCGCCTCTGTCTTGGCATTGACCAGTTCTGATTCGTTGACCTTCGCGCCCAGATAAACTGCATAATCTGCCGCCGCCTTTGAGACCGGATATTTGAGATGTCCCAATTCCCCATCATTGATGTCTATTAGCCGACGCATCTTTCCGTTGTGAAAATCCGCAGTCACGATACCGCCTGCGGCAACCATACTCTCTACGAACTCGCCCTCCGTCATCACTCCGAAGTTGCGGTAATTCAACTCCTTTCCGAGAGTTTTCCTCACACGAGCCCTGCGCATCGGCGGCATATCGGCGGTGTACCCGTCCATACGTTCTTGCCTCTCCGCCGCCTCCTTTCCCTCCTTCTTGGCGATGGCGGCGGCAATGTCGAAGACGCTCTCGTTCCCACGCTTCAAATCCGCATTCTCGACACGTAACCATCCTCTTGCGAACATATCCCGCATCTTCGTGATGGAAAATTTAAAATCATCATCAGCAGTCTTGAGGTGGAATACGGCTTTGTCTCCATCCAAACCTTCACATACAAATTGTTGACCTTTAAACAAGCCTTTAATTCCCGTGAAGGTATGCCCGACCCAAGACTGCGGATTGTCAACGTCGACGACATCCATTTTTCCTTGCTCCTTTCCTTGCTTTTCCTCAGAAATCTCGCTACCTTTGTCAGCGGAAGTTGTAGGAACGTTCATGCGGGAAGTCGATTGTGTGCCGCTATGCTCATCGGCTTGCGATGTTTCAGCAGTTTCGGCAGACTGCTTAACCGTAGTATGGCGGTTATACACTTCCTTTTTATCTTTTCCGTAAGATTTCTTGAAAACTCCAGCTGTATTTACATTCCAATAAGAACCATCTTTCGACAGTTCAATCATTAGTGTATTATTGTGTTTGTCGGTCAGCAAAAGCCTGTATGTCTTATTTCCGTTTCTGTCAGAACCTTCTTTTATGACATCATAATTCTTTGCGACTTGTTCAATGAACTCCTCCACCGAGGAGAATCCTGCCTTTCTGATTTGGTCTCCGTGGCGTGCCTCTATGTGGCGCAGTCCATAGCCGTTTCCCATCTCGTCAGCCACACCCTCGCTCAGTTTTATCGGAGCGACGGTAAGACCAGTGTCCTCCGTTATCTCTCCGAATGTTGTCGTTCCGTCCGACGAGACAACGAAAGGTTGTCCGTTCTCGTCACGTTCCTTTCTTTCCTCCTCTTTGGTTTTACGCTCCTCCTCTGCCTTCCTTTCGGCTTCAACACGAGCTTCTTCCTCTGCCTTTTCTGCAGCAATCCTCTCCGCCTCTTTCTTCTCTGCCTCAATGCGAGTCTTCTCCTCCGCCTCGGCACGTTCACGCTCCTCAGCGGCTTTCCTTTCCGCCTCCGCCTTCTCGGTCGCTATGCGCTCCGCCTCCGCTTTGGCGGCTTCCTCTCTGCGTGACTTTTCTCCTACGATGGCTTTCCAAGCATCGACCACTCTCTGTGCCTCCGCCACTGCCGCCTCGTTTTCCTTGATTGACCGCAACAATTCTTCCGGCGTCTCGCCTTCCTCCTTCAGTGCCTTTGCCGCCTTCAGTTTTCTCTCGGCATTGGCGAGCGATGCTTCCGCCACCTTATGTGCGGTTTCCTCGTTGCCCGACATCTCCACGAGACCGTCCCAAGCGGTCTCGGTGTCAACATCGTGGAATTGAGCGTTGCCTTTTTCATCTCTCGGAATACGCTCAAGCGCAGTCGGGGTGTGTTCTTCTGTCGGTTGCGCTCCTCTCTCCAATGCCTTATCCGAGGAATCCTCGGTGGCAAGCCTTGTTTCTTCCGCCTTTGGCGATGGCTCCTCTCTGTATTCCATCGCAGCCAACTCCTCCGGGGTGACATACAGAGTGCGCATAGACTCGCCATCATCCACATTGACAACGAACCTTCCGTCTGCGTCCTTTGGTGACACTATCTCTGCGTGCATCTTCTGCCCGTCTACAACGACATCAAACACGTCTCCCTGCGCATACTCTCTGCTCTCCTCCTCCGGCAATGGCTGTCCGCCTTCCGTGGCTGTCTCCGGTGCGCTCTCGGTGCTTTGCTCTGCCTCTCGTTTGCTTGCCTCGGCATCTCTCCTCGCTTTGTAATCCGCATACTGCCCGTTGTTGACGATCCTCTGCAATACGTCTTTTGGCACCAGGAACTGAGTGCCGTCAGGGAGTGTCGCTATGGCTGACTTGCCGTCCTCGTGCATCGCCTCTATGGTGGCGATACGTCCGTCACCCAATTGTATCTGCATACCGACAGGGTTGGCTACGTTGCCCTCCAGCCAATCCTTGCTTCGCTGGATGGTGTCCTGCATATGTGCGTTTATCTCCGCCTCTCTCTGCTCTGCCGTCTTGACCTCGCCAAGCGACTCTATGCCGTCAACCGCAGTCGGTGACACCATCTTTTTCTCTCCAGTAGCCGGGTCGTACACGATGACGCTCTTACTGCTTGCGTCTGCGTCAACACCACTGCCGCCTCGTTTTCCTTGATTGACTGCAACAATTCTTCCGGCGTCTCGCCTTTCTCCTTCAGTGCCTTTGCCGCCTTCTCTCTTGCGATAGTCAGCGTGTTGCTCTGCGTCAACACTCTCACGTATGACTTCGGGCAATACCCTAAGCACTGCAAGATGCACATCCTTGCTCTTGCCGATTGCCTTCTCCGACAAGAAGTTGTTTGTCAGCAGTTTTACACACATCTTATGTCAACGATTCTGGCAATTTTGACAAAAAAGCACCTTTGCGGATGTTTTTTTCAGTAAAACGCATATATTTCTAACTCAAATTTTATACCTTTGCATCGTTGTTGAATGTCAGGGAGACTTTCCTATGTGTCATCCCGGGTTCACTTATATTGTTGCATCAATTAAGATTTAATAAGCATGAAGGCTAAACCTGATTTAAGTTTTTGGAAACTATGGAACATTAGTTTCGGTTTTTTTGGCGTGCAAATTGCATACGCACTTCAAAGCGCCAACATTTCCCGCATCTTTGCCACTTTGGGCGCTGACCCGCACAGTTTGAGTTATTTCTGGATTCTCCCGCCTCTGATGGGAATCATTGTGCAGCCAATCGTTGGATCACTGAGCGACAAGACTTGGTGTCGGTTCGGACGTCGAATCCCGTATTTGTTTATTGGCGCTACCGCGGCAGTACTCGTCATGTGCCTGCTTCCAAACGCAGGATCATTTGGTTTGACAGTAAGCGGTGCGATGGTTTTCGGATTGGTGGCTCTTATGTTTCTCGACACAAGCATCAATATGGCAATGCAGCCGTTCAAAATGCTGGTCGGCGACATGGTTAATGAGAAGCAAAAGGCAAAAGCCTATTCTATCCAAAGCTTCCTGTGTAACGCAGGCTCTGTGGCTGGATATATTTTTCCATTCTTGTTCACGTTTATCGGCATTAGCAACACAGCCGAAAAAGGCGTTGTGCCTGATTCTGTAATTTGGTCATTCTATATTGGAGCAGCCATTTTGATTTTATGTGTGATTTACACAACTATGAAAGTAAGGGAATGGAACCCGAAGCAATACGCAGAATACAACGGCGCAGTCATAAACGAATCTGAATCCGACAAAGACAGCGCATCTTGGATTTCCTTGTTGAGCAAAGCTCCATCCACATTCTGGAAAGTCGGGGTGGTTCAATTTTTCTGCTGGGCAGGATTCCTATACCTTTGGAACTACTCAACAGGCGCTATCGCCGAAACCGTATGGGACACAACCGACCCTACTTCCGCCGAGTTTCAAGAGGCAGGCAACTGGGTTGGAATCCTTTTCGCCGTGCAAGCTGTAGGAAGCGTGCTCTGGGCCATTGTCCTTCCTCAATTCAAAAACGCCAAAATGGCTTACGCTTTAAGTTTGGCTATCGGTGCGATTGGCTTCTGCATGATTCCGTTCCTGCACGACCAGTATATGCAATTCATTCCGTTCCTGATGGTTGGCGCCGGATGGGCAGCTATGCTTGCTATGCCATTCGCATTTGTAACCAACGCCCTGCAAGGATACGGACATATGGGCGCGTATTTAGGCCTCTTCAATGGAACAATCTGCATTCCTCAAATTTTTGCAGCAGTCTGCGGCGGTGGCGTCCTCAATTTGATTGGATCTCACCAAAGCAGCATGATGATTGTTTCCGGCGCATTGCTCTTAGCTGGAGCTATATGCGTTTTTGCAATTAAAAACAATAGATAACAGGATTCGGCTTTTTCGAAACAAGAGTTTCCAAAATGTCAAAACTGCGCTATGGAAGTCATTCATAAAACTTCCATAGCGCAGTTTCTTTTCAACGTTCTTCTAATAAAAAACAAGAACGATTTTCAGAGGAAACACCCCATAGTTTTACCGGATATCTTTCTGAATATCGAAAAACTTCACTACATTTGTAGAAAAATTTAGCATTATATGAAAAAACGCATTCTTGTCACAGGTGGAACAGGCTACATTGGCTCTCACACCGTAGTTGAACTGCAAAATGCAGGGTATGAAGTGGTCATCATTGACAATCTGTCAAACAGCAACATAGATGTCCTTGATGGAATTGAGAATATAACACACATCCGTCCGGATTTTGTAGAAGCGGACTGTACCGACATAGCTGCTCTCCGAAAATTGTTTGACACATATCCCGACATCTGCGGCATCATAAATTTCGCAGCGAGCAAGGCTGTCGGTGAATCTGTACATAAACCGCTGCTCTACTATCGCAACAATCTGAACACTCTCACCAACCTGCTGGAGCTGATGCCCGAATATAACGTCAAAGGAATCGTATTCTCTTCATCATGCACAGTTTATGGTGAGCCCGACAAGAATCCTGTTGATGAAAATGCCCCTATAAAGAAGGCGACTTCTCCATATGGCAACACCAAGCAAATCAGCGAGGAAATAATCACTGACGCAATCAATTCCGGCGTGGGATACAAGAGCATCATCCTCCGCTATTTCAATCCTGTGGGAGCGCATCCGAGTGCAGAAATCGGAGAGTTGCCGAATGGAGTGCCTCAAAACTTGATTCCGTATCTCACACAAACGGCGATAGGTATCCGCAAAGAGCTCAGCGTTTTCGGCGATGATTACGACACTCCCGACGGGTCATGCATCCGCGACTTTATAAATGTCGTGGATTTGGCAAAAGCCCATGTCGTTGCAATCAGCAGAATGCTTGACAATCCCGACACCGACCCGATTGAAATATTCAATCTTGGCACAGGTTCAGGCGTTTCCGTACTTGAGCTTATCAACACATTTGAGACTGCGACCGGAGTGGCTGTGCCTCACAAGATTGTTGGACGTAGAGAAGGCGACATTGAAAAGGTTTGGGCAAATCCGCACAAAGCCAACACAGTGCTTGGCTGGAAAGCTGAAACTCCACTTGCCGACACTATGAAGTCTGCATGGAAATGGCAATTGCGCCTCCGTGAGAAAGGAATTATGTAAATAATACTTTTTATTTAACCGAACAAGCCTTCATCCATTTGCCGTTCCCAAGGATGAAGGCTTTTATAAAATTGCACTATACGGAATGATTGACAAAGAGACAGTAGACAAAATACTTGACGCAGCCGACATTGTAGACGTTGTTTCCGACTTCGTGCATTTACGACGTCGCGGCTCCAACTATGTCGGGCTTTGCCCTTTTCACAATGAGAAGACGCCGTCCTTCAGCGTCTCCCGATCAAAAGGCATCTGCAAATGTTTCAGTTGCGGCAAGGGTGGCAGTCCAGTCAATTTCATTATGGAGCACGAGCAGATGTCGTATTATGAGGCACTGAAATATCTTGCAAAAAAATACAACATCGAGGTAAAGGAACGGGAGCTTACAGACGAAGAGAAGCAGGCACAGTCAGAACGTGAGAATATGCTGCTCGTGAATGATTTTGCACTGAAAAATTTTGAAGACAATCTTTTCAACACCGACGAGGGACGAAGTGTCGGCCTTTCTTATTTTTACGAACGCGAGTTTACCGACTCAACTATAAAGAAATTCCATCTTGGATACTCTATGGAAGGCCGATCGGAACTCTACAATGCCATCAAAAAAAATGGCTATAATCCGACGTATGCCATAGAGTCCGGACTGTGTATCAAGGGAGAGCACGGCGTATACGACCGTTTTAAAGGCAGAGTCATGTTCCCGGTGCTCAACATTGCCGGAAAGGTAATAGCGTTTGGCGGTCGCACATTGAAAAAAGACCCCGCTAAATACGTAAACTCTCCGGAATCAATTATCTACAAGAAAAAGAACGAGCTTTACGGATTGTACCAAGCCAAACAGGCAATTGTAAAAAAAGACAAATGCTTCTTGGTTGAAGGCTATACAGATGTCTTGTCAATGCACCAAGCTGGAATCGAGAATGTTGTGGCGTCTTCAGGCACATCTCTCACCGAAGGACAGATAAGACTGATTCACCGCTTCACAGACAATATCACCGTATTGTACGATGGTGACTCGGCCGGCATTAAAGCCTCCCTGCGAGGCATCGACCTGCTTTTGGCAGAAGGACTGAATGTCAAAGTGCTTTTGTTGCCTGACGGCGACGATCCCGACAGTTTCGCCAAAAAGCACAACGCTTCAGAGTTTCAAGGATTTATTGACGCCAACGAGACTGATTTCATAAAATTCAAGACATCCATTCTTCTGGAAGGACTTGAAAACGACCCTATAAAAAAATCCGAGGCGATACAAGACATTGTAAAATCCATTTCTGTCATCCCCGAAAATATCACACGTGCCGTTTACATAAAAGAATGCAGCAAGCGCTTCGAAATTGACGAGAAGATACTTGCCGAAGAGGTGAAGAAAACGTCAAAGGGCATCAAGGCAAAAGACCGTTCTGGCAAAAGTACCACAGAACCCGAGACGACATCCTCACCAACCGTACGCACAGAGCCGTCGGATGCGGCAACCGTCAAATCCAAATCGCTGAGGATGTACGAGACAGACATCATCCGATATATTGCCAAATATGGTATGTGCAATGAGTTGTTTGAGATTGAAAACCCAGATGGCGGATTCTCCAACGTCACGCTTGTGGAGGCTGTAAACGTCGAACTGACATCCGAGTCAATATCTTTCAGCGTACCGGCATTTAAAAAGATTTTTGACAGAGCGTTGTCTTTCCTCCCCGACTTCTATGCAGACCTGCCCGGCGAAGCAGATCGTCTGGACAAGGAAATGAGAGAAAAAGTGCAGATAGCGCAATTGTCAGACACCGTAGTTGGAAAAGCGAAAGAACGATTGGTCGAGTCAATACAGAAAGATTTCAAAAACAAACTCATTGATTTTGAAAAAGAATATCTTGAAAAAAGACTGTGTTCAGACCAGGATGACGAAATCAGGCAAACGACGTTGGACCTTGTCATAGAAAAAGAGCCACTCAGCAAAGTGCACACAAGACTGTCCGATATGGAATCGGAATACGACCGCCTTCGTGACCTGGTGTCGTTGTCTCTCAACGTGTGGAAAGACGCACTGTTGTCTCAGCGCATCAAGGAAATTCAGGAAGAAATAAAGCTTCTATGTCAAGCGTCAGGCGACATCAACAGAGTCGAGCAATTGATGCAAGAGCTGTCTCAACTCAGAGCAATTCGCAAACAATTGATAGGAGACCGTGTGATTATTCCATAACCTGCGCCTTGATATTTAATTTATTTCGTATTTTTGCATAAAACAAAAAGATTGAAGGAATGATACGACAATGGATTGCTGCAATAACTCTGGTCAGTTGCTCGGCAGCCGCTTTTGCCCAATTGAACCTGCCGACACGCAACATCGGCGGCGTCGACTATTATTACAGGATTGTGCAAAAGAAAGAGACTATTTACGGCATAGCCCGGGAGTTGAACATACCTAAAGAGGATATCGTAAAGTACAACCCTTCGGTTGCAACCGGCTTAAAGAAAGATCAGGTGCTTTATTTTCCGGTTGACGCATATGTCAAACGGCAGGCAGTCGTTCGTCCAAAAGAGCATAAGCACACAGTAAAAAACGGTGAAACGCTGTATGGCATTGCCAAAATGTACGGACTCTCTGTCGCCGAACTGCTGCAAGCAAACCCCCAAGCAAGGACCGGACTTAAAGCAGACTCTGTGTTGACAATTCCTGTCGGCAACGACAAGCAAGAAGCTGTGCCATACACCGTCAAGCCTGGCGACACACTTTATCGGCTGTCTGTGAATTTCAACGTCGACTTGAAAGATTTGCTTGAAATGAATCCAGGTGTATCGCCTGAGAATTTCCAAGTTGGAATGACTGTGCTTATTCCTCCAAGCAACAACGCTAATAAAGAAAATGACAAACCTGAAACGGTATTCGTACACGACAAAGTTGAAAAAGGCGATTCGTTTGAATCCATTTCCGAAGAATATGGAATTACAGAAGATCAGCTGAAAGAAGCAAATCCCGATGTGGACAAACTGAAACGTGGATCGTATGTGGTTGTCCCTATTGCGAATGAAAGCCAAACTGACTCAACCACGGTTGTCAGACAAGCATTCCGCGAAACGTCAGACGACAACATCAACGACTGCGTCAACATTGCCATTTTATTCCCTTTTGAGGCAAAGAATACCAACAAAAGCAAGCAGGCTTTGTTCTACCGCGACTTCTATCGTGGGGCATTGCTGGCAGTCAACGACCTTAAGACTAAGTCAAAATTGAATCTTTATGCTTACGATGTTACAGATGCCAACATCTCAACCGTCTTGAGCAAGAAAGAGATTGCCAATGCGCATATGATTTTTGCCCCTTCTGAGGACAACTTGCTGAAAACGATTGTCGACTTTGGACAGAAGAACGGAATCAATGTCATTAATTCCTTCTCAATCAACAACGATATGTGCTACAACAACAATCGTTTTTTCCAGGTCAACACTCCGTCGTCATATATGTATTCTTCAGTAAGTTCTTATGTTGAGAGCAATTATGCAAACTGTGAAATCGTTTTCTTAAAAGACGAGTCGGAAGACGACAAACCATTGATTGAATATTTAAAAATGACAAATCTGCCAAAGCAGACTGTCAACCTATCGGAGAGCAACGGCTTCGTTTGTCAACACCCCACGCTATTCGTTCCGACGTCAAGCTCCAGATCCGCATTAAAAAAACTGAAATCTTTGGTCGATGAATTGGCTGCTGATCCTGCGAATGATGGAAAATTCAGCATTCTTGGCTATCCTGAATGGTCGATATACAACGAATATGAGAATTTCCTGCGCGCAAACAACGTATGCCTGTACTCTCGTTATTCGATTGAAGGCAACAACAAGTTTGACAGCAAATACAAATATTGGTATGGAGAAAGCCAAATCAATTCAATTCCTAACATGAGTGAATTGGGCTATGACACGATGTCGTTCTTCATAAATGCTGTCATTACAAACGGCAACGACTTCAACAAGCCTATGCAAGCAACCGACGGTTTGGAAATCGGCATCAACATTGTGCGCACAAGCAGTTGGGGAGGGTTTGTCAACACCGCTTCATTTATTTACAACTACACGACAAAAGGTGTAGAAAAACATATGTTGAAATAATGAAAAAATACGTAATAGCAAGTATACTTTTGATATCAAGTCTGACTTCTGTCGCAGAGGACCACTTTTCTGGAGCTTTCAGCATTGGCGCAAAAGGTGGGGTTTCTTTATCTCAAACCACGTTCTCACCAAGCGTGCCACAAAAGTTCCATTCAGGTCCGATGGCTGGTATCATGTTCCGATATATCGAAGAGAATCATTTCGGGCTTATTGGCGAGGTGAATTTCGAGCAACGAGGATGGAAAGAAAATTTTGAGGAAGCGCCATATTCATACAGCAGAGACTTGTCGTATATCCAAATACCCCTTCTGGCACATATCTATTTTGGTTCTGAGAAAGCAAAGTTTTTCTTCAACGCAGGTCCAGAGATAGGTTTCATGATTGCGGAAAAGACAAATTCTAATTTTGACATCAACAATTTTTCCTCTTTAGAGGGATTTCCTTCAGAAAATCGCAATACGGAACAATTCGCCATGCCCATTAAACACAAAGTGGACTATGGCATATCTGCGGGAATTGGCGCAGAATGGGCAATAAACCGTAAGAACTCCATACTTATAGAAGGCAGGTTCTACTATGGACTGAACAACATTTTCGGAGCCAATAAAAAAGATATATTCGCGGCCTCCAACAGCATCGGAATTATGGCGTCAATTGGATATTTTTTCCGCCTGAAATAACGGAATATACAGGGAATCAAGCAGTCATATCGTCACATCACGATATGGCTTTATTACTTAGAAGATATGAAAAAAGTGGTGACAATACCTATTTGTAGGTATTGTCATCGATTGGATTAAAGTTTAACTTTGCAAACAAAAAAGGATGTAATGGATAATTTTCACAAATATAAACCCACCGACAAGATGAGCAATGTTATCAGCGAAAATTATTCACTGATTTCAGTCATGAGCCGCTTCGGCCTGCCTTTAGGATTTGGCGAGAAGACCGTCGCCGAGGTGTGCAATGAACAAGGTGTTGACTGCAATACTTTTCTTATTGTTGTTAATTTTGTAAATGAAGATTCCTACAGCGGAGAGTTTTCATTCAACTATGACTCCGTGTCACTTCCCGCCCTTGTAGACTATCTGAAGCAAGCGCATTCGTATTTCCTGGACTTCAGTTTACCAACCATACGGCAAAAACTCTGCAATGCATTGGAATTGGAGCCAGAAAAGAATGACATCATCAAAACAGTTTTGATGTTCTACGACAAATATGTAGATGAAGTCAGACGCCATATGGAATATGAGAACAACCATATTTTCTCATATGCTGACAATTTGATTAAACATCATAAATCCAACAATTTCTCAATTGCACAATTTGCGGAACACCACAATCATATAAACGAGAAATTGAAAGAGTTGAAAAACATTTTAATCAAATATTATCCGCAGACAAAATGCAACAACCTTCTCAACGACACTTTGTTTGACATATTCAACTGCGAATCAGATTTAAGGACACACTGCCGACTTGAAGACAGTGTGTTTACCCCTGTTGTCTTGAATTTAGAACAGAATTTGACCGATGAAAAGTAAAGAGGATATAAAAGTTGCAATTGCAGATGGATCGGTCATCATGCGAAGCGGTCTTGCATCGGTTCTGAAGCATTTTTCGGAATTCAATTTCAGAATCAACGAAATCACAAATCAAGAGGCGCTGACAATCTTTCTAAGACTTCACACTCCAGATTTGTTGATTATCAATCCGCTTTTCGCAATTGGCATGAATCTGGCAACAATCCGGAAAACATATCCATCATTGAAAATTGCGGCACTGACGTCATCACTTATCGACAATCAGTTGCTGTCTGACTACGACACAACAATTTCTATTAATGATGACATCGAAACGATTTGCAGTAAAATCAAAGAAGCTGTCAATGAGCCTGACGAAGAATCTTCCGAACAAGACGCCTTAAGCGCCAGGGAAAAGGAAATCATCGGTTGCGTTGTAAAAGGAATGACCAACAAGGCGATAGCCGACACATTGTCTATTTCAATATATACGGTGATTACGCACCGCCGCAACATCTCAAGGAAATTGCAGATACACTCCACTGCCGGTCTGGCAATCTATGCAATTGCAAATAATTTGGTAAACATCGAAGATATTAAAGATGTGATAAACTAAGCGTCAATTGTTTAGTTTCTACAAACCCAAACATCCGGATATTTTTCAGTGATGCCGTTCTTCTGAATATATGAATACATCTCCTCTTTTGTGTCGCCTGTTGCCAATGCAACTTTATAGACTGAAAAACCTTTGGCGGCATCTATGATAACCAGCCCGGTCTCAGACGAGGCCTCGACAAATTTTTTAGCCTGACCATACGATTTAAGCGAAGCTATCACTACACTATATTTTTTTCCCGTCTCGCCACCAACGCCTTTCTCCACAGCTTCGATGTCATTTGACTCAATTTTGACTGCTCGTTTTGTCATTTTTTCAACAACGTTTCCACTCTTGCCCTTAGCCTTAGGCTGAGCTGCCGATATTGACGCAACACTTGCCTTGTCCGGAAGGGAATCAATCGCAATAGGAGTCGTTAATGTAAGCACAAGAACTATAATCGCCGCAACAGACGCAGCTATGCGCAATGCATTCATCCTAATTTCCGAGAATCTACGACGTGGGGCTTTTTCTTCTGATTTTACGACGTTCTGAATCCTGACAGGCTGTAATCCATAGTTGCTCAGATTAACCCCCGACAGTCCCACTGCCGACGGAGCAAACACAACGCAACCCGCATCAGAGTAATGGAACGAACCTATCTTACCGAAATCAAACGAATGGTTTGCAACAAGAGACTCTTTTATGGTCTTCACGTCGCCTTCCACCTTCGCTACCGCTGCATTATATCCGCAGCCCGTCTGTTTCATATAGGCATTGGCAACAAGGCCGTCGTTATGCGTCAATGCGGCATTAAAGGCCACCGATCTGGATGGCGGCAACAGAACACCGTCGCATATGCTTGACGCAACATTCTGACAAATAAACGCACCAAAACCCGGGACAATCACACAATCATTGTCTCTGAGCAAGCATTCGATATAATTAATAAGTTCCATACATTGCAAAATTAATCAAAATTCGACAAAGCAACAATGTTTTACCTGTCCTTTTTCTTTAAATATGGCAATGCTTGACTTTTGTCGCATCCAAGTTTGACAGCCTCCATCGCATAGCCATAGGCATCGTCGTAACGGAACTGCATCTGTGCCATGCGAGCTTTAAGCAAATACAAATCTGATGATTTGGGATCTAATTTCTGCGCCTCCGAAAGGTCATTCTGAGCTTCTTGATATTTTCCAACTGCGATATAACACTCTGCCCGATTCAAATAATTCACCGAACGGTTCTCTTTTTTTATAATGTCATCATATAGCAATATCGACTTGTCATATTCTCCATTCAGCCTGCGGAGCAAAGCCATGCCACGTTTGGCGTCCATGTTTCCGGCATCCGTTTTCAAGCATTTGTCAAAACAACGTTCCGCCTGCCCCATATTGCCAACCTCCAATGCAATCATGCCCGCACCGTTCAACGCGATGCAATCAGAAGGGTTTATATCCAACAACTTGTTATAGTCGGCCAACGCCGACTGCACACTGTCCATCTCAAGATATAAAGCCGCACGATTATGTAGTATTGTCGTTGACTTAGGCGCAACGGACAGAGCCATATTGTAATTCTCCAAAGACTCATCCAGTTTGCCTTGATTGCGGTAAACTGTCCCCAAATTCGACATTAATAAATAGTTGCTTGGATTTGCAGGTTTCATTTCCAAAGCCGTCTTTATCAAGCGCTCCGACAATGCCCAGTCTCTGCTTGTCAGAGCCTTGTCGATCTGGTCGAGCAACGACATATAATTTTCTGCAGCGATAGCAGCTGATGGTATTGCCATCAAAGCCAGCATCAGGACAATGGTTCTTATCTTTGTCATCTTCTTTATTTTTTGCATATTTGTCTACAAAGATACCTTCTTCCGATTGGAAATGTTTCGACCATAGGATTTTTTTTGTATTTTTGTGGAAAATACAACGTTTATGAATTTTCTCAGTTTTATAATTTCAAGCATATCATCAACCCAAACAGCCTCAAGCAGCAGCCACAAACTGTCGGATGTCGCCAACGGATTGCCTATAGAGCAAGTGGTTGACAAACTTGTTTCAAGTGCCGTTGATTTGGTACTCCGTCTTGTGATAGCCATTGTGGTGTTTTACCTCGGGAAACTTATCATCAATAAAATTTACAAAAGCGTAAACAAAATACTCCATCGCCGACAAGTTGACAGGTCGCTTGCCACATTTGTGTTGAGCCTTGTCAAAATAGTGATGCTGTTCATCTTGATAATAATCTCCATTTCCATACTTGGCATAGAAACAAGTTCGTTCATCGCCTTGTTTGCATCGGCTGGTGTCGCTGTGGGTATGGCGCTGAGCGGGACATTGCAGAATTTTGCCGGAGGTGTGCTCATTCTCCTTCTAAAACCATACAAAGTTGGAGACTTCATTGAGTTTCAAGGCTTCACTGGAAAAGTGAAAGAAATTCAGATATTCAACACAATCCTTAATACGGGTGACAACAAATGGATTTCAATTCCGAATGGAGGACTGTCAACCGGCAGTATAAACAATTACAGCCGTGAAGATTACCGTCGCATAGACTGGACAATCAGCATCGCCTATGGTGATGACTATGAAGTGGCAAAACGAGAGATTCTACGCATTGTCAACGAAGACGACCGCATTGTAAAGAAATACATTGAAGACGACCGAGCCATGCGGTTTAAAGACGCCGATGTTTCCGCCCGACCATCGTTTTTACCGAACATCGAGTTTGAAAGACATCACTCCAGATTGTGGAAGATGTTTCATCGCAATAAAAACAAATCCGAAAGCCAACAGGAGCAGCCAGCTGAAGAAATTCGCTTAGCGAAAACCGACTGCTCTCCGTTTGTGGCTCTGAGCGCGCTCGCGGCAAGCAGTGTTGACGTCGTTGTCCGCGTATGGGCTCCGACAAGTCTTTATTGGGATGTCTACTTTGACATGAACGCGCGGTTCTACAACGAACTTCCAAAAGCCGGCATCAACTTCCCGTTCCCACAAATGGATGTTCATATGAACTGAAAAGGCTAATGCGACTGTTAAATTCACAGCCGCATTTTTTGTTTTATTTTTGAAAAAATCACGGTCAAGTCTGCCTGTTTAATAAAAAACAATAAGTATATTTGCGTTAACTTTGGAGCAAAGCGCAATGGCAGCCGGAACGGCCTGCGACAATTGGCAGACAATCGCCATAAACCGCTCCTGACAGCAATGCATTAATCATTGCACACCAAGCCTGTAAAAGGCTTTGAGACAGATAAAAATAAAAACAATATAAATGATAAGTAAATGGAATTACTTACCCCTTACATCAGAAGAACAAGATTTAGAGATCGAGTTGGCGAAAAAATACGCCGGCAGCCCAGCAATAGCTGAGCTGCTTGTTCAGCGGGGCATCACGTCTGTAGATGACGCTGAACATTTTTTTAACCCTTCTCTGTCTGATTTGCATGATCCATTCCTGATGAAGGATATGGACAAGGCCGTAGATAGGCTTAATATGGCAATGGGGGCAAAAGAGAAGATATTGGTATATGGAGATTACGATGTCGATGGCACGACAGCGGTGTCTTTGGTATACAAATATCTAAGGAATTATTATTCGCATATCGAATACTACATTCCAACACGTGATGAAGAAGGATATGGCATATCAATTAAAAGTATTGACTATGCTGCATCTATTGGTGTCAAACTTATAATTGTGCTGGATTGCGGCATCAAGGCCATTGATGAAATCCACTATGCCAAGGAAAAAGGCATTGATTTCATCATATGCGACCACCATGTCCCCGACGACGTTTTGCCGGAGGCATATGCCATTCTCAATCCCAAAATGGAAGGCAACACTTATCCCTATCCTCACCTCTGCGGGTGTGGCGTAGGATTTAAGTTCATGCAAGCCTTCGCCAAGAGCAACGGGCTGACAAATCAGAATGAGTTGTATAGTCTTCTTGACTTGGTCGCCGTCAGCATCGCTGCCGACATTGTGCCAATGACCGGGGAAAACCGGATCATGACATACCACGGATTGAAGCGGCTAAACTCAAACCCCAATTTGGGTCTGAAGAGCATCATAAAGATTTGCAATCTGGCAAACAGGGAGATAACCATCAGCGACGTTATCTTCAAAATCGGGCCACGCATCAATGCGTCCGGGCGTATGCAATCGGGCATGGAGGCCGTCGATCTGCTCACCACCAAAGACCTCAATGAGGCGTACGCCAAAGGAAAGAGCATCGACCAATACAACCGCGACCGCAAAGAACTCGACAAACGAATCACAGAAGAAGCCAATGCCATTTTGGAAAATCGTGGAGAAATCGATTCCGACCACAAGTCAATCGTCATCTACAACAAAAATTGGCATAAGGGCATCATTGGCATTGTAGCCTCACGTCTGACCGAGCTTTACTACAAGCCAGCTGTGGTGCTGACTCTGTCAAACGGGATTGCGACTGGATCATCACGATCGGTACAGGGATACGACATTTATTCGGCAATTGAGGCTTCTCGCGATTTGCTTGAGAACTTCGGAGGCCACACCTATGCCGTAGGATTGTCGCTGAAAGAAGAAAACATTCCGGAATTCTCACGAAGGTTTGAGGAATATGTCGCCAAAACGATAAAACCATATCAAATGACTCCGCAAATCGACATTGACGCATATCTGAGATTTGAGGAGATTACGCCTGAGTTCCTGTCGCTTCTCGACAAGTTCAATCCATTCGGACCTGGAAATCAGAAGCCAATTTTCTGTTCAAAGAACGTATTGGATTATGGCACAAGCAAGTTGGTTGGCAAGAATCTCGAGCACATCAAACTGGAATTGGTAAACAACAGCTCCGGGAAAGTGTTGAACGGAATTGCTTTCAATATGGCGCAGTATTTCAGCCACATCAAATCAGGCAAGCCATTCGACATCTGCTACACTATTGAGGAAAACAAACATCCGAACAATGTGAGCAAATACCAATTGCTTGTAAAGGAGATTCGTATAAATTGATATGAAATGGACCGCGGTTCAATTCACGACACACTGAAACGCTATTGGGGCTATGATTCTTTCCGAGCTAAACAAGAAGAAATTATCAACTCTGTTTTGCTCGGAAAGGATACTCTTGGACTGCTGCCTACCGGTGGCGGAAAATCAATAACTTTTCAGGTGCCGGCGATGCTGCTTGACGGCTTGACAATTGTTGTCACGCCGTTGATTGCTCTTATGAAGGACCAGGCAGACGGATTGCGCGACAGGCACATAAACGCAGCTTACATTCATTCTGGACTGCGCCATGGAGAAATCCGAAACGTCATTGACCGATGCATGTTCGGAAAGTGCAAGTTTCTTTACATTTCACCAGAGCGCTTGGCTTCATCTTCGTTTATCGAATCTCTCAGACGAATGAAGGTATCCTTGATTGTGGTCGATGAGGCTCACTGTATTTCACAATGGGGATATGACTTTCGCCCATCGTATCTGAACATTGCGTCGATACGTCAATTATTTCCAGGCGCTCCTGTTCTCGCGCTTACAGCCTCCGCCACTCCTGCCGTTGTTGCCGACATAATGCAGCAGTTGCAATTCAAGGAGCCAAATGTCATAAGAAAAAGTTTCCGCCGCGACAATCTATCTTATATTGTCAGACATCAAGAGAACAAAACCGAGAAACTATTTTCCGCATTGTCCAGGATCTATGGAAGCGGAATAATCTATGTCAGGAGCAGAGCCAAGACCAAAGACATTGCCGAGCAACTGAAATCACAGGGATTCTCGGCCGATTATTACCATGCGGGACTTACGACAGAGGAAAAACGCGACAAACAAGACAAATGGAAACGTGGTGAAATCCGCATCATCGTTGCTACAAATGCGTTCGGAATGGGCATTGACAAACCCGACGTTCGCTTTGTAATGCACCTTGATGTTCCGAACTCCCTCGAAGAATATTACCAGGAAGCGGGACGCGCGGGACGCGACGGCAAAAAAGCATACGTAATGCTCCTCGTGTCTTCCAAAGATGAAGGCACTCTAAAACGCCGCATCTCTGAAGCTTTTCCGCCAAAAGACTTCATAAAGGACGTATACACCCATATGTGCGATTTTTTAGGTCTTGGAATCGGAGCGGGCTATGACAAAGTCTTCGATTTTAACCTACAGTTGTTCTGCACCACATTCAAACTTCCTGAACGTCAAACATACAGTGCCCTGAAAATTTTGTCGGCATGTCAATACATTGATTATATCGATGAAGTTGACACTCTGTCAAGAATTATGATTTTGGTAGAGAAACGGGAACTTTACAATGTAGAGGGCATGACACCTGAAATGGACAATGTGCTCGAATTGATCCTACGCAATTTTGCCGGCGTCTTTTCCGACTATATTTTTATCGACGAGCCTACAATCGCATACAAGCACAACATCCCCGTAAATAAAATATACGAGACTCTCCTGTTTTTAAGCCGCAAGCACATTATCACATACATTCCTCGAAAGCGTACCGCATACATTTTCTTCCCATATTCCCGCATGGAACCCCGGCATCTCACAATTCACAAAGAAGCATATGAGGTCGGCAAACAACGATTGGAACTCAGGATTAACTCTATGATTGACTACGTGTCCAACCAAACATCATGCCGGGAAGCCAAGATTTTGAAATACTTCGGCGAAGAAAACACCTGCAATTGCGGCCACTGCGACATATGTGTAGAACGCAAAAAAGCAAGTCCTTCCGAAAAAGAACTTGCTGATGGAATATTATATATGCTGTCGCTAAAAAGCCGCACATTGAAAGAAATCACCGACACATTGGCTTTTCCCGCCAAAGATATTGCCGGAATGGTACGGTTCCTATTAAAGGAAGGTAAGATTACCTATACCGACGGGCTGCTTTCAATCAAGTGAGTCATACTTCGACAATTCAATATATTTTGCCGCCAAATCCGACTGCATATCGTCAAGTTTCTGGAACGCATTGAGAATAAACTGATATTCCGCCAGATAATCAATGATGGTTATCGATTTTGCAGCCAACGCTTCATCCAGATACTTCTTCACCTCTGAATAATTCAATCGTTTGCCATATTCTTCAATGGATTGAGAAATCCGCTCCACCTCGTCGTAACGACTGCGTATGTCGGCCTCTCCTTTTCTGCTCTGATATGTTTTGGCAAAATCATTGGATTGTTGTATGGCTCGCGAAGCTTTCACCTTCCCCTTATTTGAGAACAGAGGAATCGAGAAGCCGACAACGGCGCCGTGTCCACGCACATCACCGTCCGACGTAAATTTGTATCCCAATGTTATATTGGGCCACCACGACCGTTTGCCAGCCTTTACATCAAACTCATCCGCTTGAAGGTCAGACAATATCGCCATATAGTCAGGACTGTTGTAATACGCCGAGATGTAATGTTCAACAGCTTTCTTCTCTATCGGATATTTCGTGCTGTTCATATCCACATTCTCAAAGGCTTTACCACCATTCATCTGAACAAGATCCGACAAAACAACCTGGCGTTGTATCTCCATCGAACTGATATCCGAAGCGATATCAAACGCATCTATTTTCATCTTTGAGATTTCAAGCACGTTGAATTCCGCACGCATTTCCACATCGACAACTTTTCTCAGCATCGAGTCGAGCACTTGAAGTAGTTGCCTGCGTCTTTCCAAACGGCAATTCAAGTTGATTAAATCCAAATATGCCAATCGGGCTTGTTTAACCACCTCCATGCGCTTTGACTCAAACAGATATTGAGAAGCATTTATACGGCATTCTCTTGCCTTTTTACGCATCTGATATACGCAGGGCCATTCAATGGTTTCCGATACGGTAAGTTCAAGCGATGGTTCCGGCAAAGCCATTATCTCCATTTCAATTTCTGGATCCGGAAAGTTTCCCTCTGTCCGCAATGCCAATTCGTCTCCTTTCAGCGACAATTTTGCAGTCTGTAGACTTTCGTTATTTTGCAATATCTGCGTCGACAACGCATCGGCATACATTGACACCGGAGCGACCATTAATGACAATGATAATAAAATCTTCTTCATACTTGATGACTTGACGTTTTCTTCTTATTGTTTACGTAATACAAAATCGGGACTACAAAGATATTCAAAAGCGTCGAACTGAGCAAGCCGCCCAATATCACCAACGCCATCGGACTTTGAATTTCATTTCCAGGCTCAGTACCACGCGCCACGATTGGAATTAAAGCCAATGCCGATGACATCGCAGTCATAATAATAGGAAGAAGTCGGTCTCTTGACCCAATAAAAATTCTGTCCATCAAAGGTATTCCATCAGTTTCCAATTGCCGGTAATGCGAAATAAGCAACATTCCATTTCGAGTTGCAATACCAAGCAAAGATATAAATCCGATAATAGCTGGAATATTTACTTCCTTTCCACCGATCCATAGTATCAGCACTCCTCCAATCATAGCCAGCGGGATATTGACAAGGATTATCAGTGCATCAGAAACACGATGGAACTCTTGATACAAGAGGAGCAGAACCAACAGCAATGCAAACACCGTTGCGATTCCAAGAATGCGCGATGCTGTTTTCTCGCTTTCAAACTGTCCACCATAGTTGATATAATATCCTTCCGGCAATTTTACGGATTCATTAATTTTATCTTTGACTGCCTCGACAGCTCCAACCAAATCACGATTCTCGACATTTGCAGACACAATGATTCTTCGTCTGGCGTTTTCACGACTTATAGAATTGAATGTCGATGACGAACGCACCTCTGCCACTGTCGACAATGGAACTTTACCTTTGTCGGAGTCAATCATAAGATTTTCTATTGCCGACAATCCGCTATGACGGTCATCAGCCACCTTCAGTTTCAAGTCGTATGGCACGCCGTCTTCATATACCTCCGAAACAACAATTTCAGATGTGCAGACATTGACAAACTTACGGAAGTCAGACATTGTTATCCCATATTCAGCCATCAACACACGATTGGGCACAATTATTATTTCCGGACGTTGAATCTGTTGTTCCACATTGATGTCGACGATTCCTTCCACTTCACCAATTTCGCCCTTGATGCGTGTCGCTATGTCGTGCAATGTCGACAAATCGTTTCCAAATATCTTAATGGCTATCTGCGCTTCTGTTCCGGAGAGCATGGCGTCGATGCGATGAGAAATCGGTTGCCCGATTTCAATGTTTATTCCGGGGATTATCGACAGTTTCTTTCTAATGTCGCTCATCAACTCCTCCTTGCTGCGGTCCTTCAATTCATACGGAGCCTCAATCTCCGACGCATTGCTGCCGCGCGAATGCTCATCAAGTTCAGCACGTCCTGTCTTACGGGCAATTGTTTTGATTTCAGGAATACTCAACAATGCTTCATCCACTTGCTTTCCTATTTCGTTGGAATCCTCGAGTGAGATGCCAGGCAATGCTGTCACGTTGATTGTAAACGACCCTTCATTAAACGACGGCAGGAAGCCACGTCCAAGCGTAAAAAACGAACCTGCGGCAATCACAAACGCGGCAGAGACAGCCCAGAACACTGGTCTGCGATGACTGAACGCTTTTTTGAGCATCACGTCATAAATTCTCTTCAAATTTCTGGTCACAAATGATTCTTTGCCAACTTTCATTAGGTGCTTGTCTTTCGACAACAACATGTCGCACATCACAGGTGTTAACGTCAAGGCCACAACAGTAGACGCTGCAAGCGATACTATAAACGCTATTCCAAGCGGCACCAACAATCGTCCCTCCATGCCCGACAGGAAAAACAACGGCAAGAAACATGCGATAATAATCAACGTCGAGTTGAGTATTGGCATTCTGACCTCAGACGACGCATGAAATACAACATCTCTAGTCTTCTTCCGTTCTGACTCTGGCAGCTGCCTGTTTTCACGCAACTTTCTATAGACATTCTCCACATCCACAATAGCATCATCCACCAGAGAGCCTATCGCAATAGCGATACCGCCAAGCGACATTGTATTGACAGACAAATTAAGTACATGCAGAATGATAAGTGTTATTATGACAGATATTGGCAATGCAAGCACGGATATGATCGTTGCCCTATAATCCATAAGAAACAGAAACAAAATCACAACAACAAACAACGCTCCTTCTGCCAATGCACCCTGTATATTGTCAATTGCATTGTCTATGAAATCACTTTGACGGAAGATGTCGGTAGAAACAGTTATATCTGACGGCATTGCCTTCTTCATTGCGTCAAGAGTATTTTCAATATCCTCCACCAGCACCGTTGTATTTGCCTCATTTTGCTTTGCAACAGTGATAAGTACCGCGGGCTTGCCCTTTTCTGTGGCAAGTCCGAGTTTCGGATAAGCACTGCCGATTGTGACTTCGGCAATATCCGCCAATTTCACAATGTTTCCATCTGTACTCCTCACCGCAGCCAATGACAATTGAAGAGTATCTGTGGCGTTTATTTGACCTTTTATCAAATACTCGTTCCCAAATTCATGAAGGATGCTTCCATTCGTATTGCTGTTCAACTGGTCTGTTGCATCAAGCACATCCGACATGTCAACATTGTGGAAACGCATCCGCTCCGGGCTGAGCAATATCTGATATTCCTTAACATCCCCGCCCATCACTGTGACTTGTGCGACACCTGGCAACGACAACAATTGCGGACGGATTGTGCGATCAGCAATTGTGCGCAAATCCATAAGCGATGTTTTGGCTGATGTCAAGCCCACAATCATCACTTCGCCCATTATCGATGTCTGTGGAGCCATTTTGGGGCTGTCGACATTTGGCGGCAATGTTTCAGCCACAGTCGACAGTTTCTCGGCCACAATCTGACGATTCACATAAACATCTGTGCCCCAATCAAATTCGATATTAACAACCGACAATCCTGTATCGGATGTCGAACGAACCCGACGCACACCGTTCACTCCGTTCAAAGCGGTTTCAATTGGATACGACACAAGTTTCTCCACCTCTTCCGGAGCCATTCCAGGCGCTTCTGTCATTACGGTCACTGTCGGAGCATTCAAATCAGGGAAAACATCGACAGTTGTATTAGAAACGGTATATAATCCCGCAGATACAATCAGCGCGAACACACTGATTATCAAATAGCGGTTGTTGAGTGAAAACCGTATTATCTTATTCAGCATAGCGGTTGGTATTAATGATGGTGATGACCTTCAGGAACAACGCCGCTGTTGCCTGCCAATTTCACATAGACTGCGCCTTCTGTCACAACTTCCTCTCCTTTTGCGAGTCCTGATGTTATTTCAATACGCTTGCCGTCTGTTCTGCCAATAGCCACTGGACGCTTCTCAAAATGCTCCTTGCTCTCTCTGACAAAAACTGCATATTTTCCTTGCTCTTCAATTACCGACTTTGTCGGCACGGAGATTACACCCGATTCTGGATTGCCAAGCAGATAGACATCTGCATAGCTGCCAGGAGCAACGCTTCCATCGCCCACAAAACTGAATTCAATGTCAAAATAGCCATTGGTTGCTGACGCCATTGTTCCGGCTGTCAGCCTATGTCCCTGCATTTCATCCAATGCAAAAATCTTGTCACTATATGACAGTTTGAAATTAGCAGTTTTGATCAATGCAAATTCATTGAAATACCGTTGCGGGACAGACGCTTTCAACGTAAGGCGAGCACTTGAGGTGACAACGGCAATTGGAGTGCCGGTAGTCACATAAGAGCCCGATGCTACCAACAACTGGCTGACTACACCGGATATTGGACTGACTGCCACACTGCTGCTACTATTTCCCGACACTGCATTCTTTGCCATTTCAACAGCGACCTGCGCTTCTTGAAGTTCTTTCGCTGTAGCCAAATTTGAATTGTACAATTTCTGTACGCGTTCCAGATTCTGCTTTGCTGCTGTCAGCTGAGTGCGTGCATCCGCACGTGGGTCGCCTCCGGAGATTCCTGCAGAGGATATGCTGCACACTACACCACCGTTCTTTATTTCCACTCCCTCATTAATTCCCGCAGACAATTTTATAATACCGTCTGATTTAGCCGCAACAACAGCTTGCGACAATGGAGATGGGAGAATCTCTCCACCACACTTTATTACATTTTGGAATTCGGAAGGGTTGACAATAGTTGTCTTTATGCCCAGTTTTTCAATCTGTTCGTGTTTGATAACAATCTCATTACCATGCTCTTCATGGCCGTGGTTTTCTTCTTTTTCTTTATTGTCGCTGTGCGAGTCAGCACACCCCGTCATTACAACAACGGCAGCAACCGACAGACAGCGAATAACTGTTGTCATATTCATTTTTACAATTGTTTTTGTGTTAATAAATCAAATTATCGCAAAAATGAATATACGGGAGGTGCTCGCAGACATTGAATTTGATCCAGGACTGGCTTTAAAATCAGCTGAACATCGTAGAACTCAACATCTTCTTGTGGATCTATTTTTATTAATTGTGATTCTCCGGCAATAAATGAATCAAACTCAACACATTTTTTCTCAATGTGTATTTTAACCACATTGCGCAGTGCCGCTTGATGATAACTGCATTTTTGCACACCAGGGTGGTGGCATGTATTAGAAGCATCTGAATCCGCATCGTCACCGTTTGAACCAAGTAGTTCCACAATAATAGGCACAGCCATCTCCTGGTGATGATGATGTATGGCAAGAAAATTGAAGGCTATGACAGCCACCAACGCTAAATACGATATCGATATCTTGCCTATTTTTTTCATCCAGTTTTTACAAAGATAATGCAAGTTGCAAGCTCACTTGAATATTATGCTGAGACGCAGCTTATCTTATGCAAAGATAATTATTTTTCAGTGCAACATTGTTGCATTCCGCATTATAGAAAATTATTCATCCTCAAGGAAATCCTCGTCAAAATCAAAATCCGTATCACTGTAAGAATACATATCATCTGTAAATCTCGACAGCTCTCTTCCATCTTTCTTTGTTGGCCGACCAAGGCCCTTTTGCCGGTCTATAAATCCGCTGATTTTGACCATTTCCAACAATTCATATTGACTTGGCGCTGTGACATTCTCCAAATATTGAGGGACCAACTTCGCCCCCATGCGATTCTCTGCCACATCTTTCACTCGAAAAGAATATGTAATCGGAGGCTTCTTGACATCAATGACCTCTCCTATTTTCACCGGGCGCGACGGTTTGACATTTACTCCCGACACCGACACGCGTCCTTTTTTACAAGCTTCAGTGGCAATTGTCCGCGTTTTGAAAATCCGCGTAGCCCAAAGCCATTTATCTATTCTGACATCTTTCATCTATTCAAAAGTTTATTCTTCTTCTATATCCTTCCAAAGAATTTTCACACTGCAAAGATAGCCATAATTTTTGTCCCAAGCACTATCACAATGTTCAGCAATCCTGATACATAAAGGGGGCTGTACTCTTCAGTACAGCCCCCTTCAACTATTTTCTTTATAACTATCGTTATTTTTTCAATTCAATCTCATCAGGATTCTGACCCCAATGCTGCAATGCCAAACGACGATAGTTGTTGTAGCGCCATTGTGCATTTTCCTTAGCGGCCTCAAACAACTGCTCTGCCTCATTAGGATAAGCCTTCATCACTGATGCGTAGCGAACCTCACCCTTCAAGAATGCAGTGAAATTGTCCCAATTCGGCTCTTTGCTATCGAGCGTAAATGGATTTTTGCCTTCCTTCTCAAGTTCTGGGTTATAACGCCACAAGTGCCAGTAGCCACATTCAACAGCCGCAGCCTCTTCAGCCTGTGATTTACCCATACCCTTCTTCAATCCATGGTTGATACATGGTGCATAGGCGATAATCAATGATGGTCCATCGTATGCTTCTGCCTCGCGGATTGCCTTAAGGGTCTGAGCCTGGTCAGCGCCCATAGCCACCTGAGCCACATAGACATATCCATAAGTTGAAGCAATCAAACCAAGGTCTTTCTTACGGACACGCTTTCCTGATGCTGCAAATTTTGCAATTGCGCCAAGAGGAGTTGCTTTCGAAGCCTGACCACCAGTGTTTGAATAAACCTCGGTGTCAAGGACAAGGATGTTTACGTTCTTGCCCGATGCAATTACGTGGTCAAGGCCACCGAAACCGATATCGTAAGATGCTCCGTCACCACCAATTATCCATTGAGAACGTTTCACCAAGTGGTTCTTCAAGTGGTCAAGACGCGCACACAAAGAGCATTTATCCTTGTTGGCCTCAATCATCGGAATCAACTTGTCGGCAGCAGCACGGCTTGCTTCTGGATCATCCTTACCTGCGAGCCATTCTGCACAAGCTTCTTTCATTTCTGCCGGTGCATCAGACTCTGCCACTTCCGCCATAATGTCGCACAATCGTAACACCATCTTTTCATGAGCCAATGTCATACCAAGACCAAACTCACAGAAGTCCTCAAACAAAGAGTTCGCCCATGCTGGACCATGACCCTTATCGTTTGTGGTGTATGGAGTCGATGGCACAGACCCAGAGTAGATAGAGCTACATCCCGTTGCGTTGGCAACCATTTCGCGGTCACCGAACAATTGGCTTATAAGTTTAACGTATGGAGTTTCGCCACAGCCTGAGCATGCGCCAGAGAACTCAAACAAAGGAGTCGCAAACTGTGAATTCTTGACATTCGACTTGATGTCTACCAAGTATTGCTTTGACGTCACATTGTTTACGCAATATTCCCAATTCTTATCTTCGTCAAGCTGAGTTTCAATATGCTTCATTTCAAGCGCCTTGACACCCTTCTTGCCCGGACATACATCCACACAGTTTCCACAGCCAAGACAGTCGAGCACATCAACCTGCTGAACGAAGCGCATTCCTGTAAATGTCTTTCCAATAGCAGGAAGCGTTTTCTCTTCTGCAAATGGAGATGCCGCCATCTCTTCCGCCGTCAACACAAACGGACGAATTGCTGCGTGAGGACAAACGTATGCACATTTGTTACACTGAATACAGTTTTCAGCGCTCCATTCTGGAACAAATGTTGCCACACCACGTTTCTCATAGCGGGCTGTACCCTGCTGCCATGTACCGTCTTCAATACCTTTGAATGTGGAAACTGGCAACAAATCGCCGTCTTGCGCATTGATTGGACGCACAACCTTGTTGATGAATTCAGGGTCATTGTTCTCCACCACAGCGTCGTCTTCCAAATCCGCCCATGCTGGATTGATTGCCAATGTCTGATATTCACCGCCACGGTCAACAGCGGCATAGTTCTTGTTTACCACATCCTCGCCCTTCTTGCCATATGACTTAACGATGAATTTCTTCATCTGTTCAACAGCCAAGTCTACTGGGATCACCTCTGTGATACGGAAGAATGCCGATTGGAGAATCGTGTTTGTGCGATTGCCAAGACCAATTTCCTGTGCAATTTGCGTTGCGTTGATATAGTAAACTGTTATGTTGTTTTTCGCAAAATATTTTTTCACCTTATTTGGCAAGTGTTTTGCCAACTCTTCTCCGCTCCAAACAGTGTTAAGAAGGAATGTTCCGTTAGGACGCAAACCTCTTGTCACATCATACATATGAAGATATGCCTGAACGTGGCATGCCACGAAATTCGGTGTGTTGACCAAATATGTCGAACGGATTGGTGTGTCGCCGAAACGCAAGTGGGAGCAAGTGAAACCTCCCGACTTCTTAGAGTCGTAAGCAAAATATGCCTGGCAATATTTATTGGTGTTGTCACCGATAATCTTCACCGAGTTCTTGTTGGCACCTACAGTCCCATCGGCTCCAAGTCCATAGAATTTTGCCTCAAATATGCCTTCTCCACCAAGAGCGATTTCTTCCTTCGGAGGAAGAGACGTAAATGTCACATCATCAACAATTCCAATTGTGAATTGATTCTTTGGTTCCGGAAGTGACAAGTTTTCAAACACAGAGAGGATTTGAGCTGGTGTTGTATCCTTGGAACCAAGTCCATAACGTCCGCCAACAATCAACGGAGCATTTTCCTTGCCATAGAAACAATCCTTAACATCAAGATATAAAGGCTCGCCGTTTGCTCCAGGCTCTTTTGTGCGGTCAAGCACAGCGATTCTCTTCGCAGTCTTAGGAACAGCAGCCAAGAAATGCTTTGCAGAGAACGGACGATACAAGTGCACTGAAACGATACCAACCTTTTCGCCCTTTTCCATCAAATAGTCAATTGCTTCCTGAGCGGCCTGTGAAACAGAGCCCATTGCGATGATTACGCGTTCTGCATCTTCCGCACCATAATAATTGAACAAACCATATTTGCGTCCGGTAATCTCGGAGATTTTGTTCATATACTCTTCAACAATTGCTGGAACGGCATCGTAATAGCTATTGCTTGCCTCTCTATGCTGGAAGAAATGGTCTGGGTTTTCAGCCATACCGCGAGCCACTGGCTTCTCTGGGTTCAACGCACGGGCACGGAACTCAGCCAACGCCTCTTGGTCAATAAGCGGCTCAAGGTCTTTTTCCTCGAGCATCTCAATTTTTTGAATTTCATGAGAAGTGCGGAAGCCGTCAAAGAAATTCATGAACGGAACACGCGCTTTAAGCGCAGACAAATGCGCCACGCCCGCCAAGTCCATAACCTCTTGGACTGAGCCTTCGCAAAGCATTGCGAAACCAGTCTGACGCGCAGACATAACATCTTGATGGTCGCCAAAAATACACAATGCATGAGAAGCCAATGTACGAGCCGACACATGGAACACGCATGGAAGGTTCTCCCCGGCTATCTTGTACATATTCGGTATCATAAGGAGCAAGCCCTGTGATGCTGTGTAAGTAGTGGTAAGTGCACCTGCTTGCAACGAGCCATGAACTGCACCCGCAGCGCCGCCTTCAGATTGCATCTCTTCGACCAAAACAGTCTCTCCAAAAATGTTCTTACGGCCGGCAGCAGCCCACTCGTCAACATATTCAGCCATTGTAGACGATGGCGTGATAGGATAAATCGCAGCCACCTCTGAGAACATATAGCTAATATGTGCGGCAGCCTGATTACCATCACAGGTCAAGAATTTCTTTTCTTTACTCATATTTGTTAATCAGTTAATTGATAATTATACTCTATTGGTTATTGGCCTAAAACATAATACCTTATACCAAAGTAATTCGGAGAATGTCCATTCTTCGCTTTTTACGCTGCGAAATTACACAATAATCTTCTTTTATCAAAGCATTTATTCATATTTTAGATATGTTTCCCATTTTTTCATCGTCTAATGCAATGCGCACAGG
>SAMEA3663023__coassemble_970_pt1 | contig 23435 bp, 20 predicted proteins | sample SAMEA3663023__metabat2_high_PE_022 | metagenome-assembled genome bin SAMEA3663023 (sample SAMEA3663023) | pig gut metagenome | biome: pig gut; feature: pig-associated habitat; material: faeces | place: France | collected 2012
AAAGAAAGTTGCGTCTGTAGCAACCGAGCGAGGTGGTCTACAACTCTGGGAACAGCGAGGGCTCGGCGAGCAGGCGGAAGGTGTGGCGGTGGTAGGGGGTGGCGCCGAAACGCGCAATGGCTTCGCGATGGGCTTTCGTGGGATAACCTTTGTTCACGTTCCAGCCGTATTGCGGAAATTCCTCGTGGATGCGTTTCATAAACTCATCGCGGTGGGTCTTTGCAAGAATCGACGCGGCGGCGATGCTCATCATCTTGCCGTCGCCTTTCACAATGCATTGGTGGCTGATGCCGTCGTAGGGACGGAAACGGTTGCCGTCGATAAGCAGAAAGTCGGGACGCACCGACAAGCCGTCCACGGCGCGGTGCATGGCGAGAAACGAAGCCTGAAGGATGTTGATGTGGTCAATCTCATCGTTGTCAACGATGCCCACTGCCCAAGCCAGGGCGTCGCGCTCTATTACGGGACGCAGTGCGTCGCGGGCATGCTCGGAAAGCTTCTTTGAGTCGTTGAGAAGGTCGTTGGTGTAGCCGTCGGGCAGAATCACCGCCGCGGCAAACACCGGTCCGGCAAGGCATCCGCGCCCAGCCTCGTCGCATCCTGCCGAGGCGTCCCGGTTCAAGATACGGCAACAACATCAGTGGTGGCGTTTGATTATGTAGTCGAACAGCGACAGGAATGCCCGCTTGGCTTCGTTGTCGGGATATGGCTCAAGGATGCTGCGAGCCTCGGCGCGCAGACGCTCCATCGTGGCATAGGCATATTCGATTCCGCCCTCTGCCTTGGCAAAGTCTATCAGCGTCTCTATCTGTTCGGTGGTAAGCGAGTCGGAGTCGGCAAGACGGCGAATCTCTTCGTGGCGCGGCGACTCGGTGTGCGACAATGCGTAAATCAGCGGCAGCGTCACCTTTCCCTCGCGCAAATCGTTGCCCGTGGGCTTGCCTATAGCATCATCCTTGAAATAGTCGAAGATGTCGTCCTTGATCTGGAACGACAGTCCCAGCAGCTCCACAAACTTCGACAGGTTGGCGATGTCGATGTCGGAGGCACCTACAGAGTATCCGCCCACCTTCACACAACTCTGGAACAGCGATGCCGTCTTCTTGTTTATGATGCTGAAATAAGTCTGCTCGTCGATGGAATGATGCTTGGCAACGTCGATTTGGTCAATCTCGCCGGTCGACAGTTCCTTGCCGAGTTCGGAGATGGTGCTTATCACACGGAAATCGTTGGTGCGGATGGCACAGGCAAGGGCATTGCTGACAAAGAAATCGCCGACAAGCACGGCGATATGGTTGTCCCACGTGTTGTTGATGGTGTCGTGGCCGCGACGCTGCTTGGTCTCGTCGATAACGTCATCGTGTATCAAAGAGGCATTGTGGAGCAATTCCACCGACGCTGCGCCGCAGAGCACACCGTCCGACACCTCGGCGCCGAAAAACTTAGCGCTGAGCACAACGATTATCGGGCGTATCTGCTTGCCTTTTGTTTCCAAATACTTGTCTACAATCTTATTGAGCAGCGGACTATTGCTTGAGAGCGACTGCTTTATTATCTTCTGCAGCCGCTCCAAATCGGATGATATCAGGTCTCTTATTTCATCAAAATTCGTCATAAAACGATTTTTAAGACACAAAAGTAATCATTTATTCTGCGAAAATTGTAATTTCACGGTGAATTAATGCCGAATCATTGATTTTTTTATATTAATTAGTACTATTCACCTACAATATATGGAACAGAAAAAATTATTTTTGCTCGATGCCTATGCCTTGATTTTCCGGGCATACCACGCGATGAAATACTCTCCTCGATTCACGTCTGGGGGAATGAACACTTCCGCCATCTTCGGCTTTGTAAACACGCTCGAGGAGGTGCTGCGCAAGGAGAACCCAACGCATATCGCCGTGTGTTTCGACCCTGCGGGAAAAACGTTCCGCCACGAGATGTTTGCCGACTACAAGGCTGGACGGGAGGCTACGCCGGAGGATATCAAGGTGGCTGTTCCATACATCAAAGACATTATACGGGCTTACGGAATCCCTGTGGTGGAAAAAGAGGGATACGAGGCCGACGACGTGATTGGCACGCTTGCCACGATGAGCCGCAGCCGCGGATTCTCAACGTTTATCATGTCGCCCGACAAGGATCTCAGTCAACTTGTCGACCCGTCTGTGAAAATCTACCGTCCGGGCTACAAGGGACAGCCGGCGGAGGTGCGCGGCGAGAAGGAGGTGTGCGACGTGTTCGGCATCAACCGCCCGATACAGGTGATCGACATTCTGGCGCTCATGGGCGACAAGGTGGACAACATTGTCGGATGCCCGGGCGTCGGTGAGAAAACGGCGTCGAAACTGATTCTGGAGTTCGACAGCGTGGAGAATCTTATCGCCAACACCGATAAGCTGAAAGGCGCGCTGAAAACCAAAGTCGAATCAAACGTGGACAACATTCTGTTCTCAAAAAAACTCGCCACGATATGCACTGAGGTGCCGATTGAATTCGACGAGGAGGCTTACAGCCGCCACCCTGTCGACGAAGCAGCCATCCGCGACATCTTCGGCAAACTGGAGTTCCGCTCGTTGCTGTCGCGCGTGCTCGGCGACAAGGCGGAGACAAAGCCTGCGCCGAAGCCCAAGCCCGCTTTCGGCGAACTTTCGCTCTTCGGCGACGACATAACTGACGCGACAGCCGCAGAGGCGGAGCCTGCGCCAACCGAGCATACCTGCAAAACGATCATCGCAACCGATGCCAACATCGACGAGCTTGTCGACAAGGCGTTGTCGCAGAAAACAATAGGAATCCACATGGTCTGCACCGCGCCAAACGCCATGGAGGCTGTTCCTGCCGGCATCGCTGTGGCACTGAGCCCCAACGAGGCTTTCTATCTTGAAGCCACCGAGGAGTCGGCTTTCGACATTTTGCGCATCCTTAAATCGGAAACTGTGGAGAAAGTGGGCATAAACCTGAAATTCGATATGGTGGTGGCGCTCAACATTGCTGAGAAATTAGCGGCGCCCTACTATGATGTCGCCATCGCGCACTATCTGCTGCAACCGGAGATGAGCCATTCAATAAACCGGCTGGCGGAGATATATCTGAAAAAAATTCTGCCCGACTATCAGCTGCCCGCCACGGCAAAGGCCAACAAGTTCAACCCGGCGCTCTCACTTGAAATCGAGGATATAGCCAAGGTGGCTTGCGCACGTGCCGCGGCATGCCTCGAGCTGAAGCCTGTGTTTGACAAGAAACTCGAGGAGGAGAAAATGGCGCATCTGCTCCACGACATCGAGCTGCCGCTCGTCGAGGTGCTCGCCGACATGGAGCACACTGGCGTGCGCATCGACACAGACGCCCTTGCCGCCTACTCCAAAGCCCTGACTCAGCGTCTTGCCGACATCGAGCGGGCATGCATCGACCTTGCGGGAATACAGTTCAACGTGGGCTCGCCGGCACAGGTGGGCGAAGTGCTGTTCGACAAACTGAAAATCGACGAGAAAGCGAAAAAAACTAAAACCGGGCAATACTCCACCACGGAGGAGGTGCTTGAGAGGCTATCGGGAAAACACCCCATCGTGGGCAAGATCCTGGAGTTCCGAAAGATAAAGAAGCTTCTGTCAACCTACGTCAATGCTCTCCCCGAACTTATAAACCCTCACACGGGAAAAATCCACACCACCTACAATCAGACTGTCACGGCCACTGGACGCCTGTCGTCGACAAACCCGAACCTGCAGAACATCCCTATCAGAAACGACGACGGACGGGAAATCCGCAAAGCGTTCATCCCCGACGACGGGCACTCGTTCTTCTCTGCCGACTATTCGCAGATTGAGCTGCGCATCGTGGCAAACATCAGCAAGGACGAGGCGCTCGTGGAGGCTTTCCTTGCCGGCGAGGACATCCATCGTGCCACTGCCGCCAAAATTTTCCACGAACGCACCAAAGACGTGACCGACGACCAGCGACGGAAAGCAAAAACCGCAAACTTCGGTATGATTTACGGCATTTCGGCATTCGGACTGTCGGAGCGACTGCAAATACCTCGCAGCGAGGCCAAGCAACTGATTGAAGGCTACTTCAAGACATTCCCCGGCGTGCGTCGGTTTATGGACCAGAGCATCGAGATGGCGAAAGAGAAAGGCTTTGTGACAACCCTGTTCGGACGGCGCCGCATGCTTCCCGACATAACATCGCGAAACGCCGTGGTGCGCGGATATGCCGAGCGAAACGCAATCAACGCTCCAATACAGGGAACTGCTGCCGACATCATCAAAATCGCGATGAACCGCATTTACCGTCGGTTTGACCGCGAGGGAATACGGTCGAAGATGCTGCTGCAGGTGCACGATGAGTTGAACTTCGACGTCGTTCCTGGCGAAGAGGATTCTGTGGCACGCATTGTAAAAGAAGAGATGGAGGCTGCGTTCAGCGGAACTGTACCTCTCGTTGCCGACTGCGGCTTGGGCGCAAACTGGCTTGAAGCGCATTGACAAGCACCGACGCAAACGCGTCTTTAAATAAAAATTTTGCCCTGCAATAAAAAAATATCCGCAAAAACATTGCAATATTCAGAAAAGTGAGTACCTTTGCATTCGATTTTCGGACTCGGGGTGTAGCACAGTTGGTTAGCGCGCCACGTTCGGGACGTGGAGGTCGGAAGTTCGAGTCTTCTCACCCCGACTATCAAAGGCTTAGATGATTGACATTCAATCGTTTAAGCCTTATTTTTCAACAACATCCGGGACAAATTCGGGACAAAATAGCGAAAAAGCACCCCCGACAACGTTTGCCTGTCAAGGTGTGGAGGTGGCTCTTTACACCTGATTCACCCGGCAAACCGCCGAATTCCCAAGAAAAACACTACCTTTGCAGAAAGAAAGCGGCATGCATATGCTTTAGCAGCGTTTTTTCAACAACCACAAGAAACATTTATGATTACAGTTGATGGACTGACCGTCGAATTTGGCGGCACCACCCTATTCAAGGATATTTCCTTTCAGATAAACGAGAAAGACCGTATAGCCCTTATGGGCAAGAACGGCGCAGGAAAGAGCACTTTGCTGAAGATTATCGCCGGCGTGCGGACAGCCACACGCGGCTCTGTCTCCGCGCCTAAAGATTGCGTAATCGCCTATCTTCCCCAACATTTGATGACCGAGGACGGCCGCACCGTGTTTGAGGAGACATGCCAGGCTTTCGCTCATCTGCACCAAATCCAGGCGGAGATAGACCGCATCAACAACGAGCTCTTGACACGCACCGACTATGACAGCGATGAATACATGCAGCTCATCGAGAATGTGTCAACGCTTTCTGAGAAGTTCTACGCAATCGACATGACTCATTTCGAGGAGGATGTTGAGAAAACGCTTCTCGGCCTGGGCTTCGAGCGCGAGGACTTCAACCGCCCAACCAGCGAGTTTTCGGGCGGCTGGCGCATGCGTATCGAGCTTGCGAAACTGCTGCTCAAGTCGCCCGACGTGCTGCTTCTTGACGAGCCTACAAACCACCTCGACATCGAGTCGATCGGATGGCTTGAGGACTTTATCTGCAACAGTTCAAAAGCCGTGGTGGTGATAAGCCACGACCGCAAGTTTGTCGACGACATAACCACTCGCACCATCGAGGTGACAATGGGACGGATATACGACTACAAGGCAACTTACAGCCAATACCTGGAGTTGCGCAAGGAGCGTCGCGAACAGCAGATGAAACAATATGAGGAGCAGCAGAAGATGATTGCCGACACAAAGGAATTCATCGAGCGTTTCAAAGGCACGTATTCCAAGACTCTGCAGGTGCAGAGCCGCGTAAAGATGCTTGAGAAACTCCAACTCATAGAGGTGGACGAGGAAGACACAAGCCGACTCCGGCTGAAGTTTCCTCCGAGTCCGCGCAGCGGTGCCTACCCTGTGCAAATGAGCGATGTGGCAATGTCGTTCGACGGCAAGAATGTTTTCAGCGGTGTCAACCTTACCGTTGAACGCGGCGACAAGATTGCCTTCGTGGGGCGAAACGGCGAAGGAAAGTCGACTCTCGTGAAATGCATTATGGGGCAGCTGCAAAACGAAGGAAAACTCGAACTCGGACACAACGTGCAGATTGGCTACTTCGCACAAAACCAAGCTTCGCTGCTCGACGGCGAGCTAACGGTGTTCCAGACCATCGACGACGTGGCTAAAGGCGATGTGCGCAACAAGATTCGCGACCTTCTCGGCGCATTTATGTTCGGAGGAGAGGAGTCGACAAAGAAAGTGAAGGTGCTGTCTGGTGGCGAACGCACTCGCCTTGCCATACTCAAACTCCTGTTGGAGCCCGTCAACCTGCTTATCCTTGACGAGCCGACCAACCACCTTGACCTCAAGACAAAGGACGTGCTCAAGCAAGCCCTGCTGGACTTCGACGGCACGCTCATCGTGGTGAGTCACGACCGCGACTTCCTCGACGGACTTGTCAGCAAGGTATACGAATTCGGCCACGGCCGCGTACGCGAGCACTTGTGCGGCATTTACGAGTTCCTTGAGTCAAAGAAGATGGAAAACCTTCAGGAGCTCGAAAGAAACCGCATGAAGCCGGGAAAGGCTTAACACAAAAACAACTCGTTCTTTTTCCGATCACGGCAGAGAGGCTCAAGGCGGGCTGCCAACACTTTCAGAGACTCGCCGATGCCCCTCGCATGCGACGGGCAGACCGACACGCACCGCATACAGCCGATGCAGAGCTGGTTGTTGTTGTCTTTTGGATTGTCGGCAGATATTGCACCTGTCGGGCATTGGCTCGCGCAGACACCGCATTCCGTACAGTCTTGGTTTGCCACAGGAAAAGGTCCGCTGCAGCCTTGCTTGTACGGGCGGTTGCCTGGCAATGCGAGACGGCCGAACGGTTTGCCGCCTTGCACCCTCTCAAGAATGGCTCTGCCAAAGGATGCCAGCTCTCTGGCATCGGCTGCGTCAGGCCTGCCGGCGCCGTACATACGGCAAATGCTGTGCTCTGCGTTGGCGGCAACGGCTGCTACAACGTTGAATCCCTGCGCTGTCGCCACATCCTGCATTTCAACCAAAGCATCCTCGTAGGCTCTGTTGCCGTAAACGGCGACAATCACACAGGTGGCGCCGTTTGACTCAACGGCATTCAGCCTTTCCACAGCCAATGCCGGCACGCGCCCGGCATATACCGGCATCGAGACAACCACCAAGTCGCCGGCTGCTATACTTGGCAAGCACAGCTCTTCTTCTTTTACACAAAGTTCTGTAAGTATGCTTTTTGCCTCAATGCCGCTGCACAGCAGTTCGCTGACGCGGCGTGTGCCTCCAGTAGGACTGAACGCAATCTGATGTATGGTCATAATATCTTCGTTTTGTTTTCTATTTCAAGCAACATTCTTTTTGCCTCCAATCCTCCGGCAAAGCCGGTCAGGGAACGGTTGCTGCCCACGACGCGATGGCATGGAATAAAAATTGCTATGCCGTTTGCCCCGACGGCTTGCGCCACGGCTCTGACGCCTTCAGGATTGCCAACGCTCAGGGCAATATCTTTGTAGCTCACAGTCTCTCCGTATGGTATGCCGAGCAATGCTTCCCACACTTGCTGTTGGAAATCCGTTCCCACAAGACGCAGCGGGATGTTGAAAGCCTTGCGGCGGCATGCGAAGTAGTCTCCAAGTTGTTTCTTCGCTTGCTCGAGCACGGCGGATGTCTCAACCAGGAATTCCGCATTCAGCCGGCGCGCAAGCCGGCGCTTGTTGCGGCAGGCGCATGGCATCCCGTTCCAGTCGCACAGACACAAAGCCTCTTCCACCGACGCCAAGACCATCTCTCCGCACGGCGAGTCGTAATATTGCACACGTACCGGTTGCCTACCTCTCATCTTCGCCACATCACCTGCTTATTGCTGCATTTTGGCTGCAATTCCGCATCACTTCTCATACAATTCAATAGGCAACCCGTCAGGATCGCTGAAAAACACAAACCGTTTGCCGGTATATTCATCCGTGCGTATCGGCTCGCAGGCTACGCCTTTTCCCTCAACCTACAGCTGCAGCAACGTCGTCGACCTCGAAGGCAAGATGGCGCAGACCGGCGGCTTCCGGACCGGAAGGACGCGCTGGAGGATTCGGAAAAGAGAACAGCTCCACAACATACGTTCCGCCGAGCCAGCAGTCTGCCTTCCAGGAGTCGCGCTCCTTACGATAGTGCTCGCTCACAATCTTCAAACCGAGCACGTCTACATAGAAACGCTTCGACCGTTCATAGTCGGAGCAAATCACTGCCACATGGTGTATTTTGTTCAGTTTCATATTATCAGTAGTTTTAATAACATTTTCCCACACAATGATTCACATATAAAAGAGTCGCCACCACAATCTGCAACAGCAGAATTACCGGGACACCATACCGAAACTTCATGTGCCGTGTCTTGTGATGCCACGCCTTCATGCCGAGCCACGCTCCGACGCTTCCGCCCACAACCGCCAGCATCAGCAACGTTGCCTCCGGTATGCGCCATTTGCCGTTTCGTGCCCTACATTTGTCTATGCCATACACGATGAATGCAACTGCATTCACAACGGTAAGACAGCATCCGACAAGGCCTTGCGTTATATCCATATCCGAATCCTTTAACGACGGCAAAGTTAACGCAAATCAAACACAATAAAAATAATATCTCCGATTATCCTCTAAAACGCCCGAAGAACTGTTGTAGAGAGATGCCGCGCGTAGGGGAAACCGCCGAAGAGCGGTTGTAGAAAGATGCTGCGCGAAGGGAAAACCGCCGAAGAGCGGTTGTAGAGAGATGCTGCGCGGAGGGAAAACCGCCGAAGAGCGGTTGCACATGTTAGCACGGGGTTGGCTTGCCTACCCCGTGACACTGGTGGCATGCGCAACTACCGCCGAAGAGCGGTTGTAGAAAGATGCTGCGCGGAGGGTACGACGGCTTCTCCAGGATGGTTGCGATTCCGCAGACTCAACTTTCCCGAAATCGCCGATGCAAAATTTCTTGCAAAAATATTTTCCTTGATTTATACAACCGCTCTTCGGCGGTAGATTCGTCTTCCGCTACTGACCCCAGGTAGGCAAGCCAACCTGGGGCTATGATTATACAACCGCCCTTCGGCGGTTGCCCTCGCCATTTGATTGACATTGACAAAACCGTCCCACATCGGTATGTCCATCGTCGCGGAGCGACAACACTCTTCCATAACCCGGTACGCGCGGATGCGTGCTGGAGGTACGCCACTGCCTGTGGTCGGCAGAAATAAAAAAAGCAGCCACTTTTCAGCGACTGCTTTGTGACCCCGGAGAGGCTCGAACTCTCGACCCAATGATTAAGAGTCATTTGCTCTACCAACTGAGCTACGGAGTCAACGTTTTGTTGATTTCGGTTGCAAAGGTAATGCCTTTTTTCTATCCCACAAAATTTTCGGGATATTTTTTTCAAAAAAAATTGAGCTAAGAATGCCAACATTCTATCAGACAGCAACATATTTTTTTGACCCAGAAGAGCCTTAAACGCGAAAAGAAGCGAGACCAGGCAATTTCTGCCCGGCCTCGCTTTTTATGGTCTGCAACTGCGACCGTTAATACATGTCCAGTTTAGGCAATGCTACAATCTTGTTGTCGTTCTTCTTGATGAAATCAAGGATGGCATCACGCGACTTACTTTCAGGGATGTCGGCCTCAATGCGTTTTACGGCGTTGAAGAGCGACACGTTGCACTGATAGATGTGGCGGTATGCTTTTGCGATATCGTCGATTTCTTCTTCATTGAAGTTGTCCTTATTGCGCATAATCGTTGCGTTCACGCCATAATAGACAGCCGGATTGTGGGCAAGGATGATGAAAGGAGGCACATTGCCCGAAACGCGGCATCCGCCTTTGACAAACACCCATTTACCAATGTGGCTGTTTTCAAACACTTTCACTCCGGTGGAAAGAATCGAGCAAGAGTCGATAAACACATCTCCGGCAATCTGCACGTTGTTGCCAACCACGCAATGGTCGCTGATCTCGCTGTCGTGGCCGATGTGCGAATCCGCAAGCACAAACGAGTTTGCGCCCACCTTGGTGGCGCCGCCCTCGTGGATGCTGCGGTTGATTATCGCCATCTCGCGTATCTCGGTGTTGTCGCCGATGATGACGTACGACATTTCGCCTTTCCAGCGGAAATCTTGAGGCGACGCGCTTACGATTGCGTTATTATACACCTTCACATTCTTGCCGAGGCGCGCGCCTTGCATAATGCTGGCATTAGGCATCACGATGCATCCGTCGCCTATCTCCACATCCTTGTCGATAAAAGCGAAAGGATAAATTGTTACGTTGTCGCCGATTTTCGCTGTCGGGTCAACAAATGCTAATGGACTAATCATTGTTTTTCTGATTAAGGTAATTAATATTATATCAACGTCCGCCGCCGAGAGCCTGATAGAGGCTGATGGCTGCCTGACGCACTTGAAGTTCACATTGCAGCTGCGACATTTGCGCGTTGAGAAGCGACTGTTGTGCCGTAAGCACTTCCAGATAGGTGGCTGTGCTGTACTTCATAAGGTCGTTGTTGTATTCAACGGCTTTCGACAGGTTGTCAACCTGGTCGACGAGCAGAGCGCTGCGCTGCTTGTTCTTGTTGTAGCTCACCAAAGCGTCGCCCACTTCAGCTCCAGCGGCAAGCACTGTGTGCTCAAACGTGTTGAGCGTCTGCTGCTGCTGCAGTTTGGCTGCCTTCAGCGTGGCGATGTTGCGTCCGCGGCTGAAGAGGGGCGCCGTTAGCTGTCCGGCAAGCTGATAGAACCATTTGCCAGGGTTGACGATAACGCTTCCGAGCAGGTTGGTGAAGCCGCCGCCTGCCGAAATTACAAGGCTTGGATAGAATGCCGCACGCGCTGTGTTGGTGGCGTAATATGCCATTGCGAGCGACTGCTCTGCTGCCTGCACGTCTGGACGGGCCGCAAGATACGACATCGGCACGCCTTTCTCCATATATTCCGGGAAACTCGGCTCATAGGATGAGTCGACAACCCATGTCTGCTGCGGACGGTTCAAGAGCAGCGACAGGCTGCTGTTGACCTGATGAAGCGACTCCTCTACTTGCGGTATGGTTGCGAGCAGGCTTGCATAGTTGGCCTTGCTCTGCACCACTGCCACTTCGTTGTAGCGTCCTGCCTCTTTCAAATCCTGCATCGTCTTGATGCTTTCCTGCCAGATTGCCGATGTCTCGTTGAGAATCTGCAACTGACGCTGGAGCATTGCGATGGTGTAGTAGCAGTTTGCCACTCCACTGATTATCTGCGAGCGCACTGCCTGACGGTATGCCTCTGTCTGAAGCACCGCCGCCTCGGCGTTGCGCTTGTTGTTGAGCAACTTTCCGAACACGTCGATTTCCCAGCTTGCGGTAGCCGGGATGGTGTACGACCACGAGTCTTTCGTTATTTTCGAGCCTCCATAGGAAGCCGTTCCGCCATTGGGTGTCAAAGCCACGCTCGGCAGATAGCTGAGCTTGGCGCCCTGCAGCTGAGCTTTGGCGATATCCACATTCAGACGGGCGTTCTCAAGATCGACATTGCTGTCGAGAGCTATCTGAATGAGTGCCTGCAACTGCGGGTCGGTAAACACCTGTTCCCATTTCACATTGCCGAGAGCCGTTGAGTCGACAGCCTCTTTCTGGGCTGCGGCGACCTCACCGGCGATGCCTTCCTCTGGCATCTCGAATTTCTTATAGATATGGCAGCTTGCCGTCGTAGTGGCGATTGCCACTACGAGTGCTGCACTTAATAATTTGCTTTTATTCATTGATTTCACTCTTTATTAATTGCGTGAATATTGCTCAATCTGATCGTCGATTTCAGCGTTGTCTGTGTCCTTCCACTTCAGCGGCTGTATTTTCTCCTGAATCTTTTGGAACGCAACGAACAATGCCGGAACGATAAGCACCTGAAGAATCATACCAATCAACATACCACCGACAGCACCGGTTCCAAGCGAACGGTTACCGTTGGCGCCTACACCGTTGGCAAGCATCAGCGGCAACAGACCGATAATCATTGCGAAGCCTGTCATCAAAATAGGACGCAGACGCGCTGCCGCACCGGCGATAGCGGCGCCCACGATGCTCATTCCCGTCTTGCGGCGGTCAAGAGCGAACTCTACAATAAGGATGGCGTTCTTTGCCAACAGACCGATAAGCATGATCAAACCGATTTGCAGATAGATGTTGTTGTTAACACCAAAAATCTTCGCAAAGAGGAATGATCCCATCAAGCCCAACGGAATAGACAAGATAACCGACAGCGGCAGGATGTAGCTTTCATATTGTGCCGACAGAAGCAGGTAGACAAAGAGCAGACAAAGTCCGAACACGATTGCAGTCGACGCCGCTGATGAATTCTGCTCCTCACGCGTCATTCCTGAGAACTCATAGCCGTAGCCCATAGGCAATGTCTGTGCCGCTACTTCCTGGATGGCCTTGATGGCGTCACCGTTACTGTAGCCTGGATTTGGCGTACCGCTGACAGAAATCGAGGTAAACAGGTTGAAGCGCGAGATGATATCTGGTCCGTAGACGCGCTCAAGCGTAATGAAGTTGGTGATAGGCGACATTTCGTTGCCTACACGCACTTTCACCTGATTCAGCGTTTCCGGTGAGATACGTGCGCTTGGATCGGCCTGCATCATCACACGGTAAAGTTTACCGAAGCGGTTGAAGTTCGACACATACATACCGCCATAGTAGCCTTGCAGCGTCGACAATACAACGCTCGGACTGATTCCCGCCTGCTTGGTCTTGGCAACATCGACATTGACCATATACTGCGGGAATGTCGGGTTAAACGTTGAGTAAGCCTGCTGGATTTCCGGACGCTGGTTGAGCGCGCCGATGAATTGCTGATAAATCTGGAAAAACTTGTTGATGTCGCCTCCGGTCTTGTCTTGCAGCTGAAGCTCGAAACCGCTGGTTACCGAATAACCGGAAATCATCGGTGGTTGGAACATCATCACTGTGGCGTCTTTTATCTGCTGACCCACTGCGCCGTAAAGCTGTCCGAGCACGCTTGTTGCATCCTGTCCTTTCTCACGTTCGCTCCAGTCCTTGAGCTTTATGATAAACGTACCGTACGTGTTGCCCTGACCGGCGATAAAGCTGTAACCAAGAATCTCCGTACGCGACTCGACTGCCGGATTGGCGGCAAGAATCTTGTCCACCTTGGCAAGTGTGGCCTCTGTTTTATCAAGCGACGTTGCAGGCGGCATGTTGACCATACAGAACAACACGCCGGTGTCCTCATTAGGAACCAAAGCGGTCGACGTGGTCATCATCATTGCGGCAAGCGCCACGATGCTGGCTGCCACAACGCCGAATGCCGTGATTTTATGATTGATGAAGAATCCTGCCCATTTTTTGTAGCGGACGAGCAGTTTCTCATAATTGCGGTTGAATCCTTCGTGGAATGCCTTTACAAACGACACTTTCTTGGAGCCGCCATCTGCCTTGTGAGGTTTCAGGAACACCGCACACAAAGCCGGCGACAGGGTCAATGCGTTCAATGCCGACAGTCCGATGGCGATTGCCATTGTCAAACCAAACTGGCGATAGAACACGCCCGACGTTCCTGACATGAACGACACTGGAATAAACACAAGCATCATGACAAGGGTGATTGAGACAATCGCGCCGCCTATCTCCCGCATTGCGTCGATTGCCGCAACACGTGCCGAGGTGTAGCCCTCGTCGAGTTTGGCATGGACCGCCTCGACCACCACAATCGCATCGTCGACCACAATCGCAATGGCGAGCACCAATGCCGAGAGTGTCAACAAGTTGATTGAGAAGCCAATCAGATAAAGGCCGAAGAACGTACCGATCAACGCCACCGGAATGGCAATTGCGGGGATAATGGTTGAACGCAAGTCCTGAAGGAACACGTAAACCACAAGGAACACGAGTATAAATGCCTCGATAAGGGTCTTGATAACCTCTTCGATTGATGCGTATAGGAAGTCGTTGGTGTTCATTGAAACGTTGAACTCCAATCCGTTTGGAAGCTCTTTTCCTGCCTCGTTGATTTTTGCCTCAACGTCCTTGATAACCTGAGTCGCATTGGAGCCCGCAGTCTGGAAGATGATGGCGGAAGCGGCTGGATGACCGTTTGTCTTGCCCTTGAAGCCGTAGCTTACACGGCCAAGCTCCATCGTTGCCACGTCTTTAAGATAGAGAACGTTGCCGTCTTTGTCGGCGCGGATGATAATCTTGTCAAACTCTTCTGGAGTAATCAGACGTCCGCGGTAGCGCATCACGTATTGGAATGTCGTTCCGCCGTTTTCACCGAACTGACCCGGAGCAGCCTCGATGTTCTGGTCGGCGAGAGCCGCACTTACATCGGAAGGCATAAGATTGTGCTGTGCCATGGCGTCTGGCTTGAGCCAGATACGCATAGAGTAGTCGGCACCCATCACCATCGCGTCTCCCACGCCGTTCACACGCTGAATCTGCGGGATGACGTTGATTTTCATATAGTTTTCGATGAATTCCTGCTCAAACTTGCCGTTTGGAGAAAGGAGCGAGAACACAAGCAGCATTGACGTCTGTCGTTTCTGCGTAATCACACCCACTCTTGTCACCTCGGCAGGGAGCATACTCTGCGCCTTTGCCACACGGTTCTGTACATCGACGGCAGCCATGTCGGGGTCGAAGCCCTGCTCGAAATAAACTGTAATCGTGGCGCTACCTGTATTGGTTGCCGTTGATTGGATATATGTCATGCCTTCAGCACCGTTGATTTGCTCCTCGATAGGCGCAATCACGGAGTTGAGCACAGTCTTGGCATCGGCACCGGTATAGGTTGTCGAAACCTGGATTGTTGGAGGCGCAATGTCAGGATACTGCGTGATTGGCAACCACAACATTCCGACGACACCCAAAATCACAATGAAGATGGATATCACGGTCGAGAGCACCGGCCGGTTGATAAACGTATCTAATTTCATTTCTCTTTATTCTAATTTTCCTTATTGTTTTCCTGTTACTTCTGCTGTGCGCCTGCTGCCTGGCTGAGATCCTTGCCTGTCATGTCGACCGGAGTGATCTGCACACCTTCACGGACGCTTACGCCTACGCCTTGAACAACGACATGGTCGCCGCTTTCAAGTCCACCGGTTACCACGTAGTTCTGTCCGTCGTTGTTTGCAAGCACCTCGATTGGGCGTGCGGTGACTTTGCCAGCCTTGTCAACAACGTATGCGAATTTCTTGTCCTGCAATTCGGTGGTTGCCGACTGAGGTATAATGATTACGTTGTCGTAGTGTGCCGGGATGACAACAGAGCCTGTAGAACCGCTGCGGAGCATTCCGTTCTGGTTTTTGAACGCCACGCGAACCGATGCCGAACCGGTGGTATTGTCGAGCATACCTGTCATTGTCGAGAACTTGCCCAACTCTGAATAGTAGCTGCCGTCAGAGAGCTTCAATTTTGCTGCTGGAAGCTCGCTGAGCGCCTTGGCAAGCGATACGCTGCCGTTTTGTGTCATCTCAAGCACCTGCTTTTCGTTAAATGAAATGTAGGCATAAACCTCTGAAATGTCAGAAATTGTGGTGAGAGGCTGTTGTGAAGACGGGCTTGCAAGCGAACCCTCACGGTTTGGAATCGAGCCGACATAACCTGCCGACGGAGCCTTCACTACTGTATAAGAGAGGTTCTTCTCTGCATTGACAAGCGCTGCGCGGGCTTGCGCCAGCTGTGCTTTGGCTGCTGCGAGGTCGTTTTGAGCCAATTGGTTCTCGTAGTCGCTGATCACGTTTTTCTCAAAAAGTTTTTTCTTGTTGTTGGCGGTAATCTGAGCGCTGTTGACCTGCTGCTGAGCTGCCGCAACGGATGCCTTGCACTGGTTTACCGCTGCCTCATACTGCACTTGATCAATGACAAACAGCACCTGCCCTGCCGACACTTGCTGACCTTCGTCTACACAAACCTTTGTAATGAATCCTGAAACTTGTGGACGTATCTGCACATCCTTCTGTCCCTTAATCGTTGCCGGGTAAACGCTTTCCAAATCTGCACTCGACTTGGTTACTGTGATAAACCCGATTTGCGGAGCAGCTTGTTGCTGCTGTCCCTGCTGGTCTTTCTTGCCACATGAGGTCATGCTGACACCCAAAACCAAACCTAACAAAGCCACTCGCTTTGTCAGTCCAATAAATGTCTTAATTTTCATACCTATAGATTGAATTTTTTCTATTTCTTAACAGCGTTTAATATGTATAGTTCTATTTTTCCGAATGCAAAATTAATCACTCTATCAGCCAAAACCTATGATATTTATCACTTTTTTCAGCTTCTACCCACAAAAATATGTTAACCGCTTCACTTTTTTCGCCGATTGGTCGGCAAAAGTAGCAATATCTGATGTTTATCTTTTTGCAGGACACGCCTAAACGCTGAAATCTCCAGCGCAGAATTTTTCACACGCGACATTGAAATAGCAGCCCCTGCTCTTCATAAAATCCATCAGCCTGCGATAGACTGCGCTCCCGGCGAGGATGTCGGGATTTCCGACAATTGTCAGATGCTTGCGGGCGCGTGTCATCGCCACGTTGAGCTTACGGTCGATGAGTGTTCCGTCTTCTTCAAACACGTTATCGGTCAAGAAGTTCAGCTGATAACGCTGCTGCACTGTAAGTCCGTAGATTATGTAGTCGCGCTGGCTGCCCTGAAAGCGTTCCACGGTGTCGATTGTTATGGAATGCAACGCCGGGATGCCATATCTGTCGATTGCGTTTCTTACGGTTGCAATCTGGTTGCGGTAAGGCACAATGACTCCTACCGTCGCACTGTAGTCGAAGCGGTCTGCCTGCCTGAAGATTCTCTCCACCATAGCGGCTATCATGTCGGCCTCCACCTGATTGGTCTTTGCTGAAACCGACATTTCTGGCTTCTCCGATGCCACAAATGCCACCCTGCGCAATTGCAGCAGTCGGCAGATGCCGTCGGTCGACGTGCAGGCTGTGTTTGCCGCCAGCTGATGCGGCAACGGCACCACGTCAAGTCTGCCGCCATAGAACGCCTCATTGGGGAAATCGGCTATGTCGCGATGCATACGACCTTGACGTGTAAGCATATAAACATAGCGGCAATCATATCCGTCAACGGTTTTAAACGACGACAGCAACCTCTCAAACAGTGAGCGGCGGCAGTCGGTCAATCCAATTGACAGCAGCTCCGGCTCTGTCACTCTCGACTCTGCTTCGGTCTGCTGCACAACGGCTGGCAACTGCTTGTGGTCGCCAATAAGCACGAAGCGTGAGATGGCGTCGGCATTGTCTGAGCGCGCGCACATCAGCCCCAGCAGGTGGGGTTCGAGGATTTGCGACGCCTCATCGACAATAGCGAGGTCGAAACGTTTGATTTTAAACAGATTAACATTGGAGTTAAGCGCTGCGGTGGTGGCACAGACCACACGCGCGTCTTTCAGTGTCCCCGCCACAGCGTCGCCCGTGCGGCACTGCTGGATTTTGTTGCGAAGAAGGTTTGCGTGATACGCCTTGTCGCACGAAATCTCCGAACCGATACGTATGAAATCGATGCCCTGTTCTTTAAGTTTGCTGCAAATTTCGTCCACCGCCCTGTTGGTGTACGACAGCAGCAGTATGCTGGTGTCTGCCTCAAGCAGTTCCTCACGCAGGATGTTAAGCAGTCCGAACGACGTCTTGCCGGTGCCTGGAGGGCCTATCACAAGAAACAGCTCACGGGCTTGCTTCGCTCTCTCCACGAGGGTGTTGAAATCGCCGTAGTCGCCCTTGCGGCATCTGCCGGCATCGATCTCGGGCATGCGCTGCGACAGCAGCATATCGCGCCGCCGTATGGGTGCGGTCAGGAAACTGTGCATCCCTGCATAAAGGGCATTTGTCGACGAGTCAAACAAATCGTGCTCTATCGCCCAGCGAATGCCGTCGGTCTGAGGAAACACGCGGCTGTCTGTCTGCGGATTGCGAAGTGCCACTCTGACGCCGTCCACACTGATGTCGGCTATCGTGCCGCGTTCCACCATCCATGCGCAGGCGTTGGGCTCGGTGTTTTCTTTATACGGATAAAGCACCACGATGTCGCCCACCCGGAAATTAGAGGTGTCGGCAGCATCAGTATCGGCAAACCGCAGTGTCACGTCGGTCACCGGAGAATCGGCAAAAGCCGCAGTGTCGAGTGTGAGGTTGCAATAGATGCCGCCTGAAGCAATCTTGTCTTCGAGCGAATCGAGCCAGATTGATGCAAACCCGCTGTTGTCCTTGATTTTGTTGCCTATCTTCGACAGCAGATGCTCTTTTTCGAGAAACTGCATAAAACGGAAGAAATAGACGCGTTCCAACGGCGACGCATTCTGTATCGGCGACAGCACTTCGTTGAGTTCGGGCCGGGTGTATCTTGTCCACAACACGCCGTTGGAGTTTTTCTCATTCAACAGTTCGGGAGTCAGTCCGTCAAGCATCCCGACACCCTCTGAAGCATATAGAATTTCGCTATATGCCAACAAGTTGCGCATCCGTATGGCCCTAAGCATCAGTTCCGGACGCTGTGCCGTTGACACAAGGCCCTCGGGATAACGCGAATAGAGGAGCATGACGTGGCGCAGCTGTCCGGCATATTTGTCAAACTCATAGACAAACAGGGCGCGGTAGAGCATCAGCTGCACCAGATGCTTCTCCTGTGGCTTTGGACGGTTTGGATTATAATGTGGCGAGGCGGTCGGCACAAACGCTCCTTTTCCTGATTTCTGCTCCACAATTACCGCCTCGCCGTCTTTTTCCACCAACAGGTCGAGACGCCCTTGTATGCCAAGCACTTCGCTGAAGAATGTGGGTTCGAGCACTGCCTTCCTCATGTCAATGCCGCCAACGGCTTTGGGCAAGTCGTTGCCTATAAGTTTCTCGACATTGCTTTTCTGCATACGCGCGTCGGCATAGAATTTCGCCACGTCTTCCCGGCTTCGCATAGCGTCGCATGCCACAAGTCCTATGGCATTGTTTCTGAAAAAGTCCATCATTCCTTCCTCAAACGAGCGGGTGCTCCGATGCACCGTCTCGTCGAGATACTGCCCGGAAAGATTTTCAAGATGTATGGGCAAGGTGTTGGGCTGCGGCTTGAATTTATTGACCAAATCCACAAGCGGCGATTCAGCATAAGTCTCGAAACACGACGCTATGGTCGTGACGTTCACAAGATAGTCGGGCTCGTAGATTATGAGTTCCGGCATACAGATTTCGCTGTCATAGCGCACGCGCACGAGGTTGAGCTGCACACCGCGTCTGAGCAGCAACGACAAATACGACCAGTCGCCACGGCCTTCGCGTGTCAGATAGACGTTTTGCTGTCCGTAGCACACGGTCAGCGGCAAGCCGCCGCGTTCTTCCGTGACGTGGATATATTCGTTGTCCCATGTGTCGACAACGCACCGTAGGTTGCCGCTGTCAAACTTGCCCCATGTCCGTGGCTTGTCGTCGACGGGCAGTTTACGCCGCAGCGACTTCGGAATCGGCTCGCCAAGCAGAGCCTCAACAAGCATCGCCGCCGACTTCACATCGCTGCCGATTGAATCATGCAATTGCCGGTCGGAAATTTCAGAAAGGGTGTTGAGTGTGCGGCGAGTGCCGTGCAGACGCACCGACTCTTCCTCGGAAATGCCTTTTTCCTTTATCAGATAGTCCAATTTGGCAAATGTTCCCGAGAAATTCAGGTTGGTCAAGCCCACCTCCTGATTGATTGCGCGTTTGAACGCGTCGCGCAGCGCGTCATATTTTTTACGGATTTCCCAACCACTGTCGAGCAGCGTTTCCAGCTGTTCGTAGAATGAGGCTGCGTCGTCGGGCATATAACCGGATTCTGTCATAATGCTATATCAAACACACCGCAAGCAACAACAACGAATACACCAGCATATTGCGGGCGGTGGCGCCAAGCAGCGGATTCAACGCTGCGCCACGGCTGCGGCGGATGCGTTGCCACGTGGAGTAATGCAAGCACAAATAAATCGCGGGTGCTATGAAAAATATCCAGAACTTCTCTGCCCACAACGGTGCAGTCAGCCAAACGGCGGCAATTCCGAACAAGAGGTAGGCAATGGCGGCGACACGGCGCCCAAAGCGCACCACCGTGGTGCGTTTGCCCGCCTCACGGTCATCCTCCATATCCCTGTAGTTATTCACAATCAACACGTTGCACCCCATCAGCCCCACGGCTGCCGATGCAGCGGCCACATTGCCAGTAATCTCGCCTGTCTGCACATAATACGTAAGGCAAACAGGCACAAAGCCGAAGAACACCAACACCGCGACATCACCAAGTCCGACGCGCGACAGCGGATATGGTCCGGCACTGTAGGCGAGCGCGAAAACAGCGACCACAACGCCTATCGGTATCAGTTGCCAGCCTCCGAACGGAATTAGGCAGCAGCCCACGGCACAGGCGGTGGCAAGGGTGCCAAACGTGGCGCGCAGCATTGCCCGCGGCGTGATGTCGCCCTCGGTGACTCCGCGTCGGAATCCCTCACGTCCCTTTTTGTCGGAGCCGTTGACATAGTCGAAATATTCGTTGGCGAAATTTGACGCCACCTGTGCCAGTACGGCAAAAAGGAAACACAACAACGCCGGCTGCCACTTGAACGAGCCGTCGTTATAGGCACAGCCCGACGCTACAACCACTCCTGCCGTCGACACGGGCAATGTGCGCAGTCGGGTTGCCTCTATCCAACTTTTCAGCTTCTTCTGCATAGTCAATATTTATTGTCGCCCATCACGGCATCGAGCGCGCGACGCTGTTTCTGACGCAACGGCTGGGTGCTGTAGCCCAGCGACACCACAAGCAGCACTCGCCGGCTGCGCGGCACTCCAAGCAACCGTTTCAGCCGCTTCTCGTCAAACCATCCCATCATGCACGAGCCAAGGCCTTCATCTGCGGCTGCGAGGGTGAGATACGACGCTGCTATGCCGCAGTCGATGAGCGGAAAATGCTTGTTCTTTATCCATCCGCCAAGACGGGCGGTGAAATTGGGAGCCTCCTGCACCAATACGATGAAGCATGGAGCCTGTGAGGCAAACTTGTTCATTCCTATGGACGTCAGAGCATCTGCCACTTCTGCACAAAGTTCCGGCTTGTCGACAACGATGAAATGCCACGGCTGGGAATTGCATGCCGACGGCGCCCGGCGGGCTGCGTCGACAATGCGCATCACCGCCTCGCGCGGCACGCTGCGCTCCGTGTCGTAGCCACGGTCGCTCTGACGCTCGTCAACAAGTTTATAAAAATCGGTCATCGCTTATTTTGAAAACTCCATCAAACGGCTGAGATACTTGCCGATGATGTCAAATTCTATATTTACAACCGTACCCTCCTTTATGCGGCAGAAATTGGTATGCTCAAAGGTGTAGGGGATTATTGCCACCTCAAAACTGTCGCGCTGGGAATTGCACACCGTAAGGCTGACGCCGTTGACTGTGACGGAGCCTTTCTCTACTGTGACATAGCCCTTGCGCGCCATTTCGGCATCAACGTCGTAGGCAAACTTGAAATAGCGGCTGCCCTCAACGTTGCGCACCTCGCAGCACACTGCGGTCTGGTCTACGTGCCCCTGCACGATATGGCCGTCAAGACGTCCGTTCATCGGCATGCAACGCTCAAGGTTGACAAGGTCGCCAACCTGCAGCAACCCGAGGTTTGAGCGGTCGAGCGTCTCCTGAATCGCCGTGACGGTAAACGTGCCGTCGCCAGGAAGGTCGACCACCGTGAGGCATACGCCATTATGGGCTACCGACTGGTCTATTCTCAACTCCGGGGCAAAGTCGCACTTCATTGTGATGTGCAGATTGCCGCCTTCTTTTCTCAGCGCAACCACTGTGGCTGCAGTCTCTACTATTCCTGAAAACATAGTTATATCCTTTTATTCACACACAAATTTACACATATTTATCGGAATTACTCCCCACCGACTGGTTATTGTATGAAAAAAGATGCGTTTTTGACGCCACCGCTTTATCTACCCGTCCTTTTCACATTCAGAGTAACCGTCGTCATTTCATGTTTATTATTATCCATTTTTATGCGGCTGAGAGCAATCATATCCATTGGCAATTATGAATTCTGCCTTTACTGCTTAACCAATCTCCCTTTCTGCGTTGAGAACCTGATTTATAAAATTTTGAACCACATTTCGATACATTGGCTCATTGTACAGATTCACTATATAGTATTTAGGTATGACATCATAACCGAATTTCGCACCGAGAATGGCACAAGCAACAGCTGCATTCGTATCGGCATCACCGCCTTCGTTCACAACCGAAAACAGGCCTTCCTCAAACGACGGAGAGTGCCAATAGCACCATAAAGCAGCGGAAAGGGTGCGAAGTGTGTATCCCATTGAATAAGGTTCATCCAAGTCAAGCATGGATATATTCTGGCTGTTATATGCAGCATCTATCCATTCGATAATCCGGTCATCATATTTCCGAGCGATAGACTTTATATCATCGTACGACAACAAATCTTCATTCCACACCAGATTGTTGATTATGGCAGTTGCTATCACGCACGACCCTACACAGCGAGGATCATAATGAGTTAGTTTGCAAATTGCAATAGCTTGTTCTTCGATATCACTTGTTGCCAATCCGACTACTGATGTTCTCATCAATGCGCCATTTGCCGCACTTTTCTGGCGAGATATATTCCACCACAGCTTTGAACACATTTCAGGCTGTTCAACATAGTCGCCCATGCACAATACATTATTGGTATGTTTTCCAATTCCCAAAGGGTCTCCATTAAACCAATCCTTAAAATTGGAGGCAACACGACGAACATTGAATTTTCCATTCTCAAATCCATCAAGTATGCACAACATCATATCCGTGTCATCTGTCCACGACCCTTTTGCCCATCGGCTTCTATGCACGTCTTTAATAATCTGACTGTAATACCTCAGCCCATCGGGATAATGCTTGATTACTTCATTTTTGTCCATAAATTCAGAACCGAGACCAAGAGCATCTCCAATGGCCTGACCAAACAGACATCCAAGCATTCTATCTTTCAGATTGCTATTTTCCATTGTCAATATCATTAGTGTCCTGTTAAAATCGAGAGCTGCTATGAAACTGCAATAACGTATTTCACGAAAAGACAAAGGGAGTCGATCAGCAACGCCAACAGTGCCAGTCCTCGCGGCTTGCGCCTCAACGCCTTGATTGCAACAATGAAACACAATGCGAGGTACGGCCATCCGACATACGGGATGCCAACCAGAACAAAACCGAGCACCGACAGGTAAATCGCCGTCTTCGCCGTCGTGTTGACACACTGGCTTTCACCGCCGCGCTCAACGGTTATTTTCACATGGTATTCTTCCATCACAAAACATTTTTATTGTTTATCTGCTCTCTATATTTAGCCTCATCAAA
>SAMEA3663023__coassemble_994_pt1 | contig 22295 bp, 20 predicted proteins | sample SAMEA3663023__metabat2_high_PE_022 | metagenome-assembled genome bin SAMEA3663023 (sample SAMEA3663023) | pig gut metagenome | biome: pig gut; feature: pig-associated habitat; material: faeces | place: France | collected 2012
GGTAACGTTCCACACACCGCTCACCCGCAGTGGCGCCGACGCCACATGGCACATCGCCGACAGCAGTTTCCTTGAAAGTCTCAGCCACTGCCGTCTGCTCGTCAACAGTGCGCGCGGAGGCATCGTCGACGAGCAGGCGCTGCTCAAAGCCGTCGACGGCGGAGAGATGGCGGTGGCAATCGACTGCTGGGAGAACGAGCCGCGCATAAACCACGTGCTGCTCGAGCGCGCCTTCGTGGCGACGCCCCACATCGCAGGATATTCGGCAGAAGGCAAGCAACGCGCCACGGCGATGGCTCTCGAGGCATTTGAACGCCACTATGGCGTGGCGGTCGACGGCAAGCCGCATCCAGCCACTCCGCTGCTCGGCGCCGACGTAGACAGCGTCGACACGATTATGCGCTCCTACGACCCTCTCGCCGACACCCGGCGTCTGCGCGCCAATCCCGATGCTTTCGAGCGTCTGCGCAACGAATACCATCTCCGCGCCGAGGTGAGATAAGATTTATTTTGCAAAATATAGAATAATTATATATCTTTGTGGAAGATTGGGTGCATCACGTTGCGCCACGAAAGATTAGATGATGAAGAAAGTGTCTTTACCGGCTGTCGTTGCCGGGTTTAACAAGGACATAGAGGCACTGCCTTCGATGCCGCGCGTATTGTAACGCCATCGGAGACTCTGCAGTTTTTTGATTACCTCGGGAGGCATACGCCTTGCCGGGGAATACGTGTTTAAACAAGACAGAATGAGCGAGAACTGGTATGTGGTCCACACTCAGCCACGAGGCGAGAAGATGCTGAAGGCTTTGCTCGACAGAGAGCCTGCGGTTGTCGACACCTATCTGCCGATGCGACAGCAGTTTGCCATCGTCGGCGGACAGCGCGTGAGTCGTATGGCGCTGACCATGCCGGGACTTGTATTCGTGCGCGGCAACAAGAACCAGCTTGTGGCGCTGCTGCGCGAAAAGAGCGGCGCGTCGCGTCTGATGGTCGACTCGTCGCGCAAGGAGAAAGACGCCATGGTGGTGGCCGACAGCGAGATGACAGCCTTCCGCCTGTTCAACGACAACACCGCCGGGCAACTGATGATGCTCCGCTCCCCATTCTGCAACTTCACATCTGCCGACCGCATACGCATCATGAGCGGTCCGTTTGCCGGCTACGAAGGCTATATCCGCGAAATCGGCGGCGACAACAAACTGATTTTCAAGGTGGGATCGATGGCCATCGCGTTGTCTAACGTGATGCGCTACGACGTGGCGGTGGTCGAAAACCATCACGCCTCGACCGAGACGAGCCTGCAGCTGCGCATTGCCGACAGCCTGCGCGCGCGTCTGGAGGAGGCAGGACACGTCGACGACGCCTGCGACCGTCTGCGCGACATAATGACCGGTGCTGCAGGGATGCCCGTGGCGTTTACCGACGCCGACCGTGCCGACGCCCGCTCGCTGGCACATTTCTGCGCCTCCGACCGCAAACGCATCGACAGCATCGTCGACAACGCTCCGCTGCGCCGCTTCCTTACGCCCACCGCCGAGACAGGCACGCTCATGCATAAAGGCTTCGTTGAACACCGGCTGCCAGTCGCGCTCGGCGACGACCGCTTCACCGCCCATGTGGCGGAACATCCCGACCACAGCACAGCCGCCTGCTGGGGCGAGTTTGCCACGGCGATATGCGCCCTTGCGCCATCGCAGCGCACAGCCCTCATCGACAAGCTGCGACGCTACGGACTGACGGCATTCGCCTCAGCCGTTGAGGGCAGCGGACATACACGCTTCGAAGGCGCGATGCTCACATCCGCCACCCTCGCTCCCGAGGCACTTGCCGCGGAGGGAGCGGCAATCATCAGTGAGATTCTCGCCTCCGTGCGCGCACGCCGTTGGCGCACACTCCTCTACGCCGTCTGTCTGCGATGACGGCAGCGTCCGCACGCGCGGACATTCCAAAAAATGACTTCTACTTTTAATTACACAATTCAATGAAAGCATGTTTTATGGGGTTGGGCTATATCGGCCTGCCCACAGCGATTATTGCCGCCAAGCATGGCGTGCAGGTAACGGGTGTTGACATCAACCCCAAAGTAGTGGAAATGACAAACCAGGGACACCTCCACATCGTGGAGCCGGGCATGGAAGAAATGCTGCAGGACGTGGTGCGCTCAGGCGCCCTCCACGCGAGCACCACTCCCGAGGTGAGCGACGCATACTTCATGGTGGTGCCTACGCCGTTCAAGGGCAACCACGAGCCCGACATCTCATACGTCGAGGCAGCCACACGCGCCGTCATCCCATTCCTTAAGGGAGGCGACCTCTACGTCATCGAGTCGACTTCGCCGGTGGGCACAACCGACAAGATGGCGAAACTCATCTTCGAACTCCGCCCCGAGCTGCGCGGCAAAATCCATATAGCATACTGCCCTGAGCGTGTGCTGCCGGGCAACGTAATCTACGAACTGGTGCACAACGACCGCGTGATCGGCGGTATGGACGAAGCGTCGACCGACAAGGCAATCGCCTTCTACAGCCAATTCGTGCAAGGCACGCTCCACCGCACAAACTGCAAGACGGCAGAGATGTGCAAACTCACCGAAAACTCCTCGCGCGACGTGCAGATTGCCTTCGCCAACGAGCTGTCGCTCATCTGCGACAAGGCGGGCATCAACGTGTGGGAGCTCATCGCTCTCGCCAACAAGCATCCGCGCGTCAACATCCTGCAGCCGGGATGCGGAGTGGGCGGACACTGCATTGCCGTCGACCCATACTTCCTCACAGCCGACTTCCCCGTTGAGAGCCAGTTGATTGCAAAAGCGCGCGAAATCAACAACTACAAGGCATTCTGGTGTGCCGAGAAAGTGGAGAACGCAATGCTCCGCTTCGAACTCGAAAACCACCGTAAGCCAACAGTCGCAATGATGGGACTCGCGTTCAAGCCAAACATCGACGACCTCCGCGAATCGCCGGCGAAATACATCACAACAAAAGTGATGCAAAGCTGCAACAACGCCGACATCCTTGTCGTTGAGCCTAACGTGACGGAGCACAACGTGTTTAAGTTGACGGACTACCGCGAGGCATACGACCGCGCCGACATCGTAGTCTTCCTCACCGCCCACGACCCATTCAAGACGCTCCCCCGCCGCGACGACAAAATCATCCTCGACTTCTGCGGAATTTATAAGTAGACATGCTTCAACATAAGCACCTTAGGTCTAATACCACAACACATTTTTTACACAATGACAGATAACACATCAAACAACAAGCGCATAGCGAAGAACACCTTGTTTATGTCAATCAGAATGGTTGTCGTATTTTGCATAACGCTTTATACAACCAGAGAGGTGTTGGCAACATTGGGAATTGTAGACTATGGTATTTTTAATGTAGTTGGAGGTTTTGTTCTGATGTTTTCATTCTTGAACACATCATTATCTAATGGTATCCAACGTTTTTATAATTATGAATTAGGGAAAAGTGGAGAATCAGGAGCCAAGGCTGTTTATAATACAGCGGTTACGATACAATGGTTTGTGGCCATCGTTTTGGTCTTGGTTATAGAGATTGTAGGAGTCTGGTACATAGAGAGTAAGATGGTTATTCCATCATCTCGACTTTTTGCAGCACAGTGCATTTTTCAAGCGGCAGTATTGTCATTTTTCTGTCTGATGATACAGGTTCCATATTCTGCGTCGGTTATTGCACACGAAAGGATGGGTTATTATGCATTTGTAAGTATTTTGGATGCTATCTTAAAGGTGGCTATATTATTCCTTCTTCAGTTGTTCGATTATGACAAATTGATTGTCTATGGAATTTTATACTCGTTTATTTCATTAGTGAATTTTGCGTTGTACTTTTTCTATGCTAAACATAATTTTCAAGAGATTAAAATAGACAGAGTTTTGTTGACTTCTCGCTTGAAATCAATGTTGTCATTTTCAGGATGGAATATATTTGGCACATTCTCAATAATGATGAAAGATCAGTTTCTTAATCTGATTCTTAATTTGTTTTTTGGACCAATCGTCAATGCCGCTCGTGGAATAGCCTCGCAAGTGAATTGGGGGGTGCAGAGTATGGTGGCAAATATAACGGTACCAGTGCGTCCTCAGGTTGTAAAATCATATGCAATGGGCGATGAAAAAAGGACATTGAATCTCACATATTTTATGTGTAAGTTCAGTTGTCTGTTTTTCTTTATGATTGCATATCCCATCTGTTTAGAAGTGGATTACATACTAAAATTATGGCTTGGTCAAAGCGTTCCCGCGCATACAGGCTCTTTCGTTATTATAGTATTGGCGACAGCCTTTACAGGTAATTTGCATTCTGCAATTTCAAATTTAGTGCATGCCACAGGGGTTATGCGGAGATTCCAATTGTATACAAGTATCGTGAAATTGTTGTCTGTGCCTATCGCCTATGTCCTATTGGTTTGTGGCTATTCTGCGGAGGTGGCACTTATCGTGGTTTTAGTTGTTGATATCGTTACTCATATGGTGGGATGCTTTATAGTGAAGACAATCATTGTATTTTCAGTTCGAAATTATATATACAGAGTTATAGTTCCAATCACTGTGGTTTTGGTTTTCTCTGCTATTATACCGATTGTTCCATACCTTTTAATGAGCCCTTCGTTTTTGCGACTTATAATAGTTGTGCTAACATCTGCCTTGTCGACAGTTGTATTTGGCTATTGTTTTGCCTTGTCCTCAATAGAAAGGTGTCAATTAAACTCCATTTTAAAAAGAAAATGAGTGTCTATAAATATAATCCAGAAGGTTCGACTTTGCGTAGAGATCAGAAAAAGTTATTGGAAATGCTTCAATATGTGTCTGACTTGTGTAAGGCATATAATATACAATATTGGTTGAGTTCTGGGACATTGTTGGGAGGAGCAAGACATCAAGGATTTATACCTTGGGATGATGATATGGATATTGTTATGCTAAAAAAGGATTATAAAAAATTGGAGAAAATTCTCTGTAGTATTGATGACAGCCAGTTCGTATTTCATTGTATGAAGACAGATGTTGACTATATTCAATATTTTGGCAAGTTTAGAAAGCGAAAGGGGAAAATTACGTCAAAATCTCTAAGATACAATTATTATAAGTGGGCAGGTATTGGATTTGACATCTTTGCGATAGAAAAGACAAACTATTTGTCGGCAAGAATAGCAGAGTTGTTATATCACAAAATGCAACGCCCGACGCAATATATTAGGATAGCAATCATTAGGAAACCGTTGATTAGAATTGTTGAGGCAATAAATACATTCTTTTTCCATCCGATATTGAGATTGATAGGAAAGATTAATCCGAGAGATGAATATCATTATGTGTTGGGAACAGGATGGGCAAAACATACTTTCTATATGAAAGACACATTTCCTCTTTCAACATTGGATTTTGAAGGGATAAAAATGCCATGCCCTCATAATACAGATGCTTATTTGACAAATGTCTATGGCAATTGGCATGAGGCTCCAACGCATAAAGAAATATTAAAAACAATACATTGCCAGCAGTATATTGATGAAATACAAAAAATAGACAAATGAAAAAGGTAATAACGTATGGAACATACGATCTTTTGCACCAAGGACATTTGAATTTGCTCCGAAGGGCAAAAGAATTGGGCGATTATCTTATTGTTGGTGTCACCAGTGACAGTTTTGATCGGAATCGCGGAAAATTGAACGTGCGGAATAATGTTCTGGAAAGAATAGATTCAGTAAAAGCAACAGGATATGCAGATAAAATAATCATTGAAGATTATGTCGGACAGAAAATAGACGATATTCAGAGATACGAGGTAGATACGTTTGCTATTGGCTCTGATTGGAAAGGCAAATTCGATTATCTAGAGGAATATTGTAACGTGGTTTATCTTCCTCGTACTGAAGGAATCTCGTCAACAATGTTGAGGGAAGAATCGCAGGTGTCTGTGAAGATAGGCATAATTGGTTCTGGCCGAATTGCTAAGCGTTTTGTTCCAGAAGCAAAAGTGGTTGACGGGGCCGATATTGTTGCTGTATATAATCCTAAAGCAGATGACTCAATCAAATTTGCTAAAGATAACGGATTGAAGCCTTTTTCATCATTGTTGGATGAATTCCTGGATTATGTTGATGCTGTGTATATAGCCTCACCTCATTTGTCTCATTATAAATATGCCAAGCAAGCCTTGTTGGCAGGAAAGCATGTTTTGTGTGAGATACCATTTGTTTTATCCGCAAGTCAAGCAAAGGAGCTATATGATTATGCAAGTTCTCACAATTTAGTGTTGTTAGAGGCAAGCAAGACGGCTTTCTGTCCATCTTTTCGACACTTGGTTTCGTTGGTGAAGAGTGGCATAATAGGCGAAGTGGTAGATGTAAAGGCGTCATTGTCAAAACTGGCAAGTGGAGATGTCCGAGAGTTGGATGAAACTCAGGCAGGAGGCTCGATGACAGAATTGTCACCGTTCCCATTATTGTCAATAATAAAGATTTTAGGATTGAATTATACAGACATTCAGTTCTATAGTAAAATGCAAAATGGAATAGATATATTCACAAAGGCGATGATTAATTATCCCAATGCCGTTTCGAGCATAACTTTAGGACTTGGGGTAAAGACTGAGGGCAATCTTGTAATCTCAGGAACGAAAGGTTATGTTTATGTCCCGGCACCGTGGTGGCTGACGGATTTCTTTGAAGTCAGATATGAGGATCAAACAAAGAATAAGAAATTTTTCTATAGCTATGATGGAGATGGACTGCGGTATGAAATCCGAGAGTTTATGTCAATGATTGTCAATAAGCGGAAAACTTCGTACTCTTTGCGACAGTCAGAAAGTATTGAGATTGCGCGCATAATCGAGTCTTATAGAGGAGGGAAAAATATAAATCTCATATAATTATGAAATATGCAATAGTAACAGGAGGAACATCTGGTATAGGTCTTGGTGTGGCAAAAATGTTGACGACAGAAGGATATTTTGTCTATGCCACATACGTTGGTCAAGGATTGACAGAAAACATAAAAAATATAAAAACTGTTAGAATAGACCAAACAAAAAGGAATGAACTTTATCAATTCATAGATCTTGTCAAAAGGGAATGTCCTCAAGTTGATTGTGTTGTATGCAATGCCGGGTTTACGATTAGAAAATCTTTCACAGAAACGACAGATTCAGATTGGGATAATATGATGGAAGTTTCAGTTAACTCTCATTATATCTTGATTCGAGAACTGTTTAAAATGATACCTGGAGGTTCTAGAATCCTGTTTACAGGCTCTGAAATGGGATTGCTCCCACATGCAACAGTGTTGAGTTATGGCGTGACAAAAGCGGCGATACATGCGTTGACAAAAAATCTTGTAAAAGAATTTGACGGCACAGGAACAACTGTGAATGCAGTTGTCCCTGGATTTGTGGAAACGCCTTGGCAGAAAGAAAAGCCAGAGGAAATAAAGCAAAACATATATAGAAAAACAGCAATACACAGATTTGCAACTGTTGATGAGATTGTTGATGCATATAGGTTTTGCATACACAATCCGTTTGTGAATGGTAGTTTGATAGAAGTGAATGGTGGATATTGCTATAAATAGATTGTTATGAGTTTTCAAGATAAAATGACAGAGACGGCGAATTGGGTCGCCAGAAAGATTCCAGGCGCAAAATCTGCGCTTAGACCGATTTATTATCCGATAAAAACTTTGTTCAGAAAGAGTCGGAACAAAGCATTTAAAAAAAAAGGACTTTCCGTGTTGATGGATTTCCATAAATGTATGGAGCAGAACGGATATCATTACACATTGGCTTTCGGAACGTTGTTGGGCGCTGTTAGGGAGAAAGGTTTTATTAGGCACGATCTTGATATAGATGTGTATTTATGGAATGAAGAGTGGAACGACAGATTGAGACAATGTCTGCGCAGTTATGGCTTTGATTTGGAGTCTGCTTTTTTGGTAGATGATGGTTTGTCAGGAAGAGAGGAAACATATATTAAGGATGGCGTTTCAATAGATATATTTTATATCTATCCGGCAGTTAATCAATTGCCATATTGCTGTGATTTCATCAGCCCTTATTACGATGCGCCTACAAGAGAAACCTGTATGAAAAAATATGGAGGGCTACAGCCTCGCAGGTTGGAAATGCCGTTTGAACATAAACGAGAACTCTGTAAATTTGAAACGGTTGAATTATATATACCACAGAATGCCAAAGAACTTTTGGAATTTCGTTATGGGAAGGACTTTATGATACCCAATCCCAATTGGACTATAACATCATTTGACAACCATATTGTTGTGTGGCAAGATAAAAAGGGCATTTATTATAAATTTAAATGATTGATTTCGATATGACCCGACCATCTTTATTTTTGGTCGGTTATTGTGCGGTTGTCTATTTTCTGACATTCTTTGCGTTTAAGCAATATGTGTTGGTAGAGAATGGGTATAGAGTTCAGAATAGACACATTTCAGTCCTTTTTTATTTGGTATTTGCCGTGGCGGCAGTTACGGCATTTAACAATGGTGATTTCTATCATTACCGAGAAATATGCCATTCATTTACGGTGAATGGGAATAATTATGGAGAACCGATATATCATTGGATAATACAGTTGGTTGATAGAAACTATTTGTTGTTTAGAATGATTGTATGGGGAGGCAGCCTTGTCTTTTTATACAATGCATGTGAGAGATTAAGAATAAGTCCATTGTTGACAGGATTTCTGGTCTTTACGGGTTTTTTGAGTACATTTTCATATGCACGGGCAACGTTGGCTTTTTCCGTATATTATTGGGGATTGTCGTACATAATCTCGAACAAACGAAATCTGTTGACAACGATTGTGGGAGTATCTGGGATTTTAGGTTCTTATGCGTTTCATCATAGCATGGTTGTATGTATAATGTTGACTCCGATTGCGTTTGTTCAGATAAATAAAAAAATCCTTGTAATAACTTTATTGTTGCTGCCATTGATATGTGTTGTGGTGGGACGCTATATGGGGAATCTGCTCAACGATTCGGTAAATTCAATGGACAATGAATATATGGAATCAAAATTGAATGGTTACACATCAAAAGTTGTAGAAACGGCCAATTTTGGAGGGGATATTCATAATGCTTTTAAGTATTCTCCATATTATGTAGCTTTCTTGATTTTTGTCAAGAAGTTATATCCGAAAAGAAAGAATGAAATGAAAAATACTTCAGTCCAGAAGAAATTGTTTTCGTTGATTTTTTGTTTGATTATAGTTTCAACCTCGACATTGTTTATGGGACTTGATAACAATGTGTTTTACTATAGAATTTTGTTTATGTCATTTATCCCGATATGCTTCCTTATTGATATGTTGTTTGAATCGGAAAATTTGTCGGCAAGAGGGTTGCGTAAATTTGTGATGCTGCTATTTGTGTCGAGTGCGTATTCTGTGCTTTACTCTGTTTATTCTAACTTATAAATTAATGAAGATTCTTCAAATTCATATGGCAATGTCCGGCGGAGGCGTCGAGGCTATGATTTGTAATTTGGCTAATGAAATGTCAAAAACGGAAGATGTTACTGTTTGTAGCATTTTTATGCCTCAAAAAACTGATGTGTTTTGGGGAAAATTGTCTGAATCTGTGAAAAAGTGTACACTTGGAAAAGTTAAGAAAGGATTTTCACTAATTGAAATATTTAAGATTGTTATTCTGATTCTAAGGAATAAATATGATGTAGTGAATATGCATGGTTTCTTTTATTACTATGCTTTAGCTACGTTCCTGTTGCATAGAAAGGTGAAATTCTTCTATACAGTGCATTCTGATGCGGAAAAGGAAAACCTTAGTTGGGATAAAAAATTCTTTAAATTTAAAAGATTCTGTTTCAAAAAACGATGGGTCGTTCCGATAACAATTTCGGAGGAGTCTCAGAAGTCATTTGTTAAAAAGTATAATTGTGAGAGTGTCCTAATATATAACGGTGTTCCTAAGCCTGTGCTTGGAATACATAATGAGTTAAAAGGTTTTAGACTGACGCCATCGACAAAAATATTTATACATGCGGGTAGAATAGACACTCCCAAAAATCAGATTGTTCTTTGTCGGGTATTTAAAAGGCTAATAGATGAAGGTTTTGATGTCGTGCTTCTAATTGTTGGCGCTTTGCAGAAAGAAGAAATTTACAATCAAATAAAACAGTTCTTTTGCAGTCGGATTGTTTATTGGGGAGAGCGGACAGACGTGCCTGTCTTAATGTCTGAGTGTACAGGTCTGTGTTTGCCATCTATTTGGGAAGGACTGCCGATAACTCTTTTGGAGGCATTATCTGTCGGATGTGTTCCAATCTGTTCACCTGTGGGTGGTATCCCAAATGTTATAAGAAAAGGATTTAATGGCTTGCTGTCCAAGACTTTCAAAGAAGAAGATTACTATCAAACGATGAGGTCTTTTTTGGCATTGGATGAAAATGCAATATCGCAAATGAGGAAGAACTGTGTAAATTCTTTTTCGACATTTGATATTGAAAACATAGCACAAATATACCTAACGGCATATAAAAAAAATTATGGAAAAAAATAAGATAGTATTTATAACAAGGTCTAATAATGATGCACATATAAGGAATAGAATATTGGAATTCTTAGACCATGGTTACGATGTCGATGTGTACGGATTCAACAGAAAAAATCATAAAGACTTACAGAATCTTCCGTACAAATTGAATGTATTGGGAACTATAGAAGATAAGTCATATATCTCAAGAATCGCGTTGTATATAAGAAGTTTCTATAAATTAGGAAAAAAATATGCGGTTGATAACACACTCTTTTATTTAGATGGACTAGCTACGGCTTTATTTTTCCATTATGTAAATAAAAGGCATCGTTATATTTATGAAGAATGTGACTTGGTTCATACATACACAAAGGCAAAATCTGTATTGGAAATGATAGACAAGTCGATTATTCGAAAATCGGTTTTGACAGTGTTGACATCAGAAGGTTTTCTGAAATATCATTTTGGGAAAAAGCGTCATCCTGCAAATATTGCTATTATTCCCAATCGATTGAATCCAGAAATTGGAAAGAATAAAATTATTTTGGAGCGCAAATTATTAGAAGATAATGTGCTGTCAATTGGTTTCGTGGGAGCTCCTCGATTTGATTCGGTTTATAATTTTATAAATGTTTTTTGTGAGAAATTCCCCCAATTTATATTCCATATTTTTGGTGGTCCAGTTCCTGAGAAATTTGAAAAACTAAGGATGTATAAGAATTGCATATTTCATGGCTTTTTCTCTAATCCGGATGATTTACCTAAAATTTATTCAAAAATAGATTTAGTGCTATCAACGTATGATGTTAAGTTTGAAAATGTGCGTTATGCAGAACCAAATAAAATATATGAGTCAATTTATTTTGAAACGCCAATAATTGTTTCTTCTGGAACATTTTTGTCCGAGAAAGTTGACAAATTGAAAATTGGATATTCAATAAATCCTCTTGATGATTCTGAAATAGTGGAATTTATTAAAAGTTTGACAAAAGAAGATATTTTGAAGAAGTCTCAAAATGCGGCAAAGATAGACAAACGAGAGTGCTTGAACGTAAATGATGAGTTCTTTTTAAAGTTATAGATTAAAAATAATTTTGGATGAAAATAATATCTGTTTCTAAAAATAAAAATTTTATTAAATTCAACCAATTGTCATTGATTTTTCCAAGTGGTAAAAAATTACGGATGCCAGGGTGCTCTATTTTAGCCCATCTCCTTTGCCATTTCAGAATATTCGTGCGTTTGTTAAGGTTGGAGCCAAGATGTGCTGCATTTATTTCCGATGATGTGGTTGTATTATCGTTCAGACGGAAACTTTGGTATGTATCAATAAAAGATGCACGAATAATAAAGACTGAAAACCTAAGATGTGGCTTTAGCGATGTGTTGTCGTTTTGTTCAACAGAAGGAAATGTCTATTATGGAGATTACGGACAAAATCCAACTGGAAAGGAAATAAATATATATAGAATAACAGAATCGTTATCATCAGAAGTTTGCTATACATTTCCATCAGGGACTATTAAACATGTGCATAATATAATTTTTGATAGATATAGAGAACGCTATTTTATATTTACAGGCGATTTTGGAGAGAAAATAGGTATTTATGAAACAAATAAGGATTTCTCAGAAGTAAAGCCATTCCTTTTGGGACAACAATGCTATAGAGCAGTAGTTGGCAAAGTGTTGGAAAAGGGATTATTGTATGCCACCGATGCAGTAATGGAGGAAAACAATATAATTTACATCCCTTTTGAATCGAAAATGCCTCGACAGATAAAATCATTGAACGGCTCTGTTATTTATGGCATTGAAACAGAAAAGGGATTGTTGCTCTCAACAACAGTTGAGCCGTATCCTTCTACAAAATCTCGAATAGTTTCATTGTTGAGTAACCGTAGGGGTTTAGGAATTAAATCGGATGCCGTTGATGTTGTTTATGTGGATGAGTCTTTTGAAGCGAATGTTATGGCAACGTATAGAAAGGATGTTTTGCCAATGCGCTTGTTTCAATATGGGGCAGTCATGTTCCCAGCATATTGTCGCAAGCCGCAATCTGATGTCTATATAAATCCAATTTCTGTGAAAAAATATGACGGAAAGATTGTCCGCTTGTCAATCTTATGACTACAACCGCTTTGAGGCAGTGAAGATTGCCGCTGTGCATTTCAAAGAGAATTTACAAATCACAATAAGTTTATGAAAATATTGTTAGTGTCGTTCTACTACTATCCAGAGTTGGGCGCTGCTCCTTCGCGAATAACCAATATGGCAGAAGGTTTTATAGCGGAAGGAGCTGAAGTAGACGTTCTTACGTGTTTGCCCAATTATCCAAAGGGTAGAATTTTTGATGGCTATAGAGGTCGGTTGTATAAAAAGGAAAAGACAGGGAAAGGCACGATATTCCGCTATTGGACTTATGCCACAGTGTCAAAAAATCCGATAGCGCGGGCGTGGGGTATGATTTCGTTCGCATTGATGATGTGGTTGTTCGCATTCAAGATACGCACGATAAGGAGTTATGACAGGGTTGTAATCCAAAGTCCACCTTTGTTTGTGTCATGCTCTGGAATTATGCTGTTCAAGTGCCTGTATCGTAAGAAAACGATTCTCAACATTTCTGATTTGTGGCCATTGTCGGCAGTTGAGTTGGGGGCGATGAAAGAAGGCAGCAAAATGCATCGGATTTTTGCGGCAATTGAGCGGTTCATATACCGGAAGGCGGACGGAATATTTTGTCAGTCGAATGAGATAATACGTCACATTGACGGATATGATTCTCCAGATGCGAAATGCTTGTACAGGAATTTGCAGCGCTATAAAATAACGATTGATTATCGCGAGAAACATACTCCTATGAGAATTGTCTATGCAGGTTTGCTTGGCGTGGCGCAAGATATATTAGGGATAATCAAGAATGTGGATTTCAAAGGTCTTGGCATTGAATTCCATTTGTATGGAGGCGGAAATCAAGCAAAGGAAATAGAGGAGTACATATCACAGCATGACTGTAATGTGGAGTATCATGGATATGTGGAAAAGAGTCGTATGGCAGATGAATTGTCGAAATACGACGCTTCAATTGTGCCGTTGGCTGTGAGAATAAAAGGGGCTGTCCCCTCTAAGATCTTTGACATTCTACTGTCGTTTTCTGCGGAGGCGGAGAAGGCGCTGAGATTGTAAAGGATTATGGAGTGGGTTATGTTTCGACTCCAGGCGATTATAAAGCGCTGACAGAAAATGTGAAGAAGTTGCAGTCGTTGACAGATGAGGAATATAGGAAATTGACTGCACGATGCATACATGCGGCAAAAACAGATTTTGATTTTGCATCTCAAATGTCGAAGGCATACGACTTTTTGAAAAGAATCTAAAAACGGCAAAAATATGAAAGTTACGATGATAGGAGCCAGCGGATTTGTGGGGACACGTCTGCTGGGATTGCTGAAGGAGAGCGAAAAAGAATATCAGTTGAAGAATGTCGACTTGTTGCCGAGCCATTTTTTCAACGACCTGACAGTGATTGGAGATGTCCGGGAGCAGAAGCAGATGAACGAGCAGCTTAAAGGAGCGGATGTTGTGGTGCTGCTTGCGGCACAACATCGCGACGATGTGTCGCCGACATCGCTTTATTACGATACCAATGTAGGCGGAATGGAAGTTACATTGCGTGCGATGGAAAAGAATGGCGTGAAACGCATCGTGTTTTTCTCCTCCGTCGCTGTTTATGGATTGAACAAGAAGAACCCAAACGAGGAGCATCCCAAAGACCCGTTCAATCATTATGGAAAATCGAAATGGCAGGCAGAGCAGGTTTTGCAAGAGTGGCATAAATCGCATCCGGATTGGAACGTGAATATTATTCGTCCAACGGTAATCTTTGGAGAGCGTAACCGTGGAAATGGGTATAATTTGTTGCGGCAGATTTCAAGTGGAAAATTTCTTATGGTTGGCGACGGCAACAACAAGAAATCGATGGCATATGTGGGCAACATTGTCTCTTTCGTAAAATTTATGATAGACAATTGTACGAAGGATTATAATGTGTTCAATTATATAGATAAGCCGGATATGACTATGAACCAGCTCGTAGAGCATGTGGAAAAGGTGCTTGACAAGCGCATTCCGTCGACTCATTTCCCATATTGGCTTGGAATGATGGGTGGATATTGCTTCGACTTGCTTGCGGCAGTGATGCGTAAAAAGTTGACTGTTAGTTCCGTGAGGGTGAAGAAGTTTTGTGCCACAACGGAATTTGACTCAACAAAAATGCAGGAGTCGGGATTCAAGCCGCCATACACACTTGCTGAGGGATTGGCACGAACTTTGGAATTTGAGTTTGTGCATCCTCGTACGGATGACGTGACATTCAAAACAGAATAGCAGTTCCGGCGACGGGGCTGAAGGGGCGCGCGGCTGACAGGCTGCGCGCCTTTTTTCGGCTAAAGAAGAGGGGTCATATAGACGGGGAGATATAGCAGCTCGTTGTCGCCGCGCTGCAGGTCGCGGGTGTAGAGAATGTAACTGTTGGCGATGCGTGCGGAAAATTTGTGGCGGAAGGCGTCGAGCGAGGCGTGGGTTTTATAGCCGGATGATTTCACTTCGATAGGGCAGATTTTGCTGCCGTGAGGGATTATGAAATCAACTTCATAGAGGTGGCGGTCGTCCTTGGGGAAGGTGTAATAAAACAGTTTGTTTCCGGCAGCTGTCAGCATCTGTGCCACAATGTTTTCGTAGACGTAGCCGAGGTTGGCGTCGAGCTTGTCTGCCAGAAGTTTCTGGTAGATTGTGTTTTCGGAGAAGTCGCTGTCCCAGAAGGCCATTGTTACAAACAGTCCGGTGTCGGCGGCAAACAGCTTGTAGCGGGAGATGTCGCGAGAGAGCGACATGCCGGCGTTTGGGTCGTTTGTGTGGTATGCCACGAGTACAGTTTTGCTGTCCTCGAGGCTGATTATCATTTCCTGCTCTTTTTCGTCGTCGGTTTTCCCGACAACGGCGTTTGGCGAGTAGCGCGATGCGTTGCGGCTTAGTTGTGCGGGGATTGCCATAAATAGTTTGCCAAGCTTGCCCGACGGGTCGATTTTCAGGAAGTCGTCGGCATATAGTTGCACGATGCTTCTTTTCACGGCGTCGACAGCTGCAAGGTTGTTTGTCTGGATGTATTCGCCGACGGCTTGTGGCATGCCGCCAACGAGCATGTATAGGCGAAGGTCGCGCTGCTTTGCGCGGTGGGCAGCGCCGAGAGGGTGGCGCTTCTCGAGGAATGTGCGCAGCAGAGGCATAGTGGCGGTGTCGCCGAGAGCCCATCTGAATTCCTCGAAGTCCATTGGGAACATGTCTATGCGTTCTTCCTCGCTAGGTATGGTGATGCCGCGAGTGTTTTGTCGGATGCTTATAAGCGATCCGGTCTCGATGTAGTCGTATCTGTGGTCGGCAACGAGGTATTTTATTGCCTGTCGCGCTTTTGGACACATTTGCACTTCATCGAATATTATCAGGGACTTGCGTTCTTTCAGCGAAACGTTGTAGATGGTTTGCAACTGCAGAAACAGGAAGTCGAGATCCATTAAATCGTCGAACAGCGCCTTTACGTCGGCCGAGGCTTTGTTGAAATCAATGAGAATATAAGAATGATATTCTTTTTTGGCGAATTCTTCAACGATTGTGGATTTGCCGATGCGGCGTGCGCCTTGCACCAGCAATGCGCTCTTTCCGGCTGACAGCTGCTTCCATTGAAGCATGCGGTCGTATATCTTGCGTTTGAACACGAGTTTTGCCATGATTTTTAGAGTTTTTGCAAAGGTATTGCTAATTTTTCTGTTTTTCAAGTGTTTACGCTGAAAAATTCCATTTCCCCGAAATTTAAAACGGCGATTTTCGCCATTTCCCCGAAATTTAAAATGCCGATTTTCGCCATTCCCCCGAAATTCGGAGGGGCGCTTGCCTCCGATTTCCGACAAATTTGCGGTTGTTTTGCCTCCGATTTCCGACAAAAGCATTAAATTTGCATTGTAAAGCAAAGAATGTTGACTATGGAATTTAAACGGGAAATACAGAGTCGGCTGGAAGAATGGCGCCGGTCGTCAAGGCGAAAGCCGTTGGTGCTGCGCGGGGCGCGGCAGGTGGGAAAGACCACGGTTGTCAACCAGTTTGGGCGCACGTTTGACAATTATATTTATCTGAATCTTGAGGATGCGGAGGCGGCGGCATTGTTTGATTTGAATGTGCCGCTTGCCGACTTGATTCCGTTTTTTTTCGCTCATTGCAAGAAGAAGAAAGTTGAGGGCACGACGTTGATATTTATAGATGAGATACAGAATTCGGCGAAGGCAGTGGCGCGGTTGCGTTATTTCTATGAGCAGTTGCCTGAGATTTTTGTTATCGCGGCAGGTTCGTTGCTTGAGAATTTGGTTGATGTAAAGACGTCGTTTCCTGTTGGGCGTGTTCAGTATATGGCATTGCGTCCGTGCTCGTTTCGCGAGTTTCTTGTCGCGGTTGGCGAAGGGCAGTTGCTTCCGGCGCTTGCCGACAAGGTGATGTCGCAGGCGTTTCATGAGCGTTTGATGTTGTTGTTCAACCAGTATGTGGTGACCGGCGGAATGCCTGAGGTTGTGCAGGCATTTGCTGAAACGCGCGATTTTGCGTCGTTGGGAGATGTTTATGAAACGTTGCTGCAGGGCTATCGTGACGATTCGGAGAAGTATGCCCGTGGAGGCAAGGTGTCGGAGGTGGTGCGTTTCATCTTGAATGAAGGCTGGTCGAAGGCCGGTCAGATAATCACGTTGGGTAATTTCGGCTCGTCGGCTTATAATTCCCGGGAGGTCGGAGAGGCGTTCCGCTTGCTTGAGAAGGCGATGCTTCTTGAATTGGTTTATCCGACGACGTCGGTCGATGTCCCGGCTATTGGAGAGACCCGCCGTCAGCCTAAGTTGGTGTGGCTTGACACCGGGCTTGTCAATTATGCGGCGCAGGTGCAGGCGGAGGTGTTGCGTTCGCGCGACATAATGGATGCTTGGCGAGGAATGATTGCGGAGCAGGTTGTCGGGCAGGAATTGCTGACGCAGAACGACAAGGTTAGCCAGAAGCGTAATTTCTGGAGTCGTGGCAAGGGAGAGTCGTCGGCTGAGGTGGATTTCATTTGGGTCTGCAATTCAAAGATATATCCGATAGAGGTGAAGGCGGGCCACAATGCGTATTTGCGCTCGTTGCATTCGTTTATGGAGCGCTCGTCAAATGATGTGGCGGTGCGTGTCTGGTCGCAGCCATATTCAGAGGATGAGGTGGTTACTGCGTCGGGGAAGGCGTTCAAGTTGATAAATCTGCCGTTTTATATGGTCGGCGGTTTGGAGTCTCTTGTTGTTGGCAAATAGGATGTTTCAGTCGACGAAATGTTGCCAAATATCGTTAATCGCTTTGTGGTATGGCTAATGTGCCGTAACTTTGTAGGCTGAAATATTGTTGTTTTGAAACAAAAAGAGCTTTAAATATGAGGAACTTTAAACTATTATTGGTTTTTGTGGCGGTGTTTGCCACGTTGCAGGCGTCTGCGCTGTCGCGCGACTGCAATCTTACGGTTAAGGTTGTGACTGCCACTGGGGAGTCGCTCGAGGGACAGCGGGTGATGCTTGTGCAGACAGACTACAGTATGACTTACGGTGCGAGCGAGACGACGCTCGATGCTGCCGGCGAGTGTCGCTTGAAGGTGTATAGCGGAAACCACCGTCTTACGGTGGAGCGTGCGGGCTATGCCGCGTATGCTGAGGATTTCCCGGTGACGGGCGACATGACGTTGAATGTGACGCTCACGGAGGACGTGCGCAATCCGTTTGCTCTCAAGCTGGCTGAGCGCCACGACCCGATGACGGGCAAGAACGACGTGACGCTGCAGTGGAACCGTGAGGATCCGGTGTTTTTCGATGATTTCGAGAGCTATACGGCGTTTGACACGGAGTTTTCGCCGTGGACGGGCATCGACGGCGACCATGCTGCCGCCGCTCCGCTTCAGGGCTCTTATCCCAACCGCGGCACGCTGCAGTATGCGCAGGTGATCAATCCGCTTGTGGTGGAGCCGTCGTGGTGGACCGATTATCCCGTGCTGCGTCCCTACGGTGGCAAGCAGTATGTGGGCTTTGTGCGCACTTATGGCGGTTCTGCCAATGATGATTGGCTGATTTCGCCGGCGGTCACTGTCGGCAAGAACAATATTGTGCGTTTTATGGCTAAAGCCGCCGATGTCTATAAGGAGCGTTTCGAGGTGGGCATCACTACGGTCGACAACCCTGAGGCGTCTGACTTTACGGTCATCTCGTCGGGCAATTATGAGACTGTGGGCTACGAAGAGTGGGAGGCTAAGGAGTATTCGCTTGCTGACTATGAGGGCGAGACGGTGCGCATAGCCATCCATTATATCGGCGACCCGTCCAACGGCGGTGCGTTTATGCTTATGGTCGACGACTTTTTCGTGGGTCAGGCCGATTATTTCAGCGATGCCGTGGCAACGAAGTCGCTGCGCTGCGCGATGCGTTCGCCGTACAATCCCAACGAGCGCTTCCTTGTGTATAAAAACGGAAAGCAGGTGGGCGAGACCGACGGCTATTCGTTTGCGTTCGACCAGCTTGAGGCGGGCAGCTATACGCTTGGCGTGAAGGCGGTCTATAAGAACGCCGAGAGCGAGCTCGTCGAGCAGTCGTTTGAGGTGGGAGCCGGCACGTTCTGCAAGGTCATCGTCGCAGCTTCCGCCAACGACAATGTGGAGGTAGACGGCGTGAAGGTGGAATTTTTCAACGAGTCAGCGTCGACAATCTACAGCGCCGTGATAAGCAAGGGCGCGGTCGAGATTCCGTCGCTGCCGGCAGGCAACTATATCGTGTCGGTCGAAGCCGACCGCTACGACAAGTGGAACAAGTCGATGGAAATTGCCGACGGCGCAAAGGTCGACATCGCTCTTGTTGAAACAATCTTCGACCCGTACAACATAACCGTGACGCAGACCGACAGCGAGACCGACGCCGACAAGGTCAATGCCGAAGAGCGCTGGAACCAGGACCTCGGCTTCGAGGACGATTTCGAGGCATACGATGATTTCGCAACGAGCTTCGGCGAATGGAAGTCGGTCGACAACGACCGACGCGTGGTCTACCCGATTGCGCTCGGCTCGGCGTCAAACATCATCAACTTCCCCGGCGCCTGCACCCCCGACAATCAAGTGGCGGTGGCACCGATGGTGTTCAACCCCTACGCCACCACTCCAGCCATGGCGCCGTCAGACGTAGCGGCGATAGCGCAGTCGGGCGAAAAGGCGGTGATATTCTTCTCGCCTCAGCAGGCCGCCGCCGACAAATGGCTCATCTCTCCAGCGCAGACCGTGATGGACGGCTACGTGTGCCGTATCAGCCTGAAGGCGTATTCGGAAGCCTATCCGGAGACATTCGAGCTTTGCGTTTCCACGACCGACGACAGTGTGATATCGTTCAAGTCGCTCGGCAACATAATGCCTAAAGGCACATGGCAGACCTACGAGGTCGACCTCTCGGCTTATGCCGGACAAACCGTCTATCTGGCGCTCCACTACATTTCCAACGACTGCTTCTTCTCGCTTGCCGACGACTTCTATGTAGGGCCGAAAGAGGCGACCGACGCAAATGTGGGCAACGTGCAGAAATACGACCTCTATCTCGACGGCGCGTATCTGGGATCGACCAGCGCAACGTTCTTCCCAGTGATGGGCGTCAGCCGTGGAGAGCACACGTTGGGCATCCAGGCCAGCTACGTTTCCGGCAAGTCTAAACTTGTGGAATTCACGTTCAATGCCCAGGGTGCGGTAGCCGATGTGGCTGCCGACAGCGTTGAAATCACCGCTTTCAAGGGCGGTGTGCGCATCTTCGGAGCCGACGGCGGTAAAGTGATCGTCAGCGATGCGTCGGGCCGCCAGGTGGCATCTGCATCGCTTGCCGACAGCGCGGAAATCGCACTCCCCGCAGGATTCTACATCGTGAGCGTGGGCAGCCACGTGGAGAAAGTTTTGGTAAGATAGCGTCTGAGGCAGCAGCACGAAAAAATCCACGGCATTGCTGTGGATTTTTTTTGTGCTGAATGGTTTGGTGTTGAAAAATTATTTATAAATTTGTAATAACCAAAACATAAAAAAACAACCATATGGGAAAACTCAGAGTCTTTTTTTGCCATTGCACTTATTGTTGTTCTCCTTCCCCTGAATGCATTTGGACGGCATAAGAAAGGCGACGTCGTGCAAGATCCGAACCATTCTAACATCACGCGGGAATGTGTCAGCGATGAAGTCGAAGAAAGTGACCGCTGGCTGGTGCACATCACCGGCACGCTGCCTGTCAGCGGCATGCACAACGGGCATCCGTATGTCGACCTTGGCTTGAAGGTGAAATGGGCGGCATGCGACCTTAACGCCACGAAACCCGAACAAAACGGTGTGCGCTACGGATGGGCGGAAGTGGTGTCGAAGAAAAACAGTACCAGAGAGAACAGCGTGTCGTATGGCAAGAAAATTTACCGATCAACCATCCTCGGCAATCCGCAATACGACGCCGCGCGCAAGCATTGGGGCGGCAAGTGGCGCACGCCCACCGGTGAAGATTTCTATATGCTTATCCGCAAATGCAAATGGGAAGAGGCTGAGATGAACGGCAAAAAAGGATTCCTGCTGACGAGCATCAAAAACGGCAACGTGATGTTTGTGCCGTCGTGCCGCGACAATGAAATCCTGGGGTATTATTGGACAACCGACGAGTGCGACATGGAAGATAAGGAACTTTCGGTCGAACTGATGTACACCACCGGTTACGGAGGCGTCAAACTTGATTCCGACTACCGTAATTGCCAGCACGCCATCCGTCCGGTGCTGGAGCAATGAAACGGATTATGGATATTGATAAAAAAACGATATGACCAAACTGAAAATTTTTGTCGCCTTGGCACTGTTGGCAGTTGCCATGCCGCTCAGCGCACAGCGCCAGTATGTGGAAGGCGACATCGTGCAGGATCCGAAGTATCCTAACATCAAACGCGAGATGATTGAGGACGTGTCGCAGAAATGGCTGGTGCACATCACCGGCAAGCTGCCTGTCACTGCCACGCTCAACGGCCACGACTACGTGGACCTCGGAATTAAGGTCGAGGGCAAGTTGATAATGTGGGCGGCGTGCGACGTCGGCGCCACGAAGCCCGAACAGGTGGGCACAACCTACGGTTGGGCTGAAGTGGAGCATAAGGCGGAGCTGGATGGCTCCAACAGCGCGTCGTACGGCAAGAAAGTGTACCGCAGCACGGTGTTGGGCAACCCGAAATACGACGCCGCGCGCAAGCATTGGGGCGGAAAGTGGCGATTGCCGACTGTGCCGGAGCAGTATATGCTTATCCGCAAATGCAAGTGGGAACAGGCGGAGATGAACGGTCAGCGCGGCTTCCTGCTGACGAGCATCAAAAACGGCAACATGCTGTTCCTCCCGTCGCTTGACAGCGACGACAGCTGCTGCGAATATTGGTCGAGCGACGAGTGCGACATGGACGACAAGGAGCAGTCGTGCTCGCTGAGAGCTGTCGGCAAGACGTCGTGGGATGACTATATTGACATCGAGCGTACACCCCGCACATATCAGATTCCTGTGCGCGCGGTGTTTGTGCCATAAAAAATCAATTGAAAAATGAAACACAACAAAATGATTATAGCGGCCGTGGCGGCATGCATTGTGCTGTCGTCGGCTACGAT
>SAMEA3663023__coassemble_1009_pt1 | contig 21895 bp, 18 predicted proteins | sample SAMEA3663023__metabat2_high_PE_022 | metagenome-assembled genome bin SAMEA3663023 (sample SAMEA3663023) | pig gut metagenome | biome: pig gut; feature: pig-associated habitat; material: faeces | place: France | collected 2012
TGAGCCACACATCGGCAACACCGGCTTGCTCCATTGTGCGGAGCGCTTCCAAAGTGAGGTCGGCTGTCTGGAATCCATCGTCGACACCGGGCAGCAGGTGGCTGTGGTGGTCGGTGAATCCGTCAAGCAGGCCGCTTTCGAGTATTGACTTTTTCCTTGAGAATATGCCAAACATCACTACTGTTTCTTGGTGTCGTTGCCGTAGCCATATCCATAGCCGTATCCGTAACCATATCCGTAGCGGGTGTATGTGCCGCTCTCGTCGCTGCCGTTGAGCAGCAGGCACATGTTCTTATAGCGGTTTTCCTTGTAAATCTCGTCGATTTCAGGAAGGGTGCGACGGTCTATCAGTCCGGCGCGGGCAATGAAGATTGTGCGGTCAACATGCGGTGCGATGAGCGATGCGTCGGTGACCATTGTGATTGGCGGACAGTCGACAAACACATAGTCGTAGCGTTGCTTCAGCTCGTCTATCATTGCCTGCAGACGGTCGCTGAGCAGAAGCTCTGCAGGGTTTGGAGCAAGGTGTCCGGTAGGTATTGAGTCAAACAACAGTTTTGTCGTTTTTGATGGCAGGATGATGTCGTCGAGCGACACTTGTCCGTTGAGATATGCGCAGACTCCAGTGCTTGGCGAATTGACAATCTTGGATAATGTGCCTTTACGGATGTCGAGGTCGACAACGATTACTTTCTTGTTTTTCAACGCCATTGCGGTGGCGAGATTGACAGATGTAAACGTTTTTCCGCTGCCTGGGTAAAGCGAGGTGGCCATGATGGCTTCCGACTTGTTGGCGCCGATCATGAAGTCAAGGTTGGTGCGCACCACGCGGTATGCCTCGTTGATGACGTTGCGGTTGTGGTCTTCCACCACGATGTGCGGTGTTTCCGACTCATTTTCTTTTTTCATCAAGCGGCTCATCAAACTCAATTTCTTCGCTCCGTCGGCAAGAGGCACATCGCCGAGCACTGGAACTTCCATGCCTTCAAGGTCTTTGCGGCTGCGCACTTTGGTGTTGAGCATGTTTGACGCAAACATATAGCCGTAAGGGATGGCGAGACCGAGGATGAACGCTGCAGCGAGGATGATGCCCTTCTTCGGCGATACAGGCACGCTGTCGCCGGTGGCAGGCTTGAGCAGGCGGGTGTTGTTTACCACGATGCTTGCCTGAAGCTCGTTTTCCTCACGCTTCTGAAGCAAGTAGAGATAAAGCTCCTCCTTGATTTTCTGTTGACGCTCGATTGTGAGCAGTTCTTTTGCTTTGCCCGGACCTGCTGAAATGCGGTTCTCGATGGCGTTTTCCTGCGCTGAGAGACGGTCGGCTTGAATTTTAAGCGCGCTGATGTGGTTGTCGACGGAGCGCAGAATTGTGGAGCGCATCATGCGCAGCTGGTTGTTGATGTCAGACACCAACGGGTTGCTGTCGCTGCTGTTTGCCACGAGGCGCTGACGCTCAAGCAGTTTCTTGTTGTATTCGGCAATCTGCTCTTCAATGGCTTGGCTTCCAACGCCAGAGTTTGAAGGAAGAAGGTCGTACTGGCGTGTGTTGTCAACGAGATATTCGCGGATGAAGCGAGCCACGGCGAGCTGGTTGTTGGCAAGGAATGCCTGCTCTGAATATTTGCTCGATTCTTGTGTCACTTGTGCTGTCTCGGCGTTCATGTCGAGCAGACGGTTGGAGCTTTTGAAGCGTTCGATGTCGGAGTCTACGTTGCCGAGTTCGCGTTCGATTGACATCAGACGCTCGTCGATAAACTTGGCTGTGTTGTCGGTCGACTTGTTGGTGTAGCGTATCCACTCCTCGTTGTATGCGTCAAGAAGGGTGTTGAGCACGTCTTCGGCACGCTTCTCGGATGCGTCGGTGTAGGAGAAGTTGATTACGGTGGCAAGTTTGTCGGCAAGTTCGGCGGTGAGGCGTGCCTGGCACGACTTTGCCGTGAGCTCCGGACGCTCATAGCCTACGATGACCGCCTGCTCGAAGTTTTTGCCGTATTCTTTTGTCGCTTTGAGCACTACGGTGCCTACGGGCGTCTTAAACGGCTGCCCGAGTTTCACGGTTTGTGCCGGAGCGTCGCTCTTGATGCCGTTTATCTTGAAGTCCTTGACGGTCAGTTGGCTTTGACCTTCTTTCTCAGCGACGAATGTCACGGAGTTGAGCGGCTGCTCGCCGACGTGATCGGGAAGATTTTTGTATTCCACGCAGATTGGCGTTTTGTCATACCAGTCGGTGACATATCCAATCCAGTTCTTGCTCTTGTAGGTCACGTTGAGACGCAGCTGGTTGACAACGTCCTGCATCAGCAGCGGTGACTGGAATGCCTGCAACTCGTTGTAGACGTCGATGCCGGTGCTTCCGATGCCGAGGTCGGCGAATGCCGCCAATTCGCTGATTTGAGCCTGCCCCTTGTTGTCGCTTCGGAGCATTACGCTCGCCGAGCGTTGGTAGATGCGTTGCGCGCGCTGTGCGTAGATGAGTCCGAGAGCCACGCAGATGACTATCGAGATTGCGAAAAATTTCTTGTGGCAGAGTGTCCATGAAATCATGTCGCTCAGTTGGAATTCATTCTTCTGGTCTTCCGTTTCGGCAGCGCCTATGCTGTTGTAGTCTTCCTTCATTTAGTATAAATGTTTTGTATAAATTACGCAGTGCTTTTTAAGTCATTATTTCTTTGCCGCGACAACGAGCGTCGCTACGGTGGTGAGCAGGGAGGCTATCGAAATCCAGATGCCGATAGACTTCATGCTGTTCTCGTTGAGGTTCGATTCGCCGGCGCGCACCTTGTTGGGTTGCACGTAGACCACGTCGTTCTGCTTCAGATAGTAGGCGGGCGACTGGAACACTTCCGCCGACTTTAGATTCAGGCGGTAGACGGTGCGCTCTCCTCCTTCCTCGCGGATTACGTAGACTTGGTCGCGCAGACCGTAGATGGTAAGGTCGCCAGCCATCGAGATGGCTTCGAGCACGTTGACTTTGTCGCCTTCAATGCTGTATGAACCTGGGTTTTTGACCTCGCCGAGTATCGATATTTTGAAGTTGCGGAATTCTACGGTTACCACCATGTCTTTCAGCAACTCACGGCTTTTGAGCTCGCTTTTGATTTTTTCCTGCACTTCCCATCGTGTCATGCCCGCCACTTTCATCTTGCCGAGCACCGGAAGTTTGATTTCTCCGTTCTCGTCGACGGCATAGCCGAGCAGCTGTTGCGTGCCGCCGGTCGACGACACAATTTCGGAGTTGGTCTGGTAGGACACTACGGGCAGGTTGAACATTGCTGCCAGCTCTGCGTCTTTACAGCTGACGATGATTGACAGCACGTCTTTCGGCTGTATGGTGATTCCTTTGCTTGCAGAGATGCTCTCTTGCTTGTTGATGTCAAGGTTTTGAAGATATGCCACATCTTTCGTTGAATTGCATCCAACGAGCAGCATGCACGAAATCAGGAGAATATATAGTCTGTTCATATACGTTTTTGCAGCGCAAATAATATTTGCAATAATCTGTGTATTAGCGTATTGTGCGCACGGGATGAACAAAGCTCAGTGCTTGTTTTTTCACAGTTTTCCGGCATCTGCACTTGTCCACAGTTTCCCTTACACAATTTCTAATTGGCAAAGATAATTCGTTTATTTCTGTTTTACAATTTATTTAACGTGAAAAGTTATCTTTAACATAAAACTTCGTTGAAAACAAAAAAAGCGGCAATCGCCGCTTTTTTGTTCTTTAGTGTTGGTATGTGGTGTTATTTCACGCATTTCAGCACTTTGCCGTTTGCGCGTGCCACGTATACGCCGCTTGCGAGAGCCGAAAGGTCGGCAACGCTGTTTGCGCGAGCCACGAGTGCGCCGCCAAGTGTGTAAACCTGAATGTCGGCACCTTCGGCATAGACTTTGCCGTCGGCATATCTGATTGCTTCCGAGGCGATTTCGTTGACGCTGCCTTCACCGTCCCAAGCCGGGGTGTAGATTACTTCGCCGAGTTTTGCATCGTCTGGTTTGTGGAAAATCACGCTCTCGATTTTCTCTGCCGTCTGCTCGTCAACACTCCAGTGGTTGCCTTGCGCGTAGATGGTGAGCGCGGAGTTGTTGTAGAGGTCGTAGAGTGCGCCGCCGTTGCCGTTGTTCTTGAATGTGTTGTGGCCGGGGTTGTAGTCTTTGGCGTCGGGATTGTCCACTTTGCCGATGTTCACGTTCTCGCCGCCGAGCACGGTGATGCCCCACAGGTTGCCCTCGATGGTGTTGCCGGTAATCGTCACGTTAGGCTTTGTGCCATAGTCGTAGATGCTGATTCCGGCACCGCCTGCCATTGCGCTTGACGCATATTTGTTGTCGATAATCTGGTTGTTGGCAACCGTTGCGTTCATTCCACCGTAGAAAGTGATGCCGTAGCGGTGGTCGCGGATAGTGTTGCCTGAGATCCACACGATGTTGTCGCCTGCTATACCGGCCATGTTTGCCACAGCCACCGCGCCCACGTTGGTGCGCTGCGCTCCGGTAAACTCGCAGTTTTCAATGCTGACAGAGTTTGCGCCGCCTACGGTGAGGTTTACTTGCGGTTTGTTGGTGTTTTTGGTGTTGTTGTCGATGAATTTGCAGTTTGTAATCTCGATGCCGTTTGCTGCCATCGCCGAGCCTCCGATTGCCGGCACCTCATTGTATTCAAATGTGCAGTTGTCAACGTTGAATGTGGCGCCGTCGCTGCCGATGGCAAGTGCGCCAGTCGTCGTCATTTTGCCGTTGTTGTAGCGGAATGTGCAGTTCGCCACCGTAAGTCCGGTGCTTGAGAAGTTGCGCAGTCCGGCATATTCGAAATCGATGTTTTTAAACTCTGTGTCGGATGCGTCGCAAACCATGTAGATTCCTTTTGGCGCTGCATTCTCGTCGGCGCGCGTCACCAGCACTCGGTCGGTGGCGGCAAAATTTGCTGTGCCTTCGATGCGCAGTTGCACGCCGTCGCCCATCTTCATTGTCGCGCCGCTCTCAATCTCGAAGCGGTCGCCTTCGGCGATGGTGATGCTGTTTGTCAGAGTGTAGACTTTTCCGTTTTTTGTCACGCCGCTGTTTTCTGTTGTCGACAATGATTCAAGCGTATATGTTACGCCGTTGCCGCTTGTTGTCACATCCTCGGCATTGGCGAAGCCTGCCGTGGTGAGCGTAAATAACAATAAAATTGTAGATTTTTTCATAAGCCTATATTTTTTTTAAGGTTTGATGCGACAAAGGTAACAAATGGAAAGAAAAAAGCCAAGTTTATTGACTTTTTTGTCAAGAAAAATTTGTTGATTGAAGAAGGTGTGATAAAGGATGATTTTAGAGTTTTATGCCATATTTCACGATGCCTTCGCTCATCATCCTTGCCGGCACGAAACGTTTAAGCGTGTCAGCCACGGTGTTGAGCATACGCTGGCGGATGCAGTCGTCTTTGATGTATAGGGATATCCGCCTTTGTGAGAGATAGTCACCTTGTATCTCGCGCACGTTTCCCGCCTGCTTCTCTGTGAGAAACGGCAGGTGCATCTCGGGGATGATGGTGTAGCCTCCGTTTTCGTCCACAATGCGTATCAGCGTCTCGATGCTGCCTGCCTCGTAGATGTGGTGTCCTTTGCCGCGTGCCTTGCAGAATGAGAAGGCGCTGTCGCGCAGACACTGAGCCTCTTTCATTATCCACATGTTCTCGTGCTCCAGATTCTCGGGTTTGAACACCGGCAGTTTGCGCCAGCAACTTTCAGCGAGATAAACGTAGAATCGTTCGGTGTAGAGAGGCATCTCGAGCACGCCTTGTCGGGCATTGTCTGAGATGGCGATGCCGGCATCGATCTCGCCGTTCAGGATGGCTTCGAGCATGTGGCAGGCTTTCATCTCTCTGACAGTCAGCTCTACCGACGGATAGGATTGTCTGTAGTGCTTGATGAATTTTGGCAGTAGGTAGGGAGCGATTGTCGGACCTATCGACAATGTCAGCTGTCCTCCGACGGTTCCTTTGCTTTCTGTTATCAGCTCGTTGATGCGGTTTGTCTCCATCAGGGCTTTCTGTGCCTGGCGGATTATCCTCTCGCCGACGGAGGTGGGCTTCACAACTTTGTTTGTGCGGTCAAAAATGCGCACATCGAGTTCGTCCTCCAGCTTCACAAGCATCGCACTCAATGTCGGCTGCGAGATGTTGCACGCATCAGCCGCTCTCGCAAAGTTGCGAAAGCGGTCGATGGCAACGATGTATCTCAGTTGCTGTATGTTCATAAACTACTGGTAGTTTGAGATTGTCGCTTTCAGGTCGGCAAGCCGCATGGCTCCGCTCTGTCGCCACAACATCTCTCCTCCTCGGAAGAGCATAAGTGTAGGCACCGACTGTATGCGGTATGCCTCGGCAATGTCGCCTGATTTGTCTACATCCAGTTTGATGATGCGGATGCTGTCGCCGAGGTCGGCTTTCAGCTGTTCGAGCACAGGATGCATCATTTTGCACGGTCCGCACCATGTGGCATAGAAATCTACCAATGTGAGTTGGTTGCTGTTGATTACGTCATTGAACTTTTCCATAACATTATTTATTTTTAAGTTTACAAATCATTTGAGTCATATTTCCCATCGGACAGAACACGCACCAAGTGCGGGGACGGTAGACAATCGTGAGGACGACACCAACGATAAGCGATGTGAGCATGATGCCGTAGAGACCGAAGGCAAACTGTGCTACCCATGGCTCGACAACTGTCGGGTATGCCCAGTGCCACGGCACATCGAATGTCCATAACAGATGGATGGTTTCATGCAGCGAGTCCAAGCCTTTGGCTACGTGGACGGTGAGCAGAACCATTTGGATGAAGAAAAACATGAAGAACACAAGAAACCCGTTTCTGAACCACTTTGACGACAGCCATCGTGGTGCCACTTTCTTGCTCGACCACCCCAGGGAGTTGCCGATTTGCAGAAACAACTGTCCGCGTCCGCAATAGTTGTTGCAGTAGCCTTTTCCGCCTCCGAAGATTGCCATAAGCAGCGGAATAAGGAAGCATATAACGCCAAGCCACGCGAAGACAATATTGAAGAAGCCGAGGGTGAAATATGTCGCGGAGACAATCCATAAGTAATCGCTCCATCGTTTTTGTTTTTTTGCCGCCATGTCTGTTATCTCATTACTTTGTGTATTACGCCTGCCGGACAATTTTTTTCGCAAATGCCACAACCGATGCAAAGTTCCTCATCGACTACGGCATAGCAGCCGTTGGGGATGCTTATGGCGTTTTTGGGACATTGTTTCACGCATACTCCGCAAGCCACGCATCGGTCGCGTTCGTTTTGTGCTTTATACTTGCTTGCCATGTCACTTCGTTTCTTGGGTCAGCAAGTCTTCGAGAAATTCCGACGCGTCGGCCACACACATCTTGCATTCGCGCAGCATCTTGCCAGTGCCTGCGCCTTTCAGAAGCTTGCATTGGGTGGCGCCGTTGCGTTGCTGGAATTTTTCCAATATCTGGCGCATTCCCCGAGCCGACTTGGCTTTGTCTTTGGTGAAAAGGCCATAAACGATGCCGGCTCCGATGAGAGCTCCGCAAGTGCCTTCCATATTGCCCATTCCCACGGCGAAACTGTTGCCTGCGTGTTTTATAGTCTCTTCGTCAAGCCCTGTGAAGTCGTGGTATGTGCAACACACAGCTTGCGTGCAATTGTATGCGCCGCTTGCTTTTTTTGCTGATGCTGTTTCTTTTCTGCTTTCCATTTTCTGTTGTGGTTGTGATGATTCAACGGTGCAAATTTAAATGGTTTATTATAGATAAACGAATGATTCTGTCTATATGTTCATAGACGACGTCTATTGTGTGCGGAATAAAAAAACTCTCTCCATGAGTTGTGGAGAGAGTCGTGCTGTGTTGTTTTACCGCTCGTAGTTTACAAACGAGTATGGGTGAGGGTTGCGGTCGTCGGATTGATGATGCTCGCGCAGCGTCTCGCGCCATTCTTTCCAATTGACATCGGGGAAGAAAGCGTCGGCGCCGAAGAATGTCGCGTCGATTTCCGTCAGATACAGACGAGACGCGAACGGCAGCGTGGCGCGGTAAATCTGTTCGCCTCCGAGAACGAAAACCTCGCCGTCGGACTCTGCCATGCGGAATGCGTCTTCAACCGACAGCGCCACTTCCACTCCCGGAGCGGAAAACTGTGGGTTGCGGGTGATTACGATGTTGCGGCGGTTGGGCAACGCGCCTTTCGGCAGAGAGTCGAAGGTGCGCCGTCCCATCACGATGGTGTGGCCTGTGGTCAGTGCCTTGAAGCGTTGCAGGTCGGCAGACATGTGGCAGAGCAGCCCTCCGTTTTTGCCGATCGCGCCGCCTTTTGCCACGGCGGCTATTATTGACAGATTTTTCATTGTCTTGAATGCGTTTTATACGGCAACGATGCCTTTGATGTGTGGATGCGGATTGTAGTCTTCGAGCGTGAAGTCTTCGAATTTGAAGTCGAAAATGCTCTTCACGTCGGGATTGATGCGCATTGTGGGCAGCTGGCGCGGGTCGCGTTTCAGCTGTTCCTCCACTTGCTCGAAGTGGTTGGTGTAGATATGCGCGTCGCCGAGAGTATGCACAAATTCTCCGGCTTCAAGTCCGGTGACCTGTGCCACCATCATGAGCAGCAGGGCGTATGAAGCGATGTTGAACGGCACGCCGAGGAAGATGTCGGCGCTGCGCTGATAGAGCTGTAGGCTCAGTTTCCCGTCGGCAACGTAGAATTGGAAGAATGCGTGGCAGGGAGGCAGGTTCATGCGCTTCAGGTCGGCTACGTTCCATGCGCTGACAATGATTCTCCGTGAGTCGGGGTTGTGCTTGATGGTTTCTATGGCTTCCGATATCTGGTCGATGAAGCCGCCGTCGTAGTCGGGCCATGAGCGCCATTGGTAGCCGTAGATATGTCCGAGGTTGCCGTCGGGGTCGGCCCATTCGTTCCAGATGCGCACGCCGTGTTCCTGCAGATAGTGCACGTTGGTGTCGCCGCGCAGAAACCACAGCAGCTCGTAGATGATTGATTTCAGATGGAGTTTCTTTGTGGTCAGCAGCGGAAAGCCGTCGGCGAGGTTGAAGCGCATCTGGTATCCGAACACGCTTTTCGTGCCGGTGCCGGTGCGGTCGCCTTTCATTGTGCCGTGCTCCTTTACGTGGCGGAGCAGATCCAGGTATTGCTTCATTGTATCGTTTGTTTTTATATTCCTTCTACATAAATTGCTTTCTCCGGGGTGGCTGGACAAGCATATTCGCATTTGCCGCAGCCCACGCATATGGCTTCGTTGACCTGTGGAATCAATGTGTCGCCGTGTTCCACCATGTCGATTGCTCCTACAGGGCATTTGCGGGAGCATAGTCCGCATTCGGAGCCGTCGGTCTGAGTGACGCAGTTTTTGAGCACGAACTTTGCCTTTCCCACTGCGTGCGACTGTTTCTCGCCGAGGCTTAGGGGCTTGAGTGCGCCGTCGGGACAAACCTGTGTGCAAAGGTTGCATTCGTGCAGACAGTAGCCGAGGCTGTAGTCAAGATGCGGTTGCAATATGTGGAGAATGCCGTATTCGGTTGCCGACGGGCGTATGATGCCCTGCGGACACTTGCTTACGCAGAGATGGCATGCGGTGCAGTGGCTCAGGAAGCTGTCGCGCGACGATGCACCTGGAGGCACCACTGCCTTTTTCTTGGCGGGAGACTTGCCTTCTGTTATAGTCTTTGCCGCGGAGTCGGCTTTTGCCGCAAGCGTGCCTGCCACGGCGAGGCCTACGAAGCCAAGGAAGCGGCGACGTCCGTCGTTGCCGGTGCTGAGGCTCTTTTTCTGAGCCGGGCTATAGGTGATTGCATTGTCGTGGCATGCTTGAATGCAGTCGAGGCACATCACGCAGCGGCTCATGTCGACAGTGTGGTTTTTCGCGTCGATGCACGAGGCCTTGCATTCAGCCTCGCAGCGCCGGCATCCGATGCAGAGCGATGTGTCGATTTGTATGCGCATCATCGGTTTGCGGCTGGCGAGCGACAGTGTGGCGCCGACGGGGCACACCGTGTTGCAGAATGTGCGTCCGCCACTGAATGCCAGCGCGCCGATGGTGACAAATGTGATGCCGCCAACGGCGATGCCTATGGCTGACGGAGCGACAATGGCGCCGACCATACGCACAAACGCGCTGTAGGGGTCGAGTAGCGACGGTACTGCCGCGGCTCCGGCAATGCCGGCGATGATTGTGGCGGCAAGCACGGCATAGCGCAGACTGTTGTGGGCGACGCTGTAGCGATAGCGGCGTTTGGGCTTCTTTTTCAGCTGCTTGCCGATGCGTGCGCAGATGTCTTGAAACAGACCCAAAGGGCAGACGGTGGAGCAGTAAACTCTGCCGAGCAGCGATGTGGCGACAAGCCAGAACGCCAGAATGCCGATGTTGAGCGACAGCAGAGCGGGCATCAGCTGAATCTTCGCGATGGCTGAAAAGCCGTGGGGGAGCACGGTTGTGGCAATCAGCAGTGTGAGCATGATGCCCAACGCCGCCGACAGCGTGATTCTAAGTGTTCGTAGTCGTTTCTTCATCGGTCGCATATGTCTTTTGCGGCACGCTCGCGCGCCTTGTCGATAATCAGTGATATGTGTGCCATCTGCTGCGGGATGGCTATGCCTTGCGGGCATTTGCCGACACACTTTCCGCATCCGATGCAGAAAAATGCCGACTGCCGGTGGTCGAGCGGCTGCATTCGGCGCACGAATTCTTTTGCCTTTATGGCGAAAGCCTCGCTGGCGGTGTCGCCGTAGGCGTTTGGCAGCATGTCGTCGTCGATGAGCGCATTGTGGATTGTGAAATTCTGCGGAATGTTGATGCCGTAGGGGCATGGCATGCACCGCTTGCAGTCAATGCAGTGTATCTTTGAGTTTGCGATAAAGGATTTCAGCGCGGTTTCCCATACCGCCGACTCTTTTTCCGAGAATTCTGTCCCGAGAGCCATCGCTGTGACGTCCTCGGCAAGCATTGTCAGGTCCGACGGGCTGTCGACCACCGTTGTCACGCCTTCCTGCCGGGCTGCGGCACGGAGTGCCCAACCGGCAATCGGACGGTCGGGAAACGCGCTGTAGAGCACGTCGGTGGCATCGCCGTTGAGCGCGCGCAGCATGCCGTCTTTGGTCGGATTGGTGGCAAACACGAGTTTGCCGGCGTCCTGAGCCGCAAAAATCGCACTGCTTTGCGCACCGTTCATCCGCAGGTCGTCGATGGCGTTGTACGGGAGACGGAAAAAGTCGAAGCGCCGGTCGGAAAGGAGGGCGTCGAGAAAGTCTTCGTCGCTTCCGATGTAGTCTATTCCGAGATGGCGTATTTTGCCTTCGTCAAGCATCTTGGTTAGAAACGCAAGGATGCCCGAGTCGGAATATTTCTCCTTATATATATCACTGCTGCCTATGGCTTGCAGCGAATAGTAGTCGACGTGGTCGGTGCGCAGCAGCTGCAGCTGCCTGTCGAAGACGGCTTTAGCCTCCGCCACGGTGTCGACGCTGAATGTGGGCATCGATGTGGACAGCATAAAAGAGTCGCGGCTGCGATTGGAAAGAGCCTCGCCGAGCATCCGTTCGCCGTCGCCGTCGGCATAAGCCCATGCCGTGTCGAAAAGCGACACTCCGGCATCGGCGGCGCGTTGGATGATTTTGATGCCTTCGGTTGCCATCTTTCCGCCGGTTTTTGGCATCGACATCGTGGATATTGCAAGTGGCGTAAAACCATTGTCCATGCGCTTCAGCATAGGCAGTTTGGCTGGCAGCCTCACGTTGCCTTCAAGGCGTTTCGGAGGAGTCTTGTCGCCGCAGCCGCCCACAGCGCCCGCCACTGCCAGTGCTGTCAAGCCAGCGGCGCTGCGCTTCAGCCATTCGCGCCGGTTCATTGTCACAAATTCTTTCTCCATATATGCAAAGGTAAGGAAAAAGTTGAATATGTCGGAATTTTTATCACATATGCACATCGAGCCTCTTGGGCAGAGAAGTGGGGATGCGGATGTAGCCCGACGCCCATTCGCCGCTCCATGACGCCTCATAATATAGGTGGTAGCGTCCAGGACGCAGTGCTTGCAGGCAGGAGAAGTGAATGTCGCGGTCGGTGTGGCATATTTCCGCCAACTTGTCGTCGGCCTTGCGCTCGATGATTTTTATGTCGTTGTCAATCACCGTTATGGCGCAGTTCACTTGGCAGTCGGGTGTGTCGAGATGCACACTGTGACGTGTCCATTCAAGCCGCCCATCGCTGTCGGTTGTCATCACGATGCCGTCTTCGCCGCTTGGCTCGTTGGCAACGCCGCGCGCAAACAGTGTCTGAGCCTCGCCTTTGTCGGCAGGACGCGCCATCAGTGCCACCAACGCTATCGCCACGGCGAATGCGATGACGTAAAACTCAAGCGAACCGATGAATGCAAGCAGTATCATTTACTTGTGGATTTATTGTTGGGACAGGTGTATTGTCCTTTGCCGTCGGTGCGCCTGCCGAATGCGACGGCGTGATGCGGGCAGGTGTGGTAGCAGGCGAGGCAGTTGAGGCAGTCGCCGTGCCATTGCGGCTTATGGCTGGAGATTGTGATGTTGGCGGTGGGGCAGGCGGCGGCGCATCGGCCGCAACCAACACAGGCGTCGGTTGTGGCAAACGGTGTGTCGTCGATGTGGCGCATGAACCATGGGTAGATTATGCGCGATTTCAGCCATGCGACACTGCCGTGGTGTGTGAAGTCGCCCTTCTCCATCGCCTCGATTCGCCGGCACAGGGCGTCGGCCGCTTGCGGGACGGCGGATAGTTTGCGCTGCTCCACTTCAGACTTGTCTACGTCGAATCCGGGGAAGATGACGTAGGTGTTGGGCATCTGCACGGAGTATGCCGCATCGGCAGTCATGCCTTTCGCCTCCATCACCTCGCGCCATTGCCTGGCGGCAAGTCCGCAATCGTCGCCGCACGTTGCCACCATGCAGCAGTATTGTGGACAGCCGTTGACGCGCAGACGGGTGAGGAAGTCGGCAAAGCCTTTGGGCAGTCCCCACGAGTGTATGGGGAAGACGAAAACGAGCTTGCCGCCGTCGATGCTGACCGACGGCTCAGCGGCGCGTAGCAGCGGGCGGAGGTCGACGACGTTGTCGACGAGACGTTCCGCCAGCAGCTGTGCCACACGCCGGCTGTTGCCCGTGCATGAGAAATAGGCTATCATCAGTGTACGGTCACGAGGGTTGCGCCGAAGCCGTATTCGCGGAACGAGGCGTCCTGCGCCTCGCAGTTCTTGTATTTGCGTTTAAGCTCGTCGAGCACCGCCTTGCGCAGCACGCCCTCGCCCTTGCCGTGGATAAACACGATTTTCTGACCGTGGCGGTTGGCGTTTTCATCCATCACGCGGCGGAACTCGCGCAGCTGCACGTCGAGCATCTCGCTGTTTGTCAGCCCGGCAGTCGAGTCGAGCAGCTCGTCGATGTGCAGGTCCACTTCGACAATATCGCCTTTCTTGTGCTGTTCGGGCTGATGCTTTACCACGGGACGGCGAGCCTTGTCGGCGGCTTTCTTCTCGCGCATGGCGCGCTCCAGCTCTCCGCTGTCAATCACCATCTGGCGTTGTGGCACGTCGTTTTTCACAATGTCGTAGGCAATCACGGGTTTGTCGAAGTACATGTTGTCGTGGAAGCAGTGTGTCTTATAGAATTTTGTGGCGTCAAGACGGAACTCCACGGCAGCTGGGTTCTTCAGGCGGAACGCCTTGTCGCTCTTGAATGCCACATACTGCACAGCCACGCGCTCACGTTCCGGCAAATCCTCATGGCGCAGCTCCTCGAGATGCACCTGTATGTTAGGCTCCACGATGCCCGAGAAGCGGCATGTCCATTCGCGGCTGTCGCCACGCGTGGCATATACCACATATAAATAATAGTTGCTGTCGTTGACCAGATAGGCGTCGAAAGTTGTGGTGTTAAGATGCTTCGCCTCGCCAGGCTCATAGCCGAGCACCACGTTGAGCACATCGCCGTCGGCAGTTTCCACCACCGGCACGTTGTTTTCCGACACTTGCGGCCTGGGTTGCGGCTTTGCCACCGCCGGAGCTTCATATTTGCTCGGCTCGTTGCTGCCGAACTTCTTTTTCGGCACGATTCCGCCGTCGGGGTCCACTACCACGCATTCGCGGATAAGAACCGGTGTTTCAAAGCCGTCGGGCTCTTCAACGTATGCAATCTTGTCGTCTATTTTTGTAACTTTTCCGCCACCAACAGCGTTGAGGTAGCGCACGATGTCTCCAACTTTCATAACTTTTTCTCTTTAATGTGTACAAAATTAAGCAATCTTCGCCAAGAAATTTGAAAAAATGACGCAAAAATTTGCACAGCAGAAAAAAACGGCATATCTTTGCACCGCTTTTGGGACGATGAGTCTCATTGGTTAGGATTGTCTTATGGTGTAATGGTAGCACTGCAGTTTTTGGTTCTGCCTGTCCTGGTTCGAATCCGGGTAAGACAACTCGATAGAGGGATTGCTTCGGCAATCCTTTTTTTGTTTCCATACGTCTCGCTGTGCCGCCGTCAGAAGCACGCATTTATGAGCTGAATTACCGGAGATTTGGCAATTGTGAAAAAATGTATGTAATACAAAAATAAAGTTACAAAACGCGAAAAAGGGAAGCCAATTTTCGTTTGATATGGGAAAAAGAAAGTAAGTTTGTGGTGCGTAAAATGCCCGTCTTGGAGGCGACTTAAGCCCTATTGTGGAGTTTTTGAGTGGAATTTGAGGCGTAGTGTTAAAAATGTGCTGTTGGGAGTTGAAAAATAACGTTTGTAAACTTAAAATTTAACAACCGGCGGTCAAAAAATTAGAGAGAGATTAAACCTTTTATAAAACTAACAAACTGTAATTATGAAGAAACAGCTATTGCTACTGTTGTTTTCCCTCTTTGCGGTTATGGGTTATGCCCGCACGGTGACCGGTGTGGTTACTTCGGCGAGCGACAAAGAGCCCATTATTGGCGCGTCTGTGCAGGTGCAAGGCACCACGCGTGGCGCTGCTACCGACCTTGACGGAAAATACACGCTTGAGGCTCAGGACAATGACGTCCTTGTGGTTACCTACGTTGGTATGACTCCGCAAAAAGTTAAAGTCGGCGGTCGCGACGTGGTTGACATTGTGCTGCAAGAGAACTCACAAGTTCTTGAAGAGGTGGTTGTAACCGCCATGGGGCAGACACAAGAAAAGAAAAAACTGAACTTCGCCGTTCAGTCACTTAACGCCGACGATGTGTCGGCAGGACAGAGCGCCAACTTTGCAAACAGCTTGCAAGGTAAGGTTGCCGGTCTGCAAGTGTCAACCGGCGGTAGTTCGCCTAACGGTTCAACTCAGGTGATTATCCGTGCCATTTCGTCAATCAACAACTCGCAGAGCAACGAGCCGTTGGTGATTGTCGACGGTATGCCTATCCGTGGCAGCGGCTCGAGCCTTGGTGACTTGAACCCTAACGATATTGAAAACATGAGTGTCCTGAAGGGTGCGGCTGCATCAGCCCTCTACGGTCAGGAGGCTGCCAACGGTGTCATCATGATTACCACAAAACGTGGTCAGGAAGGCACAATGCAGGTTACTGCAACTGGCGGTTGGGAAATCTCAAACGCTATCCACACTCCGAAAATCCAGAACCTCTATGAGGCTGGCGGCGGCGGATTCTATTCGCGCAACGCTGCAAGTGGTGGCTGGGGTTCATATCTCACAAGCGAGGACCGCGTATATGACAATGTGGGCGACTTCCTCGGCACTGGATTCCTGCAGAAATACGACCTCTCTCTGTCGGGCGGCAGCAAGAAATTCAACGCTTACGCTTCTGCAAGCTATATGAACAACGAAGGTATGGTTCCTAAGGATTATAAGAACCGTCTGAGCGTGTTTGTGAAGACCGACTTCAAGCCGTCTGACCAAGTGAGCGTTCAACTCTCTGCCAACTTCGTAAACTCAAAGAGCCGCGGATTCGGCAACAGCATGTCGTCAATCTACGCTTGGCCTATTAATAAGAATATGTCTGACTACGTTACTAAGGAAGGACGTCCTAACTGGTGGGCTCTCTACGACAACTGGGACGACCGCGACATCCTTAACGACGCTGGCCGTATCACAGCAACTGTTTCTCCTTACTACGGTCGCTACTACGACAAGAGCGAGACTGAGGCTACCCGTATGATCATCAACGGTCAGGTAAGCTACGAGCCAATCAAGGACCTCGTGTTCACAGGTAAGATCGGTTACGATAAGGGCTACTCAAACTATGAGTCGTATGCTGTGCCTCGCTTTGTAAAGACCGACTTCGAGGATCCTGAATCTGACGCTTTCTCCAAGTATCAGCATAAATTCGGTTCTTACACATTCCAGCCTTCAAACAGCTCGCAGCTCACTGCGCAGATCGTTGGTACATATAAGAAGACTTTCGCTCAGGACTACACGCTCAACGTATTGGCTGGTGCGGAATATAAGGAAAACAAGGGTGTCGAGGCTTCGTTGGCTGGTCAGCGCTTCCTTCTTGAGGGCGACTTCTACAGCTTCATGAACACCGACCCAAGCTTGTTCTCTAAGTCTGGCGACTACAACATGTCGTTGTCCCACACGCGCAAAAACAAGTTCGGCTACTTCGGCGAACTCCGTTTCGACTACAAGGGCATGGCACAACTTTCTGTGACTGGCCGTTATGATGGCTCTTCAACTTTGAAACAGGTTGACTGCACATATTTCTACCCATCGGTAACTGGTGGTTTGATTTTCTCTGAGTTGTTCCACTTGAGCAACAAGGTGTTCTCTTACGGTAAACTCCGTGGTAACTGGGCAAAGGTTGGTAAGGACGCTCCTGCCTACCGTTTCACCACTTCTTATAAGAACTGGGAATTGTTCCCTGACGGTGGTTGGGGTGTAGACGCAACAACTGCTGTTGCCAACACTCTTGAGCCTGAGATGACAAGCTCTTGGGAAATTGGTGCCGACTTGCGTTTCTTCGACTCTCGCACTCGCTTGGATGTGGCTTGGTACTCTACCACTGTCGACAACCAGATTGTACAGGTGCGTGTGTCGCCGACATCAGGTACTATCCTCCAAACTCGTAACGAGGGTTCTATCGAGAACAAGGGTCTTGAGCTTACATTCGGTCAGGACATCATCCGCAATAAGGACTTCAACTGGACTGTGAACGCCAACTTCTCGTTCAACCGCGGTAAGGTGGTTTCGCTTCCTGAAGGCGTGTCTGAGATCCAGGGCGGTCAGTATGGCGACATCTTCGCTTCTGCTTATCTCAACGAGTCAACGACTGCAATCTCTGGTAAGGACTACCAGCGCACTGCCGACGGTCAGATTATCTGCGACGAGTCCGGCTACCCGCTCATCAACCCGGCTAAGGGTAACTTGATCGGTAACCGTGAGCCTGACTTCCTGCTCGGTCTCGGTTCCAACTTCCGTTGGAAAGACTTGACTGTTAGTTTCTTGTTCGACGGCCGTTGTGGTGGCGACGTTGTAAACGTTACCCGTCGTGGCTTGAACAGCAACGGTATGGAGGCTTTGATGACAAAATACCGCAGCCACGAAGTGCTCGTGAAAGGTGTGGTTAAGCAAGCCGACGGAACTTATGCTCCAAACACCACTCCGGTGCTCTTCGACAGCAACTTCGTCAACAACTACTATAATGCAGTGTCTTCAAACTTCATCGAGGACGGCTCTTACATCCGTTTGAGCTACGTGACTGTGGGCTACGACCTCAGCCGTTTCCTCTCGAAGAAATGCCCGGTTAAGGGTCTGAAGGTTTCTGCAACTGGACGTAACCTCTTCCTGCTCACCAAATACACCGGAACTGATCCTCAGATCCTTGCCGGTACAGGTGGTGGTACAGGTGCTGCCGGCATCGACAACTACAGTGTGCCGACTGCACGCTCGTTCAACTTCTCACTTAGTGCTACATTCTAAAAAAACGAGGAACAGTATGAATAAATTCAAAATAATGGCATTGTCGCTGTTCGTTGGTGTCCTCGGCACCAGCTGCGCCGACATGCTCGACGATAACGTAAGTTCTGACAAATTGAAGGGTATCACCGCCGAGACAGGACTTCCGACAATAGTCTACTATGCGGCACAGACCAACTACGACCATGCCGAATACTACATCTATTTGTCGCAGTGCCTCACAACTACAGGCAAATCGGCTACAGGTGCTTATGGCTACAAGAGCGGTTGGGAATTCTTGACTATGAACCGTCACCCGCAGTGGCGCCGCCACTTCTATGACATTGGCCGCAACGTGAACGAGTTGATGACGAACGCCGACAATGTGGGTTCGCCAAACTACAAGTTGATTGCTCGTGCAATCCGCTTGATGTCGACTCAGCTTACAACCGACGCTTTCGGCGATATGCCTTTGAGCAACGCCTACAAGTCGAACTCGCCTACTTACGACACTCAGGAAAGCATCTATGCTTGGATGCTCAACGAGTGCGACCAGTTGGCTGCCGATTTCGAGAATCCTGAATACACTCAGGCTCCGGGCAACCAGAACATCACAAAGAAAATCGACCGCGTATATGCCGGCGATCTCAACAAGTGGAAAGGTCTGGTTTATGCAATGAAGGCTCGTTTGTTGCTCCGCAACATTCCTAACGTAAACACTTCAGCCGCTACCTGCGACGCTATCATCGCCGCAGCCGACAAGGCTATCCAGATTTGGCAAGCCGACCCGATGTACGGCACATTCTTCGGCAGCGAGCCTCGCTACAACTTCGACGGCGGCACGCAGCAGCAGAACTGCCCGTGGAGTGAGTCGCAGCCTGTAATCAACGCATGGGAGTCGCGTGCCAACCTGTTGACAGCGGCTGTTCCTTCTAAGTTTATGCTCGCCGACATCATGGGCGTGTTCAGCCAGGACGACGCTGCAAATGCCGGTAAATTTGTAGCACGCCGCGGCTATGCCGACGACCCTCGTGCCGCTCTGCTCTTCACTCCGCGCACAGGTCCTACATCGGCAACCAACGATGCTTCGACCATCAAACTCCGCTGGTTGGAGAACAATATCGGTGTGCCTAACTCGAAGTTTACAAGCAACGCTTATCCTAACCTCTACACTGGTGCTTATGCCGGCTCTACCGATGCCTACGTGCCTTTGTTCACAATGGAGGAGCTTTACTTCATCAAGGCTGAGGCTTACTATTGGAAGGGCGACAAGTCAAAGGCCTGCGAGCTTGCAAAAGAGGCTACACGTGCAAACATCGAACGTCACCTCGCTGCTTTCCAGAAAGCACATCCAGAAGTAATGTATCCTGGCAACATGACTGCTTCCGGTTATGTGAAACTTGATGCCCGCGACAAAGATGGCGATTTCACAAAGTCTAAATATTATTGGGACGCTATCGTTGATGCATTCCTCGACGATGCAACAATGCCTGAGAAGGATGAGAATGGAAAAACCAACCCACAGCGTGTAAGGGGCGTGACCGACCCTGCGACAAAGGGTAACCATCACTGGTTCTTCAACCCATCTGAGTTCTCTTTGAGCGACTTGATGGAAATGAAGTATGTGGCTATGTACATGCAGCCTGAGCAGTGGACCGACATGCGTCGCTACCACTACAGCAACAACCGTAACAACCACGGTATTGGCGCAAACCAGGAAATCGTTTATCCGAAACTCCGCCGTCCTTACAACCTCTACGCTCCATACTGGATTGACGGTTTGACCGACGCGCAGAAGGAGAACACTTGGATTCAGCGCATCAACTACGACCCAGAGACTGAGGAGAAATACAACAAGAACGAACTTGAGCGTCTCGGCGCTTACAAGAACTTCGAGTGGCTTCGCAAACCGATGATTTGGGCTGAGGAGGCTGGTGTACGTTCTTCTTTGACCGGCAAATAATTGTTTAACACTAAACAGAATTTAAGTTATGAATTTGAAATATAAATTAGGAGCCACTGCTCTCGCGTTGATCGCAATGACATCGTGCGAGACCAACGACCCGTTCAGCGACATCATGGATGCAGGCCAGCCTGTGCCTACTGTCACTTGGTCGGTGGGCAGCACCGTGGCTGCGGCCGGCGACAGCATCGAGATTTCCGGTAAATACTACACCGACAAGAATCACACTCCCGACCACTCTGAGGTTTGGGAAACAGTGGTGCTCAAAGAAACTGCTGCCGCTACTGTAGGCTTGACTTCTTCTTTGAAGTACACTCAGACTGTAAACGTCAGCGACACTGTCCGCACGTCAATGACGGCTTCGTTCCCTCACTCTATGGCAACATGGAACGGTCACGAATGGCAGCTTGACACTAAAATCCCTACTTCGCAGACTTTGAAATCTGTGACATGGGCTACTCCTGAAAAGTGGGATCAGAAGAAGTTTGATTCTTACTATCCTGCCGACTTCAAGCAGACTTTCATCGACAAGGTGATTGACTACCTGACTAAGGACAACACTTACTATTCCGACCTCCGCGGTGTGTATATCAACTACGATTTCACTGCAGAGCAGGTGCAGGGTGTGATTGCAAAATATCCGGCTCTCGACCAGACTGCCCTCAATTCTCTTGTTCCTGCTGAAGGCACTGAGAAGAGCGACGTTTGGTTTACCGACGCTACGGTTGTTGTAGGCAAATACTACACTGACATTGTCGACGGAAAGACTGTATATCACGAAGTGCCGACTGCCGCCGCAACCGACCCTTCAAAGACTTACTATGACGTCTACAAGTCTTCGCCTTGGGTGTTCTGCCGTTACGACGACAACACTGGTGGCGTTGTCACTGCTGTGCGCGACGAATATATGCCGGTGTTCAAGGATTTGATTTCGTTGATTCCTTTCACCGACTGGGTCTACAGCACTTCCGACAAGGTTTACAAAGTTGACTTCTCACGCAAATACAGCTTGAACCTCGTGTTCAAGGTGTTTGACACGGAGGGTCACTGCGGTTACACAACCGGTGAGTCGGGCATCAAGCAAATTGAGCTTAACTAATTAAAACTGAAAAAGACAAATGAAAAGAATATTATTGAATATCAGCTTTATCGCAGCGTTGGTGATGATGGTGTCGTCGTGCGTCGACCCGGATCCTGACTACAAGGATTTCCCGTCGAAGGATGTGGACTTCACATACGCTGTGGCTCCAAGTGCCGACGGTCAGGTTCAATATGGTCAGGACTACTATGTGGTTTCCCACATTCAGTTCACCAACACTTCCTACAAGCAGGGCAATCCTTCTTGGGACTTCGGCGACGGAACAACATCAACGGAGCAGAATCCTGTGCACAAATTCGAAAAAGCCGGTACATATCAGGTGAAACTGACTATCGACGGCGTCGGCTCGCGCACATATCCTATCATGATCTACGACATCGCTCCGGTGCTGTCAATCCAAAGCCAGTCGGCTGAGGTGTTGACTGTAAACGACGTTGACGTGGAGTTCAACATCTTCCTGCCTAACCCTGAAAACAAGAAGGTGAAATATGAATGGACATTCCCGGAAGGTGCTCTCGACGCTGAGGGCAACCCGTTGACTACTTTCACCGGCTATGCCGATGAGAATGGCAAGGTGGACTATCCTGGCAAGGTGCACTTCAAGAACATCGGTTCGCAGCGCATCACGCTGAAGACCACTTTCGACATCGACGGTGAGAACCGCCAGCTTGAGGAAAGCTATGTAAACGTTCAAGTTGGTGCCGACAAGGAGTATCAGACTCTCTATTTCGCTACAGTGGGCGGCAACATCAAAGCGATGAAGATTATCCCTGACAGCGAACTTCCTGAGGGCACAAAGAACCTTCCGTTCGATATGGGCGTAAGCAGCGGCAACATGCCGTTCAACTTGGTGTACTATAAGGATGCCGACGGACAGGGCTGGATTTATATCCTCGATGCCGGCAAGCAGTACACTTACGTGAACGAT
>SAMEA3663023__coassemble_1064_pt1 | contig 20023 bp, 15 predicted proteins | sample SAMEA3663023__metabat2_high_PE_022 | metagenome-assembled genome bin SAMEA3663023 (sample SAMEA3663023) | pig gut metagenome | biome: pig gut; feature: pig-associated habitat; material: faeces | place: France | collected 2012
TTACCGCGAGCCACTCCCGTGAAGCGGAAATGACCGTTGACATCGCTCACGACGCCTTTCACCAGGCTGCTGTCGCGTGCCGACAGCAACTGCACCGTGGCGCTTATCAGCGTGGTCTGGTCGTTGTTGTCGACAAGCAGACCCTTGACGTCGGCAGCCGATGCGAAGACTGTCGAAAAAAACGAGATTATGACAGTAAGTAAATAGGTCGAATTTTTCATTTTTCCTTCTATTTTTGTATACAAAAGTAGTTAAATGCGGCCGAAAAACAATCGCATAATAGACAGAATGCAGAAATCTGCGTATCTTTGCACCACTTTAAATTTTATTTAGAAATTAATAATGAAAGAATTCCTTAAAATATTGCGCCGCTTTGTGCCGCCATACAAGAAATATTTGTTTCTCAACATTTTCTTCAATATCCTGGCGGCGTTTCTGACGCTTTTCTCCTTTGCATTGATAATCCCGATTCTCGAGATGCTCTTTATGGGCGACAAAGGGGTGGTCTATCACTATATGGACTGGACAAGCGGCTCGTTCAAGGATGTGGCAATCAATAATTTCTACTATTCTGCATATTATTGCAAAATTCATCTCGGCCCGTCGGTCACCCTGATGCTTCTCGCTGTGGCACTCGTGGTGATGACCGCATTCAAGACCGGCGCCACATATCTCAGCCTCTATTTCCTGATTCCGATTCGTTCGGGAATCGTGCGCGACATCCGCAATTTTGTCTACGACAAGATTCTGGGCCTTCCCATCGGCTTCTTCTCGAGCGAGCGCAAGGGCGACGTGATGGCGCGTATGTCGGGCGACGTGGCTGAGGTGGAAAACTCCATCATGGCGTCGCTCGATATGATGTTTAAGAATCCGATTATGATTGTCGTGTGTCTTGGCATGATGATTGTGATTAGTTGGCAGCTGACGATTTTTGTGTTTGTGCTGCTGCCAGTGGCTGGACTCGTGATGGGGCGCATAGGCAAGAGGCTGAAGCGCACGTCGCTCGTGGGACAGCAGCAGTGGGGCACGCTGATGTCGACAATCGAGGAGACGCTCGGCGGCTTGCGCATTGTCAAGGCATTCAATGCGGAACATAAGATGAGCGCGCGTTTCCACGGTGAGAACCAGCAGTTCTACAACACGTCGAACCGCATCAACCGACGCCAGTCGCTCGCACACCCGATGAGCGAGTTTCTCGGCACGATGACCATCGCCATCGTGCTGTGGTTTGGTGGCACACTCATCCTTTCAGGCAACAATATCATCGACGCGCCCACATTCATATATTATATGGTGATTTTCTACAGCATCATCAATCCGGCGAAAGACCTGTCGAAGGCGGTCTACTCCGTGCAGAAAGGTTTGGCGTCGATGGAGCGTATCGACAAAATCCTCAGTGCCGACAATCCTATAAAAGACCCTGCCGAGCCAAAGACCCTGCCGTCGGAGAATTTCGACATCCGTTATGACGGAGTGCGCTTCCGCTATGGTCAGGATTGGGTGATCAACGGTGTCACGTTGGAAATCCCTTATGGCAAGACGGTGGCGCTGGTGGGACAGTCGGGCAGCGGAAAGTCGACACTCGCCGACCTGTTGCCGCGCTTCTACGACGTGCAGGAGGGCTCAATCTCTATCGGAGGCACCGACATCCGCCAGTTCCGCGTCAAGGATCTGCGCGCATTGATGGGCAACGTCAATCAGGAGGCGATACTGTTTAACGACAGTTTCTACAACAACATAACCTTCGGCGTCGACGGCGCCACGCGCGAACAGGTGGAAGAGGCGGCGCGCATTGCCAACGCCCACGACTTCATTATGGAGACCGAGCAGGGCTACGACACCAATATCGGCGACCGCGGAGGCAGGATGTCGGGCGGACAGCGCCAGCGCATAAGCATCGCGCGCGCGATACTCAAGAATCCGCCGTTGCTGATTCTCGACGAGGCCACATCGGCTCTCGACACCGAGAGCGAGCGTCTGGTGCAGGAGGCTCTTGACCGGCTGATGAAAAACCGCACCACTCTCGTCATTGCCCACCGGTTGTCGACAATCCGCAATGCCGACCAGATATGCGTGATGCATGAGGGCAAAATCGTGGAACGCGGCACGCACGACGAGCTTATCGCCATGAACCGCTATTACAAGAAACTTGTCGACATGCAGAAATTCTAATCAGCCATGAGACGCCGCATCGCCATTCTTGCTTCCGGAACAGGCTCCAACGCCGAGAATCTTGCCGCATATTTTCAAAATTCAGATGTGGCGGAAGTGGCGTTGCTGATTGCCGACCGCGAGGCGCCGGTGATCGACAGGCTGAAGCCCTATGGAGTGCCTGCGGTAATCGTTCCGCGTGCTGAATGGCGCGAAAATCCGCAAAAGGCAGTCGCTGTGATGCGTGACGCGGCAGTCGACTTGGTGGTGCTTGCCGGATTTCTCACAGTGGTGCCGAAGGAAGTGCTGGAAGCCTTTCCCGAACGGATTGTCAACGTGCATCCATCGCTGCTGCCGAAGTTCGGAGGCAAAGGAATGTGGGGAATGAATGTGTATCGCGCCGTTATCGCCGCCGGCGAGGCGGAGAGCGGCATCACCATCCACTATGTGTCGGAAGGCGTCGACACGGGAGCGGCGATTGCCCAGTTCCTTTGTCCGGTCACCCCGTCCGACACCCCCGACACTCTTGCCGCAAAAATCCACGCGCTCGAGCAGGCGCATCTCCCTGAAATTATACAAAAACTGGTGGAATCTATTGTATAAAGTAATATTTATGCAGAATGTTCGTTTTATTTCGAATAAAATCTAATTTTTTATGCGAAAAGTTTTGCTTATTCAAAAAATAGGCATATATTTGCAGTGTCAATAAATAAATATGCAGATATGAACGAAGATTCGAAAAAATTCCTTTTGCAAGAAAAGGAGATTCCAGAAGCATGGTACAATGTCGTGGCGGAGATGCCCAACAAGCCCCGTCCAATGCTCAATCCGGCAACGAAACAACCGCTTACAGCGGAAGATCTGTTCCCTCTTTTCTCAGAAGAGGCATCGCGCCAGGAGATGAACACCGCCGACACTTGGATTGAAATCCCGGAGGAGGTGCGCGACATGTACAAAATCTGGCGTCCTACACCGTTGGTGCGCGCCCGCGGCTTGGAGAAGGCTCTCGACACTCCGGCACATATCTATTTCAAGAACGAAAGCGTCAGCCCGGTAGGCTCGCACAAGCTTAACTCGGCAGTGCCGCAGGCATTCTACTGCAAGCAACAAGGCGTTACAAACATAACGACTGAAACAGGCGCCGGACAGTGGGGCGCGGCACTCTCGCTTGCCGCCAAGCATTTCGGACTGGAGCTTGCCGTCTATATGGTTAAGGTGTCCTATCATCAGAAACCTTACCGCCGCTCCATAATGGAGACTTACGGCGCGGAGGTGATAGCGTCGCCGAGTATGTCGACGAAGGCAGGACGTAAAATCATAACCGACAATCCTAATTATCAAGGTTCGCTCGGCACGGCGATTTCAGAGGCGGTTGAGCTTGCGATGTCGACGCCAAACTGCAAATACGTGCTCGGATCGGTGCTCAACCACGTGTCGCTGCACCAGACGGTAATCGGACTTGAGGCGGAGAAGCAGATGGCTATGGCTGGCGAATATCCCGACATCGTGATTGGATGCTTCGGCGGAGGCAGCAACTTCAGCGGAATCTCATTCCCGTTTATGCGCCACAACTTCAGCGGAGAGCGCAACACGCGCTTCATCGCCGCCGAACCGGAGTCGTGCCCGAAGCTGACACGCGGCGTGTTCCAGTATGATTTCGGCGACGAGGCTGGCTACACACCGCTTATCCCGATGCTCACGCTCGGACATAATTTCGCACCTGCAAATATCCATGCCGGCGGCTTGCGCTACCACGGAGCAGGATCGGTGGTGAGCCAGCTGAAGGAGGACAACCTGATGGAAGCGGTCGACATCCCGCAGCTCGAAACCTTTGCCGCGGCCACAATGTTTGCCCGTTCGGAGGGTATTATCCCGGCGCCGGAGTCGTCGCACGCCATCGCCGCTGCCATCCGCGAGGCGAAGAAGGCAAAAGAGGCTGGCGAAAGCAAGGTGATACTCTTCAACCTGTCGGGTCACGGACTTATCGATATGTCGGCATACGACCAGTATATCGCCGGCGACCTCGCCAACTATCAGGTGAGCGAAGAGATGGTTAGACAGAACACTAAGGATTTGGAAAAGATTATCTGAGAGTAGAATAGTGGTGAATAATTGAATCGGGGACGCAGCGATGTGTTCCCGATTTTTTTGTTTTCTATTGCGTAAATATGATTAATTAGTTATATTTGCGGGAAGAAAGCGACAGACGTTCTATCTGAAAGAGATTAGAGTTGTTTACAAGACACCGCAATTTGAGGCATTTTATGCATCTTTGCCAGTAAAGGTGCAGACAAAATTTAAATATGTCATAGATGTGATAACAACAATTTATGATGTATCAACAAAATTTGTCAAGCATCTCGAGAATACAGATTTGTATGAAATGAGGGTCTCGGTTGGAAATAACGAATATCGTACCATTTTGTTTGCAGTAGATAAGTCAAATATAATAGAATCAACAAAGATTGTTCTATTAAATGGTTTCCTAAAGAAATCAACAAAAGAATATCGGAAGCAGATAGAATTGGCGCAATCTATATTAAAGAAGTTGGAGCAATGAGAAAGTTGAATGAAGAAAAATTGGAGAAACTGCCAACGTTCAATCAGCAATTGAACGACGAATGTGGAAGGCAAGGCACACCGGCTCGTGATGAGTTCCATGAGGAGGCGCTTTCATGGTATTACGGGCAAATATTGCGGAGCCGTAGGCAGGAACTGAGAATGACGCAGAAGCAACTTGCTGACAAATTGGGCAGAGAGCAGAGCTATATTGCAAGAGTGGAGCGAGGTAAGGTGGATGTGCAGCTGTCCAGTTTCCTTCGTATTGCCGCAGCCTTGGGAATTCAGTTTGTTCCTACTGTGGCTAATGCTTTGCGATGAATTGTCAGTGGTTGAGAAGATTGATTGAATCGGGGACGCAGCGATGTGTCTCCGATTTTTTGTTGTGAAATTATGTTTTAAAACATTTTTCTCTTTTTGGGTAAAAAAATGTTTGCTTAATGCGAAAAGAAACTTTAAAAATATTTGCTTATCTCACTTTTTTTTGCTCAATTTGCATTGTTTAAAACCATTTGAGCCGCAAAAGCCGTGTTTAAATGGCTTGGCGGCACGAGATTGTTATGAGAAAAACCCTCACCGTAAAAAGTGGGAACAAACCAAATAAATTAATTATGCTTATGAAAAATCTAAGTGCAATGTTCGTGGCACTTTCACTTGCAGGAGCTACCCCGTTCATACCAATGGGAGGGGGTACGGCATATGCTCAGACTCAGGCTGGTGAAGTAACAGGAATTGTTTATGATTCCAATGGAGAGCCTCTTATAGGGGCGGTTGTATCGGTCAAAGGCACAAATCGTGGCGCGGCTACTGACGCCGACGGTAAATTCCGTCTGCAAGCCAAGCCAGGTCAGGTGCTTGTAGTGTCTTATGTGGGTGCCAAGACTCAGGAAGTGGCTGTTGGCGCTGCCCGTAGTTACACTGTGACATTGAAAAGCACAACCCAAAATCTGGACGAGGTGGTCGTAACCGCTCTCGGTATCAAGAAAGACAAAAAGTCGCTTGGCTACGCTGTCGACGATCTTAACGCCGACGAATTGATGAAAAACAAGTCAGCCAACGCCATCAACTCGCTTTCTGGTAAGATTGCCGGTGTCAACATTACGCAGACTTCAGGCGCCGCAGGTGCCGGTTCGCAAATCATTCTCCGTGGTGGTACATCATTGGAGCGCGACAACCAGCCTCTGTTTGTTGTTGACGGTGTGATTTATGACAACTCGACTTCCGTAGTCGGCAACTCTGCCTTCGACGGTACTTTGTCGACATCATCAACCAACTCAAACCGTGTGATGGATATCAACCCTGAGGATATCGAGAACATGTCAGTCCTCAAAGGTCCTGCCGCAGCCGCTCTTTATGGTTCGCGCGCATCTGCCGGTGTTGTGATCATCACTACTAAGAAAGGTAAAGAAGGACGCGTTGAGGTCAACCTCTCCGCTAAATATATCACTTCTTGGGTTAAGGATCTTCCTAAGACCCAGAACCGCTATCGCCGTGGTTTCATGAAAGACAACTACGATGAAGCCGGTAATTATGTAAGCACAACGTTCGACGATTTCGCATACAACTCTTGGGGTAGCAGAGTCGACGCCAACACTCCGATTTACGACAATATCGGCGACTTCTTCCAGAATAGCGGTGCTTGGGATACCAACTTGAGCATCTCCGGAGGTAGCAAGAACGGCAACTTCTTCTTGTCAGGCTCGTTCTACGACCAGGACGGTATCATCCCGACAACCGGCTACACCAAGACTACATTCCGCTTCAACGGCGAGCAGAAATTCAAGATGTTCACATTTGGTGCCAACGTGGCTTACTCACAGGCACGCACCGACAAGACCATCACTTCTGCCGCGCTTTATGGATCAAGCGGTTCTGGCACAATGTCAAGTCTTTATATGTGGTCGCCTACAGATGACATGACACATTATAAGAACGAAGATGGCACACGCTACCGCATGTTCGGCGACCGTCTTGACGTAGTTGACGAGCGCGACAACCCATATTGGATTTTGAACAACAACAAGATGAAAGACAACACCGAGCGTTTCACCGGCAACTTCTCAGTGAAGGCTGACATTACCGACTGGTGGTGGATTTCTTACCGTATGGGTATGGACTCTTATACTACTGAGAACACTAACCAAATCGGTGCCGGCGGTGTATACAAGGAGGCTTGGCAGAAAGGTATGTTGAGCGAGAACTCTCTCCGCTACCAATACTTGTCGACCAACTTGATGACCAACTTCAACAAGCAGTTCGGCGACTTCAACCTCAACTTGATGCTCGGCACATCGACCGACGACACCAAGTCGGTTAGAAACTACCGCATGGCTTACAACTTCCAGGTTCCAGGTTTCTATTCGTTTGACAACGCTCTCGACACTGACCGCAACTTCAAGAACACAAAGAGCCGCAAGCGTCTTGTAGGCGTATTCGGCGAGTTCCGTGCTGACTGGAAGAACACAGTGTTTGCAACAGTTACAGGACGTAACGACTGGTCGTCTACTCTTCCTGTCGACAACCGTTCTTACTTCTATCCATCTGTCAGCGGTGCTTTCGCATTCACTCAGCTGCTTCAGGATCTTGACGTGATGAACAACGACATTCTTACATTCGGTAAGATTCGCGCATCTTGGGCTCGCGTAGGTAAGGACACCAACCCTTATGTAACCAACACTTACTTGTGGCCGGTAGGTACATTCCTTGGCGGCGTAACAGGTGTGGGCAACTCTTGGCAACGTGGTAACCCATATTTGAAACCTGAGATTACAGAGTCAACAGAGTTGGGTCTTGAACTCCGTTTCTTCAAGAACCGCTTGAAATTTGACTACGCTTACTACACCAACAACTCTTACAACCAGATTCTTACTCCTCGTTTGTCAAACGGTTCGGGCTACATCCTGTACTCAGTCAACGCCGGCGACGTTTACAACAAGGGTATGGAGTTGAGCATCAGCGGCACACCAATCCAAACTAAGGACTGGACATGGGAAACTGGTATCAACCTCTCTGGTAACCGCGGTACTGTAGGCAACCTTCTCGACGGCTGCGAAATCCTTTACGTGACAGACGTACAGGTAGGTAACGCAAAGGCTGCTTCGTTCAACGACGGTAACTTCATGGCAATCTCTGGTTCTCGCTGGACTCGCACAGCAGACGGCAAGGTAGTGCTTGACGCTAACGGTATGCCGACCAGCGATGGCGAAACCAAATATGAAATTGGTAACCGTGAGCCTAAGTTCCAGGGCGGTTGGAACAACACATTGACTTGGAAGAACTTTACGTTCAACATGTTGTGGGAGTTCCGCGTAGGTGGACACGTTTACAACGGTACACAGTATGCTATGACCGTAGCCGGAACAAGCAAATTGACAGAAAACCGCGACTATTTGAAGGTTAGCGGAGTTGTGCAAACAGGTGGTACAAAAGACAACCCAATATACGAAGACCGTACATTTGAATTCGAGGCAGGCAAGACTTATCAATACAATGGTAAGACAACCAGCGGCGAGACTATCATCAACGGTTACTGGCAGACTTACTATGCACGAGAGAGCGCAAACTTCATGAAGGAAGTCAACTCTCTCCGTCTGCGCACAATCTCTCTCTCTTACGAGATGCCGAAGTCATTGCTCGCAAAATCTAAATTCATCCAGCGTGCAGTGTTCACAGCAACTGCCAACAACGTTCTTCTCTTCACCAACTATGACGGTGACCCAGAAGTGGCAGCGGCAGGTTCAGGTGTCGTAGGTTCTTCTTCAGTAGGTATCGACTACTGCGGCGTTCCTGCAACAGCAAGCTTCGCATTTGGTGTAAACTTGACATTCTAATTTCTTAAAACTTGACAACTATGAAATTATATAAATCATTAATTATCGGTGCTGCTTTGGCGTTGTCGGCAACTTCGTGCAACGACTGGCTCGACATCAACACCGACCCGAACTCTCCGTCGGCGGAGAGCGTAGAGTATCAAACTCTGTTGCCATGGTGCCAGTTCTATATGAGCCACTGCTATATGAACACAGGCTGCAACGCATCTTACTATGCAGGCAACATAATCTCAGGCGGAAACGCCCGCGACCAGGGCGCCGCTTTGTGGAACCTCGGCTCAAGCACACGCCGTGGCAACACTTACCAGTGGTTCTTCGTGGGCGTAGGTCCTAACCTTGGCAATATGTATAACAAGGCAATGGCTGCCGGCGCTTACCACTATGCTGCAGCATCCCGCTTGATCAAGGCATACGGCTTTATGGTCATGACCGATATTTTTGGTGAGATGCCTTATACACAAGCTTTCCAGGACTACAACTCTCCTAAGTTCGACACAGGCAAAACAATCTTTATGGGTTGCTTGGCTGATATCGACGAGGCTATCGAGCTGTTCCAAAAAGCACAATCGCCGTCAGCGCAGCCATTGGCTGCCGGCGACAGCTGGAACAACGGTGATGCCCAGAAATGGTTGAAGTTTGCTTATCTTCTGAAGGCTCGTTGGTTGAACCACTTGAGCAAGAAGGCTGAAGGCTCTTGGAAAGAAGGTAAGTATGACACACAGGCTATCCTTGACTGCCTCGCAAAGGCTCAGCAGAGCAATGCCGACAACACTGTTATCCGCCACACGGATACCAACGGCAACACTCACGACGTGCTTGGTTGGAACGAGACTGTTGACTATTCTACAGTTTACTCATGCGTTGGTATGAACTCGAACTACTATGTTTCGAAAACATACTTTGAGAACTTGACCAACTTCGACGGCAAGGGTATTGAAGACCCACGTGCCGACCACTTCATCCCATGGCAGCGCAGTGGAAAATCTGCCGATACTCCTGCGGAGGCATTCGGTCAGAAAATCAAATGGACTGCTGACGGCAAGTGGCGTCGTTCTGTAGGTGTTGACATCACATCAAACATCTTCAGCAACTCTGGCCCGTTCCCAACTATTTGGGATAATGAAAAAAATCGTTGGTACTGCAAGACTGACAACGCTGAGCGTTGGGGCGACACCGTATTCGTACAGAGCAAATCGAGCAGCAAGGGATATTCAAAGAATGTAGACCTTCTTTGGCGTGGCAACGTTGGTAAAGACCAGTCTGCAATCAGCGGTATCTTCCAGGTTCGTCCGTCAAGCCCTACTTATCTTGGCACTTATTGGGAAGCCAACTTCATAAAGGCTGAGGTGCTGATGCGCAAGGGCGACAAGGCTGGTGCATTCGCTGCTTATCAGACTGCAGTGAAGGCTCACATGGAGGCTGTCAACGAACAGTTGAACACTTGGTGTACAGAAGACCCGGCATTGAAGGACTGCCCGTCGTTCACTCCGATGAAGCAAGCTGACATCGACGCTTACTGTGCAGAAGGTGGCGCTCTCGGAACAGCTGGCGACATCACAATGGGCAAGATTATCACTCAGAAGCTCATTACCGAGTTGTTTATGATCGAGACTTGGAATGACTTCCGTCGCTTCGACTTCGATCCTAACATCTTCATGAACTGGAACAAGTCGTATGAGTACGAGCACAATCCAAAATATCTGACTTACTGTCCGATGGGCAAGGGTCCACGCCGTTGGCAACCAGCAGGCATCGAAATCAGCTACAACTCCGACAACCTGAAGGCTATCGGCGCTGAGATTCCTGGTGCTTCTGAACTTACTGGCGAAGTTTGGTACAACTCAGATCAGATTTGCACACTTAATGTTTGGTGGGATTCAGACCAACCATAGTGTTTACGGTTAAACATAGACTTTGAATTGGGGGCGCTGCCGGCAACGGCGGCGCCCCTTTTTTTCGGGTAGGCATGAGCTTATTCTAATGGCTACTTGTAATGAGAGATTTTGCATCGGCTTGTTTTTGATGTATGAGCAAGACAGAATCGGCGAAATCGAAAAAAGAGCAGACGCTCCGCGACGATGGTCGGCGTGGCGATGGTTCTCGGCGTTTCTACAACCGCACTTCGGCGGTAGTTGCGCATGCCACCGGTGTCACGGGGTAGGCGAGCCAACCCCGTGCTAACATATTAAACTGCTCTTCGGCAGTTTTTTCTCGGTGAATGTCGCCTTTCAGCAACAAAGAATCCCGCGAGTAATTTTCGATTTTCGTGAAATAGTGATAAATATGCGAACAGAGACGGAATATATGATATATATCATTTGTAGATATGCCCCTATGCTATATATTTGTGCCAAAATTGTCGATTGGAAGCGGGAAAATGGCGAAAATGGAGGAAAAAACGAATTTTTTGGAAAAAAGTTGCCGGAAAATTTGTGGATTCAAAAAATAGTCGTACCTTTGCAACGCTTTCGGAAACAAACGGGTGTTTAGCTCAGCTGGTTCAGAGCATCTGCCTTACAAGCAGAGGGTCGGCGGTTCGAATCCGTCAACACCCACCCAGAGGAATCGACAGAAAAGTCGGTTCCTTTTTTTGTTTATCTACTAAACTATTTTATACTCGCTATGAGACCCAACTCAATCAAGACAATCCTAATGGCGGCGTCAGTGGCTCTGGCGTCGACAGCCGTGGCTCAGACCACCACGCTGACCCTTGACGATGCTGTGCGTATAGCCCTATCCGACAACCCGACGGTGAAGGTTGCCGACAGTGAAATCACCAAGCAGGAGTATGCCAAGAAAGGCACGCTCGCCAACCTTATGCCAACCCTCGACTTCTCAGCTGGCTACAACCGCACGTTGAAGAAGCAAGTGATGTATATGGGCGACATGAAAGGATTCGGTGGCGGCTCTTCGGAAGGCACGGAGGGAGCGGAAGGCACGGAAGCCGCGTCGGCGATGCGCGACGGCATCAAGGTGGGAATGGACAATACGTGGTCGGCAGGCTTCGCGCTCTCGTTGCCCCTTGTCAACGCCCAACTGTGGAAACAGCTGAGCATCTCTGCCGACGATGTTGAGCTTGCGGTGGAAAAGTCGCGACAGTCGCGCATCTCTATGGTGTCGCAGGTGAAGCAGGCATACTATGCCGTGATGCTCGCCGAGGCAAGCCGCGACGCACTCAAGGAAAACTATGACAACGCAAAGAAGAAATATGACGACATCAACCAGAAATACCAGCAGGGACTGTCGTCGGAATACGACCTTATCCGCGCCGACGTCGCGGTGAAAAATGTGGAGCCAAGTCTGTTTGACGCCGAAAATTCCATTGTGCTTGCCAAATGGCGCCTGAAAGCGCTTATCGGAGTGGATCTCGACATGAGTATCGATTGCACGGGGTCGCTCAACGACTATACCGACCGCCTTTATGACGGCTATATGAAGGTAGACACCACGATGCTTGCCCAAAACTCATCGTTGCGGCAAATCGACCTGCAGCAGCGGCAACTGCTCAAGTCGCGCGACGTGGCGAAGTCCGCTTATTATCCGACGCTCAACCTGTCGTTCGCATACCAATGGAACGCGATGGCAAACGATTTCCGCTTCAAGGACTATCGTTGGAATCCGTATTCAACGCTCGGACTGTCGCTCAACATCCCGATTTTTTCCGGCGGACGACGCTACAACTCGTTGAAGCAGACAAAAGTGCAGATTGACCAACTTGCCCTCACGCGCCTCGACACCGAGCGCAACCTGATGGTGGGCGTGCGCCAGAGCGTCGACAAGATGCGCACAGGCATACGCCAGTATGAGTCGGCATGTAAAAGTGTCGACCAGGCGCGCAAGGGCTACGACATCGCCGTGAAGCGCTACGACACCGGCGCCGGCACGCTGCTCGAGGTCAACGACTCGCAGCTGGCGCTCACACAGTCGCAACTCAACCGCAGCCAGGCGGTCTACTCATATCTTGTGGCGCAGGCGCAGCTTGACGAGACTCTCGGCACGGAATACACTTACGAAAAATAAAACAGAACCCCAATGAATATCAAGACACTCAACAAGATTGCCATGACAATGGCTGTCGCCATCGCCGCTACGGCATGCTCCGGCGGCGACAAAGCCAAAGAGGAAAAGAAAGCCGCCGACGGCACAATGAATGTGGAGGTGGCAAAAACAGACTACCGCGAGGTGGACCAGGTCAATTCGTTCACAGGCACCGTGGAAGCCGACGTGACAAACAACATCGCCCCGCAGTCGCCTATGCGCATACGCAAGGTGTATGTGGAGGTGGGACAGCACGTGTCGGCAGGACAGAAACTTGCCGATATGGATCCTGCAAACCTCGACCAGGTGCGCCTGCAGATGGAAAACAACCATATTGAGTTCAAGCGTGTGGACGAGCTGTTTAAAATCGGCGGATGCTCAAAGTCGGAATGGGACGCCAAAAAGATGGCATACGACATCTCGCGCCGCAACTATGAGAACCTTGCCGAGAACACGCGTCTCATCAGTCCTATCAGCGGCGTCGTGTCGCAGCGCAACTACGACAGCGGCGACATGTACAGCGGAGCCAGCCCGATTTTTGTGGTGGAGAAAATCCGCCCTGTCAAGATGAAGGTCAACGTCTCGGAGTCGCTCTTCACCAAGATAAAGAAAGGCATGAACGTAGACTTCACCCTCGATGTCTACGGCGACGAGGTGTTTACCGGCAAGGTCAATATCGTTTATCCGACCATTGACCCGTCGACCCGCACATTCACCGTCGAGCTTCTGATTGCCAATGCCGACGAGCGTGTGCGCCCGGGAATGTATTCCCGTGTCACTATCAATCACGGACGCGCCAAACACGTTGTGGTGCCAGACCGCGCCGTGCAGAAACTTGTAGGCTCTGGCGACCGCTATGTGTATGTTGTCAAGGGCGACAAGGCAGAGTACCGCAAAGTGGAGCTCGGACAGCGTCTAGACACCGAATATGAAATCCTCAGCGGAGTGAATCCCGGCGAAACGGTTGTCGTGGCTGGGCAGTCGCGCCTGAAAAACGGCGCCAAAGTGAAGATTGTGAAGAAATAACAAAAGGATTGCCCTATGAGTATATATCAGACAGCCGTCAAGCGGCCAATCACAACAATCCTGATTTTCCTCGGCATCGCCATCTTCGGACTGTTCTCGTTGACGCGGTTGAGCATCGACCTCTATCCCGACATCGAGACCAACTCCATCATGGTGATGACCACCTATTCAGGTGCGAGCGCGGAGGACATAGAAACCAATGTCACGCGTCCGCTGGAAAATATGCTTAACGGCGTGAGCGACTTGAAGCACATCACATCGCAGTCGAAGGAAAACATCTCCATCATCACGCTGACGTTTGAATACGGCATCGACATCGATGTGGCAACCAACGACGTGCGCGACAAACTCGACCGCGTCACCACGCTCCCCGACGGAGCGCAGAAGCCTATTCTGTTCAAGTTCGGCACCGACGACATCCCTATCCTCATCCTTTCCGTGTCAGCGAAGGAGAGCATGACGGGATTGTATAAGATTCTCGACGACCAGGTGGCAACGCCGCTGGCACGCGTGTCGGGCGTTGGCTCGGTCTCGATTTCCGGTATCCCCGACCGTGAGATACAGGTGCTTTGCGACCCTTACAAACTCGATGCCTATGGCATTTCGATAGAGCAGATAAGCCAAGTGCTTGCCGCCGAGAATCTCAATGTGCCGGCGGGCACAATCGACATCGGCTCGAATGTCTACTCAATGCGTGTGCAGAAAGAGTTTGCCGACGTCAACGAGATGCTCGACCTCGTGGTGGGCACCTACAGCGGAACGCCGGTCTATCTGCGCGACGTGGCGCATATCGACGACGCGCCGCAGGAGCGCGCCCAGGAGGCGTATACCAACGGCGAGCTTGGCGGCATGATTATCGTTCAGAAGCAGTCGGGAGCCAACTCTGTCGAGATTTCCAAGGCTGTTAAAGCCCGTCTGACACAGATAGCGAAAAACCTTCCGAGCGATGTGCATATCGGCTTGATTGTCGACACGTCCGACTATATCATCAACACGATAGAATCGCTGAAGCACACCATCCTCATCACGATGCTCATAGTCAGCTTTGTGGTGCTGCTGTTCCTCGGACGCTGGCGCGCCACGTTTGTGATTGTGCTCACAATCCCAATCTCGCTGCTTTCGGCGCTCATCTATCTGCTTGCCACCGGCAACACGATGAACATCATCTCGATGAGTGCGCTCTCGATAGCCATCGGTATGGTGGTTGACAACGCCATCGTGGTGCTTGAGAACATCACCACCCACATCGAGCGCGGCAGCCGTCCGCGCCAGGCGGCGATGTTTGCCACCAACGAGGTTGCAATCTCCGTAATCGCCTCCACGCTCACCACCATTGCCGTGTTCCTGCCGCTGACCATGATCAGCGGTATGGCAGGAATCATGTTCAAGCAGTTGGGATGGATGGTGACAATCATCCTGTCGGTATCGACCATCGGCGCCATCACGCTGACACCGACCCTCTGCTCGTTGATGCTGCGTCTTGACAAGAAATACAACTTGTTCCAGAAAATGGTGTCAAACCCGTTTGACGCATTCCTGAAAAAGGTGACCGACGGCTATGCCGCGCTTCTCCGCACAGCCTTGCGCCATCGCTGGGCGACGCTTGCCATCATCGTAGGCTTGTTTGTCGCGTCGATAGTGGTGCTGATGCCGCATATAAAGACGGAGTTCTTCCCGCAGCAGGACAACTCGCGAATCGGCATCACCGTGAAGCTGCCCGCCGGCACGCGTCAGGAAACGACGCGCGCTCTTGGTTTCCGCATCTATGAGCAGCTGAAAAGCAACTGTCCGGAGGTGACTACGGTAAGTTTCTCAGAGGGACAGGCCGGCGAGGACAACATCTTCGGCAGTATGCAGGACAACGGCAACAACATCCTGCAATACAACATCAGCACCGTGCGCTCGACGGAGCGCGAGCGGTCGCTCAGCGAGATATGCGATGCTATCCGCCACGACCTGAACCAGTATCCTGAAATCCGCACGTTCAACGTTGCCGCCGGCGGCGGTGGCGGCGGAATCGGCGGCGAGGCGGCGGTGGAGATTGAAATCTATGGCTACGACTTCACTACGTCCGACCGCATTGCCTCCGACGTGTCGGCAAAGATGCTCAGCGAGGACTGCTGCTCGCAGGTGAGCATCAGCCGCGACGAGTATACTCCCGAATACCGCGTCGACTTCGACCGCCAGAAGCTCGCCCTCAACGGACTTAACATGCAGACAGCCGCTTCCTATCTCCGCAACCGCGTGACAGGCAGCGCGCTGACAAACTATCGCGAGGACGGCGACGAATATAAAATCCGTGTGCGCTACGACAAGAAGTTCCGCCAGTCGGTTGAGGACATCGAGAACATAACCATCTACAACAGTCAAGGCAAGGGCATCAAAATACGCGACCTTGGCAAGGTGGTAGAGTCGCAGACACCGCCAACCATCGAGCGTCGCGACCGCGAGCGCGTAATCACGGTGAAATGCATCGTGGCCAAAGGCTACGCTCTCTCTGATGTGGTCAAGGCAGCCAACAAGGCGATGGGCGAGATAGACATGCCTGCCGACTTCACATGGCAGTTTGGCGGAACGTTTGAAGACCAGCAGGACACGTTCTCCGACATGATAATGCTTATGGCATTGATTATTGTGCTCGTGTTCATCATCATGGCATCGCAGTTTGAGTCGTTGACCTATCCGTTTGTCATCATGTTCTCAATCCCGTTTGCGTTGACCGGCGTGCTGATGGGACTCTTTGTCACAGGCACACCGCTCAGCATCATGGCGATGCTCGGCTTGCTGATGCTTATCGGTATTGTGGTCAACAACGGTATTGTGCTTATCGACTATATCATGCTCTGCCGTGAGCGCGGCCTCGGTCTCGTCAACGCCATCGTGACCTCCGGACGCTCGCGTCTGCGCCCGATTCTTATGACCACCCTCACTACCGTCATTGGTATGATTCCTATGGCAGTGGGCAAGGGCGAAGGTTCCGAGATGTGGCGCGCCCTCGGTATGTCGGTGGCATGGGGATTGTCGTTCTCCACGCTCATCACCCTCATCATTATCCCGACGCTCTATAGCGTGTTTGCCCGCATCGGCATCAAGCGTGCACGCAAAAAAGAGTTGAAAACGTTAAAGAAATAAGACAATGAAAGCAGTATTTATAGCATACAACCAAGCGCACGAAGACGACGTGCTGACAGCGATGCGCGAACTCGACATCAAAGGATTCACCGGATGGCCGTCGCTCGTCGGGGCTGGACAGCGCGGCGGAGAGCCTCACCTCGGCAGCCATGCGTGGCCAACGCTCAACGGGGCGTTGCTCACCGTGATTGACGACAGCAAGGTGGACACGTTGCTCGTCCGTTTGCGCGACATCGACGCAGCAAGCCCGCAGCTTGGACTGCGTGCCTTCACCTGGGCGGTGGAGCAGGCAATCTAAACGATTCAGAAAATAGCACGCTGAAAAGTGAGCAAAAAAAAACGGCATTCCGGACGTTAACGTCCGGAATGCCGTTCCGCTTTTACGTCACCGGAAAATGGCAATTGGTCACGGCATTGTTTTATATTTGTACTGGCTAAGAGGGGATTGCCAAAAACAACGCAGATATGTTGCATAACATATCTTATTTGTTTCACGTGTTCAAAAGATTACTTAATTTAGCAAAAAATAAGTAACTTTATGAGGCTGCAGAAAATATCTATTTTTTACCTTGTTGCCTTTTTTGCTTTGCTGCCTTCAATAGGCAATATTTGGTCTGGCGAGAACGGTCTCGACCTCTACAACAGCCACGCCCGCTTCTACGACTCTATGATCGGCCGGACAACATCCCAAGACCCCCTTGCTGAAAAATACAGCGGTGTCAGTCCTTACCTCTGGTGCGCAGCCAACCCAATACGAAATATAGATGAAGGTGGCGACAGTATTGCTGTGCTATATTTCCATGGGTTAGTGGGGCACTTGGCTTTACTAATCCAAAACGATGATGGGAAATGGGCTTATTATTCCATGAATGGGGATTATAAATACAAAAAGACTCACGGCAAAAAAGGCGGAAAACCATATCATGATATTGGAGAACAAACATTTAACAGCCCTTCTGATTTTCTAAATAGCGATTATAATAGAGAGGGAACCGATAAAGAAGTACAGCAAGACAACATTAATAATTATGGATATAAAGAAGCATTTGTGATTCCAACAACACGAAAGCAAGATAAAGAAATTAGGAAAAAATTCCTACAAGAAACTTGTCAATCATATAATTTAGTAAACAGACAATGTGCGCAAGTTGTTCAAAGAGCTCTAGAAGCAGGAGGTATTAAAACAACAAAATTGGAATATTTGTATTTTGATGATTCTACCCATACAGAAGCAGTCCCATATATACCGTTAAGCACATTTAGCGCAATTCGAAATAATTATCTAAATGGAAAAATCTTTAAGAGAAAAATAAAATGAAAACAAAAATAATCACATATTTTATACTGTTTTGGTTCGCTTCCCAAGCTGTGTTCATGTTCTATTGGCCTTTGTACTTATACTGTCAAAATGGTTTAAAGTTTTATGAAATGTTGGCTTTAGGCTGTATCATATTGCTCGCTTCTATTTTTATCATAGTAAATAATAACATAATCAAAAAAATAGCGACTTGCTTATTGTGGGTCTATTCTATAGCTTTTGCAATTATTGGCACATTAGGCAATTTGGTCGCCAGTCCAAAACCAATGCTCGCATTGGTGTCAACAGTTATCATGATTGTGAATATAGCTTTGTTAATAGTCAATTATTTCCTCGTTTTAAATGAAAACCAACATTGAATAATTATAACAAGCGACTTTAACAAGAAATGCCTAAATGCTCACAGCAAAGCCAAGCAGGCAGATCCCAGATTTGTTGAGCCGGATATTTCAGTTGACAAAAATACTGGAATTTTTTACATTAACGATAAAGAAAAAGAAAGTGTATTGAAATGAAATCATTACCATATATTGTAATCGTCTATATGTTAGCACAGTCCTCTTGTACCCCGAAATTATTAAAAGAATATGCTGGATCGCCTCGTACCTTTTACGAAAAAGATACAACAGAATTGAAATTAGATATTGACAGTGTGAAACAATATAGCCGTGTATTAAGTTTTTTTGGGGTCAAGAACAATGAAAAATATTGTATTTTCATTGATAATGAAAAGTGTGGCCAAAACTTTAATAAGAGCCGATTTTATGGAATAGTGAGCGCTGTTCGGCGTGTTAATTTAAGCCCTATTGGTTATGGACATTATAAATATTATATGGTTTTCGGAGAAGACACAATTCCTGTAGATTTAAATATACAGTATTATGTTTGCCTAAAACAAAAATGATTGAATCAAACAAAAAGATAATTTTCAATATGGAGGGTTTAACGATGATTGGTATAAAAAATAATAACGGCTTTTTCAGAATCTCAGTAGCTGTTATAATGCTGTTAAGCACTTTAGGGCTTATTAGGTTGAGTGCTCAATCCCATGATACCGTAGACAGTTATAGCGAGACATTTTATGCTTTCTATGGCTTTTTCCCATATGAATTCTACTTTAGTGACAATAGAGCAAGGAGGTTAACCGTTAACTTTTATGGGAAAAACCGCTTAGTTATCGAGAACAATTCGTATGTGTTAGGCATAAAAATTGTGCGAGATAAAGATAGAGGTCTGTTCCCTTTTCGTGACACAATTTATTTTCATGTGATTGACCCTCCACAAAAAGAATTGAGTGTACGCCACAGGCAGATAATAGTTGACAGCGTTACTTCGACAAGGCATATTACTGCCTCTCAAACAGTCCCACCATACAGAGATATAAAATTTGAAGACACCAATATGGTTTTCCCGTTATTGCAAAAATCTGACACAATTTTTGTCAGCAGGAATAATCGACATTTGAGGATAAGAGATTTTGAATTTTCTGTTTACCAATACGTTACTCTGCCTAATGGAGAAGCATTAAAACAGGAGTCTGTGAAATTTCCTCCACAAGAAAGAATGCGTCCCATCATATATAAAAAGTTTTTAAAATGGGTCGAAGAAGAAAAAAGCAAGGACGATGGCTTAGTCCCTGATGAAACCATTCTGAAAATAATAGACAAATATTATGATTGGGATGCTAAATAACAGCATAAACGAGAGAATGACATTTCATAGGCAAATTCACGAATAGCTTTTGATTTATACGAAATGATTAGCAATCGACGAATAGGTGTTGAAGAGCCATCTACAATAAATGCTGAATTTTTGGGCTGGCAAGATGGAAACTCTGTGTGGAGACAAAATTTTTCAAAAGGACCAGTGCCAATTGATTGGTGAAATATAAAAAACGAATAAATGATGAAAAAAGGGCACAGTTGCATAAGTCCGTGGCAATATAATCATGTTATCCAAAGATCATAGA
>SAMEA3663023__coassemble_1199_pt1 | contig 16570 bp, 15 predicted proteins | sample SAMEA3663023__metabat2_high_PE_022 | metagenome-assembled genome bin SAMEA3663023 (sample SAMEA3663023) | pig gut metagenome | biome: pig gut; feature: pig-associated habitat; material: faeces | place: France | collected 2012
GATGTGCATGTGGGCAACACGGCTCGCGCCCTCGGTCTGCTGCAGCGGCGTGGCAACGACCGCAAAGCTGTGGAGCAACTGACGGCACTTTTGCGCACACTCCGTCCCGACGACCCCGTACTCTACGACTTCGCCCTCTTTGGCATAGGCGTGGGCAACCGCTACACCGGCGGAGGCGTGAAGATTATTTGAATCTAACCTGCAGATTCAGTTTGATGAAAAAGTGACCACCCTGTTCGTAAATTTTTCCGAAAAGGTGGCGACTTGTGCTTGGGGTGTCGAATTTGGTGTTGTAGAAAAGGTAGTTTTCCAAATCATTGCGGTCGAAAAAATGATAGCAAATAATGTCGCCGTCTTCCTTGATTACGATGTAGCCTCCATTGGCGTTGAATGTGCCATGCCACGGCTTCGAACATGTCATTCCGAGAGCGAAAGCGAGCAAGAATTGCTTGATTTTGTATTCATACATTGGCTGCGTGGTGTTCTGTGTCAATATCAATGGGTCGTCATTTGTTTCTTGACGGGTAATCTCTTCAAGTGATGACAGATTGGTGCTATAGTATAAGAGCAATTCATCGGCAAGGATTCGCTCCAATCCCAAGTCAAGGAGTGTCAGATTATTGTGGGTCTCCTTTCGGGCAGTGCCTATAAACGACAGTTTTGCCCCGATTTCTTCTAAGTAATTGAATTTTGCCCCAAACTTGCCTAACTTGTTGAATTCCGACATTTGAGAATGGTCGACATTGATTACTTGATAAATGAAGTTGGTGCTGTCTTTGTTGGCGTTTATCAAGGTCGAATTACCGCCTAATTTAGATTTGATGCTGTAGCCTAATTCTGGCTTTGAGCCAGTGTTGAGGTCGTGGATAACAATTCTTATGTCGGCCTTGTCGGTCGACTTGGCTTTGATTGTTTTGCAGTCAATCCGTTCAAGAAAATTGTGTATCTCAGGAATGTCAAATGTGCCGGTATGCGTTTTTATGGCATTTAAAATGGAATGTGCCTTTGTTTGCATTTCTTCTTGGGAAACGTCGATGGTGCAATCGTTGGTTCTCGACACAAGGATTTCTTTTTTTGCGGCATTTACAGTATATGCGGTACGGTCGATTTGGTCGTTTCTGAAAATTTTAAGAATTGGGAAAAAACGGTCATCCTGTCGATTCTGGCTGGCGTCTCCACAATACAGCCGTCCGTCGGCAAGCAATTTCAGAAGAGCGTATAGCTCACTCCATTCGCCACGGTTACCTCTTAGTTCCATAACGTTTGCTTTTGGTTGTGACTATGTGCTTGATAATCTCCGAAGCAGTGGCTTGTATTGCTGGAACGGCAACGGAGTTGCCGAATTGCTTATATGCCGACGCGTCGGCAACGCAGATTATAAAATTGTCGGGAAATCCTTGCAGCCGCGCCCATTCGCGCGGTGTCATGCGTCGGATTCCATCGCGGTTTACTTCGCCTTTGATTTTTGTTATCGGAGTAAAATTTGTCAGACGATTGTCGATGACGAGGTTTCGCTCCCGTCCCATACCGCCGACTACAATGGCGTTTGCCACCTGATTGTCAGCAATGATTTCATATCCAAATCCGTTTCCTTTGGCGGAATGGCGCTCTTTGTGAGCGATTAGGGTTTTGATGTACTGGGTTGACAAATAATACTTTACAGACACTTCTTTTTCTTCTTTTATGTCTGCGAATGTTTTGCTGTTGTCGGTTGGTTGAGGGTATGAGAAGCCATCGGTGCATTGGTCTTTTCTGAAGCCTACAATATAGACGCGTTCCCTATGTTGCGGCACTCCGAAATGCATTGCATTTACAATCTGGGGGTCGGGAACGTAATAGTCCAAATCATTCCGCAATACGTTGAGTATTGTTTCAATAGTGTGTCCTTTATCGTGGATTAACAGACCTTTTACGTTTTCCAGGAAAAAAGCTTTTGGGCGTTTCCTTCGTAGAATTTCGGCTACATCAAAAAACAAAGTGCCTCGGGTTTCCTCAAAACCGAGCCGTTTGCCAGCCAGCGAAAAGGCTTGACATGGAAATCCTGCGCACAAAATGTCGAAATCGTCGGGGATGAATGCCTTTGTTTCTTCTTTTGTGATGTCGCCGAATGGATATTCACCATAGTTGGCGAAATATGTACGCTTTGCTTGCTCGTCCCATTCAGAAGAGAAAACGCATTTGCCTCCGAGTCGTTGCATTGCCATTCGGAAGCCTCCAATTCCTGCGAATAGGTCGATAAACGTAAACTTAGGCTTTTCGGTTGGGAGAAACGGGGCAGAAAAGAAATCACTGAAAAGAGAGTCCTGTAATGGCTCTGCCGCGATGGTGCTGTCGGCTGCGTGTGAGGAAAGAAGATTTGATGCCGCGTTCTCAAACGGTTTGCAGTGTCTGCTGCCGTAATTATGTGCGTAATGCGATAGAATGGATAGCCTATCGTTCTTATTGTCAATCAGTTTCGTCATCTGTGAGGTTTCTTCGTTAGAAACATCACGGTGGCAATGACTGGAACTCGTTGATTGATAAAGATTAAGGGTCGCATCTTCTGCCAATCGAAACCTTTTGCCAAAGAATCAGGCACGTTTCCACACAAGCATCAGGGGTACGCTATTGCTATGGTGGTATGCCCCTGATGTTATGAGTTGATGGTTGTTGATGCGTGGCTAAGATGCGGGTTTTTAGTGTTTTAGCGGAATAAAAACCATTTCGTGATTACACAGAATTCGTTTGCTAAATACTTTTTTATCTGCGTATTTTGGCATAACTTTGTTGTCTAAAAAGTAATATTTCTAACGAAGAAACGGCACAAAGTATTTTATGTTGGCAGTAGCGGTCAGAACAGTTCGTTGTACCAACTGCTCAGGTCGTCACGTATTTGCTTGTAGTGGCGGCATATGAAATCGACCAATCTTGAGGAGTAGCGTTGGGAGATAAATTCGTTTGCTGTCAGATAGCCATAGAAATTGCCGCGCGAGTCGACAACTACCGGAGGCGTTGAGGCATACTCGTTCCAAGGCGAGTAACTGCTGTACTCACTCCCGTAGGTCCCGTATTCGTTCCAGATAGACTTGCTGCTGTATTTGCTTCCGTAGGTCCCGTATTCATTCCATATCGACTCGCTGTCGTAGCAGTCGGCGTTCAGCTTTCCGAGAAACACATCATGGTCGCTGCCGCCATAGATGAGCAGCGTCTGTGCCTGGAGCGAAACCATGCACAGCAGCATTGCCAATGTTGCAATCGCACGTTTCATGGCATTATTATTTTACTTTCACCAATTTAAGACGCAGACTGTTGAGCACCACCGTCACCGAACTTACCGCCATTGCGGCGCTTGCCCACATAGGGTCGAGCATTACACCGAACAGTCCGGCGGCAACCGGCAGCCCGATAATGTTGTAGATGAATGCCCAGAAAAGGTTCTGATGCACGATGCGCATCGTTTTCTTCGACAGACGCACAACGCGCGGCAGCATCTGCAGGTCGGACGTCGGCAGGGTCACCATCGCTGTCTCAATTGCAATATCGGTTCCGTTGCCCATGGCTATCGATACATCGGCACGTGCCAACGCAGAGGAGTCGTTGATGCCGTCGCCTGCCATTGCCACGATGCGTCCGCGGTGTTGCATGTCGAGGATATATTTTTCCTTGTCGTCGGGCAGCATCTCGGCCTTGAAGCCAGTAGCACCCACTTCCTCAGCCACTCTTGCGGCAGAGGCGTTGTTGTCGCCAGTGAGCATATACACCCTCAGACCGAGCCGTTTCAGCGAGGCGATTGCCGGCGCGGAAGTTTCCTTGACCATGTCGGCAAGCACAAACACCGCGAGCAGGCGGTTGCCACAGCCGAAATAGATAGTTGTGCCGCCGTGGGCGTTGGCTTTTATGTCGGAATTCTTAACGTTGCGTTCGTGTGCCATCAGCTCGCTTCCCACCCAGTAGAGCTGTCCGTTGTGGTGAGCTTCCACACCTTTTCCCACGATTGCTGCGAATTTGTCGGTATTGGAAGGCGTGATGCCGCGGTCTTCGAGCGAAGCCACAAGCACACCGGCAAGTGGATGTTCCGACTGCTTTTCGGCGGCGAGCATCACCCCGAGATCCTCGTCGGTGGCGTCGGCTGAAATCTTTGCTGAAACCACAATCGGTTTGCCTTCGGTTATGGTGCCGGTTTTGTCGAGCACGATGTCGGTAGCCTTGCAGATGCGTTCAAGGGCGGTTGCATCTTTGATGAGAATGTGATGCTCGGCGGCTTTGCCGATACCCACGGTGATGGCTGTTGGCGTGGCGAGTCCGAGAGCGCACGGGCATGCGATTACAAGCACCGACACCGCGCAGATTACGGCTGTCGCCACACTTCCTCCTGCGATAATCCATCCTATAAGAGTGATTGCGGCAAAGGTGACCACCACATAGGTGAAATAACGGCTTATCACGTCGGCTACTCTTTGCACGGGAGCCTTGCTGCCCTGAGCGTCGCGCACGGAATCGACAATGCGTGCCAGCAGGGTGGTGTCGGCGTCGGCAGTGACGCAGACGGTGATGGCGCCGTTCTTGTTGATTGTTCCGGCAAACACCTTGTCGCCTTTATGTTTTGCCACCTGCATAGGTTCGCCTGTCAGCATACTCTCGTCAACATAGGTGTCGCCTTGACTCACCGTTCCGTCGACAGGGATTCTGCCGCCCGGCTTCACGAGGACGATGTCGCCGGCGTGGATGTCTTTGATGTCGACAAGGCGCGAGCCTCCGCAGTCGTCGAGCACGGTTGCGTTGGATGGTTGCAAGTCGATAAGCGAGCGGATGGCAGACGATGTGCTGTTTTTGGCCTTTTCCTCGAGCAGCCGCCCTGTCAGCACAAACGCCACAATCATCGTCGCGGAGTCGAAATATACGTGGTTTCCCATGCCGTGCTTGGCGGCAAAGTCGGGAAACGCTATCTGGAATATGCTGAACACCCATGCCGATGCTGTGCTGAGAGCAACGAGCGTGTCCATATTTGCCGAGCGTTGCTTGACCATCTGCCAAGCCCTTTCGTAGAATCGCCGTCCGCAGTAGGCGAGCGAAACGGTTGCAATTATGGCTGTTGCCCATCGCCATGTGGCTTGTGTGCCGAGCGATGTCATCGAAATCGACATAACGGCTATGGCTGTTGCCCATGCCGCCGCAAGTCGGATGATGTGGTTCCGATACTTTTCGCGGCGCAATTCTTCCTCGTCGATGTCGCCGTCGGTCACAAGGCCGTAGCCGGCAGCCTCCACGGCGGCCTTTATTTGCTGTATGTTGATTATTCTTGGGTCGAAATGCACTGTCAATTCGTTGGCGGCGAAATTCACTTTCGCGATGCCGACGCCTTTCAGGGCCTGCACGGTGCGCTCCACATTGCTGGCGCAGACCACGCAACTCATATCGGTAACTTCAAATGTCTTCTTTACCATAATGCAAAATCTTTAGTGTAAAGTTACGTCTTTATGCGTATATTTGCAAAAAAATAGGCGTAGATTAATGATATTCTATTTCTCAGGAACTGGCAACAGTGAGTATGTGGCGCGCCGCATAGCCGCTGCGACAGGCGACGGGGTGTCTTCGATTGCGGAATGTGTGGCACGCCGCCGTTTTGATTTCGACGCCTCGAAGGAGCGTCGTGTGGGCTTTGTGTTTCCAGTGCATTTTTGGGGCTTGCCGGCGATTGTGGTGGAGTTTTTAGAAGCGTTGACACTTGCGGATGCGGGGTGTTGCTTTGTCTATACCGTCGCCACCTACGGCACGTCGACCGGACAGACTGGTTGGATGGCTCGCAAAGCGTTGCTGGATAAAGGTGTGGCTGTCGATGCCGGTCTGTCGGTGCGTATGGTGGACACGTGGACTCCTTTGTTCAATCTGACCGACAAGGAGAAGTGCCGCCGTCGCGAGGCGTCGGCCGAAAAGGAGATAGACGCAGCGATAGGCAGAATTGTAGCCTGCATGGGCGGAAACGCAGAGGGGATGAGAATACCGCATTTGATTGCTGGTGTTTATCATGCCACCTACGGTAGCCAGCGGCAGACGCGGCATTTCCATTTGATGGCAGACCGTTGTGCCGGTTGCGGACTTTGTGCTGACCGATGCCCGTCGTCGGCGATAGAGATGCGCGACGGCAAGCCTGTGTGGGTCAAGTCGCAATGCACATTGTGTCTGCGCTGTTTGCACCATTGCCCGGGATTTGCCATCCAGTATGGTAGACACACGGTGCGGCATGGGCAATATGTGAATCCTAATGAACGAAAAAGATAAAAATAAATAATGGCAAAAAAACGGAATCCGAGTTTTGAGATATTGAGGGTGGTGGCGATGTTTCTCATCGTCGTGTGGCATTTCCTGATGCACGGAGTGGGGCAGAAGCCCGACGGCATCACTTCCGACATCCCGTCGCTTTTCAACCTTTGCTCGATGGAGATGATAGGTTGCCTTGCGAAAGTGTCGACCAATTGCTATATCCTGATAACGGGTTATTTCATCATACATCAGACATCTCCAAAGTGGGAAAAGATACCGAAGACGTGGGCGCCGATAGTCTTTTATTCGGTGCTGTTGTTCTTCGTCTTCCTGCTTTGCTCAAATCTGCGTCTTGGATGGGACGATTTCGGGAAGTCGTTTATGCCGATATATTTCAACCGCTATTGGTTTGCCACCCGCTATGTGGCGCTTGTGGCATTGGCTCCGTTCCTCGCCATCGTTGCGCAGGCGTTGACACGCCGGCAGTATCTTGTGATGCTCGGAGTGATGGCGGTAATCAATTTCGATTTCCTTCTCGGCGACCAGATGAGCGGCAACAATTCGCTGCTGTGGTTCGTATTCCTGTTTTATGTGGGTGGCTACATCAGACTGCATTTCAACCACGAAGGCGTAAACCATTTCGGCAAACTGTATTTCCTTGTGGCGATAGTGCTGGCTGCGATATTCCTTGTGAAAACGTTCGTGCACTACGGGGTGTGGTCGTCGCCGATGATGGCTGACTATCACGACAACAACGGCATCCTTTTCATCGCTGCACTGATGCTGTTTCTCTGGACAGCGCGCTATAAGGCACCCGACACGTGGCTGGTGCGCTTCCTGGTGCGCATAGCGCCGTTGACGTTTGGCGTGTATCTTATCCACGACAACATCTACGTGCGCCGCCTGTTGTGGCACGACTGGCTCGACGTGCATTCGTGGCTTCACTCATGGGCGTTTGTGCCTATGCTTGTGGCGTCGACGGTGGGCATTTTCTTTGCCTGCATAGCCATCGATTCCGTGCGCGACCGTCTATTCCGCCTGCTGCGTGTGAACGACCGTATCGACACTCTTTTTGCAAAAATTAAACCCAAAAACAACGCAATATGATTATCAACGAACGCGATTTACGCCACCAGTCGGTGGTTGAGGCGGCACACCGTATGATGACGGCTGCCCGCACCGCTCCCAAGGCAAAGGGTGTGGACATCATTGAGAGAGCACTTGTAGAGGAGCGCGAGGATTTGGAGAAACTGGCGGAGGCTATGCGCCGACGCAGCGAGGAGACTGGCTTCAAATTCCTGCTTCGCGACGCAGACAATATTCTTCAGGGCGAGGCAGTGATACTCATTGGCACGCGCCGTCACACGCAGGGCCTTAATTGCGGTTATTGCGGTTATTCAGCCTGTGAGCAGAATCCAGCGCAGAATCCGTGTGCCCTCAATTCCATCGATGTGGGCATCGCCATAGGCTCTGCCTGCTCCGTGGCAGCCGATCTCCGGATTGACACCCGTGTGCTGTTTTCTGCTGGTTGGGCGTCGGAAATGTTGCCGTGGCTTCCTGGATGCTCGCAGACCATAGCCATCGCACTCAGTGCCTCGTCGAAAAGTCCATACTTTGACCGTAAACCGAAAGAACAAAGATAGACAGTTAGAGCGGTGGCTACACGCTTTGGAAATTCATGTCTGTTCCGTTGTCTCCGGCAAAAAAATTGGGCGGAAGAGTGATTATATCGTATTCCGAAAGAAGGAAAAGAACGAACATAATGTCAAAAGAGACAACGGCAAGTATTGTAAGATATTTATCTGAGCTGTCATCGTTGAATATTTCATAGATTAAAAAAGCATTAGCTAAAACAATGATGGCTATGAATAAAGGAATAGGCATACGTTTTTTTGTTTTAAAGTTATGTGGCAATGAATCCTTTTGGAATAATGTGGTGATGAATTGAGGTGTGGTCGTGCCTAAAAGGAGGTTTGTTGTGATGAAACGTCACTTAATAAATAGATTTAGATAATGATAAATTCATCAATTCATAATTTATGGGCTTCGGACTCCAGGTCGTTCGAGCCCATTAGAGATAATTATCAGTCTGCTAACGAGGGATGGTCTTATTCTAATTTATGGCAAGTATGGTAGTTTGACAGACGGTGTTTGTCAAATTCAGTTTGCACTTTCTTGGTCGCATTATGGCAAAACATTTTCAAGCAAGCTTGAATGTTTTTCGCTCACCTTGCACTATCTTTTAATAAGATAGGCTTCGGTTCGGGAAAGAAAATTGAGCAAGCTCTTTTCTTTCCACTCACCTTGCTCTATCTTTGCAAAAGGTATAAACAATAAAAATTCTAATATTATGAAGAATATAGAAGTAGGATACTGTATTAGACGTGATAGCAATGTGATTTTGCAAGATGTTGCTTCGGTTAAAATTACAGACAGGCAGATTCCGGAAATTGCAAAATACATATTGAGCGATGTTGAATATCAGACGGGTGAGCTTGTCTGTGTCCCGAGCAAAATATATGACCGAATTACGTCGTCAGTGTACGAAGATGCTATCTCAAAGTTGGGCAAACGGAAAGATGCGCTTTATGGCGACGATGAGGTTGAGTTGGAGGAATTCTTGCCCGATTCTCTTTTGAAACTGTTGCCGGAGGAAGTTGTTGCCGTTCTGCCGTTTGAAAGCAATCTTGAAGATGAAGAGTCGGATGTGGAGGAAGAGAAATGTGTCAAGAAAGGGTGTGAATTGCCAGAACCAGACAATAGCAACACTCTGTATCTTGTGATTAAACAAGTGTACTTTGACCAGATAATCGCAGGAACCAAAACGGAAGAATATAGAGAGGTAAAAGAAACTACCTACAAGAGGTACATCGAGACAGGAGATGACGGCAGCGTGATGTTTAGTGACGCGATTTCTGATGAGGAGCTGTCGAAATATCAATGTGAAGACGATCTGAACATCTACAACAATGGAGTCTGTCCATTGATCCCTAAGAACTGGTGTTATCTGAATCTTGCAGTCGGCTACAATAAAAAGCGTGACACGGCATTGGTGGAAGTTGTCGACATAACATTTGAGGCGGAAACTGACAAGTCTGGTAATGTCGTCCGCTTTGATTTTGATGAATCAGACAACGTGTGCTTCTCTCCAACGGGGAAACTATGCCTGTGGATTGCCGTGCTCCATTTAGGAAAAGTTGTAAGGAAGGAAATTGTTTCAAAATAAAAAGGTAATGCCTGCCGCGTAGTGTGAATGCAGGCGTCTAAATAAGCATAAAAAAAGCCGCACCCTTTGAGGATGCGGCTTTTCTTATGAATTGTATTCTCGAGGATTACTTGCCTTCCTTAGCGAGTTTTTCCTTGAGGGCTGCGAGAGCAGAGATGTCGCCGAGAGTAGTTTTCTCGATAGGAGTGCTCATTGCAGGAGCCTCTTCTGCAACTTTCGCTTTCTTAGCTGCTTTCTTAGCCTCAGCCTTTTCTGCACGAGCTTCATCTTCGAAGATGCGGCTGTGAGAGAGGATGATGCGCTTAGAGTCCTTGTTGAATTCGATAACCTTGAAGTTCAGCTTCTCGTCAACCTGAGCCTGAGTTCCGTCTTCCTTAACGAGGTGCTTAGGAGTAGCGAATCCTTCAACGCCGTAAGGCAATGCGATAACCGCACCCTTTTCGAGCATTTCAACGATAGTGCCCTCGTGGATGCTGCCTACAGTGAAGATAGTTTCGAATACGTCCCAAGGATTCTCTTCGAGCTGTTTGTGGCCGAGGCTCAAGCGGCGGTTGTCCTTGTCGATTTCGAGAACTTGAACGTCGATGTCGGCACCGATCTGAGTGAACTCGCTCGGGTGTTTGATTTTCTTAGTCCAAGAAAGGTCAGAGATGTGGATCAAGCCGTCAACACCCTCTTCCAACTCAACGAATACGCCGAAGTTAGTGAAGTTGCGCACTTTTGCAGTGTGCTTAGAGCCAACAGGATATTTCTCCTCGATGTTTGCCCATGGGTCAGCCTTGAGCTGCTTGATGCCGAGCGACATTTTGCGCTCTTTGCGGTCGAGTGTAAGAACTACTGCCTCTACCTCGTCGCCCACCTTCATGAAGTCCTGAGCCGAACGCAAGTGCTGTGACCAAGACATTTCAGAAACGTGGATAAGGCCTTCTACGCCCGGAGCGATTTCAACAAACGCGCCGTAGTCTGCCATAACGACAACTTTGCCTTTCACCTTGTCGCCAACCTTCAAGTTTGGATCCAAAGCGTCCCATGGATGTGGCTGGAGTTGCTTCAAGCCGAGGGCGATACGCTTCTTCTCGTCGTCGAAGTCGAGGATAACAACGTTGAGCTTCTCGTCCAATTTCACAACCTCGTTCGGGTCGTTTACGCGACCCCAAGAAAGGTCTGTGATGTGGATCAAGCCGTCTACGCCGCCAAGGTCGATGAATACACCGTAAGAAGTGATGTTCTTGACAGTTCCTTCCAATACTTGACCTTTTTCCAATTTGGCGATGATTTCTTTCTTCTGTTGCTCGAGCTCTGCCTCGATGAGGGCTTTGTGAGACACGACAACGTTTTTGAACTCTTGGTTGATTTTAACAACCTTGAATTCCATAGTCTTACCAACGAATACATCGTAGTCGCGGATTGGCTTGACGTCGATCTGAGAACCTGGCAAGAATGCCTCGATTCCGAATACGTCTACGATCATACCACCCTTTGTGCGGCACTTGATGTAACCCTTGATGATTTCGTTGTTCTCGAGAGCCTCGTTGACGCGGTCCCAGCTGCGTGCAGCGCGTGCTTTCTTGTGAGAGAGGATCAACTGACCCTTTTTGTCTTCCTGGTTTTCGATGAATACTTCAACCGTGTCACCAACTTTCAAATCAGGGTTGTAGCGGAATTCGCTCATAGGGATGATACCATCTGATTTGTAGCCGATGTTTACAACAGCCTCGCGTTTGTTCAACGCAATAACTGTACCTTCGATAACTTCCTTGTCTTTTACTGTGTTCAAGGACTCATCGTAGGTTTTCATCAACTCTTCGCGAGTTTTGCCTGTCTCGACCTGGCCGTGTTCGTACGAATCCCAATCGAAATCTGCAATAGGAGAATTTGTTAATTCGCTCATTTAAAAATAATTGTTAATAAAATAAGTTAATTTAGTAAGTTAGACATTATGTTAATAATAGTCGGCTGCAAAGGTACGCATAAATTTCTATACTACAATAACTTTGCTGCACTTTTTTAGCTAAATCAATCCGAAATGACGCAGGGCGTGGGCGATGCCGTCACTGTCGACTGTGGTGGTGACAAAATCGGCTGCGGCCTGCACATCGGGGAGGGCGTTGCCCATAGCCACTCCGATGCCGGCATGGCGCAGCATAGGGGAGTCGTTGCCTCCGTCGCCGAATGCCATCGTCTCGCTGATGGAGATGCCGAAATGGGCTGCCATGGCTGCTATTCCGCTTGCTTTGTCGGCTTTGCACGATGTGATGTCGGTGAAAGTTGGATACCAGCGGGAGCCGTGGCTCGACGGTGCACCGGCGAGCAGCTGTGGCTCTTGGCTTGAGGAGACAAACACGGTCATCTGCACTATGCCGTGCCGCAGCAGCGGCGTGATGTCGTTGCCCACGGGAATCGACGGAACATTGAGCAGTTTCTGCAGTCCGTCGACAAGAGGAATGTCGGGGTTGCACAGCAGTATTCCGTCAATGCCTACCACAAGCGACATCGCGCCCATGCGGTCTGCTTCCGCCTTGATCGACAGGGCGTCGGTCTCCGGGATGGGATTGCAAACGATGTTGTTGTCGCCGGCATAGCAGTATGCGCCGTTTGTCGTCACATAGCCGTCGATTAGATGGCTGATTGCCGACAGGTTGTTTATAAGTTGGCGCGGACGCCCGGTGGCGATAAACACTTTCAAGCCGTTGGCTTTGGCTTGCTCGAGGGCATCGACTGTCGATGCCGGAATCTCGTGGGTGTTGAAACTCACGAGTGTGCCGTCGATGTCGAAAAACAAGGCTTTTGTCGTCATTGCATAAGGTCCTCTTCGTCGTATTTCTGAAACAGGAAGTCGTTGTAAGGGAAACGCTTCATGTGGATTTCCTTTGCCATTTCGTATAGGCGCGACTTCAGTTCGTCGATGTTTATTCGTTCGCGTGCGGAGATGAATATGCAGTTGTCGTTCATCTTTGCCATCCACGTTTGTTTAAGCTCTTCCAGCGGAATATTCTCACGCAGGCGTGGGGTCAGGTCGTCGTCGTCCTTCTTGACGTAGGTGAAGGCGTCCACCTTGTTGAACACCAGAATTATCGGCTTGTCTTTCGACTCACATACCTCCTGCAGGGTGCGGTTGACCACTTCGATCTGCTCCTCAAACTGAGGGTGGGATATGTCGACCACGTGCACGAGTATGTCGGCGTCGCGCACCTCGTCGAGCGTCGATTTGAAGGAGTCGACAAGGTGTGTTGGCAGTTTGCGGATGAATCCGATAGTGTCGGTGAGCAGAAACGGAAGGTTGTCGATTATCACCTTGCGCACCGTGGTGTCGAGCGTGGCAAACAGCTTGTTCTCGGCAAATACGTCCGACTTGCTGAGCAGGTTCATAAGCGTCGACTTGCCCACGTTGGTGTAGCCCACGAGCGCGATGCGCGTCAGCTTGCCGCGGTTTTTACGCTGTATCGATTTCTGCCGGTCGATGTTTTTGAGTTCCACTTTCAGACGCGATATTTTGTCGAGGATGATTCGTCGGTCGGTCTCTATCTGTGTCTCGCCCGGCCCGCGCATGCCGATACCGCCCCGTTGGCGTTCGAGGTGTGTCCACATTCGCGTGAGCCGCGGCAGCAGATATTGGTATTGCGCCAGTTCCACCTGAGTGCGTGCGGTGGCAGTCTGCGCGCGCTTTGCGAAGATGTCGAGAATCAGGTTTGTGCGGTCGAGGATTTTCACCTTCAGCTCATTCTCGATGTTTTGCACCTGCTTTGATGTCAGGTCGTCGTCGAAGATGGCGAGGTCGATGGCGTTGTCCTCGATGTATTGTCTGATTTCCTCCAGTTTTCCCTTGCCCACGAATGTGCGTGGGTTGGGGTTGTCGACGCGCTGCAGAAACCTTTTCTCCGACTTCGCGCCAGCCGTTTCGGCGAGAAAGGCAAGCTCTGCCAGATATTCGTTGGCTTTGGCCTCGTTTTGTGTCGGTGTGATGAGTCCGACAAGCACAGCGCGCTCGCCGATGTCTTCTGTTATTGTTTTCTCGTCAATCATATCTGTATCGTAAAGGTAAAAACAGGGGAGCCGCAAGTCGCGCTCCCCTGACACTCCCTAAAAAAACCTATTGGTTGCGAATCGCTTCGCTGTTATTTTTTCTCTACTTTGTTGTAACGCTCGTTGAGAATCTTTACAATGTCGTTGGTGATGTTGGGGATTCCGTTGACATAGTATGTGGCTTTCTTGTCGAGCACCACAGAGATACCGTTCTTTTTTGCATATTCGCTGATGCACTTGTCGATAGAGTCGTTGAGCTGCTTCAGGCTGAGGTTGTTTTCGTTGACAAACTTGTTCTGAAGGTCGTTCATATGGCGTTCGGCATCGTAGCCCATCTGCTGGTATTTCTGCATGTCGGCCTTGTAGCTTTCTTCTGTGAGGTAGCCGTTGTTGCGTCCCTTCTGCTCGATTTCCGATTGGAAGCGCTGCAGTTCGGCGGCCTTTTGCTGGCGCACGTTCTCCAACTTGTTCTGTGCGCGTTGGTTTGCTTCAAAAATGTCTTTGGCAAAGTTGTATTTGGCGGCGAGAGAGTCGCTGTCGATATATGCCATTTTCACTGTTGCCGGGACGTTTGCCTGAGGTTGTACGGCGGATTTCTCCTCCTTAGTGCATTGGCAGAGCAACAACACTCCGAGCATCAACGCAGCAACATTAATCACGCGGGTAATTTTCATTTCGGTTTATATATTTTTAAATTTAAGTTTTTCATTTCTTCATGACGCGCACATTCAATATTGTGCTTTCTCATCGCCGGATTGTCGTGGATATGGCCTGATGGGAACTTTCCATTTTTCACGAAAAGCACTTTTACGCCCAAAAGGATAATACACAGCGCAATAACGCAAATTGAAAGCAATATTGTTGCCATTCCATCATAAATTTAGGTGCAAATATATGAAAAGGAGGTTAAATTTTGCGTCTCTCTCAATTTATTTTTATACCTTAGAGGGCGAAAAAAAAGATATTTAACAATATTTCAAAAATAAGAGCGTTTAATTTTAAATTATAAACAACTATGACCATTACTGACCTCGAGCCAAAATTAGTTTTTGGCATCTTCGACGAAATCACTAAGGTTCCGCGCCCATCAAAAAAGGAGGGCAAAATCCGCGAATTCCTTCTTGAATTTGCTAAACGACACAACATCGAAGCCAAGACCGACCCAATCGGCAACGTGGCTATGCGTGTGCCGGCAACGGCGGGTAAAGAAGGCGCTCCGACAGTGGTGCTTCAGGGACACATGGATATGGTGCCCAACCAAACCAAGCCGGAAACTCATAATTTCGACACCGATCCGATTTTGACTGAAGTCGATGGCGAATGGCTTCATTCAAAAGGTTACAAGACTACGCTCGGTGCCGACAATGGTATCGGTGTAGCTATGGCGCTTGCCGCTTTGCTCGACAAGTCGTATGAGCACGGCCCTATTGAGACTTTGTTTACTGTGGACGAGGAAACGGGTCTGACTGGCGCGAAAAATCTCGGCAAGGACATGATCACCGGCAACATTCTTATTAACCTTGACTCTGAGGACGAGGCTCAGATTTTCCTCGGTTGCGCCGGCGGTATCGACACTCTCGGACATTTCGACTATACCGACGCTCCTGCTCCTGCGGGATATCAGTTCTTCAAATTCTCGATTCTTAAATTCAAGGGCGGACACTCTGGTGCCGACATCCACTTGGGACGTGCGAACGCCAACAAGCAGCTTGCCCGCTTCCTCTTCAGCCTATATCGCGCATATGACGGTCAGGTGGCTGTCGCCGACATCAACGGCGGCGAGCTACGCAACGTTATCCCTGGCAACGCTTATGCCGTTATCGGTGTGCCTGCCGACAAGAAAGAAGACCTCCGCAAGCGCGTGAACGAGTTTGCTGCTGTGCTTGAAGAGGAGTTCAGCACTATCGAGGGCAACCAGGAAGTGACGCTTGAAACTGTCGATACTCCTGCAACGGTAATCGATGCCGACACAGCAAAGCGTGTCGTATGGTCTGTCAACTCTATCCCTAATGCGGTTCAGGCTATGAGCCACAGAATAGAGGGTATGGTCAACACTTCGACCAACACGGCGCTTATCCGCATGGACCGCGACAAGCATGTGATTACGGTCACCACTTCGCAGCGCAGCGAGGAGGAGAGCCGCAAATACGACATCGCCGGTCAGATTTACGCGCACTTCGATCTTAGTGGCGCGCGTGTGGAGCAAGGCGACGGATATCCAGGATGGACTCCTAACATGAATTCTGAAATCCTCAAGGTGGCTGTGAAGGCTTATGAGGATCTTTATGGAATCACTCCGCTCTGCACTTCTCTCCATGCCGGACTTGAGTGTGGAAACTTCCTGCTCAACAATCCGAAGCTTGACATGATTTCTTTCGGCCCGACATTGCGCGACGTGCACACTCCTAAGGAGTCGATGCACATCCCGGCTGTCGACAAATGCTGGAACCACTTGCGCCGCATCCTTGAGATGATGGCTGACGAGAAATAATAGCATCTGGTTGAACAATAACCCAATTACGGGTGTTTTATCTTGGTGACACGCTTGTCACGGCGGATAAAACACCCGTCTTTTTTATGTTCCAAACATTAATCAAACCACGACTATGGAAAAATCGGTAATACTGATATCTATTATTGTGGCATCGGCGATAGCGCTGATGGCATGCCCGCGTCCTCAATCAACCGACAACGCCGCCATACCGTTGCCTACCGACACTGTAGCAACCGCGCCTGACTCTGTGGCGCCGTCGGCTGACAATGCTCGCTATGAGCGTCTGACGGATGAAGACTACAAGAAGGTGGCGGATGAGCTGGGTGTTGACATCGCCACGATGAAAGCCGTGGTGGAGATAGAGGCGGGAAAGTCGCACAAGGGATTCGTGTCGCCGGGAAAACCATTGATAAACTTCGACCTCACGATGTTTAAGAGACAGCTGTCGCAAGCGGGAATCAAATATGGAAAATACACAAGCTATGTGTGCTTCAAGCCTGTAAACACTCGCAAATACGGGTCATACGGCAACGCGCAGTGGGCACGGCTCGAATCGGCGCGCACGATAAGCCGCGACGTGGCAAACA
>SAMEA3663023__coassemble_1220_pt1 | contig 16154 bp, 16 predicted proteins | sample SAMEA3663023__metabat2_high_PE_022 | metagenome-assembled genome bin SAMEA3663023 (sample SAMEA3663023) | pig gut metagenome | biome: pig gut; feature: pig-associated habitat; material: faeces | place: France | collected 2012
AACGCCTTGCTAAATTCTTGTGGCAGCGATCTATTGAATACGGATTGAAAGGAAACCGATGCGTTCCGCCCGAGATGTACATCGCACAGAACCTCTACATTCTCCGCAAGACCATTTGTCCGGCTGTACTTACCGAAAACTTGTTCTATGACAACAAGGAAGATTTGGAAATGCTACAATCACAGCAAGGGCACGACAAGATAGTTCTTGCTCATCTGCGAGCCATTCGTGACTACATAAAATCATTGTAATATGAAACACCTTCTGTTTATTTTTCTGTTATTGCTCTTTGCGTCTTGCCATTCATCGAGGCAAGCATTCCCGACTGAGCCTGTTGTACTCAACAACCAGGACAGCATCAAGGAGACTACTGTAGTTAAGACTATCTATGTGCCTGTAACTGTCGAAGTCCCTATTCCTCAACAATCAGAGTCAATAGTAACAGCCGCAGACACAAGTCGAGTTGAGACTGATATAGCCGTTTCTGAAGCCTGGATTAACGAAGATGGTACTCTTTATCACTCAATCGAAAATAAGCCCGTGACGTACACCGCAGAGACTTATGTGCCACAGACAACTACCGACCACAATATTGAAGCGATAAAGACTAAAGAAATACCTGTTCCACAACCTTACGCCGTTGAAGTAGAGCGTAAGCTCACACTGATGGAACAAATCAAACTATCATCGTGGTGGCTGTTGCTGATAATATCTCTCTTTAGTATTTCGTATATTTTCCGAAATCCACTCTACAAATTGGTAAGAAAGATTATTTAGGTTAACTTTAAGATTATGTTTTACCAGCCTCGTTGTGAAACGGGGCTTTTTTGTGTAACGAAGTGAATAAATAGAGAGTTGTTTAGTAACATACTATGGAGTGCCTTTGATGATGATGTGTGATGATGTGTGGGCACTCCCGGCTGTCGGCTAATAGCCGGCAGCCTTTTTTATATCCATACCAAGAGATAAACCGATGCGGTCAAGGCAATGCTCAATCTCATCAACAGCCTTAACACCGAGGCGATTGATTTTGAGCAAGTCGTTACGGCTCTTAACTACCAAGTCTTTTATCTTCCTAATTTTGGCATCGTCGAGAGGATATGCGATTCGCATCGGTAGGTCAAGAACAATGATTGAAGCAGAGAGAAGTTTTTCCCAGTGCATACGGCGTTCATCGAAATAGAAGAAATCGTGCATAGTCTTATGAATTAAAAAAGGAGAGGCGAACCACCACCTCTCCCAAGTCAAACAGTTAAGTCACCATTATGTGAACTTATCTACCGCAAAGTTAAGCATTTATTTTAGATTATCCAACACTTGGCGCACTGCTTTAGTTGCCATTGCCGGCGTAACCGAGATATAAGAGTAAAGGCTTGTGCCACCCTTATCTACTCTGTGTCCGAGGACGAAGTCAATGATGCTCGTGCTAATACCAAGGTCAAATGCGTGTTGGCTCCACGATTTTCGTGCAGAATAGTAGACTAGGTTCTTAATGCCAGTCAACTTCGAGAGTAAGCGCATATTGTGGTCGAAGAAGTAGTGCATTTTAGTTTCTCGATCACCTTTTGAGAGTTTGAGCCTTCCGTCATCGCCTTTATAGCGATTGATTATTTCCTTCGCCTCGACAGGTATCTCAAACTCTACATACTTGTTCATCTTCGGACAACGCACAGTCTTTTTACGCTCGTAGTGGATGACATCCGACTGCTCGTTGAAGTCAATGTCGATTAGGTCCGTCATATTGATGCCACCGAGATAGTACGATAGCATAAACATATCCCGGCATTTGATAATGTTCGCTTTAGTCGTTTTAATGTCTCTGATGCGTTTAACCTCCTCAACTGAAATCCACGACTGTCGAGGCTCCATTTTCGGGAGTTCATATCCGAAGAACGGGTCCACACGGAACTGCACATAACCACATCGCTTGGCATAGTTAAGCAGCACCATCAAGAACACCAAGTTAGTTCGTACCGACGTCGGCTTCATCTTCGTGCGGAGATGCTTGTCAAGACCGAGGACAGAGCCGTGTGTGATGTGTTCAACGAGAGTCTTATCACCGAGATATTGTGATATGTTATGCCAAATACCCTTGTATGTATGGAGCGTGCTCGCCATGCAGTGTGAGTTAGCCACATATTCCTCATAAATTGATGCAAGAGTACGGTGCTTATAGTTGCCGGCAGTCTTGAGTTGATACACCAGCTCGGCACAGGTCATACCGTCAACGTATTGCAGTTCGTCGATTGCTTGTTGGTGCTTTTGAAGTTCTTGGCGTATGCGAGTATTCTTCATAGCCGCGTCCGGACGTTTCACGACCTGACCGTTACGCCACTCCTTGTCGGAGTCAATGATGATGTTTGTCACGATGTAGCGAGTTTCGCCATTGTGAGCTACTGAGATTCTTACTTTGTGCTTACCGCCTTTGAGAGCTTTGGCAGGCACGATAACTGCGTTCAATGTGGCCATTTTTTCGACAATAATTTGGAAATGTTTTACACTGAAATCGGCAATTTTTCGATTGTCGGAGAGCGTCAAAACTGACCGATTTCTAATTTAATTACTAACATTTCCCATTGAAATTCAGTTATTTCAGCCAAAAAGCACTATTTTTCTTACGTTTATACATCATTATTAAATAAATCCAAAGCTTGTTGTTCTGATATTTTCCTATTATCAACGGTGTCATTCAGAGTCTTTTTATGACCATATCCTAAAGTCCAAAAGCCGTTTCCGTCTTTATACCAATGATTAACGAATTTTTCATATTCTCTTATTTTTTCAAGAATACTTTCTGATGGTGTGTATTTTTCCATTTTATAAATTCTTTAGACATGTTTTGGATGGAGTGTAATTTGCCGGTATATTTAAACCACAGGTGTCAGTACTTGCAATATATTTTATGCCGTACAAGGTTATATCAAATTCATCTTTAGCACATACGAAGATTTTGAATTTATAATTTAATTTATTGCTCAGTGCTGTTATGCCTTTAATTCTGTTTAAGGAATGATCTATACTGTCGTTTATATAAGCGATAAATTCGTCCTTGTTTGCAAATACTTTTTTGGTTGCATTTGAATACAGCAATACATCCAAAAAATATTCATAACCAATACTGTCGATGTTTTCGTCCGTATTACTTAATTGTAGTGGTTTGCTCATATGACTGAAGCAACAAATGGACGTAAATCCTATAATGAAATAAAATATCTTTTTCATTTTAGCTATTTAATGATTGCATAAAAGGTGCAATTGGTTCTATTTCTAATATTGAACCAATTGGCGGTTTGTTGTCTACTCTTTATGGATATGCTTAATTGAAAATACTTTGTATCTGTTTGTTGTATGATTTTGAGTTTTTGTTTTCAGACAAGCGTTATTTGAAAGTCCATCCTTGATACACGTTCGAGCGATACGGGCACAGCTCACCGGAGAATGTCAGCTGGTCGCTGCTGAAATTTGAGTTTACGGTAGCGCTGCAGCGGGTTGAGCCTTTGGGCAGAGTGAACGTCACGTCGGCGGAAAGGGCAGTGCCGGTCACATACATCGTGTAGTTCAGATTTCCGCGTTTGTCGTAGTCGATGCGTTTTTTTGTCACGCGTCCCTCCACGGTAAGTCCGCCTATGCCGTTTGGGCTGTTGACAATGCCTTCAAGAGCAAACTGCACAACGGCTGTGTCGCCCTGCACGAGGACGAAGTTGGTGGTGCGGTTCACGTTGACGGTGCGTCCGTGCTTGCCGCGAATCTGGTCGGCAGTGATTACAAAGCGTCCTTCCTCCACGGCTTTTTTCGCCAGTTCGAAACTGATTGAGTCTTTGATTTCTTTTTCGCGTTTTTTGCGTGCTTTTTCCGCTTTCTTCTGCTCTTTGGTCAGAGTCGGAGTTTTCTCGGTGGCATAGATGTCGTCGGTCGGTTGGTTGTCGGCGACAGCGTAGCTTGCCGTAAGCAGACAGCTGACGGCAGCAATGATGAGAATAAATTGCTTTTTCATAGTCTAATTATTGGGGGATAAATTGTTATTGGAAGTTTCTTTTGTTGAAGCCTCTGAACCGCAGCTTCACGAGCGGGATGAGGACAATCGTCAGCAGCGAGCCGCTGAAAATTGTGAGCATCATCATTTGTATGCAGAATTCGATGTTTGACGGCAGCAGTCCGCCGTCGACCATCACTTTGAAAGTCTTGTAGGTTTCGGCCATCTCCGGACGGCCTTTCATGATTTCCATCATCGCAGTTGCGGTGCGGTAGAAAAAGTCGGGGTCGGCGAAGTCGAGGTAGCAGTAGGTGGCAAGCGCGCAAATCATCGACGCTCCGACAAATATTGTGATGCCGAGCATCCATAGTGCTGAAAACGATGCGTCTAAGCCGTATTTGCGGTAGGCGGAACGCAGCAGCGAGAAGTGGAGCGCAGGCACGCAGACGAGCATAGGCATGGCGATGATGCCGAGCAGCGAGTTGCGGTCGCTGAGAAACGACAGCACCGATACAACAGCCAGAAACAGACCCAAATACACACCGTTATGGGCGCCTTCTCGATATATGTCCTGAGATGTCAGCATTGATAAATCAAGTAAAGAGTTGTAAAAAAAACGTTGGTTGCCTGTAGTAAATCAAGGTTGTTGCAGGCCGTTCCCATTGTTTAGACTGCAAATTTGCAAATTTTTTCCTATGTCGCAAATTTTTTGGAGCATAAAACTGCGTTGCGGCATTAAAAAACATTGTCGGCGGGGTAGTTTTGTGCAATAGATGTTGTACCTTTGCAATGTCGTTCGCGCGACGCAATTAACATCTTGAAATCAGAAAAACTCAACAGATATGAATGTTGTCGACAGATTTTTAAATTATGTCAAGTTCGACACTCAGAGTGACGAACTTACCAATCTTACACCATCCACTCCGGGACAGATGATTTTTGCCCAGGCTCTTGAAAAGGAACTGCAGTCAATGGGGCTTGAAAACATATCGCTCGACGAGAATGGCTATTTGATGGCCACTCTTCCGGGCAACATTGACAAGAAAGTGCCTACTGTGGGATTCATCGCCCATCTCGACACGTCGCCCGACATGTCGGGACGCCACGTCAACCCGCGCATCGTGAAGGCTTACGAGGGCGGCGACATCGTGCTCGACAAAGACAGCAATGTGGTGCTTTCGCCTGCCGATTTCCCTGAGCTTTGCGAATACAAGGGTCAGGACCTTATCGTGACCGACGGCAAGACGCTGCTCGGAGCCGACGACAAGGCGGGTATCGCTGAGATTATCACTGCTGTGGAATATCTGCAGGCTCATCCGGAAATCAAGCACGGTGACATCCGCATCGCGTTCAATCCCGATGAGGAAATCGGTCTGGGCGCGCACAAGTTTGACGTGGAGCGTTTCGGCGCCGACTGGGCTTACACGATGGACGGCGGAGCGATAGGCGAGCTTGAGTTTGAGAATTTCAACGCAGCGTCGGCTAAGGTTACGTTCAAGGGACGCAACGTGCATCCAGGCTATGCCAAGCACAAAATGATAAACTCTATCCGCATCGCCAACCAATTCAGCATCATGTTGCCGCGGTGGGAAACTCCGGAACACACCGAGGACTATGAGGGATTCTATCACCTTATCGGCTTTGAGGGCACGGTGGAGGAGTCGAAGCTGACTTACATTATCCGCGACCACGACCGCGACCGCTTTGAGCGCCGCAAGAAGGAACTTGAGCATCTTGTGCGCAAGGTGAACCATGAGTATCCCGGTTGCGCATCGATAGAAATCAAGGACCAATACTACAATATGCGTGAGAAAATCGAGCCGGTGATGTATATTGTCGACATCGCAAAGCAGGCTATGGAAAATGCCGATGTGGCTCCGAAGGTGCAGCCTATCCGTGGCGGCACAGACGGCGCGCAGCTGTCGTTCAAGGGTCTGCCTTGTCCCAACATCTTTGCCGGTGGACTGAACTTCCACGGCCGCTATGAGTTTGTGCCGATTCCTTCAATGGAGAAAGCAACCGATGTGGTTGTGGAAATCTGCAAACTCGTGGCTCAACGATAAAGAAAAACGCTGTATGCCGCAGAAAACTCTCGTAGTGATTACTGGACCCACGGGGGTGGGAAAAACGGCGGTTGCCATACGTCTGGCGCGTGACCTCGGCACGGAAATCGTGTCGGCGGACTCGCGCCAGATTTTTCGTGACATTCCCATCGGGACTGCCGCCCCTACAGCCGACGAGCTTGCCGCTGTGCGCCATCACTTTGTCGGAATCCTCGGTTTGGACGAATACTACAGCGCCGCGCAGTTTGAGGAGGACGCGTTGGCGGTGATCGGACGCTTGTTCCTGACCCACGACTATGTGGTGATGTGCGGAGGTTCGATGATGTATGTCGACGCAGTGTGTAAGGGCATCGACCAGCTGCCCACGATAAGCGACGACGTGCGCCGCGACGTGGCGCGCCGGCTTGCTGAGGATGGTGCCGACGCTATGCGTGAGGAGCTGCGCAGGCTCGACCCCGTATATTATGAGCAGGTTGACTTGAACAATGTGAAGCGCGTGGCGCATGCGGTGGAAATCTGTCTGCAGTCGGGAAAGCCTTACTCGTCTCTGCGCACGGGCACTGTGAAGCAGCGGCCGTTCAGAATTGTAAAGATTGGTTTGAATCTGCCGCGGCAAGAGCTTTTCGACCGCATCAACCGGCGTGTTGAGAAGATGGTGGAGGAGGGGCTTGTCGAGGAGGCTCGCCGCGTCTATCCGCTGCGCCACCTCAATTCGCTCAACACCGTAGGCTACAAGGAGATGTTTGCCTATTTCGACGGCACGATGGATTTCCCGACTGCCGTGGCTCGGTTGCAGAAAAACACGCGCGTCTACGCCAAGAAGCAGCTTACGTGGTATGCCAAGGACGCCGGCATGCATTGGTTTGCCCCGACCGACTACGACGCTGTACGCCGTCTTGTTTCCAATCCGTCGCTCTGAATTTTCGGGCATCGCCTGGAAAAAAGTTGTAAATTCGCATATCAAACAGTGGAAAAAAGTTGCAAGGTATGCTTAAAATCGGTTGTTGGAAAGGCGTTAGTAGCCAATTTCTAATGACCGATTTTGGCTAAATTAACCCCGCTGCGCCAGCCGATTGATTCGAAAGCGCGGCGGTTGCCGCATAAGCCTTTACTTTCCGATGCAGTGGTAGATGAAGCCTTCCTCTGAGAGTTCGGCTTCGTCGTAGATGTTGCGTCCGTCAACGATGACGTTGCCGCGCATCGTACGGCTCACCACGCCCCATGAAGGCAGGCGGAACTGTTTCCACTCGGTGAGAAGGGCAAGGGCGTCGGCATCGACCACGGCGTCATACATGTCGCGGGCATAAGCCACACGGTTGCCGATGCGCCGGCGGCATTCGTCCATTGCCACAGGGTCGTAGACCACCACCTCTGCGCCGGCTTCAACCAGCTTGTCGATGACAACCAGTGCCGGAGCCTCGCGCATATCGTCGGTCTCAGGCTTGAACGCCAGTCCCCACAGGGCTATGCGCTTGCCGCGCAGGTCGCCGCCGAAGAATGCCGAGAGCTTGTCGTAGACGATTGATTTCTGACGCTCGTTGACCGATTCCACTGCCTCGATTACGCGCATGCGGTAGCCATGCTCCGCGCCGGTGTGGATAAGGGCTTTCACGTCTTTGGGGAAGCACGATCCGCCGTAGCCGCAGCCGGGATAGAGGAACTTTGTGCCGATACGGGCATCGGCGCCGATGCCCTTGCGCACCATGTTGACATTGGCTCCGACAAGAGCGCACAGATTGGCTATGTCGTTCATGAACGAGATGCGCGTGGCAAGCATTGAGTTGGCTGCGTACTTGGTCATTTCCGCCGATGCGATATCCATGAATATCACGCGGAAATTGTTGAGCAGGAACGGACGGTAGAGGCGTTCCATCACTTTGCGCGCACGCTCCGATTCGATACCGATTACCACACGGTCGGGCGACATGAAGTCTTTTATCGCCGCGCCTTCCTTCAGAAATTCCGGATTTGACGCCACCTCAAACGGCACGTCGACACCGCGTCGCTTCAGCTCCTCGCGGATGGCGGCTTTGATTTTGTGGGAAGTGCCGACAGGCACGGTGCTCTTCGTGACGAGCAGAGCGTATTTGTTGATGTTGCGGCCGAATGTGCGCGCCACCTCAAGCACGTAGCGAAGGTCGGCGCTGCCATCCTCGTCGGGAGGGGTGCCGACGGCGCTGAACACCACTTCCACCGTGTCGATCACGTCTTCAAGACGGGTGGTGAAATGCAGGCGTCCTGCCTCCACGTTGCGCTTGACCAAGTCATCGAGCCCCGGCTCGTAGATGGGGATGTCACCGTTTCTAAGGTTTGCAATCTTTTTCTCGTCGATGTCGACACAGGTCACGTCGACGCCGACTTCGGCGAAGCATGCGCCCGAAACAAGACCTACATATCCAGAACCAACAATCGCTATATTCATTTTATATCTTTTTTTACAGTTTTACCAATCAAAAGGAATGCCAACACTCTGTTTTTCCCTATCGCCCAATTGGCTCCAAGCGCTGCAAGAATGATGAAGAAAGCGAAAAACGCCGACACCATCACCGACGGCATAAACGTGAGCCCAAGCATGCGCATAGGCTCCTGAAGCGGTGTGAGAGGGAAGAGGAAAAAGTAGTGGAGCAGGTAGATGCCGAGACTCTCGTTGCCGAGAAGAGTCAGCCAGCGTCCGGCGCGCGTCGAGGCAAACGTCTCAACGTCGCTGCGGTAGACCAACCCGAACACCACGGTCATCAGCGAGGCATGGAGCACGGGTTGCGCCACAAACTGGCACCATGCCGGTAGGGCAGGAAACTCCCACGTGTATACGGAATAATACCACGTGCCGAACGCCGCCACGGCAGCCGCTGTGGCAACCCACGGCTGTGTAGCCATGCGGCGGAACGCGTCGGAATATTTGCGGGCGAACACTCCCATCATAAACACCGGGAAAAACTGTGTGAGCAGTCCGATGCCTACGGGGTCGAAGTTTGCAGCGGGGTCGGAAATAAGGGGCGACACAAGAATCAACGCCAGATATGCGGCGGCTGGTATGGCAACCTGCATCCACAAGCGTCGCGCTGCAGCCATCAGACGGCTTATGCCGGCATAGATAAGCACCACCTCAAACAGTGTCAGCGTAAACCAATAGCCGTCTTTCCAATACGTGGTGAGAAGTTGCGGCCACGACTGCGACAAGGGCGATTGCAGACGGCTGTGCGGAAAATACCACATCCACAGCGCACTTACTGCCAGAAACGGTATGATAAGCTGCCAGAAGCGTTTGCGCAGATTGGGCATGGCGAAATCACCGTTGCCGGTAAGCTTATAGGTGAAATAGCCGCTGATAAAGAAAAATATCGGCATATGGATTTGTCCAACAAGCTTGAAAAGCACAGCGCTGTCGATGTCGCGTATGCACATCGTCAGCACGTGCCCCATCACCACCAGATATATGGCGATGCCCTTCAGCACATCGAACGCAGCCACCCGTTTTTTAGTTGTTGTCATCGTTTTTGGTTTACTCGGGGCAAAGTTACTCTTAAACTGCCATTTTTCAAAGAAACAGCAGTGGAATAGGCGCAAATAAACGCTCAGAAAAAAATATTTGCAAAAAAGTTTTTTTGATTGAAAAATTTCATACATTTGCAATGTGTTGCCCACGCTGAAAATCTTGATAGAGTTGAGGCGAGGCAAACGAATATATAAAAAGGCGTTAACTGTGCGCTTTGGTTTTGACGTTCAGAGAACTTCGCAACTTTCGGTGAGTTTGAAAGTTGCAGACTGTGTATTTGCCGGTTGCCCATTAAAGGTAAGCCTTGAAATGTCAGTCCCGACGATTTCGAGTGTCTTGTCTTTAGCACCAATCACAAGATGTCCTCCCAAATGTTGGCGATAGCCGACACGTAGGTTATGACATCATCTTTCTCGTTCCCACAGAACGAGTTATTCAAGTTCTTAAACTCTTTCCATTCACATCGTGCATTTTCCTGCGGATACTCACGAAGGAGGTATTGTTGTAATTCGTGTTCGAGCATAGTGTCCTTGTATGATAGTCATGAAAAAAGTCTATTAGAGCCATCAAAACAACTCTAGTTGCACTTTACCTTTCAAATTATAATAAATTCTATTCTTTATCTTCTTTTTTTCCACTTGCGACATCTTCTCAAGATAGCGCTTCATTTTGTCATCTCTCCAATCTATGTGTAATTTGCTAATGATTTCTTTTGCGGAAATCATTTCGACACTATTTAATACTGCAATTATATTTGAATCCAGTGTGTCTTTTTCTAACTGTTTAGGACTTTTTTGTTCATCAGGGCTAAGGGGTAAAGTCTTTCCACATATATCTACGGCGAATGCTCCTTTCTGAATAAGTAGACGATTTGCATTTTTTTCATTATCGTCAGGATATCTGACATAGATAGGACGATTCTTTCTTAGACCATCAAGCACACCAGCCCAAGTTCCCCCTTTATCATCACTTTGAGCTACAAATATTTCTGATGCCATACCATATATAATAGGATTACGTGCCATTGCAAATTCTACCGACCATGGCGCTTTGGGAGCAAAAGCACTCATAACCAACACATTTCCTTGAATGATATGTTTTAGATATTGTTTAAAGCCAGAGCCAAAAGTCATTATGCCCTGTGGAAGCACAATAATACTTTTCCCATTTGCATTAACTGCTGAGTCTAAAGCTTGGCGATCCACTCCTTTTGCAAAACCACTGACAACGACCTTGTTATCTGTCACAGCTTTCCTTGCTATATTTTCTGTAAAAGCTAAAGACTTCTCATCGGCACTTCGTGACCCAACAATAGCAATAGACTCTTCTTTCAACAGCGATTTGTTTCCTTTTATATATATAACAACAGGAGCATTAAACTTTAAATTTTTTTTCAAAAGCTTAGGGTACTCTTCATGAGTTACAGGTAATATGTCATACCCTTGAGACATTAAGTCTTCCACGAGAAATGAGTTGTTTGCCAATTGAAGTCTTGCTTCTTCAAACTGATTTTTCTCAGTTTCATTCAGCCCGACAATATCCCAATTTGAAGATTTTTCAAACAATTCTATTATGGATATTTGTGGAACGTGTTGAAAACAGTTTACATATATCTCATTCTTACGCTTGGTCCACATCTTAGGAATCAATGCAAGCGTTATCCAATATGTCAATTCTTGTTTGTTCATAATGTACCTCCTACAGTTTTTGCTATAACGATAGGAACAATATATGTTGCTCCTTTTCGTGTTAATAAATTTCCAACTTCTTTTAGTGTTGCGCCACTATCGTATATATCATCTATCAAGAGTATTGTTTTACCTTTGATTATGCCATCCTCTATATCAAATGCATCCAATACATTTTCACGTTTGCTGTATGAATTCTGAAACATCTTTTGTTCTTGTGTTACACGCACCTTTTTCAAAGCATGACTTATAGGAACGCTTATTACACTTGCAAACTTCATGGCAAAGTTCTTTACAAGATCTCCAGATTTTGTTGGAGGCAAGTATAGTACTAAATCAAATTTAACATCTCCGAATTTCTTTCCAAACATAGACAAGGTCTTTTTTAACAGGAAATCAGGAAAATCCCCTCCATTCTCATATTTACTTCGATGTATAGCTGCTCCTACATTGGAAGTTCCATAATAAGAGGCTGCATAGCCATTCACCATATGTGATGCTTTTCTTAGATGCTCTTTTATTATTTCTACTTCTTCATAGGTATAATCAGATGTTCTAAAATCATTTTTATATTCATTCACATATCGTTCTATGGAATCACTATTTTTTTGTATTGTTTTCTCTATCAAAATCTTGTAGGGAGAAGGTAAACAAACTCTAAATCCACCCTTTCTAGTTGTCCATGAAGAAAGCTCCAAAATTGGGAAATACGTATCCCTAAAGTCCTCAAGCTTCTTCGTTAGCTCTGGTGACGTAACTACGTGAATTTTCTCTAAATTCGTGTTGTCGCAATTTCTATAATCCATTTGCTCGTCACTATCCAGAAACTTGCATAAGTATTTCATTCTTGGCATATCAGTATATATATACTGTTCCATAGAACGAAGTTCATTCAGCTTTGCTTCTCTCTGCTCCTCAAAATATTTTGTATTTAGGACCGGGGCATTATATTGGTATTCATATTTCTTTGTTTTGCCATAGATAACCTCCTTGATGATTCCTTGATCTATCAGATCTGCTTTAATCACCCTTGCTTGAGTTTGCTTAAGATTAGCCTTTTTTAGGATTTCTCTCTCAGACAGAGGTTCTTCTTTTAATAATTCTATGACCTTTTGATATTTTTTTAATGACGGACGAGCACCATCTATGAATGAAAGAGGAAGTACTGAGTCTGTAGGCACTTCTCTTCCATTGTCTTTACTTTCATTGTAAAACAATATTATACGTGTAGGTTTTCCGTCACGTCCCGCACGTCCAATCTCCTGATAGTAGTGAATAGGTGATGCTGGAATTTGAGTATGTATGATAAAACGAATGTCAGGCTTATCTATTCCCATACCTAAAGCATTGGTTGATACTACACACTTCCATCTGTTTTGCATTAGGCCACTCTCTATAGACCTTCTTGTATCTGCATCGAGACCTGCATTATAATCTATAGCTTTGACTCCGACAAACTGAAGCCATTTCGCATAAGTTTCTGTGTCTATACGTGTGCCTGTATATATTAAGCCAATACCATCTAATTTGCCAATGTTTTGAGCCAACCATATCATTTTTTCATCTTCAGACATAACCTTTATTACTTGCAGAGCAAAGTTCGGTCGCGCAAGGCTTCCTCTGATTGTAGTCAATTGTCCACCTATCTGTTGTTCAATATCATGTTGAACCCTTTTTGTTGCGGTTGCAGTAGTAGCAAGGACAGGTAAGTTCTTCGGAAGGAACTGTACTAAATTAATAATCCTGCGGAACGATGGCCTAAAATCATGACCCCAAACAGAAATAGTATGTGCTTCATCAATTACAATCATTGAAAGCTTTATGTGGCGAGTAGCTTCTATCCATTCGTCATTCTCCTGTCTTTCGGGTGCTATATATAATATCTTTACTTCATTGTTTTTAGCGCGTCGAATAGCTTCTTGATTATCCTCATGCGACTGCTCTGAATTAATATAAGCTGCAGGAATGCCTTTTTTCACCAATCCTCTGACTTGATCACGCATTAGAGCTATCAGTGGAGAAAATACAACCGTAACACCATCAAATACTGTGGCAGGGAACTGGTAACATAACGATTTGCCGAATCCAGTACGTTCTATCATTAGGATTCGTTCTCCTCGAAGTATTCGTTCGATAGACTTCCACTGTTCATCATAGAAATGCTCTATGCCAAATTTTTCCTTCAATTTTGTTTCAGCATCTTTTCTTGTCAAAATAATCTGCATACGCATTTTGTTTTAGATATTTTTTATATTGCAAAATCATTTCACCTCTGACATTATCCGAAATGGAGGGCGTACAAGAGGTAAGTCTTGCACATGGACACGATGAACCGGTGTCGGTAGGTTGCCCATTATACAATGAAGCGTCAGCCGCTAAAGGCTGTTTGGTGTTATCTTCCAATGTTGTTGCTCAGAGGTTAGATTAAACCAATAAACTTTCTTTTGATAGGATTGTTATAATTCGACCATAAAGGTAGGTAAATAAATTAAGATTAAGAAAAAAAACGAGTGGAAAATTGGTGTTGAGGAGAAGTTTTAACGTTTGCGGGGGTGCTTGTTTTTTTGTCGGTGGATTTGGAGGCGAGAAGGTGTCGGGCGGGCGGCTTTGACCGGCGAAAATGACGATATGCATCGACAGAGGGCGGCTATAATCAAAAAAACTTTCAAAAAACGGCAATCGATTTTTTTGTTACGATGGGAAATGCTAATTTTGCAGACTGTACGTACAAGAAAGAATTTATGGATATATCTGTTATAGTTCCGCTGTATAATGAGGCGGAATCGCTGCCTGAACTGGAGGCTTGGATTGAACGCGTGATGAAAGCCAACGGGTTCTCGTATGAGATTATTTTTGTCAACGATGGCTCGACCGACGCTTCGTGGAAGGTTATCAACGACTTGAAGGCCAAGAGTGCGGCTGTGAAGGGTGTTTGTTTCCGCCGCAACTATGGCAAGTCGCCGGCGCTTAACGTGGGATTTGAGCGTGCCGAGGGCGATGTGGTGATTACTATGGACGCCGACCTTCAGGATAGTCCTGACGAGATTCCGGAACTTTATCGGATGATTATGGAGGATGGCTACGACCTTGTGTCGGGATGGAAGCAGAAGCGCTACGACCCGCTGTCGAAGACGATTCCTACAAAGCTTTTCAATGCCACGGCGCGCAAGGTGAGCGGCATCAAGAATCTGCACGATTTCAACTGTGGTCTGAAGGCTTATCGCAAGGATGTGGTTAAAAACATCGAGGTTTATGGCGAGATGCACCGCTATATCCCTTATCTTGCCAAAAATGCGGGTTTTGCACGCATCGGCGAGAAGGTTGTGCACCATCAGGCCCGCAAATATGGCACTACGAAGTTTGGCTTGAACCGTTTTGTCAACGGTTATCTCGACTTGCTGAGTCTGTGGTTTATCTCGAAGTTTGGCGGTAAGCCGATGCATATTTTCGGATTTCTCGGCTCAATAATGTTTCTTATCGGTTTTGTGTCGGCCATAGTGGTTGGCGCGATGAAGCTGTGTGCCATGTATAATGGCATGCCTTACCGTCTGGTTACCGACTCTCCGTATTTCTACATCGCTCTGACGATGATGCTTATGGGCTCGCAGTTTTTCCTTGCCGGATTTATCGGTGAGCTGATTGCCCGCAATGCCGAGGGCCGCAACAGTTATCAAATCCGTGAGGAGATTTGACGTGGGTATGACGGCTTTGCGCAACATATTGCTGGCGTTGTCGATAGGTGTGATTATGTGGATGGCGTCGTGCAGCAACAACGGCTGCGAGGAGAATTCTTCGAGTCTTCCGTTGGCTGGGTTTTATTCGTCGCAGACGAAGACGTCGATTGCGATTGACTCGCTGACGGTCTATGGCATCGGGTCTCCTGGCGATTCGGCGATTATCCGCAACCAGTCGTCGACCAAGCAGGTCTATCTGCCGTTTGATGTCGACGCTGATTGCTCGCGCTTTGTGATTCAGTATAACCAGCAGGATTTGGAGGGCATAACCGACACGGTGACGGTCTGCTACGACCGTGTGCCGTTTTTCTACTCCAAGGACTGCGGAGCGTTTTATGTGTTTGACGTCACGGACTACAGCGTGTCGCACAATCTGATTGATTCCATCCAAGTGCCGCAGCGGCGTATAGACAACACCAACACTGAAAATATCAAGATATTCTTCCGGACAGGGGAGGCCGGCGCACAATGAGGCGGCTGGCTGTGATTGCGGTGCTGCTGCTGACGCTTGTTGTGGCAGTGGCTCAACGCAAGGTGACTCCGGTGGCGTCGACCGACGAGCTGAAGCCTGTGACGAAGGAGGAGCTGAAGGAGATACGGCGCCAGGAGAAGCTGAAATTCCTGCGCACCGACTCGTTGACGCTCGACTCGTTGCGCCGCGATTCAATCGAGCGTGCGTCGAAACGCGTATATCGCCCGACGCTGATGGGAGTCACGCTTGGTGTCAACTTTTGGGGGCCTCTTATGCGTGCGCTCGGTCAGGACTATGGCGATGGCGACGTGTGGGCGGCAGTGAATATCAGAAACCGCTATATCCCGGTGGCGGAAGTGGGTTTCGGACAAGCCGACTGCTCTCCTGAGGACGGTAATTTTACATATAAGAGTAAACTTGCTTTGTATGGCAAAATCGGAATGAACTACAATTTCCTTTATGCCAAAGACCCTAAATATCAGCTGTATGCCGGTGTGCGCTTTGCTGCGTCAAAGTTTAACTATGACGTTACCGGCATCACTGTCGACAATGGCTATTGGGGCAAGGACCCGTCGACGTTTGACTTGCGCGGGCAAAGCAGCTCTGCGTTCTGGGGCGAGGCAGTGGTAGGCATTCAGGTTGAACTGTTTAAAAATTTCTCAATGGGATGGTCGGTGCGCTACAATTTCCCGTTTTCCGTCAAGGATTCGCCCAATTCGCGGCCGTAC
>SAMEA3663023__coassemble_1355_pt1 | contig 13667 bp, 12 predicted proteins | sample SAMEA3663023__metabat2_high_PE_022 | metagenome-assembled genome bin SAMEA3663023 (sample SAMEA3663023) | pig gut metagenome | biome: pig gut; feature: pig-associated habitat; material: faeces | place: France | collected 2012
ATCGAGAAACGATGTAGGCTCATCGAGCAGGATTACGGGTGTCTGCTGCGCCACAGCGCGCGCAATCATCGCTTTCTGGCGCTCGCCGTCGGAAAGTTCGGCGACAAATTTTTCAGCCTTATGGCTTATTCCCACCGCCTCCATCGCCTCTGCCACAATCTCACGGTCGCTGCTGTCAAGACGCCCGAGAAATCCCGTGTGAGGCTGACGCCCGAGTCCCACAAGTTCCTCAACAGTCAATCCGCCGGCTTGAGTGCGGTCGGTCGACACGACGCTCACCATCTTGGCCAACTCCTTGCGGCTCATTGATTTCAACGATTTTCCATCGACAAGCACATCCCCCTGCAGCGGCCTCTGCGTCCCGGCAATGGTGCGCAGCAAGGTTGACTTGCCGGCACCGTTTGCGCCAAGCATACTCACAAGCTGTCCGCCGCAAAGCGACAGGCATGTGTCAGCCACCACAACATTTATCTTCTTGTCCACAACATATCCGGCAGACACGTTTTTAATTTCGAGCAAGCGTTTCATCTCTGTCAGTTGAAATAGAATATCTTACGGCGGTTGATTATCACGTAAAGTATCACCGGCACACCGGCAATCGGCGTGATTGCATTTATAGGAATCATACCATTGTCCATCGGCAACACACTCACCAGCGTGCACGCCATCGCCACAACCGCGCCGGCAAGGATAGCCACTGGAATCAACCGGTAGTGGTCGGACGTGCGGAGCAGCAGACGCGACACGTGGGGCACCACAAGTCCGATAAATCCTATAGGACCGCAGAATGCCGTGACAACAGCTGTAAGCAGTCCGGTGACCACAAGCAGCACATTGCGCGTGGAGCGAAGGTTGACGCCAAGGTTTTCAGCATAACGCCTGCCCAGCAGCAAGGCGTTGAGCGGCTTTATCAGCAGCAACGAGGCGGCAAGCCCCACAACCACAACAGCGGCAAAAACCGGCAATTGGCGGAGCGTGACTCCGGAGAAATTGCCAAGCCCCCATATCACAAACGAATGCACTCCCTCTTCTGTGGCAAAGAAATTAAGCAACGAGATTGCCGACGAGGCGATATAACCTATCAAAATACCAACAATCAGCAACATCGTGCTGCTCTTCACAACGTTCGACATCACGAGCAGCAAAGCCATCACAACCATCGCTCCCACAAATGCGCCGGTAAGCGTGGCTACATATCCGCCAGCGGCGACACCAAGTACAGTGGCAAACGAGCTGCCGAACGCAAGCATAGCGCATCCGGCACCCAGACTTGCCCCCGTGGAGATGCCAAGAATCGAGGGGTCGGCGAGCGTGTTGCCAAACAGGGTCTGCAACAGCAGTCCCGACACGGCGAGCGCACCTCCGGCAAGCGCAGCCGTGACGACAAGCGGCAGCCGACTTTCGAATATTATAAAATTCCACGGCTCATAGTCTGACGGACGACCGGTCAGAATGCGCCACACCTCAACAGCCGGCACATCGACTGTGCCCACAAGCAGAAGCGACAAAGCGAGAGCGACTATCGCAAAAACGAGCAAAGCCGTCACTATACGGAAACGTGCCATCTATCAATCCCCCATCGGTTTATAATATTGCAACGAGTAGTCAGGCAACAAGTCGGGATGAAACAGTTTCACGTATTCGCGAAGCAGACGCTCGGGATGGAACGGTGTTTCCTCAAAAATCCCGCTTGTGGCGGAATCGACATAATAGACTCCATGATTGGAAAACGCGCTGAAACGGTCGTTGTGCGGATAAAGCGCAAGCATTGACTTGCGGTCAAGCGTCTGTCCGTAGACGGTGACAAGCCAGAAGTCGGCTTTCTGAGCCTTGTCAAGCACCTGCGGAAAGTCGAGCGACAACGATCCAGTCGACTGGTCGGCAGCCCATGGATATGCTGCGCCGGCATCGGCATAAAGCGAAGCCTTGTAGCTTTTGCCTCCTGGCACATACCATACCCCGTTGATGGCATATTCTGAAATCACCATGGGATGCTTGTCGGCTTTCTGAGCAACAGCCTTCACCTCGGCATAATCCTTAGCCACCTGAGCATAGACCTTCGCTGCCTGGCCGCTCTTGCCGAAGAGCAGTCCGATAAACTCAATCCAGCGTGCGCGGTTAAGGGGCGTGGACTCCATATAGTCTGCCATCTCAACAATAGGTATTCCCATATTGCCTATCGCTCCATAACCGCTGTTCTGCATCGGCGACAGGAATATGGCCTCCGGCGCGGCACTGACGATACGTTCAGTGGATGGCGACATCGACGAGCCGCAGTCGGATATCTTTCCGGATTTCAAACCGGCAACCACTTCGGGTGTCTTGAAATACTGTGCATCGAGCACTCCGACGATGGCATTTCCGCAGCCCAGCTCCACAATCGGACGGGCATACACATCACTGTAGACCACCGCCGAGCGCAACGGCACTTTTATCACCGTCGCATCGGGAAGCCCGCCGGGAAGCGGCTTGTCGCGTGGCACAAGCGCATAGCAGTGAAGTGTCTGTCCAGCCTTCCACGGATCGCGCACGGTCACCAGCGTATATCCGTCTTTCTCCTCTATGTCGAGCAGCTCCGACTCGATTTTTTTCTCTCTACCGCATCCTGCCAGCACGAGCACCGCCAGCAACAGCATAAATATCCTTGTTCTCATCGATTATATTTTTTCACTGATTAAAAAATAAGCAATACAAAGGTAGTCCAATGCCGACTACAAACAAAATATGCCTTTTGAAAATTTCACAATAAAAAAACATCCCAGAAACTTCACAGCCTCCGAGATGCCAAAATTCACACATGAAACAAATCTTATTTTCTTGCACTTGTAATGCCATTGTCAAGGACGGCCTCCGCCAAATGCAGTGCCTACTATACCGACACTGCCATACAATATAACGTATCGCCATCCATCGTAAAAAAAACATTTACGTATGTCGAAATGTTCACTTTCCAAACAGAGATTACGCAACTCCTGCATTCCGCCATCAACACGAGTCATCACAAGCGAAGTTTCCGCCTGCGACGACACCGACATTGCCAGCAACAATGCTGGAACAACAAACATCCTTTTCACAATCAAAACTTAAAAATCTAAACCTAAAACCATTGTATCACCACAAAAGTAATACACACACCTTGCAAAACCAACACTTTTGATATTTTTACTGCGTTTTTACCGACAAATTGACAGTTTTGCACGAAAAACCCCGAAAAACTTCGCAGCCTCCCGGGGATCATCACACATAAAACAAATCAATATGAAATAAAATTCTTTTAATCTATTCGCTTATCAAACCATGCCAATTGCCGACAAAACATCTGGAATTTGCCAGAGAAGCTTTGCCTGGACATTGCATCTATTTTTCAAACCTCCTTTTTCAAAATCTATATATCCTACCTTTTTTCGACGGCAAATTTATCACTTTGTAAACACAATTCCAAATAAATCCAACAAAATGTCACATTTTATCGACAAAAGATTGTCTTTTTCCATTTTTAAAGATTTGGATTCGTTTTTTTTAGATTTCAAAATCAGAGAAATCCGGAGTGCCGGCAAGCAAAGAGGCGCAAAAGACCAGACGTGTATACACACAAAAAGAACCGTCATCGCAAGAATACGACAACGGAACTATTCGTTCTGCGTAACCCTATTAAAGTATTACTTATTGATAGAGTGAGAAACCGACAGACGTGCACGACCTTTAGCACGACGGCGAGCAAGCACCTTGCGTCCGTCGGCAGTCGACATTCTTAAACGGAAACCGTGTTTGTTCACTCTCTTTCTGTTCGAAGGTTGGAATGTTCTTTTCATTTTTGTATCTTATTTCGTTATTATTCAGTATTTCGGACTGCAAAAGTAACCATTAATTTCCTAAAAACAAAGCAATCAGTCCAAATATTTCAGAAAGATTTTCACATTCTTCTGATTTTCAAACCGATACATTAGCGCAAACGGTCGCAATCGTGGATGATTTTATAGTCTTTTTGGATACGGCTCTTCGCCATCAGCGTGCAGGCAAGTGCAAGCACAGGCAGCGGAGCTGTCATCGTGAATCTCGGCTCAACAACCGCCATAAAATATCCGCCAGCCACAACGGCAATTTCCGCCAACATGAGCAGAACGCCTACAGAACACAGCATTTGCTGCATTTTCAGGTTTTTAAACTTAGTGATTGTGACAAGCAAAAACACTGCAATTGCGGCGGCAAGCACACGTGCCACCAAGACAGCGCCGCCCAATTCAACCACCGGCTGCGCAACACGCAACGGCTCGACCGCCGGGAATGCCGCCGCCAAAGCCATCGCTATCACTGAAATAAGCAGATAAACCGTCTGCCAACGTTGTAGTACCATATTCTATTTTTTCTGCAAATTTACTATTTCCTCCAAATCCTGACAACACCTCGCCAACTTTTGCAATGACTTATGGCAAGATTTTTGCTCTTTATTTGTATATTCGCAAATAAATTCAATATACGACAATGACCGACTTCCACAAAAAAAGCATTCAATCGCTGCTTTCAGAGAAACGCCTTGCTGAGGCGTTCGCCGAACTGCGACAGACGGCACAGACGCTGCAAAACTGGCAATTGAACAACCGGCTCGACGAGCTGGAGGAGTCATACAAATATATGATCCGCTATGTTGCAGACGGATGCAACGACCCTCAACGCGAGGAAATCCACAACGGCATCACCGCAAAACTGATGGAGCTTGCCGACATTACCGAACAAGAGCTGACAGTGCAGAACTCGCCTAAACTATACTACGAGACGCTGCGCATGGAGCGCAAGTACCCCAGAAGTCTGGAGGCGCTGCTCGAAGCATACCGCGAATGCGCCGACAAGACAGCATTGTTCTACGAGCTGCCGGCAGACAAACGCGACAGTGACCAGGAGAGGACACTGCTAATGGAGAAAGAAAAAGCCGCCAACGCTGTTTTCAAGCATATATGGGTCACTTTTCCCGTGACCGCCAACGAAGCCGGCACACTCGACAAGCTGTTTGCCGACGCCGACGCCACGGCAGAAATAAAGGAATTGGCGATGGCGGCGACAATGCTCAGTCTGCTCGAGCACTACAGCGAGCACCTTCTGCTGTCGCTGCTCGACCTCTATGCCGCAAACGCTTTCAACGACGCATCGCTGTCAATGAAAGCGCTGTGCTGCGCGCTGATTGCCATGCACTGCCACCGCGAAACCATACAGCACTCAAACGCCATCTCACTGCGTATTGCCAACATTGCCGACAGCGAGCGCGGACGCCGCGACATCATGACCGTGTTTCTGCAATTCATCCGCAGCCGCTCCACTGAGAGAATCAGTCAGAAGGTGCGCGACGAATTGGTGCCTAAACTGATGAAACTAAGTCCGGAGATGCGGCGCAAGATGCGCGACGGGTTTTCAGACGACATCGAAGAAATGGCAAAAAACCCCGACTGGCAGGAAATGCTCAACGAGTCGGGCATCACCGACAAGATGCAGGAGCTGAGCCGCATGCAGGCTGAAGGCAGCGACGTGTTTCTCAGCTCGTTCGCCAGGCTGAAAAGCTTTCCATTCTTCAACGACGTGGCGAATTGGTTTGTTCCGTTCACACCACGCCACTCGAGCATATTCCGCGTGTTTGCCGGCAACAGCGGCAGCATGTTGCTGTCGATGGTTGACCGCACAGGAGCATTCTGCGACAGCGACAAATTCTCATTCGCCCTGTCGGTAGCCACGATGCCCGACCAGCATCGCTCGATGATGATGGCACAATTCGACGAGCAGCAGGAGCAGGTCATCAACGAAATGGCAGGCAGCCTCCCCAACCCCGACAAGCAGCGGGAGAACATCGCCAACAAATATGTGCAAAGCCTATACCGCTTCTTCAACCTGTTTCGCAGCCGCAACGATTTCTACAACCCGTTCTCGACAAGGCTCAACCTTATTGACGTGCCGTTTGTCAGCGACGCCCTTTCCGACACAAAAAGCCTGCGGCTGATTGCCGAGTTTTATTTCAGCATGCAATGCTACACCGACGCGCTGTCGACATTCGGCAAAGTGTTGAAACAAGACTCGCCTACAGCCTCCGACTATCAGAAGACTGGCTACTGCCACGAGCAACTGAAACAATACGTGCTTGCCACCGCCGACTATGAGAAAGTCGAGCTGCTCAAGCCCAACGATGTGTGGACCCTCAAGCATCTGGCTCTTTGCTACAGGGCCGTAAACGACACGGAGAAAGCCATCGCCAACTACAAACGCGCGGAAACGCTGCAGCCCGACAATGTGGCGCTTGCCAACAATATTGCCAACTGCCTGCTTGAAGGCGGACGGATTGAGGAGGCGTTGAAATACTTCTTCAAAGTGGACTATCTGGCATCAAAAGGCGAACGGACAATGCGCCCCATCGCCTGGTGTTCGTTCCTGATTGGAAACTACAGCCAAAGTGTGGACTACTACAACCGCATCATCGCCAAGCAGCCCGGTGCAAACGACTACATCAACCGCGGACATGCCCTGCTGTGCAGCGGACAGGTGAAAGACGCCGTGGCAAGCTATATGGACGCCGTTGACAAATCAGGCGGCAGTGAGGTGCTGAAAACACTTGACGACGACCGCCACTACCTGCTCGACGCCGGTGTGGACAAACTCACCATCGCGCTGATATTCGACAAAATCCGATACAAAGGTTTGGGCACTTCGGAAAATATGTAGTAAATTTGCAAAAACATCAGTTATTATAAAAATATGAATTTCAAATCATTAATCATTCCATTATTATTTACAGCACCAATAATGACAAACGCTGAAAATATATTCTTTGAGGAATTCAAAACGACACACAACGTTGTGCCGTTCGACAGAATCGAGAAGAGTTTCTATGAGGAAGCAGTCGATTCAGGTATCAAACAAGCAGACCGCGAAATCGAGGTTATCGTCAACCAGCGCTCGCGCCCTACGTTTGAAAACACTATCGAGGCGCTTGAGAATGCCGGAGAGATGCTCAACCGCACGCTGCTCACATTCTATCCAATCCTGTCGGCCGACGGCGACGAGGAAATGAACCAGATTTCGCTGCGCATCGCCCCGAAACTGGCTGAACACAGCGCAAACATCTCTCTCAACGAGAAGTTGTGGCAACGCGTAAAGGAGGTCTACGAAAACCGCGACAAACTCGACCTCAACACTGAGCAGAAAACGCTGCTCAAAAACACCTACGACTCGTTTGCCCGCAGCGGTGCAAACCTTGAGGGCGCCGACCGCGACGCTTATCGCAAGCTTCAGGCGGAATTGTCGGAACTGACGCTCAAATTCGAGCAAAACACGGTGAAATGCACTGCCGCGTATGAATTGTGGCTCACAAAAGACGACCTTGCAGGGCTGCCGGAAAGCGCCGTGGAGGCTGCCGCTCTTGCTGCCAAGGAAAAAGGCAAAGAGGGTCAGTATCTTATCACGCTGCAACAGCCCACATACATGGCGTTCATGAAATACTCCTCACGCCGCGACCTGCGCGAGAAGCTGTACAAGGCATACAACACGCAATGCGTCGGCGGAGAATTTGACAACACAAAAATCCTGAGCCGCATCGCCGAAGTGCGCTACGAGATCGCCAAACTGCTTGGCTACAACACGTATGCCGACTACAGCCTTGAGGACACCATGGCGCAAACTCCTGCCAACGTCTACAAATTGCTCAATCAACTGCGCGACGCCTACAAGCCGGCATGGAAAAAGGAGCTGAAAGAGCTGACCGACTATGCTCAGAAACTCGAAGGCAAGAAAATCCAGCTCCAGAACTGGGACTACTCATACTATGCCAACAAGCTGAAAAACGAGAAGTACTCTTACAATGACGAGGAACTCCGTCCTTACTTTGAGCTCAACAACGTAATCAAAGGTGTGTTCGGTCTTGCAACGCGTCTCTACGGCTTGCACTTCACCGAAAACCAGAACTATTCGGTATACCATCCGGAAGTGAAGTCGTTTGACGTGACCGACGCCGACGGCAACTTCGTCGGTGTGCTCTACACCGACTTCTTCCCACGCGACACCAAGCGTTCAGGCGCATGGATGACTGAATTCCGCCCGGAGCGCATCGTCGACGGCGTCAGCCAGCGTCCGCACGTAACTCTGACAATGAATTTCACAAAGCCTACAGAAACAAAGCCTTCCCTGCTTACGTTCTATGAGGTGGAAACGTTCATCCATGAGTTTGGACACGGCCTGCACAGCCTGCTCGCTCAGACTAAATATCAATCAATGTCGGGAACCAACGTGTACCGCGACTTTGTGGAAGTGCCGTCGCAATTCAACGAGAACTTCTTGACACAAAAAGAATTCCTCGACAGTTTCGCACGCCACTACCAGACAGGCGAGGCTATTCCTCAGGAGCTTGTCGACAAGGTAATCAAGTCATCACAATTCGGCGCGGCGTATGCCTGCCTGCGCCAGCTCAGCTTCGGCTACCTCGACATGGCATACCACACAACGACAGCGCCTGTGACCGACCCTATCGCGTTCGAACGCGAGGCGATGAAGCAAGTGCAGATGTTCCCGGCCGTTGACGGATGCATCATGGCACCGCAGTTCAACCACATCTTCTCTGGCGGTTATGCCGCAGGCTACTACAGCTACAAGTGGGCAGAGGTCATTGAAGCCGACGCTTTCCAATATTTCAAGGACAACGGAATCTTCAATCCTGAAATTGCCAAGTCATGGAAGGACAACGTGCTTAGCCGCGGCGGCACAGAAGCCCCTATGGTGCTCTACAAGCGTTTCCGCGGTCAGGAGCCTACAATCGACGCTCTGCTGATTCGCGACGGCATCAAGAAAGAAACTAAAAAGAAGAAATAATCAATATTTCTTCGCAATCCCACCAAAATGAAAAGGCGCCACAACGGCGCCTTTTCTATTTTTCATATTTTAAATTACAATTTCTTCACCACCTTTGCCGGATTTCCGACAGCGACACTGTTGTCAGGAATGTCGTGGACCACGACGCTGCCGGCACCTATGGTGCATCCCGACCCTATGCTCACTCCAGGCAGGATAGTTGCGCCACCGCCAATCCAGCAGTTGTCGCCGATGTTGACCGGCCGCGCCCACTCGTCGCGGGAGTTCCGTTTTCCAGGGTCGACATCATGGCAAGCCGTGTATATCCCGACATTCGGTCCGATAAAGCAATCGTCGCCGATGGTCACATAAGCCTCGTCAAGCACCGTCAGCCCGAAATTTGCGAAGAAGCGCTTGCCCACACGGATGTGCTTGCCATAGTCGCAATAGAAAGGCTGGTTGATAAATGTGTCGTCGTCCATCTTTCCCAATATTTCTCTGAGCTTCAGATTCCGTTCCTTAATCAACGTTGGTCGTATCTGATTATATTCCCAGCAGAGATCCTTCACGCGGTTCAGCATCTCCAACAGCTCCTTGTCGACGGCTGAATACACCTCGCCGTCAAGCATTTTCTGATATTCGGTTTTCATTCTCACGACAAATGCTCCACGCGCGACGTGTCCTTGCTGAACGTATAGCCGTTTGCCTGATGAGTGGCAAGCACAAGCACTTCGGCAATCTGCACATGCTCCGGCGCGTTGGCGGCATACAGCACCACGTCGGCTATGTCGTCGCCGTTGAGCGGATGGATGCCGGCATAGACGCTGTCGGCTTTCGACTTGTCGCCACGGAAACGCGTGACGCTGAAATTGGTTTCCACAAGTCCGGGCTTCACGTTGGTGACGCGCACACAGGTGTCTACAAGGTCGATGCGCAAGCCGTCGGAAAGAGCCTTCACTGCCGCCTTCGTGGCGCAATACACATTGCCTCCGGCATAAGCCTGGTCGCCTGCAACGCTGCCTATATTGATTACGTGCCCGTGGTTGCGCTCCACCATGTGTGGCACAACGAGGCGCGTCATCGTAAGCAATCCCTTGATATTGGTGTCGATCATTGTTGACCATTCATCGATGTCGCCCTCAAATTCTTTGTCAAGGCCGAGAGCAAGCCCGGCGTTGTTGACCAGCACGTCAATGTCGCGCCAACGTCCAGTAAGGCTGTCGAGAGCCTCCTGCGCCGCCTTGCGGTCGCGCACGTCGAAAGCAAGCGTAGTCACCTCCACTCCTTCCAATTCAGCCTTCATAGCCTCCAACTTTTCCTTATTGCGCCCGGTCAGCACCAAATCGTAGCCGCTGCCGGCGAATTTACGGGCACAAGCCTCTCCGATTCCGCTCGTAGCCCCCGTTATCAATGCTATTCTGTTCATTGTTGTCTAAGTTGTTTTTTCAAGGCAAAATTAGCAATAATCAGTAAAAAATGGCACCAACCCGCATTTTTTAATTCTTTTGTTGCCCACCAGAGCCATTGCCGCCACCCTTCATCACGTCGTCGTTGCTGATTGAGCGTTCCGTGCGTTTCACGTTTACATTCATACTGCCAAGCCTCCATGACAGGCTGACTCCGAAGCGGCATGCATAATCCTTGTAATGCGACAACTGCCGATAAGTGTCGGTGACAGTTGTGCTTGAATATTTTTTCCATGCCGAAAAGAAGTCGCTCGCAAAGAGAGATACCTCCATACGGTCTTCTTTGAGGAATGAGCGGTTGAGCGAAAGTCCGTAGAAATTATATGAGCCCGAACGGCCTTGCAACGAAATGTAGGGTGCGCCGTATCCACCGTAAGCCGTAAAATCCAGCTTCCACGGCAAACGTTGCCGCAGTTGTGCATAAAGATTGCCACCGAAACCACAGTTGCTTGAACCGAGTTCTTTGCTCCGCAAATCAACATAGCTGCCACTTGCCGACAACATGAAGCTTGTTTTATCAGTGATGTTCCAACTCATCCACACCGACAACGACGTGCGTTGCGTGCGCACATAGTTCCCATAAGTTGAGTTGCGCACGCCATCTTCGTCGACAAACGAATAGCCCGTCACGCCATTGTTGACAAAACTATAGCGCGCGTCGGCATTGAGGTTTACCTTCGAAGTGAAAATATTGTAACTCAAACTGATGCTATGGCTCTTCTCCGTCGACAAGTCCGGATTGCCGTAGCTTACATCGTTGGGCGTCGCCGAAATGCGGAACGGATTAAGGAACCAGATGCCCGGACGGTTCAAGCGCATATTGTAGCCGACGCGGATATTTGACATCTCCGAAAGCCCATAGCTTATGGCCGCCGACGGCACCACATCGTCAAAATTCTTGCCGAAGTTGCGGTCGGGATGACGTTCATATTCCACGTTCATAAACGTATGCTCATAGCGCACACCCGTCTTGAACCCGAATTTCTGTATTTTCAGATTATAATCCGCATATGCCGCCACAATGTTCTGACGCTGGCTATAGTCAACCGAACTGTCTTCGTCGCCCGGCAAAGAGCCGTCAACCTGCTCCAGCAGCAGCGTCTGGCTGTCGCTGGCATTTTTGCGCGCAATGAACTTCATTCCCGCATCCACATAATGGTGTTCATTGATGGGATTCACATAGTCTACCTGCACGGTGTGCTCCGCAATGTGCGATTTGTTGTCCTGTCCCTGAGCGTATGTGAGAAACGGCACCGATACCACATCGGAATACGTTGTTTCTGTCTGTGTCCGCTTCGGTGATTTGTCAAACTTATACGACACTGTCAGCAACTCGTCTTTCTTCTTGAACGAATGCTGATAGTCGACGCCTACCGAATGGCTGCCATATTTCGACAAGCTTTTGTCCAACGTATTGTAGGAATAGACCGGCACCTGTGCCGCATCAAGCATTACGAACGACGACGTGCCGTGGCTATTGTCGCGCCATGTGTAGAAATCATAACTGAACGTCACAAGATTGAGCGAGTCTGCCTCGTAACTGCCCGACAGCGATCCATAGTGCATCTGCGAGCGGCTGCCGTCAGCGCGGCTGACACTGCGTAATGTCTGTTTCACTCTTCCGTCGGAGTCATAGTCATCACGCTCATAGTCAGACGAAGAACTATTGTTGCGGCTTTCATAACTATACGAATAGTTGCCGCTCATCGTGAATTTCCCAACTTGGACCGAACCGTAGGCATAGGCCGACGGACCTTTGTTGCTGCCGGTCAGTCCGGCCGAAAGGTTATACCCCTGCATCCTTGAGCCCTGCGTGACGATGTTTATGATTCCGCCCACTCCCTCCGCGTCATATTTGGCACCGGGGTCGGTTATCACCTCTATCGACTTCACCGAACTTGCCGGCAGGCTGCGGAGCACCTCCTTCGGGTTGTTGCTCATCATCGTGTTTGGTTTGCCGTTGACATAGACCTTGAAATTCGACGAACCTTTCACCGTTATGTTGTCCTGACCGTCGACCGTCACCATAGGCACCTTGCGAAGCATCTGGATAGCCGTTTTCGACAACGCCTCGGGGTCGTCTTCAACGCGATATGTGACTTTATCGATATCCGCCTTCACCAAAGGCTTCTGCGCCACCACGCTGACCTCTTCAAGCTCAACGCCGGAAACAAGCGCCACGCGTCCGAGGTTGCACACACGCGCCGAGTCGCCCACCGCAAATTCAATGGAACGTTGACGCATTCCCGTGCCGCTTACCGTCAGCGTATAAACTCCCGGCTCAGCCAGTTTCTCGTCAAACGCGCCGTCGACTCCGCTTATGCCGAGCGTCGGCTCTGTTCCTCCGCGCTTGTCTACACGAAGCGTGGCATACGGCACCGGCTCATTTTCCAACGAGTCGACAACCACTCCTACAACACTGAAATTTTTGGAATTACCTATCCCGACAAATGCCGCCAGTAACAACACGGCAACAAGAATCCGCTTCATCAAAATCTTTTGTTTTATATCATTGTGAATTATTGCGCAAAGATAGTGCAAGGTGAGAGAAGAGCAAAACAAATTTATTTGATTTTGCGCTTCCGAACCGCAGCCTATCTTATCAAAAGATAGCGCAAGGTGGAAAAAAAGAGCTTGCTCAATTTTCTTTCCCGAACCGCAGCCTATCTTTTAATCACTTGACCTCCTCCGAATAAATCCGAGCCAGATTATTGCCCATCACCGCAAAAACGCCAAACAAAACACCACAAAAATTAGTTGCAGGCCACCACAAAAGTTAGCTGCAATACAAATCAATTCATAGCATTAAATATTCACTATATTATTGTTTACATACCGGCGTCAAAATCATACCGCCTGCTTGAAGGACTGAAATCCTACGACACGGCGGAGAACTGGCGGAACAATGCACCGAAAGCATCGCGCAACTCGCGTTTTTCCGCCAGCTGCTCGCTCAGTTGCTTCGCCTTCGAATAAATCGCCTCGGCAAAACTCGTATCACCGTTGCTCATCGCCGTTGCAAAGTCGCAGCCAAGAGTGGCTCCGGCATTGCTGTACTCATAAAGCGTCCATAAGCGGTAGGCGGCATCGTCGCCTCTTTCAGCACGACATTTTTCCACCGCCATAAGCACGGCGTTGTCCACATCCGCCATTGCGGGCAGGTCGCCCGAAGCACATGCCGTCTGTCGAAGAAGAGCAAACAATTGCGCGTCGCCTTCAAGCGTGTCAGACTTCAGCGTGCGCTCACTCATTTCCTGCAAAATGGATTTATAAGTATTTTTCATTATCGGATTTATTAGAGTTAGATTTATCGTACATTGCAAATATATTACCCCAATTCGGGATAAAATAGCGATTAGTTGCATGTGAAGACAGATACGCGAG
>SAMEA3663023__coassemble_1374_pt1 | contig 13543 bp, 9 predicted proteins | sample SAMEA3663023__metabat2_high_PE_022 | metagenome-assembled genome bin SAMEA3663023 (sample SAMEA3663023) | pig gut metagenome | biome: pig gut; feature: pig-associated habitat; material: faeces | place: France | collected 2012
GCCTTCGCTCCGCACGGGCGAACGCCTCGACTCGGTGGCTGAATCGGTGGTGAACCACTCTGTCAGCCCTGCCGCTCCCGCCGATTCCATCCTCCCCGCCGACACGCTTACCGACAGCGAGATTCTCGCCTTGGACTCAATGCCGCCGACGCCAAGGAAAAGCCGCATTGTGCGCGAAAAGGTCGACATCGACAATGCTGTGGATTTCGCCGCCAAGGACTCGTTGGTGATGATGGGTCAGAACGCCGCGTTCATGTATGGCGCGAGCAACGTGAAATATGCCGACATCGACCTGAGCGCCGATGAGATACACATGGATATGAAAGAGAGCCTTGTATACGCCGTAGGCCGGAAAGACACAACCGACGAGGTGGTGGGGTCGCCGGTGTTCAAGGACCGCAGCGGCGAATACCAGTCGAAGACCATGACCTACAATTTCAAGACTTCAAAAGGATTCATCACCGACGTTGTCACGCAGCAGGGCGAGGGATACCTTACCGGCGGACAGACAAAGAAACTTGCCGACGACTCATACAACATCATCAACGGCCGCTACACCACTTGCGACGACCACGAGCACCCTCACTTCTACATGCAGCTGACAAAGGCGAAGATGCGCCCTAAAAAAGACATCGTGACGGGTCCGGCATATATGGTGCTGTGCGATGTGCCTCTGCCGCTCGCCGTGCCGTTCGGCTATTTCCCGTTCTCTTCAAAATACTCGTCGGGCGTGATTTTCCCCACATTCGGCGACGATTACAACAAGGGCTTCTACCTGCGCGACGGTGGTTATTATTTCGCGCTCAGCGACTATGCCGACCTTGCCTTGACGGGTGAAATCTACACCAAAGGCTCATGGGGGCTGGCGGCGCGCTCCACATATCGCAAACGCTACAAATTCTCGGGCTCGTTCAACATGAGTTTCCTGACCACAATCACCGGCGACAAGGGTTCGCCCGACTATATGAAGCAGAAAAACTTCCGCATCGCATGGACCCACTCGCAGGACTCAAAGGCGAACCCGAAAATGACGTTCTCGTCGAGCGTGAACTTCGCAACCAGCGGATACTCGCGCAACGACCTTAACAGCTACTACAACGAGTCGTTTACCGAAAACACGAAAAACAGTACGGTGAACCTCTCCTACCGTTTCTCTTCAAAGTTCCAGATGTCGACAACGGCGTCGCTGGCACAGCGCACTCAGGACTCAACCCTTTCGGTGTCGTTTCCAAACTTCACCCTGTCGCTGTCGCAAATCGCGCCGTTCAAGCGCAAACGCGCGGTCGGAGCAGAGCGTTGGTATGAGAAAATCAAAATGTCGTACACCGGCTCGTTCCAAAACAGTTTGACAGCCAAACAAAACGAGTTTTTCAAGAAAAGCCTCGTGAAGGACTGGGCAAACGGCATGCGCCATTCCGTGCCGGTTTCCGCCACATTCAGTCTCTTCCAATACATCAACGTGTCGCCGAGCATCTCGATGAACGACCGCATGTATACGCGCAAGATTCGCCGGTCATGGGACCCCGCGGCGTCGGCTGAGGTGCAGGACACAACCTACAACTTCTACAACGTGTTCGACTTCAATGCGTCTGTCTCGCTCGACACTAAAATCTACGGTTTCTTCAAGCCTATGAAGTTCCTCGGCGACAAGGTGCAGATGATTCGCCACGTGATGAGTCCGTCAATATCGTTCAGCGGCTCGCCCGACTTCTCGCAGCCTGGATGGGGATATTACGGCACCTACGACTACGTAGACCAGCAGGGACGGGCTTTGCAACGCAAGTACAGCTACTTCGGCAGCAACATCTTCGGATCCGTGGGTCAGGGAAAAACGGGGATGGTGAGTATGTCGCTGTCAAACAACGTGGAAATGAAAGTGAAAAGCGACCAGGACAGCACTGGCGTGAAGAAGATATCCCTCATCGAGAACTTCACGATATCGCAGTCGTACAACTTCGCAGCCGACTCGCTGCGCTGGAGCAACGTCAACACGTCGCTCTCGCTGCGCCTCGTGAAAAACCTCAACCTCAACCTTTCGGCAACGTGGGATCCATACACCTACCAGCTCAATGCGTCGGGCGCGCCGGTGCGCGTCGACGTGCCGCGATGGAAAGCCCACAAAGGATGGGTGAAACTGTCGAGCACGGGAACTTCGTTCAGCTACACGCTCAACAACTCCACTTTCAGGCGCAAGAAGAAATCCTCGTCGACCGACTCCAAAAAGACCGACTCCCCCGACGACAATCTGGACGAGATGGACGACGGAACGGGCGGACAGAACAACCAGAAAAAAGACGACAATCTGGAGCTTGACAGCGACGGATATGCCCATTGGAGTTTTCCTTGGAGCCTGACGCTCAACTACTCGGTGAACTACAGCTACGGAGAGTTTGACAAGCAGAAGATGGACTATCGCGGAAAATTCACTCAGAACCTTAGCTTCAGCGGCCGCATACAGCCCACCAAGGGCTGGAACTTCACATTCTCTTCAAGCTACAACTTCGACACGCACAAACTCGCATACATGAACTGCACCATCACGCGCGACCTGCACTGCTTCTCGATGAGCGCAAGCTTCGTGCCGGTAGGACCGTACAAATCCTACAACTTCCATATCGCCGTCAAATCGTCGCTTCTCGCCGACCTCAAATACGACAAGCGCAGCAGCTACAGCAACGGCGTTGACTGGTACTAATCCCCCCAAGACTGTACAATCAAAAAAAGCGGCTGCACATCACAAGACGTACAACCGCGTAAAAAACATTAATTGCTTAAACTTTTCTATTTCTCTCCAAGATAGATGGAACAAGTGCCAAACGTCATCGTGCGGCAGGTGCAGTTATTGAAGCCTGCACGGCGCATGATGTCGAGCATGTCGTTGCCCTGCGGCACGGCAGCTATGCTCTCCGGCAGATAGGAATAGGCACGGGCATCCTTCGAGATGCTGCGTCCAAGCAGCGGGATAAGCCTGCGCGTATAGAACCGATAAAACCAGAGCACCAACGGATTGCGCGGCGTCGACAGCTCGATGACACAAAGCGTGCCTCCCTGACGGAGCACACGATGCATCTCGGCATATCCCTGCTCGAGATGCTCGAAATTGCGCACACCGTAAGCCACCGTAACAGCGTCAAACTCACCGTCGCCGAAGTCGAGCGCAAGGCAATCGCCTTTGGCATACTCTATCACATCGTCAAGACCGGCGCGCTGCGCCTTCTGCTGGGCGATGGAAAGCATATTTTCCGACAAGTCGACGCCCACCAGACGTTTGGGATGCAGTTTGCGGCAGAGGAGCATGGCAAAATCGCCGGTGCCTGTGGCCACGTCAAGCAGCGACTGCACGCTTTTCCTGTGCAGAAATCCCACTGCCTTGCGACGCCACAGCTTGTCGATGCCGAAAGTCATTGCGCGGTTCATAAAATCGTAAACCGGCGCGATGGAGTCAAACATCTCGCGCACCTGTTGCGTCTTGCTCTCTTTTTTGCCGTATGGCATAATTTTCTCCGCCTTGTAGTCCATCCCGTCTGTTTGTGAGTTTTTTTACTTCTTCAAAGAGTTGAGATATTCAGTCACATTCTTCTCTATGCGCGCAGCAATGTCGGCATGCTCCTCCTTCTGGAATTTCAAACCGGTGATATGCTCATAAAGCTCGATGTAGCGGTCGGAAACCGACTGGCAGTATTCATCCGTCATCTCAGGCACAGTCTGACCGGCCTTGCCCATAAATCCGTTCTCGATAAGCCACTGGCGCACGAATTCCTTTGAAAGCTGGCGTTGAGCCTCGCCTTTCTCGAAACGCTCCTCATAGCCATCGGCATAGAAATAGCGTGAAGAGTCGGGAGTGTGGATCTCGTCGATGAGATAAACCTTGCCGTCGCGCTTGCCGAACTCATATTTGGTGTCAACCAGAATCAAGCCCTTTTTGGCAGCCATCTCCGAACCGCGGGCAAACAATGCGCGCGTGTAGCGTTCCATCGTCTCATAGTCTTCCTTCGAAACGATGCCCTGCTTGATTATTTCCTCGCGTGAGATATTCTCGTCGTGTCCGGCTTCAGCCTTGGTGGTCGGAGTGATGATAGGTTCCGGGAATTTCTGGTTTTCCTTCATGCCCTCCGGCAGTTTCACGCCGCAAAGCTCACGGCAACCATCCTTATAGTCGCGCCAAGCGCTGCCCGTAAGATAGCCGCGGATAATCATCTCTACGCGGAATCCCTCACATTTCAATCCCACAGTGACCATCGGGTCGGGAGTGGCAAGTTTCCAGTTTGGAACGATGTCGGCTGTAGCGTCAAGGAATGTTGCCGCAATCTGGTTGAGTACCTGCCCTTTGAACGGAATGCCCTTCGGAAGAATCACGTCGAAAGCCGAGATACGGTCTGTCGCCACCATCACCATCAAATCATCGTTGATGTCATACACATCGCGTACTTTCCCGTGATAAACGCTCACCTGTCCCGGGAATTGGAAATCTGTCTTTACTAATGTTGTTGCCATAAACTTTTATATGTTATAAAATCATTGTCGGTTGTTTTCTATCCGTCGCTCCTTCTGCTCCTGACGCAAAGCCTTCTGCTCCTCGTCGTGCTTCTCGTATGCCTCCACTATCCGCTGCACAAGAGGATGGCGGACAATGTCTTTTTTCTCAAACTGCACACGTCCCACGCCATTGACGTTACGGAGCACACGCAATGCCTGCACAAGTCCGGAAGTGACAGTGTGGGGCAGGTCAATCTGCGTCACGTCACCGGTAATCACCATCTTGGCATTCATGCCAAGACGCGTCAAAAACATTTTTATCTGATGCGTGGTGGTGTTTTGCGCCTCGTCGAGGATTATCACGGCTTCGCTCAGGGTGCGTCCGCGCATAAATGCCAACGGCGCAATCTGAATCACTCCGGTTTCCATATATTCCTTCAGTTTCGCCTGCGGAATCATATCCTCCAGCGCATCGTAGAGAGGCTGCAGATAAGGGTCGATCTTGTCCTTCATATCTCCGGGAAGGAATCCGAGCTTCTCGCCGGCCTCAACTGCCGGACGCGAAAGTATCACCTTGCGCACCTCCCTGTTTTTGAGAGCACGCACGGCAAGGGCTATCGCCACATACGTCTTGCCCGTTCCCGCTGGTCCGAGCGCAAACGTCAAATCGTTTTCCTGAAATGCCTTGACAAGTTTCTGCTGATTGGCTGAACGCCCCTGGATGGGCTTGCCGTTGACGCCGTAGATAATCACGTCGTCCATCTTCAGCTCTTTGGGCGGCTTCCCTTTGACCACATCGAGGATTACCTCCTCTCCCAGCTGATTATATTTCGAGCAATAGTCTTCAAGTTCTTTGATTTTTTTCTCAAACTCCGCCGTTTCCTGCTCATCACCAAGCACTTTGATAAGCGTGCCGCGGGCAGCGACGCGCAACTTCGGAAACAGGCTGCGTATCAACTGCATATTTGAGTTGTTCACCCCATAGAATATAACGGGGTCTACACTATCGATTACTACTAACCTTTCAATCATATCTCTTTTTGTTGCCACAAAATTACTAATATCCGCCGACATTACGGCACGATAGGCTCAGAAGATTGGAATTTTTTTTGTTGCAACCAGTCGCACGTCCCCCAATTCCAAAAATATTGCGATTTTTATGGAATACGTTCCAAAAATATTGCGATTTATTTGGAATCCAAAACGGAAGGCATCTATCCCGTTGACTTTCTCAAGGGCTTATCCCGACACGGACTTCAATGTCGTGACTCGCGACAATTGCGAATCATTCCTGCTATAACGGCTGCGGCGCGCCGACTCGAGTCAGCGCGCCGCTATGTTTTTTTCAATCCTTTCCGAAGTCTCTATTTTTCAGTCGATGTTTCAAGCACACCAATCTCCTTGACGCTGCCGCTCTCAGGATGGAACACCACATACGCCGGCTGTTTCTTATCGACAAAAATCTTTGGATCAAGACCGAACTGCACGCCAAACTGCGCCACTTCCATCTGTTCGCGTGCCAGCACATTGCCGTCATAGGTCAGCGTCACGGTAGCGCGTCCCGGGATGTTGTACATCACCGCGCCCTTTGGCAATTCCTTCTCCTTGCCCTTATCATCGACAGGCAGCTCGCCCTTTTGCGTTGTTTTCACTGTGATATATACAGGTTCGCCGCTGAGGTCATTGCTGTCGACAATGCCGTTCACGTCCGACACACGGAACACCACCTCGCCGTCGACATCCTTCTTCGGCTCATAGTCGAAACGCACCACGCGCGTCTCCAGTTGCGTTGTGCCAACAAACATCGCCGTAAGCGTCTGTTCCTGACGGTTGAGCTCATCAAGCATCAGCTTCAGCGAAGCCCCATCGGGAGGCATCTGGTCGGCGTTGCCGCTCACAAGGTCGTTGCGGCTCTCGCGCAACTCGAAAATCTTGGCGGCGGCTGTTTCGGCACGCTTCATCAACGACTCGCTCGCCACCATGTCCTCCGTAAACACGCTTGAATAGTCTGTTCCGTCAAGCACACTCTTGTCTGCCATCTGGTTGCGTTTGCGTTCCACCACTTCGCGTTCGGGGTCGGTGTTGATTGCCAACGGCAATCCTGCGGCGTCGAGCACCACAAATGGCGACGACCCTGCCTTGAATTTCATCAGCCACTCACTGTCCTTGTCGGGCACACCGAATGCCGACATCTGCACGTCCTTGACAGCCCACGTCTGGCTGTCCTCGGTAATCGGATTCTTCACACCGAGATACTTCTCGGCGTAGCGGTAGTAAGGTCCGGCTTTCTTCACCGTACGCACCGCCTCAACCTCAATGTTGACATGCGTTTTAGGCAACGAATAAATCAGTCCGTATTCATTGTGCTTGTTGGCTGTGAGCCGCTGTGTCTCCTGGGCGAATGCCGGCATCGAGGCCGTCAAAGCCGCAGCCAGCGCAATTATCTTAATTGTCTTCATATCTTATTGTTATTATTGCATTATTTCCTTTATTGCCTGACCTATGCAGTCTATGATATCGCCTGCCGTAAGCCCGTATTCGCCATGCTTCTGCGCAGCCAGATTGCCTGCATAGCCATGGATAAACACGCCCATCGACGCCGCCACATCGGGTCGGTATTTCTGTGCCATAAGCGCTCCTATGATTCCCGACAGCACGTCGCCACTGCCCGCGGTAGCCATTCCGGCATTGCCCGTGGTGTTGACAAACACCTTGCCGTCTGGGCGAAACACAAACGTGTAATGCCCTTTAAGCACTATCACGATTTTCAAGAACTTCGACATCTCGACCGCACGGTTAAAACGCTCCTCGTCTGTAAAATGTTCGCCAAACAATCGGTCGAACTCGCGCACATGGGGCGTTATCACGGATCCTTGCGGAATATTGTTGATTGGAGTGCGCAATCCAGCTATACAGTTAAGTGCGTCGGCATCAAGAAGAATAGGCGACGCCGCCTGCCGCAGAAAATCATCGATTGCCGACACCGTTGCTGCATGCGTGCCGAGTCCAGGACCGGCGACAACCGTATACTTCTTCTCTGGCACAATCTCTGTAACATAACTGCTTCCCCTGTCCTGACGCACACGGGCCTCAGGCACTGCCGTCTGAAGCGGGATGTAGCAGCACGACGGCGTATGGACATCGACAATGCCCACTCCCGTGCGCAACGCAGCCTTTGCCGCAAGCACTGCCGCGCCTCCCATTCCGAAACTACCTGCCACAAGAAGCATCCGTCCGAAATCGTGCTTGTCGGCAAACGGATTGCGCGGCTGCAGTCCGTCCTTGACTCCCACACGGTCAATCAAATAATAGTTCGACGGCGTCTGACGGATAGCCTCCTGGCTAAGACCGATGTCGAGCACCTTCCACTCTCCCAAGCACCTGGCATTCTCTCTGAAGAAAAACGCCAGACGCGGAAACTGGAATGTCAAAGTCAGGTTGGCATGGACGATATTGTTGAGAATATTTGTTGAATTAAACTCCGGAAACAGTCCCGACGGCAAGTCAATCGACACGACAAACGCTTCCGACTCATAGATAAGCTTCGCCAATGCCGTATAGCCGCCACGAAGGTTGGACGACAAGCCATTGCCAAACAATCCGTCGACAACAACATCACGTTTTGAAATCTCCGGAACCGTAAACTTCTTCTGCACCTCGACAAACGACGGATATTCCATATCGACAAGACGCTGACGGTTGATGGCGCAATCGTCCGACAGGTCCTTCGTTCTGAACAGAAGAACTTCCGGCTTGTATCCTTGGTCAATCAGCAGGCGAGCCACGGCAAGCGCGTCGCCGCCATTGTTGCCCGGACCCGCAAAAATAATGATACGCTGCGACGGCACCCAACGGGAAACAATTTCAAACGCCACCGCCGAAGCCGCACGCTCCATCAAATCAATGCTCGCTATTCCCTCTTTAGCCACCGTTGCTGCATCAATGGCACGTATATCTGTCGCTGTAAATATTTTCATTCTTGTCTGTAATTAGCCAAAGGACAAAGATAGTGCAAGGTGAGCAAAAAAGAAAGAAACTCGTTCATTTTCTTTTTCCGAACCGCAGCCTATCTTATTCAAGCTCGTCTTTTTCATCATTAAGGGCCTTAAAAACTTTAAAGACCTTACCCCTCCTTATCATTGTCTAAAACGATGTGCGGAAAGCACGCAGCTGCGACCGCAGCTGCAACGCCATGCCATCGGTCATCGAGTTGAGCAACGCATAGAATTGCTGACCGTGATTCATCTCTCGGGTATGCGCCAGCTCGTGAAGCAGCACGTAGTCCATCAGATGTGGAGGCAGCAGCATCAGGTAGCACGACAGATTGATTGTGCCTGCGCTTGTGCAACTTCCCCATTTCGACCGCGCTCCAGTGACACGCACTTTCTTGTAGGTCAGACCATGCATCGAGGCAAGTTCGGCGAGCAATGGCGGCAGAAACTGCTGCGCCCGGCGTTTCATTGCCCTGACAACGGCTGCCGACAGCAACTTCTGCACTTCCGGACGGCTGAACTGAGTGTCGGGCGGGCAAAACACCGTTGCCTTGTCGTCGTCAAACCGCACCGAGAAAAATTGCCGTGTGCCCGAGGCGACACACAGTTTGAAGCACGGCGCATCGATTGTGAAATCAAGGTCAATCAGCCGCGGACGCAACTTCTCGCATCCCTCACGAAGCGTCTGCCGATGCGGCTCTATGGCTTTGAGGACAGAGGCAAGCGACGTGTAGGGAGGCACAGTCACGTGCAGCCCGTCGTCCTTCGGACGCATTGTGATGTTGCGCGCGCGCCGGTTGGTGCGTATCTCTATACGTCCGAAATCGGGGTCCTGAACAATTCTCTTAGTCGGCATATCCACAAGTGTCTACAACCTCAACTTCACTTCGCGTGGCATCGACACGCTCCACACGCACCTGCACCGGTATGCGGTGTGAAAGCTCATCGACATGACTAATGATGCCCACACGGCGTCCGCCCATCTGATGCAGCGCCTCGAGCGTGTCCATCACGTTGGTAAGGCATTCGTCAGACAGTGTGCCGAAGCCCTCGTCGATAAACAGCGTGTCCACTCCGTTGTCGGCAGCGTTCAAGCGCGACAGGGCAAGAGCCAGCGACAGAGAGACCATGAAACTCTCGCCGCCGGAAAGGATGTTGGCGCTCTGCGACACTCCCGGATTATGAGTGTCTTCAACAAGAATAACCAACGAGCCAGGCTGACAAGTCAGCGTATAGCGGTCGCTGAAGCGGCAAAGATAGCCGTTGGCAATGTTGAGCAGGTGCGACAGGATAAAACTCTGCGCCACCTTGCGGAATTGCTTTCCCTCTCTGTCACCAAGATATTTGCATAGCGTGTCCCATTTGTCTTTCTCCGCCCTGGCTTTCTCCGCGGCTACCAATGCGGAGGCATGTGCCTCCGCCTGTTTCTTGTCGTCGGCAAGCCGTTGCGCGTCAAGGGCGTTGCTCTGCAGCAACGCATCGGCTTCAGCGCGTTTTTCTGCCACAACCGTCTGCAGGCTGTCGGCTGTGTCGGCCTCAGCCAGCGCCGGACGGTTGGCGCGATGGTTATCAAGCATTTTCTCAACCGAGGCAAGCGCGCCGGCGCTTTTGTCGGCATCCGCCATTATGCGTTGGCAATAATCCCTTTCGGAGTCTATGCGCGCTCTGCTTGTCTGTGACAGGCTTACAAGCGCGGCTTCTCCGATTTGAGGATTAGCTGCGAAAAATTCAGCGAGTGCGGCTTCAGATTCCGCCGCCGTCTTGTCGGCATTGGCAAGTGCCGCACGACGTTCCGACAGCCGGGCTGTGATTTCTGCAATCGCATCCTTTGTCGCGGCAAGCAGTTTGTTGGTGTCGTCAAACCGGCGGCGCTGAGTGTCGCACTCCGTCTGTGCCTGCGCCGCCTCGCGCAACTTCCCGGCAACCACCGCAAGAGCGTTGTTGACGGCATCGATATCGACAGAGGTTTCCGCGTCACGGCATGCCGTCGACGCTTTTTCCACCATCGACGCATAGTCCGCTCTCGCCTTCTCCAATTTCTTTGTCGTTCTGTCGATTTCCCCACTTTGCTGCGCCACCTCCTTTTGTGTCACTGCAAGGGTGGTGGCAGCCTTGCGCAGGCGTTCCTCTGCATTGACCTTGCGCACTCTCACCGGCTCCAGCACCGACTGGAAATGCTCGTCGGCAAGCAGCTGCCCTACGCGCTGTCCGCACACGGGGCACTCCGCTCCAACAACAAGTTTGCTTCTCAATTCTTTGGCAGCGTTGCCAACCGACATTTCCATCTGTGCGTACAGTGCCGAGCAGTCGCGGAAATCCGTGTCGGCAGAGTCATATTCAGCCTTTTCCACCGATATCCTCTCTTGGGCGGCTTTCAGTTTTTTGCGGCTTTCCGCAATCGTTTCCGCATGGGTGTCGATAAGCTTGCGCTGTCCGTCAAGTCCGGAAACAAGCACCCGCGCATCGTTGAGCTTTTTCAGCCGGCAGTCGAGCGCAGGTTTGTCTATCGCCACCAGCCTTTTTGTAGCAGCGTCCAGAGCCTTGTTGGTCAAACAGATGTCGCCCTCAAGGGCTTTTCCCTTACCATTCGCGTCTTCAAGACTGCGCTCAAGTCCGGGCAACTCCTTCTTCAATGCCGCCGCTTCGGCACGCGCCTTGTCGCGCTGGCTGAGATAGACGCGCGCTGAAGCCGAGCGGTCGTAGTCGGCGACAAGCTGCCGGCGCTGCTTGAACTCATCCGATTCCATCGCTGTTTTGAGATTGTCAGCCCGACGGCGCGCCTCCACGCATTGCGCTTCAAACGTTGCATTGTCGGCAATCCATTTGCGCTTCGCATCGGCGGCATCAGCCTCCGCCTTAACCTCTTCAATGCGTTTTTTCCGCACGTCGATTGCCTCTGCCACGGCTGCCTTTTCCTCGTCGGAGAGCAGACTGATGCCGGCGACAGCCTGACAGCACCGGTCATAGGCGTCGGATGCCGCTTTGGCATGCTCCGCGATCTTCCGCCCCACAGCAGAATAGATGTCGATACCCGTCAGACGCTCAAGAATCTCCGCCTTCTCATCACTTTTACTTTGCAGAAACCGGGTGAACTCGCCCTGGGCGAGCAGCGATGTGCGGCAGAACTGCTCATATTTCATTCCGACCACCTCTTGCACCTTGGCTTCGAAATCGGCCTTCTTTGTCCACGTCTCACCGGTTTTCAAAAGAGTCAGAGTCCGTTCCTCTTTCTGGAATTTGCCGGTGGCTTTGTTTCGCGACCGATGTAGATGCCACTGCGCCTCATAGTCGTTGCCGTCGTTGCCCTCAAACAGCAGTTTGGCAAAGCATTCCACCGTGGAGCGGCGCATCAGCTGCCTGTTGGCGTCCACTCCCACATTGCGGTCGTCTTCCTTTTCAACACCGACGAGTGTCGAATCCTCATATTTCTCATCCGTTTTGAATCTTGTCAGCCTCGGAGCACGCGCGTAGAGAGCAAGACACACGGAGTCGAGGATAATGCTCTTGCCGGCGCCTGTAGGTCCGGCAATCAGAAACAGCGGAGTGTCGGCAAGCGGAGAGGCGACAAAGTCGATTTCCGCGTCGGCAATCGACGCTATGTTGTGTATCGTGATGCGTTTCAGTTTCATAGTGCGTTCTCCTCCTCTATTTCTTTTTCAATTCCCGAAATCATAGCCAGATAGTCTGCCGACTCTTTCTCCGGAATCCCTTTGGCGGCGAAAAAGCGCGCCGCCACTTCTCCTACGGTCATCTGACGCAGCTGTTCCGGTGTGACATCGGGCAAGGCATTGGCGCGCGCCGACCGGCGACGGTCGGTGACGTTGATTGTGCAGTAGCGGCACGCCTTGCCTTCGAGTGCCTTCGCCACCTGCTCGTTGTAGTCGGACGGGAGCGGCTTGTCGAGCAACACGTTCAACCGTATATACGCCTTTCTGTCGGCAGGAAACTCACGCGCGGCGGCAAGTGCGTCGTCGAAAGCCGCAGGCTGGCTTGGAAGCGTGACAAGCGGACGCTGGTCATTGATGCCAATGGCACGCGACTCCACAGGCTTGCCTTTCTCGAGGTTGACTATCACAACTCCGTGCTGATAACGCTCGTCAAACCCCACAGCAATCGGCGAACCGCTGTAAGCAGCCCTGCCGTCGCTTCCACGCAGCGTTTGGGGATGGTGGATATGTCCCAATGCAATATAATCGTATGCGGTGCCGAGCGTCGGAAGCTCAACATAATCGACCGTGCCGAGCGAGTCATTCTGCATGCGGCGGTGTCCCGTCAGGTCGCACCCAAGCACCGCCAGATGCGCCGCCAGCACAGTTGGCAGCCCATCGGCATTCATTTCACCCACAGTCTTCTCCAAACCTTGAAAAAACGCTTGCTGGCGGTCGCCGTCGGCTGGCGGGAAATTGTGGGGATAGACATAGGGCACTGCGGCTATATAGCCTTTGCCAGACACGGGGACGACATGCGCTGAATAGTCGGCGCTATTGTCTGCAAGACGGCGCAAAGTGCCGATGACAAACACGTTGTGCGACCGCCAAAGGTTGCGGTATATCTCAAGACGCGAGGCGCTGTCGTGATTGCCGGCAACAATGACTATGACCATCTCGGGGACGGCGGCATGGATTGCGAGCAACCCTTCGGCATAGACGCGCTGAGCCGCTGCCGACGGCATTGATATGTCGAACACGTCGCCAGCCACGACCATCGCGTCTGGACGTTCCTCCGCCACCACTTCGCACAATTGCCCAAGAAACCGGCGTTGCTCGTCGAGGCGGTCAAAGCCATAGAGCGACTGTCCTAAATGCCAATCGGCTGTATGCAGTATCTTCATCTTCTCAATATTTGAGTTTTTATCCACCAAAGTTACTCAATTATTCGCGCAATCATATCAGTTTCTCTCTGAAAAAGCAATAAAACAGAGGGCACAAACGTTACTTTAATTATGAAGAAAGCCGTATATATCATCGTGTGTCTGCTGCTGACAGCCGTCGCTGCCGGCTGCCGCACGCCCAAACTTTCCGAAGCCGACGCTCAGTTTCAACGGGGAGAGTACTACGACGCGTCGGTGACTTACA
>SAMEA3663023__coassemble_1391_pt1 | contig 13359 bp, 8 predicted proteins | sample SAMEA3663023__metabat2_high_PE_022 | metagenome-assembled genome bin SAMEA3663023 (sample SAMEA3663023) | pig gut metagenome | biome: pig gut; feature: pig-associated habitat; material: faeces | place: France | collected 2012
CCAAGAATCCTATGAAGGACGAGAGCGGAATGAGAAAGCGAGGAGAGGTTGGCGAGACGCTTGCCACGTCAGGTACATATTTCAGTGGAGGCGGACTGCTTGAGGCAGGGCTGAAGGGCGTGATAGACCCAAAGGTTGCGGTTGAGTTCAGCGAGAAGATAGCAGGAGTGTATGCCGACAACCACGGCAACCACATTGTTGTGGCAGACGTGAGGGATGTTGACCCCAAGAAACTTGTAGGTGCGGTTGACGGAGGCGAGGTGCAGTACTTCCACGCATCTCCGGTGTGCAAGAACTTCTCCAAAGCCAAGCGAGAGGGAGGCGAGGTTGAACTTGACAAGGAGACAGCGTTGTCGACAGCCGAGTTTATAGCGAAGACAAGACCGAAGGTGGTGACCATAGAGAACGTAAAAGGCTACCGCAACAGCGAGGCGTTGAAAATCATCACTGACGAGCTTACCCGTCAAGGATATGACTGGGATGCCGATGTGTACAACACGGCAGACTACGGAGGCTATACGAAGAGAGAACGGCTGATAGTACGAGCCAAGCGAGACGGCAAACTCCCTCCCAAGCCGGAGAAACTTCCCGAAGAACTGAGGAAGAAGGGATGGTATAGCGCGGTGGAAGATTTGATTCCACACCTTGAAGAGAAAAAGACAGGTGTTCCGCAAGGCACTGACGAGCGGTTGAAGAACAGCGGAATAGACTACCGCACCATTGACAAGCCTTTGTATGTGTTCGGACGTGGCTATGCCAACAAGACCGTAGGGCACGCTTTTGCCGATGAGCTTCTGCCAACGCTCACCACCGGAGGCGGAGACATCATAATAATGCCTGACGGCAGGGTGCTTAAAGCGTCACCGAGGGTACTTGCGAGAGTCACGGGGCTGCCCGACACGTACAAGATGCCTGAGACAGACCAGTTGTCGCACACCATAGTCGGCAACGGCATCCCAACGCAGTTGACCGAAGGTGTCATCGCTCCTTTGCTTGACAATGCCATTCCGTCTGCCGAGCGAGCCACCAAGCGTGAGAGCGTGTTTGACGTGGCGGATAGAGTGTCGCAGAACCTTGAGGAGCGGACGAGGGCAATGGGCTCCAGGGTTGAAAAGCGGATGGCTGATGTGGCACAGAAACTTGAGGGCAGAGAATTTACGGCAGAGCAGAAGGCTGTCGTTGATGTGTTCAGCGGTAAGAGCGACAATCAAAAATTCTCCGTTAAGAGAGAAGATGGAAAGAAGCAAACGTATTTGCTTAAACAAGGCAATGAGGAAAAAGCGGGAGCCAAGCATAGCCTGTATAGGCATTATGGCACAAACACCGGCGTCATAACTGCTGCTGATGTCCTTAAGCTTCCGCAAGTGTTGGAACGTGGAGAAAGAATAGAAAAGGCTAAAGGTGGCAAGAAGATGGCTGTGTATACTATGGATGTTGATGGTGCCAAATACACCGTTCTTACTCGTGTCGGGAAAAACAATGAAATAGTTGATGACTTCTATTCAAATAAAGAAGGCTCAGAATCTTCCGTGTACCGCAATGCTGAAAACATTGACAACACTCCCGAAGGAGCACGCCGCAAAGATTCTGAACCGAGCGCAAAGGTAGAGGATAAATCCGAATCGCCAAAACTTTTTGGCGAAGAAATTATTGATGACGGCAAAAAGGGTTCAGATTCAATCGACCGCTCCGTCAGAGAGAATCCCAAAAACGAGGATAAGCCTCGCTACAGCAGAAAGCCGGGCGAGAGCATCTTCGACTATGCGTCACGTGTGTCGGAGGACGTGGATAGAAGCGTGAGAGAAAGAGTAAGCGCACGGGACGAGTATGAGAAGAAGGTCAAGAGCAAAGGCTTCCAAACAAAGGAGGCGTTGCAGAACAGTATGCTCGGACTACAGGAGTTTATGTCCGCAATAGACCACGCATCGGGGAACAAGCGGTACATAGAGGACATCCCCGACTTTGAGAATCCGATACTCGGAGAGAACCGCCTGTCGTCGGTGAACAAAGAGGAGATGCACCAAGTTGCCAAGACGCAATTCAAGCCGTTGATGTCGGCAGTGGCTAAACTGAGCGGCAACGGCAAGGAGAGCGGAGAATTGTACGACTATATGTTCGCCAAGCACGGACTTGAGCGTGATGCCGTGATGCGGCAGAGAGAGGCACAGAAAGAGTTTGACAAGTACCAAAAGGCAAATCCCAAGGGTACTAAAACGATTGGAGATTTCGTTGCAAGCCTTGAAGGCAAAGACTATGCAGGACTTACGGCATTGACGGCAGAAGACGGCAGGGTGAAGTCGATACAATCGCAGATAGACGCCATAGACGAGCAGATGAAGGCTACAGACGACCAATTGTTGCTCCGTAAACTCGGTGGTCAGAAGAAGCGGTTGAAGGTGGATTTGCTCAATGCCGCAAGGGATGCCGCCGATGACATCCGCAAGACTTTTGAAAACAATCCGAGCCATGATCGGTCAGACATAAATGAATTGTGGAGTCGAGTAAACGAGGTGAACGGCAATACGCTGAGGAAGTTGTACGAGAGCGGTCTGCTCACGAAGGAGGCATACAACGACATCAGCAGTATGTACACGAATTATATCCCTATGAGGGGATTCGACCAAACGACAAGCGCGGATGCCTACGCTTATCTGACGCACGGCGACAGCGCATTCAACGCACCGATAAAGACAGCCAAAGGGCGCAGCTCCAAGGCTGACAATCCTATAGCATATATGCAGGCGATGGCGGAAAGTGCGATAATGCAGGGCAACCGCAACGTATTGGTGAAACAAAAGATGTTGAACTTTGTGCGCAACCATCCGAGCGATCTTGCGAGTGTCAGCGATGTCTGGTTGCAATATGACTCGGTTGCCGATGAGTGGAAGCCGGTGTTCCCGGACAACATCGGTGCTAACGACAGCGCATCTGTGGTGGCGAAAAAGATGGAGGCATTCGAGGATAAAATGAAACAGATGGCAGAGAAACACCCGGACTTGGTGCAAAGAAGCAACGAAGCACCTGACATCCCATATAAGGTGGTAGAGAAAGGGCAGTTGAACGAACACCAAGTGCTTGTGAAACAAAATGGCAAGTCTTACATCATCACCGTCAACGGCAGCCCAAGAGCGGCACAGGCGGCGAATGGCTTGACGAATCCGGACACAGACCTTACGGGCGCAGTCGGTAAAGTCTTCGAGGGAGCCGAGGCGTTGAACAGACAATTGTCCTCCTTATACACCACGTTGAACCCCGACTTCATTGGCTCAAACTATGTGCGAGATGCCTTGTACTCAAATACAATGGTGTATGTCAAGGAGGGGGCTAAGTATGGTGGTTCCTTTAATCTCAATTTCGCCAAATACAATCCAGCGGAAATGGCGAACCTATATGCACGTTATAACAAAGGCAGCCTTGACACATCCAATGAAACGCATAGACTGTTTTTGGAGTTTATGCAGAATGGCGGAGAAACTGGCTTCGTGAACCTAAAGCAGATAGAGAAGAGGAAGTCGGAGATAGCGAAAGCAATCAAACGGGATTGGAGAATATCCGCGGAACTATTTTTTGGCGGTTTGAACAATGCCGTTGATTTCGCCAACAAGTCTGTAGAGAACAGCGCAAGGTTTGCGGCATATGTCACATCACGGAAGAGCGGACGTAGTGTAGGAAGGTCTGTATATGACGCAAAAGAGATTTCCGTCAACTTCAACAGAAAGGGAAGCGGCAGAAACTGGTGGAAAGACAACGTCGGAACTTCTCGTTTCTATGACACAGAGATAGGCTTAGTGGAAATAAACAGGGCATCTGTAGGAAGCTCTCTTGCGCATCGGTATAGCCAAGTAAAACTTGATGTAATAACATCTCTTGCTGAAGGTTTTAACAATGCTGTGTATTTTGGCTCTATGCAAGACTTCAGTAGACAAGAGGGCGTTAAAAGCCATTACTTTGCATACCCGATAAATTATAATGGAAATCGAAACTATGTTTTTTGTCGCGCAATGCAAGATGCAAATAAAAGTAGACTATATGTGCACGAGGTGTTTTTAGCGGATAATATAGAAAAGGGCAATACCCTTCAAACCGCAGCGTCTCAGCCTCACGGAGGTATTACCCTTTACAAGGATATTCTTGCGAACGTCCTCGCCGCAAATGTAACAAATGATTCTGAGACGAGCAAGCCTTGCTTCAGCAGAAAGCCGGGCGAGAGCATCTTCGACTATGCGTCACGTGTGTCGGAGGACGTGGATAGAAGCGTGTGTGAGGGGCGCTGAGTGCGATTTTACCGGGGAGGACGATGCTCGGAAGCCATTCTATGCTTTTGGGCGCGAATCGAATGGGTGAAACGACAAGAACATGGCAACATATTCGTTGAATATCAACGATGCAAAAAGCACGGAACTTATTCGTTTTGGGGGAATCAGCCTAATTCATCGGATTTGATTCCCAGAGCCATCATTATCGGAAAAGCGACAATTTGAGTGGCGTATCCATTCCCTTTCGCAGATTTGTCCATGGTGAATCGTGTGGCTATTTTACCGTTGCTCTCAGAAAGAATTTTGTCGATTTCCTCGCCGCAACGCCCATCAAAGCCAATGACAGCGACTCGCTTTATCTCCTTTTCTGACATAAGATTGTGAAGAGAGTCAAGGAAAAAGTCGTTGGAGTCAGCCATCCCCTCATTTGAATATGTGTAGAACGAAAATTCGCCGAGATGTCCGTTGAAAGCCATTCCGTTCAGTCCGGCAATGTCAGACGGGGTGCAGACGTCGAAATTGTCACAACCGTTGTTGTATGTAATATAAACGTCAATTTGGTTTTCGCCGGGAGTGACACCCCAGTCCAAAGCAATGTATGTAAACAGCGAAGAGAGATCGATGGTGCTCAGCTCGCGGTTTAGAATGCGCTCAAAATTAGTTTTGAAATCCGATGTGATAAAATTAAGGAATGCCGCGTCCACAATGATGGCATTTGGGGCTGGTGTGAAATCTTTAGTCATCTGCTTTTTTATGCAAAGATAACTTTCGATTGCGTATCGGCAAAATTTATGCTCCAGCATTTTTATGTTATTTGCAATATCGTTAACTTTGTGGATATGGAACTTTCAGCAGGAGTAATAAAATGGGTGCATTCCTTGTCGCAGAAAAAGAATCGTGACAAGGAGCGTTGTTTTGTCGCAGAAGGAACAAAATGCGTGATTGACACACTCGATTATTTTAAGGTTAGATATTTGTTTGCCACGTCTGATTGGGCGGACAGCGTCGGCTGTAGACTGCGCTGCCCCGTGACAGTCGCAACCAAAGCTCAAATAGAGAGGATGTCGATGCTGAAAACGGCAACAGACGTCATCGCTGTTTATGAAATGCCAGATGTCCAGATTGGGAAAGGCTTGGAGAAGCGTCTTGCATTAGTGCTTGATGGAATCCAAGACCCAGGAAACTTCGGAACCATATTGAGGATTGCCGATTGGTTTGGAATCAAAGACGTGTTTTGTAGCAAAGATACCGTAGACGTTTACAATCCTAAGGCGGTGCAGGCGACAATGGGGGCTGTTTCGCGTGTGAATGTCGTGTATTGCAGCCTTTCGGAACTGTTTGCGACATATAAGGAAATGCCAGTATACGGAACATTGCTTGACGGAAACAATATTTATGAAACGCCGCTGGCGCAGGCGGGATTCATCGTCATGGGCAATGAAGGCAAGGGGATTTCGGAGGAGATAAGACGTCTTGTGACAGGAAAGTTGCTCATTCCGTCATACCCAATCGGCACTCCGACATCGGAATCGCTAAATGTGGGGATGGCGACAGCCATTGTTGTCGCAGAATTTAGAAGAAGAACAATGTAGTATGTGCTATGGCAAAGGATAAAATAGCGTTTTTTTGTAGCGATTGCGGATATGAGTCGCCAAAATGGGTGGGGAAGTGTCCGAATTGCGGAGCCTGGAACACTTTCGTCGAAGAGCGCGTTGTGCAGACTCGAGGCGGGAAATCGCTCCTCCCGGAAACAAAATTGGACTCGAAGCCACTTCGCTTGTCTGAAATCGAAGCTGGGGAGGAGAAGCGCATACAGATGCCGAGCGGAGAGTTGAACCGTGTGCTTGGTGGAGGTTTGGTGCAGGGTTCTATAATATTAATAGGAGGAGAGCCTGGGATCGGAAAGTCGACTCTCGTTTTGCAGAACGTAATACGCATTAGGAGCAGAAAGGTGCTCTATGTGTCTGGTGAGGAAAGCGCGCAGCAATTGAAGATGCGGGCTGACCGACTTGGTGCAGACGGAGGAGAGTGCTACATTGTTTGTGAAACGTCGTTGGAGAAGATATTTCAACACATAAAAAACAGCACTCCAGGAATAGTGGTCATCGACTCCATCCAAACTATTGCTTCCGACAATCTTGAATCTGTGGCTGGAAGTGTTAGCCAAGTGCGGGAATGTGCGGCGTCTCTTTTGAAATATGCCAAGGAGAGCGGAACACCAGTGGTGCTGATCGGGCATATCAACAAGGAGGGAAGTATAGCCGGGCCGAAGGTGCTTGAACACATTGTCGACGCCGTGCTGCAGTTTGAGGGCGACCGTCATTACATGTATCGGTTGTTGCGCTCGATAAAGAATAGATTCGGAAGCACGTCGGAAATGGGCATATATGAAATGACACAATCGGGATTGCGTGAAGTGGCAAATCCATCGGAACTGCTGTTGTCTGATAATGATTCAGACTTGTCGGGAGCTGCTATCGGTGTGACAGTGGAGGGGGCGCGTCCATTGCTCGTCGAATCGCAAGCGTTGGTAAGCACTGCTGCATACGGCACAGCGCAGAGGTCGGTGACTGGCTTTGATTCAAAAAGAATGAATATGTTGTTGGCTGTGCTTGAGAAACGGGTCGGATTCAAATTGGCTTTAAAAGATGTGTTTCTCAATATTGCGGGGGGATTCAAGGTCAATGATCCGGCGCTTGACCTTGCTGTTATCAGCTCGATACTTTCTTCCAACGTCGATATGCCGATCGCAAAGACGGTTTGTTTGACAGGGGAAGTCGGATTGTCGGGGGAGATTCGCCCGGTCACCAGGATAGAACAGCGCATAATAGAGGCTAACAAATTAGGCTTTTCCACGATTTATGTGCCAAAGCACAATTTGAAAGGTGTGGATGTGTCTCAGTATAATGTGGAGGTTAAAGAAGTGGCGCGTGTAGAGGAAGTGTTCCGCTCGCTTTTCGGATAAATCTGAAATTAATATTCTCGAAATTTTTTTCTTCAGCCGTCTTTGATTAATTTTGTATGACATAAAAACGTATATAGACAACAAAAAAGAATAACAAGAGGATAAATATGAAAAATGAATTCAGAGATTTCGCAGTGAAACACATGGGACTCAACGGGCTCGCTGTTGACGACTATATGAACATCACCAGCAGCTATATCTCTCCGACTATTATTGAAGAACGTCAATTGAATGTGGCACAAATGGACGTGTTCTCACGATTGATGATGGATAGAATTATATTTCTGGGCACACAGATAGATGATTACACAGCAAATGTAATCCAAGCCCAGTTGCTTTATCTTGACTCTTCCGACCCGGGCAAGGATATCTCAATTTATATAAACTCTCCTGGTGGCTCTGTATATGCTGGACTTGGCATATATGACACTATGCAGTACATTTCGAGCGATGTCAAGACGATTTGCACAGGAATGGCGGCATCGATGGCTGCGGTGTTGCTCGTGGCTGGAGAAAAAGGCAAACGTTTTGCGCTTAACCATTCGCGTGTTATGATTCACCAGCCGATGGGCGGTGCGCAAGGCCAGGCTTCCGACATCGAAATAACAGCGCGAGAGATTCAGAAATTGAAAAAAGAGCTGTATACAATCATATCGAATCATTCAGGAGTGCCATTCAAGAAGGTTGAAAAAGACAGCGACCGTGATTATTGGATGACATCGGCGGAGGCTAAGCAATATGGAATGATTGATGAAGTTTTGACAAGAGAGACCAAATAAAAACTAATGGCAAAAAAAGATTCTGGAACATCGACAATGCGGTGCAGTTTTTGTGGCCGCAGCCAAAGAGATGCGGCGCTGTTTATTCCAACAATTGACGGCAAGGGAGCTATCTGCGACAATTGTATCGAGCAGGCACATGCTATGATTTCGCAGTATATTGACACAAAACCAATAAACGGCAAAGGCGGCAAATTCGACTTGGAAATGAAAAGTGTGCCGAAGCCAAAGGAGATTGTTGATTATTTGAATCAATATGTTATCGGTCAGGAACAGGCAAAAAAATACTTGTCGGTTGCTGTATACAATCACTATAAGCGTCTGCTTCAGCCTGTTGATGAAGACGGGGTGGAAATTGAGAAAAGTAATGTGATAATTGTTGGTCCTACTGGAACCGGCAAAACGTTGTTGGCAAAAACAATAGCGAAATTGCTTAATGTGCCGTTTGCAATTGTCGATGCAACCGTACTCACAGAGGCTGGATATGTTGGCGAAGACATTGAGAGTCTTTTGGTGCGTTTGTTGCAGGCTTGCGATTATGACGTGGCACAGGCTGAACGAGGCATCGTATTCATTGACGAGATAGACAAAATAGCAAGAAAGGGCGACAACCCGTCAATCACAAGAGACGTGAGTGGAGAAGGAGTGCAGCAAGGGCTTTTGAAGTTGCTCGAAGGCTCTGTGGTCAACGTGCCACCACAAGGCGGAAGGAAGCATCCGGAGCAAAAGATGATTCCTGTCGACACAAAAAATATCCTGTTTATCTGTGGCGGTGCTTTTGAGGGAATTGAGCGTAAGATTGCCCAGCGCCTTAACACATATGTGGTTGGTTTCGGAACTGACAATGTGGAGCGCAAGCAGAAACGGGAAAATCTGATAAACTACGTAGCGCCACAAGACTTGCGGTCATTCGGACTAATTCCTGAGATTATAGGTCGATTGCCGATATTGACCAATCTTGAGCCATTGGACCGCAATGCGTTGCGGAGAATCCTCTCGGAACCGAAAAATGCCATAATAAAACAGTATCAGAAATTGTTTGAGATGGATGGCGTCAAGCTGGTTTTTGAGAAAGATGCTCTTGACCTTATTGTTGATAAATCAATAGAATATAAACTTGGCGCGCGCGGACTTCGCTCGCTGACGGAAACCATTGTGGTCGACGCAATGTATGAAAGTCCGTCGTCAAAGAAAAAAGAGTTTGTAGTTACCAGAGAATATGCATTGGAGAAGCTTAACAAGGCAAATTTAGATCTCCTTGTGTGAAAATATAGCGAAAACATTTTGCAAATTGTCGATAGGTCCTTAACTTTGTAAGTAAAGCAAACCTCTAATTATTATGGCAGTCAAAACTGATTTAAAAGCCGAACTGAAAAACTATTTCGGATTCGACAACTTTAAAGGCAATCAAGAAGCGATAATAGAAAATCTGATGGCCGGCAATGACACGTTTGTGCTTATGCCTACAGGCGGCGGCAAGTCGCTATGCTATCAATTGCCGTCCTTGCTGATGGACGGCACTGCAATTGTCATATCGCCATTAATCGCCTTGATGAAGAATCAGGTAGACGCTATGCGAAATTTTGGAGAGGACGACGGAATAGCTCATTTCTTGAACTCTTCATTGAACCGTGCTGCAATAGAGAAAGTTAAGTCGGACATTGTGTCGGGCAAAACGAAATTGTTGTACGTCGCGCCTGAGTCGCTGACAAAAGAGGAGAACATAGAATTCTTGTCGACGGTGTCGATTTCATTCTACGCAGTCGACGAAGCGCATTGTATATCGGAATGGGGACACGATTTTCGGCCAGAGTACAGACGAATCAGACCGTTGATAAATCAGATAGGCAACCGTCCGATCATTGCTTTGACAGCCACTGCTACGCCAAAGGTGCAGCATGACATACAGAAGAATTTGGGAATGCTGGATGCTAAAGTGTTTAAATCATCATTCAACAGGCCAAATCTATATTATGAAGTGCGTCCGAAGACCAAGAACGTTGACAAGGACATCATAAAATTCATAAAAAGTCATGAGGGCAAATCGGGAATAATATATTGCCTGAGCAGAAAAAAAGTGGAAGAGTTGACAGAGACATTGATTGTCAACAACATCAAAGCATTGCCATACCATGCTGGCATGGACAGCGCGCAACGCAGTGCCAACCAGGATGCCTTTCTGATGGAGACTGTCGATGTCATCGTGGCAACGATTGCTTTTGGTATGGGTATTGACAAACCGGATGTGCGTTTTGTAATACATTATGACATTCCCAAAAGTTTGGAGGGGTATTATCAAGAAACCGGACGCGCGGGACGTGACGGCGGCGAAGGCTTGTGTGTCGCATTCTATACCAACAAGGACTTGCAGAAACTGGAGAAGTTTATGCAGGGCAAGCCAATTGCAGAACAGGAAATTGGCAAGCAGTTGCTTTTGGAAACGGCGGCATATTGTGAATCATCTGTGTGCCGGCGAAAGTCGTTGCTTTATTATTTTGGAGAGGAATATCAAGAAGACAATTGCGGAAACTGTGACAACTGTTTAAATCCGAAGAAAAAAGTGGAAGCAAAAGATGAACTTTGTGCGGTAATTGAGACCGTCTTGGCATTGAAAGAAAAATTTAAATCAGACTATGTTATTAATGTCATGCTCGGAAAATCGACCGCCGAAATAAAATCATATTTACACGATCAATTGGAAGTGTTCGGCTGCATGGAGGCTGACACCGATAAATTTTTAGGCGCGGTGATTCATCAAGCAATCATTGCTGGATATCTTGACAAGGAAATTGAAAACTATGGGTTGCTGAAAGTGACAAAAGCTGGGCACTCGTTTTTGAAGAATCCAAAGTCGTTTAAGATTGTTGAAGACAAGGAATTCAACGAAGATGACGAAGATGTTACTATAAAATCGGGCGGAGTTTGCGCCGTCGACCCAGAATTGTACTCCATCCTTAAAGATCTTCGCAAAAAGATTGCCAAGAAGCTGGAGTTGCCGCCGTATGTAATCTTTCAAGACATCTCGTTGGAGGCTATGGCTACAACATATCCAATCACAATGGAAGAACTTCAAACTATACAAGGCGTTGGCGCCGGCAAGGCGAAACGCTATGGAGCGGACTTCTTGAAAGTTATAAAGGCCCATGTCGAGGAAAACGATATTGAACGTCCGGAAGACCTGCGGGTGAGGAGTGTTGCAAACAAAAGCAAGCTTAAAATATCAATCATTCAGGGTATTGACCGTAAGATTGCACTTGATGAGCTTGCGGAGTCTAAGGGGTTGGAATTCGATGAGTTGTTGGATGAAGTGGAGGCAATTGTATACTCTGGGACAAAAATAAACATCGATTATTTCCTGGACGAGGTGATGGATGAAGATCACTTGGACGACATTTTTGAATATTTCAAAGAAAGCGAGAGCGATGATTTGGAATTGGCGATAAATGAACTTGGCGGAGACTATACTGAAGAAGAAATCCGGTTGGTTCGCATTAAGTTTATTTCTGAAATGGGCAACTAAGTCTATGGAGGTTGTTTATGAAGATAATCATCTGATAGTGGTGAATAAAGCCGCAGGTGAAATCGTGCAAGGCGATAAAACTGGCGACAAACCACTGTCTGAGATGGTTAAAGATTATCTGCGCGAAAAATATAACAAGCCAGGCAATGTGTTTTGTGGTGTGATTCACCGGCTTGACCGCCCGGTGAGCGGGCTTGTCGTATTCGCCAAAACAAGCAAAGCGTTGGCGCGGATGAACGAGATTTTTCAGAATCGGAAAGTGAAAAAAACATATTGGGCAATCTCAAGAAATTTGCCGCCAAGAGCGGAAGATACGTTGGTTGACTATCTGACACCTCGGGAACGCAATAACAAAACGTATGTCAGCCGCACGCCTGTCGACGGGGCGCAGAAAGCTGTGCTTGACTACAAATTGTTGGCAAAAACTGATTATTACTGCCTGCTTGAAGTGAATCTTCACACGGGAAGGAAGCATCAGATACGCGCACAATTATCGGCTATGGGATGTCCAATCCGTGGAGATTTAAAATATGGTGACCGACGGAGTAATCCCGACGGTGGCATATCATTACAGTCGCATAGAATCGTATTCGAGCATCCTGTGTCAAAAAAAATAATCGATTTGGTTGCGCCAATACCAGACGACAACCTGTGGCGGGCGTTGGCTGCAAATCTATGATTGCTTTATGCGGATAGCCTCTGGGAATCAAACCCGGAAGGTTGCTTATTTATCCCAAATCCGGTCATTAGTACGGCTTTTTGATGTTGACTTTGTAACTGATTGACAATTAGTTTTTTGCTATTCACACGAGTTCGGGATAAGAGGTGTTTGAAAAAATGACAAAAAAAAGGAAATCATTGATTTTTAGTAATTTAATGGTGTAAAAAGGAACAATTACAAATCATGATCACCAAGAGTAAAGTTACTGAAATTTTTGTATTGCCAATGATTTCTGCAAAGAATTTGATGCAGAGATGGCAAAAAACGCTGTTCAATCAACGCCTGATGTCCCAAAACGCCGTCGCAAGCGTATGATGTCGGACGCCGAGGTCATCACAATCCTCATCTGTTTCCACTTCAACTCCTACCGCAACTTCAAGCATTATTACCAGACCTACATGTGCGCTTTTCGGACGGCTTTGGAGTGAGGGGATACATGTGGTGACAGGGCTGCGCTCTAACATGAAGCAGCGACTGATGCCTCTTTATGACAAGATAATGCTGCGCAGAGGAGCATTATCGAGACCGTGAACGACATACTTAAAAACGTGGTGCAGCTTGTGCACACGGCACCGCAGCGTGCACAACTTTCTGATAAACCTGCTCGCGGCAATGGGGCGTACTGCTTCTTCCAGTCCAAGCCAGCAGTCAACTTCGACTACGAGGTGCCGAACTCAGACGGTCGACTCACCATTTGGCAATAGCTCAAATCTCATTTTCTCAAAAGCGCATCGGGCGGCCACGTTCATGGTCGCTCGACACTATATCCGCATCCGAATCACGCCTTTTCAGTCCACGCTTATCCCGAACTCGCGTTGTTAGGTCGACCCTTTTGCATTGGTATTTTTTCGAGGCGCTGAGAAGAAGTTGAAGGCGGCAAAGGCACTGAAGGAGAAAGGAGAGACGCCGGAAGAATTGTTGCGGTCAATCAAGGAAAACGAGGCGGCAGTGGCGGAGGCACAGAGGACGGTCGATGCTTGGAAAGCTATAGCAGGAGAACGGAAGCGCAGAGCTGAAGAGGCTGAGCGTGTTGTCCAAGAAAAGGCTGAAGAGGAAGCTCGTGTTGAAGCTGAAAGAAAGGCAGAGGCTGAACGCAAAGCGGAGGAGGAACAACGTGC
>SAMEA3663023__coassemble_1392_pt1 | contig 13359 bp, 8 predicted proteins | sample SAMEA3663023__metabat2_high_PE_022 | metagenome-assembled genome bin SAMEA3663023 (sample SAMEA3663023) | pig gut metagenome | biome: pig gut; feature: pig-associated habitat; material: faeces | place: France | collected 2012
ATTCCGCGCACTGGGCTCTTCTGCCAACTGCGCTTCGGCGATGATTGCTCTCAATGCTGCTGTGGCTGACCAGCTGACAAAATTCAAGGAGGCTGTCGACGCACGCATCGCTGCCGGCGAAATCAAGGAGCGCGCCATCCTTGAGGAGGCAAAGAAACTGTTCCGCGAGAACAAGGCAATACATTTCGACGGCAACGGCTACAGCGACGAGTGGAAAGAGGAGGCAGCGCGCCGCGGTCTTGACTGCGAGGCAAGCGTGCCGCGCATCTTCGACGCTTATCTGAAGCCGGAAAGTGTGGAGATGTTCAAGAAAACTGGTGTGTTTACCGATGTTGAACTCGAGGCACGTAACGAGGTGAAGTGGGAGATGTATACAAAGAAACTTCAGATTGAGGCTCGTGTGCTCGGCGATTTGGCAATCAACCATATAATTCCTGTGGCAACACGCTATCAGTCGCTGTTGCTCGACAATGTGATGAAAATCAAGTCGATATTCGACGGCGACGATTCAGGATTGGCTGAGCAGGAGAAGGAAACCATCAGGAAGATTGCAAAACACATGTATGTAATCAAAGACGAGGTGACAAAGATGGTGAATGCGCGCAAGGATGCCAACAAGGTGGAGAACGAGCGCGAGAAGGCTATCCTTTACCATGACACGGTGAAGCCGTGTATGGACGTGGTGCGCTACCATATCGACAAGCTCGAACTGATGGTTGACAACGAGATGTGGCCTTTGCCAAAATATAGAGAACTTTTGTTTATTCGCTAAAAGTCTGAATGGAACAAATTAAGCATGAATGTGGTGTGGCAATGGTAAGGCTTCTGAAGCCTCTTCGCCACTACTACGAAAAATATGGTGCATACACTTACGGGCTCAACAAGCTCTATCTGTTGATGGAGAAGCAGCACAACCGCGGTCAGGAGGCCGCGGGTGTGGGCTGTGTCAAACTCAATGTGGAGCCCGGAAGTGAATACATCAATCGTGAGCGTGCCCTTGGTTCTGGTGCAATCCAGGAGATTTTCGACAAGGTGAACCGTGAGATTGATGCGGCTATGCACTGTGAGGAGTCGATTGAGAATGTCCCATATATAGGTGAGCTATATATGGGGCATTTACGTTACAGCACGACGGGTAAGTCGGGGATGAGCTATGTGCATCCGTTCTTGCGCCGCAACAATTGGCGCTCGCGCAACTTGCTGTTGTGCGGCAACTTCAATATGACCAACGTTGACCAGATTTTCAACACGGTGGTGAGCCAGGGTCAGCACCCGCGCATATATTCCGACACGTTTATAATCCTTGAGCAACTCGGCCATGCGCTCGACATGGAGCACGACAGGTTGTATCGTGAATATCGCGACAAGGCTGCCGACGGAAACGGGCTTGCGCGACTCATTGAGGACAATATCAATGTGGACAACATCCTTCGCGACCAGGCGCGCCTGTGGGACGGCGGTTTTGTGATTTGCGGCATGACGGGCTCGGGCGATATGTTTGCCTTGCGCGACAGCAAGGGCATACGTCCGGCTTTCTATTATCACGACGATGAGATTGTGGTGGTGGCTTCGGAGCGTCCGGTGATTCAGACGGTGCTGAATGTTGGGGTCGACGATGTGAAGGAACTGACGCCGGGTTCGGCTTTGATTGTGGGCAAGAATGGCGGTATTTCTGTCGACGACATTCTCGGAGAGGGTGAGAACCGGAGGTGCTCGTTTGAACGGATCTATTTCTCGCGCGGTAGCGACAAGGATATCTATAAAGAGCGCAAGGCATTGGGCGAAAACGTGGTGCCCGACCTGATTGAGGCGGTGGGACACGACCTCGACAATACGGTATTTTCGTTTATTCCCAACACTGCCGAGGTGGCGTTCTACGGCATGATGGAGGGCTTGGAGGCTCGCCTCGCAAAGCAGAAGGCTGATGCTATAAAGGCGCTCGATGCATCGGCTGCCGACTACGACCGGCGGTTGGCTGAAATTCTTAACAAGCGTCTGCGTCAGGAGAAGGTGGCGATAAAGGATATTAAACTGCGCACGTTTATTGCCGAGGGTGCTTCGCGCAACGACCTTGCGGCGCACGTCTATGATGTGACTTACGGTGTGGTGCGCGAAACGGACAATCTGGTGGTTATCGACGACAGCATTGTGCGCGGCACTACGTTGAAGCAGTCAATTATTCGTATGCTCGACCGTCTGAACCCGAAAAAAATTGTTGTGGTGTCGTCTTCGCCGCAGGTGCGCTATCCCGACTGCTATGGCATCGACATGTCGCGTATGGGCGAGTTCATCGCTTTCAAAGCGGCAATTGAGCTGCTGAAAGACAGGGGGATGCAGAGTGTAATCGACGAGACTTATGCCGAATGTCTGCGACAGCTGGAATTGCCTATGGATGAGATGGAGAATGCGGTGAAACGCATCTATGCGCCGTTTACCGACCGTGAGATTTCTCGAAAAATGGCTGAGATGCTCACCCCTGCCGGTACTCGCGCCGAGGTGGAGATTGTCTATCAGTCAATCGACGGTCTGCACCGAGCCATCACGTCGTGTCCGGGCGACTGGTATTTCTCTGGCGACTATCCTACTCCTGGTGGAAACCGCCTTGTCGACCAGGCTTTTGTAAACTATTACGAGGGTAACGCCGACAAGCGTTGATATAATAAATCTTGAATTGATGCGTTAAAGTCATTGGGAGCATACGCTCTCAATGACTTTTATTTACATAATGGATATGAATAAAATAGGACTTATATTGGGAGGCGTGGCTGTGGCTGTGAATGCTGCTGCCGAACTTCCGCAACTGACTTATCCTGTGGCTGAGCGTCAGGATGTGGTCGATGATTATTTCGGCACGAAGGTGGCCGATCCATACCGGTGGCTTGAAAACGACACATCGGCGCAGACGGCTGCCTGGGTGGCTGCCCAGCGCGAACTGACCGACAAGTATCTCGAGGCGTTGCCTTATCGCAAACAGATTGCCGGCGAGCTGCGCAATTTGCTTGATATGGAGCAGATTGGCGCTCCGACAAAGAAAAAAGGCAAGTATTATTATTTCTACAACAGCGGATTGCAGAATCAGTCGGTGCTCTATGTGGCTGACAAGCCGGGTGAGCGCGGACGGGTGTTGCTCGACCCCAACACGCTTTCTTCGGAGGGCACGGTGGCGCTGCTTGGCATCGAGTTTTCGGAAGACGGAAAGTATATGCTTTATGCCGTCTCGCGCAACGGCTCTGACTGGGAGGAGATCTTCGTGCGTGACCTTGCTACGGGTAAGGACTTGCCCGACCATATCAAATGGGTGAAAGCCTCGATTACGTCGTGGTATAAAGACGGTTTCTTCTATAGCGCATACGATGCTCCTGCCGACGGCAAGGAGTATTCTAACGCAAACGAGAATCAGAAAGTATACTATCATAAACTTGGCACGGAACAGAGCGACGACCAGCTCGTGTTCAGCGATGAGCGCTATCCGCAACGTTTCTTCATGGCTCAGCCCGACGAGGATTCCGATTTGCTGTTTCTCTATGTCGAGGCGGCTGGAAACGGACAGGGACTTTATGTGAAAAGCCTGAAGAAGCAGGATGCTGAATTTACCTGCATCAACGACCAGTTTGATTACAGTTGCGGCGTTGTGGGCGTGGTGAAAAACAAGATATACATGATGACCAATCTTGGCGCGCCGAAGGGTCGTCTGGTGGTTGCCGATGTGAAAAATCCTGGCTCGGCAAACTGGAAAACGGTGCTTCCCGAAACTTCCGATGTGCTGTCGAGCGTGCAGATTGTCAACGGCAAGCTTGTGGCTGTCTACGACAAAGATGCGTCAAACCATGCTTATGTCTACAACCTCGACGGCAAGTTGCTCCATGAGGTGGCGTTGCCGGCGGTGGGAACGGTGTCGTTCAATGGCTCGGCAAAGAGCAAGGATGTCTATTACACATTCTCTTCGTTTGTCTATCCGCCGACGGTCTACAGCTATGATATCGACAAGAATGTCTCGACGGTCTACAGCCAGCCGAAGGTGAATTTCAAACCGGAGGACTATGTGACCGAACAGGTGTTTTTCTCAAGCAAGGACGGAACGAAGGTGCCGATGACGCTCACCTACAAGAAGGGGCTGAAGCGCGACGGCAGCAATCCTTTGTGGATTTACGGCTACGGCGGCTTCAACATCACGCTGTATCCGTCTTACAAGGCGCGCCGCATGTTTATGCTTGAAAACGGGTTTGTCTATGCACAGGTCAACTTGCGTGGCGGAAACGAATATGGCGAGGATTGGCATGTGGCTGGCACGAAGATGCAGAAGCAGAACGTGTTTGACGACTTTATCGCCGCTGCCGAATGGTGTGTCGACAATGGCTACACGAGCAAGAACCGCATCGTGGCAGAGGGCGGCTCTAACGGCGGACTCCTTGTCGGTGCGTGTGTCAACCAGCGTCCCGACCTGTATCGCGTGGCGTTCCCAATGGTGGGCGTGATGGACATGTTGCGCTATCACAAGTTTACAATCGGTTGGAACTGGGCGCACGACTACGGCACAAGTGCCGACAGCAAGGAGATGTTTGAATATCTGAAGGCTTACTCGCCGTTGCACAACATCAAGAACGACGGGACGCGCTATCCGGCGATTATGGTGACTACTGCCGACCACGACGACCGTGTGGTGCCGGCTCACTCGTTTAAATATGCCGCTATGCTTCAGGCAAGCGATACGGGCGACCAGCCCAAGCTGATACGGATTGAGAGCAATGCGGGGCACGGTGGTGGTATGCCTACGGAGAAGGTGATTGCCGAATATACCGATGTCTATGCGTTTGCAATGCATATTCTTGGACTTAAACCTGTGGTTGGAAAATAAGAAATGAAGAAACAGATACTGACAATGGGACTGGCGGCTGTGGCTTCGGTGGCTTCGGCTGCCAGCCCTTCTTTTACGACGGCGGCGGAGCGGGTCGACTCGCTGATGCGCTGCCTTTTCCACGATGGCGAGCCGGGGGCGGCTGTCGTGGTGGCGAAAAACGATGATGTGATTGTCGACAGCGGATATGGCGTGGCCGACATTGTGACGGGCGATCGGATTGACGGCAACACGATGTTTAACATTGCGTCGATTTCAAAGCAGTTTACGGTGGCTGGCGTGTTGTCGCTTGCCGACCGCGGGTTGTTGCGTGCCGACAATGCGGTGGCCGATTTCTTGCCTTATGAAAGTGGCCAGTGGCGTAAAATCCGGCTGTCGCATCTGATGAGCCATTCGTCGGGGGTGATTGACGCGCGTCCGCGCACCGACCGCCAATGGATGCTCCATGCCACCGATAAGGAGAGCGTGGCTTATATGGACACGTTGCGGCAGTTCCGCTTTGAGCCTGGTGAGGCTTACGAATACATCAACCCTACGTTTCAAGTGCTTGAATGCGTGATTGAAAAGGTGTCGGGACTGGCGTTCGACGACTATCAGCAGCGTTATGTCTTTGACCGTGCCGGTCTGCGCCACACCACTTATTTCGAGCCGCAGAAGCGGATTCCGCGGATGGCGCATGCCTATCAGACTGGGACTGGCGGCGGTGAGCAGGATTTCGCCGGCAAGGAGGTGTATCTGGGACGCACTGTCGTTGAGGGGTCGCCGTGGAAGGAGTGCGACTATGGCGAGGAGACGTTTTTCGCCACCAAAGCCGATGGTGGGATATACTCGTCAACCCATGAGATGCTGCAGTGGATGCGGGCGTTGGAGCGGGGCGAGGTGATAAGCCAGGAGGCTTTGGCTCAGGCTTATGCTCCCCACACGCTGGTGAGCGGCAGCCGGTGGAGCGACTACCAGAACCGTCCGAATACGTGGTATGGCTACGGATTCTTCATCGACCGCACTCCGGGGGAACCTGTGAAGATTTATCACACTGGCGACAACGGCGGTTTTCAGAACTATGCCGCCTCGTTTCCGTCGTGTGGTGTGAAAGTGATTGTTTTTGCCAACCGCAACGACTTCGACCGCTGGACGCTTGTGCGCCAGATTGACCGTATCCTTCGGGAGGAAGGCGTGCTGGAATAGACGTCGATGGCCTATTCCGCGCCTATCTGCCGGAGCATTTCGGCTGTTGTGGCGTGGCGGCGGCCATTGAGGTCGCTGAGAAAGCGGTTTTCACTGTCGGGAGGCATCTGCCGGGCATTGTCGAAACGGTCGGGACGGGTGATGTGGGTGACAACCACGCGCTGCACGTGCGACCGTGGGCAGCTGCCGATGCTGTATCCCATGTTGCGGTTGTCATTGCCGGGACCGTTGCTGCTCCAATAGCGGATGTCGCCGTTGGGCTCATATCCGAGAAACACTACGCTGTGGCCGCGTTCCTGGTCGTCGCCTGCCACGTTGTTGCATCCTATCACCGCACCGCTGTCGCTTCCCGACGGGTTGCGGTTCCAGAACAGCTTCATGAAGTCGCCCGGCGTCGCTTTGTCCCAGACGCTGTCGGCTGCCCATTCCTCGTCGGAGAGGTAGCGTTCGTTGTCGCTCTCGCGGTTGCGTTCGGAATATGCTCCGCGAAACGCGGCGATGCTGTTGCCGGCGCCAAGTTCGTGCACAAGCACTCCCAGCCCTGGGCCGTTGGCATTGGCGCGTCCCCAGAATCCGAATCCGTCGTCCTCCGTGGCGAGCGGACGCATGTTCTCCCATGCCTCGCGCGAGATGTTGTTGTCGGTGTCCCACATCAGCAGGGCTTTTATCAGCACGGCATAGGTGGCGCTGGAGCAGAACGACGGTTGGGCGAGGGCGGGCGTGAACGATGGTCGGTTGTCAGCACTGTCCATCTGGAATGCCTCGTTGAGCGCCTGTATTGTCGTTTTTGAGAAATCGGCGTTCGGGCGGCCTCCGGTATAGTATCCGCCGCGTTCGGGAAACGAGTCGACAGCGGCGAGCACGCATTCATTCCAGTCGGTTGCCGATGCGCGCAGACCCGATATGCATATCGTGGCAATGGCGATGGCAGTGGCAAATATCCTCATAGCGGTAGTTCCTTTTTTTTTGACGTTCAAAGGTATGCTTTTTCGGCGAAATTACAAAAAAAGAATCTTCTCCTCTTTGGCAAGGTTCAGCAAGCGTGTTCTGACAGATTTTCCTATATTCTTTGTCACAGTCTTGTTTCTAAATATATAGTCAATATATTTTTACTCTTTTGTCGGGGTGTGGGGGCGTTGCAGCTCTTTGATGGAGGCGAAGTAGGGGGTGGTGTGCTGTCTGCCGCCTGGCAGGTCGGCAATGTCGACGGTGGTAATCGGTGTGTCGGATTTCAAGCTGAAGCCGAGATAGTGGAACCCGGTTGGTGAGAATCCCATCTCGCGCAGTGTCTGCGCGTTGAAATATCTCGGACCATTGCCGTCGAGCGGCAACAGCATTCTGTTCTGTCCGTTGTGGAGCAGCAGATATTTTGCTTTCTCGCATCCCGGCACGAGGTTGATTGAGCCACGCTCGTTGCCTGTGCGCACGTAGTACAGCCGTCGTGAAAGGATTGTAGGCAGCATGGCAGTTTCGTAGTAGCCAACCAGGACAAGGTCGTCGGGACGGGCGTATGAGAGTCCGTGTTGCGGAATGGAGTCACGGATTTGTTCGTAGGCGGATTGTCCGACAAGAATCTTTGTCAGATGCTCAAACAGCAGACTGCCCTCATTGTCGGGGTCGTTGTGGTCGGGCAGGAGCGGAAACGCACCGATGTTGACCGTTTCGATGCTTTTGAAGAAGTAGCGGTTGCGCACGGCTTCATCGTCGCCTCTGCCGGGAAACAGTATGTAACCTCCGATAATCTCTTTTGCCGAGTGGAGGCGTACGTTCTCCACCTTGTTGCCATAATAGATGGCATCGCGGTAGCGGTGCATCTGGTTGATGGCGTCGCTCGGTGGATAGTCGGCGGCACGGAGTGCGTTGATTTCATCTTTGTCTTCTTTCGAGAATTCGTTGTCGTCACACACCCGATACTTTGCGTCGAAGAGGTAGGTGAGCTCGAAACCGTCGGGCTTGCGTATGGTGAGCACTATGTCGGGGCGGTTGTCGGTGGTGGCTGTGTGCACGTCGCCGCTGGTGCGGTTGTAGGTGTGCTGATAGTGCAGCCTGATCTCGTCCTCGTTTTTGCGGTAGTATACGGTATGCTCTTGGCTGTTGTCGGTGAACGGCTCGATCATCGGCATCGGATTCTCAACTATTTCATCATTGTTGCCGAAGTGCAGACTCAGAATTTTTGCCACCATCCGGCGCATCTTCAGGAAGCACCACAGTTCATAGAGTTCCCATATTGGACGGGTTCCGATTTGTGTACTGCCGTTGAAAAGCTCGATGCCTTTCTGAAGCATAATCCAGTAGCGGTACACCTGCGAGTAGCCGGTGCGCTTCTGCAGCACCAGGCTCTCAGTGCGCAGAGGTTCGGCTTTGAGCCGGCGCAGCAGCGGTGATTGGGAGAGTTTGCGCAGTTTTATAGCATACTCGTCGAGCGTATTCAGTTCTGAGTCAGTGATTTCATTGCCGTGGCTGCGGATGTGGTCAAACACCTTGGCGAGTCGGCGGCTGATGCGTTCAAGCGAGAATTTTACGAAGCGGTTTTCGGCGGTGTCGCAGGTGTTGATGGTAGCTTCGTGGCGGAAATAGTCGCGGTCGAGAGTGCCGCGGTTTTCGCTTTGCGCATATTTCTGAGCCATTGCCGGAGTCCAGCGCTTTATGCGGTCGGCATGGCTGTAGTGCACCTCTTTCGTTTCCCGCAGATGCGGACGTGTGACGATATAGGTGACGGCTTTGATATAATTGTCGATCACCTGTCGGAAAATCGACAGCCAAATCACGTCGTTGTCTGTGCGGCCGCCTTTGTCGAGGCTTTGCACGGTCTTGGTGAGATACTGGAATACGATTTCGTTGTATTCGCGGTTTATGTCGTTGAGGATGTGCAGATAGTCGTCCTTCGTGTCGAGTTTCGGCGACACCACGCGAAACGCGAACGTGTCGGTGCGCTCTGCCATACCCACGGGCTTGTAGCGGTAGGAGAGCTCAAAGATGCCGGGTTCGTTGAGAAACGACAGCGGCGCGGTGAGCACCCACTTGTTGTCGCCCACGCTGATTGCTGTGAAAAGGTCGCTCACTTCTTTGAGCTTATGCACCACGCGAGGCTCCGATTCGATGTCGCTGAGGTAGATGTTCACGTTGTAGACCGCCGTCTCGTAGAAGACGGGCGGCAGGTTGTCCCATTGCATGGCGGCCTCTTCCCCTGTGTCGGTAAGCCGGTGGCTCTGAGAGGGAAGGGCGATGGCAAGTCGGCCGGCAAGCGACGAGCGGTAGCCGCAATATCTTGACGCGTTTTCACCAACGCGCGCGCTGAACCTCCGCCAGCAGTTTGCTGTGTCGGCGGCGGTGCTTGCCTTTATTGCCACTTTACCGTCGGCGCTTTGGAAAGAGAGTACTGCCATGGCTTCTGTTTTTTTACGGCCAGAAACAGGTGAAGTGTGCCTGTGGCAGACGCTCCTGCATCTCGGCGATTTTCCTGCTTGCCTGCGGATAGTTTTCCGTAAACTGGGCAAGCGCTTTGAGAGGTTTGTCGAGCAGGTCTTCGTCGCCCTCGATGCGTGGCAGCACTTTCATCATCAGTATGGCATCCATAGCCTGTGCCAGCAATGCCTCGGTTGCCTCATCGGGGTTCTCTTCGCGGAGCGAGAAGAAATAGAGTATCAGCTCGTTCTGCACGCGGTATGCTATTTTAAACGGTGTGCCGTTAAGCGCGGAGTTGAGCGAATGGAGCAGCCCGGGGACGTTCTCTTTTAAGTAGGAAGCATCCTCCGCACTGAGTATCGACAATGCTTCGGAGGCTTGCACCACCTTGGGCAGAAACAGGTCTTTCGGCTGTGGATTGTCGTAATAGTGCAGGGCGTCGCCTCCCTCGAAGAAGTTTTTAAACGGCGTTTCTGCGTTTTCGATATTCATCTCGATGGTCATTGCGCGGTCAATCACCTTGCGTGAGAACTGGTGCGTGGTCTCGTCCATATTCACAGTGCCTACAACAATCAGGTTGCTCGGCAGGCGGAGACCGTCATTTTTCAATCGGTCGTAGACCGCCTTGTATGTTTCGGTGTCGGTGATGTCCAAATCGCGGTGCAGCTGGTCGGCATATTTGCTGAAGATATCCGCTTTAATGAGCGGCTCGCTGGTGATGGTGCCGTCGGAAAGGAGCTTGCGGCTCTCAAGTACGCTTAGAAATTCGGCAAAATACTGCTCCACAGGCGCAAGGTTCATCTCGTCCATACACACGAAAAACGGCACGTCGGGATAGCGCATACTCTTGACAAGAAAGCGCACAAACGGAGTCACAACATAGTGTGGACCGCCAATCTCGCTTTCGTAGCCGAGCAGCTCGCTGCTGTCGTGCCAGTTGGGTTTCACCTCAATCAGCTCATAGTTGCCCGGAGCGGTCTTGTCGCTGCGTAATGCTGGGATATCCGGACAACTTTCAAAAGACATCTGCTTCACGATCCGGCTCTTTCCAGTTCCCGATATACCCGCTAACAACAAAAACGGCTTCGTCCGCATCGCGGTGAGATAGGAGGAAAACTGCAAAAAACTCTTTGAAGATTCATTGGCGTTGATGTTGTTCGATTTTAAAGTGTTACCATATAGTAGCTGGAAGTCAGATTGTAGTATAATGACATAATCTGTTATTTCTAATCCTGCATATAAAGGTTGAATAAATGGGCCACGGCTTATTTCCCCAGGGGATGCGACAATACATGCCTTTTTTGCATCGATATTTTCTTTAGCTACGTCAACGCCTATTCTATTTAACTCTTCTTTAAGGCTTGCCTCTGTATACAGAGTGTCGACAAATTCAATATATTTACTCTGAGTGTCGAAACTATCTGAAATAACATTCAATGGCATATTAAACTCATTCGTAAACTTCTGAATTATCTCTTCTTTTGTTGCATTGTCTTCAAATGGAGTCCTTCGATATGCCCATATAGCAATGTCATAGATGTTTGGAATATGCTTTCCCTGGTCCGTAAAGTATTTTTCCCATTTATTTGAAAAAATGACATGCAACGTTTTTTCACTATTGAATTTCTTTTTATTTTGACCCAAATTGAAGATGCCTTCAAGAAAGCGAGAAACATCATCAAGGTTTATCTCATAAGGTACAGATGGCGTGATACGTTTATTGCACCCTCTTAATAGAGCCAAGTATCCCCAGGATTTATTGGTCATACAATCTTGAAAACCTTGGTAGGCATTAACGACTGTCTTTATACTTATGTATTTCATTATTTGATAGATTTTTCGTATGCTTTAATCATATTCTCCATAATCATTCGAATAATAGGCACACTAACAGAGTTGCCTAACTGTTTGTACGCCTGAGCATCAGATACGGGGAATATAAAGTCATCAGGAAATCCTTGAAGTCTTTTTGATTCAAGTACAGACAGCTTTCTTCGAATGTCCCAAAGTTTTGGCGTTCTGTTTGCAATAATCGTAGAAGCATATGTGTCAAGGCAAGAATAAAAAGCTTCTTGTATTTGTGTTTTAGAAGGATCTCCAACATGGAATCTTAATGACCCATCTGGTTTTTGAAAAGAATACACTCCATATTTTCCTTTTTTTGTATTTGGATTATATTTAGAATTGCGATGTTGGATTCTATCACCAGGCTTAGCTTTGGCAAAATGATAGTCTATTCTATCTAATTCAAATTTAGAAATGGCCAATGATGGATTATCATCATTCAAATCAATAATATCACGTAAAACAGGATGTCCACCAATGGGTTTGGGCCATTCAAATTTAACATCATTTCTAAAAGCAACGCAATACCATCTTTCCCGCTTTTGTGGAAGCCCGAAATCCAAAGAGGACAAAATTGTCCAATGTGGATAATAACCAAGTTTTTTCAGCGTTTCCAAAACTGTCTGAAGTGTTTTTCCGTTGTCATGAGACTTTAATCCTTTAACGTTCTCAAGAAAAACCATTGATGGTTTGTGATATTCCAAGATGCGGCATACATCAAAAAAAAGGGTGCCTCGAACCTGGTCGTTAAATCCTTGCTTTTCACCTGCGTAACTAAATGGCTGGCAAGGAAAACCAGCTGTGAGAATGTCAAATCCGGGAATATCAGATGCTTCTATTGCTTTTATATCGCCAGTAGGGACTTCGTGAAAATTCGCTTCATAAGTTTGTTGTGCAAATTTGTCGTTATCAGAAGAAAAAACGCATTCAACATTGCAACTATTCATCGCAAGTCTGAATCCTCCTATTCCGCAAAAAAGGTCAATACCTTTATATTTATTTTTCCGCATTATATTCAGTTCCTTAATAGCTTGTTAATATTTCATTCGTAAAGTATTTTAGCACATACTTTAAAGCATTGTTTCATAAAGTCATTATCAAAGATGACATCATTACACGAAAAGCTCTTTCTCCAGTTTTTTAATTAAATTCTCCAGAAAAAAGTGTTGAAACTAATGGCGAACACGGATTGCTATATTCTTGATATTTACGACTTTAGAAGTCAAAAATCTCATCTGTGCCGTTTCTTAGTTAGAAACCGACGGGTGAAACACAGACAGAAAGTGCTGATTTACAGCATATAATAGAAAAATCAGGACTTGATTGCATGCGGTTTTGGCCGAATAGTCAAGGAGTGGATGCGTGATGGCAAATGCGTGTTTTTGCTATGGGTGGGAGTGAGGTTTTCATTGGCGTAAAGCGATGTATTAGCGACAAAGAGCGTGGCTGACAGGCGGTTAGCCCCTATGGTATGTGCTTGGCAAATTGTGCAGATTTCGTTCGGGAAACCCTTTGTATTTGTGAGTTTTTTATCTTAACTTTGCCGTTTAAAGTAACAGTTCTAACTAAGAAACGGCACAGCCGTGTGCTTCTCGGTATTCACTGAGGGTTTTCTCTGACGAAAAATGTTTTTATTGGGTGCTTCTCTGGGGAAGTAGCGCATCTTCGAAGCGCGCCGGCGGCGCGAGTCTCCCGTCTGCTTGATATGATGTCGGTGATGGCCTGAGCGTCAGCGGCGATGCTCCGCAACGCATAGAGCCGACGCGAGCAACCCCCGACGCTGTCGGGGGTTAACTGAATACGTGACCGCTCCTGCGGTCATCCGCCCAGCTTGGTGCGGTGCAGCTGGAGTGTGCGATTTATGATGCGGAGCTGTCGATGATGGGTGCGGATGCTGCGGAGATGTGATGTGAGAGAGTGCAGGGATGCGGAGCTGTCGATGATGGGCGCGGATGCCGCGGAGATGTGATGTGAGAGAGCAGGGATGTTGCAATGGAAGTCCGCAACGCGGACTCGCTTTCAGTTAACTTTTATCTTTGCACTATCAATAGGAAGTTAAGAGAAACTCT
>SAMEA3663023__coassemble_1508_pt1 | contig 11972 bp, 9 predicted proteins | sample SAMEA3663023__metabat2_high_PE_022 | metagenome-assembled genome bin SAMEA3663023 (sample SAMEA3663023) | pig gut metagenome | biome: pig gut; feature: pig-associated habitat; material: faeces | place: France | collected 2012
TCGTAGATGGTCTGCACCTGTGTCATCGTAAACTCTTTGTTGAGCAAACGGAATGCCAACGGCTCATAGGTGATCTTCCACCGCAGTTTGTCGAGTGCCACACGTACAATCTCGCTATGGTCGAATGCCAAATCAGGCAACATATCCACCGGAAACCACTGTGCCTTGGCGGCATCGTCACCGGCTATGACCTCATAGTCTTCCTGACGCACAAATGCAAGAAACGCCACCGTAACCACACGCTCGCGAGGGTCGCGGTCCACACGGCTGAATGCCTGCAGCTGCTCGATATAGATATCCATCACTCCTGTTTCCTCGCGCAACTCGCGCAATGCTCCTTCTTCCAGCGTCTCGTCAATTCTCACAAAGCCGCCCGGCAAAGCCCATTTGCCTTTATACGGCTTCAACCCTCGCTCTACAAGCAACAGATTCAGCCCAGAGCCGTCGAATCCGAACACAACGCAGTCGGTGGTCAAAGCCGGATGTGGATATTCATAACTGTACATTTTCTACCCCTTATTTTTCAACAATACAAATTTAAGCCTATTTTCCGACAAAAACGCACGATTGTGTCATTGATACGCAAACAAAAGTTAAAAATCGACGTATTTGCGTATTTTTTACGCATTAAATTTTGTTGTTTATTTCTTCGTCTTTATATTTGCGTCAAAATTACACAACCAAGCATTATTAACTACTAAACACATCAAAATCATGGCACAATTTAAAGTACACAATCTCATCATCGTCGACGCATCGGGTTCAATGACGTCAATCTACGAACAAGCGCTTGCCGGTATCAACGAAACGCTGTCAACCATCCGCGAGGAAGCCAAAAAAAGCGACAAAATCGAGCAGTCGGTCACCGTGCTCTCCTTCGCCAGCGGCGGAGAGCCTCTGCAATATGCCTACCGCAACACCATTGCCGAGCAGACATCGCCTCTCACCCCCAACGACTACACACTCCGCGGAATGACTGCCCTATACGACGCCATCGGCACATCGGTCACCGACCTTGAAAAAAGCAAAGGCAAGGAAGACAAGGTGCTTGTAACAATCATCACCGACGGCTATGAAAACGACTCCATCGAGTGGGACGGCGCATCGGTGAAGAAACTGATTGACCGCCTGTGCAAAAAGGGCTGGGTGTTCACCTACATCGGTGCAAACCAGGATGCAGCGCTTGAGGCTGGAAAGATTGGAGTGAAAAACAGTTTGACGTTTGAAGCCACAATTGAAGGCACCGTCAATATGTTCGCTTTCGAGAAGCAGTCGCGCCAAAGATGGAACAAGCGAGTGCGCCTCAATGAAAACGACATTCAGAATGACTACTTCTCCGACGACGACAAATGATAATAGAAAAGGCTGGATTCCAATCGGAATCCAGCCTTTTTTAATTCAATCAAGCGTCCCTGACTATCTAACAATCTTGACAGTCTTGATGCCGCCGTCGGCCACTACATTAACGAAATAAACGCCACCTGCCAGATTGCCCGTGGCAACCATTGCAGTCTGTCCGGCAGGTGTTGCCGAAGCAACCATCGCACCGGATGCATTGTAGACATTGACCGAGCGGATATTGCCATCGGCTTTCACCGACACAACATCGCCAAGCGAGCGCACAACGATGCCGCCATCGGCGGATTTCAAAGTCTCGACAGATGAGAAGTCGTGGAGCACAGCCTTGCGTACTGCCGTATCGTCGAATTTGACAAACTGCATCTGGTTGAAGTAGATTTCTCCCTTCCACGCCTGTTCCGGAGCTTTCTCGTGTTTCAAGAAGAAGCTGTCGAAACGCCACTTGTCGGCGATTTCATCGGTGCCGGTGAAGTGCTGGTACTCATCGCTTGCCAGGTTCCATGACACGAGATGCCATCCGCGATAGTTGATCGGCTTCAAGTTGTACTTGATGCCGCCGTTCTTGTTGTTTGTGCGCACACGCAACGCAGCGCTGACGCTGTTGTTTGAGCCGTCGCCATAGAGCCAGAACGTAAGCACGCCGTCCTTGGTTGTGCCGTCGATGTTCTGCGAAGAGTGATACTCACGGATTTGCCATACGCCTGCAGCGAAATCAGGATCGAAATCATACTTCAGGCATGCGCTGTTAGGACTTTCCGGACGCACACCGATGTTGGCGCGCGTAAACGAGTTGGCTTCCTGTGTCAAGCCAGATGATGAGCCTGAGCCGTCAGGCGCCCAGAATCCTGTCACGTTGTCGAGCGGAAGCAGGTCGGTCGACTCAACGACAGGGCGGTACTCCGACAGGAAGCGGAATCTGAACTCTTCGGTCAAGTTGCCCGACAAGTCGGCAAGACCCGGTTTCACTGTAACAAGGAAGCACTTGTCGAGAGGAAGGTCTTCGCTGAAGAAATATTGCAGCACCGAAGCGCCGTTTACAACCGAATGAGTCAGTGTGCCAGCATAAGTGTTGCCTTCAGGGTCAATCACCGTCATGCAGTCGGCGTTCTTGTCCTCGTTCCAGTCGATAATCTCATCATACTCCACTCTTACCACCGGACGCAGCGTGTATGCCACATCGCCGTCGATAGCAGGGTCGGTAGAAACCACCTGCGCAGGTGTAGTGTCTGCCTCTTTCATTGTAATTGAGAGCGTATAGTCGTCGCCGCCATTGCCGTCGCCATTGCCGTCAAACGGCTGGTTTGTCTGAGAGTTCTTGGCAACGCTGCCGTCAATCTTGATGTTGTAGGTCTTCAACGGGACGAGTTTTGAAACGTCGACGCTGAGCGTATAGTCGTTTATCCATGTCAATGTCACTTCGCCGTCGTTGTCGATAGAGAATGCCTTTTCGACCGACTCTTTGTCCATTTTGCGCGAGAACGTGATGACGATAGGGTCCACAAGGCTGACTGCCTTTGTGTCTTCCACCGAAATCGACGCCACTTTCGCAGGTGCGTTGGATGTCATCGTGATGTCGAGCCATGTAACGTTGTCGTTTGACTGTCCGGCTGGATTCGACTTTATCACAACGGTTTTTGTCACTGGCTCATATCCGGTTGCCGTAAATTCCACCGAGACAGCATCGCCGGCTTTAAGTCCCTCAAACAGATAGAATCCGTTATGGATAAGGTCGGGGTTGTTGGTGTATTTCTTAAATGTCGACTCCCATGTGTCAGTAACATACGTCTTGTCGCCTACCTTTACAGTCACACCGTCGATAGGCACATCGTTTTCTGAGTTTTTGATGATACCGGCAAGGAATGTCTGCTCTGGATTGGCCATGTTGCGGAACTTCAATATCGACTGGAATGCGGCGAAAGCCTCCAGACGCTTATAGTCGGCATTGATGTTCAACTGCTGCTGAGAGGCGATTGTGTGGTAGCCGCCCTCGCTGAGCAGCGAAGCCATATTTGTGCGGCGGTTGACCGACAAATACGGATATTGGTTGGCGTGGGTTTCAGGGGCACGGTCGTAATAGCAACGGTCGTACCAGTTGCCGCGTGTCGTGATGCGCATCACGCCTGTAAGGTTCGGGTTGAGAATCTCTCCGAAAGCCTTACCGCCGTTAGGCGTTTTCTCTATTTCTTTGCCATCCTTGCGCCATCCTCCGAAGAGAGTGACGGTTGTGTTTTTGTCGGAAGAAGCGTCAGAGTGGATAGCATAGAAGAAGTCGGCGCCCCAGGCATTCGCCATGTCGGAACGTTCCTCAAGTCCTACAATGTCGACCTCGTTGTTGCGGCAAAGTTTCAGATTTTCTGCCGGCATATCGGTATATTCCGTCAGATATCCCTTGATATACTGTGCCACGCTAAACACCTTCTGCGCCTCGGAATAGCCCCACAAGCCTCGGTTTTCAGTTGCGGAGTGTCCCGGGTCGAGAAACAGTTTGAAATCGCCCCAGCCTGTTGATTTCTGAGCATAAGTTGTAGCAGCCGGGAATGCCGTCATCAATGCGGCGGCAGCGATTGCCATTTTTGTAATATTGTTCTTTTTCATCGATTATCAGTATTTTAGGGTAATTTCATAGATGCAAGCATCTTTTGCGTTCTCAAAAGCAACCCGTTTGCCATCGCGTGTCACGGCTGGCGTCAACGGAATCATATCGGTGTTGGCGGTCAGAAGGACTGCCTTGCCTGTGGCAACATCGACAGCGTAGATGTCGGAGCCCGTAAAACTTTCGCCATTATCGGTGACAACGGTGTAGATCAGCGAATTGTCGGGCAGCCATGCCGGATGAGAGCCCTTGCACAGGTAAGCCACACCGCTGCCGTCGGAATTGCATGTGAAGATGCCTTTGCCCGGAACTTGGAAAGCCACCTGCTTGCCGTCGTGCGACAATGCCGGATTGATGATTATCGCTCCTGAGAATTCTTTCAACGAAGCCACTTTGTCGGCCACACCTGCCGGGTCATTGACCATCATTGTGTAGACATCGGCAGCTGTCGCGGATGTGCGCTTGAGGCTGCGTGTGTTGACGCTCGATGCGCCACGCTCGCCTGAAATCATCACGCGCTCGGCGTCATTCCACAACGGTGTTCCTGTAAGCTCGCGCGTCTTGCCAACCAACGTGGTCTCTGCGCCGTCGGCGGCATTCCACACCTTAACTTCGTGGAAAACACGATTGTCGGACACCACATTGGTTCTGCCGAGCAGTTTTGTGCCGTCGGCACTCCATTGCATCTTGTAGCCGGCACCTGAGCAGCAGGTCACCTGACGCAGATTGCTGCCGTCGGCATCAGCAACCCAAATGCCGTCATAATTGTCGGAAGTTACTGCAATCTTGTCGCCGCTTGGCGACCACACCGGTGCCATCAGTCCTTGAGAAGACTTGATGAGCAACGTTGGCTCGCTTGCGCTGCGTGGCTGCGCCATTGCCGCCACCCCGAGCATGCTCAAAGCCAATGTAAGAAATGTTTGCTTTGTCATAGATTTTAAGTTTTATGTTAGGGTTAAAAATATCCGTGTTGGTTTGCACTTCCAAAATTACAAAGTTTTCACGGCACCGCAAATTTTAGGCAGACAAAAAAAACAAACAACGTATTCCAACGGGGTTTTCAACATTTTTTCTGTAACTTTGTTATGTCGTTTTCGACACAATTCTGCAACAATCATCACCACATCCAAACAAGTCATTAAAACTATCATTATCTACAATTTTTCATCTATGAATAAGAAAGAACGGACAATCTCTTTTTTGTGGCAGCACCTATGGCTGCTTGTATCTTTGTTTATAATGACTCTCGGTGTCGCCGTATGCGTAAAGAGCGAGTTGGGATCAAGCGTAATCTCCACTCTGCCTTACGTTTTCAAGACTGCCGGCAAACGTGGACTTGGAGTTCCGTCGCTGACAATCGGACAATACACTTACATAATGAACGCCATTCTGGTGGCTGGGCAGATTGCCGTGCTGCGCCGCCGCTTCGAACCGGTTCAGTTGTTCCAGCTGCTGGTGGGATTCGTTTTCGGATCACTCATCGACTTGAATATGGCTCTCACATCGTGGCTTCTGCCCGACGACATAACGGAGCAAGCACTGGCGCAGATTGCGGGATGCACCGTCCTGGGCATCGGCATCGCCCTTGAGGTGAGATGCGGCTCGGTGACAATGCCTGGCGAGGGTTTCCCGGTGGCGGTAAGCTGTGTGACAGGTATCGACTTCCCGAAGATAAAAATTGTTGTTGACTGCTCGCTGGTGGTTCTCGCCGTGGCTTTCTGCTATGTGTTTTTCGGAGCATGGCAATGGTATATCGTTGGTGTGGGCACACTGTTCGCTATGCTCTATGTGGGAATCGTTGTGAAAATAGCAGGCAGGCATATGGCTTGGTTTGACAAAATCCTTAATTACCGACCTGGATTCCGACGTTATGTGTACGGTCTGGCGAAACTTATTTTCAGACAGAAACAATGATGGAATTTAACGACATAATCAGAAACGCCGCCTCGTTGCCGACGACTGAGATTGCCGCCGACGTCAACAAGGCGTTGACAGCCAACGGTTGCGTGGTTTTGACCGCGCCTCCGGGAGCGGGAAAGTCCACTCTCCTGCCGCTTACCGTCATGGCTGGATTCCTGCCCTCCGACGGCAAGATTCTCATGCTCGAACCCAGGCGTCTCGCTGCCAGGCAAGTGGCTGAGCGCATGGCGGATATGTTGTCGGAGCGCACGGGAGGCACGGTTGGCTACCGGGTGCGCTTTGAAAACCGTGTGTCAGAGTCCACCCGCATCGAAGTGATAACAGAAGGAATTCTGACGCGTATGCTCATCGCCGACCCTTTGCTCGAAGGGGTGTCGGTTGTAATCTTCGATGAGTTCCACGAACGCAGCATCAATTCCGACTTGGCATTCGCCCTGACGCGCCAATGCCAACAGATTCTGCGTCCCGACCTGAAAATTGTCATCATGTCGGCTACAATCGACACGTCGTCTATCTGCACAAGCCTCAACGCTCCTCTCATCGAATGCCGGGGCAAGATGTTTCCTGTGGAGACACGTTATGCGACGACCGACATTTCGCCCGCCGACATCCCAACGGCAGTCGCGTCAGCGATAAACAAGGCTCACAGCCAGCACGAGGGCGACATTCTCGCTTTTCTGCCCGGACAAGCCGACATTGCGCAATGCGAGCGGCTGCTTGCCGACAAACTGTCGCCGACTGCCGTATTTCCTCTCTACGGCAATCTGTCGCCGGAGCAGCAGAGGCGGGCGGTGGCGCCATCTGGCAAAGGCGAGCGCAAGATAGTGCTTGCAACGCCTGTCGCAGAGACATCGATTACGATTGAAGGCGTACGCATTGTGGTCGACTCGGGATATTGCCGGCAATTGGTCTACAATCCCCGGTCGGGACTTAGCCACCTTGAGACGGTGCGCATAAGCCTCGACATGGCGACGCAACGGTCGGGGCGTGCCGGGCGTGTGGCGCCGGGTGTCTGCTACAGACTATGGACAAAAGCCTCGGAGCATCGCATGAACGAGCGCCGTCGACCTGAGATTTCTGATGCCGACCTTGCGCCTACACTTCTCAACATTGCGGCTTTCGGCGAAAGCGACGCAGAGGCGTTGCCATGGCTGACAACACCTCAGCCATCAGCCGTTGCGCAAGCCCGGAAACTGCTGGCAACGCTTGGTGCCGTCGACAGCCAGAACCGCATAACAAGCCTCGGCAGGCAGATGTCGAAACTGCCGTGCCATCCGCATATTTCAAAAATGATGGTGCGCGCCGAATCGCCTGTGCAGAAAAGTCTCGCCTGCGACATTGCCGCCATACTGGAGGAGAAGGATCCTCTGACCGACGACACTTCCGCCGACCTATGCCTGCGCATCAGCCTGCTCCGGACGGCGCGGCGACAGCACAAACTCGGCAGATGGTCGCGCATAGCGCAGATTGCCGAGGAATATCGAAATATGATCAAAGCCACAGAATGCAACGACGATATATGCCCGGAGGATGCCGGCTGCCTTGTGGCGACGGCATATCCTGAACGGGTGGCTAAAGCCATTGACAGCATCGGGCACTTCCGTCTGGCTTCGGGCGTCAACGTGCAGATTGACAACGGTAGCAATCTTGCTTCCTACGACTGGCTGGCGGTGGCTGCCCTCAACGCTTCCGAAAAATGCGGAAGGGTGTTTCTCGCCGCACCGTTGCGGCCAGAGGACATCGAGACACGACAACGCGAACGGATTTTCTGGGATTCAAAAAACGGCGGTGTGGCGATGCTGCGCGAACGCACAATCGGGGTGCTGACTGTCGACAGCCAGCCTCTGCACAATGCCGACAAAAGCGCTGTTGTCTCGACGGTCTGCGAGGCTGTGCAGAAAGAAGGACTCGGACTGCTCGACTGGAGCGACGACGTTGCCAGGCTTCAAAAGCGTGTGGACGCGGTGGCGGAATGGCATCCGGAAATGGCTCTACCCGACCTGTCTACGGAACACGTCCTGTCGACAGCTTCTGAATGGCTGCCGTTCTACATTGAGCAGAACGGAAAAGTGCTGACAACGGCAGCCGAGCTGAAAAAGATAAATCTGCACGATGCTTTGTGGGCTCTCATCCCCTACGACATGCAGCAAGAGGTAGACCGACTCGCCCCATCGCACATCACCGTGCCTTCAGGCAGCAGAATCCGTGTGGACTACCGCAAAGCCGCCGAAGCACCTGTGGTGAGCGTGCGGCTGCAGGAATGCTTCGGGATGCTCCACACGCCCTGTGTCGACGGAGGAAAACGCACCGTGCTTATGGAACTCCTGTCGCCTGGATTCAAGCCCGTGCAGCTGACCCAGGACATGGACAGCTTCTGGAGCAATGCCTATTTTGAGGTGCGCAAAGAGCTGAAGCGACGTTACCCAAAGCACTATTGGCCGGAAAATCCTCTCGACGCCGAAGCCGTAAGGGGCGTGAAGCGGAAATGACCCAGTATAAAAAAAACTCATAATTCATCAGATGAAAGTTTTTACCCACTACACCAAAATAACGGAGCAAGAAGAATTCCGCTGGAGAACTCTTTTGCAATTCGGAGAATCATGGGATATAATTGGCTCTGTCGTCATGAAGAATCCCGGCAGTGCTGCGGTTTCCCGCGCAGTCACCGACCCGGAAACGCTACAGGCTCTCCAGGGTTTTGATGAAAACACGAGCAAAGAAACATGGTTTGAATTCACGCCCGACCAAACTATGTATTGCATCCGTGATTTATTCCGCGAATACTACTCTGCGAATACACACAAGGATTTAAACGGAGTCATACAAATATTCAACCTGTTTTACATCAGAGAGCCCAACCTGGAATGCGCATTACAAAAAGCCGCACAGTTCGGGTCAAAGGATTTAACCGACTACGACGTCACTCATTTGGTTCCGCCCATCTATCTAGGTTTCTCCGACTTAGGCAAGTATGGGAGCTATCAGGATACCGCACGCAAATTCTTCGAAGCCGCCAAAGCACAAGGAATGAGGTGCTACCATGAGAATTTCCTAAAGAACAAATTCTACCACCCTCTCTATCTGATGAGACATGCTAAGAACAGGATTTATAGTTTGGAGGCCCGCCAGCAATTCATCCAGAACACCTTAAAGCCCCGATTTGAAGGTCCTGAAAGATGAGCTGAGCACAACGACTACTCGCCTTGGTCGAGCGGAAAAAGCCCCCAAGACCAAGACGAGCAATAGATTTCTCAATCCGCCAACTCCTATTGCTTTCCTGTGCCGTGGCAATTAAAGCATCGCTTACTGCCATTGCATGACGGACAATTTATCCATGTCTGCGAGCCGGAACCTGTGTAATACCCAGAACTGCGCCATTCGCCGCCCCGTCCATTGCAACTTGTACAGACTCCAGAGCCTCCACAAATACGGCATGTGGTATATGAGCTTGACGAACCTCCGTCATAGCCACCACCGGAATATCCACCTCCATAGCTTGACGAGCCTCCCCTACAATCATTGATTGTGTAGTCTATATAAATAGGTTGCCCCCCAAAGCTACTTGTCGATGTATCAACTATACATGCTCCATCTGATTTTACAGAAATATACCGATTTTCATCCATCGTATAAATATCATTTCCATCAAACGTGTCATAGTACTCCAATTCGTAGCTATTCCCTTTTTCCATAACTTCTGTCGGAACCCCGTCAGAAGAGAACATAACTGTAATTTCTGGATCTGCGTAGTTACACTGCACTACGGACGGACCAGTCATCGGCATCACTGTTCGAACTTGATACGGATAGTAAACCGTCATTTTAAGTCCCGACAAAAAACCCGCATTCGCCGCAAAAACACAGAAAATGCAAGACATAAAAACAAGCATTGACTTTTTCATAAGAATCATTGGACAATTAATTATAAATACCAGATTAGTTCACAACCTCGAAGCTATAATATATTAACATTGCAAATATACAAATTTTATTTGGAATTAAACGCTATAAAATGAGAAACAAATTTTTAGAGGAATTAAAACTGGCTGCATTTCGGAAGAAAAAACAAGCAAGCTCTTTTTTCTTCTCTCAATTTGCACTATCTTTGCAAACGCAAAAACGAGGAGTGATGCTCGAGTGGCTGAAGAGGCACGCCTGGAAAGCGTGTATACGCCAAAAGCGTATCGCGAGTTCGAATCTCGCTCACTCCGCAAAAACAGTGTGCTACATAACAGCGCGCTGTTTTTTTATTTTCAGGATTCTCAAAATCACCGCTGGCTCAAACGGAAAAACGGGAAACAATATGCTGCTTCCCGTTTGCTTTCATTCCTGTGGCGGCTGTCACCATCCAAGATTCACACTTACACCTGCCATCACCCACAGCCCCGGCTGCTTTACGGCAGAGAGATCGTAGTAGCGGTGGCACGTGATGTTGTCGGCCTTTACATATACGCTATATTTCCGGTCGTTCCACATCACCTTGCAGTCCACTTTCGTGTACGGATGATAGCCGTTCATCCGTTGCTGCCATCTTACGCTCCACGATGCCGACAGCTTGCTCCAAATCTTATGGTCCAAGCCGAACACGGCCTTATGGCGCAGATATTCCAACGCATACAGCGATTTCAGTATCTCTGTTTCCGTCTCATGGTTTTGGTTGATGTAGGCATATCCCAGTCTGATGTTTGTCACGAAGCATCTCGGCAACAGCTCGTTCATATATATCTCGGCGTCAACATTGAAGCCCATATTGTCGAGTTTTCCGATGTTCATCACGTGGTATTTGCTGTCGGTCAGCTCTGTTTCCGTAGTCTGAACCCAGTCAATCATATCCTTGCCATGTGTGTAGAATCCGCTAAGCACCGCCGAAAATCCCGTCTGCCGATAGCGAGAGCCTATTTTGAAGGCGGAGTTTTTCTCCGGTCGCAGCGAGGCGTCGCCCTGCTGCACGGCATTGCTTATGTAGAGGTCGGTGTAGGTGGGCATGCGGAGAGCCTTGTTCCATGAGGCGTATACCTTCCAATTGGCGTTCGGACGGTAGCTTGCGTCCACTCCCGGATAGAATCTGAATTTATTGTCGAGTCCCGTATTGCGGTTGGCAAGCACTCCGGCAGAGAGTGTGAACCCTCCGAATATGAAATTGTGCTCCAGCATCACATTCGTGTTTGTGCGTTCTCCTTTACGGGTGTACTGCCTGTCGGAGCCCGGAATGCTTTTATAGTCGGCCGCGTCGAGCTGGTTGCCGAGAGCCGTGGAATAGATGCGTTCCTTACCGATGTCGACACCGACGGCGGTCTTTCCTGCAATCCAGTCGACATAGGCGTTGACCGCACCGCCAAACACATCAAGGTTGTGGTAGTTCTCTCCCGCCGCGGCGCCTTCCTTGCCACGCGTCAATTGATAATGGTCTTTGAATTTGTTGTAATATACCGCAGGCGTCACTTCCCAAGTTCTGCCTTGGTTGTGGACGCTCACATTAAGAGAAGCGATTCCATGGTCGGTTTTCTCATATTGATTGTTGAATTTGGCGCTGTAGAATGTGTTTGCGCCATAACTTTGGCTGGCGATGCCTAGCTGCGCCCCGATGTCGAGGCGGCGGTCGTAGCTCAGCGACAAGTTGGCATAGCCCTGTCCTTTCTCGAAGTCGCTGTTTTCGGTGCCTCCGTCCGAGCGTTTGTATCCGCCGCTTACGGAATAGGCTTGTTCCCACTTTCCGCTTCTGAAAGCCATCTGCAGCCTGCCCTGTGCTCCGAGGCTGCCAAAGCTGCCGGCTTCCACATTTGCCTCTACGCCGTTTGCGCTTGCTTTTTTAGTCACAATGTTTATGGCGCCGTTGAACGCCGATGTGCCAAACACGCGCGACGATGCGCCCTCGATAATCTCCACATGGTCGATGTCGGCAAGTGCGACAGGAAAATCGGAGGCGTTGTGCCCCGTCTGCGGATTGGAGATGTTCACTCCGTTAAGGAAAATTGCAATCTGGTCGAAGGTGCCGCCGTTGATCGAAATGTCGGTCTGCACCCCGAAACCTCCACGCTGACGCACATCCACGCCCGTAGCCAGTTTCAAAACGTCGTTGATTGTTTGTGCCGCCGACCGC
>SAMEA3663023__coassemble_1979_pt1 | contig 8471 bp, 9 predicted proteins | sample SAMEA3663023__metabat2_high_PE_022 | metagenome-assembled genome bin SAMEA3663023 (sample SAMEA3663023) | pig gut metagenome | biome: pig gut; feature: pig-associated habitat; material: faeces | place: France | collected 2012
AGATTCGTATTATAAAGATTCCAGCCATATTCCTGTTGAAGAAAGACAAAAAATCAACTTCGACGAACCGGCTGCTTTTGATTGGGAACTATTGATTTCACAACTTGAAGACTTAAAAAACGGCAAAAACATAGAAGTCCCGACCTACTCTTATCTCACCTGCACTCGACAGCCAGAGACAGTCCCGATGCAGCCCCGCGATGTTGTCATAGTAGAGGGTATTCTTGTGTTCAGCGATGAGCGGTTGCGCAATATGATGGACATCAAGGTTTTTGTCGACGCAGATGCCGACGACCGTCTGATTCGTGTCATAAACAGAGACTGCATTGAGCGCGGGCGTACGCCAGAACTTGTTGTGGAGCGATATGAACGCGTTTTGAAGCCTATGCACAACAAATATATCGAACCGGCAAAGAAATATGCAGATTTGATTATCCCTCAAGGCGGAAACAACACTGTAGCCATAAAACTGCTTAAAGAATACATCGAAGGTCGCATAAACGCGCATAAGGAGGATTGACACAATGTCTATACGAAATATTGTAAATACGATAGAACGCAAAGTCATTGCCGCTAAAAACCATTCGGTTGGAAAAGAAAAAGCCGAAATGGTTGAGAAACTTACGCACTGCGATGGTCCAATGATGCTACGCACGGAAAATCTGGTCAAGAAATATCGCCAACGCACGGTGGTCAATCACGTTTCCATAAATGTAAAACAAGGAGAGATTGTGGGTCTGCTCGGTCCTAACGGAGCCGGAAAGACAACAACTTTCTATATGACAACTGGACTGATAACCCCATACGAAGGCAAGATTTTCCTTAACGATGTGGACATTACCAAATTTCCTGTATACAAACGGGCGCAGTATGGCATCGGTTATTTGGCACAGGAAGCCTCCGTGTTCCGCAAGTTAAGTGTAGAGAACAACATACGGGCTGTCCTTGAAATGACCGACACGTCGAAAGAATATCAAGCGGAGAAACTGGAAAGTCTGATTTCTGAGTTCAGACTGCAGAAAGTGCGTAAAAACTTGGGGATCCAGTTGTCAGGTGGAGAACGCAGACGAACTGAAATAGCACGATGTCTTGCCATCAACCCCAAGTTTATCATGCTTGACGAGCCTTTCGCTGGTGTCGACCCAATTGCAGTGGAGGACATTCAGTACATCGTATACAAATTGAAGGAGAAAAACATCGGAATCCTCATAACAGACCACAATGCGCCTGAGACGCTCAGCATCACAGACCGCGCTTATCTGCTGTTTGAAGGAAAGATTCTCTTTCAAGGCACATCGGAAGAACTTGCCGAAAATCCTATTGTGCGGGAAAAATACCTCGGCAGGAATTTCATATTCAGAAGAAAGAAGTTTGACTAACAGCGAATATTATGAACAAATTCGTATCATCTCTTTTAGGTGCATTCACGGGCACATGGATAGCATTTTTTGTCATAGGAATATTTATATTCTTTTCAGGCATAGCAATGATTTCCTCGCTTGCTTCGTCTACGATATCGCCAATTGCAACAATCGGCGACAACGCTATTCTACGCATTGATTTGTCGGGGTCAATCACAGACAAACCTTATAACAAATCATTGCAAGAATTGGTCAACAACGACGGCAACGCCAGCAACCTCTATGAAATTCTTGGAGCAATTGACCACGCAAGCACCGACAGCAACATTAAAGGAATCTACATAAATTGCGATGGCGCAGGAATGGGAGTAGCCTCTGCTACCGCAATACGCAATGCATTGATTTCATTCAAGAAAAAATCGGGCAAATGGATTTACGCCTATGGAAACGACATTGCACAAGGCGACTATTACGCTGCATCTGTCGCCGACAAAATATTTTTAAATCCAGCCGGAGCCCTCGACATCCATGGACTTACCAGCTCCATCCTTTTTTACAAAGGTCTGCTCGACAAAATTGGAGTGGAGATGCAAATAATCCGTGTGGGCACTTACAAAAGTGCCGTCGAGCCGTTTATGCTCACGCAGATGAGCGAAGCCAACAAGCAACAGACATCGGCTTTCATTGGAAGCATTTGGAAAAACATAACCTCCGACATTGCCTCTTCCAGAAAATTAAACGCCGACGATGTTCAAGCATACTCTGACAGTATTGGAGCTTTCCAAGATGCCAAAATTGCTGTTTCAAAGAAATTTGTCGACGAACTTTGCTATGAGCACCAGGTTGAATCCAAGCTGCGCAAACTTGTCGGCATCACAGAAACTGACGATTTGAATTTTGTCAGTCCGTCAGACGTTATGAATTCTGTAATCACAGACAATTCCAGCGGTGAACACATCGCCATCGTTTATGCTGAAGGAGAAATCAATGTTGACGGAAACTCTTCCAGCATAAACTCCAAGGACATTGTCCCTGAGATTATCAAATTGGCAAACGACAAGTCTGTAAAGGGACTCGTCTTACGCGTAAACTCTCCTGGAGGAAGCGCTTTCGCATCTGAGCAAATTTGGGAAGCCCTTGATTTCTTCAAGAGCAAGAATAAGCCATTTGCCGTGTCAATGGGTGATTATGCAGCCTCGGGAGGATACTACATCTCAGCGGGAGCAGACCGTATTTTTGCTGAAAAGACAACAATAACCGGCTCTATCGGCATTTATGGAATGATCCCGAATGTAAAACGTCTTGCCAATGACAAACTCGGCATTACGACTGATTTTGTGTCGACCTCGCCAAACTCCAATCTGTCGGCATTTGAGCCGCTGACCCCAACTCAACGCAATGCCATTCAGCGCAATGTAAACCGTGGCTACGAACTGTTTGTGGCCCGTTGCGCAAAAGGCAGACACAAGACCACAGATGAAATCAAAGCCATTGCTGAAGGCCGTGTCTGGGATGGAGAATCTGCAAAGGAAATTGGCCTTGTGGACCAATTCGGAGGGATTGAGGATGCAACAAAATGGGTTGCAAACAAAGCCAAGCTTGGAAGAGATTTCAAGGTAAAGATATATCCTGAATTCAAACCTGACTTTATCAACTTGCTTTATGCAACTATTGAGAAATCTGCCACAATACGGATGCAGCAATCCTACAACCCGGAATTGTTAAGATATGCACTCACGGTTCAGGATATACTCAATAAGGACCGTATACAATGTAGAATGGAAGATATTTGTTTGTACTAATGAATTTTTCTATTGACATACATAAATTAGCAAACGCGTTTCTTACCCCACTGTCCTATTTGTATGGAGCAGGGGTATATGCGCGCAACAAGCTTTTCGATTGGAATGCACTCAAATCGGAAAGCTTCGACATTCCCGTAATTTCAATTGGCAACATCGCTGTTGGAGGCACTGGCAAAACGCCGCATACAGAATATATCATAAACCTTTTGCGCAATTCATACAGGATTGGCGTTGTCAGCCGTGGGTACAAGCGGCAAACATCAGGCTTCGTTCTTGCCTCTCAGCACTCGTCTCCTGCAGACATTGGCGACGAGCCATACCAAATTTATCAGAAATTCCGCAACGACATACAAGTTGCCGTATGCGAAAAGAGAGTAAACGGCATAAAACAATTACTGATAGAGCACCCGGAAATCAACTTGATTCTCCTCGACGATGCGTTCCAGCATCGGTATGTCAAGCCATCTCTGTCTATTGTACTGACGGAATACAACCGACCGTTCTACAACGACCGGCTGCTTCCGTTGGGTCGCTTAAGAGAAAGCGTCCAGTCTGTGCGCAACAGAGCGGATTTTGTCATTGTGACAAAATGCCCCGACAGCATAACTCCGTTGGATTTGCTGCTGTTTAAGAAAAATCTGGACTTATTCCCATACCAAAAACTTTTCTTCAGCAAGTTCAACTATAGCAGTCTGGCCCCTGTTTTTCCGGATGCTTCAAGATACATTCCCGTACTTGATGTACTTACTGGAAAAGACACAATTCTTACAATCACCGGCATCGCGAATCCCCTGCCATTGATAAAATTTCTGAAGTCATTCGACGCTGTGGTCAAAATAATGCAATATCCCGACCACCACGTATTCTCCCGTGACGACATCTGCGACATCGAAAAGACATTCTCAGCTCTTCACGGACGCTATAAATTCATTATGACGACAGAGAAAGACGCAGTAAGGATTGCCAACAATCCATATTTCCCGACCGAATTGAAGCAACATATCTTCTATCAACCAGTAAATGTTGAGTTCATACAGTCTGGAAAAGAAGACTTCGACATTGAGTTGCGCAGTGCTGTCGCTCATAAAAAATAACAAGACAGATTATTTATTAACCACATTAAACCTTTATGGATATGTTAGAGAAAATAAAAGAGACCGCTGCTTTTATCAAAGCAAAAGTCAACGACATCCCTACTACAGCCATTATTCTTGGCACTGGTCTTGGAGAATTGGTAAACCATATTGACATTACCGATGAGTTGAACTATCAAGACATACCTAATTTCCCTGTTTCAACAGTTGAGGGACACAGCGGAAAATTGATTTTCGGAAATCTCGGCAACAAACGTGTAATGGCTATGCAAGGACGCTTCCATTTCTATGAAGGATATTGCATGCAGCAGGTGACGTTCCCTGTCAGAGTTATGAAAGCCTTGGGTATCAACACATTGTTTGTTTCAAATGCCGCAGGCGGCATGAATCCCGATTTCCAAATCGGCGACATTATGATCATCACAGACCACATCAACCTCTTTCCAGAACACCCTCTGCGCGGTAAGAATTATAACGAGCTCGGCCCGCGCTTCCCTGATATGGGCGAACCATATTCTAAACGCCTCATTGCTGATGCTCTCAATGTTGCAAAGAAAAACGGCATCAAGGTGCAGCAAGGTGTATATGTAGGCACACAAGGTCCTACATTCGAAACTCCAGCAGAGTACCGCTATTTTAAAGCCATTGGCGGCGACGCTGTCGGAATGAGCACAGTTCCGGAGGTAATCGTTGCTCGACATGGAGGAATGGAAGTGTTTGCCATCTCTGTAATCACCGACCTTGGCGGTATGGACGATCCTGTTGAAGTTTCTCACGAAGAAGTTCAAAAAGCCGCAGCAGAGGCGCAGCCAAAGATGACGGCTATCATGAAGGGTCTTATCAACGAATTCAAAGCTTAGGATGGCTGATACGGAAATTTCAACGCTCGGCGAATTCGGACTTATTGAGAATCTGACCAAAGGCGTAGAACTGAAGAATCCCTCATCGGTAAAAGGTGTCGGAGATGATGCCGCTGTGCTTCATTATGGCGACAAAGAAACACTTGTCACCACCGACCTGCTTCTTGAAGGCATTCACTTCGATTTGACATATGTGCCGTTAAAGCACCTCGGCTATAAAGCCGCTGTGGTAAATTTCTCCGACATATATGCAATGAATGGCAAGCCTCGTCAAATAACAGTTTCGTTAGGCGTGTCAAAGCGTTTCACAATCGAACACCTGCAACAGCTTTACGAAGGAATAAAGCTGGCATGTGACGTCTATGGTGTAGACCTTATCGGCGGCGACACATCTGCATCAGCCACAGGCCTGCTTATCAGCATCACATGCATTGGAGAAGGCGAAAGTGGAAAGATTGTGTATCGCAATGGAGCCAAAGATACTGATTTGATTTGCGTGTCAGGCGATCTTGGCGCAGCATATATGGGTTTGCAACTGCTTGAGAGAGAAAGAGTGGCTTCTGAAGGAATCAAAGATTTTCAGCCAAAATTCGCTGGCAAAGAATATATCCTCGAACGCCAACTGAAGCCAGAGGCTCGCAAAGACATAATTGAAGCGCTGGACAAAGCGGGAATCATACCAACTGCTATGATGGACATTTCCGACGGATTGTCGTCTGAGTTGCTCCACATTTGCCACCAAAGCGGTGTTGGATGCAGAATCTACGAAGAGCGCATACCTATTGACTACCAAACTGCCGTGATGGCTTCCGAGTTGAATATGAACTTAGCGACTGCCGCTCTCAACGGCGGAGAGGACTATGAGCTTCTGTTCACTGTGCCGCTTACCGACCACGAAAAGATTGCAGAAATGAGCGGTGTGAGAATTATTGGACACATGACCAAGCCAGAACTTGGATGCGTGCTTGCCACCCGCGACGACAACGAAATTCAGTTAAAGGCACAGGGTTGGAATGCTTTTTCCAATAAATAGCATCCGCTATGAAATAGAATGAGCGACAGAAATATCTGCCGCTCATTTTTTTGTCCTTTTATGCCACCTCTTTTGACTATTATTGCTATCTTCGCATTACGAAAACAACACAATTATGATATACAGATTCAACCTCATTTCAGACGAAGTGGATGATTTCAAATTAGAAATCCAAATAGATAGCGACGACACATTTTTAAGCCTTCGCAATGTGATTCTTGACGCAGCTGGATATACAAAAGACCAAATGGATTCGTTCATCATCTGCGATGAAGAATGGAACAAAGAAAAGGAAGTGACTCTAACCGACATGGGCGCAGACAGCGATGAAGACATTTGGCTTATGGATGAGACCAAAATATCCGAACTCATTGATGACGAGGGCGACAGACTGATGTTTGTATTTGACTATCTGACAAACCGTGCGTTCTTCATGGAGCTGAAAGAATGCATTTTCTCAAAAGACATCGACGAGCCAATCTGCACCCGTAAAATCGGGCACGCTCCGAAGCAGAGCGTAGACATCGACGCCTTTGATGCCGAAATAGACAAAGCAGCAGCCACTGCCGCAAAAAACACTGACGACTACGATGCTGATTTTTATGGTTCTGATGAATTCAATGAAGATGAATTCGACAGCGAAGGTTTTGAAATAGAGTAAAGATAAAGTTCAACTTACAATTAAAATTATTACTGTCCGCTAAACTTTTTTAGATTCTGAAAAATAAGGGCTGATTCCATTTGCAGGAGTCAGCCCAATTAGTTTAGTTTGTGTTCGCCAAAACATAAAACTAAAACTATGGGCAAAAATAGTAATTTCTTCGGACAGCCGATATATGGGCTCAAGCAGAATTTCCGGTGCATGGATTTTTCGAAAAGTGTTAAATTTGCAGCATGAAAACTGCAGATGCAATATGGATGTGCCTTCCCGATGGCTTGAACGAACTGTTCGAGATAGTCCGGTTCGAACGAACTGAAGAATCCTATGATATATGGCTTGACGAAAAGAAAAAGCTGTCCGACGAGGATTATCGTAATCCCAACATTGTAGCCCGTGGATATACGGATTATGTAAAGATACAAGATTATCCGATGCGTGGCAGACCGGTATATCTGCACATGCGCAAGAACAAGTGGTGGGACAAGAAGACCAACGAGATATTCTCCTACAACCTGGAGCTTCCCAACGAGGAGGGGACACGACTCAGCGCCGAGTTCGTGGCTTTTTTAAAAGATGAAAGTGGAGACGACGGCGCTGTCGATTAAGCACATAGCGCAGATGTACTGCGTCAACGGCAAACATTTCGCCGACTTATACCGCAACAAGATAAGCGGTTATGCCTACTGGTGCGAACAGGAGCTTGGCTGTGGGTTCTACTTCAACGCCGCAAACATCGGCCCTTATATGAGCCTTGACGAGACCTGCCTGAGCAACGGCGAGGTATGGACGTTCCTGACCAACAAGGACGGCCACGGAGGCAAGGGCACGCTTGCCGCAGCCATACCCGGGACGAAGAGCGATGAGATCATATCCATTCTTACAGCAGCAATGGGGAAGTCTGTGAGACGCAAAGTAAAAGAGGTTACCTGTGATCTGTCGCCGTCGATGATGCTGATAGCATCGGAAGTGTTTTATAATGCCCATGTGGTCAACGACCGTTTCCATGTGCAACAGGTCTACAATGAAGCCGTTGACGAAATCCGTATCGACATACGCCGCCGGCTGATAGCCGAAGAGAACAACCGCGACAAATCAGTGCCGCCGAAGACATACTCCAACGGCGAGACAATGCGTCAGATACTTGCCCGCAGCAAGCACACGCTGATGATGTCACAGAACAAATGGTCTGAAATACAGCGTCATCGAGTCTACATCCTGTTCAAATATCACCCCATTCTAAAGAGCGCATATACACTTGGCGATGGAACTGCGCAGGATTTTCAACGCACAAATATCGCCTACAAAAGCCATGAGCCGGATGAGCAAGTGGTACGAAAAGGTAATGGCATTGGGCAACAATAACTTCCGCTCTGTAATCAAGACATTCAAGAACCACGCTCCAACCATCCTTAATTACTTCAGACGTCGTGCGACCAACGCATCCGCCGAAGCCTTCAACTCTAAAGTCAAGATATTCCGCTCTCAAATGCGCGGTGTCCGGGATCGCGATTTCTTCATCTTCCGACTCGTCAAACTATACGCATGAAACTTTAACATTCCATCCGGCTCAATTTAACATATGCACCGCAATTTCGGTTTGACCCGATATATGGTCAGCTAATAAAATCACTTGACCGCGAAAAAATTGTTGGAATCA
>SAMEA3663023__coassemble_2052_pt1 | contig 8159 bp, 9 predicted proteins | sample SAMEA3663023__metabat2_high_PE_022 | metagenome-assembled genome bin SAMEA3663023 (sample SAMEA3663023) | pig gut metagenome | biome: pig gut; feature: pig-associated habitat; material: faeces | place: France | collected 2012
TCCGGGGTCGAAGGCCGACATCTCGACGCATCTCGGCTTCATCAAATTCGGTTCCAGAGTTGACATCTACCTACCTGTCGACGCTGAAATTTTCGTCAAAATCGGCGACAAGACAATAGGCGGAGTAACGCCTATCGCCCGTCTGAAAGAATAACATCATACAGCAATGAAACTTTTTCGCGCAGTAAAGCAAAACATACCGAACACCATCACGAGCATGAACCTCTTCTCGGGCTGCATGGCGGTGGTGTCGGCATTCCATTTCAATGAAACCATCGGAGCCATGCAAGGCTACGAATGGGCGTTTCTGTTCATAGGACTTGCCACCGTGTTTGACTTCTGCGACGGACTGTCGGCGCGCCTGCTGCACGCCTATTCAGCTCTCGGGAAGGAACTGGACTCGCTGTCTGACCTCGTCAGCTTCGGAGTGGCGCCCGCCGCGCTGGTGTTCAACCTCATACAGTCGCAAACAGGCTCATGGGTGGCTTTTCTGGCATTCCTGATCGCCGTTTTCGGAGCGTTGCGTCTTGCCAAATTCAACATTGACGACCGCCAGACTACATCTTTCATCGGCCTTCCGATTCCTGCCAACGCCATTTTCTGGATTGGCGTTGTGGCCTGGAACGTAGACTTCCGCTATATCGGCGACGCCTGGATGACCGCGCTTGTGGTTCTGTTTCCGCTGCTGATGGTGAGCAGCCTGCCGATGTTCTCCCTGAAGGTGAAAACGCTGTCGCTGCGCTCCAACGTGCGCCGCTATGCCCTGCTGCTCGGCACCGCCATGCTCGTTGCCGCCATGCAGTTGGCAGGCTTGTTGTGGGCGATTGTGTTCTACATTCTGCTCTCAGCAACCGAGCGCCGCGATGAACAAAATCGCCAGTAGGTTGTTTTCCTTTTGTAATTAATATATTCGATTAAAGTGTCATTCTTCATATTTTTAATCTTCATCATTTTATTTATCGTAGCGATTCCGTTGCTACGCATTGCGGCTGCCTTGATAAATATGAAAAGACGGGTTGCCAACGCCTTCGGAGGCAAGGAAAAGTCGGAAAAAGCCAATGAAGAGCCGCAACGCCGCAAAGTGTATGACAAGGACGTTGGCGAATACGTGAAATTTGAAGAAATCGCCGTCGACAAATCAGACGACACCCCCATGGAAAAAGTGGAGTACCGCGAGGAATCGCAGGTCTCCGACGTGGAGTTTGAAGAAATCCGCGACTAATCAATCCGTCACCACTCCACCTCGACAGCCGCCGAGCCTGTGATGCCGGCAATAGGCGCCCGCGTTTTCTCAATGCGGATATATCCGCCTGTGATTTCAGGGAATTTTTTCAGCAGCCCACTGCGGATGCGTCCCGCCACATGCTCGAGCAGACGCGACGGCACTCCCATCTCCGCCTTCACCACCTCATAGACTTCAGCATAGTTGAGCGTTGCCTCAAGATTGTCGGTCTGCATAGCCTCCTCAAAAGGATAGTCGAGCCGCAGCGCAACGACAAACGTGTTGCCCACCGCGCGTTCCTGCTCCATCACGCCGTGACGGGCGCGGAAACGCAAATTGTCAAGCGTTATCGATGTGCGCATCATTGCTTTTCCTCCTCTTTCTGCTCTATCCACACATACGCCCCCAAGTCGAGGCTGCCCGAGGCAAAACGGTCGTTGCCGAGCATGTCGAAGCGCGCCGCGTCGGGACACAGCATCATGTCGCCCTTGCCGATGGCGTCGCTCTCGTTTTTCAGACGATAGTCGAAGATATAGTCTTTCCTTACGGTATAGAATTTAGGATCGCCGCCCCACACGCAGTTGATGAAGTTGTCGTCGTCGTTGCCCTTGGAACGCAACAGACAGTTGCGTAGATACACCGCGCTGCCCTTGAGGTCGCCTTCCGAGATGTCGGAAGCGTTGCCGTAGACCACGCAGTTGTTGAACTCCGCATCCATCAGCGGATTGTCGTACGACTTGTCTTTCGGCAGCACATAGTTGAGCGTCAGCAACGGACTGGTTATCGCCGAAAACAGATAATAGTTGGCAAACGTGCAGTTGTTGAACGCATACTTGCCTCCCGTAAGGTTGACTACCCCCTCCGACGCATCCGAAAACTCGCTGCCCTCGGCGTCAATCCATGAGTGGGCGGCAGTCAGCACCGACGACGATGAGTTGTGGAGCACACTATTGAAAATGTGCAACTTGCGCTTGTCGAGCACGCCGCACGAATCCACCACAACGCCGCTCGACGAGCCTTGCATCTCCACATAAGCCATCTCGTTGCCATAGCTGTCTTTGTCATAATGCACACCGTCCCATTGCCCCGACATCAGCTGGAACGGGATGCTGCCAGCCACCTTGTCGAGACGGTCGGCGCGCAGACGCACAGGATTGCCCTGCGTCCCCTCCATCAGCAGAGTGCCTTTCACCCGGATTTTCGCCTTGTCGTGGAAATAGACCGTTGTGCCGGCAGGGATGCGCAGCGTGGCGCCCTCGTCGACCACAAGACTGTCCATCACGCGGTACGGACGGTCGGCGGTCAGAGCCGTGTTCTCGCTTATCGTCCAGTCGCTCACAGTCACCGCATTCTGTCCGGCCGCACGCAGCGTGACCGTCTGCAGCACACCGTTGGTCACAAAGTTGAGATTGCCGTAGACGTCAAACGGAGTGTCGGCAGAGGTCTCGTCGACACGTGCCGTGACAAACACATAAAGGCTGTCGTTGCCGCGCACCTCAATGTCGGAAAACCGCTCTCCGGAACGCCCGTCGACATTCATATAGAAATGCGCGCCGTCGCCCACCCCGTCAATCGAGATGTCGCTGATGCGCAGCTGCTTCTTGTGGCGGTTGTAGACAAGAAAACGATGCGTGGCTGTGGTCTCTCCAGTAAATACGGTGTCGAAACTGAGCGTGTCGGTCGAAAACACCAGCGTGTCGCTGCTGCTTGTCGTGAAGTTGTCCTCGATGCACGACGGTAACGATGCAACGAGCACAAATGTGAATATGGCGAACAATAAACTTCTCATTTTTGGGTATATATTTACATTAATAAACGTAAAAACATATTTCTTTATTGCACACCTGCCCACTTTTACCCCGTCGGACAAGCCTCAGATTTTCTGCTTCCAGAATTAATGAGTAACTTTGCAAGGCGTTTTGTCGCATCCGCTATCATGCTGGCATAAACAATTATACAGCGACAAGCGTTATTATATGATTTTACAGATTTCGTTACAATAATGAACGACGACAACAATAAGAATAAAAAGAAAGAGCAGAGCGACGAGGAACTGCTGAAAAACGTCACCGGAAGCGAGTACAAATACGGCTTCGTTTCCGACATCGACACCCACGTGATTCCCGTCGGTCTGAACGAAGACGTGGTGCGCTACATCTCGAAAGTAAAAGGCGAACCGGAATGGCTGCTCGACTTCCGCCTGAAAGCGTTCAGCCATTGGAAGACGATGACGATGCCTCGCTGGGCGCATCTCGACATCCCGGAAATCGACTTCCAGGCGATAAGCTATTATGCCGCGCCGAAGGTCAAGGACGCGCCGAAATCAATGGACGAGGTCGACCCTGAACTGCGACGCACATTCGACAAACTCGGCATCTCGCTCGAGGAACAGATGAGGCTGTCGGGAATGGCTGTCGATGCCGTGATGGACAGCGTGTCGGTGAAAACCACCTACCGCGACAAGTTGGCTGAACTGGGCGTGATTTTCTGCTCAATCTCTGAAGCGGTGAAGGACTATCCCGACCTTGTGAAGAAATATCTCGGATCGGTGGTAAGCTACCGCGACAACTTCTTCGCCGCACTCAACTCGGCGGTGTTTTCCGACGGCTCGTTTGTCTACATCCCGAAAGGAGTGCGCTGCCCGATGGAGCTGTCTACATATTTCCGCATAAACGCCGCCGGAACAGGACAGTTTGAACGCACTCTGATTGTTGCCGACGACGATGCCTACGTGTCATACCTCGAAGGCTGCACGGCTCCAATGCGCGACGAGAACCAGCTGCACGCCGCAATAGTGGAAATCGTGGTGGAGGACCGCGCAGAGGTAAAGTATTCCACTGTCCAGAACTGGTACCCGGGCGACAAGGAGGGCAAAGGCGGCATCTACAACTTCGTGACGAAACGCGGACTGTGCCGAGGCGACTTCTCGAAACTGTCGTGGACACAGGTGGAGACAGGCTCTGCAATCACATGGAAATACCCAAGCTGCGTGCTGAAAGGCGACAACTCCGTGGGTGAATTCTATTCTGTCGCAGTGACCAACAACTATCAGCAAGCCGACACCGGCACAAAAATGATACATATAGGCAAGAATTCCCGCAGCACAATCGTGTCGAAGGGCATATCGGCGGGATTCAGCCAAAACAGTTACCGAGGAGCGGTGAAAGTGGCGAAAAACGCAACCGGATGCCGCAACTACACGCAGTGCGACAGCCTGCTGCTCAGCAAGACGTGCGGAGCGCACACATTCCCGTATATCGACGTGCAGAACGACTCGTCGGTGGTGGAACACGAGGCAACGACATCGAAAATCAACGAGGACCAACTGTTCTACTGCAACCAGCGCGGCATCCCCACCGAAGATGCTGTCGGTCTTATCGTCAACGGATATGCCAAAGAGGTTATGAACAAACTGCCGATGGAATTTGCCGTCGAGGCACAGAAGCTATTGCAAGTGTCGCTTGAAAATTCTGTAGGCTAAACCAATACAATCAAAATGGAAAAACAAAATTCTATGCTCGAAATAAAGAATTTACATGCCGAAATCGACGGCAAGGAGATATTGAAAGGCATCAACCTGACGGTCAACCCGGGAGAAGTGCACGCCATCATGGGTCCGAACGGATCAGGCAAAAGCACGCTGTCGGCGGTGCTGACAGGCCATCCTGCCTACAAGGTGACTGCCGGAGAGGTGACGTTCAACGGAAAGAATCTGCTTGAGTTGTCGGCGGAAGACCGCTCGCACGAAGGTCTGTTTCTAAGTTTCCAATACCCGGTGGAAATTCCGGGTGTGTCGATGGTCAACTTTATGCGCGCAGCCCTCAACGCAAAGCGCAAATACCTCAACCTCGACCCGCTGTCGGCTACCGACTTTCTGAAACTGATGCGCGAGAAGCGCGCCATCGTGCAGCTTGACAACAAACTGGCTTCGCGCTCGGTCAACGAGGGTTTCTCGGGCGGTGAGAAGAAGCGCAACGAAATCTTCCAGATGGCGGTGCTCGAGCCGCGGCTGAGCATCCTCGACGAGACCGACAGCGGTCTCGACATCGACGCGCTGCGCATCGTGGCAGAGGGCGTCAACAAGCTCAAGACCGACAACAACGCAACCATCGTAATCACCCACTACCAGCGTCTGCTCGACTACATCAAGCCCGACATCGTGCATGTGCTCTACAAAGGACGCATCGTGAAAACAGCCGGTCCGGAACTGGCTCTCGAGCTCGAGGAGCGCGGATATGACTGGATTAAAGAAGAAGTGGACAACGCAACTAAAGAATAATAGGAAATGTCGTCTATCAATCAATATATCGACCTGCTCAACGCCAACCGCGAAGCCATCGACAGCCACAGCGCCGGCGCGCTCAACGCCGCGCGGCAGTCTGCCCTCGAGGCTCTCGCCGGACAACGGATGCCGGTGAAGGGCGACGAGGACTATGAGGTGACCGACCTTGAGGAGGTGTTTGCCGCCGACTATGGTGTCAACATCAACCGCATCGAGATGGCTGCCAACCCCGCCGAAGCGTTCCATTGCGACGTGCCCAATCTAAGCACGTGCCTGTATTTTCTTATAAACGACTCGTTCAAGGCCGCCAAAAACTCGGCAAACGCGCTGCCCGACGGTGTCATCGTAAAATCGCTGCGCGACGCCGCCGCCGACAATGCCGACATCGTTGACCGCTACTACGGAAAGGCTGCACGGCTCTCCGACCGCCCCACTGCCCTCAACACGCTGCTGGCGCAGGACGGTGTGTTTGTCTACGTGCCGAAAGGCGTGGCGGTGGAAAAACCTTTGCAAATTGTCAACATCCTCACCAGCGGAGCTCCGCTGATGGCGTGCCGACGCCTACTGATTGTGGTGGAGGAAAACGCGCAACTGCGCATGCTGGCCTGCGACCACACTCAAGCCCACGACGTTGACTTCCTCAACTCGCAGGTGGTGGAGATATTCGCCGGCAAGAACTCCGTGGTCGACTTCTACGACATCGAGGACTCGTCCGACCGCACCCGCCGCGTCTCTACGCTGTACCTGCACCAGGAGGCCGGATCAAACCTTATGGTCGACGGCATCACGCTGAAAAACGGAATGACGCGCAACGACTTTATCGTTGACCTTGCCGGCGACAACACCGAGCTGCATCTGCTGGGCATGGCAATGGCATCGGGACAGCGCCACGTTGACAACCACACGATGGTGTGCCACACGGCAAAAGGCGGACACACCGACGAGCTGTTCAAATACGTGCTCGACGACAAGGCTGTCGGCTCGTTCTCCGGACTCATCAAGGTGGAGCCCGAAGCCGACAAGACCGAGGCTTACCAAAGCAACCGCAACGTGCTTGCGTCGACCGAAGCCCGCATGTTCTCAAAGCCGCAGCTGCTCATCGACTGCGACGACGTGAAGTGCAGCCACGGCTCGTCGATAGGTCAGATTGACCAAAACGCACTGTTCTACATGCGCTCGCGAGGCATCCCCGAACACGAGGCACGGCTGATGCTCATGCAGGCATTTATGAACGACGTGATCGACGGTGTGCGCCTCGAGTCGCTCAAAGACCGCCTGCGCCACCTCGTCGGAAGCCACATTCTCGGCAACTCGGCGTCATGCCACGACTGCGCCGGCAGCTGCCAAAACAAAAAGTAAACACAAAGAAATGCTTGACATACAGAAAATACGTTCTGAATACCCTATCCTTAGCCGCGAAGTGTGCGGCAAACCGCTGATTTACCTCGATTCAGCAGCCACATCGCAGACTCCGCGATGCGTGGTGGAACGAATCGACGATATGTACTACACGATGAAAGCCAACGTGCACCGCGGCGTGCACCAGCTGTCGCAAGAGGCGACGGAGCGTCAGGAGCGCACCCGTGAGCGCGTGCGGCAGTTCTTCAACGCCGCTTCGACGGAGGAAATCATCTTCACGCGCGGCACAACGGAGGCTATCAATCTTGTTGCATCGTCGTTTGGCGACAAGTTGTGCAACGGCGACGAGATCATTGTCACCGTGATGGAGCACCATTCAAACATTGTGCCTTGGCAACTGTTGCAGCAGCGCAAGCGCATACGTCTGCGCGTGGTGCCTGTCAACGAGAAGGGCGAACTGCGCCAGGACATCGCGACATGTTTACGGAGAACACCCGCCTGGTGGCAATCTGCCACGTGTCAAACGTGCTGGGCACTGTCAACCCCGTAAAGGAGATGATTGCCGAAGCCCACAAGCACGGCGTGCCGGTGCTCGTCGACGGCGCCCAGAGCGCACCGCACATGAAAGTCGACGTGCAGGATATCGACGCGGATTTTTATGCGTGCTCAGCCCACAAGATGTATGGACCGACTGGCGTAGGTGTGCTTTACGGAAAGAAACGCCTGCTCGAGTCGATGACTCCATATCAAGGCGGCGGCGAGATGATTGGCAACGTGTCGTTCGAGAAAACAACGTTTGCCGACCTTCCGTTCAAGTTTGAGGCAGGCACACCCGACTTCGTGGGCATCGCGGCATTTGCCGAAGCGCTCGACTACATCGACCATCTCGGCATCGAAAACATTGAGACCTGGGAACGCCACTTGACGGAACGCGCCACTGAAGGACTGATGCGCATCCCGGGAATGCGCATTTTCGGAACTGCCGACAACAAGTGCGGTGTGGTTTCTTTCCTCGTCGGCAACATCCACCATTACGACATGGGAATGCTCCTCGACAAACTCGGAGTGGCGGTGCGCACCGGACATCACTGCGCCCAGCCGCTGATGACGGCTCTCGGCGTGGAGGGCACCGTGCGCGCTTCGTTCGGTGTCTACAACACGGAAGAGGAGGTAGACCAGTTTGTAGCGGCGGTGGAACGGGTGGCAAAGATGTTCTGACCCCAACCTGCCGATATTCACTCGAACACGACAGCGTAATTGCAAAAAGATGTAGATAAAAGAAAGGCGGCGTCTTAA
>SAMEA3663023__coassemble_2058_pt1 | contig 8138 bp, 7 predicted proteins | sample SAMEA3663023__metabat2_high_PE_022 | metagenome-assembled genome bin SAMEA3663023 (sample SAMEA3663023) | pig gut metagenome | biome: pig gut; feature: pig-associated habitat; material: faeces | place: France | collected 2012
TGAGCGTCATGCGGTTGCCGTCTTTCTGCAGATAAGCCTTCTGGTTGCTGTAGGCAGCCGGAATGCGTACCTGCGATGAGTGGAGCGAAAGGTTGTAACTGTTGCCTGAAATCCTGTCAAGGTGTCCTTCCACGGGCACGTCGCGCACGAAGATGACAAAGGTGTTTTCGTCGGAAAACTCAATATGAGTGTCATCGAGCTGCAGTTGCTCATAGTAGGGTGTCAGTCGGTTTTCGGCGATGGCGGCCACGGCTTCCCCGCTGAGGTTGCCCACGGCATTGCCCGACTTTAGGTAGACCGCAGGTCCGGTCGCAAACCAGTTGGCTGCAATTGTGGCAGTGTCGGCAGTCGCTGGCTTGTCGGTTAGTGCCGACAGGTGCTCTTTGGCCTTCATCACATTCTCTTCGCCAATGTAGTCGTTCAGCACCTCGCCGTCGGAAATCCATATTTTATAACCTCCGTAAGCGGCGGCGGCAAGCACGATGAGCAGTATCAGTTTTTTCATATCCGTCAGTTTGTATGTGCGAAGATAGGCAAAAAAAAGAAAAAAGAGTCTCCGTTGGGGAAACTCTTTTCATAGAAGCTTGTGTGGAAGCTATTTTTTCATGCGGAAGCCGATGCAGATGTGGTCGTAGTTCGACAGCATCGACGTCACGGTGTTGATTGTCTTCAGGTCGCCTTTCTTTGCCACCGCCTGCACAATCGTCATCAGTTTCTTAACATCCATGGAAATCGACATCTCGTTGCCCACTTTCTGAACGTAGACCGTCATAGAGTGCTCGTCGTTGGTGAGTCCGGCGATGGTTGAGAGCAGTTGCATTTTAAACGTGCCGTCGCTGTTGGCTGTGAGTTTGCCCTTGATGGGTGCCTTCTTCACAGTGAGCGTGAAATTTCCTTCGGAGTCAAAAACACAGGAAGTGTTGAGCAGTCCCACCTTTTTGTAGTAGGGCTTGAGTTTGGCTTCGGCTGCAGTGGTCATAGCCGAACCGCCAGCCTGCTGGGCAATGTTGCCTGATTTCAGCACCAATGCCGGCCCGGTTGTCTTCCATGTGCCTTTGAGCTCGGCTACGGTCACTGTTTTGTTTTGTGCCACGGTCTCTTTTACCACATCTCCAAGACCGTTTAATAAATCTTTTAAATCCTGGGCTTCGGCAGATGCCATGCAAACTGCTGTCATTGCCAAGCCGCAAACAAAAATCTTTGCTACTTTTTTCATCATAAATATGTTTTGCTCATACAAAGTTAGTCATGGGATGACAAAACCGGACAAAAAAATCGAAATAATAACAATCTTTATCGAAATTCTCGGCGAAGATGAGTAACTTTGCACATCTTATATAGAAATTGAAAATTATTGACAATATGAACGAATTAGCGTCGAAGTACAGCCCTGAGGAAGTAGAGGGAAAATGGTACGAATATTGGCTGAAACACGACTTGTTTAAGTCGACTCCCGACAGCCGGGAGCCGTATACAATCGTTATCCCGCCGCCAAATGTCACTGGTGTGCTCCATATGGGACACATGCTCAACAATACAATCCAAGACATCCTTATCCGCCGCGCGCGGATGGAGGGCAAGAACGCTCTCTGGGTGCCGGGAACCGACCATGCGTCGATTGCAACGGAGGCGAAGGTGGTGGCGCGTCTTGCTTCGAAAGGTATAAAGAAGACCGACCTTACACGCGATGAGTTTCTTAAACATGCGTGGGAATGGAAAGAGGAGCATGGCGGCATCATCCTTGAGCAGCTGAAGAAACTTGGCGCTTCGTGCGACTGGAGCCGCACGGCGTTTACGATGGACGAGGTGCGCTCGAAGAGTGTGCTTCACGTGTTTGTCGACCTTTTCAACAAAGGCTTGATTTACCGTGGCGTGCGTATGGTCAATTGGGATCCTGCGGCGCAGACTGCTCTCAGCGACGAGGAGGTGGTCTACAAGGAAGAGCATGGCAAGCTCTACTACCTGCGTTATAAAATCGTGGGTGAGGACGGCTATGCAATTGTTGCCACAACACGTCCGGAAACGATTATGGGCGACACGGCGATGTGTATCAATCCCAACGACCCGAAAAACGCCCATCTGAAGGGCAAACGTGTGATTGTGCCTCTCGTTGGCCGTGAAATCCCTGTGATTGAGGATGACTATGTCGATGTTGAGTTCGGTACGGGTTGCTTGAAAGTGACTCCTGCTCACGATGTCAACGACTATATGCTCGGCGAGAAACACAACTTGAAGAGCATCGACATCTTCAACGACAACGGAACAATCAGCGAGGCTGCCGGACTTTATGTGGGTATGGACCGCTTTGCGGTGCGCGAGCAGATTGAGAAAGATCTCGCCGAGGCAGGGCTGCTCGAGAAGGTTGAGGCTTACACCAATAAGGTGGGCCACTCAGAACGCACAAACTCTGTGATCGAGCCGAAACTGTCGATGCAGTGGTTCCTTAAGATGGACGCGCTTGCAAAGCCGGCTCTCGATGCTGTGATGCAGGATGACATCAAGTTCCATCCGTCAAAGTTCAAGAACGTTTACCGTCATTGGATGACCAATATCAAGGATTGGTGTATCTCCCGCCAATTGTGGTGGGGACACCGCATCCCGGCATATTTCTTGCCGGAGGGCGGATATGTGGTTGCCGAGACAGTCGAGGAGGCTTTGCGCCTTGCTCAGGAAAAGACAGGCAACAAAGAGCTTAAGATTGAAGACCTGCGTCAGGATGAGGACGTGCTCGACACTTGGTTCTCGTCTTGGTTGTGGCCGATTTCTTTGTTCAACGGAATCCTTGACCCTGACAATGAGGAAATAAAATACTATTATCCAACAGCCGACCTCGTTACCGGTCCGGATATCATCTTCTTCTGGGTGGCACGTATGATTATGGCTGGCTACGAATACAAGAACGATATGCCGTTCCGCAATGTGTATTTCACAGGTATCGTGCGCGACAAGTTGGGACGTAAGATGTCGAAATCGCTTGGCAACTCGCCTGACCCGTTGATGCTTATCGAGAAGTTCGGCGCCGACGGAGTGCGTATGGGCTTGATGCTTGCAGCGCCTGCCGGAAACGACATCCTTTATGATGACTCTCTTTGTGAGCAGGGACGCAACTTCAACAACAAGATTTGGAATGCTTTCCGCCTTGTGAAAGGATGGGAGGTTGCCGACATCGAGCAGCCGGAGTATGCCAAAACTGCTGTGAAATGGTTTGAGGCAGTGCTCAACAAAACGCTTGCCGAGGTCGACGACTTGTTTGGCAAGTTCCGCTTGTCGGAGGCGTTGATGGCTGTCTACAAACTGTTCTGGGACGAATTCTCTTCGTGGTATCTTGAAATGGTGAAGCCTGCCTATGGAAAGCCTGTCGACCGTGCCACTTATGAGGCTACTCTCGGATTTTTCGATGCGTTGCTCCGTCTGTTGCACCCGTTCATGCCGTTTATCACCGAAGAACTTTGGCAACACATCGCCGAGCGCAAAGACGGCGAGAGCGTAATGACAGCATTGCTGCCTAAGGCTGGCGCGTTCAGCGAGCAGACGATCGCTGATATGGACGTCGCAAAGGACATCATCGCCGGTATCCGCACTGTGCGCTTGCAGAAAAACATTCCTAACAAGGAAGAACTTGAGTTGCAGGTGATGGGTGAGGACAATGTGCCGGTAGAATCGATCATCAAGAAGCTTGCAAATCTGTCGGCAGTCGCAAATGTGTCGGAAAAAGATGCCACTGCAGCGGCGTTTATGGTAGGCACAACGGAATATGCCGTGCCTCTTGGCAACAACATCAACGTTGAGGAAGAACTGAAGAAGCTTGAGGCTGACCTTAAGTATCAGGAAGGATTCCTCCAGAGCGTGTTGAAGAAACTCAGCAACGAGAAATTCGTAAACAACGCTCCTGCCAAGGTTATTGAGATGGAACGTAAAAAGCAAGCCGACGCTGAGGCGAAGATTGCAACCCTCAAGGAAAGCATCGCCGCCCTGCAAGGCAAGTAAGAAATATACTTATAAATAAAAAGAAGGCGCATTCTGTTGAAGAATGCGCCTTCTCTGCATATAGGCTGTACTGAAGGGTTTTAAATTTGCCGTTGAAAATGAATGACAACTTCCAAATTGGCATATGAAGCGGCGTTTCCTGACGGCTTTGTGACGTCGGTCAATTATGTCGTTCCAGAAGAGCTGAGCGACATTGCCGAGAAACTGGAGGCTCTTGATGTGGAAGATGAGGATGCGGTGGCAGAGGTTCGGGCAGAAATTAAGGGAATAGAAGCTGGCGATTACACGTTTCGGTTTACCGTGGAGGACGGTTGTGAAAATTGCCCTATTGACGAGGCGGAGGAGCCCTTGCCGTTGACGGCGGCGGAGGCGCAGGCAATTCTTTATGGCGAATATCCAATCGAAGAAGTGTTTTCCGACTTATGCAATGAGCAGCTTGGCGAAGATTTTATCAATGACCTGGCAGAAAAGAAAGATTTTTGCGATGAATATGTCAATTATAGTTGCGGAGGCAGTTGCGACGAACTCGACTATTATCTTGATGCATGGAAATATATCATTGACCACATTATTTCAGGTCAGATAACAGAGTCCACGCTCGATTCATGGCTTGAATATTTTGACGAGTGCTATTATCAAGAGGAAACAACCGTCGAGAAATGGCACAAAGCTAATTGAGAATGGAGAATTTTCCATAAAATGCACAGACCATTTGCAGGCATGCTGGACCACAGTCTGTGCTTTCCATTTGCCAACAAAGTTTAATCTTTCCCAAAATAAAAATTTAATAGTTAATATCTACCCCTCTTTCCACTCCGTCATTATTCAATGTGCGATTCACCTTCTTCTGCCTCTTGCCAAAGTCAAATCTGTAGGTTGCTCCCAGCAATACCATATTTGCGTTATTTCTGATATTCTGAATGTATTTTTCGGGATGAACTTCTGAAATGGTAATTTTTTCAATTGTACTTCCTCGTTCTGTAAACAAGTTTACTCCCGTCGCAGAGAAATACCAGTTCTTATAATTGTACTGAAGTGTTATTGTATTCCAACGCTCAGCTGTGCTAAATATATTCCCAGATAAGTTATATCGTGGCTTGGTTTGTAAAATTGCTGATAATCAGTCACTTAATCAAATTTTATTAGTTATATTATGTTAATTAACTCTCTTGTTTTCAAACGATTACATTAGAATTAACAGAGGATTGTTAAAAAAAAGGAGATAAAAATATGGGCATGGCCAACCATCACGGTTGTTCATACCCATTAATGTCGATTATGATTTATTCAATAACAATAATTAATCCCGTCTATTTCAGTTTTCTGTAACCGTAAGCCGCGTTATTTCCCAACTGCTCTTCGATACGGATAAGCTGGTTATACTTAGCCATACGGTCGGTGCGGCTCATCGAACCGGTCTTGATTTGACCAGAGTTTGTAGCCACAGCGATATCAGCGATGGTGGTGTCCTCTGTTTCACCAGAACGGTGTGATGTAACAGTAGTGTAGCCATGACGATGAGCCATCTCTATAGCATCCAAAGTCTCAGTAAGCGAGCCAATCTGGTTCACCTTGATAAGTATGGAGTTAGCAGCACCCATTCTGATGCCCTTCTCCAAGAACTTCACGTTGGTAACAAAGAGGTCGTCGCCGACCAACTGGCAACGGTCACCGATGGCAGACGTAAGCTTCACCCAGTTGTCCCAATCGTTCTCGTCAAGACCGTCCTCGATGGAATCGATAGGATATTTGGTAATCAGTTCTTCCAAGTACTTTATCTGCTCTGCAGCCGTGAGCTTCTTGCCGTTAGGATCCTTTTTCTTACCGTCCTTCAGCTGTCGATAATCATAATACCACTCACCGTTCTCCTGAACAGCAAACTCGCTGGCAGCGCAGTCCATGGCTATCTTGACATCCTTTCCCGGCTCATAGCCGGCATCCTTGATTGCCTGGCAGATGCTCTCAAGCGCATCCTCTATGCCATTAAGCGCAGGAGCGAAACCGCCCTCGTCGCCGACGGCAGTAGAAAGGCCGCGACTCTTCAGGAGCTTTGCCAAGGCATGGAACACCTCTGCACCCATACGGATGGCCTCCTTCTCATTAGGAGCACCCACAGGACGAATCATAAACTCCTGGAAAGCGATGGGCGCATCAGAGTGAGCACCACCGTTGATGATGTTCATCATAGGAACGGGGAGGGTGTAAGTGTTGCAGCCACCGATATAGCGATACAACGGGATATGGAGATACTCGGCTGCTGCATGAGCCACAGCAAGCGATACGCCAAGAATAGCATTGGCACCCAAGTTTGACTTGGTCTTAGTGCCATCCAGCTCCAACATCTTATTGTCGACAGCACGCTGCTCCAAGGCTGAGAAACCGACCAAAGCCGGTGCAATCACGTTATTCACATTCTCTACTGCCTTTAATACTCCCTTGCCACAATAGCGGCTCTTGTCGCCATCACGAAGCTCCAAAGCCTCATTCTCACCTGTTGAGGCACCAGACGGAACTGATGCACGGCCAGCAACGCCAGACTTTAATGAAACCTCAACCTCTACTGTAGGATTGCCACGAGAATCCAAGATTTCTCTTGCATGAACTTTTTCGATAATCATAATACAATACTTTAACTTTATAAAACTTTATATAAACCGCATGAACACAACACGGGGCGCATAAATACGATTTATTTACGGGTGTAAAAATAGTAATCATAAGAGAAACCACCAAATTCAGAGCATCCTCAAAAATAGGTATTTAGCAGAAAATACCTATATGTAAGTATGATATTGCATAACGATGAATATAGTTTTCTTACGGTATTAAACTTTCAGGTATGATCTGCGTCTAACACATAGATGATGTTTAGAACATCTATCATAACTTAGATATTGTTTGTTTCTATAAATATTTTGCTTATATGGTTGCTCGGGATGGAGACGCAAGAGCATGAATACTAAACACTTTTGCGAAGACATCACTTTTAGGTATTGCCCGACTCACAACGAAATTGTATCTTTACATCGTAACTAACAGATAAAAGATTATGACAGGAATGACAACAACAATAATCATTGGACTTCTGATTCCGCTATTGGGAACGATGCTTGGTTCGGCTTTCGTCTTCATGATGAAAGACGAGATGTCTGCGCGATTGCAAAAGTCGTTATTGGGCTTTGCCTCTGGAGTGATGGTAGCAGCGTCCGTATGGTCGTTGCTCATTCCCGCTATGGAGATGAAGGCTGACAGCGGCGCATGGTCGGTAGTGCCGGCAGCTGTGGGATTCATTATGGGCATAGGTTTCCTGCTGCTTATTGATGAGCTGACACCCCACCTCCATATCGGAACCGACGAGCCTGAGGGCATACGCTCACACCTGTCAAAGACAGCTATGCTTGCACTTGCCGTAACCATCCACAATCTACCCGAAGGAATGGCTGTAGGCGTGGTGTTTGCAGGAGCCGAAAACGGCGCTTCGCATATCTCGTTAGCCGGAGCCATTTCTGTGTCATTGGGCATTGCCATTCAGAACATTCCCGAAGGCGCTATCATCTCAATGCCAATGCGTGCGGCAGGCAACAGCCGATGGAAGTCCTTCGTGTTAGGATCGCTGAGCGGAGTGGTAGAGCCTATAGGAGCCATAGCCGTTCTGCTGCTTGCCTCACTCATTATGCCCGCCCTCCCCTACATGCTCGCCTTTGCAGCAGGAGCCATGTTCTACGTAGTGGTGGAAGAACTGATACCAGAAGCCTCAGGCGGCCAACACAGCAATCTCAGCACCATCGGCTTCGCCATAGGTTTCGTGCTGATGATGGTGCTGGATGTTGTGATGGGGTAATCTCTACATTTAGTTTATGCTTCTCTGTGAATGACATTTCCGTTGGCTTGGTGTGTGGCAAGTACCAGCACCTCGGCTATCTGGACGTGCTTCGGAGCTGAAGCGGCTGACAAGATGGGACCCGTACTCTTTGATTCCATCCACAAACGGACGGATAGAGAAGAAAGCATCAGCGACAACGATATCGGTGACCTTCAACAAATCCTTCTTGTAACGCTTGATGACCGCTATGTAATGTTGCACGAGAGTCATGTAGCGCAGTTTCAACTCTCCTGTAGATGGAGTCTGATGGGCGCGCAGCATCATGCAA
>SAMEA3663023__coassemble_2063_pt1 | contig 8124 bp, 3 predicted proteins | sample SAMEA3663023__metabat2_high_PE_022 | metagenome-assembled genome bin SAMEA3663023 (sample SAMEA3663023) | pig gut metagenome | biome: pig gut; feature: pig-associated habitat; material: faeces | place: France | collected 2012
GAGGGTGTCGATCCAGCTGTAGCCCACTCCGTCGGAAAATTGCTCTTTCTGTCGCCAAGCGACGCTCTCTGGGAGCATGTCGGCAAAGGCTTCGCGGACTATGCGCTTCTCGATGGTTTTGCCGGGACACATCTTGGATTCCGGATTGAGCCGCATCGCAACGTCAAGAAATTCTTTGTCGAGAAACGGCACGCGCCCTTCAACGCCCCATGCCGACAGCGACTTGTTGGCACGCAGACAGTCGTAGAGGTGCAGCTTCGACAGCTTGCGCACGGTCTCTTCATGAAATGCGCGTGCGTCGGGTGCTTTGTGGAAGTAAAGGTAGCCTCCAAACACTTCGTCGGCGCCTTCGCCGCTGAGCACCATCTTTATGCCCATGCTCTTGATTACGCGGGCGAGCAGATACATCGGCGTGGAGGCGCGAACGGTGGTGACATCGTAGGTCTCGATGAAATATATCGCATCGCGCACGGCGTCGAGACCCTCCTGGATAGTGTAGTTGATTTCGTGGTGCACGGTGCCTATATAGTCTGCCACTTCACGGGCTTTTGCCAAATCGGGCGCACCTTTCAATCCTACGGCAAAAGAGTGGAGTTGAGGCCACCATGCCTCTTTCTTGTCGTCGGTCTCGATGCGGCGTGCGGCAAATTTTTTGGCAATGGCGGAAATTACCGAACTGTCGATTCCTCCGGAAAGCAGCACACCGTAGGGCACGTCGCTCATCAGCTGACGTCTGACGGCGTCTTCAAGGGCGTCGTGCAGGGCTTTTACATCGGCGGTGTTGTCTTTGACGGCGTCGTAGCTCATCCAGTCGCGTTTGTACCAGCGGACCATCTTGCCTTCGCTGCCGCGGTAGTAATGTCCTGGCAAAAATGGCTCATACTCGTCGCAGAAGCCTTCAAGGGCTTTGAGCTCGCTGGCGCAGTACACGCGCCCTTCGTTGTCATGGCCTATGTAGAGCGGAATCACGCCTATGGGGTCGCGGGCAATGAGGAAATCATCGGTTTCCTCATCATACAGTGCGAAGGCGAAGATGCCGTTGAGGTCTTCGAGAAAGTCGATGCCTTTGTCGCGGTAGAGCGCAAGGATTACCTCGCAGTCAGACCCTGTGGCAAAGTCGTATTTGCCTTCGTAGCGCTGGCGGATGTCGCGGTGGTTGTAAATCTCGCCGTTGACTGCAAGAATCTGCTTGCGGTCGGGGGAGAACAATGGTTGGCCGCCGCTTTCGGGGTCGACGATTGAAAGACGTTCGTGGGCGAGAATGGCCGACTTGCCGCAATAGATGCCGCTCCAGTCAGGACCGCGGTGGCGTATTTTTTTTGACATTGCCAATGCCTTGGGACGCAATGCCGAAACGTCGCTCTTGATGTTGAAGATTGCTGCTATACCACACATGATAGTATCGTTTTTTTTTAGACTTGTTTGGTTTTAAGATATTTGTCGATGTCGGCTGCCGCTTGGCGTCCGGCGGCATTTCACCACCAGACTGGCACCTGTGGCTGCATCGCCTGCCACAAACACGTTGTCGGGCAATTCGGGTTGCTGGGGCTTAAGAAATCCCATGGCGAGCAACACAAGGTCAGCGTCGATGACTTCCTTTTTGCCGGTGGGTTTCATCAGCGGGCGTCCGCCTTCGGGGTTTGGCGTCCATTCCACTTCCTCCACCTCCACTCCGATGACATTGTTGTCCTTACCGATGAATCTGGTCGACGACAGACACCACCTTCGCTCGCAGCCTTCCTCATGGCTCGAACTTGTGCGCAGCACTTGCGGCCACTGTGGCCATGGGGTGGCTGGGTTGTTGCCTACCGGAGGCTTCGGCATGATTTCAATCTGCGTCACAGCCACGGCGCCTTGACGGATGCTCGTGCCTATGCAGTCGCTGCCGGTGTCGCCTCCGCCGATAACCAGCACTCGCTTGCCTTTTGCCGTCACCCGCTCGTCGGCTGAGAATGTCTGTCCGGCAAGCACCCGGTTTTGTTGGCTCAGCAGGTCGAGCGCGAAATGCACACCGTTGAGGTCGCGTCCGGGAATGTTGAGGTCGCGCGCCTGGGGGGTGCCTGTGCAGACGGCATAGGCATCGAATCCCTTTGGAAGATTGAGGATGTCGATGTCGGCATTCACCTCAAAAGTTATGCCTTCTGCCTTCATCACATCGACGCGGCGGTCTATGATGGCTTTGTTGAGCTTGAAATTGGGAATGCCGAAGCGGAGCAGTCCTCCAACAGCCTCGCGGCGTTCGAACACGGTGACGTCGTAGCCGCGGCGGTTCAATTGGTTGGCTGTTGCCAGTCCGGCGGGACCGCTGCCCACTACCGCCACTTTTTTGCCGTTGCGTTGATACTGCCGCGGCACCACATATCCTTCGCGGAATGCTGTCTCGGCAATTGCGCCCTCGTCTTCGCGGATGGTGACAGGAGCGTCGACGGCAAGTTTAAGCACACAGCTCTTCTCGCACAGGGCTGGGCATATGCGTCCGGTGAATTCCGGAAAATCGTTGGTCAGCGACAGTATTTCATAAGCCTCGTGCCAGTTGCCTTTGTAGATGGCGTCTTGAAATTCCGGAGGGCGGTTGCCAAGCGGACATGCCCAGTGGCAGAACGGCACGCCGCAGTCCATGCAGCGGGATGCCTGCAGGCGGCGTTCGGATGTGTTGAGGGTTTGTTCCACTTCTCCGAAGTCACGGATACGGTCGTGGATGGGGCGATAGCCCGCCTCCTGGCGTGGTACGGTAAGAAAAGCCTTAGGATTACCCATATATGTTGTTTCGTTTTATCGGTTTGGGAAATATGTTAATAGTCACGCTGCACCTCGGCGATTTTCTGTTGTAGTTTGAGCATCTGTTCCTCGGCAAGCACCCGCTTGTATTCGATAGGTGTCACCTGTATGAAGTCGTCGACATACCGGTTCCATTCATCAAGCATCTGGCGTGCCAGCGCCGAGCCGGTGTAGCGGTAGTGCTGACGAATGAGCTCGTGCAGCTCCTTGCGTGCCGAGGAGTCTTCGATGAGCGAGAGTTCAACCATCTCCATGTTGCAGAAGTAGTCAAACTTGCGGTCGGGATCCCAAACGTATGCCACGCCGCCGCTCATGCCGGCTGCGAAATTGCGTCCGGTTGCTCCGAGCACCACAACGCGTCCGCCGGTCATATATTCGCAACAGTGGTCGCCGACACCTTCAACAACGGCAATGGCACCTGAATTGCGCACGGCAAAACGTTCGCCGACACGGCCGTTGATATAAACCTCGCCGCTTGTGGCTCCATAAAGGAGCGTGTTGCCGGCAATGGTGTTTTTCTCTGCCGCGAAATGGCTTCTGACTGGGGGTGCCACGGCGATGCGTCCGCCGCTGAGTCCTTTGCCGAGATAGTCGTTGGCCTCGCCCTCAAGCTTGAAGCTTATGCCATGGGCGAGAAATGCTCCGAAGCTTTGTCCTGCAGAGCCTTTGAATCTGACGGAAATGCTCTCGTCGGGCAGACCCTCGTTGCCGAATTTGTCGGCAATCAATCCCGACAGCATCGCGCCTACAGCACGGTCGGTGTTGGCGATTGCATATTCGAGCGACACTTCTTTGCCGTTGCTGATAGCCGGATCGGAGGCTGTTATGATTGTGCGGTCGAGCACGCTGTCGATGTCGTGCATCTGCGCTTCTGTGTGGCGTATGCTTGCGTCTCCGCTTTCTTTATGCAGCAGGCGGGAGAAGTCGAGTAGCTCTGACTTCTGGCTGACTGCTTTGTCTATCTCAATCAAATCGGTGCGGCCTATGATGTCGTTGAATTTCCGGAATCCCATCTCTGCAAGATATTCACGCACCTCTTCGGCGAGAAAACGGAAATAGTTGACCACGTGGTCGGCATGTCCGCGGAAGTGTGCCCTCAGTTCAGGATTCTGTGTGGCAACGCCCATAGGACAGGTGTTTGAGTGGCATTTGCGCATCATCACGCATCCCAATACGATAAGCACTGTCGTGCCGAATCCAAATTCCTCGGCGCCGAGCAACGCCATGCTCACGATGTCGTGTCCGGTTTTCATTTGGCCGTCGGTCTGAAGGCGCACTTTGCCGCGCAGCCCGTTGCGCACGAGCGTCTGCTGCGTCTCGCTCAGACCAATCTCAGGCGAGATTCCGGCATACCGCATCGATGAAGCCGGCGACGCTCCTGTGCCTCCCTCGGCTCCTGAGATTACAATCAGGTCGGCCTTTGCCTTTGCCACACCCGCCGCGATGGTGCCGACACCGCTTTCCGCCACGAGTTTCACGCTGATGGCTGCGCGCGGATTGACATTCTTAAGATCGAAAATCAGTTGCGCGAGGTCTTCGATTGAGTAAATGTCGTGATGCGGTGGCGGAGAGATGAGTGAGATGCCTGGAATGGAGTGGCGTGTGCGGGCAATCACCTCATTGACTTTGAATCCGGGCAATTGTCCTCCCTCGCCGGGTTTCGCTCCCTGTGCCACCTTTATTTGAATCTCCTCGGCGTTGACCAGATATTCCGTTGTGACGCCGAAGCGGCCGGAGGCAATCTGCTTTGTCTTGCTCGACAGCGACACTCCGTCGACCGCCTCGTGGAAGCGGCTGCTGTCCTCGCCGCCTTCGCCCGTATTGCTGCGTGCGCCGAGTCGGTTCATTGCCAGGGCAAGCGCCTCGTGGGCTTCCTTGCTGATGGCTCCAAACGACATTGCTCCAGTTACGAAATGCTTTACAATTTCTTCTACCGGCTCCACTTCGTCAATCGGAATCGGATTTTTCTTGAACGTGAAGAAGTCGCGCAGAAATATCGGTTCTGCTTTGTGGTCGGCGGCGGCTGTGAATTCTTTGAATTTATTGTAGTTGCCTTGACGGGTGGCAAGCTGCAGCAGTGCAATCGTTTCAGGATTCCAGGCGTGGCGCTCGCCGTCTTTGCGATATGAGAACTGCCCGATGTTTGGCAGAATCTCGTCTTCGTCTTTAATGGAGAAGCCATCATCGTGGAAATGCGTGTAGCTGTCGGCGATTTCCTTCAGGCGGATACCTCCGATGGACGATGTCTGTGTCCCGAAATAGTTGCGCAGCAGCTCCTCGCTGACTCCTACAGCCTCGAAAATCTTTGCTCCGCGGTAGGAACGGATGGTGCTGATGCCCATCTTGCTCATTATTTTGTAGAGACCCTTGCAAAGAGCCTTGATGTAGTTGCTTTCAGCCGTTTCGTAGTTCATTTGCACATCGCCGCGCTTCACCAGGTCGTCGAGCACGGCGAATGCCATATAAGGGTTGATGGCGCTTGCTCCATAGCCAAGCAGCAGTGCGGCATGCATCACCTCCCTGATCTCTCCGCTCTTGACGATAAGAGCGGTCTGCACACGTTTCTGCACCGAAATCAGATGATGGTGCACAGCACTCACCGCCAGCAACGACGGAATTGCCACATGGTCGCGGTCGACGCCCTCGTCGGTCAGTATTATGTAGTTCACACCGTCGTCGACCGATGCCTCGGCGCGGCGGCACAGCTCATAGATGGCTTCCTGCAGCCCGGCGGTGCCTTTTGCCGCATCAAACAGCATTGGCAGCTTCACTGTGTTGAATCCCTTGTATCGGATATTGCAGAGAATGTCGAGCTGGGTGTTGGTCAGCACGGGGTGGGGCAGACGCACCATCTTGCAGTGCGACTCGCTTGGCAAAAGGATGTTCATGCCCACAGCGCCGATATATTCTGTCAGCGACATCACCAGCTGTTCGCGGATTGGGTCTATGGCGGGGTTGGTCACCTGTGCAAACTGCTGTCGGAAGTAGTTGAACAGCAGTTGCGGACGGCTGCTCAACACGGCAAGCGGCGTGTCGTTGCCCATAGAGGCAGTAGGCTCCGACCCATTCACGCACATAGGCTTTATGGTGCGTTCCACGTCTTCGCGTGTGAATCCGAAAGCACGCAGTTTTCTGCCGAAGAGACTGACGGCATTGTCCACTTTGCGTCCGCTGCGTAGCGTGTGCAGCTCGATGCGGTTTGTCGACAGCCATTGTCGGTATGGGCGTGCGGCGGCAAGCTGCGCTTTCAGCTCGCCGTCATAGTATATCTTGCCTTCCTGTGTGTCGACAAGCAGAATTTTGCCAGGTTGCAGACGTCCTTTTTCTTCGATGTCGGCAGGTTCGATGTTGATTACTCCAGCCTCGCTCGCAACCACCATCATACCGCCTTTCGTAATCAGATAGCGTGCCGGACGCAGACCGTTGCGGTCGAGCATTCCGCCGGCATAACGCCCATCGCTGAAAAGAAGTGCCGCCGGTCCGTCCCACGGTTCCATAAGGATGGAGTGGTATTCATAAAACGCTTTCAAATCCTCGCTGATAGGATTCTTGTCGTTGAATGACTCCGGCACGAGCATTGCCATGGCGTGCGGCAGACTTAGTCCCGACATTACGAAGAATTCCAGCACATTGTCGAGCGAGGCGGAGTCGCTCATGCCCGGTTGGATGATTGGACGTATGTCCTTGACGTTGCCCAACGCCGGCGTCGACAGCACGCTTTCTCTTGCCTCCATCCAGGCGCGGTTGCCGCGGATGGTGTTGATCTCGCCGTTATGCGCCAGCAGACGGAACGGCTGTGCCAAACTCCAGGTTGGAAACGTGTTGGTGCTGAAGCGGGAGTGCACCAACGCCAGCCCGCTTGTGAAATATGGTTGTGTGAGGTCTTTGAAATACTCGCGCACTTGGGTTGACGAGAGCATACCCTTATAAATGATGTTCTTGCTTGACAGCGACACTATATAGAAGTCCTTGTCGTCGATGCGGCGCTCGATGCGTTTGCGCACAAGATATAACGTGCGCTCAAAAGTGTCGGTGTCGGTAACTCCGGTAATGAAAATCTGCTTTATGTCGGGTTCTGTTTCGCGGGCGTCTTTGCCGAGAATCTCTGAGCGTACGGGCACATTGCGCATGTGCATCAACTGCAGTCCCTCACGCTCCACTTCTTCAATCACGATTCCCATAATTGTGGCTTGGCGTTTCTCGTCTTTCGGCAGAAACACCAGTCCGGTGCCGTATTTGCCTTTCTCCGGCACTGGAATGCCTTGAAGAAGAATGAATTCGTGTGGAATCTGAATCATAATCCCGGCGCCGTCGCCTGTCTTGTTGTCGGCACCCTCTGCGCCGCGGTGCTTCATGTTTTCAAGCACTGTCAGGGCCGCATCGACCAGTTCGTGGGATTTGTCACCATTGATATTGACGAGCATGCCCACACCGCATGCATCGTGTTCGTAGGAAGAGTCATACAGCCCCAAGGGCTGGTGACTTGGATAGCCTTTTTGGTCTATCTTCTTGGAAAAAAGATTGTTTTTGTTCAAATTTTCTTTCATAATCCCGCTTTTTTCTCTTCTTTACTTACATTTTGACTGCAAAGATATGGAAAAACATCAAGCCTGCAAACAAAATGTGACAAAAATAGCCGTTGCTGTGGAAAAAAGTTTTGTAAATACGTTGAAAATAGCAAAAAAGAAAGCGAATATGACTGAAATGTGGCATAACAGTCAGAGCGATAGCGTGCGGATGATTGTTTTATTGAAAGATAGGCTGCGGTTCGGCAAAACATTTTCAAACAAGTTTGAATGTTTTTCACTCACCTTGCACTACTTTCAATAAGATAGGCAGCGGTTCGGAATCGCAAAATCAAATAAATTTGTTTTGCGCTTCACTCACCTTGCACTATCTTTGCAGTTGATAAAACAACAACCGGATGAAACCAAATTTTTTGAAGGGGCTTCTTAGGCGAGTGCTTGTGTTGCTCCGTTACATTTGGCGCGGCTGCGTCAAAATGTGGAATTGGTATCGGCGCACTTACAAGCAGGCGCGTTGGTATGGAAAAGTGGGTATTGTGTGTGCCACGGTGGTGGTGTCGTTTGTCCTTTATTTGATATTGGTCGACATCAATTTCTTGTGGCTTTTCGGAAAATCGCCGAGCTTATATGACATAGCCCATCCCAAACAAGATGAAGCGTCGATTGTCTACAGTGCCGACGGCAAGGTGCTCGGACGTTACTATCGCGAGAACCGTATCCCTGTTGAATATGACGAGATTTCGCCAATGCTCATCAACGCGTTGGTGTCGACGGAGGATGAGCGTTTCTATTCCCACCACGGCATAGATTTTCAGGGTGT
>SAMEA3663023__coassemble_2094_pt1 | contig 7968 bp, 10 predicted proteins | sample SAMEA3663023__metabat2_high_PE_022 | metagenome-assembled genome bin SAMEA3663023 (sample SAMEA3663023) | pig gut metagenome | biome: pig gut; feature: pig-associated habitat; material: faeces | place: France | collected 2012
GGAGTGATGTAGGTTTCGATTCCCAGTTGCTTGTTGTTAAGGTTCTCGCGTATAGCCACATACTCCATCTCGGCAGTCACCACACCGGCTTTTGCGTAAGCCATCTGCGTGATTTGCTTGCCCGGCAACGCCATGCGCGGGTTGTGGCGCACGGGGAATCGGATATCGTCGAGCGAGGCATCGGCGAGCCGCTGGCGTCCGTATTCGGAAGAGATGCCGTCCTGCAGAGCCGTGTCGGCGCGCTGCTCAATCCATTTCTCTCTCAGCCGTGGGATGCCCTTGTTGATGTCCACCTCCACGTTGGGGTCGGTGTAGACGCCGCTTGTGTCGTTGACCACGACAGGGGCGTTTTCGGTCATCACCTTCTCGCCGTTGACGATTTTCACCGTCGGAGTCAGCTTGATGCGGCGCATACCCACCTTAATCGGGTAAATCGAGCCGTCGACATAGATTTTTTCGGAATTCGGATAAGAATTTACGTTGATATCTGTAAGTTCCATATTAATAAGTTTTTTGTTGATTATTATTCATCAAGAAATGCAGTCAGAGGGCTGCTTGCCTCGGCGTGGTCCGACTGGTTTCCGAGTCCGGCAAGGTAGGCAGTGCGTCCAGCCTCCGTGGCGAGGCGGAATGCGCGCGCCATAGCCACCGGGTCGCCAGCCACCGCGATAGCCGTGTTGACGAGCACCGCGTCGGCACCCATCTCCATCGCCTCGGCAGCATGCGACGGCGCTCCGAGTCCGGCGTCGACCACCACCGGCACGTTTGTCTGGTCGATTATTATTCGGAGCATCTCGCGCGTTGTCAGTCCCTTGTTGGTTCCGATAGGCGCTCCGAGAGGCATCACTGCCGCCGTGCCCACGTCTTCCAGCCGTTTGCAGAGCACAGGGTCGGCTTGGATGTAAGGCAGCACCACGAAGCCGAGTTTGGCGAGTTTTTCGGTGGCCTTCAGCGTTTCTACCGGGTCGGGGAGCAGATATTTAGGGTCGGGGTGGATTTCGAGCTTTATGAAGTTTGTGCCGAAGCAGTCGCGCGACAGCTGAGCCGCCAGCACCGCCTCGTCGGCGTTGCGCACGCCCGATGTGTTGGGCAGGAACTGCACGTGCTCGCGGTTTATGTGTTTGAGCATGTCGTCAGAAGCGGCGTCGCTCGTGTCGAGGCGTTTCATCGCCACGGTAATCATTTCAGAGCCCGACTCCAGGATAGCGTCGAGCATAGCATCGTTTGAGGAGAACTTACCAGTTCCGACAAACAGACGGGAAGAAAATTCTCTTCCACCGATAGTCAATTTGTCCATTTTTGTTTATTCGTTATATTGTCGTTCTACAATTTTTTCAAGTATGCTGATCATGTCGGCGGTGTGCTTCGTCATGTTGTCGGCGTTTATCAGCTCGCCCGACACGGCAATGCCTCTCACACCGGTTGCCATCACGTCCTCGATGTCGGCTATCGTGATGCCGCCTATTGCCACCACCGGCAGGTTGATGCTCGCGTCCTTCATCCGCGCAATGATGTCGCGGTAGCCGTCAAGTCCGAGCACGGGGCTCAGTTTCTGCTTCGTGGCGGTGAAGCGCAGGGGTCCGAGTCCGATGTAGTCGATGTCGAGATGGCGCAGCGCCTGCACGTCGTCAAACGTGTTTGCGGTTGCACCGATAATGAAGTCGCCTCCGAGAATTTCGCGCGCCTCGTCGGGGTGCATGTCGTTTTTTCCAAGATGCACGCCGTCGAGCTGCAGCTCCTTGGCGATGTCGACGTGGTCGTCGACCACGAGGATGCAGTCGTCGACGTCGGCGCAGATTTCCTTTGCGCGCTTTGCCGTGGCAACAATCTCATCGCGAGTGGCGTCCTTCATGCGCAGTTGCACCCACCGGCATCCGCCGTCGACGGCTTGCCTTATCTCCTCCTCTATTGTCATCCGGGAGGATGGATGTGTTATGAATTGCAGCATATTCTTATATTATTTTGTTACGTTGTTCTACAATAAGCTCCACGCGGCGGCAGAACTCCTCTGCGCCTACGCCGAACAGATACCCCAGGAAGGCGCATCCTCCGAAACCCACGTCGGCGAGCCACGGGATTTTGCCGGCGGTCACGCCTCCGAGCGCCATCACCCTCGCGTCGACGTGTCCGCGCAGCTGCTCCTCGCTGAAATGCGAGGCGTAGCCCTGCTTGCTGATGCTGTCGAACACGGGGCTAAGAAACACGTAGTCGAGCTCTCTGCTTTCAGCCACCTCCTCCAGCGAGTGGCAGGAGCGGCTCACGGCGCCCTTCCATCCTTCCGGCACCCTCGGCGACCTCTTGTTGAGATGCACCCCGCCGATGCCCTTTTCGGCAGCCACGTCGGGAAAATAGTGCATCGCCAGCCGGTCGGCGATGCCCGCCGGCAAGGCGTCGACATAGCTCCGCATCTCCTCCTCTCCGCAGTGGGGCTTGCGCAGATGCACGGCGTCGAAACCGGCGTCTAACAGGTGTGTTATGCGCCAAGCCTCGTCGGGCAGCGTCAGCTCGGGCGTTATGGCAATGAGTTTGAACGCCATGGGTCTACCCTCCGTAGAAAGCCTTGATGACGAGCACCGTGTCGCCGTCGTGGAGCGCAGTGGCGTCATATTCGGTCTTCGGCACCATCTGTCCGTTGACCGCCACGGCGATGTTGACCGCCGAGATGCTTTTTTTGCCGAGCATACAGCTCACGGTGGCACCGTCGTCGAGGAGCAGGCTCTCATCGTTGAATTTTACAGTAATCATATCGTTTTCAGTTTGTTAGGATTAAACAGATGGTTCACCGGACCGTGTCCGCCGCCCACAGCGACATTGGCACCGGCGACGAGCGCGCTGTGCAGATAGTTTTTGGCGTAGCCCACGGCTTCGGCCAGCGGTAATCCCAGCGCGAGGAAAGAAGCGATAGCCGACGACAGGGTGCATCCCGTGCCGTGAGTGTTGACCGACACGATGCGCCGGCTGCTGTATTCGCGGAGCTCCCCGTCGGCAAACAGCACGTCGACAGCCACATCGCCGTCGAGATGTCCGCCTTTGACGAGAGCCGCGCGGCATCCCTTCTCCACGATGCACCGCGCCGCCTCGCGCGCCGGCGCGATGCCGTCGATGGCGATGCCCGTCAGATGCTCCGCCTCCATGAGGTTTGGCGTCAGCAGCGACGCGAACGGGAACAGTTTCTCCTTTATGGCTTCGACGGCGTCCTCCTCGATGAGCCGGCTTCCGCTTGTGGAAATCATCACAGGGTCGAGCACCACGTTTTGCGGACGCCAGTGGCAGAACCTGTCGGCAACCGCCTCCACGATGCTCCGCGAGTAGAGCATCCCGATTTTCACCGCGTCGGGGCGCAAGTCGGAGAACACGGCGTCAATCTGCCGCGCCACCATGTCGGGGTCGATGCCCTGCACGCCGTCGACGCCGAGCGTGTTTTGCGCCGTCACCGCCGTGACAGCCGAAGCCGCATAAACGCCGATAGCCGACATTGTCTTTATGTCGGCCTGTATGCCCGCTCCGCCCGAAGAGTCGGAGCCTGCGATTGTCAGAACTATTGGATATTTAGCCATACGCACTCTTTTTTTGCCTGACGAACAAAAGTGCCTATGAAAAAGAGAATATTATGTCACACAATCCCTGCGCCGGCATTATCCGTATCAGGTTCGGAGGGTATAATCTCAGCCCTAAGGCACCCCTTTGTTCTTCCGATGCAAAGATAGTGCAAGGTGAGCGAAAAAGCAAAACAAACCAATGCTTTTTCTTTTCTAAGGTCCTTAAGGTCTTTAAGGTCCTTAATAAAGAAAAAAGCGCACCTAACCGGTGCGCTTTTAGCTGGTGTATGAGGGAATTTGTTATTTGGTCACTCTTTCAAGCCATTTCACCATGCCGAGCATCACGCCCATAGAGACGGCACACACGACGAGGAACACACCCCAGCATTCCCAGATAGGCCATTTGTTGTACATCAACGGGCCAATCCAAAGGAACAGGTTTCCGAGGGCAGTAGCACCGAGCCACAGACCCTGGCAGAGACCCTGCAGGTTTTTCGGCGCCACCTTCGACACGAACGAGAGTCCGAGCGGCGAGATGAAAAGTTCGGCAACGGTGAGGAAGAAGTAGACCACGATGAGCACCCATGGTCCAGCCTTCATGCCCGCTTTTGCCACAGTGTCCATTTCCTTGAACGTCTCAGCCGACGGGTATCCCTGCTGCCAAGAGAAGATGGTGAGGAAGAGGAATGCGAGTCCGGCGATGCCCATACCGAATGCGATTTTCTTCGGTGTCGAGATTTCGCGTCCGCGGCGGGTGAAGTATCCGAAGAAAAGCATGATGAGCGGCGTGAGCACGATCACGAAGAACGGGTTGATTGCCTGCCATATCTCCGGCGCTATCTTGTCGGTCTGCACGAAGTCGCGTGCGAAGTAGGCGAGCGACTGTCCGTTCTGGTGGAACGAGAACCAGAAGAAGATAACTATTCCGAGCACTGCGAAGAGAGCATACATGCGCTGCTTGATTTCCTTTGCCATCGCTGCTTTCTCGTCGGCAGAGTAGTTTACGGTTTCTTTCTTCTCCTTCTTGCCCGGTGTCGGGAACACTTGACGGCAAGCGATGAAGATGACGAGCGAGATGAGCATTGCAGCCACCGACGCGATAAACGAGTAGTGGATACCGGTGTTGAACACGTCGAGATACTGCGTGCAGAAAGCCGACATGTCGGTGACGGTCTCGCCCATGTTGGCGTCTTTGGCGAGGGTTGCGAGGTTTGCCGTCTCGTTGGCCTTCATAGCCGCTCCGTCGATGAATTTATGGCAGAGCGCGGGGAGGTCGGCGTTGTAGAGCATGTGGTTTGCCTTGAGCCACCACTCGCGGAGCAGCGGCGCCACAAACGGAGCTACGAGTCCGCCGATGTTGATGAAGACATAGAAGATTTGGAAGCCCGAGTCGCGGCGGCTTTTCGCCTCGCGCAGGGCGTCCTCGCCCTTGAGAGCTGCCTCTGCCTCGAAGTTGTCGTACATCTGACCAACGATAGCCTGCAGGTTGCCCTTGAACAAGCCGTTACCGAAGGCAATGAGGAACAGCGCCACGCAGGTTACCGGCAGCAGCCATCCTATGTTGTCGGGAGTGGAGAGCACCGGCACGGAGAGAATCACGTAGCCGAGCGCCATCACGATGAGTCCCGCCATGATTGTCATTTTGTATTTCTGCGACTTGTCGGCGATGATGCCTCCCACGAGGCTGAGCACGTAGATGCCGCAGTAGAACACGGAGTAGATGATTGCGCTCACTTCGTCAGACAAGCCGAACTTTGAGCATAGGAACAGCACCAGCACGGCGTTCATGATGTAGTAGCCGAACCGTTCGCCCATGTTTGAGAGGGCGGCTGCGAGTAGTCCTTTTGGATGGTTTTTAAACATAAATGGAAGTTTTTTACGGTTTGTATATTTATTTGTTTTTGTTTTCTTTATATACATTAGCCACCGCCACCGCGAAAGCCGCCAGCGACAATGCCAGACACGCCCACACCGACCAGCTCAAGGTGGAGAGGATTGAGATTTTCTCCATTCCGGCGCCGATGATGTCGCCCTGCGGATAGCTCGCAATCATGTAGACGAAGTAGCCGAAAAACATCAGCGGCAGCGCGGCAAACGAGATTGAGAGCACGTGCGCTCCGCGGCTTTTCGTGACGAGGGTCGCGGCTGTGCCCGCCAAGCCGATAAACGGCATCAGGAAGGGCACCATCTCCAAGTATTTTCCGATTTTGAAGAATGTTGCCACATACTCCCATCCGTAGCCGAATCCGAACAGCGGGATGGAGAAGAGCGGCACGGCGGCATAGACCACCGCCACGGCGAGGGTCGCGCCTATGGCTGTCAGCACAAGCGGTTGTTTCAGTTGACTGTTCATTGCTGTTGTTCTTTTGTTTTATAGGCGAGCGCATACATCTTTATCTGCTTCACCATGGCAAGCAGCCCGTTGCTGCGCGTCGGCGACAGGTGCTCGGTCAGCCCGATGCTGTCGATGAAGTAGAGGTTTGCGTCGAGGATGTCGGCAGGCGTCTGGTCGGAGAGCACGCGCACGAGCATCGATATTATGCCCTTCACGATAATCGCGTCGCTGTCGGCGGCGAAGTGGATTTTGCCGTCTCTGTACTCGGCGTTGAGCCACACGCGGCTCTGGCATCCTTCGATAATGTTGTCGGGCGTCTTGTGGCGCTCGTCGATAGGCGGAAGCGCGTTGCCCATCTCGATGATGTATGAATACTTGTCCATCCAGTCGCTGAAGCCACTGAACTCATCGATGATTTCGTCTTGAATTTCGTTTATCCGGTTATTCATAATCGCAAAAATACGCATTTTTTGAATAAACAATGCCGTTGCGCAAGGAAAAATGCACCTTTGCAATCAAAAAAATATGTGCGGTTGTCTCTTTTTTCCGAAAAGCGGCACTCCTCCACATGTAACTTTGCAGCAGAAAACAAAAAAACACACATCCACCATGACTTACATCGAAATCATAAACCGATTCTGGAAGATTCATCAGTTCGACCATTTCTCGTCGGCTGAGATTGCCGTCTACTTCTATCTCCTCAACATGGCGAATCGCAACATGTGGGAAGACGAGATTGCCGTTGCTACAGCCGAGCTGTGCGCATCCATCGGCATGCGCCGCTCCACGATTATCCGCGCGCGTCAGAGCCTCAGGGAAAAAGGACTGATCGAATGCCGCGAGGGTGTGCGCAACTCCCGCACGCCGGTCTACCGCATTGTCACATCCGCAACCACTAAGGCAACCACTAAACCTACTACTAAGCCTACCACTAAGCCAACCACTAAGGAGACCTTATATAAAGATAAAGACATAGACAAAGAAAATATTTCTCTCTCTACGGAGGAAAAACCGATTGATGAAATCGAAAAAATTCTTGTTGCCGACCACAAATGGCAGACAGACGTGGTGAAGCTGACAGAAAAACACCGCGGCCCGGCGCAGACGGCGGAGCTGCTGCCATTCATCCATGAGTTTTTCGGATACCTGCGCTCCTGCGGCGTCAGGGCCAAGACGGTTGACGACTGCCGCGCCCACTTCGTCAACAAGATGAACCGCGAATACATCAAGACTTTCAATAAACATAAGTGCAAAACCTTTAAACAAGACTTCTATGAGAATCAACGACCAATTGAAGCTCCAGCTGATGGGACGGATGCCTATGATGCCCCGTTTTAGGCTTCCCGTGAGCCAGGAGTATGCCGAGAGCTGCCTCGCAATGGCGGTGGCGGCGGAGGTGGAAAGCCGCGGACACAGCATCTCGCCCGACGGCGACTTCGAGCAGTGTGTGAGGCAAACGGCGGCATGGACGGTCAACGCCTCGCCGCGCCACAGCCTGCTGCTGGCGGGCAGATACGGCAACGGCAAGACCACGTTTCTGAGAGCCCTGCAGAGCCTCGTAAACGCCTTCGACCTCAGAGACCCCATGACGGGAAAGCGCATGAGGATGCCGCTCTACAACGCTGTGGCGCTCACCGAGATGCACCGCACGTCGGTCGCCGAATGGCACAACGTGGCGCGCGCACCGCTGCTCGCCATCGACGACCTGGGCACGGAGCCGCGCGAGGTGATGGAGTTCGGCAACATGACCGCCCCCATGCGCGACCTGCTCGAGATACGCTACGACCGCTCGCTGCCCACGCTCATCTCCACCAACATGACTCCAGCCGACATCACCAAGAGATACGGCGACCGCATCGGCGACCGCATGCGCGAGGTGATGGAGGTGGTGAGGTTCCGCAACGGCTCCTACCGCCGATAGCCCCCTCCCCGCGCGCCGCCACGCCTGTGAAAATGGTTTTTGTCGGATTTTTTCTTCAGATTATAACCAAATAATTGTAACTTTGCATAAGTTAGGATTGATATAACTGAAAGAAACATGAAGATAAGAAATATTTTCACGGCGGCGGCGCTTGCCGTTGTCATCGCGGCAGG
>SAMEA3663023__coassemble_2118_pt1 | contig 7877 bp, 5 predicted proteins | sample SAMEA3663023__metabat2_high_PE_022 | metagenome-assembled genome bin SAMEA3663023 (sample SAMEA3663023) | pig gut metagenome | biome: pig gut; feature: pig-associated habitat; material: faeces | place: France | collected 2012
CCGCGTCGATGTCGGTGATGTCGGGGTATTGGCTGAAGTCGATGGCTATGTCGTCCGGATCCATGTGGCCGGTGATTGAGTCGGCAGAGTATGTAAGGGTGACTGTGTTTCCGGCGATGGCGTATTTTCCGCTTATTTCGGCTCCGAAAGTTGCCGAGACGGGCAATGCTGCGGTTTCGTAGGGCATTGTTCCGGATATGCTCATCATCACACCCATCTCAAATGTTTTGTCGTTGTTGAAGATGATTTGTTGTCCGTAGCCGGCCATCATATAATCGTCGATTTGCTCTGCGCTGCCTTCGGTTGTCCATGACCCGATTATCGCTTTTTCGAGCGATGGTTGCTTCACGATTGCTTTTTGCTGTTTCTTTTCAGAAGAGCATGCCGATGCTAAAAGTATTATTACTATTGAAATCAGAAATTTTGATGATGTGCGCATACTTGTCTTGATTTTTTTTGCAAAGTTAGTGCAAGCCGGGAGTAAAGAAAAGAACTTGCACCATTTTCTTTATTGTTTGGGTGGCTTGAGACGGGTAAAACGAAAATTTTGGCAATAAAAAAACCGGCTGCCTAAAAAGCAAGTCGGTACCTAACTATTTAATAACTATGAGAAATCAAAAAATAAGATAAGGCAATTCAGCCCATCTGTTGAGAGATTAATGGTTTATTCCCGCTACGTATCCTTTGCGTTGCATAAGCAATGACGCATTTGGATGGAAACTATGGGAAGGAGCCACTCTCACTGAATAATTTGTGTGGTTCATAATAAAGTCTCCTTTCTTTTAATAATTCTGGCCGCTCTCTCGCGCGCCTCTTAACCTAAAACAATCTTTCTTTTTTCTGATGCAAAGGTAATGCCATATTTTGTTCTGACCAAAGAAAAAGTGTTAAAAATATGTTTTAAAACATATTTTTCCAGCACCTTTCTATTTGCTGAGATAACATCTAACCTCGCCAATCGGTAGTTTGCCCTTCATCATCAGTGGTTTATGCGAAGAGTCGGTTGAAATCCAGGTGTGCATATCGTCTGACGATTTCTTCTTGCCGTCGGTTGTGAAAGAAAACGATACGTGGTAAGCCACGTGTTTCGACTTGTCGCGCAGTTCGATGGTTTCCGTGCCGACAAGCCGTATGCGCAGAGTTTCCTTCTTTTTTCCAGAGAACACAGTCGTTGTGTAAATGTGGTTTTTTACCATTGCTTTATAGTCGAGCGCACGGATATAGAAGAAAATGCTCAGCATGTCGTAAGCCTGGCCGTTTGCATGCAGCCGCACCACGTTGTTTGCTTTTCCCGGGCGTATGCGGGTGCATTCGGCGAGGCTTGTATTGCCGTTGTATGAATAGCGTACAATGTCGATTCCCGAGTGTTTGCCCTCATGCGACGCCTTCCGGTATACGATTGGTCGCATTCCCGAAGGTTGTATGGTGCAGCTCAGAGTGTCGCGCACGCGAAACACCTTGTCGGCCCACGAAATAGTGCGGGCTGATAGCGATGCATCGTAGTTATGTCCGGATTTTTTTATCGACAGGGTCGCAGAGCCGGCATGTTTCCATATTAGCCCCCAGTGATACACAATGTCGTAGTGCAGCGTCTCGTTTGTCAAGGTGTATGAGTGGGCCGCAACAGCAGCCGACAGAGCCATCATCAGGGTCAGCATCCTTATTGAGAGCAGTCGTTTCATCGTAACAGTAATTTCTATATATGACAATTCAACAGAAAATAAGTTTAACCCGAATGTCTGTTTGTGGGGCAGAACTTTTGTCTTTTTGTGGATAAAAAAAAGATAAATGAGGGTGGAAATTTTGTTTATATATTATATATTTGTGAAAAAAATTATAGAACCTAAAAACAAGCAAAGATGAAGAAAATAGTATTAATGCTGTTGTCGGTTGTGATGGTTGCATCGCTGGCAAGTTGCGGAGACAATGAAGAACCGACGCAAAAGTCAAACAATTATATGATGCTATATCGTGTGATTATGGCAAAAAACACATTCAACTATGGCAATCCGACGTTGAAGGTGCTGAATCCTGTCAAAAACACGACGGAGACAATTGTCCTGACCGAAGATATGGACAATCGCAACAACACAACCTATTCGCTTGACTATGCGGTTGTAAAGGCTTCGATTGCATTGTCGCTGACCGACCCCAACGACCTGTTTGTCTATTACTATCCTGTGATGGACATAAAGAGAGAAATGAAGTTTGAGGCAGAACTGAATCTCAACATCGACGATGCCAAGACATCGCTTGTCGACCCTGTTAAAAAGGTGAAAGTCACGTCGCCTAAGGTGGCGGCATCATTTATTGAAACAAGTGGAGCGCTTGTCGCAATAGCGCCGTTTTCGTTGTCGACAACGACAATGTCGGGAGAGCAGTCCGTTGAATACTACAAAAAGCATCAGCAGACCAAAGAGTCGGGTGTTGTTACATGGTAAGTGAAGATTCTCGTTAAACAATAGTTGTCTGTCGGATGGAAAATGCTTAAATTTGTGGCAAGAAGAACGCGCATATAGCGCAGAAAAATAAACTTAATCGCTTTTCTAAAAAAGAAACTTTATGCTGAACGAAAAGAAACAGGAATTATTGGAGAAAATCAAATCGTGGATTCTGATCTTTGTTGGATGTACGGCAATGTGTGCCGGCTTCGTGTTTTTTATCAACCCTTACAATATTATCCCTGGCGGTGTTTATGGAGCCAGCATTGTGCTCCACAACATATTCCCGTCGGTGCAAGTGGGCACATTCGGCTATTGTTTTGAAATCCCGTTGATGCTCCTGTCCTTGCTCCTTCTCGGAGCGAAGCTGGGTATCCGCACAATTGTGGCATGCCTTGTGCAGCCGCTGATAATGAACGTGCTGTCGTGGATGGCTTATCCCGACCAGGCGTCGCTTGAAGCACTTGACCCAACGAGAATAGCCGGCGGACTTATCGATATGTCCGACCATCTGATGCTCGCCACGCTTATCGGCTCAACGCTTATCGGTATAGGATGCGGTATTGTGGTGCGCAACCAGGCAACAACCGGCGGAACCGACATCGTTGCGATGATACTTCAGAAATATGCGCATTTGAAATTCTCAACAGGCATCTTTATCGTCGACTCGTTTGTCGTGATGTTTGGTGTGATAGTTATCGGATTCGGAGTGGGAAGCGACAGCGCTGTCGTTTCTGAAAATCCGTCGCTTCTGTTGATGTTCTATTCGCTGATTGCCATCTTCGTGGCGTCGCGTGTGGTGGCGTTCACAATTACCGGTTCGAAGAATGACAAACTGTTGTTTATTATCAGTGACGAGAAACTCACCTCGCTCCACAAATATATCCTTGACGACCTTGACCGCTCCGGCACATGCATAAAGAGTTCGGGACTCTACTCTAAGGGCGACAAGGAGATGCTTATGCTTGTGGTGAACTATAAGGAGGCCAACATCGTTAAATCGAAAATCAAGGAGGCCGACCCGCGGGCGTTTGTGATTGTCACCGACGCTTACGACACCTATGGCGAGGGATGGAAACCGCTGCCTGTGGCAGAGGAACTTCAGCCGGAGTAAGAGAACGCAATACAACATTCTGCAATCGGCACCGGAATGACGGTGCCCCCATAAAAACATATATAAGATTCTGATGATTGAAGATTTGAAAACAGCATTGTCGGAGCGCATACTTGTGCTTGACGGAGCGATGGGAACACAGATACAGCGCTACGGGTTGAAAGAAGAAGACTACCGTGGCGGCGTCTTTGCCGACCATCTGCAGAAACTGAAGGGGTGCAACGACGTGTTGTGCCTCACGCGTCCCGACGTCATCGCTGAGATCCACAGCGACTATCTTGACGCCGGAGCCGACATTATCGAGGCAAACTCGTTTAATGCAAATGCCGTGTCGATGGCCGACTACGGCCTGGCGTCCTATGTGAAAGAGATAAACCGTGCCGCAGCCGCCATAGCGCGCCGGGAGGCAGACAAGCGCATAGCCGCAGGCCGCCAGTGCTGGGTGGCAGGCAGCGTTGGCCCCACGAGCAAAACATTGTCGATGAGTGCCGATGTGGAGAATCCCGCAGCCCGCGAGCTCGATTTCGACACGTTGCGCGAAGCCTATGTCGAGCAGATGTGCGCGTTGATAGAGGGCGGAGTGGATTTATTCATCTGTGAGACGATTTTCGACACGCTCAATGCCAAGGCAGCCATCTCTGCAGCCAAAGAGGCGATGCGTCTCGCTGGCAGAAGTGTGGAAATTGCGCTCTCAGCCACATTGTCGTCGACAGGCGGACGTATGCTTGCCGGGCAGACAATAGAAGCTTTTGTGGCAAGCACAGCCCATTCTGGTGCGGTGGCACTTGGCCTGAACTGCGGTTTCGGTGCGGAAAGTCTGGAGCCATACATAAAGCAAATGGCATCGCTCACCGATGCCGCCGTGATGCTTTATCCCAATGCCGGACTGCCCAACGCTATGGGAGAATACGATGAGACACCTGAAATAACAGCCTCACATCTGTCGAAAATGATGGATGCCGGCGTAATCAATATTGCTGGAGGATGCTGCGGCACTACGCCGGCGCATATCCGGGCCATAGCCGAAGCCGCACGTTCACACACACCGCGCAAGCCGGTTGTGAGGAAGCCGGAGATGCGCTTGTCTGGGCTTGATTTGAAAATCGTGTCGCCGGAGCAGAATTTCACCAACGTTGGCGAACGCTGCAATGTGGCAGGCAGCCGCAAGTTTCTGCGTCTAATCAACGAAAAAAACTATCAGGAAGCCGTTGATATAGCCTTGAAGCAGGTTGAGTCCGGTGCGCAGATTGTCGATGTCAACATGGACGACGCTATGCTCGACTCAAAGGCGGAGATGGTGCATTTTCTGCGTCTGCTCGCGGCGGAGCCCGATGTGGCGCGTGTGCCCGTGATGATTGACTCTTCGAAATGGGATGTCATCGAGGCAGGACTTAAATGTCTGCAAGGAAAGGGCATCGTCAATTCCATCAGTCTGAAAGAAGGAGAGGAGGTTTTCCTTGCCCATGCAAAGTTTATAAAAGAGATGGGTGCGGCAACGGTGGTGATGGCTTTTGACGAAGACGGTCAGGCCGACACGTTTGCCCGCCGCACGGAGATTTGCGCGCGTGCGTATAAACTGCTTACGGAGAAAGTGGGTTTCCCGGCTGAAGACATAATCTTTGACCCTAACGTGCTGGCTGTTGCGACAGGCATCGACAGCCACGACCGCTATGCGCTCGACTTTATAGAAACCGTAGGTTGGATAAAGCAGCATCTGCCAGGAGCAAAAGTGAGTGGAGGAGTCAGCAATTTGTCGTTCTCCTTCCGGGGCAACAACTATCTGCGCGAGGCCATGCACTCGGTGTTTCTTTACCATGCCATAGCCAAAGGTATGGATATGGCGATTGTAAACGCCGCCGCGATGATTCCCTATGACGAGATTCCCGCCGATGTGCGGCAGACCATAGAGGATGCGCTGCTTTGTCGCCGTCCCGATGCGACCGAGCGTCTGCTCGAGGTGGCGGAACACTTGAAAAACGAGAAGGCCGGAGCCGTCAAGGTGGTGGAGGAAGACTATTCCAACCTTCCTGCCGATGAAGCGTTGAGCCGTATGCTTGTGAAAGGACGTATGGAAGGCATAGAGCCGATACTTGAGCGTTCGATGTTGGAGCATGGTTCGGCGATAGCCGTCATTGAACAGCCACTGATGGAAGGCATGAACCGCGTGGGCACACTTTTTGGCGACGGCAAGATGTTTCTGCCGCAAGTGGTGAAGAGTGCGCGCGCCATGAAGCAGGCTGTGGCATGGCTTCAGCCATTCATCGAGCGCGAACAGTTGCAGTCGGGTCGCAAATCGGCTGGCAAGATTGTCATCGCCACGGTGAAAGGCGATGTGCACGACATCGGGAAAAACATTGTCGGGGTGGTGATGCGCTGCAACGGATATGAGGTGATAGATATGGGCGTGATGGTGCCGGCAGAGGAAATTATCGACACTGCCGTGCGCGAGCATGCCGACTATATAGGACTTAGCGGACTGATAACCCCATCGCTTGAAGAGATGTGCAACGTGGCGCGTCTGATGAATGAGCGAGGTTTGTCGATTCCGATTCTTGTAGGCGGAGCTACGGCTTCGGCGGTGCATACGGCGGTGAAGATTGCGCCGTGCTACGACCATATTGTGGCTTATACGCGCGACGCCGCAGTGATGCCGTCGATAATGCAGGAGATTGCATCCGATCCGGCGGAAGCCGAACGGCGCATAAAGGCTGAGCAGGAAAGCCAGCGCAGCGCATATGCCGAATCGCAGAAACCGCTGCTCCCGCTTGAAGAGGCACGCCGCCGTGCGTTCATGCCCGACTGGGAGGCTTATGATACGCCGGTGCCGTCGGCTATTGGTGCAACCGATGTGGAGATAACGGTTGAGGAAGCCATAGAATATATCAATTGGCGTGCGTTTTTCCCTGTGTGGCAACTTGAAGCATCGTTTGCCGAACTTGCCGAAATCCATGGCTGCGACCATTGCCGTGCGCAGTGGCTTGCAGGGCAGAAACAAGACCGCCGGAAGAAGGCCTCGGAGGCTATGCAACTGCTCAAGGAAGCTCAGGTGGCTCTTGCGCGTCTGGTGCGCGATGTCAACAACAGCATCCGCGCACGCGTTGTGCTGCTGCCTGCAAATTCTGCCGGCGACAACATCATATTCCATGCCGAAGGGGGCGATGTTGTGCTGCCGTTGTTGCGCCAGCAGAAGGATGGTGAGGAATGCCTGTCGCTGTCCGACTTCGTGAAGCCTTGCGGCACTGATTATGTGGGTGCTTTTGCAGTAACGGCAGGACGTGGAATTGAAGAAATAATATCAGGGTATCAACAGACCGACGACTTCAAGGCACTGCTCTACCAGTCGCTGTCCGACCGTCTGGCAGAGGCTGCCGCCGAACTGCTCCACGCCCGTGTGAGGCGCGAAGTGTGGGGATATGCTCCCGATGAGCGGATTGACCGCCAAAGAGCGTTGCGTGCCCAGTATCGAGGCATCCGTCCGGCTGCCGGCTATCCGTCGTTGCCCGACCAGTCGGCGATTTTTGCCATCGAAAAAATCGTTGGCTTCACGAATGTAGGAATCGCTGTGACGCCAAATGGAGCTATGAGTCCGGCATCGAGCGTGAGCGGATTGATGATTGCGCATCCAGAGTCGCGTTATTTTATGATTGGCGCCATTGCGCCCGACCAGCGCCGTGACTATGCCGCGCGGCGTGGCATAACAGAGGAGGAATTGAGCAAATGGCTTCCGAAATGATGATATTGCCCGAAGTGGCTGAGCTTCTTGATGCGGAGGCTCGGCGCATAAACGCACCGGAATTTGTGGCTGCCGATCCGGTGCAGTTTCCACGTCAGTTCTCAGCGTTGCCCGACATTGAGATAGCCGCGTTTTTGTCGGCAACCATCGCATGGGGCAACCGCAAGATGATTTGCAACAACTGCAACAAAATGCTGCGGCTGATGGACTTTCAGCCATATCGCTATGTGATGGATTGCGGTTATGACGATCTTGGCGAACGGTTCAATATTCACCGCACATTCTTCAGCGATGATTTTGCATACTATCTACGCGGGTTGCGTCGCATCTATGACCGCTATCCGTCGGTCGATGCATTTGCCGCAGCCAACGGGGTGGGCGACAGCCAGTATCCTTCGTGGGAACTTGTCAGACTGATGTCGCATGAGTTTGCCGCAGCCAACGACGGGGCTGTCAACAGTCGTTGTCTCCCCACTGGACTCGACACCACTGCTCTGAAACGCATCAATATGGCGTTGCGATGGCTTGTGCGCCGCGACGGTATTGTGGATATGGGGGTGTGGACAAGCATTAAACCGTCGCAACTGTT
>SAMEA3663023__coassemble_2174_pt1 | contig 7640 bp, 6 predicted proteins | sample SAMEA3663023__metabat2_high_PE_022 | metagenome-assembled genome bin SAMEA3663023 (sample SAMEA3663023) | pig gut metagenome | biome: pig gut; feature: pig-associated habitat; material: faeces | place: France | collected 2012
GGAAAAAACCCTGCATTGTGGCACGACAACGTAAGCGAGGCACTGATGATGAAATCAAACCCTGAATACTATAACGACCCCGTATGCCGCTACGGATATTTCCGCGGTCGCCAAACCGTGGAATATGTCAAAGAAGTGACTCGCGTATATGAACGGTTCAAAGGAAAATGAGAAAATCCAACATTATTTCGTATATTTGTAAAAGATAAGCTGCATCTCGGCAGACAAACAACTATAAGACCAATGAACGACAAACTTATAATTTACCAGATTCTGACAAGGCTGTTCACAAACAACAACAAATACTGCGTGCCTAACGGCACTATCGAGCAAAACGGTTGCGGAAAGATGAACGACATCACAAGCCACGTGCTGGAATCCATACGCAGTCTTGGCTCAACGCATGTGTGGTATACAGGCATTATTGAACATGCCACCAAGACCGACTATTCGCGATTCGGCATACGTCCTGACAATCCATATATCGTCAAAGGCCGCGCCGGTTCGCCATATGCCATAAAGGATTATTACGACATTGACCCGGATTTGGCCGTGAGCGTACCCGACAGAATGAAGGAATTTGAGGCACTCGTGGACCGCACTCACAAAGCCGGCCTTAAAGTGATAATCGACTTCGTGCCAAACCACGTGGCTCGCCAATACCATTCAGATGCGGCCCCGGCTGGCGTAAAAGACTTCAGTGCCGACGACGACACTACAAAGTTTTTCAGCCCCAACAACAACTTTTACTACATCCCGCAACAGAAATTCGCCCCGTCAATCGACTTGGGCGAAGGAAAGTCGGCATACGTAGAATTTCCTGCAAAAGCATCGGGAAACGATTGTTTCAACGCGTTCCCCGGACAATATGACTGGTATGAGACTGTAAAATTAAACTACGGCGTCGACTACGGCGACGGCTCACGCCATTTCTCTCCTACTCCCGACACTTGGCTGAAGATGCTCAACATCCTTCGGTTCTGGGCAGGAAAAGGCGTAGACGGCTTCCGGTGCGACATGGCGCACATGGTGCCTGTAGAGTTTTGGGAATGGGCTATCAAAGCTGTAAAAGAAAAATATCCCGATGTCAAATTCATCGCCGAACTTTACGACGTGAGCATATACCGCGACTACATATACCGTGGTGGTTTCGACTACCTATACGACAAAGTAAACCTATATGACCGTCTGCGCGGCATTATGTGCAGCAACGTGTCTGCCGCACAGATCACGCAATGTTGGCAAACAGTAGACGGCATAGGCAACCATATGCTCAACTTTCTCGAGAACCATGACGAGCAGCGCATCGCATCACGCGAGTTTGCAGGAAACGCCCAGCTGGCGATACCGGCATTGGTGGTCAGCGCAACCCTGTCGACCGGACCAATGATGGTGTATGCCGGACAGGAACTGGGAGAAAAAGCGGAAGACGCCGAAGGCTTCAGCGGACTCGACGGACGCACAACCATCTTTGACTATTGGAGCGTGCCATCGCTGCGCCGTTGGATGAACGGAGGCAAATGCAACAACGAACTGCTCTCCAATGAGGAAGTGCGACTACGCGACACGTACAAGAAAGTGCTCAACGCTGCCAAAAACGAGCCGGCAATCAGCCGCGGACAGTTTTTCGACGTAATGTATGTGAATTACAACAGCCCGACCCTCGACCCCCACCGCCAATACGCATATCTGCGCAAAGACGGAGACGAGGTAATCGTTATTGTAGCCAATTTCGGCGCCGAAGCCAACTGCCAAATCGCAATTCCACAGCACGCATTCGACATACTTCACTTAGAGAAAGGCACTTATGTCGCAACAGAAATTATCAGCGGCAAGCGTCAGAAAAAAACGCTGTCGCCCGACGCTCCATTCCAAACAGCTGTCGCTGCAAACAGCGCCGCCATGTGGAAAATCAAACTTACACGACAAAATGCCTCTCCGAAGAAAAAATCTTCCATAAAGGGCGGTCGGGATAAATAAAAAGTAGTACTTTTGCATCAAAATTCAGCAACAATAGTTATGAATACAAACTTGCCACCTTACAAAATTTTCTCAGGAACAAAATCGCATTATCTGGCTGAGGCCATCTGCGCAGAACTTGGTGTTGAACTTGGAAAAATGAACATCCAGCGATTTGCCGATGGTGAATTCGAAGTATCATTCGAAGAATCAATCCGTGGTTGCGAAGTTTTCTTGGTTCAGTCCACATTCCCCAACACCGACAATTTGATGGAGCTTCTGCTCATGATTGACGCAGCAAAGCGCGCGTCGGCAAAGTCGGTTATCGCCGTAATCCCATACTTCGGATGGGCTCGTCAAGACCGCAAGGACAAGCCTCGCGTGTCAATCGCAGCAAAACTCGTTGCCGACCTGCTCAGCACCGCCGGAATCGACCGTTTGATTACGATGGACCTGCACGCAGACCAAATTCAAGGCTTCTTCAACGTGCCAGTCGACCACCTCTACGCTTCATCGGTGTTTATCCCATATATCGAATCCCTCAATCTCAAGGATTTGGTTATTGCAACACCTGACGTCGGAGGCGCGAAACGCGCAAACAGCTACGCAAAATATCTCAACGTGCCATTGGTGCTCTGCCACAAGCAAAGAGCCAAAGCAAACGTCGTTGAGAATATGACAGTAATCGGCGAAGTCGAAGACAAAGACGTAATCATCATCGACGATATGGTCGATACGGCCGGAACCATCACCAAAGCAGCCAACCTCATGAAAGAAAAAGGCGCGAAATCAGTACGTGCTCTCGCCTCTCACGCCATCATGAGCGACCCCGCTTCAGAACGCGTTGACGAATGCGCATTGACCGAAATCATCTTCTCCAACAGCATCCCTTATAAAGGAAACAGCAAGAAAGTGACCACATTGTCAATCGCCCCATTGTTTGCCGACACAATCCGTCGCGTACACAAATACGAATCAATCAGTTCTCAATATCTGATTAAATAATTAATTGTCTACGACATATTAAAATAGCGACGGCAGCTGGTAGTCCAGTTGCCGTCGCTATTTTTAAACCATATTGCAGACTTCTCATATTCACCCCAAAAGCTTGAACTGAGCATCAGTTTCTTTTATGCCATTAAATTACTAAAAATCAATGAATTCACCAAACAAATCGGCGACTATTTCAGTCACCGATTTCCTTTTTCTTCACCATTTTTTCAAACACCTCTTATCCCAAACTCGCGTTCAGAGTATGAAAAAAGGGCTGCGCCGTAAATCTTATTTACGACACAGCCCCTTTTTTATTGACCGTCTTCTGCGTTTGTTAGAAATTAACATTAACATCAGCACCAGCGTTGGCATCTGCCCAATCCGCTGTTGCAGCATTAAACGTGATTGGCGAAAGGATCGGCTCACCCTGGTCGTCATAACCACCTCCGAAAATAAGGGTGTAGATGTAACGCTTGCCCGGTTCCCATCCTGTGGGATTGTCGAATGGAACATATACCGTCTTATATTCAGCAGCCGAGCCGATAAGATATGAATCGTTTTGCTTCAATTTCATAGAAATCTCCAAATAGCACTCCTTTGCTTTGTCTGCCTCAGGTATTGACACAGCCGTACCCGCTGAATAAGTGCTCCACTTGGTAAGCTTCTGAGGGATCAGCATCAGCGGACTATTCATATCAGAAAGATTGACAACAGCGTTTTTGGTCTTAACGTTAGCCGCATTGAGTTTTACGGTATATGCCCCCTTAGCAGCTGGAGAAAGTTTCCAATCGCTCATCGCAGGCTCTCCCGCAGGAAGCGTAAACTTGCCGCTAAGGACAAAGTTGTGAATCTTTACACTGTCGACATCAACCTCAAGAATGCTTGACGTGGTTTTTGCCTTGAACACCACCTGCGACAAGATGTGCTTGAAGTTCATCTGCACAGGCTTTGTTCCATTGTTTTCTTTATTGCGGCCTTTGGTCACAGCATACATAACATCATGGTTTGTTCCCTTAGAGTCGTACTCATCAACAGTTGTATAACTTATTGTCTTTGCAGCCGATGTCATGTCATAGCCAAAGTAATGATTAAGAACAAGGTCATTCGTGATAGCCGGACTTACAGCATAGAAATCAACATCTCCAGAAGTTGGCCAATATGCCACCTTGTCCGGGTCGTCATAATCCCACGCCGTTGTGTTGTACACAATCTTAACGCCCTGGTCTGAATGTCCTGCCTCGTGCTTTCCTCCCATAAACAACGCATTGTCGCTGCTCATAAAAGCCATCACATCAAAGTTGGTTGAGGTAAGGTTATGTGTGCCAATCGGTGTGGTACGGGTGTCTGACAATCCTGAGATTCCGGCAAAGCGGATTGCATTGGACTCCGACTTACCTACATTAGCCAATTCCTCCTCATTCGAGCAACTTGCAAACACTGTTGCAACCACTGCTACTGCTAAAATTTTTCCAAATTTCATTTTTCTTAAATTTTTAAATGATCTATGATTAATCAATCTATAATATTATGTCTGATTCTATATCTTCCCACTCGTCAACACTCGGATCAAATCCGGGACTGCTGCCACCATGTTTGTCGAGATCCAAATCTGTGTCAATCACAATGTCTACATTTTTCAGATGTCCCTTTTGACTATTTATCTGTTGAGTGACATCATATTCACCTTTCACCATTTTACCGCTGGCTGTGCGTATATATAGTATTGTTTTATACACATCGCAATCAGCAGCTCCAAAGGTGTAGCACCAACCTGTAATCACATCATCGTTTCTCTCCATAGCAAAACAGATGTCTGCTTTCGACTCTTGGATTTCATTGTCGCCGCCAACAGAATACTCGCTGCACATCGCCCGCTGGATAGCCACACACTCCGAAAAGCTTTGCAGATTTTTCACGCCGCGCACCGTGTATGTGTAGTAACACACCATAGGTGCCACCGGAAGCACTATTATCTGCTCGCAGCCAATCTTTACTTCCACTTTCACAGCAACCATGCGTCCTCCACACAAATAGTCGGGCGTGCGGAAAGCCTTGACGTCGCCAACCTGCGCGACACCTGTCGTTGCGGCTATCGACGAAAAGCCGTCGGCTCCGTTGTATTTCACCCTCTGCGTGTCGTTGTTGAAGCACACCACATCGTAAACCCCTGAAGGAATTTCTACGCAGCCACCTTTTTTTCCAACAAAATCGCGAACAATCTCCTCTCCTCCATTCCGAAGATAGAATATCACCCGCATACCGCCGGGAGAATAAGCCGCCGGCATCTGACTCCACTCAAACTCCACCGACACCTTGGCGGAATGTGGATGGCTGTAGCATAACTCTTTATGCTCGCACGACACAACTATCATCGACAACACCATCAATAACGCGTATGTAGCAATCAGTCTCTTCATATCCGTCACTTGGTCTTGTTAGTGTTTCCTCTTCCAATCAGCCATACAAGCGAAATCTCCGCTTTTGTCGGGCCAATCCAATGTCTGCGTTTGGTGGATTGCCAAACGTAATGGCCGTCCTGTGGCAAATATTCCTTATATTCTCCACCCATATAGCCAAGCCCGATAGAAAAATCTATATTCAGCCGCTTTGCCACCGGAAGCGAATATCCGTATGACACGCCAGCCGCATAGCTCCAACGGTCGGCAAGATATCCGCGTCCGCCAAGTTCAAAGTCATAGGTCACAATCTGCGCATACGCCCCAATGTGGTGACCGGTCAGAGGCTTCCTCCTGGCAGCTGAGCCCAACCACTTTCTCAATTCCACATCACCGCCATAAGTGCGCCAATAATTATGCACGCGGTCGCTTTTCCACCATGCATACATCCAATATGCGTCAATGCTCCAGTTCTTGCCAAGATATATCTCCAAGCCGCCGTTGGGCACAAGCAATGCATCATAGAGCATATTGGTCTTTACCCCTGCATACCACGGCTTTTTTTGCGCCTCCGGCATTACATCCACTCCGGTTGTAATGCAGATTTCCGCAGGCTCTACAAATGTGGCTTCAAGCAACGCCCTACTGTCGGACACCAAATCGTCGACGCGATACACAGCCACTACCTTCACGCCAGCTTTTCTCAACTCGGGGAAAAGTCGATTGTACATATATCTATATGGCTTTCCTCCGTCAAGAGCCTTCAGCTGGGCGAACATCCTGTCTTCAGACTCTTTGTCATTTGGCATAGCAAGACGACAAAGCAAATCCAATGTCGCTTCGCGCGATGGCAATTCACAATCGTCCACGGCAAGGGCCAACAAGCCTTTCCAGTCGCGTCCCACAGCAATCACCTCCGGCGAAATTCTTCCGCCTCCGACTTCAGCAATGTAAGAAGCGATGCGGTCGGCACGCCGCTTCGATAAACCTTTATTGTAACCTATGCCTCCCTCCGGCGAAGCCGCACCATAGACCGTTATGCTCACAATCTCTACATCTTTGCGTTTTGCCATCTCCAGCAAATCTGCCAAGGATCCATAAAACATAGAGTTGCCTGCCACAGATTCGTTAAACAATGATTTGCTCTGTTGAAAATGTATTTTCAACGAGTCGCTAATCTCTTGACCTACGGCTTTGATTCCACACAGCAAGATTATCACAACAAATAAAATATGTCGAAATCGTATTTCCAATATCTAAATTACAATCTTCTTTTTACAAATATTTTTCCTTTCCACCAAAAGGCAAACAGGACTGCAAAGATAGTATTATTGCCGAGAAAAGGGAACCCTTTCCGACTAATAAACCATTCATTTAATGGATTTTAACCAAAACAAGCGTATTAAATTGTAATTTTAGACAGTCTATTAATGCAAAAATAAGAAACGACCAATATGTTTTTAATGTCAATTTGTATCTATTTCACCTAAATTATTGAAAAACAGCAATAATCACACCGCATGATTTACCCCCCCCATTCCGACTTTTAGAACAATTTTATCACTTAGCGAGCAAATGGATATTAGAATTGTAATATTCCGACTTTCCGGTAACTTCCTCTCCCACAAACGGAGGCAAAGAGAACTGCGTATCCGCCTTCGGAATTTCTATTTCAGCAACAATCACACCATCGAGCGAACCATGAAACACGTCGACTTCCCAACAGAATCCCTCAAACGGCACTACATATCGCGTCTTTTCAATCACCAATCCACGGCATGCCGAGAGCATTGCGTCAGCATCAGCGACAGGCACCTCATATTCAAACTCATTGCGCACGCAACCTCGGTTGCGGGTCTTGACCGTCAGGAAAGCCCTGTCTCCCGCAATGCGCACACGCACCACAGCATCAGCATCGCGCGACAGATAGCCCTGCCGCATATCCACGACCGACGTTGCCGCCCCCTTAAAAGATTGGTCCACCACAAGGAATTTACGTTCTATTTCAAGTGCCATAATTAAGAAATATTACAAATAAGAACAAATTAACGTCAAAAAGGAGAGTTTTTATGTCCAAAACTCTATCCACGGACACGGGAAAGTGCCTACTTTTGCAAAAGTAATAAAAACAGATATATTTCAGAAATGACAAACGGGACAAAATTTTTTCATCTTGTGTGCCTGCTGGCAGTGATGTTGACAATGGCACAGCCCCACTCTCTAACATATGCGCAAGCGCCAGTGAAGCCCACCACAATCAAAGGCGTGGTGGTCGACTCGCTGACACGCGAG
>SAMEA3663023__coassemble_2575_pt1 | contig 6452 bp, 8 predicted proteins | sample SAMEA3663023__metabat2_high_PE_022 | metagenome-assembled genome bin SAMEA3663023 (sample SAMEA3663023) | pig gut metagenome | biome: pig gut; feature: pig-associated habitat; material: faeces | place: France | collected 2012
GGCAGCCGATTGTCGGCACTTGAGGCGGAAGTGGCGACGCTGAAAGAAGAACGCCGGCGCCTGTCGGAATCGCTTCAGCGGTGGATATTCGACCGCTTCGTCATGCTTGACGCCAAAGGCGACCGGCGCACGCTCACGCAGATATTTGCCGATGCCCGCGGCGAGCTGCCACCAGCCGGCGCCGGGGAGTGTGCCGCCCCGAAGCTGCTGCAGTATGCCTATGTCAACGGCTATCGTCCGCTGGCGATGGGCGAGTTTTGGGTCGGCAAGTCGCCCGTCGGCGAGTTGCGTCGCGACGGCTGCTTCTACGGTGCATGCAAGGGCAAGTGTGAACCCATACTGAACTATATGCTTCAAGGACTCCGCGTGGAGCCCAACCCTCTGGAGTCGGCGCATAAAGAAGAGTTGCGCACGGTTTATGAAGACGGCAGCCTGTGGGTTGTCGACAAGCCGTCGGGCATGCTTTCCGCTCCGGGCAAGGTGGGTGGCGTCTCGGTTGCCGAGATAGCCCGGCAGCGTTTTCCCGAGGCTTCCGGACTGATGGTGGTGCATCGGCTGGACATGCACACATCCGGACTGCTCGTCGTGGCTAAGACGCGCGACGCGTTTGTGGCATTGCGGCGTCAGTTTGAGGCAAAGGAAGTAAAGAAAACATACACGGCGCTTCTCGACGGCAACGTTGCCTCCGACGAGGGCAGCATCAGCCTGCCGCTGTCGGCCGACTGGCACAACCGTCCGCGGCAGAAGGTGGATTATGCCGACGGCAAGGAGGCGGTCACGCTTTATCGGGTGTTGGGGCGTGGCGGCGGCATGACAAGGGTTGAGTTCAACCCCGTCACCGGGCGCACACATCAGTTGAGAGTGCATGCGGCGAGCGCCGACGGCTTGAATGCCCCGATTCATGGCGACGCATTGTATGGTACTCCCGACGCAATGCTCTGTCTGCATGCAAGTTGCATAACCTTTCGCCATCCCGACACTGGTGAATGGATGACGTTTGAAAGCACTCCGGGATTTTGAAAACGATTGTTAAATCCCTAAAAAGATGTTATAAAACATATTTTTTAGGCAGAAAATGATGCGTGAATCAAATAATGTGTTTATCTTTGCAGTGTAAAAAAGATTTTTAGTGTATTAGAAGAGTTTTTTGTTAGGTTTGTTTTTTAGTTTGGGAATTGATTAAGTAAAGGTTGAAAATGTAATAAGTGGTTAAGTCCACGGCATCACAAGTTTCAAGTAAACTTGTTTGATAAAGTAATAAGGAAAAAGTGGTTTGGAAGCGGCGTCGTGGTGACGGTCGCTTTCTTTTTTTTATGTAATTTTGCGGTGTGGAAAATCAGAAATTGCGGAAAATAATACATATCGATATGGACGCATTTTTTGCGGCAGTCGAGCAGCGCGACAATCCGGAGTTGCGCGGCAAGCCCATTGCCGTAGGCAACGAAGGGCGTCGCGGAGTGGTTTCAACCGCCAGCTATGAAGCCCGTCGTTATGGAGTTCACAGCGCGATGTCGTCGGTCGTTGCTCTTCGCCGCTGTCCGCAGTTGATATTCACACCGGTAAGGATGAGTGTGTATAAAGAGATTTCCGAGCATATCCACTCGATTTTCCATGATTATACAGACGTCATAGAGCCATTGTCGATCGACGAGGCATTTCTTGATGTGACAGAAAACAAGCAGGGCGTTGAGCTGGCTGTCGACATAGCCAAAGACATAAAGCGCCGCATCCGTGAGGAACTCAATCTGACGGCGTCGGCAGGAGTGTCGTACAACAAATTTCTGGCGAAGATAGCCTCCGACTACCGCAAGCCCGACGGACTTTGCGTGATTCATCCCTCGCAGGCACTTGATTTTATTGCCCGTCTGCCCGTCGAGGCTTTTTGGGGAGTCGGCGCTGTCACAGCAAAGAAAATGCATTCGATGGGAATCTATAACGGAGCCGTGTTGCGGTCATACTCCAAGGGCGGGCTGATAAGCGCGTTCGGGAAGATGGGGGCCGTGTACTACGACTTTGCGCGCGGCATCGACGACCGTCCGGTGGTGGTCGACCGCGAGCGCAAGTCGGTAGGTTGCGAGCGCACGCTTGAGGAAGACCTCACCCGCCGTTCGCTGCTGTCGGTGCATCTGTATCAGTTGGTGCTTGAGTTGGTGGAGCGGTTGCGCAAAGGCAAGTTTGAGGGCAACGTGTTGACGCTTAAAGTGAAATTCTCCGATTTCACACAGATTACGCGCAGCCGCACCGTGGCGCAGCCGCTGACGTCGAAAACCCGCATCCTTCCGGTGGCAAAGTCGCTGCTTGCCGACATTGACGTTGAACACATGGCAGTGCGTCTGCTCGGCTTGTCGGTGTCGAAATCGGCGGCAGGCTTCCATCGTCCCGTAGCAGTGCAGCTGGAGTTGGATTTTTAGAGCGTGGAGATGGTTTGTCCCGACACCGCGCCGCATTCCGGCAATGCGAAAAACAGGCATGCGCTGGCTACGGCATTGTCGATGTCGCGGCACACGATGGCGTTGACCGTAGCGTTGGGGATTGCCGGAATCTCCGCAGCCTCCGAACCGATGACCACAACCCTGCCGTAGTCGGGTTCCATGGGAAGAGCTGAGCGCAGCGTGCGCCAATGATTGGTGATTGCCGGCGCCATGTCGGCGGTGCAGATTACAATCTCAATGTCGCGCCAAGCCTTCATCACCCGGCTCATTGCTCGGCACAGCGTCTCGGCGCAGAACTCATTGACCGGGTTGAACTGCGCGCCTACAGCCTCGGCGTATGCCTGACCGCCGTCAATGTCTGTGCCGCAGAAAGCCACCTGGCATCCGGCATTGCAGAAAGCCTCAATCACAGCGTCGGCATCGGGAACCGCCACCACGACACGGCGGCGAGGGAATTTAAACTCCACGACCCCCTGACGGTTTCCGGCTGGCGACATGCGGTGGGGAGCGCGTCTGCCCGCCTTTGCGGCGGCATATTCTTCAAATTTCTTTTCCAGATAATTGTCAGCCATAGGGTTGCGGTTATTCGTTCACATCGGTCGCCTCGCCACGTGCGGCGGCGTTGAATGTTGCGATGTTTGGATAAGTGATTGTCGCCGCATCGGTGCCGTCGGCAAGCTCTACTTCGATTTCAATTCCGGCTTCCGCCCTTTCGATAAGCTCAGGGAGGGCACGGTCGATTTTCTTGATGTTTACAAGGTTTAGAATCTCCTGTTTGCGTTCAGCGGCAGAAGCCCAGGCGATGTCGCTGGCTGTCACGTCCCACACAAAAGTGATTTCGACCATGTTCTTGTCGTCGTCATAGTCTATTTCATCGACTCTCATCACAGAAGTGATTTCCTTGGGCATTTTATGCTCCAGTTGGTCGATTCTGTCTTCAAGTTTATGCCTGTCGAGCATCGAGCACGACGTAGCCCCCGCCATAAGGCAGATTGCAATGATAAGTATGCGTAGAGAAATTTTCATTGTCTTGAATGCTTTTGATGTGCAAAAGTAAGAAACTAATCAATAAATCAACCCATTGACGGCATTATTTGCATATTTTGTCGGATATGGGCAAAAAATATGCCCGGTGTTTTGCGACCTTTGTACAAGAAAACAAAAGAACAAGCAGTGTTATGATAATCGAGACAGGAAAAATAGAGCGAGGCGACCGCGTTTACGCGTCGATGATTAAGTCAGGAAAAGTGTTGGCAGAATTGCGGTGTGACACGACAGTTTCCGGAATGACCGACGTCTACAAGGCATTGTGCCGCTTGTCGCCGATGGTCAAAGGATTTGTCAAAGTGAGCGTAAGCAACCGCACACGCGGCTGGTCGAAAACATTGTCGCTGCTTGTAGGCAGGGAAATGCCGTCGGCAAGCCATAAAGAAATGATAGCCGCCGGGCTTATGGAGCGCGACGGCCAATTATGCATCCCTTTCAACTAAGGGTTTAGCATATCTTTATTGAAAAATTCGAGAATCTCGAGCGAAGCCCTGTAAGCCTCTACGGCAGGACTGTCGGGGTTGAGGCTGATTGCCTTGCAATAGTCGTTGAGCGCATTTTTCCAACTGTTGAACTTGCGGTAGGCATTGCCCCGCAAGTAATAAAGTTCGTCAAGTTCCGGGCACAACTCTATCATCACATCCAGTTGCGCAATCGCGTTTTTCACCTCGTTGCGCTCAATCATATTTTTGATATCATCGATTGTAGCCATATTCTTTAGTTTCGCTGTTACGTTGCAAAGATAGTGCAAGGCGAGAGAAGAGCAAAACAAATTTATTTGAATTTGCTTTTCCGAGACGCCGCCTATTTTATTAAAAGGTAGTGCAAGGCGAGAGAAAAACATTCAAACTTGTTTTGTTTTTCTCTCGCCTTGCACTACCTTTGGGCATAATAATTGGAGATATGAAAAAACTTTTATCATTAATGTTGTTGCTGGCGCTTGCAATTCAGGCGTCGGCTTTTGCTTATAAAGAAGGACACTCGACGCTCGGGCCGTATCCAACCGACCGCGTTGTGCGCACGTTTCCCGACTCGCTGACACCTGTTTTCGTAAATCACGTGTCGCGTCATGGCTCGCGCTACCCGGCAGGCAGTTATTTCACGCTGTTGATGAAGCGCGCTCTCGATCGTGCCGACTCGCTGAATACCATCACTCCGCTCGGCCGCCGGCTTCTTGCCGAGGTTGACGCTGTCGTGGCGTCGAGCGAGGGCCGATGGGGGCAGCTCGACTCAATCGGCGAGGCAGAGCACCGCGGCATAGCCGCCCGTCTTTACCGCGCCTGTCCGCAATTACTCGACAGCGCACGGGTTGTGGCACTCTCGTCGTCATCGCCACGGTCGGTGATGAGTATGTATTCGTTCACCCACCAGTTGTCGAAGATGGCGCGGCATATCGACATCACGGCAATGTCGGGAGAGCGGTTCAGCCCGTTGATGCGCAATTTCGACCTTGACGAGGAGTATAAGGCATACCGCAAGGATTCGTCGTATCTGAACACCTACGGCAGGTTTCTGGCTAAAAACGTGACCATTGACCCTTTGCTCCGTGTGCTTGGCGAGAACTATCCGCTCGATTACGACGAGGCGCAGAATCTTGCCATGGCGGAATATTATGTTATGGCAGGAATGGACGCCATGGGGCAGGAAAGCGACCCGTCGGCATATTTCACACTGAAGGAGTACCGGCAACTGTGGTCGGTGTACAACTTCCGCGAATATCTGCTTTATTCAGCCAACACCCTGTCGTCGCGTCCGGCGGAGATTGCCGCGCCGCTGCTTCTCGACCTTGTGCAGACAGCCGACAGCGTGGTCTCGGGCAAACTTCATGCAGCAGCCAAATTGCGCTTCGGGCATGCGGAGACAATGATGCCGTTGCTGGCGCTTATGCGCGTGCCCGGTTGCAGCTATCTGACAAACTATTTTGACACAGTGGCAGACAATTGGCATGCTTATGCCACAGTGCCGATGGCGTGCAATCTGCAGATGACGCTGTTCCGGTCGGGCTCAGGCAGAATTTATGCGCGGGTGGATCTCAACGAGCGCCCGGTAAGGTTGTTGCCAGGCCAGACATCCGACTATGTGTTGTGGGATGAATTGCGCGTTCATCTGCTCGAATTGTTGCCGGTAGAATAAAAAATGCTTGCCAAATGTTCTCGATAATGCTATGTTTCGTGACAAAATGAAAACAAAATAGCCTTGAAAACGGCAAAAATCAGTTTGATGTTGTTAAATGATGTTATACAACATATTTTTTAGATGAAAAGCTATTGCTGGGACAAAATTTGTCAGTACATTTGCATCAAGTTTTTCATGGTATTAAATTTTAAGGTGAAAGGATTATTTGTCGGGAGATAAATAATCTTTTTTTATGTCCCTGTTTCACGGCCGCCCCCTTGTCGGCGCCGCATACCCCGTCTTCGCTGGATTGACACAAGAGAGAATAAAAGAATTGTTAATATGTGTTTTATGGATAGAGCTTTAAGGGTAATGTGTGTTAAAAGATGTTTTAATATAGGCAAATTGTGCCTCAAAAGTATGTTTTATAACATATTTAGCAGTACATTTGCATCAAGTTTTTCATGGTATTAGATTTTAAGGTAGGAAGGTTATTTGTCGGGAGATAAATAACTTTTTTATTTTGTATGTACTTGAAAATGATGGAGAACGGCAAAATATGTTTTTAAACATATCATTTTCTTAGTCAACTTGTTGGAATAATCTATACATTTGTAACCGAAAAGAGACCAAAGTAGTGTTACCATTATTGTCGGATTCCTTAACCGATGATAATGAGAATTTTGGAAAAAATCTTTAGTTGTTGTTACAAATGTAATAGTTGAATGGATAGAGCAGGAACGCCGACCGGCGTTCCTGCTTGTTTTTAAGGGAGTTGAGGGGGCAGTAGAAATTTAGGGGCTTTAGGGGCTTTAAGGTTTTTGCGGAAGCGCAAAATCAAATAAATTTGTTTTGCTC
>SAMEA3663023__coassemble_2738_pt1 | contig 6081 bp, 5 predicted proteins | sample SAMEA3663023__metabat2_high_PE_022 | metagenome-assembled genome bin SAMEA3663023 (sample SAMEA3663023) | pig gut metagenome | biome: pig gut; feature: pig-associated habitat; material: faeces | place: France | collected 2012
AGGTGTAATAAACAGTCTGCGCTATCCATGCCCAGTCAAGACGCTTGTTGCAATAGCATCCGCTCTCGTCGAAACCGACAACGCTTGACGACATGATATATTCCTTGATTTTCTCAATGGCAGGCTGTGCATTTCTTTTGGCGATTGTCTCGTCCTTCTTGCGTATTTGACGATTAAGAGCTTCTATGTTACGGTTCAGTTTGGCAATCTCAGCATATTGCTGATCGATGGTTTCACGCATCAACCTCATCTCTGCTGTTATGTCTTGCAGCACTTTTGATATATCCGCAACTTGCTCTTTCATAGGCATAAAGGTGCGAAAAAATATCTCACATACGCAAGAAATACAGACTCTTTATTTTGTCTTTTTATAGTTTTTTTGCTGTATATTTCAATCGTGGATTAAGGGTGCAGTGCCATCGCTGAATAGTTACACGACAACAGTGACTGGTTAAACAATGTTAATTCGGTAAAAGAAGTCAGCACACACCGCCAATTCATGGGATTTATGTTTAACTTTGAATGTTAAAATAATGGGAAAAGAAAATAAAAATGAAGCGGATTAAGCATATCATTCTGATAATCTTACTGCTGTCTGTCGGATTTGCCGACAGACAACCGATGAAAGCCGTGACGGCGTCAGACAGCGTTGTCGACACCACCGTCGACTCGCTTTCTGTGAAAATGGATTCAGCCATCAGGCAGTTTGTGTCGAGCCGTGCCATGACAGGAGCCACAGTGGGCGTCTGCGTGATGGATTTGCGCACAGGCACACCAGTTGCGTCCTACAATCTTGAGCGGCAAATGATACCGGCGTCGGTGATGAAAATTGTCACATCGTCGGCAGCGTTGAAGCAACTCACCCAAAACTTCCATTTCCGCACGCGTCTGAAATATACAGGCACTATCGACAAAAACGGAACGCTCAACGGCGACATTGTCATCGAGGGCGGCATTGACCCGACGCTTGACTCCAAGCATTTCCCCGACCGCGAAACCTTTGTCTCCGCCGCTGTTGAAAACATCAAACTGTGGGGTATAAAAGCAATCAAAGGCAACATCCGCCCGGAGGAAAAGATACAGCCGCACAACGCCGTGCCCAAAGATTGGCTCGACGCCGACGTGACGGAAGACTATGGCGCGGGAGTGCATTCGATAAACTACAACGACAATCTGTTCTCGCTGATTATCGACACATCGAGCGGCCGCGCCCTTGTGGTCGACACCGTGCCGCATCTGCGTTCGATACAGATAGACAACCGGATGACGGTGGTGAATCGCGGCAGATTCAGCCCTGTCGTGCAACGCAAGAAAAACAACAGCCGAATCACGCTTAGCGGAGCTATGCGCCGCATGCAGGAGCCGATAGAAGTGGTCACCACGATGCCGCATCCAGCCGTAGGTTTGTGTGCCGATGTGAGAGAGACACTCGAGAGCGAGGGCATCCCCGTTGAAGGAAAGAAGGTGAGTGCAAGCGACAGCGATGCCATGCAAATCCTGTCGTACGAGTCGCCGGTGCTGCCAGAGATTCTGAAATCGTTGCTTTTCCGCAGCGACAACATGTATGCCGAGTCGGTGCAGCGCAAATTGGGCGAGAGCATCTACGGCGATCCGAAGCGTGAGTATGGCGTGAAGGCAGTGACCAAGATAGTAGAACAATGGGGCATCAACATGGACAAGGTGACTCTCTATGACGGCAGCGGATTGAGCCGCACAAACCGGATGACACCTCTGTTTCTGGCAAGCGTGCTGCGCTCGGCCGCACTCGACTGGCAGACTGGCGACCTTTTCCCGACATTGCTGCCACGATGCGGCGTTGACGGAACGGTGCGCAACCTGCTAAAAGGCACGTGCCTGTCGGGAAACATCGCATTGAAGTCGGGCAGCATGACCGGCGTGAGATGCTATGCAGGCTATTACCCCGCCGAGCGTCCGCGCTACTCCGTAGTGCTGCTTACAAACAATTTCCACTGCACCTACGAACAACTGAAATCATCGATAGAACGGCTGATGGTGGGGATGTTTGAATCGTATCAGGACACTATTGACAAACGACAAAATACTCCTCAATTATGAAAACCGACATAAGAAAAATGATTGCCGAGGCTTACGAACTTGAGGGACTTCTGCTCCTCGCCGACAATCGTGGCGCCGACACTCCGGAATATGTGTTTACGGCAATAGGAGAGAAGCTCGACAGGTTGCAGATGTTGCTTGGCGAAAGAGAAGGCGATGATGGCGAAGAAACGCAGGAAGACACCTGTATGGTGGAGAACGACGAGGCCGATGCCGGAAGCGAAGAGCCGGTGGCGGACGCGCCTGAAAGCGAAGAGCCGGAACCAGAGCCGGAGGAAGACGTGGCGGAAGTGACGGCCGAGCAAGTTGCCGACGGCGAATATGACAATGAGCAGGAGCCTATGGTCGAGCTCGTGCTTGACGATGAACCCACCGCAGAACCCGACGCGGAGACATCGAACGTTGTGGATGAAACAGAAGACGTCGAGGCAGAGGATAATGAGGATAATATAGAAGAAGAGCCGGAAGCGAATGAAAAGGCATCCGGCGACAGCGAGCCTCTGCGTCTTGACGAAAAACTGCAGCGCAGCCGTTCGAAAGACCTTAAATCAGCGTTCTCGCTCAACGACACATTCCGTTTCCGTCGCGAACTTTTCGGCAACAGTGCCGCAGAGATGACCGACGCTCTCCATATGGTGGAGGCAATGCATTCGTTTGACGAGGCGGAAGATTATTTCTATGGCGATCTTGGATGGGATCGCGAGTCGGACGACGTGAAAGAATTTATGGCGATAATAAAAAATCATTTTCTATAGCGATGGCACAGAAACCCACAGCGGAAGCCGGCATACTCTATGTGGTGCCGACGCCGGTAGGCAACCTTGACGATATGACCGTCAGAGCGGTGAACGTGCTCAAGGAAGTAGACGTTATTCTTGCCGAGGACACACGCACCAGTGGAGTGCTGATGAAGCATTTCGGCATCGAGACGCGTATGCAGAGCCATCATAAATTCAACGAGCATGAGACGGCGGCAGGCATAGCCCAGCGTTTGAAAGGCGGAGAGCGCATAGCCCTTGTGTCGGATGCCGGCACTCCGGCCATCTCCGACCCCGGTTTTATGCTTGTGCGCGAATGCCGTCGTGTGGGCGTCAAAGTGGAGTGCCTTCCCGGCGCCACAGCCTTTGTTCCCGCGCTTGTCGACAGCGGCCTGCCATGCGACAAATTCTGCTTTGAGGGATTTTTGCCACAAAAAAAAGGCCGTTCCACACGCCTTGCCGAATTGAGCGTAGAGCCTCGCACAATCGTGTTCTACGAATCGCCGCTCCGCTTGGTTAAAACCCTGACACAGTTGGCAGAAGCCTTTGGTCAGGACCGAGAGGCAAGCGTCAGCCGCGAAATCTCAAAACTGCACGAAGAGACCTGCCGCGGCACCCTTTCTGAACTTTGTGAACATTTTTCCGTGAACGAACCGCGAGGAGAGATTGTTATAGTAGTGTCGGGCAAGAAAGAAGAAAAAAGCGCCGGCAAAAGAGATAAGTACGCACATTTTAAAACCGAAAAAAAACAGAATCTACTATGAAGAAGATGATGATTCTCGCCCTTGTGCTTACAGGTGCGCTCGTGGCATGCAACGGCAACAAAGAGCAAAAAGACGCTCTTGCCGACACTACGCAACCCGACATCTCGAAAGTTGAGGGACAGCGCGACAGCTTGATGAACCTTATTGGCGACATCAGCCAGAACCTTCTCGAGGTGAACCGTATGGAAAACATCCTTGTGAGCGGTGATTTCAAGGACACTCCCGACAAGCGTCAGGAGATCATAGCCAACATCAACGCACTCCGTCAGGAGCTTGACGCACGCAAGCAGGCGCTGGAGGAACTTGAGAGCAAGTTGAAAAGCTCAAACGGATATTCTGCAAAATTGCAGAAAACCATAGAGTCGCAGAAGCAACTCATTGATGAGCAGTCGCAAAAAATTCAGCAGCTTGAGGCAGCATTGGCAGATGCGAATGTGAAAATCTCAGATTTGAACAAGAATGTGGAAGATTTGAACACACAAGTGTCGACCGTGACAGAGGAGCGCAACGCAGAGACACAGCGTGCCGACAAGGTCACCGACGAACTCAACATCTGCTACTATGTCTGCGGAAGCAACAAGGAGCTGAAAGAACACAAGATTCTGGAAAAGAAATTCTTGGGCAAGACAAAGACCATGGAGGGCGATTTCGACCGCTCTTACTTCACAAAAGCCGACAAGCGCAAGCTCACAGAAGTGAAGACTTACGCCAAGAAGGCGGAGCTGAAGACATCACATCCAGCTGGATCATACTCGATGGAGACGGTTGGCGGAACAGTGGTGATAAAGATTAAGGATGCAAAGAAGTTCTGGGAAAAATCGAATTTCCTTGTAATCCAGACTAAGTAATACTCAACATTCCCCATTTTTATAGAAATCCAGTGGTGCCAGGCATGAGAATGTCTGGCACTACGATTTTTCTTCAATCAGGTTTTTCTGCCGGCCCCGTTTATTGACGGAAAAATTTTGGATGTAGAGAAATAATTGTCGGAATATTTGCGGGTTACGAAATAAAAGAGTAATTTTGTGCGCTAATTCCGAAAAGGCTCAGAGAAGAGAAGCGCAGGTGCGCGTCCGCCTCACGGACATAATTGTTAAAGTTTCTATTTTAAATGTACGCAATTGTAGAAATTCAGGGACAGCAGTTCAAGGCAGAAGCCGGCAAGTACTTGTATGTCCACTATCTCGGCGAGAACGTAAAAGAAGGCGATTCAATCGATTTCGACAAGGTTCTCTTGATTGATGCCGACGGTGACGTTAAAGTTGGTGCTCCTACCGTAGAAGGAGCAAAAGTTGTTTGCGAGGTGAAACGTCCCCTCGTGAAAGGTGACAAGGTTCTTGTATTCAAGAAGAAACGTCGCAAAGGCTATCGCCGTTTGAACGGTCATCGCCAATGCTTCACCCAAGTAGAGATTAAAGACGTAGTTGCATAACCACTAAAAGTTTAAAGAAATGGCACATAAAAAAGGTGTAGGTAGTTCTAAGAACGGACGTGAATCGGAAAGCAAACGATTGGGCGTCAAAATCTTCGGTGGTCAATTTGCTAAAGCAGGCAACATCATCAAACGTCAACGTGGCACAGTTCACCATCCGGGTTTGAATGTTGGCATGGGTAAGGACCACACATTGTTTGCGTTGGTAGACGGTACAGTCAACTTTACAGAAGGTAAAGGCGGTCGCAAGTTTATCAATGTTCAACCATTGGACGCTGGCAACAATTAATCAGCGCCTTGGGTTGACCCAGGAACAACAAGCATAAAATGGCGGTTGCATTTGCAGCTGCCATTTTTTATTACAACAATTTATATCAGCATATATGACTAAACAGAAACCATTATATTTGTTTCATCTGCTTGCGTTGTGCATAGTGTGCGTGTGGGGTACCACATTTGTGTCGACCAAAACGCTTATCAGCAACGGACTGACGCCCACGGAAATATTCATCTACCGATTCGCACTTGCTTATATCTGCGTTTTGTTTATGGCACCTCGTCGGCTTTTTGCCGACACGTTTGCCGACGAGATGAGGATGATTGCCGCTGGACTGACGGGAGGCTCTGTGTATTTTATCACGGAAAACACCGCGCTCGGCATGATGCAGGCCACCAATGTGGCAATCCTTATCAGTGTCACGCCGCTGCTTGCCACGCTTGTGGGAATGGCGGTGTTCCGTTCGGAACGCACAAAGCGTCCGGAACGCGTGATTCTCGGCTCTGTAGTCGCTATGGTAGGCGTTGTCGTTATTTTGTGGAACGGTGGTGACTTCGCAGCGTTCAATCCTTGTGGCACCGCTCTTACGTTTTCAGCGGCGCTGTCGTGGGCTGTCTACAGTTTGTTTGTCAAAAAGCTGTCGCAACGTTATGACAATGTGTTCATTTCGCGCAAGGTGTTTGGCTACGGACTGCTCTCCATGGCTGTGTGGGTGCCGTTTTTCCACCCAACGAGTTTTCGTTTAGAACAGTTGCTGGTCCCGACGGTGTTTTT
>SAMEA3663023__coassemble_2914_pt1 | contig 5694 bp, 5 predicted proteins | sample SAMEA3663023__metabat2_high_PE_022 | metagenome-assembled genome bin SAMEA3663023 (sample SAMEA3663023) | pig gut metagenome | biome: pig gut; feature: pig-associated habitat; material: faeces | place: France | collected 2012
CTCTCAATTTGTATACAATCCCGACTATCTAAAAGGAAAGGAAAAATACATTACTAATGCAGATAAGGTGATGAAGAAGATTGAAGGAAACAATTTTATCGTCAATCATTCTTCTTTGGTTATTGATGGTGGCAATATTGTTATCGGCGAAATAGGACTTCCAAATTCCTACACCACGCAATCTTTTATTGTAATGACAGACAAAGTGATGAGAGAAAACGAAGGATTATCTCAAAAGGAGATAGAAACACAAATACAGGATTCTTTCAAACCCAAAGAGTGTAATTCGGATTATGATGATATAACTATAGTATGGCTACCATGGGACCCAAAGGACATTTGTGGGCATACGGATGGAATCCTAAGATTTGTCGATATAAATAAAGATGGGAAAGCTGTTGTATTAGCCAATCTTTCTGTATATGATGATGATATTGCCACACGAATGCGTAATATCCTTATGGAACATTTTTATGTTATAGAGTTGAAACTCTCTGAATATCACGAATTAAGTTGGGCTTATGTCAACGCACTTCAAACGCGTGACGTTATCATTGTTCCTGGTATCGGGAATGCTAAACTTGATAATGAAGCAATGGGGCAATTTATTGCTTTATATCCAGATTATAAAGGTAGAATATATCAAGTTCAGATGAAAGATTTTATCAAAAAATGGGGAGGAGCTTTGAACTGTTGCACATGGACAGTTAGCGAAGACATGTCTAAAATACATCACAATACAGAGAATGATAATAGGTATAAATCTATTATAGAGAAATATCAGAATGACTCTAATAGTGTATGCTTTGATGAAATCCAATTCCTGGGAGATTATTATCCAAGAAAAATAGAGAATGTTAGTAAGGAATTGGATCGTTTGTATTATGGTTTTTAGTACAAGAGTGAGCCGTGAGGAGCATCCCACAGACGAGAAGCACCACCAGCCCTACGCCTTCGTTGACTACGTGAAGGCGAAGTAATCTTATATATGTGTATATTACGCACAATATCTGCTATAATAGTGTCAAATTATACACGCTATTTTGCGTAATTTTGCAAGCGTAAAAAGAAAGATACATTCTTTTCTCTGTAATGAAATAATATGGATTTTAGGTTTTAGGATATTAGGTTTAGGTTAGTAGTAGATAAGATTGAATTTCGGTTTTAAGTTTATAAAGGTATTCAGCCTTTAAAGGTAATAAGATTGCCTGAGGAACATCGTTCCTTAATAATCTAAAGAGGCGCGGCTCCGTGTTAGGAGCTACGCCTCTTTGTTGTATTGGTTAGCGGAAGGAGGAATAAAAAAAAACCAAACGGGCTAATGGACGATTTGGAATAAACAGCAATAACGCCGTGGCGTGATTTCATAAAGAAGTCGCCACGGCGCTTTTTTTCTTTGCTTCAGCCATATCTCGTGTTCCATTTACTGAGTTATTTCGATGAAAGCTATTGTTTAGAAATTGTGCAGCATCCGTGCCCATGGGATTAACTCAAAAAAGCATCGAAATGACAGACAATGTGCCTAAGTGCGACACTTTTGTGGCATATGATATTTCCCCAACATTCTACATTTATGCAGGCCGTGGGCCAGATTACAGATTTTTCGCTACTCAGGATTGGGCTATAGAGAATGGGCCATCGCTGCGGCAAAAGGTCGTAGACTGTTATCGTTCTGGCCTGGCTGAATGGATACTTGTTTACCAGTACGGACAGAGTAACATCAAGGGTGTGCTTGATGAGAATTACGAGCTTTATCGCTACGATGAAAAATATGATCTTTCGCTGTTCAAGAGAAAATAAAAACAAAAGAAACGTGCAACTGTGTGGGTTGCACGTTTCTTTATTGTCGGTTAATCGATATTAGCCTTTGATGGCTGCGATTCCTGGAAGCACTTTGCCCTCTATAGCCTCGAGAAGCGCGCCGCCGCCAGTAGATACGTACGATACTTTGTCAGCCAAGCCGAACTTGTTTACGCAAGCAACAGAGTCGCCGCCGCCAACGAGTGAGAACGCACCCTTTTCAGTAGCCTCTACGATGGCGTCTGCGATAGCGCGTGAGCCGGCTGTGAAGTTGTCGAATTCAAATACACCTGCAGGACCGTTCCAGAGGATTGTCTTTGCGTCCTTGATGGCGTTTGCGAAGAGCTCGCGTGTTTCAGGACCTGCATCCATACCTTCCCAGCCTTCTGGGATGTCGTTTGATGGGCAGACCTGAGTGTTGGCGTCGTTGCTGAACTTGTCGGCTGCCACGCAGTCAGTTCCAAGCACGAGGTTCACGCCTTTTTCTTTTGCTTTCTTGATGATGTCGAGAGCGAGGTCGAGCTTGTCATTCTCGCAGATTGAAACACCAATCTTGCCACCTTGAGCCTTTGCGAAAGTATATGTCATACCACCGCAGAGAATCAAGTTGTCAACCTTGTCCATAAGGTTTTCGATGATGCCGATCTTGGTAGAAACTTTCGAACCACCCATGATTGCTGTAAACGGACGCTTGATGTTGTTGAGCACGTTTTCAACGGCTGTAACTTCTTTTTCCATCAAGTAGCCGAGCATCTTGTTGTCAGCGTCGAAATAGTCGGCGATGACAGCTGTTGAAGCGTGACGGCGGTGTGCTGTTCCGAACGCATCGTTAACATAGCAGTCAGCGTAGCTTGCGAGAGTTTTTGCGAATTCCTTCTGGCTCTCTTTCATTTCTTTCTTGGCTGCGTCGTATGCTGGATCTTCTTTGTCGATGCCAACAGGCTTGCCTTCCTCTTCAGGATAGAAGCGGAGGTTTTCGAGAAGAAGCACTTCGCCCGGTTTCAAAGCTGCTGCGGCGTCGGCTGCCTTGGCGCAGTCAAGAGCGAACTTTACGTCTGTGCCGAGAGCGGCAGCTACGGCGTCCTTAATCTGGCTCAAGGAAAGTTTTGCGTTTACTTTGCCTTTAGGCTTGCCCATGTGCGACATAATTATGAGAGCGCCGCCGTCGGCAAGAATTTTTTTCAAAGTTGGGAGGGCACCGCGGATACGGGTGTCGTCAGTGATTTTGCCGTTTTCGTCCAATGGCACGTTGAAGTCAACGCGCACAATCGCTTTTTTACCTGCGAAGTTGTATTGTTCGATTGTCATTTTATTGAAAATTAATAAGTTAATATTTTCGCTTTGTAACTGTGCAAAGTTAGTTAAAGATTTTTGAATACAGAATTATTTCCGTATTAAAGTTTGTTGTCGGGGTTAAATAATGCCTTTGCCTGCAAGCAGCTGTTCCATTTGCACTTGCAGTTCTTTTGCTTTCTGTCCGGCAACGGTGGCGAAATCTTCTCCGGTCGAGGCGTAGATAATGCCGCGTGAGGAGTTTACGAGCAGACCGCAGTCGTCGGTCATGCCGTAGCGTGCAACTTCCTCAAGGCTTCCGCCCTGGGCTCCGACACCAGGCACAAGTAGAAACTTGTCGGGGACTACACGGCGCACCTCTTCAAACATTTTGCCTTGTGTGGCACCGACAACAAACATCGTGTTGTCGCTTGTTCCCCATGAAGACACTTTGCTCATCACGTTCTGGTACAGAGGAGTGCCGTCGGCATCCTCGGTGAGTTGGAAGTCGTGCGAGCCTTTGTTTGATGTGAGACCCAAAACGATTACCCATTTTCCTTCGTAGCCGTAGAATGGAGAAATGCTGTCTTCGCCCATGTATGGAGCTACGGTGATGGCGTCAACATCAAGATGCTCGAAGAAGCTTCGTGCATACATTGCGGAGGTGTTGCCGATGTCGCCGCGTTTTGCGTCGGCGATGATGAACTGGTCGGGATAGTTTTGTTTCAGATACTTTATTGTCTTTTCCAAAGCGGTCCAGCCTTCGATGCCGAAGCATTCATAGAATGCGAGGTTTGGCTTGTATGCCACGCAGTAAGGAGCAGTGGCGTCGATTATTGCTTTGTTGAACTTGAAAATCGCATCGGCGTCGTTTTTCAGATGCTCCGGGATTTTCTTGATGTCAGTGTCAAGGCCTACGCAAAGAAATGATTTCTTGCGGCGGATGTTGTCAAGCAGTTCTTTTCTTGTCATTGTTTCGTATCTGATTTTTACAATTCTGTCTCTTTCAGTTTCTCTGCGTTTTCGGCGATAATCAGATTGTCGATGCAGTCTTGGATGTCGCCGTCCATAAACGCCGCAAGGTTGTAGATGGTGTAGTTGATGCGGTGGTCCGTGATTCGTCCTTGCGGATAGTTGTAGGTGCGGATTTTAGCGGAGCGGTCGCCGGTCGACACCATTGTCTTGCGTCGCGACGCGATGTCGTCAACGTATTTCTGATGTTCTTTGTCGTAGATGAACGTGCGCAGACGGGCGAGGGCGCGTTCCTTGTTTTTGGGCTGGTCGCGCGTTTCCGTACATTCGATGAGGATTTCCTCCACAACACCGGTGTTGGGGTTCTTCCAGTTGTAGCGCAGGCGCACGCCCGACTCCACTTTGTTCACATTCTGTCCGCCGGCACCGCCGCTTCGGAACGTATCCCACTTGATTTCGCCTTCGTTGATTTCCACGTCGAATGGTTCAGCCTCTGGCAGCACGGCAACCGAAGCCGCCGATGTGTGTACGCGGCCTTGAGTCTCCGTCGCTGGCACGCGCTGTACGCGGTGTACGCCCGACTCGTATTTCAGCGTGCCGTAGACTTTTTCTCCACTTACTGAGCAGATTATTTCCTTGTATCCGCCGGCTGAGCCTTCGCTGAAGCTCATAATCTCCATCTTCCAGCCTTTTGTCTCGCAGTATTTTGCATACATGCGGAAAAGGTCGCCTGCAAAGATGGCGGCTTCGTCACCACCAGTGCCGCCTCTGATTTCAAGAATCACGTTTTTGTCGTCTTCTGGATCCTCAGGGATAAGCAACAGTTTGATTTCCTCCTCGATTTCCGGAAGGGCGGCGGTATTGGCGTCAAGGTCTTCTTTTGCCAGTTCTCGCATATCGGGGTCGGTCTCGGTGTCGAGCACTTCGCGTGCCTCCTCGATGTCGCGCAGCATTTGTTTGTATTTAGAAGTGACCTTGGTCAGCTTCTCAAGGTCTTTATATTCTTTGGTAAGCTTGACAAAGCGCTTCATGTCGCTGATAACCGATGGGTCGGTAATCAGTAGACTTACCTCCTCAAAGCGGGCGTCTATGCCGTCAAGTCTGCTCAAAAGTGTAGATTCTGCCATAAGTTAGATAATTTTTGCAAAAGTAGTCAAAATATGGGAAATCTCAAAGGATTACGCTTTGAGTGCTTCTGCAAATGCTTTGGCAAGTGCTCGGCAGGCCTCGACGGTGTCGGCTGTGCAGCTTTGTTTCATCTCCACGGGGTTGCCGACGACGGTGAGTTTCAGCTTCTCTGTCATGCTGTCGATGGTCTTGGTGGCGGCACCTGCCCATGTGAACGACCCGAGGCGCGCAAACACTTTGCCCCCTACGCCTCGCAGCGCGAGCGACTTAAGCAGGGAGTCGATGCGGGGGAAGACAGAGCCGTTGTAGGTTGGCGATGCGATGACAAGCCCTTTGTATTTGTAGATGTCGCTGATGACAAACGACTCGTCGGCATACGAAACGTTGTGGATACGGATGTTTCTGACTCCTTCTTCCGCGAGCATGCGGGCGAATGCCTCGACCATCTCTTCGGTGTGCCCATACATTGAGGCGTATGCTATTACCACGCCGTTCTCGCTTTCGCCTTTGCTGAGGCGGTCG
>SAMEA3663023__coassemble_3259_pt1 | contig 5104 bp, 2 predicted proteins | sample SAMEA3663023__metabat2_high_PE_022 | metagenome-assembled genome bin SAMEA3663023 (sample SAMEA3663023) | pig gut metagenome | biome: pig gut; feature: pig-associated habitat; material: faeces | place: France | collected 2012
GTTGCTCTCTATCACGCCGACGATAAGACCCGGCGGAAACACCGCCGAGTAGCCGCTCGTGACGATGGTGTCGCCGCGGTGGAACTTCACGTGCTTGGGCATCTCCTCGAGCGTGGCGTGGTAGGGGTCGGTGCCGTGCCACACCAGACTGCCGAAATAGTCGGTGTTCTTCACCTTGCACGACAGACGCATGTCGGAGTTGAGAAGCGACAGCACGCGCGAGGCATGGTCGCTGACGTTGCTCACGATGCCAACCACTCCGTTCTGGTCAACGACGCCCATCTCGGGGGCGATGCCGTCGAGGCGGCCCTTGTCGATGGTGATGAAATTCTTCGGGTGGGTGACGCTGTTGTTGATCACGTTGGCAAAGTGATATTCGTAGTTTTGTGCCACGGAGTCGGGTAGGGCGATGCCGCTGGGCTGCAGCAGCGTCTTGTATTCGCCGATTTGGCGTTTCAGGTTGATCACCTCCATCTCAAGCGTGGCGTTGCGCTCCTGAAGGTCGGAGTTGATTGAACGCAGGTTGAAATATGATGTGACCTCGCCGGCGCCCTTGTAGACTACGGCCGACGCCCGGTTGGCGGATGTCAGAAACACATGCTGCTGGTATGGGTTCTTCTGAAACAGCATCCAGCAGCTTGCCACAACAAGCAGCACAAACACAATCCACGACGAATGTCGCACAAAAAAACTAATAATATTATTCACAGTCAGTCGGTTGCGGTGAATTCACCAGTTTGCGGTCAATATACCTTGTTTATACATACAAGAAGGCGCAAACAAAATGGTTGACGCCTTCTTGGTGAATTTTTATGCCGATGGATGAACGCTATCGGATGAGAAACGAGAACTTGTCGCGGTTCTTCAACGCGATGCCTGTGCCCTTCGCCACTGCGTGCAGAGGATCGTCGGCTACAATGAATTTGATGCCGATTTTCTCCGACAGACGCTTGTCGAGACCTCGGAGAAGCGCGCCGCCGCCCGAGATATAGATGCCGTTTCTGACAATGTCGGCATAAAGTTCGGGTGGTGTGCTTTCCAATGCGCTCAGAATAGCTGCCTCGATTTTGAGTATCGATTTCTCGATGCAGTGGGAGATTTCCTGATACGACACCGGCACTTCCATCGGAAGGGCGGTCATCTGGTTCGGACCGTGCACGATGTAGTCTTCCGGCGGGTTGTCCATCTCGGTGAGCGTCGAGCCAACGTTGATTTTTATCAGCTCGGCCATGCGCTCGCCAACCTTCATGCTGTGCGCGCGGCGCATGTGCTCCTGGATGTCCTCGGTAAGCACGTCGCCTGCCACACGGATGCTCTTGTTGGTGACGATGCCGCCAAGAGAGATTACCGCAATCTCAGTTGTGCCGCCGCCTATGTCGACAATCATATTGCCTTCAGGTGCCTCGACGTCGAGACCGATACCGAGGGCTGCTGCCATCGGCTCGTAAATCATATAAACGTCGCGGCCGCCGGCATGCTCGCTCGAGTCGCGGACTGCACGGATTTCAACCTCGGTGCTGCCCGAAGGGATACACACCACGATGCGCAGCGACGGAGAGAACCAATGGTGCTTCGAGCTTACCATCTTGATAAGTCCGCGGATCATCAGCTCGGCGGCGTTGAAGTCGGCGATAACGCCGTCGCGCAGCGGGCGGATGGTGCGGATGCCCGGGTGCTCTTTTCCCTGCATCATCTTAGCCTTTTCTCCTACGGCAACAAGTTTGCCTTTGGAGTCGAGAGCCACATACGAAGGCTCGTCGACCACGATCTTGTCATTGTGGATGATGATCGTGTTTGCCGTTCCAAGGTCAACGGCTATTTCTTGTGTCAGTGAGAATATTCCCATTTTGCTGTTATTATTGTCGGTTGTTTTAATGCTTGAAGTGACGGATGCCTGTCATAACCATGGCGATGCCGTTCTTGTTGCAGAAGTCAACGGTCTCGTTGTCGCGGATTGAACCGCCGGGCTGAATCACGGCTGTGATGCCTTCGTTGTGGGCGATTTCAACGCAGTCGGCAAACGGGAAGAAGGCGTCGGATGCCATAACCGCGCCGTGAAGGTCGAAGTTGAACGACTTGGCCTTCTCGATGGCTTGGCGAAGGGCGTCGACACGCGATGTCTGACCGATGCCGCTCGCAAATAGCTGCTTGCCTTTGGCGAGCACGATGGCGTTGCTCTTGCTGTGCTTCACCACCTTGTTGGCGAAGAGCAAATCTTCTGCCTGCTCGGCGGTGATGGCTTTCTCAGTGGCCTGCTTGAGGTCGGCTGTAGTCTCTTTGCGGAGGTCTTTGTCCTGACGGAGCACGCCGTTGAGAATGGAGCGGAACTGCTGTGTCGGAAGCTCGGTATACTTTTGAAGCAGGATGATGCGGTTCTTCTTCTGCTCGAGAATGGCGAGTGCCTCTTTGGTGTACGACGGTGCGATGCAAACCTCGAAGAAGATTTTGTGCATCTCCTCGGCTGTCGCGGCGTCAATCTCGCGGTTGGCGATGAGCACTCCGCCGAACGCCGACACGGGGTCGCCAGCAAGAGCGTCTTTCCATGCCTCGAGGATGGTTGGACGAGAAGCGATGCCGCAGGCATTGTTGTGCTTCAGGATGGCAAACGTGGTCTCGTCGAAGTCGCCGATAAGGTTCACGGCGGCGTCGATGTCGAGAAGGTTGTTGTAGGAAATCTCCTTGCCGTGAAGCTGCTCAAACATCTTGTCGAAGTCGCCGAAGAACTTGCCCGCCTGATGTGGATTCTCGCCGTAGCGCAGATGGCGCGAGCCGTTGATGGCAACGCGGAAGTCGCTGTCGCTCTCGGCGTCGAAATAGTTGAAGATGGCGCTATCGTATGCGCTCGAAACGCCGAAGGCCTCCTTCGCGAAGAAGCGGCGGTCGGCGAGCGAGGTCACTGCGTCGCCGTTCTGCTTCAGAATCTCGCAGAGCGGCGCGTACTGATGCTTCGACGCCACGATCACAACGTCGTTGTAGTTCTTGGCGGCGGCGCGGATAAGCGAGATGCCGCCTATGTCGATTTTCTCTATGATGTCGGCTTCTGACGCTCCAGATGCCACTGTCTCTTCAAAAGGATAGAGGTCGACAATCACAAGGTCGATCTCCGGTATTTCGTATTGCTTGATTTGCTCTTGGTCGCCGGCGTTGTCGCGGCGGTTGAGAATGCCGCCAAACACCTTGGGGTGTAGTGTCTTGACGCGTCCGCCGAGAATCGAAGGGTAGCCGGTAAGGTCTTCAACCGCTTCGCATTCGTATCCCAGACTGTCGATAAATGATTTTGTCCCTCCCGTGGAAAGAAATTTCACTCCGTGATTGTGTAACAAACTTAAAAGTTCATCCAACCCGTCTTTGTGGAATACGGAGACGAGAGCCGTTTTAATTCTCTTGTTGTCAGCCATTAATGTTTTGTCAATATAATTAAACAAACCTGTCGAACGCCTTCCTGACATTCGATTTGCAAAGATACGCAAATCAATCAACATACACTCCTAAAAATCAACATTATTTTCCCAAAAAAATGTTTTTCAGCATATTTTTGATGATTGGTGGGTGTGTGTGCTTTTTCGTATGCTCGGATTTCCGGCAGGTAATAAAGTCGACAATCTTCTTGCGGATTTACTGCTTGATTATCCAATCCGTAAAGTTGGCATCGCCTTTTACGCAGAAATTGATGCCGACTTTGACGATTTGTTTAAGCGAATTTTTATATGCGTCGGCATAGCCTTTCAAGTCGATTTGGCGAAGGGCATCATCTGCCGAGCCGTTGAATTTTATCTCCATCACATATATGCGGCTCTCGGTTTCGAGTGCGACGTCAATCCGCCCTTTGTGAGTGCGCACTTCTACCTGCATTCGGTAATTTGTCAGAATCGTGAATATTACATACAGCATCTGTTGGTAATGACCCTCGTATGCCGTGTTGTCGCAATACGGCACTGTCGACAGAAAGTCGCGCAGCAGCCGCAGCGCGCCATCCATATTGCCTTTGTTTATAAGAGCCGACATTTTGGCTATTTGCGTGTTGCCGCTTTGCGTGTCTTTCCCGAAATAATAGGGAAGAAGCGACTGATACAGGCTGGAGCGTATCTCCTTGTTGGGTATCTCAAGATGATAGACTTTGTCGTCGGTGTTGTAGCTTTTGATTGTCAGGTAGCCGCTTTGATAGAGCAATGGGGTGAGCGAGTCCATAGTTTCTGTCGGCGCGTCGAATCCTGAGCGAATAGCGTCCACTCCGTTCCCTATGTCTGATGGCTGCACATCAAATTTACGCATCATCTCGATTAGATATGTCGGGGTTCCGGATGAGAACCAATACGTGTCAAACGTCCTGTCGGCAAAACAGTTGAGCAGACTGTAGGGGTTGTAGATGTCGGCCGACGGCCATGAGAAGTGATAGCCATCGTAATAATCTTTCAGATTGGCAATGGTGCGCTCTGCAGTTTGTGCCTGACTTGATGCCAGTTTACTGACATCGTCAATTAGTTGGGTGGTCAGCTCATTGCTCGTAATGCCGCAGATTCCGTCGTAGGCGGAATCCATACTGATGTCTTTTATGTTGTTTAGTTCACTGAAAATGCTCAGTTGGGAGAATTTCGTGATTCCTGTGATTAATACAAACCGCAGGTAAGGGTCGCAATCCTTCAATGGACTGTAGAAATTGCGCATCACATTGCGAAGCTCTGGCAGCTGCTCCTCCTCGTGGACCACGTCGAGCAAGGGCGCGTCGTACTCATCGATGAGAACCACGACCTTTCTGCCGTATTTCTCATAACATTTGTGAATCAAGTCGGAAAGTCGGTCGTTGGGGTCTTCTGATTCTTTTGTGAAGCCGAATTTCTGCTCGGTTCTTCGGAGCATATTGTCAAGATAGCGCTCAAGCTGGTTTTTGTCGGCATGTTTGGCAGAAGCCATGCTGAAGAGAAGCACAGGATATTCTGCCCATTCAGTTTCAAGACGTTCAATGGCCAAACCTTTAAAAAGTTGGCGTTTGCCTTCGAAATAACTTTTCATTGTGGACAAAAGCAATGACTTGCCAAACCTGCGCGGACGGCTGAGAAAAAAAGAACTGCCGCGCCCGGTGAAGAAAAGAAAGAGAACTTTCAAA
>SAMEA3663023__coassemble_3337_pt1 | contig 4967 bp, 3 predicted proteins | sample SAMEA3663023__metabat2_high_PE_022 | metagenome-assembled genome bin SAMEA3663023 (sample SAMEA3663023) | pig gut metagenome | biome: pig gut; feature: pig-associated habitat; material: faeces | place: France | collected 2012
AATTTTTCCCTTGGTCTACGGTTGAGCTTTTTCTGAATTTCCATAATTCTTCTGTCTGAGAAGTCGTCAAAATTGGCTTTCTTCGGGATGTACTTCCGGATAAGCTTGTTGGCGTTCTCAATTGCGCCCTTCTGCCAAGAGCAGTAGGAGTCGGCGAAATATACCTTCCCACGCTCTTTCACAGAGGATTCAAGGGCGGCGCACATGCAGCGCTGCTGCAAGGCAACAGAACCTGATTCTGCCACGTGGCGCGACGCATGCAACAGTGCTTTTGCCGAGGCTAAAGCCTCGTTAAGTTTCGTGAAGATTTTTTGCACATTGGTTGAAAGTTTAAGTCAAGTTTTTATACCTCGTTAACAATTTTTATTGGTAATTTTGTAGTCAGAAAAAAATACAAAATCAATACTGATTATGACTCTATTTGAACGACTTACCCAACAAGCCAAAGCAAACAAACAACGCATCGTCCTCGCCGAAGGTGCGGAAAAACGAACGCTTACCGCTGCCGACCATCTTATCGCCGACGGCATCTGCGACATCACTCTAATCGGCAATCCCGCTGAAATCAAACAACTTGCAGCGGAATTGAGTCTAAAAAACATTGAGCATGCCACAATCGTCGACCCTGCCGACGAGGCGTTTACTGAGAAATATGCGCAACTCTACTATGAGCTGCGCAAAGCCAAGGGCATGACGCTCGAGGGCGCGCACAAACAGGTGCACAACCCGCTCTATCTGGGCTGTCTGCTCATCAAGAACGGCGATGCCGACGGTCAGGTCTCTGGTGCGTTGAGCACCACAGGCGACGTGCTTCGTGCCGCTTTCCAGATTATCAAGCCCAAGAAAGGCATCAGCGTTGTTTCCGGCGCGTTCCTTATGCTGCTTCCCGAAGGTTCTCCTTACGGGACTGACGGCATGATGGTGTTTGCCGACTGCGCCGTAGTGCCTAATCCTACGGCACCGGAATTGGCACAGATCGCCGTATCGGCGGCAGAGACAGCCAAGGTGCTCGGCGGCTTTGATCCGCGTGTTGCCATCCTCAGCTTCTCAACCAAAGGCAGCGCAAAGCATGAGATGGTCGACAAAGTTATCGAGGCTACAAAGATTGCCAAAGAAATGGCTCCGGAGCTGGCTCGACGGCGAACTTCAAGCCGATGCAGCCATCGTGCCTTCAGTAGGCAAGAGCAAGGCTCCGCAAAGCGACATCGCCGGCACTGCCAACGTGCTTGTATTCCCATCGCTCGAAGTGGGCAACATCACCTACAAACTCGTGCAGCGACTCAGCGGTGCACAGGCAGTGGGTCCTATCCTGCAAGGCTTGGCAAAGCCGGTCAACGACCTGTCGCGCGGATGCTCTTGGGAAGACATCTATAAAACTGTTATCATCACTTGCAACCAAAGCATAATAGCAAATCAAAAATAATGAAAATCCTCGTACTCAACTGCGGAAGTTCATCGGTGAAATACAAGCTGATTGAACTCGACGACAACGCGCAAAACGTCCTCGCCGAGGGCGGCGTGGAAAAAGTGGGTCTGCCCGACTCTTTCCTGAAATTCAAATACAACGGCGAAAAGGTGACAATCACCACGTCTATGCCAAACCATAATGTGGCTATCCGCATCATCCTCGACAATCTGACAAGTGCTAAATATGGCTGCATCAAGGATTTCGGAGAAATCGACGCCGTAGGCCACCGCGTGGTGCACGGAGGCGAGAAATTCAATTCGAGCGTGCTCATCACCGACGAGGTTATCGCCAAGGTGAAGGAATGCTACGACTTGGCACCGCTCCACAACCCAGCCAACATCGTGGGCATCGAGGCTATCAGCGAGATTATGCCCGACGTGCCACAGGTGGGTGTGTTCGACACTGCTTTTCACCAGACAATGCCTGCACGCGCATATATGTACGCTCTCCCGTATGAGGTATATGAGAAATACGGAGTGCGCCGCTATGGCTTCCACGGCACAAGCCACCGCTACGTGGCACGCCGTTCATGCGAATTTTTAGGGTTGCCTTACGAGCAGCAGCGCATCATCACCTGCCACATCGGCAATGGTGGCTCAATAACCGCCGTAAAAGACGGCAAATCAATCGACACTTCGATGGGTTTGACTCCGGTAGAAGGCTTGATGATGGGCACCCGCTGCGGAGATGTCGACCCTGCTGCCCTGCTCTACATCCAGGAGAAAGAGCATCTCGACAATGCCGGAATGCAGAAACTCATCAACAAGCAGAGCGGTCTGACCGGCATCTCTGGCATCTCTTCCGACATGCGCGACATCGACGCTGCCATTGCCGCCGGCAACGAGCGTGCGCGACTGGCTCTCGACATGTACAGATACCGCATCGTTAAATATGTTGGTGCATACACAGCGGCGCTTGGCGGTGTCGACGTGATTGTGTTTACAGCCGGTGTGGGCGAAAACCAGATTCAGCTGCGTGAGAGCGTATGCAAGCAACTGGAATTTCTCGGCATCGATTTCGACCCAGAACGCAACAACTGCCGTGGCGAGGAGGTTGAAATCACACGTCCCGGCTCGAAGGTGCGCGTAGTTGTCATCCCGACCGATGAGGAATATATGATTGCCTGCGACACGAAATCGATTGTCGAAGGCGCGAAGAAATAGAAAAAGCTATCAATGTGCTGCATCATTGTCCCGCTTTGCGTAAAGCAGGCTTTGATGCAGCTTTTTTCTCAAACAAAATGGTCAGAAAGTTAACTTTCGGCATCTTCATGATGCTCTTTGGCAAAATCATTCTCGGCTTTGTGCTGCTGTCGGTGGTCAGCGTAGTCATCTACCGATGGGCGCCTGTCAGATACACGCCTCTGATGGCGATACGCAGCGTTGAGCAGATGCTCGACGGACGCAAGGTGCGCTGCGAGCATAAATGGGTGCCGCTCGACGAGATGTCGCGACACATGCCGATGGCTGTAATCGCCTCTGAAGACAACCGCTTCGCCTCTCACCACGGATTCGACTTCGTGGAAATCAAGAAAGCCGTGCGCGAGGCTGAAAACGGAGGCCGTCACCGCGGTGCAAGCACGATAAGCCAGCAGACGGCTAAAAACGTGTTTCTATGGCCGTCGTCATCGTGGGTGAGAAAAGGCTTCGAGGCTTATTTCACTGTGCTTATAGAGGCTCTGTGGAGCAAGGAGCGCATCATGGAGGTGTATCTGAACTCTATCGAGACCGGCGACGGACTCTACGGCGTGGAGGCTGTGGCTGAACAAAACTTCGACACCACCGCCGACCAGCTGACCGCCCGCCAATGTGCACTCATCGCCGCCACTTTGCCCAATCCGCTGCGATTCGACTCCGCCAATCCTTCGTCATACATGAAGAAGCGCCGCTCGCAGATTCTGAGGCTTATGCGCCTCGTTCCGAAGTTTCCTCCAGAGGAAGCCTGACAACAGGCAACAAAAAAACGGGAAGCTTGGCGGCTTCCCGTTTTTTTTGTCAACTGCAGAACAGCAATCACTATTCCACAACAATCTCTTTTGTCACTCTCGCACCACGTTTCACGATTACCACAGTTCCAGGCTGCGGTTTTGCAATCCGCATGCCCTGCAGGTTGTAATAGACAGGCGCAACATCGGCGTCGTCGACAGTCAGATCATATACGCCGGCGTCGTTGAAATGCTTGTAGCGCGTCTTCATCGACGGAATTTCAAGACGATAGGCAGTGTCTTTCTTTCCGCCCGACAGATTGAGGCGCAACGAATTGAGACGTATCGGGAAAATGCCCACATTGTCGACATCGGCAATTTGCGCAAAGTCAACCGTATAATCCTGAGCGTCGCCCGACTCAAATCCCGACAGATTAGCCGACACATTGCTGCCGTCGGCAAGCGTGAACGACACCACCGAGTTCTTGACAGCCACACCTCCAGTCAGTTTCATAGTAAGCCGCAGTTCGTCAGGAAGGCTGTAGAGAAGCGTCGGCTGAACAGGGACAAGCGTAAGATTGGGCGCACGCGTGCCCGACAGAGCGAAGTCGACTGCCAGACCGCCGCCGGCGAGCGCAGTTATCGCCGCATCATCCTTCACATTGTAACTCTCAATTTTCCAAGCCTCCGGATTCGATGCGTCTTCAATAGGCATCAGTTCCGCCGTAGGGCACTGCACCGTAACGCCGACAGTGCACGTAATGCCATCCTTGACACCCGTCAGCGTCGCCGTTCCGTTTTTCAATCCCTTAGCCACGCCGTCTGCAACAGTCACCACCGATGCGTCGCTTGATGTCCAGTCAAGCGCACGCGGCTCGACAGCCATCTCCTTGCCTCCGACAATAGCGTTCAAGCCAATCTTCCATTCACGGCAGTTGTCGAGAACCACTTCCGGATAAGCCGCCTTGACATCGTCGGCAGCGACAATCGCCACCGTCACCTCCGCTTTTACTGCCCCCAGCGAAGCTGTAAGCACATGTGAGCCGCTGCCGGTGGCATAGAGAGTGGATCCGTCTGCCACAATCTCGCCAAGCGCGCCATCGCAGGAAAGCGTGACGCCTTCAACATCCATATCGATGAGTTTGCCATATTTGTTATAGCCGTAGAAAACCGGACGATAAGAGCCATACCGAGGCATCCGCACCGCATAGTCGGCAAAACGTATCTCAGCCACCTCCTCATCGTCGGAAGCGTGGAGCACCGCAAAGATGCCGTTGCCCACCGCACGTTCGGGCGACACGCACGGACGGTTGATTGTGCCTTCCATCGCGTCCCACATCAATGTAGAGCCGCCGCCGTCGAAATCAAGAGCGTCGTAGCATCCGTATGAGCGCATAAGGTCGGCACCCTGCGGATAGGTAGTGCCGCTGCTGATGGTGCTGCGTCCGTCGATGGCGCAAATCACGAGCATCGTGCGCTCCTTGTCATAGCCAATCAGCGTGCGTGGATTGAACGCGTCGCGAGGATTGATCCATCGGTTCGCCTCCATCACCGTCTCGCCTTCGCGAAGGATTT
>SAMEA3663023__coassemble_3717_pt1 | contig 4494 bp, 3 predicted proteins | sample SAMEA3663023__metabat2_high_PE_022 | metagenome-assembled genome bin SAMEA3663023 (sample SAMEA3663023) | pig gut metagenome | biome: pig gut; feature: pig-associated habitat; material: faeces | place: France | collected 2012
CCGCCGCGGAGCGTGGCTATGCCGCCAAGCAGGTCGGGCAGGCGCACCTGCGCCGGGTCGATCCATCCAAACGCCGTGGCCGTCCACACGGGCACCACGATGCCCACAAGCACGGCGAGCAGCGTGCGCAGCGTGAAGATGCGCATCTGGAAAAATCCCACGATAAACACTGGTATATAAAGCGCGAACACAAAACTCTGCATGGCGCAGACCGTAAGAATCATCGTGATGAGAAACGCCACGCTCTGGCTGTCGCGCTGCTGAAACGTGCCAAACATCACGTATGTGCACACCACAAGCGCGAGCGCGAGCAGCGTGGGCGTGCCGAGCGACGTAGACACCACGGGGTTCGACAGCGTGGCGCAGAGAAACACGGTGACAAACATCATCGTGTGCTCGCGGATGAACACGTAGGTCTTGTTGAGCCAGTTGAGCATCACGGCCGCCACAAACACCACCACCATATTCACCGCCCACGACAATATGCCCGACGGCAGCAGATGGTCGAGTCCGCCGCCAAACAAACCTTCGACCGGCGGCACGGAGGGCGTGCCGAAGAAAAGCAGCATGGCGTATGCCGCCACGATGCCCACAACGGCTGTGAGCCACGTGAGCACACGGCTGTTGATGAATCTGTTGATTGCCGCCTCGCCCATCACTCGTCGCCGAATTTCTGCTGACGCACCCTCAGGATGTTTGACACATCAAACCAAAAGCCCTCGGGTCCGCCGCTTTTAGGATTCTCAAACTTGATATAGTCAATGTCGCCCTCATACTCCAGATGTTCCGCCGCCTTGAAGTTCAAGCCGTTGGTAATCACATACTCATGCACCGGGCTGATCACCACCCACGGCTTCTCCTTAGTGCCTGTGCCGGTCGACATAATTGCCTTGATAAGATTGTTGAGACGCGACTGCATGATTGCCGCACGGGTGTATTTCTGACGCTCCTTGAGCACATAGATGTAATATTCCATCTGCTTCAAGTCAAACGGATCGTCGGCGAGCGAGAGCTCCGCATATTTGATTATCGTGTCGCACTCCGCCGGAGTGTGGTGCTTCTTATAGTAGAGAGGCTGTATCTTTTTTGAAAATTCCGACTGGCGATAGGGATCATAGTCCTCCGAAAACACATATCCGAGATACAGATGGCGATATTCCTTGAGCGACATGTTGGTGTCGTTGCTCTGATACTTGCGCCACAACCGCTTGTAGTAGTAGTTTGAGCGCGGATTCTGGATATTGACGCGTATCGAGTCCATATTCACGTCGATTGGACGGAACTTGGTGTCTTTCCTGCCCTTTTCGGGCACTGCGCCTGCCCAAACCCACAGCCCGGCAAACAGCATTATAACCGCTAATAACTTTCTCATCTTCGTTAAAAATATTTCTTTAATGCGACATATTGTAGGCTGCCACAGCAACCATTATGGCGATGCCCGTAAGCGACACGCTTATCACCGTGGGGAAGCCCTTGGCACAGACATACTGCAAAAAACGCTTCGACGGGAAACGCAATGCCGCGCCTTTGGGTGTACGGGCGAAAAACACTCCGCCGGCAACCGCGCCTACAGCCGCGCCTATCACCATCGAGGCATAGTAGCCCATCATCAGCCCGAGAAGCATTCCGGCAACCGACGTTATCAGCATCTGCGGCAGTCCCTGCGTGGCTTTGGTGAGCGCCGGCTGCTGCATGGAGTTGATGGTAACCACAATCACAACCATCACGCCCCAATAAGAAAGCGTGACGGTGGGCACCTCCATCAGTCCGCCCCACTGCAGCAACCACAGTCCGCCATAGGAGGCAAGCACCGACGGCACATAAGGCCTGACGCATAGGTAAAGCCCCAAGCCAAGCAGCATCACGCCGAGTATAGTCAACAATACGTCCACAATCTTGCTAATTTTTGCGAAGTTAGCAATTTTCCCCCAATGCCGTGTCCCTTTTAACGTTTTATAGCACGAATCGGCGCCGTGGATAAACTTACCCACGACGCCGAATTTCTATAATCAGGTTGTTTTAACTATCTAACGATAACCTTTGTTGCTTTGCCATCGACAACCACTACATACATGCCACGTGCCACTGCAAACGTGCGCTCTGCCGAGTTGATTGCCACTGCCTGACCGGCTGCGTTGTAGACCGACACTGTCGCTGCGTCGCCGACAATGCGGATTTGTCCGTCGGCTGCAATTACGCCTGCTGCCTCTGCACCTACCTGCTCAACGCCCGACGATGTGAGATAGACTGCCTTGACGGTCTTGGTGTTGAGGTCAACTGTCAATTTGTAAGCGCCGTTCTTTATCATGAATGCGCCGTCATAATACTTGCCAAAGTCGATGAAATCAGTGTTGTCTGTCAATTCACCATCTTTGTTGTTCGGACACCAACGGCTGTTGTTTACTGGGCCCCATTCTGCGTCAATACCCGTAACAAAAGCGAAATATGCCAAATCTTCCTCAGCTTCTTCGCCTACAGCCTTGTTTTCCACCTTCAAGTCGATAGGATCGAACGTGAACACGCCCGGAGTTTCCGGATCGCTCTCCGCCATATAGCTGTCGTCGTTTGGTGCCCAGTGGTGACCTTCCGCCTTGTTGGATGTTCCAATCACATAAAGCTTTGTAGGAGCAATGTAAAGAGTATTGTCATCCAAATTCATACGGATAAAGAACGTTCCGACACCCACATTTATAGAGTTGCTGTTTTTGCTTACTGTAAGTTTCTCTGCCAAAGCGCCTTCTTGTTTATCATTTTCCAAGCCCCAACGGTTTCCGTTGACATACGTCCAACCTCCTTCATCATTGTTTTCAGCAAGAACTGACACGAAACCCAGATTTTCACGTCCAGGAGCTGTTGTCACGGTTGCAGACCAAACATTTCCACTTTCCCAAGTCATCGCGATGCCGCTGGTTGGATTCCATGCGTCTCCTACTTCATTTTGTCCAAGGATATACATCTTTGGCTTTGGCAACGAGAATGTGTACTTTGCAACCATTTGTCCAGGAACGTATTGGTAGATTGCAGCAGTGTATTCGTCTACCTTCTCTACAGAAATCGCGTTCTGGTTAGGAGCGGCGGCAGATTTCGAGAATTCGTTTTCGTGAGTTGCAACCACCTCGTTTGTTGTGCGGTTCACAACCTGGAAGCCGTCAACGTAGTTTGTTCCGCAAGGCTCGAATGTGAACAAAGTTCCGTCGAGAGTGACAGCGTCGCCACCAGCGGTAGTGTTTGCCGTTCCGACCTTTGTCAAGCCGTCAAAGAAAGCTTGCGTGCGTGCCGGACGCACAAAGATGTTGTCGGTTTCAGGATTGTTGTCGGCAGGTTGAACATGTCCGTCGGAAGCGCAAGCGATGCCAGCAGCGATAGCTTTTGACTTTTCAGCGACCTGAACACCCTTTGCAACAAAGATTTTTGCAATTTTTCCTGAGCCGGCAGGAGTGATGTAGAAAGCACCGCCTGTTTCCGACATAACATTGCCGACAGCGCGACCCAAAAAGTCCAGACGACCGGCTGTCACGCCTTCAGGAAGAGTGACTGTCAAAGCAATCATCTCCGTTGTTCCAGCAGGGAGAATCTTGAACGTTGTTGAAGAAGCGGCGTTAGGAAAACCATCGTTTACGATGAAGTTTCCAGCTCCATCGACAGTGATTGCTGTACCTGCAGCGCTCGTTGCTACAGTGGTTTTCCCCTCGGCATTAATAGCGATGATTTGAGGCACGCTTTTGTCGTTAATGTAAACTTTTCCGTCGAAACCAATGCCCCAACGAGCATTGGCGGCTGCAGGCAGACCCTTCGTCATTTTCCAATCCTGCGTAAGAGTTTGTGCCTGAACGGCTACAGCGGACGCAACAACAGCGAGGCCGCACACAAGAATGTGTTTAATTTTTTTCATAAAGTTAGGTTTTAGTTTGATTTATAAGTTTTAGTTAAGTTCTTCTATTATAAAAAAGTTAGGCCGTAGTCTTTTTTTTCCTTATTTTTTGTAAAAGTACTCATTAAAATCGATACCGCAACATTTTTATATCTTTTTAACTCACAATTATCTATTTCCAACATCCTGTATCGCGCTGACACCAAGAGACAGGCTAATACCTTCTGCCGCTCCATTGACGTCGCGTCGCAGACGCGATACTTCATAGTAACCCACATTCGTAGGAGCGCAGCAATGACGCATGAGGTCACCGGTCGCCACCCTGCTCAGGCGCTTCGGAGATGCGCTACTACGCCAAAGGAGTCACTCTCTGCCTCCCTCCCGGAGAACGAGAAGATGTCCGCGTCGCAGACGCGATACTTCATAGTAACCCCCATTCGTAAGAGCGCAGCGATGACGAATGAGGTCACTGACCGCCACCCTGCTCAGGCGCTTCGGAGATGCGCTACTACGCCCGAGGAGTCACTCTCTGCACCAGGAGAACGAGGGGATGTCCGCAGCGCGGACACGCTTTCAGTTAACTTTTATCTTTGCACTATCAATAGGAAGTTAAGAGAAACTCT
>SAMEA3663023__coassemble_3968_pt1 | contig 4238 bp, 3 predicted proteins | sample SAMEA3663023__metabat2_high_PE_022 | metagenome-assembled genome bin SAMEA3663023 (sample SAMEA3663023) | pig gut metagenome | biome: pig gut; feature: pig-associated habitat; material: faeces | place: France | collected 2012
AATCTCGTTGTTGTTATATTCCGGTTTGTGCCGTCAACCCGCGACACGTCTTTTTTTATTACGGCATCAACATAGTCAAACGCTTGAGCAAGCGCGGCGTCTCCTTGCAAGCTGCAAGCGAAAGGCCATCCTCCACGACAAATCAAAAAAGCAATGTCGTCTATTCTTAGGCTATTCGTTGCAACAATGTTCTCGCGCGACTCAAACAAATGCGACAAACTTACTTTTCCATTTGACTCGCCCGACTCATATAGACTCATCGGTCGCATCGTCAACCAGCTGAACCTGCCTGTCCCGGAATGTTTCATGGATTCTTCATCCGAGGGAACGGCAGAACCCGTAAGTATGAATTGTCCGACCTGATGCCTATGGTCAACCTCAAACCTCATGGTGTCCCACAATTTTGGAGCCAACTGCCATTCATCAACAAGCCTTGGCGTATCCCCTTCAAGCAAAATGCCTGGATCTATTTCAGCCATCTGCAAATTGGATTCAAACGAGGCTGGATTGTCCATATACAGGATGCTTCGTGCCTGTTGTTCCGCGGTTGTTGTCTTACCACACCATTTAGGGCCCTCTATAAGAACCGCACCTTTACTCCTAAGTTTTTTCTCCAAAATGCCATCGGCTATCCTATGCTTGTATTCCATCTCCATAAGTAACTGATTTAGACTGCAAATATAATTATTTTTTTATACATTTCCTCAGTTGGCGCATTTTCGTTTCCTCAGTTGGCGCATTTTCGTTTCCTCAGTTGGCGCATTTTCATTTCCTCAGTTGGCGCATTTTCGTTTCCTCAGTTGGCAAAAACGCCAGCCGTAGGCATAAAAAAATCGGGCAGACAGGCATCCTGTCCACCCGGGAAAAGTTATGTCTTTATTTTTTAGAATTTATATCCTACATTGAAAAACAAGGCAATGTTGTAAGCCTTTGTGTTGTCTGCAATATGCAGGAAGCCGTAGCGGGTGTCAAGATCTTTGGCAATGTCCTTTGTATCAACATTTGTTCCTATCTGTTCGAAGTTCACACCTGTGCGGAAGCCGAAGCGTCCCTGAATCGGCATATCCACGCCAAGGCCAACACGATAGGCGAAACGTGGAGATGTGCCTGATGAGTGGTCGCCAACCCATGTTGATGTGCCTACTCCGGCATTTATACTCAACGCAACATCCTGCGCGTTCATTCCAATCACTGCACTTACGATTAAAATCGCTGATAAGATAAATTTTTTCATAAAATTTTGTTTTAGTTTGGTCTTATGTCCAAAGAACATCCCATTGGCTTTTTTGTTCAGCACCAAAAGACCAATATGCCAAGAAATACGACTAATCGACTATTTTGCGGCCAGCATCTTGTGTCCGGCGAGGCAATAGAGGCATTTGTGGGGCAGACAATAGGCGTTGCGCAGCTGTATCACCGCCTGCGACACCATGGCATTGTCAATCTTCATGCCGGCGTTGCCAAACATTGTGGTGATATGGTTGTGTTCTGGTTTTAGATTCTCAAGCAGGGCAACGGCTCGTTCCGTCCAATCGTAGTCGTCGGCGGTTTCGGCATACGTGTAGTAGAGCGGTGCGACGGTGTTGATTAGCACGATGTCGACGCTGCTGCGCCCAAGGGCTGCCTGCGTTTCCTGGCTCTCGCGTCCGAATGTGTAATGGTTGCTCCAATAGCCTGTGAGCGTCACGCTGAAGAGCTCGCGTAGGCGCTGCTCGTCGCCTTTGGCATCGAGCAGATCTGCCATCAGGCGGAAGCCGTTGTGCACAAAATGGGCAAGCAGGGCGATGCGGCGCCACGGGAAGTTCTGCGGACGCATACGGAATGCCTTCCACACAAGTCCTTCAGGGCGGCGCAGTGAGAATTTGGTGCTGAGAAACGCATATTCGCGCTGCAATTGCTCTTGATAGCGGTCGGTGGCTGGACGGTCGAGCAGTCCTGCCTGCCCGAAAAACAGCGCTTCAAGCTGCAGCAATGAGTCGGCGTGCTTGTGCAGCAGGTTGAGCGGAAGGCTTTTGGCAAGCAGTTCGAAGGCATCGCTGTTGGTGCCGAATCCGATGGTGCGTGCGAGCGTGACGTAGCAGGTGTCTTCCCAACTGCCGTGGAAACGGTCCAGCAAGCCCTTCACGCGGCGGCTCTTGTCGGCAAGCCGCTCGAAGATGAGCGACTGCACCCATTCCGCCACATCGAGACTTGTCATTTCGCGTATCACCTGGCGACATGGCAATTCCACGGTGGAATTCACGAGCGCGGCATAGCGGTCGGCGATTTCTGCGGTGCATTCCATCACCATTTGCGGGATGCGCTCGCCGTTGGCGCGCACCACCGGAGCGTCGTCTTTTGCCACGACGTGCAGCACAACGGTATCGTATGCCGGATCGTCGTCGTGCCCATGGCGGTGCCAGTCGGAGGCGCGATAGTGGATTTCCACGTTTCCCGCCCACAGACAGCCGTCAATCTCCACCTTGGCATTGAAGAAGTCGGGGCCGGCGTCTGTGTTGCGCCTGCCCGGGTCGATGACACGCACACGGCGTCCGTCGTTGGTGGCGAGCTCGCGCGCGCCCCACAGACGGTGTTCCCACATATATTGCATCAGCATTTCCATGGCAAAAGTCAATTGAGTGTCTACAGCCAGCCGTTGTCGCGATACCAGCGTATGGTTTCTTCCAGACCCTGACGCAGGTCGTAGCGCGGATGGTAGCCGAAGTCGTTGACAGCGGGCGTGATGTCGCACGTCCAGTTGCGCTGGCGCAGGATTTTATATTTGTCGCGGTTGAGTGTGCTTGCCTTGCCCTTTGCAGCGGCAATGCGTTCGGCAATGGCGCATACTATCCCTACAATCCACAACGGGGCTTTCACGGGGACCACAAACCGCTTGCCAAGCAGATGCTTGACGATGCTGCGGAATTCACTCTGGGTGTATGTTTTGCCGTCGGTGAGCAGATACGACTTGCGGCGCACGCCGGATTCCAGCGCGTCAAACACCGCCGACGCAAGATCCTTGACATAGACAAACGTGAGCAGTTGGCGACGGTAGCCTACGCTGAAGTCAAAGCCTTGCGCTATCGACTTAACCATCAGATAATAATCACGCTCGTGCGGACCGTAGACTCCCGTAGGGCGCATGGCTATATACGGAAAGCCGGCTATCGACTGCAGATAGGTCTCGGCTTTGAGTTTCGACAAGCCGTATTTTGTATTTGCCATCGGTATGCTGTCAGCCGTGAAGGGCGTATAGCCTTTCTCATCGCCCACACCGAGCACTCCCATCGAACTCATCATCACGAATCCGTCGGGCACGGCATCGAGCGAGCGCAACGTGTCGACAAGCAGCCGCAGGCAGCCGTAGTTCACACGGTTGAAGTCGTTGAAATTGACACATTTGGTAGCGCCGAGATTGTGCACCACATAGTCCCACGCGCCATGCTGCCGCAATTGGGCTTCGATGGCGGATTTGAATTTATCCCCGTCGGTAAAGTCGAGTTCCACGAAATTGATGCGGCTGTCTTTCAGAAACTCACGCGATGTGGTGGCTCTGACCGCCGCCCACACGTCGTAGCCGCGCCTCAACGCCTCCTCGACAATAAATCCGCCGATAAATCCGCCGGCGCCTGTGACCAATACCTTTTTTGTCATTCTATGTTGTTTGCCGCCGCGCCATCGATTAGGCGAGGCTTAGTTGATATTTCTTTATAAACTCGAGCACTTTGGGGTTGCGTTCCGCAGCCTCTTTCATAAGCTCTGTCTGATTCCAGATTTTTTCGCCAGGCTGACGCTCTCTCACCTTCACCGAGAGCATGACGCTGTCGTTGCTCACGAAGTTGCGGAGCGACTGGAGAATGTCGGGCATAAACGACTCGATTTTATCCTTCTGCGCCGGATTGTCGACAACAAACTCATAATGGAAAGGCTCGCCTGTGGCACTCGGAAATCCCTTTATCATAGCGTTGTAGAGCATCGCCTCTTTTTCATGCTGACGCACAAACTCACGCCATCCTTCCCGAAAAGCGTCATCGGTATAAGCCTCACTGCGCGGAGAATTCAGCGGCCGGATGTCATTTTTTTTTTCAGTCTCGGCGGCATTGCTGCCTGCCGGCTGCTGACTTTGTGGCACGGCAGTGCCGGAAATAGGTGCCTTTATCGACACCGACGACAAGCCTGCCACCTTACCGCCGGGCGTTGCCTGAGGACGTGGTGCCGGTGCTGGACGCACCGGACGCACGGGCTGCGCTACAGGCGCC
>SAMEA3663023__coassemble_4290_pt1 | contig 3974 bp, 4 predicted proteins | sample SAMEA3663023__metabat2_high_PE_022 | metagenome-assembled genome bin SAMEA3663023 (sample SAMEA3663023) | pig gut metagenome | biome: pig gut; feature: pig-associated habitat; material: faeces | place: France | collected 2012
ATGGTGTCCCATCATATCGTCCAGGGCATCCAACGCTTCATCCTTGGTCATGGCCACCACGACCCCTTTGCCGGCAGCCAGTCCGTCGGCTTTAAGCACGTAGGGAGCCTCGAGCGAGTGCAGAAACTGGATGCCCTCCTCGATGTTGCCGGCGCTGACACTGAGATAGCGTGCCGTCGGGATGTTGTGGCGCATCATGAAGCCTTTGGCAAAGTCCTTGCTGCCTTCGAGCTGCGCACCGCCTTTCGACGGGCCGATGACCGGCACCGCTTTCAGCGTCTCGTTGTCAGTGAAATAGTCGTAGATGCCTTCAACCAAAGGGTCTTCGTTGCCCACGACAACCATTGTCACACCGTTGTCGATGGCAAATTTGCCTACGGCTTCGAAGTCGAGCGGCGACAGTGCCACATTTTCACCATATTGTTCGGTTCCGCCGTTGCCGGGGGCGATGAAGAGTTTCGCAAGGCGTGGGCTTTGGTTGAGTTTCCATGCCAAAGCCGACTCGCGGCCTCCTGAGCCAAGCAGCAGAACGGTTTCTTTTTTGTTTTCAGCCATGATTCAGTATATGTTTTATGATTGGTTGTTAATCTTGATTGTCCTTGCGGTTGCGGTGGCGCATCACGACATCGCCCGATTCGAAGTCGGAATCGTCAAACAGACGTGGTTTTTTGAATTTGACAGCGCGGCGCACCTTGTCGTCTTCAAAGCGAGCGGAGTCTTTGCTGCGTTTGCTGTCGCGGAAACGCTCGTTGTAGGGTTTGTGGTAGTGCTCCTCGAGGGCGTTCTGCGCACGGCGGCGGCGCACACCGCGGCGGTCGCGTTCCCACTGGTCGTCGTCGCGTTTGAAGTCGCGGTCTCCGCGGAATTTTCCGCCTTGGTTTTTCCATCGGCGTGCCTGACGCTCGTCGCGCTCGTCGTTGTCGCGACGGCGGCGTACGGGGCGTTCCGGGCGTTTGAATTCCTCGTTGCGGATGGAGCGACCCTGCTTGCGGAACTCGGCATACGTGCCGTCGAAAATCACGTATTCGCGGAACTCGCACTCCAGAGCGCCGTTGAGCACGGGGAATTTCACAGAAGGCTTCAAGCCGATTTTGTCGAAATATTCGGGTTTGTATCCGATAATCCATGCGTGGTAGCCACGGAACACGTTTTTCAGGCGTTCGCCGATGGATGCGTAGAGGGCGTCCATGTCGTCGGCCGAGATGCGTTCGCCGTATGGCGGGTTGGTGATGAGAATGCCGTTTTCGGGAGCCTCGGTGTATTCCTGTATAGGCATTGTCTTCAGCTCGATGTCCTTGCCCACGCTTGCGCTCTTGATGTTGCGCTCGGCGATGGCGATGGCTTTCGGCGAATTGTCGGAACCGTAGATTTTATATTCAAACTCGCGCTCGGCGGAGTCGTCGTTGTAGATGGAGTCGAAAAGCTCCTGGTCGAAGTCGGGCCAGTGCTCGAAAGCGAAGTCGCTGCGGAACACGCCTGGATTGATGTTGCGGGCAATCAGGGCTGCCTCGATGAGGAATGTGCCCGATCCGCACATCGGGTCGATGAAGTTGCTCTGTCCGTGCCAGCCGGTTTTCAGAATCAGTCCGGCGGCGAGCACCTCGTTGATAGGCGCGTCGGTCTGCATCACGCGGTATCCGCGTTTGTGGAGCGACTCTCCTGATGAGTCGAGCGACAGCGTCACCTTGTCCTGGTAGATATGCACGTTCAGCAGAATGTCGGCGTTTGTCAGGCGGATTGACGGGCGCTTGCCGTATTTCTCGGTGAAGAAATCGGCGATGGCGTCTTTCACGCGGTATGTGACAAACTTCGAGTGGCGGAAGTCATCGCTGTAGACGGTGGAGTCGATGGCGAAAGTCTTTTCTGGCGACAACAGTTGTTCCCAGTCGAAAAGTTTTGCCTGACGGTAAAGCTCATCGGCGTCTGACGCGGTGAACGTGTGGATTGGTTTAAGAATGCGCAATGCCGTGCGGCAGCAGAAATTGGCACGATACATCAAGGCTTTGTCGCCTTTAAACGATACCATGCGTGTGCCTATTGTAACGTCTTCTGCGCCCAATTGGCGCAATTCTTCGGCCAGGACGTCCTCAAGTCCCTGAAAAGTCTTGGCTACGAGTTCCATTTGCTCTTTCATTATAGTTTAGTCTTGCTTTAATCTAAGAATGTTGTCGGCTTTCGCCTGTGTGAGTTTCTCGTTGTCGGCGACATCGTCGGTCACCCAGATGTTGCCGCCGATTATGGCATTGTTGCCAATGTGTATGCGCCCCAGCACAGAAGTGTTGGAGTAGATGACCACATTGTCTCCGATGATGGGGTGGCGTGGAATGCCTTTGATGGGGTTGTTGTCCTCGTCATAGTCGAAACTCTTGGCGCCGAGGGTCACTCCCTGGTAGAGTTTCACGTTGTTGCCAATGATGGCGGTGGCTCCAATCACCACTCCTGTGCCGTGGTCAATCGAGAAATGCTCGCCGATGGTTGCCCCGGGGTGTATGTCGATGCCCGTTTCTGAGTGCGCAATCTCGCTTATCATCCGCGGGATGATGGGCACTCCGAGCGTGAGCAGGGCGTGGGCTATGCGGTAGTTGATGATGGCCTTCAGACCGGGATAGCAGAATATCACCTCCTCGGTGCTGACGGCGGCAGGGTCGCCGCAATATGTGGCGTGGACATCGGTGTGGAGCACGCGGCGCATCTCCGGGAGCATCTCGATAAACTGTGCTGCCGTCGTGGCGGCGTCGCGCTCAAGTGCGGCATAGTCGGTCGTGTCGCAGTCGTTGTCGAGAACCATGCCGGCGGCAATCTGTTCCGACAGCACTTTGTGCAGGCGTCCGCAGTTGATTCCGATGAAGTATTCAAGGTTGTAGATGTTCACATCGTCGTTGCCGTAGAACCCCGGAAACAGGACTGCGCGGCATAGGTCGATGATTTCTTGAATAGAGGATTGAGCCGGAAGGGACTCGCCGCCCCGGCAGAGATGGCACATCGTGCCTAACGACGTTTTGCTGGCAAGGACAGAGGTTACAGCCTTCAGCTTGTCTTCGTGTCTGTACGTCTTGTTCATCAGAATGTTGCTTATCTTCTGCAAAGATAATATAAATTTAGGTGACAGAACGAATTGATGTTGCGATTTCTGTTTTGAAAAATTCGGGATTGTTTTGTCCGAAACATAGGACACCAAAACGTCACTCGTATTTTTGTGGTATTTGTTTTTGCGCTCGTCTTATGCTATCTTTGCCACATTATATATAAAAAATGGAATTCAATCAGCATAACAAACAGGAATATCCGCCGATGCACACGGCGGAACATATATTGAACGGGACAATGGTGAGAATGTTCGGCTGTGGCCGTTCGTTCAGTGCGCATATAGAGAGAAAGAAGTCGAAATGCGACTACCGCCTGGCGACGCCGCTATCCGAAAGTCAGCTTCGCGGGGTGGAGGATGCGGTGAATGCCGTCATAGGCCGGGGGCTTCCTGTGACAACCGAAGTGGTGCGTCAGGAGGATGTGGCTGACCGTTTCGACCTGTCGAGACTGCCCGACGATGCCTCGGCTATGGTGCGCATTGTGCATGTGGGCGACTATGATGAATGCCTTTGTGTGGGAGCGCACGTGGAAAACACATCGCAGATTGGGCATTTTCGCATATCTTCGGCGCGTTTTTCCGGCGGGGTGCAGCGCATCGTTTTCCGCCTCGATGAGTGATTTGAAAACGCTGCTCCGAAAAAAGAGAAAAAATAATCACATTTTTGTGAAATTTTTTTGAGGGCATAATTAATTGTATCATAGTGTGATATGTGAAAGTGTGTCGAAAAAAGATGTTTTATAACATAATTTTTTGTCCGAAAAATTTGGTGGGTAATAAAATTTGCTCTACCTTTGCACTCGCAATCGGGAAACAAACCGACTGCAAAACGAAAGAGAACATTGAAATGATGCGATAAAGAGACAAGACGAAGGAAGAGGGCGGAAGC
>SAMEA3663023__coassemble_4442_pt1 | contig 3874 bp, 3 predicted proteins | sample SAMEA3663023__metabat2_high_PE_022 | metagenome-assembled genome bin SAMEA3663023 (sample SAMEA3663023) | pig gut metagenome | biome: pig gut; feature: pig-associated habitat; material: faeces | place: France | collected 2012
TATCGGCAACGACGCTGCGATTTTCAACGCTACGGCAGACCAGCTGCGCAAGCGCGGTTGCACGGTCAACATCTACAGCGAGGAGCAATTCAACAGCGGCAAAGTGAAGGAGCGCGTAATCCTCAATATGTGCCGTGAACAGGAGTCGATAAAACGCCTTCAGGACATGGAGGACGATGGCTGCATTGTGGTGAACTCGGGCTACGGCATCGAGAACTGCACACGCGAGCGCATGACACGCATTCTGATGGGGCACAACATTCCGTATCCCGACAGTGTTATTGTCAACACCGACGAGGCTGTGGTAAACCAGCTGAGAAAGGCGGGCATCAACAACTGCTGGATAAAGCGCGGCGACTTCCATGCCATGCATAAGGAGGACGTGAGCTATGTGCGCCATGCGGAAGAGGCGCAGGAGGTGCTGCAGGAATATTTCTACCGCGGCATAAAGCGTGCAGTAATCAACCGTCATCTTGTGGGCGACCTTATAAAATTCTACGGCATCCATAACTCGCCGTTCTTCTTCTGGTTCTATCCTTTCGACGAGGGGCACAGTAAATATGGACTTGAGGCTATCAACGGCAAGTCGAAAGGCATTGATTTCGACATCGAGCGCTTGAAGGACATCTGCCACGACGCTTCCGAGGTTCTCGGCGTGGAGATTTATGGCGGCGACTGCATCGTGTCGCCGGAAGGCGACATCCGCATCATCGATTTCAACGACTGGCCAAGTTTCGCGCCTTGCCGCAACGAGGCTGCTCCGTTTATTGCCAAGGCGGTGCTGAATTATGTCAAATCAAAACTTAAATAACGACGTCGATGAATATAAAAGAATTGAAAGCGTCTTATAAAGACACCCTCAAGTCGATGGACACGGAGGAAACGATCGACCTTTGTTTCTATCGCCCGATAGGTTATATGTGGGCTGTGCTGTGTGCTAAACTCGGCATCAAGCCAAACGCCATTACGATTGCTTCTATATTTATAGGTGTGGCGGCTGGAGTGATGTTCTATTTCGACGACCTTTGGCTGAATATTGTGGGGGTGTTGTTGCTCGTTTGGGCAAACTCTTTCGACAGTGCCGACGGTCAGCTGGCGCGTATGACGCAGCAGTACTCACGCCTCGGTCGTATACTCGACGGTCTGAGCGGCGACTTCTGGTTTGTGGCGATCTATTTGGCTATATGCTTCCGTGAAAACTGTACCAGCGTGTTCTTTATGGAACACCAGTGGGTCATTTGGGCGATAGCCGTAGCCGCAGGTCTGTGCCATGCGAAACAGGCTGCAGCTGCCGACTATTATCGCCAGTTCCACTTGTATTTCTTGAAAGGAAAAGAAGGAAGTGAGCTCGACAGCGTGGAGCAGCTTGACAAGGCGTATGCCGCTGTGCCATGGAAGGGAAACTTCTGGAAGAAGACCACGATGTTCTTCTACCGCAACTATACCGCAAACCAGGAGGTGCTCACGCCACGCATGCAGCAACTGCGCCGCGCCTTGCGCAAACGTTTTGGCGAGGGGGAGGTGTCGCAGTCGTTCCGCGACACATTCCGTGCCGGCAGCAAGCCGTTGATGAAATACACCAACTGGCTGTCGTTCAATCTGCGTTCGATAGCGCTTGTATGCTCGCTGCTCGTCAAGATGCCGTGGCTCTATTTCGCTTTCGAGCTGGTCGTGCTCAATCTGATGCTTGTATATATGATTTGGCGGCATGAGCGCATGTGCCGTAAATTTACGGAGGAGGTTGAAAATGGCAAATACTGATATTAAGGGTGTGATTTTCGACTACGGCGGCACAATCGACAGCCGTGGCGACCATTGGAGCGAGGTGATTTGGGACGGATACCGCGAAGCTGATGTGCAGGTGACGAAGGAGCAGTTCCGCGACTGCTACGTCTATGCGGAGCGTGAGCTGGCGAAGACTCGCCATATACTGCCCGAGCATAATTTCTACGACCTGTTGCTCATCAAGATGCGTATCGAGATAGGCAACCTCGTTGAAAACGCAGTGCTCCCTTCTGATTATCCCGTGGAGGAAAAGGCGCTTGCCGTGGCGCGCTATTGCTATAACCGTGCGAAGGAATCGGTTGAGGAGGCGCGTCCGGTGTTGGAGTTTGTGCATGAGCGGGTGCCGATGGTGCTCGTGAGCAACTTCTACGGCAATGTGGAGACGGTGCTTGCCGATTTCGACTTGGCACGCTATTTCAAAAAGGTTGTTGAAAGCGCTGTAGTTGGCATACGAAAGCCCGATCCGCGCATTTTCGCGCTCGGTGTGGAGGCTCTTGGCGTCCCGGCAGAGAATGTGCTTGTCGTTGGCGACAGCTATAAGAAGGATATCGTGCCGGCTGAGTCTATTGGATGCCAGGTGGCGTGGCTCAAAGGAAAAGGATGGACGGCGGAGGAAGATGCCGTCACGCATCCCGAAATAATCAAAAAACTCGAGGAAATCGAAAAACGCTTCGTTTAGAAATTTTCACAAAATAAGGCGCAATCAGGTAACATTTAACAAATATTACCTGATTGCGCCCTTTTTTACCAAAGTTTAGACCATTTGGACCATTTATTTATTTAAAAATAATTTTGCATTCAGGAAAATAGCAGTACTTTTGACCCGTGGATTTTGGTCCGCAAGACAAATTTGAAAACAACTCAAAAGAAAAATATTCTGAAAAATGGAAAATTGCAACGTTAAAAAAGCAGAAGGCAAACTTGGCGTACTTGTAGTAGGTCTTGGTGCCGTTTCAACAACATTTATGACAGGTGTATTGATGGCTCGTAAAGGTTTGGCTAAACCAGTGGGCTCAATGACACAATACGACAAAATCCGCGTTGGCCGCGGTGCTGAAAAGAAATATCTTCACTATAAAGACATCGTGCCTTTGGCAGATTTGAACGACATCGTTTTCGGTTCTTGGGACGTTTATCCTGCAAACGCATACGAGTCGGCTATCAACGCTGAGGTGCTTAAAGAAAAAGACATAGAGCCGGTTAAGGACGAATTGGTTAAAATCGTTCCTATGAAGGCGGCTTTCGACCATAATTATGCAAAACGTCTTGACGGTGACAACGTGAAAACTTGCGCTAACCGTTGGGATATGATGGAGCAGGTTCGCGAAGACATCCGCAACTTCAAGGCAGCAAACAACTGCAGCCGTATCGTTGTGCTTTGGGCGGCTTCTACTGAAATCTACGTTCCGGTAGACGAGAAGATCCACGGCTCTCTCGCTTCTTTGGAAGCAGCTATGAAAGCTGACGACAAAGAGCACATCGCTCCTTCTATGTGCTACGCTTACGCAGCTCTTTCTGAAGGCGCTCCTTTCATCATGGGTGCTCCTAACACCACTGTCGACATCCCTGCTATGTGGGAGCTCGCTGAAAAAACCAAGATGCCTATCGCCGGTAAGGACTTCAAGACTGGTCAAACTTTGGTTAAGTCTGGTTTCGCTCCTATCATCGGAACCCGTTGCCTCGGCTTGTCAGGATGGTTCTCTACATCCTCGGTAACCGCGACGGTCTTGTGCTCGACGAGCCTGCAAACTTCCACACTAAGGAAGTCAGCAAATTGTCTACTTTGGAGTCAATCCTCGTGCCTGAGAATCAGCCGGATCTCTACAAAGACTACTATCACAAAGTGCGCATCAACTACTATCCACCGCGCAACGACAACAAGGAAGGATGGGACAACATCGACATCTTCGGATGGATGGGCTACCCAATGCAGATCAAAATCAACTTCCTCTGCCGCGACTCTATCCTCGCTGCTCCTCTTTGCCTTGACCTCGTGTTGCTCAGCGACTTGGCTGCACGCGCAGGACGCTACGGAACTCAGCGCTTCTTGAGCTTCTTCCTCAAGAGCCCGATGCACGACTACACTGTC
>SAMEA3663023__coassemble_4620_pt1 | contig 3744 bp, 3 predicted proteins | sample SAMEA3663023__metabat2_high_PE_022 | metagenome-assembled genome bin SAMEA3663023 (sample SAMEA3663023) | pig gut metagenome | biome: pig gut; feature: pig-associated habitat; material: faeces | place: France | collected 2012
CACCTACATGGCCTACCCTGCCAAGGCTTACGCCACCGACTGGACCTACTACCCCATGCTCGTCACCATACTCCTCGTGTCGTTCCCCGTCATACGTTACTACCTGCCCTTCTTCCGCCGCTTGCACGTCACGAGTGCCTACGAGTACCTCGAGCACCGCTTCAATGCCGCCGCCCACATCCTGACACGTTTTGCCGCGACAAATACGTTTGCTGTGGAGGCTGAAATCACCCGCACACAACGCGACGGAAATGAGAATATCTTTGGCGAGGCAGAAAACAACATATATCCGGAAATCGCATCGCTAACGATGTTCCGCAGGTCGACCACCGAGGGCTCGTTGTGCCTTGCCTACGAGCATACTCTCGACAATGTGCGCATACAAGCACGTGCCACTGGAGGATATGCCTCCGACAGATGGCGGTATACCGAGCCGGAACGTCTGATGGAAGGCAATGCCGCCATCGCCGGCGCCGATGCAGCGGTGGCTTGGCACGCCAATCGGTGTGTGCTGTCGGCCAAAGCCGGAGCATCCACACGCATCCGCACGTCTTCAAAACTGACAATGCCGGAAACCGAAACGTCGGCGCTCAACACATCTGCCGAACGGCAATACCTGCTGATGGCAAACAACGACTGCACATACCACGCCGCCGCGCAAGCCGACTTCGCGGCAAACCATCGCTTCGGCATCTTCTGCCGCCTGGCATGGACCGGCTTCCGATATGCCGGCTCGGTCAACGCCTCAAATTACGCGGCGACCATTGGACTCGTTTTCTAACATTAAAAAATTATTTATATGAACAAAAACTTACTTTTTTCAATGATTCTCGCAGCCTCGGCTATGTCTGCAGGCGCACAGGGATTCACAGCAACTGCAAACTGGGTGACTCCAATCAACGCAAACAACGGAATCAGCACGCCTGAAACCGTGGCGGCAAGTGACAACAACACTTTCCTCGTGTCGAAATTCGTGTCGAAAGGCAACGACAACTCGCTGAATTTCGTCAACTTCGGCAGCCAGGAGAAGGTGGCGTTCGGCGCGCCCAACAAAGCTACTTCGGGCAACGACAACCTACTTCTCACCAAAGTGAACGCCGACGGAACAGCCGCTTGGCACGTTTATTCAAAACAGGGTCGCGTGGCAAACGCTTCTGCCGCCACCACTTCTGACGGCGGAGTGGTCGTGGCTGCCGTGACAAGTTTCACTGCATTCAACGCAAAAGAAGCCACCGACATTCCTGCCAACTCAATTCTTGACATCGTTGACGCCGACAACCACACAACGACCATAGAAAAGGCTTTTGCCGGAAGCGCGGTCTTCGACATTGTCGTGCTTAAAATTTCTGCCGACGGCCACCTCGACTGGTTCAAGCATTTCGCTGCCGACGACGCAAGCTCTTTGACTGCGAAAATCGCTGTCGACAACACCGACAACATCTACATCGGCGGACAGCACGCAAAAACGCTCTCTTTTGGAGAAAACGCCGTGGCTGCACGCTCTGCCAAGTCGCTATATCTCGTGAAACTTGACAATGCCGGAAACTTCGTGAAGAGTTTCGACATCTCCGGCACCGACGCTGAGGACTATATCGACGCTGTGACTTTTGCCGACGGTAAAATCTTTGTTGCCGGACGCGTGAAAGCGAAAGCGGAAGGCAACACTATCGCTTTTGCCGACATCACGCTTGCCCTGACCACATTCGACGATGTGTTTGCCGCCGCGTTCTCAACCGACCTTGTCCCTGTCTGGGCAAGCATCGCAAACTCTGTAGCCGCTTCCGACGGCAAGCACACTTCGCAAGTAAAAGGTATCGACGTGAGCGAGGGTTTTGTATTGGTTTCCGGTCTTGTGAAAGGTGGATATACCGCTGCCGGTGCGACAGATGCTGTCACAATGTCGTCGGGCACAAAGCTTGAGGGCATGGTGATTGGCTTCAGCATTGCCGACGGTGCGCTGTCAAAAGGTGTGTGCGTAAGCGAGGGCATCTCTGGCCTCTACAGCGCAACCATCAAAGGCAACAAAATCTATGCTTTCGGATACAACATCGCCAACGCCGACAAGCAAGGCTCTTCGTTGTTTGAATTCGACGGTGAGAATGCCAACGAAAACGTAATCGCAACAACCAACGAGCCTGCAAGCGCGGGATATCCGACCACTTTCTACGCCAAGTTTGTCAACAGCTCTCTACTCGCCGGTGTACGCGCCAAAGGAAAGGGCATCAACGTGCTCGGAAACGTGTATGACTACACAAACCAGAAGGATTTCACCGCAACGGTGATGTCAATCAACCTCAAAGACGTTTTTGGTGGCATTTCTACAACCAAAACTGCCGACGATGCACGCATTTGGGCTGTCAGCGGAGCCGTAAAGATAAGCGTTGCATCTCCAACCTCTGTTGCCGTCTACAACGTTGCCGGACAAATCGTGGCGAAACGAATTGTGACTGATGAAACGACTATCGCACTCCCTGCCGGTTTTTATATCGTTAATGGGAAAAAAGTTGTTGTGAAATGATAATATACTAAAATGTTTAACATTTAGCCTATATCATCGTTTTTTAGCACAGACTTTATTTTCACACCATTATCAGTTATGAATCAGTGAACTAAGACATCTATACAGATGTGTATATTTGTAAATTAAATCTAAAAGCACTTTTTTTACAACTGAATACTAAATAAAAGTATTATCTTTGTCCCAGAAAATACATCGAAAATATATTTGTTTGGGAAGCTATGGAAGCATAGCTTATACACAGCCGGGTCTCTGGGAAGAAATCCGGCTGTGTTATTTTTTAGGCATCCATGGCGACCGGACACAAAAAAATGGCCGTTGTTTCACAACAGTGGCCATCTATAAATCTACAATCTATAAAAACATATATATTTCGAAAAAAGCGGTTTTTCTTCAGGTAATAAATTCTTATTTCCACGGCACCTGATCCAAAGAATCAAGATTGGGAGAACTGAAAAGTCGCCTTGACTTTTCCTTTCACACCTCAAATATAACACTTGATTTTGATACGTGCAAGACTTTTTAAATAAAAAGATGTAAACTTTTTATTTCATTTTCTATAATAGTGTTTAAAAACATATTTTTCTCCATTTTTTATTGTATTTTTGAGTAATGAAGAAAATTGGCATACTTTCCGACACCCACGGATATTGGGACGACCGCTACGCTACGCATTTCGCAGGATGCGACGAAATTTGGCATGCCGGCGACATAGGAACCGACGAGGTGCTCGAGCGTCTGAACGCCATCGCTCCGGTGAGGGCTGTGGCTGGAAACATCGACGGGCAACCGATGCGACGCACTCTCGGCTCTTGGCGCGACTGGGAAACCGACGGAGTGCGCGTGGCGATGACCCACATCGGCGGATATCCCGGAAAATACGCGCCTGGGGTGAAATTCAAACTCGAGGTGAAGCGTCCGCAAATCTTCGTTGACGGACACAGCCATATTCTGAAAGTGATCTACGACCGCCAACTCGGGCTGCTGCACATCAACCCGGGAGCGGCGGGAGTCTACGGCTGGCAGGCGGTGCGCACACTGATTCGCCTGTATGTGGACTGCGGAACGATAAAGGATCTCGAAGTGATTGAACTTGCCAAACCGACAAAATTAAAATAGACTGTTATGAAAAAATTTGTAATCATTGCCGCCATAGCATTGGCGGGCGCGGGAATAATCGCCGCGCAACAGAAATGCGGAAAACAGAAATCTTGCTGCAAGCAGAA
>SAMEA3663023__coassemble_4782_pt1 | contig 3633 bp, 3 predicted proteins | sample SAMEA3663023__metabat2_high_PE_022 | metagenome-assembled genome bin SAMEA3663023 (sample SAMEA3663023) | pig gut metagenome | biome: pig gut; feature: pig-associated habitat; material: faeces | place: France | collected 2012
AAGCACAAGCATAGCCTTGTTGTTGGCGCGCTTCTTGATTTTGTACACTTTGTCCACGGCCTCTGCGTTGGTGGCATCGCATCCAATGCCCCAGATGGTGTCGGTCGGGTAAAGTATTACGCCGCCTTTGCGCATGACCTCGACGGCTGTCTTTAAGTCTTCTTCCATAACTACAAAGATAGCACGTTTGACGGCAATATCAAAAAAAATCAGAAAAAATTGCATAAGTGCGCAAAAGTGAGTACCTTTGCACCCGATAAACTTAATACACTTTTTATTTAAACAAAACTTAAATGGCAACAAAAATTAGATTACAACGTCACGGCCGCAAGCGCTATGCGTTCTATCCTATTGTTATCGCTGATAGCAGGGCACCACGAGATGGTAAATTTATTGAAAGGATAGGTTCTTATAATCCGAACACTAATCCTGCTACAATAAGTTTGAATTTCGAAAGAGCTTTGTATTGGGTTAGCGTAGGTGCACAACCTACAGATACAGTTCGTCGCCTTCTCTCTAACGAGGGCGTGCTTTTGAAGAAGCACTTGCTCGGTGGCGTCAAGAAGGGTGCTTTCACTGAAGAAGAAGCAAATCGTCGTTTCGAGGAGTGGAAGAAGAATAAGGAAGCACAATTGAACGCTAAGAAGGAGCAATTGTCAAACGACAAGAAGCAAGCTGACAGCAAACGCTTGGAGGAAGAGAAAGCAAAGAACGCGGCAAAGGCTGAGTTGGTGGCAAAGAAGAAAGCAGAAATCGCTGCTGCTGAGGCTGCCAAGAAGGCTGAGGAGGCTGCTGCGGCTGAGGCTGAAAACGCCGAGGCAACAGCTGAAGAGGCTCCTGCTGCGGAATAATCGTATACGTATCGCGAGTTTATGGCGGGGATGCACATCGTGCATCCCCGCTTTTTTGTCGGCAAGTTTGCTAAAAAGCGTGGAATTGCCTAAAAAATCTATATATATGACTGACGGATGGGAAAAAATCAGTAACTTTGTATGGTTTTCTCGATGGTAATCTTGCAAACCGTAAAATTGGTAAGTAATTCCTAAAAATTGATATGAGAGAAACGAAAAAAGCAATCCTTGAATTGGAAGACGGTACTGTCTTTGAAGGAAAGTCGTTCGGCTTTGAGAAGGCATGTTCTGGAGAAGTAGTGTTCAACACCGCGATGACCGGTTATCCAGAGAGTTTGACGGATCCATCTTATGAGGGTCAGGTTTTGGTGACGACGTTCCCGCTAATCGGCAATTATGGAGTGCCTCCAAAAGAAGAGCAGGATGGTGTTGCCCGCTATTTTGAAAGCAGCAGAATTCATTGCGAGGCGATTGTTTGCCAGGACTATTCTTGGGAGTATAGCCATTGGCTGGCCGAAGAAAGCCTTTCGGATTGGCTGAAGAGAGAACAGGTGGTTGGTGTCTATGGAATAGACACAAGAGCGCTGACCAAGTTGTTGAGAGAAAAAGGCTCAATGCTTGGCCGTATTTTTATAGAGGGCGCTGAAAAACCTGAATTCTATGACCCGAACAAGGAAAACTTGGTGGCGAAGGTCAGCTGCAAGGAGGTTGAAACTTATGGCGATGGAGACAAGACCGTTGTGCTGGTTGACTGCGGCACTAAAAACAATATAATTCGTTGTCTTGTGAAGAGGGGCGTGAAAGTGGTGCGTGTCCCTTGGAATTACGATTTTTCTCAGATTGATTATGATGGATTGTTTATCTCCAATGGCCCTGGCGACCCTGACATGGCTGGAGAGACAGTGGAAAATATAAAGAAAGCCCTTTCCGGCGACAAGCCTATTTGCGGAATCTGCATGGGCAACCAGTTGCTGTCGAAGGCGGCTGGTGCAAAGACCTACAAGTTGAAGTATGGCCACCGCAGCCATAATCAGCCGGTGCGTCAAGTGGGCACCAACCGTTGCTTCATCACGTCGCAGAACCATGGCTTTGCTGTAGACAACGAAACTCTTGGCGGAGATTGGGAACCGTTGTTTGTGAATATGAATGATGGGACCAACGAGGGTATCCGCCACAAATCCAAACCGTTCTTTTCCGCTCAGTTCCACCCGGAAGCGTGCAGCGGTCCGCTTGATACGGAATTCATATTTGACGATTTTATAAAACTGTTGTAATGACCAAAATTTCTCAACAAATGGCAGATTCAAAGAAAGAAAATATAAAAAAAGTTTTATTGCTCGGTTCCGGAGCCTTGAAGATTGGAGAGGCTGGTGAGTTTGACTATTCCGGCTCTCAGGCTGAAAGCGTTGAAAGAAGAGGGTATTGAAACCGTGTTGATAAACCCGAATATTGCAACAGTACAGACCTCGGAGGGATTCGCCGATAAGATATATTTCCTTCCGGTGACGGCATTCTTTGTCGAAAAGGTTATCGCAAAGGAGCGCCCGCAGGGAATATTGTTGGCGTTCGGCGGACAGACCGCGCTCAACTGTGGCGTGGACTTGTATCAGAGCGGTGTGCTTGAAAAATATGGAGTGGAGGTGCTCGGAACGCCGGTCCAGGCGATTATGGACACCGAAGACCGTGAGCTCTTTGTCAAGAAACTTGACGAAATCGATGTCAAGACAATTAAGAGCGAGGCTGTGTCGACAACCGACGACGCCATTGCGGCGGCGGAAACTTTGGGCTATCCGGTGATTGTGCGTGCCGCTTATGCGCTTGGCGGTCTCGGCAGTGGATTCTGCGACAACCGTGAGCAGTTGGTTTCGCTGGTGGAGAAGGCTTTGTCGTTCTCTCCGCAGGTGCTTGTCGAGAAGTCATTGAAAGGCTGGAAAGAGGTCGAGTATGAAGTTGTCCGTGATAAATTTGACAACTGTATCACAGTCTGCAACATGGAGAATTTCGACCCTCTTGGAATCCATACAGGAGAAAGCATCGTTGTCGCGCCTTCTCAGACGCTGTCGAACGATGATTATCACTTGCTCCGCAAACTGGCGATAAAGATTATCCGCCACATAGGAATTGTAGGAGAGTGCAACGTGCAGTATGCCTATGACCCGATGTCGATGGACTATCGTGTCATCGAGGTCAATGCCCGTTTGAGCCGTAGCTCGGCGCTGGCGTCAAAGGCAACAGGATATCCGTTGGCGTTTATTGCGGCAAAATTGGGCTTGGGATACGGTCTCTTTGATTTGAAAAACACCGTTACCAAAGTGACTTCCGCTTTCTTTGAGCCGGCTCTTGACTATGTGGTCTGCAAGATTCCGCGTTGGGACTTGGGTAAATTCCATGGAGTGAAGAAAGAGATTGGCTCGTCGATGAAGTCGGTTGGTGAGGTGATGGCAATAGGCAGAACTTTTGAGGAGTCTATTCAGAAGGGTCTGCGTATGATTGGCCAGGGCATGCACGGCTTTATCGAGAACAAGGAAATAAAAGTGTCAGACATCGACAGCGCTTTGAAAGAACCGACCGACAAGCGAATTTTTGTGATTGAATCGGCTTTCAGAAAAGGATATACTGTAGATAAAATCCACGAACTTACAAAGATTGACAAGTGGTTCTTGAACAAGTTGAAAAACTTGCTCGACACCGCTGTCGAACTTGAAACATACTCTGATTTGGATTCTGTTTCTCCGGCGTTGCTCCGACAGGCAAAGGAGCAGGGATTCTCCGATTTCCAGAT